>Ga0209692_10000110_pt1 | contig 273892 bp, 239 predicted proteins | sample tdDd472_FD_187129 | JGI IMG/M metagenome (GOLD analysis project Ga0209692, IMG submission 187129) | Marine sediment microbial communities from the Atlantic coast under amendment with organic carbon and nitrate - tdDd47.2 (SPAdes)... | ecosystem: Environmental > Aquatic > Marine > Coastal >... | reverse complement strand
GCCACGCCTACGGCTGGGCCTACATGGGGCCCATTGGCGCCACGCTGATTCCCCAGTATACCGGCCTGTCTGAAGGGCGCTACGCCCCGTTTCTCTCCAGCCTCTGCGGGGCGTGTCTGGACAACTGTCCCATGCGTATCCGTCTGCCGGAGCATCTTCTGGCCCTCAGAAATCGCGTGGTCGAGGCGGGCAAGACCTTGAGAGTCGAAAAGGCGGGCATGGGGCTGTGGTCGTTCTTGGCCCGGCGTCCGCGGCTCTATCGTTTTGCAACAGGTGTGGCTGCGCAGCTCCAGCGGCTGATGCCTTTCGGGAAACCCTTTCCCGCGCCGGGTTATGTGCGGCACCGCAGCATCGGCCGCATGGATGCCAAGGGATTCAGAAAGCGCTACCTGTCGGAGACCCGGCAGAAGAGAGGGGGCGAGGCGTGAACAGCCGTGAACGGATCTTGAATCGACTCAGAACGGCAGCAGCGGTGCCTTCGGACCTGCCGGCCATTGAAACCGGTGTGAAAACCCGACTGGATGCGGCGTGGGATGCGGCGTTTCCAGTCGGCCACAAGCGCATGGCCGGGGTGTTCGCCCAGGCATTGGAGGCAGTGTCCGGTGAGTTTTACGCGGCAGCGTCGGCTGAGGAGGCGGCGGAGATTGTGGGGCGCGTGGCGGCCTCGGCGAATTATCGAACCGCTGCAAAGGATGGCGGCGCCTTGACGCAGGCGGTGGCGGCACGGTTACCGGAGACCCTGTCGCCACTGACGCTGCCGGAGGGACCGCAGCGGGCAGCGGTGATGAAAGATGTGCCGCTGGCGCTGGTGGAGGCGCAGTGGGGTGTGGCCGAGACAGCCACTGTGGCCTTTTCGTATCTGCATTCTGAATCGACACAGCCGCATTTTCTGGCGGAGACAGTGGTCGTCCTCTTAAAGAAAGAGCGGCTGCTGCCCCATTTGAAGGCGTTGTTTGGGAAATTGTCGCCCAAGGAACAGAGAGACCTCGTCCTGGTGACCGGGCCCAGCCGCACGGCGGATATCGAGAAAATATTGATTCTGGGGGCGCATGGGCCCAAGCGGCTCGTTGTCATTTTGGTGGATTGATGTAGAGCCGTTGCATGCAACGGCTTTATACTGGGCTTGGTTATTTAAAACACCGGGTGTCCCGTTGCACGGGACACCCGGTGTTTTTTTTAGACTACAAAGTCTGTATGAACTCCCAACCCAGCCTGCCGAGACCGAAACCCAGCCAGAGCAGGAAGAGTATCCAGAGTATTTTCCCAAAGAGGCGCGGCATTTTTTCTGAGAGGCGCCGGGCCTCTACAGTTTCCATCAAGGCGTAGACACCCACCAGAATGAGCAGCGCCCAGGCGAGAATGCCAAAGGGGTGGAACCGAAAAGCATCGTCAAATTTTAACCGTGCGGCAGCGGCCACGGCACGGCTGAATCCGCAGGTCAGGCAGGAGAGGCCGGTCCATTGGTGAAAGAGGCAACGGCCCAGAGGCTGCGTTGCCGGGTTCCAAAAGGCGGCGAATCCGGCAATGCCCAGGGTCAGTATGGCGATCACGGCCCGCTGAAAACGGGCCGCCAGGGTCAGGTTTTCGTCGTTCAACTGGCCTCCGAGATCTGCGGCTGGCCGCTGAACAAGTCGAACTCAGGGCCGAACTGCGCGAGAAATGTGAGGCTGAAGGCCCGGAAGGAGACGGAGATGGGCAACAAAACCACGGTGCTGATATAGGGAATGATAAGAAAAATAAAACCCACGCAGCAGGTGGCCACGCCTGCGGCAATGACAATGGCTGCGACAACGATGTGCAGTGCGAAGACCAGAAGGAGGTAGAGAAAAAAGGCGCCGCTGTGGGTTTTGAGCAGCGGCAGGAAACGGCGCCAGGCCTCGGTGGTGCTGAGTCGCTCCTTGAGCATCAGCGGCACCACAAAGTCATTGAGCAGGGCGGAGACGGCGGCAATGAGAAAAACAACGGCCAAGAGGAGAAAGCCGTATACAATGAGTGTGAACACGCTGGTGCCGTCCACAAAATCAAGATGGTGTGAGACGCCGCTGGTGATCACCACCTGAAAAATCAAGAGTCCGATCACGGCTATGGCTGATAGCCCGAAAACCAGTCGCCAGAGTGTGAGTGAATTGCCCTCTCGCCGGTATTCATGCCAGGGGTGGCTTACCTGGCCGGTGCCGGCGACTACGTTGTGCACAAACATGAACTTGCCCCGGGAGCTGAGCCAGGTCAGCAGAACTGCCAACGCGACGAGGCAGAGCATGCCAAAGGCGATGAGCACGGTCCAGCCGGGGTGGTCGGCGATCCAGTCCCAGAGCTGATAGGGCCATTCAAAGACATCGCGTGCATCGTGCCAGTCGTGCCGGTCTTTCATCCATGAGCGACCGCCGCCTTCGCCTTCGGCCAGGTTGGACAGAAAGGCGGAGAGGCCTACGCCCAGCCAGAGAGAAAGGTCGAAAGGTTTGAAGAGCATGCGTTTCATGGTGTTGATGGCGCGGGACAAGGGCGCTGCAAATTCAATACGCATGAGAGACCTCGCGTTTGTTTGGAGTGATGCCAACTCAACCGATGAACGGTGGGAAAATTCAAAGCTGCCGGATGTTTAAATATAGTGAATTACAGCCGGAATTCAAGCCGGTTCTGATGGGTATATTCTTTATACGGATGAAAACCGGTTGGGTTGTTTCGGGCTGCTGTGTATATTGCAGCATCATCGGTAATGACAGAAAGGACCCCATGACTACACCCCCAAAATCCTTGAAAACGGCCTTTGCGCCGGAACCCTTTCGCCATCTGGGCCATGCGCTCATTGACAGGCTGGCCGATTATCTCACTGTGTCACAAAGCCGCGACTATCCCACAGTGCTGCCGGCCATCACACCGGATCAGATGCTCACGCGCTGGGATGACAATTTTCAAGAAGAGGGCGATGAAGCCTTCGGCCAGATCATCGACCGTGTGCTGAGGGATTCACATAACCTGCAGCATCCCCGCTACATCGGCCATCAGTGCTGCCCGCCGCTGCCGGTGTCGGCTTTGTGCGATCTGGTGGGCAACCTCATCAACAACGCCTCGGCCGTGTATGAGATGGGACCGGTGAACGTGGCCATGGAAAGGCAGATGATTGCGTGGATGGCCTCTCTGGCCGGCTGGAGCGCAGCGGCCGACGGCGTGTTCACCCACGGCGGCACCATTGGCAATTTGACGGCGCTGTTGGCGGCGCGTCAGGCGATGACCGATTATGACATCTGGACCGAAGGGGTGCGTGACGATAAAAAACTGGCCGTGCTGGTCAGTGAACAGTGCCACTACTCACTCAAGCGGGCCGTGGCCATTCTGGGTCTGGGTGAGGAGGCGGTTTATCTGGTGCCCACAGATAAGGATTATCATATCACCGCAGAGGGTCTGGCCGCGCAGCATGCCAAGGCGCTGGCCGACGGCCGCACGCCCTTTGCCCTGGTGGCCAATGGCTGCTCCACGGCCACGGGCAGCTACGACGATCTGGAGATGGCCTCGACCTTCTGTCGCCAGCACAGGCTTTGGCTGCACGTAGATGGCGCACACGGGGCCTCGGCGCTGCTCTCGCCGCGCTACCGCCATCGTCTGAAGGGGATTGATAAAGCGGATTCACTGGTCTGGGACGCCCACAAGATGATGATGGTCTCGGCGCTGGCCACGGCCGTGATCTTCCGTGAGGGGCATCACTCCTATGAGGCCTTCAGCCAGAAGGCCAGTTACCTCTTTGAGTCTCATGCCCAGGACGAGTGGTACAACTACGCCCATCGCACGGTGGAGTGCACCAAGTCGATGATCGGCATCAAACTCTACGTGCCGCTCAAGGTCTACGGCGTGGGGCTTTTCCGTGAGCATATCGAATATACCCATGACCTGGCCGCGGCCTTTGCAGCGCATCTCAAAGCGACGCCCGATTTTGAACTGGCCGTGGTGCCGGAGAGCAACATCGTCTGCTTTCGATATCTCCCAGGCGATGACCGTGATCTCAACGCGCTGCAGTTGAAGCTCCGCAGGCAGGTGCTGGAGTCGGAAAAATATTATATTGTGCAGACGCGTCTGGATGAGAAGCAGTGGCTGCGCGTCACTTTGATCCATCCCCTAAGCACGCTGGAAGACCTCACAGGGCTGCTGGATCAGATCCGGACGCTGGCCAAGGACTGAAAGCAGGGAGGTGGGCGATGGCACGGAAAATTTCCAAAAACAGAGGGCGCATTCTCTTTGTTGTGGGCCTGACATTGATGGCGCTGGGCATTTCAAGGGACATGACGCCGTTTCTGGGTGTGGGCGTGGTGTTTTTCATCATCGGCGCCAAGGCGATCCGTGAAGAAAAGAAAACATCGGAGAGGGAGGTGTAATGGCAGGCACTTATCTTGAGAAGCTGGCCCGGCTGCTGGTGCAGTATTCCGTGGCTGTACAGGCCGATCAGAAAATACTGATTTCCGGCTCCACATCCTCTGTTCCACTGGTGCAGGCCATCTACGTGGAGGTGCTCAAGGCCGGGGCCCATCCCCAGGTGGATCTTGCCTTTCCGGGTCAGGAGTATCTGTTCTATTGCCACGCCGCTGACCACCAGATCGATCAAGTGGACACGGCCCGGCTCCACACCTATGAAACCGTGGACGCCATGATTGCCGTCTTCCCCGACCTCAATCCCAGGTCGCTCTCCTCTATCGACGCCGGTTTGAAGCAGCGGCGCACCCGCGCCAATGAGAAGCTGTCGCAAACCGTGTTCAGGCGATGGGGCAACGGTGAATTGAAGTGGGTGGGCACGGGCTATCCCTCGGCCGCACTGGCCCAGGAGGCGGGCATGGCGCTGCCGGAATACGAGGCCTTTGTGTACGGGGCCATGCGTCTGGACCTGGACGACCCTGTGGCCCACTGGTCGGCCTTCTCTGTGGAACAGGAGAAGATCTGTCAGCGGCTGAACCGGGTGAAAACCGTGCGCATTGTCGGCCAGGACACAGATCTGGTCTACTCCTGTGCGGGCCGCCAATGGATCAACTGCGACGGGAAAAACAATTTCCCCGATGGCGAGGTCTTCACCGGTCCCATTGAGGATTCAGTGGAGGGCCGCATCCGTTTTTCCTATCCCGGCATCTTTCAGGGCCAGGAGGTAGAAGACATCCAATTGACCTTTGAGAAGGGCAAAGTGGTCAAGGCCTCGGCAGCCAAGGGCGAGGCGCTGCTGCACGCCCTGCTGGACACCGATGACGGCGCCCGCTACGTGGGCGAGGCGGCCATTGGCACCAATTACGGGATCACGCGTTTCACCAAGAACATGTTATTCGATGAGAAAATGGGCGGCACGGTGCATCTGGCCGTGGGTCGGGGCATTCCCGAGTCGGGCTCAAAGAATCAATCAGCCATTCACTGGGACATGCTCAAGGATATGAAGCAAGGTGGTGAGCTCTGGGCGGATGGGGTGCTCATCTATCGCAACGGTACTTTTCTCGATGAATTTCTTCTGTAAACCGTCTTGTCGGACGGATTGAGCAAGCGGCCCGCTTCTGTATGAAGCGGGCCGCTCTGTTTAAAGGATATCTTCAAATTTTTCATCGATATGCTGGGCGAACCAGGCGTCAATCATGGACCGCTTGAAGCGCCACTCCTTGCCCAGTTTGGCCGCAGGAATTTTCTTCTGCTGCGCCCAGGTGTAGATGGTCTGGGGTTTGAGGCGCAGATAGTTGGCCACCTCCTCCAATGTCATAATTTCACTGGGCATCATCGGACTCCGGTGTTGCAGGCGTCACCGTTTTGACCGAGGTGTCCTCGCCTGAGAAAATATCCCCGATGGATTCGCCTAAAGTCTGATAGATGTTGCCGTGGCGGTTGCGGAAGAGCTGGAAGTCTTCGTTCTTGTCGCCAATGAAGGGGCGGAGCGTCCAGGCCAGCTGTGCGGCCACAAAGGCCATGATGAAGATCCAGATGCGGAAGACCTTGACGCCAATCTTGGGGTAGACGCCTTTCTGGTCGCAGGCGTAGTGCAGGGCCTCGGTCACGGTGCGCATGCCAAAGAAGCCGGAGAAGATGAAGATGGCCACATGCAGCAGTTTGAGAAAGGCGTAGTTGTCGCCGGTGATCATGAAGAAGATGGCAATAGGTGAGAAGGAGAGCATGATCGATGCGCTGAGCACATAGCCGGCCAGGAGAATGGAGATCATCTGGCGAAGCCTGAGCTGAGAGCCCAGCACATGCTGTATCATGAAGAAAGCGGGGAAGCAGACCACGAGCACCAGCCCAAAGAGCACGGGCATCTTGAACCCTGAGGAGAGGGCCTGGAGGCCGCTGTTGTAGGCGCCCATGACCGCGCCGTAGAGAAAGAGAATGATGGCCAGGACGAGGGCGTGGCTGAGAATGGTGCCCACGGACTGGTCGCTTTTGCTCAGCGTCTCGTAGTAGTCGTCTTTGTTCTGAAAGCTGGGGAAGAAGTCGAGTTTCATCGCAGGCTCCTTGGTGGATTAATCGTTTCTATGGGTGAGACTGTCTTTGGGCTGCACTGCCCAGCGCCATGTCAACGCCGTGGGATTGAATCCCCCTCGGCATTTGGTCAGGGCTTTCTTCAGTTCGTACTGGCAGAGCGTACTGTCGTGGTTGCACTCGCCGCCGTGGTAATAGCGTTCCAACGTGGGCAGGGCGCGTTCGTCACCCAGCTGACCCAGCGCCCAGACCGCGTCGTTTTTCACGTTCAATGTGATCTCCGGCGCCTCAATGAGCCGCGTGAGCGCGGTGACGCGGTCGCCCCCAAACTTTTTCATGGCGATTGTGGATGTGCGGTTGACATCGAAGCTGATGCAGGTCATCATGAAGAGAAAACCGGCCAGGAGCAGGGCTGCCAGCCAGCTGAGCAGCACTTGAATGCGGTCGCGGTTTTCTGGGTTTTCCGGCAGTTTGAATCGGATCATGTCTTTCTCCTCTGTCATTTTCGGATAGCAGTAAAATAATTTAACTATCCTGTTTTGTCAAGCTTTTTATTGTTTGTTATTGTTTGTTGGTATTTTTATTGTTTTAGGGCATTAAACCTTTGGAAGATATGTGGGGTCTCACAGTAAATCCCATTTATTGCTAGGAGTGATAATGTTGCCTGTTCAATTCAGGGCCGCGTTTCGGCATCTGGCCAAAAAACGATTCCACACCACGGTGAGTCTCCTCAGCTTGACGTTGGGGCTGAGTGTCTGTCTGCTCGTCGGCCTGATTGTTTTTCATGAAATGAGTTATGATCGGTTTCATGTTGCAGGGGACCGGATCTTCCGCGTCACCGTGGAGACCGATTTTTATGGAAAGAAGACGCTGGCGCCCACCAGTGAGAAGGTGGGGCCTGCGCTTGTTGCCTCTTTTCCGGAGTTGGCGTCTGTGGTTCGACTGAAGAGAGTGCCTCGCGCTGTAGTGGGCGCCAATCGAGAAGTGATGCGCCAGGAACAGGCCTTTTACGCTGACAGTCAATTCTTTGGCCTGTTCACATTTCCCCTGTTGGCTGGCGATCCAGACAGGGCTTTAACGCGTCCAGGTACAGTAGTGCTGACGGCTTCTCAGGCGACACGGCTGTTTGGCTGCACCGATGTATTGGGGCGCTGTATCACGTTGAACGGTCAGTCTATGGAGATTACGGGTGTGGCCGAAGACCCGCCCCGAAAAGGCCATTTGCAGTTTCAGATACTCGCCTCCATGGCCACGCTGGAACCCAGCATGCGCTACAATGACTGGACAGCTTACAGCAGTATGACCTATGTCAAACTAAGGTCCGATGCGGACATCGCGCTGTTGTCTCAAAAGGTGAAGGGACTCTCAGGTAACCATCGACAGGCCTATGGATTTCAGCCGTTGCACCGCATTCATCTGGAGGCGCATCTTATGTGGGATTGGTTCCCTGCGGCCAAGTTGTCGACACTTTGGCTCTGGGGGCTGTTGGCCGTGGTTGTATTGATGCTCTCCATCTTAAATTATGTGAACCTCTCTACGGCCGGAGCCTCCGCCCGTGCTCCGGATGTGGCCATGCACAAGGTGCTGGGTGCGAGGCGATGTCAGTTGGTGATGCGTTTCATGGCAGAGACCTTGATCATGGTATCGATGGGCCTCTTACTGGCATTGCTGCTGGTCTGTCTGGCCCTGCCGGCAGTGCGTGAATTAACGGGCTTAAGGATATCATTTTTGTTGATTTTAAAGCCATTGCGACTGGCTGGCGTGTTGGGCTTGGGGGTAGTGACGGGGGGGGTGGCCGGTGTTTATCCCGCGGTGATGCTGATGCGTCATTCAGTCACGGGCCTGATCAAGCGTGAACGGCGGGCTGTACAGGGTGGGGCGCTTCGCCGTGTGCTTGTCGTGGCACAGTTCGGAATAACCATTGCGTTGCTCAGCAGTCTGTTGATGATGCGTCATCAGATTCAGTACATGAGGCAGCAGCCCCTGGGATTTGAGATGCGGCAGCGTTTGGTGCTGCCCCTGCCGGAATCGATGCAACAGGGCGGGGATGTGATCGCCTTGAAAGCAGAATGTGCCGCGGTGGCCGGTGTGAAAGGCGCCACACTGTCACGGGGGGTGCCCGGTTTCCCCATGGACTATGCCAGTGGCAATCGCGCCGACGCGCCTGCCGGTGCCAAGAGGATGAGGATTTATCATCAGGAAATCGATAAAGATTTCCTCGCTCTTTATGGATTGAAGCGAATAGCAGGCACTTTGCCGGGGCCGGAACACGGTGTCGCGCCGGAATCGGGTGTGCTGGTGAATGAGGCGCTTGTTCGATCCCTGGGCTGGCCCTCGCCCGAGGCAGCCGTGGGCCAGCGGCTTTGTACAGGCCATTTTGAAGAGGGTGTGCCCATTGTTGGTGTGATTCAGGATTTTCATTTTACGGGACTGCAAAGTGAGATCGGTCCCATGGTGCTGGCCTTCTGGCCGGAAATGACGCGTTTTCTGACGCTTCAGTATGTCCAAGATTCTCCAGCCTCAGTGATACCCGCGCTCAAAAAGATATGGGAAGAGCATTTCCCCAGTCAGCCATTTCGGTATTATATTCTGAAGCAAAAATTCAACAATTACTATAAACAGGAAGAGAGCATGGCCCGGGCAATGGCTGTGTACGCGGCGTTGGCCATGGTCATCGCCCTGCTGGGGCTTCTGGGTTTGACGGTGTTTTTAACAGCACAGAGGACAAAAGAGGTGGGCATTCGTAAGGTGTTGGGTGCGAGTCGACTTACCGTGCTCTGGCTTCTTTCGCGGGATTATTTAAATTCCGTGGTTCTGGCCAATGTCCTTGCCTGGCCGTTGGCATGGTTCGCGGTCTCGCGCTGGATGACATTATTTGCTTCAAGGGCGGGGGTGGCAGTGGGGCCCTTTGTGGTGGCGGGTCTCGCTTCGCTGCTGATCGCCTGGCTCGGCGTGAGCCTGGTTGTCTGGCGGGCCGTGTGCGCCAATCCTGCAACGATTATTCGCGATACCCCATAGCACGGTGGCTATGGGGTGCAGTGGGGACTGGCTGCCTGGATGCGCTGGGGCTGATCCTGTTTTATCCTTGCGCCCTCTCATCTTTTGCTTGACTTTAAGCAGGGATATGGCTAAAATGGAACGCAATCCGTTCAAATGAGTACAACGTGCATCGCCCATTTAAAGGCGTATCACACCGCATTTCTGAAGGAGTTTAATTTATGAAACGCCTGTCTGTTCTGTGTCTGGTCTTTTTTTCGGTGGCGCTTGGCCATGCTCAGATTCGTTCGCTAACCATTTGCCCTGCGGGTCTGACGCCCAAAGCGGGCGCCAAGCTCATGTCCTGCCGTCCCACAGGCGATCAATTTTATGTCTATTCGGATACGCTGCTTAGTGAACGTGATCTGGTCAGTACACGCCCAGCCAATCATGAGAATAAAAATGTGCTGATTCTCGAGTTCCGTACCGACGCCAAACAGGTTGTCCTTGACGCCACCACCCAATATGCCGGTCAGTACTTGGCCGTTCTATTTGACGATGTCCTCATCTCGGTGATGAAAATTTCTGCGCCATTGCACCGTGAGCTGTTGCTTGTGGATGGTGGATTCACCGGAGACGGCGTTTTGGATGTGCATCTCAAGCTTGAAAAACTGATCGGAAATCGGTGATGAAGGCCCTGGCCTGCAGTGGTATTGCTCTGACCTTGATGGCCCTGGTGGTCGTCCTGGCCTGCAGGGAAACACCGGCCACTCTGCGTGTGGCGACCTTCAATATTCGCGAGCTCTCGTTTGAGAAACTGAACACCGTTGATGCATCAGGCAAAGGGATGCACGCCGAGGTCCAGGCTGCCGCTGAGATTATTCAGCGCATCCGTCCGGACGTGCTTGTGATCAATGAGATTGACCACGAATACGGTCAGTTTGATGTGGACTTTACCGGTCCGGTGCGTCAATTTGTCGAGGCCTATCTGAATATAGGTGACGCGGCCATCGATTATCCCTATGTGTACGCGGCGCCGTGCAACACCGGCCTTCCCACCGGTGTTGACCTCAACGGTGACGGTCATGTGGCACAGATGGGCGATGCCCGGTCGACAGAGTATGCCGCCGACTGTTTTGGCTGGGGCGAGTATCCCGGTCAGTACAGCATGGCGCTGCTCTCCCGTTACCCCATCGATGAAGCCGGGGTCAGAACCTTTCAGACCTTTCGTTGGAGGGATTTACCGGGAAATCATCTGCCGGAGGACTATTATCAGGACAATGCCGAGCTGCTCAGGCTCTCCTCCAAGTCGCATTGGGATGTGCCTGTGCGTATCGGTAAGAAAAGGCTGCACCTGCTGCTGAGCCATCCCACGCCACCGGGATTTGACGGACCTGAAGACCGCAATGGCCGCCGCAATTTTGATGAGCTCAAATTCTGGGTGCACTATCTGGAGAACGATCCGGCGCTGAAAGATGATGCCGGCCGTGTCGGCGGATACGCAGGGGATGAACCTTTCCTCTTTGCCGGTGACCTCAATGCAGACCCGGCCAACGAGGCTGTGTATGAAGGCGTGACCGCCATTGGTCAGCTGCTGCATCACCCCCGCGTGCAGGAGACGTCGCCGTTCTTGACCAGTGAGGGCAGTGCTTACGGCAGGCAAAGCGGTGCGTCGGATTATTCGGCGCATTACACGGCGCAGTTCGGCAGGGATATGCGCATGCGTATCGACTATCTCTTGCCATCGCTGGATATAAAGGTGGTTAGAGGCGGGGTGTTCTGGCCCTCTCCAGACACCGATCAGGCGGGGTTCGATCTGGCGGAGCGGGCGAGTGACCATCGCCTGATCTGGCTGGATATCACGCTCCCTCAATCCTCAAAGAGCAGTGAATAGGGGCGTTTTAGTTTTCCCCTGATTTCATCGATTCCAAAGGCGCGGACCCAGCGGTGGGTTTCGCGCTTTTCAATGATGGCAATGGCCACAGGCACGGTGAAAACTTGGTGTTGGGCCGCCAGCTCCGGGTGTTGCGCCACATCAATATAAATGAAGTCCAGTTTGGGGAATTCTGCCTTGATCATGGCCTTCACCTTGGGATTCAAGGTCTGGCAGACATTGCAGTCCGCCCCGCCAAACCAGAGCAGCCCGTTTTCTATTTCTATTCTCTTTTCCATGTCTTCTCCCGTGTCGACGTTTTTTTAATATACGGTTTCAACGGGGAAAAAGTAAGGGCCTTGTCCCAGATTGGTCAGTTTTATGTTTTTGGGGCTGAATCAGGTTTTCCCCTGTTGACTTTATTGCTGTTTCGTGAGTATCTTTTCTTACCTTTATGCAAAAATTTTCAAAAATATTCATTATGCCCAAGGAGGCTCTATGCGATCTGCATCCCAGAAACGCGTCATACTGGCGCTGCTGTTTCTGCTGCCTGCGCTCTTGGCAGCGCAAGCCATCACCACGCCTGAAGCCAGGTTGTCGGCTTACGCGTCGCATCTGACGCTGAAGCAGGCGTCGCCTTTCTCCAATCTGGGGTGGCAGTTTATCGGCCCCACCAATATCTCCGGCCGCGTCACCGATGTGGCGGCGGTGACGCCCAAGGGCAAGCATTATACGATCTACGTAGCCACGGCCTCTGGCGGCGTATGGAAAACCATCAATGAAGGCACCAGCTGGACATCGATATTCGACGAAGCCCCTTCGCAATCCATCGGCGACATAGCCATCGATCCCTCCAATCCCAACACGATCTGGGTGGGTACGGGCGAGTCCAATATATTTCGCAGTTCCATGGCGGGCTGCGGCGTCTATCGCTCGATGGATGCCGGTGCAACCTGGACGTACATGGGCCTGGGCGCCACGCACACCATCGCCCGCATCGTGGTGCATCCTACCAATCCCCATATTATTTACGTGGCCGCCTCCGGCCATGAGTGGACGGACAACAAAGAACGCGGTATCTATAAAACCACAGACGGCGGCCAGACCTGGTCCCAGGTGCTCTACGTTAATGCGCGCACCGGTGGACAGGACCTGGTCATGGATCCAACAAATCCTGAAATTCTCTACGCTGCCACCTGGCAGCGTATTCGCGAGCGCTGGAACGATCCCCGCACCAAGGCCCATTACACCGGCAGCGGCATTCACAAGAGCACAGACGGCGGCAAGACCTGGACGTCCATCAACGCCGGTCTGCCCACGCCCCAGCATCGCGGTCGCATTGGCATTGACCTCTGCGCGGCACAGCCCAACACGGTTTATGCTTTTGTCGATAATTATGAGATCGCCCGTGAGGCCGAGGAGGGCGCCACAGACGCCTACGGCCGCCCGGCGGGCGGGGTGATCAAAGGCGCCACGGTCTACCGCTCCGATGACGCCGGCGCGCACTGGCGCCGGAGCTCCGAAGAGAACCGCTACATGGAACGGCTGGGCGGCACCTACGGATGGGTCTTCGGCCAGATGCGTGTCGATCCGGTCAATCCTGAAAAAATATACGTCATGGGGCTTAGGCTCAATGGCTCCACTGATGGTGGCAAAACATTCAAGAATCTGGGCGACATGCACTCCGACCATCACGCCCTGTGGATCGATCCCGAGAACACCGACTACATGATCAACGGCAATGACGGCGGCGTGGTGATTTCGTATGACGGCGGCGAGACCTGGAAGCATTTCACCCATAACCTGCCGGCCGTGCAGTTCTACAACGTGGCCGTGGACATGGCCACACCCTTCAAGGTCTACGGTTCCATTCAGGATCACTTCAGTTACGCCGGCCCTGTGGATCTCTCCCGCGGCCGTCACGCCATCCGGCCGGTTGAGTTTGAGTCCGTGCCCGGCGGTGAGGGCAGCCGTCACGCCATCGATCCCACAGACGCCAATATCGTCTATTCCGAGGGGTTCTACGGCTCCATCACACGGAGCAACCTCGCCACAGGCGAGCGCAAAGACATACGTCCCCAACGCGCAGAGGGTGAGCCCAAGCTGCGCGGCCAGTGGGTGGCGCCGTTTATTCTCTCACCGCACAACCCCCGCATTCTCTATCACGGCATGCAGCATGTGTTCCGCAGTTTTGATCGCGGCGACACCTGGGAGAAGATCAGCCCGGACCTGACTTACAACGATCCCAAACAGCTGGGCGACATCTCCTATCAGACGCTCTTCGCCCTGGCGGAGTCGCCGCTCAAGTTCGGACTGATCTACGCGGGAACAGACGACGGCCGCGCCTGGGTGACGAAGAACAGCGGCGGTGCGTGGAAGGAGATCACCAAGGGCCTGGCCAAACGGCGCTGGATCTCCTGCATCGAAGCCTCACGCATCGATCAGGGCACGCTGTACCTGACGCAGAACGGCAAGCGCAACGATGATTTTGCTCCGTACATCTGGAAGTCCACCAATGACGGCAAGACCTGGACATCCATTGTCAATAATATCACGCTGGGTCCGGTGAACGTGATCCGTCAGGATCCCAAAAATGCTGACGTGCTCTACGTGGGCACAGACCTGGGCGTGTATGTCTCGCTCAACGGCGGGGCGCACTGGGAGGCGCTTAACGGCGCTTTGCCCACCACTTTCGTCCACGATCTCGTGGTGCATCCCCGCGAGGATATGTTGGTGGCGGCCACGCACGGCCGCGGCATGTGGGCGCTGGATGTGCGGCCCGTGCAGGCGCTGTCGCCTGAGGTGATGGCGAAGGCTGTGCATCTCTATCCGGTGGAAACAATGTCGTTGCCCAAGTATCGCTGGATGCGTCAGCAACCGGCGCGTATCGCCTTCTTCCTGAAAGAAGTGGGCCAGGCAGAGATCACCATTGCCAATGCCGATGGGGAGGTGCTGAAATCGTTGGAAACCGAAGGTCAGGGTTATCAGGCCGTGGAATGGGACCTGTCCATCGGAACCCCTGAAGAGGGCCAGCGGGCCAAGACAGCCAAGGCCGGCACGTACACTGTAACCGTCGCTGCCGGCGGTGCTGAAGAGACAGCCACGTTGACCATCGTTAAATAGAGATTTAACCGGGGAGTACACCCGGTGTTGAGGCGGTTTTATCGGTCCCCGGCACTCCGCGAGTGCCGGGGACCTGTTGATTCGGAGACAGAATATGAAGCTCCCTCCCTTTGCGCTGGAACGCTATTTCGATCGATATGAATTCAAGGTGCAGCACCTGCTCTCGTCCTCAGACTGTCAGTCCATGTCGATTGATGCGCTGCTGGCCATGGAGCCGGGCGCGGCTGAAGCCTTCGGTGACACCTGGCTGGGATACACCGAGTCGCCGGGGCATCTGGCACTGCGTGAGGCCATCGCCCAGCTCTATTCGGACATTTCACCTGATGAGGTGCTGGTGCACGCGGGGGCCGAGGAGGCCATTTTTAACGCCATGCAGGTGCTTGTTGAGCCGGGCGATCACGTGATTATCCAGACACCGTGCTATCAGTCGCTGGCCGAGGTGGCGCGTGCTGCCGGGGCAGAGGTGGCGGCCTGGCAGGGTCGTTTTGATGAGAGCTGGCGCTTTGACCTGGATGATTTGAAGGCGTTGCTTCGGCCGGAGACCCGCCTGGTCGTGATCAACCAGCCGCACAATCCCACAGGGGCTTTGATGTCGCGGTCTGATTTTGCTGAACTGGTCGCGCTTTCACAGGAGAAGGGGTTTTTGATCTTTTCTGATGAGGTGTACCGCGGCCTGGAGTCGTCGCCGGATTTGAGACTGCCCTCGCTGTGTGAAATCGACGCGCACGGCCTGGCCCTGGGTGTGATGTCCAAGGTTTATGGCCTGGCCGGGCTGCGCATCGGCTGGATTGTGACCCGGCATCGGTCGATTTACACGAAATTGGCGGCCATGAAAGACTACACCTCCATCTGCAACAGCGCACCCAGTGAGTTCCTGGCCACGGTGGCGCTGCGCCATGCAGAGGCCATTGCCGGTGCCAATCGAGAAATAATTCATGACAACCTGGCGTTGCTGGATGATTTTTTTGGGCGGCATCGTTCGGATTTCCAATGGCAGCGGCCCGTGGCCGGACCTATTGCTTTTCCACGCTATTTGAAAGGTGATGTGGATGCCTTCTGTCATCGTCTGGTGCAAGAGGCGGGTGTGCTGCTATTGCCGGGGTCGTTGTACGGGCCTGCGTTTGCAGATCATTTTCGTGTGGGATTTGGTCGCAGCAACCTTCCCGAGGCGCTTTCTGCATTGGAGAGTGCGTTCGTTGCTGGCCGTTAATCACTGACCGCCCATGGATGCTCGCTGCCCCTTGATGGATTCACTGTCGGGGGGTTTTTTATATCGACTTGATTGGAGCGGCTGCTGGAAAGGTGATGGTGAACCGTGTACCGTTTTCTTGGGTGATATATACCTGGGCATCCAACTGCTCAACCAGCAGGTGCACGAGACGCAGGCCCATGGATTTGGGGTTGTCCAAATCCAAATCGGCGGGAAGGCCGCTGCCATTGTCAGAGACAGTGAGCTGAATTTTTTCTTGAGACTGCTGTTTGAGCGTGATGAGAATGACCGGATGTTCGGTTTGTTGAAAGGCGTGCTTGAATGCATTGCTGGTGATTTCATTGATCATCATACCGCAGGGGATGGCATTGTCCATGCTGAGGCTGATGTCTTCAACATCCAACCTGATATCAATGGATTTTTTAGGGGTATACATAAACTTCAGTTGTTCTGCCATATTATGAATATAGTGTTTCATGGCGATTTGTGAGAAATTTTTAGACTGATAGAGTTGTTCATGCACCAGCGACATGGAGATGATACGTGAGCGCATGTCGTCAAAGGCATCGATGGCCTGCTGTTTATTGTGGATGTGTGTTTTTTGAAGATTGAGCAGGCTGTAGATGACGGTGAGGTTGTTTTTCACGCGATGATGTATCTCTTTGAGCAGCATCTCTTTTTCACGGAGATTGCTCTCAACCACTAAGCTCAGTGCTTCGCGCCGCTGAATCTCCTCACGTGCGCGCTGGAGGCTTTGTCGTGAGTTGTCTGCCAGTAAAAAAGCCATATAGGCAGTGATAATCACCAGTGCAGAGGCAATGATGAAATCATAGATGGAAGGTTCCGGGGGGCGCTGCACGGTGTACCATCCGAATTTAGCGCCCAGTGAAATCCAGGCAACACAGAGAAGTGAGATCAGTGTCAGAATCAGGAAGCGTTTTTTCTCCAATAGCAGGCTCATGAGAATGAGAATGCCGGGAAAGGCAAAGAGCGCCAGATCGCGAATGCCAAAACTGAATGTGGCCACCACCGTAACCTGGGCCAAGATTGCCAGAGCGGTACCAAAGATGGCCAGGCGTAGTTTTTTCTTTTTTAACAGGAGAAAGGCGAAGGCCACCATGAGGTATCCTACAATCAGTACAATGGTCTCCTGCCTGTCTTGAACAAGAAGTCGGGTAGAAATGACAATGATATAGTAGATTGGAAGGATGTAGAATATTTTCATGAGAATGCGGGCAATTTTATTCTCTTCTTCTGAAGCGAATTCAGGCGGCTGTGCAAAATTGGTCAGTTTTTTCAGCATAGGGTCTCAATTGCCTTGCAGACTGGAATGGTTTTCGTGCCCGTTGAGGATAGTCTTAAGATTATGCAAGAAACGGACCATTTGCCAGGCGAGTCTATGTGAATATATATCAGTCGAAGCGCGCTCATCCATCAATAGATCCATCTTCTATAGCCCAACGTTGTTTTAAACACGTTGTTGTGTTATCTTGCGGTCAATCATCTGAAAGCGTATGGGTACGATCTGGTCGTGCCAATTCAAAAATATTATCAATAGGGGTAAAGCATGTGTGATCAGCCTGAAGTGATGAAATTGATCGATCTCTCCGGCCGCGTGGCCGTGGTCTCTGGCGGTGCGTCGGGCATTGGCCTGGGCACGGCAAAGCGCCTGGCCCAGTGCGGGGCCAGCGTGGGTGTGCTGGATATCAACGACGAGAACGGTGCGTCCGCTGTTAAAGCCATCGAAGCTTTGGGCGGCGAGGCCCTGTACGTGCACTGTGATGTGCGCTCTGCGGAGTCGTGCAAAGCGGCGGCTGAGGCTGTTGTGGCCCGGTTTGGGCGTATTGATATTTTGCACAACAACGCCGGTGTGGCCGTGCGCAAGAACGCCGTCGACCTGGAACCCGATGAGTGGGACCTGGCGCTGAATGTATCGCTGAAGGGCCAGTATCTGCTCTCCAAGTACGTCATCCCGCAGATGAGAAAAGTGGGGGGCGGTTCGATTATCAATACCGGTTCCGGCTGGTCGCTGCGCGGCGGTGAGAATGCCCTGGCCTACTGCGCCATGAAAGGCGGTACGCTGAATATGACACGCGCCATGGCACTGGATCACGGCAAGGACAAGATTCGCGTCAACTGCGTCTGCCCCGGCGACGTGGACACGCCCATGCTTCAATCCGAGTGTGAACAGTTGGGCGGCACCTACAATGCCGATTACAAAGAAGAGTGTGCGGAGCGTCCCCTGGCCCGACTGGGCACAGTGGAAGACGTGGCCAATGCCGTGCTCTTTCTCGCCAGCGACATGTCCACCTGGGTCACCGGCGCCCACCTGGTGGTGGATGGCGGCGGTATTGCCGGTTAGTCCGTGTTCTCCCCTTGAGTTTTGTCTTGAATGAGAAGGAGGGATGATGCGAACATTAATCGTCTCTGTGTTATTGATCATGGCCCTGTGCACGGGCTGCGGCGGGCCGCAACAGCCGGCACTTTCAGATTTTTCTGATGTGCTGGATATCAGCAACGTGCCTGCAGCGGCCAAGGATTGGTCGGCAAGCCACTTCAGCGATCAGGGCGCGTGGTTCGGTTTTGCACTGCCAGACTCCAGTCGCTACCCGGGCGGTTTTTCCGGCCCCTTTCTGCACACCGAGGGCCGCTGGCTGGGGCCGTCGGTCATCGGCTTAAAATTAGAGGATGCCGAAAGTGGTGAGGTGCTGGACTGGACCACGGCGGCAACAGTGCAGCAGTCTCTGCCCGGGCGCCTGCATCAGCATTATCGCTTCAAAACCTTGACAGTCAATCTGGACCTGGTTTTTCTCTCCAACCGTTCCGCCATGGTGCAGGTCACCTTGAAGAGTGATGTGGAACATTCGTTGCGCCTCTCCTGGTCGGGCCGCACCTTTAAAGCCGTCTGCCCCGAGAACGCCGGAGACGGCGGCTGGGTGATTAATCTTGAGGGCACGGACCAGGCTCGCTTCACTTTGCCGGCCCACACGCCGTACACCTATCAGCAAACCGAAGGCGGCCACGGCTATCGCATCAATCTTAACGATGTCGTCGATCTCAAGGCCCATCAGCCCTGGACGACGGCTGCCGGATTCAGCCTGACCTTTGATCCGGCTGAGTGGCCTGCGGTTTCGGAATCGCTGCATGCCGCCCTGAATCAGTCGACTGAAGCCGTTGAAGCGTCTGACGCACGCTGGGCCGGCTACCTCGAGAACGTTCTGACTGTTGATTCGCCCTTTTCCGGAGAGGCGGGATACATGCGTGTGGCGGTCAAGTCTTTGATTACATTGGTCAACAACTGGAAATGCGCCCGTGGCGACCTCTTGCACGACGGTTTTTTTCCCTCGGCGTCTGTCTGGTATTTCAATGGATTCTGGGGCTGGGACACCTGGAAGATTGCCGCTGCCTGGGCGCGTTTTGCCCCGGCCGTGGCCCAAAACGGCATTCGCGCCATGTTTGACTATCAGAATGACGCCGGCATGATGGCCGACGTGATCTACGCGGACAAGTCCGAGAACAACTGGCGTGACACCAAGCCTCCGCTGGCGGCGTGGGCGGTATGGTCCGTGTATGAAAATGATGGAGACACAGCCTTTCTTGAGGAGATGTGGCCCAAACTCAAGGCCTTTCATCAGTGGTGGTACACGCATCGTGACCATGATGGCAACGGCCTCTGCGAGTACGGCTCCACAGACGGCACAGTCATCGCCGCCAAGTGGGAGAGCGGCATGGACGACGGCCTGCGCTACGATGCCACGGCCATGCTGAAGAATTCCGATACGGCCTGGTCCATGGATCAGGAGTCGGCGGACTTGAACAGCTATCTCTGTATGGACAAGGACTATCTGGCGCGCATCGCCGCCGCCCTGGACAAGCCTTCCGAAGCAGCGCAGTTCCGCGCCGAGGCCTCGGCGCTGCGCGAACGCATCCGAAGCCATTTCTGGGATGAGGAAGACGGCTTCTTCTACGATGTCCGTCTCAAGGATCGGTCTTTTGTGAAAGTCAAGGGGCCGGAGGGCTGGATTCCCCTGACCTGGAAGATTGCCACAGAGGCCCAGGCCGCCCGTGTCCGCGCGCACATGATCGATGCGTCGCAGTTTGCCACATTCATCCCCTTTCCCACCATTCCGGCCGATCATGAGAAGTTTATGACCGGATACTGGCGCGGACCTGTGTGGATTGATCAGGCGGGATTTGGCGTGCGCGCCCTGCGCAATTATGGGTTCGTTGACGATGCCGATCACCTGTGCAGGCAGCTCTTTGAGCGCCCCGACGGCCTCTTCAACGCGGACGGCCCCATTCATGAGAATTACGATCCCCGTGACGGCAGCCGCATGAAGGCCCCGCATTTCTCCTGGTCGGCGGCCCATTATCTCTTGATGTACTGGGGCTGGTGAGGCCGGCGCTTTCTATTTTTGTTAATCAGAGAATGAAAGAGGGGGGCCAAGGCTCCTCTCTTTTTCTTGGCAGTCCTTATTTTTATTCGATTAATCCCCAAATTCTCTTGCGTCTTCTCAAAAAATTTATAGATTGGTAAGGAATTGCCGAAAAGGCATCATTATCGTTTTTACTTAGAGGTTGCATCATGATATATGTGAAGGACTATCTGGATGAGAAATATGTCTGGTTTCTCGATCCCGCCCCCAAGCAGACTGTACTTGAAACCATGGCGCAAGGCCTCTCGGCCGCGCCGCAGATCACAGACAGCAAGGCCTTTCAGGAGGCCGTTCTTGAGAGAGAAGCCCTGATGAGTACAGGGCTGGGGCTTGGTATGGCCATTCCCCATGTTAAAATCGATTCAGTCAAAGAGATCACATTGGGCGTGGGCATTGTCCGCGGCGGCACAGACTGGGACGCGCTGGACGGGAAGCCTGTCCAGCTGGTCTTTCTCTTTGCTGCCGGGGCCGATCAACATCAACGCTATCTGCAGCTGCTCTCCAAGGTGATTCTTGTGATGAAGAACAAATCGCGTCGTGAAAGTCTGATGAAAGCCCAAAGTGTTGAAGACGTTCTCCAGCTCTTTGCGGGTGTCTAGGGAAGGGGTGCGATTTGAATGCTTTAATCTATCTGGCCCTGGCCGCTTTTGCCGCCTTCTGGGCCAAGCGGCTGACAAGTAAAATCGGCATTCCCATTGTCACCGGCTATGTGCTGGTGGGTGTGGTGCTGGGCATCAGCGTGCTCAAGGTGTTTCATCTGGAAATACTGGACTCCATGACCATGGTCAACGATTTCGCCCTGGGCGTCATCGGCTTTACTATTGGTGCGGAACTGCGTAAAGAGGTGTTTGCCAAGCTGGGCCGCTCCATTGTGTTGATTGCCCTCTGTGAAGCCTTTCTCACATTCGTACTCGTGACAGGGGCGACGTTTCTCATGGATCCCTCGCGGTTTTATCAGGCGTTGATCCTCGGGGCGGTGGCTTCGGCCACGGCGCCGGCGGCCACGGTGTATGTGATTCAGCAGTACAAGGCCAAGGGCCCGCTGACCTCCACTATTCTGGCGGTTGTAGGCATTGACGACGCCTTTGCGCTGGTCATCTTTGTCTTCGCCTCTGTCATTGTCAAGGGGTTGCTACATGCGGAGCACATTGCCGTGATGGAAGTGATTCTCACACCGGTGAAAGAGATTGGCCTCTCCGTGATTCTTGGCGTGGGCATGGGATTTCTCTTTGGATGGATCTTCCGCAAGGTGCGCTTCCCCGATGATCTGCTCTTGGGGCTGGCGGCCTTCATTCTGGCCATTCTGGGCCTGGCCAAGACCGGTCATCTCTCGGGACTGCTGGCCGCCATGGCTTTTGGCACCACGGTGTCGAATCTCAACGGGGCACTGACCCATCGATCTGCCAAGCTGCTTGAGGGGTTGTCGCCACTGCTCTTCGCCTATTTCTTTATCTTTGCCGGCTCCCATCTGGATGTCGGCCTGCTGCCACAGATTGGCCTGTTGGGGCTTGTCTTTCTTATCGCCCGTTCTACTGGAAAAATCAGTGGTGCCAGTCTGGGTGCATGGATTGGCAGGGCGCCGGATGTTGTGAAGAGATATGTGGGCCTGGCCTTGATCCCCCAGGTGGGTGTGGCCATTGCCCTGGCCATCATGGTGCGGCAGGAGTTCGGTACGGGTGGTTACGGACAGGCCGGGGAGGATCTGGCGCTGCTGGTCATCAATATTCTCCTCTTCACAACGGTGATTACCGAGGTGGTGGGGCCGCTTTTGACCAAGTGGGCTCTGACCAAATCCGGGGAGCGGCAGCTGTAATTCACCCCGTGTATCAGGATTTATTTTTTGGAGATTTGACATGTTTTTAATGGTCATTCAACTCTATAAGACAGAGTATAAAGAGGATGTTCTTCTTGCGCTGACCTCCATGGGTATTGAGAGCGGCAGCCTGATTGACGGCATCAATCTCGATCAGGAATTGACGCGTGATTTCCCTCTTTTCACCGGACTGGTGCGTTCAGACAGTGAGAAAGCCCGTTTTTCACTTCAAATTACGGCTGTGGTTGAGAATAAGGGGTCGGCGCAGATGCTGATGTCGCTCTTGAAAGAGGCCGATATCGATATACGGAAGGAGCCGGTGCTGCGCATCATGTTGCTGCCCATGGCTTTTTACGCCGACGAAGAAACACTGTGGGACCCAATGTCATCAGAAAAATAACTGTGTGTTGAGGTGCAATGTGTCGACTGTGAAAGAAACAGAGATTCAGGATCTGAAGCGTCGTTTTGAGTCGGCCGGGCAGGGCCATGTCTTCCTCCATTTTGAGACGCTCGATGAAGCGGGGCGCAACCGGCTGCTGGCCCAGTTGAAAACTATTGACCTGTTACAGCTGGAGGTGTTCAAGGCCTTAATTGAACACCCCGTTGAAAAAGAGAGCAGTGAAGCACAGCTGGAGCCTGCTGAGGCGATCCATCTGCCGCGTACACCCGATGCACAGACCAGGGCCGACGCCGCTTTTGCACATGGCGAGTCGCTGATACGGGCGGGTCGTGTGGGTGCCTTTGTGGTGGCTGGCGGTCAGGGTTCGAGGCTGGGGTTTGACGGTCCCAAAGGCAGTTTTCCCGTCGGCCCAGTCACAGACCGGTCACTCTTTCAGATCTTTGCCGAGAAAATACTGGCCGCCTCGCGCCGTTACAACGTGACCATTCCTTGGTACATCATGACCAGTCAGGCCAACGATGCTGATACGCGGGCTTTCTTTGCGTCGCATAACTACTTTGGCATGTCCCGGGCGGATGTGATTTTCTTTGCCCAGCGCATGGTGCCGGCGCTGGATGTCTCTGGCAAGCTCATGCTGGACGCCCCGGACCATGTGTTTATGAGCCCCAACGGCCACGGCGGTTCTTTACTGGCCCTGAAAGAGGGCGGCGCACTGGAGGATATGGAGAGACGCGGCATTGACATGCTCTCCTATTTCCAGGTGGACAACGTGCTGATCAATCCCGTAGATCCGCTTTTCATCGGGCATCACAATCTGGCCGGTGCGGAGATGTCTTCCAAGATGCTGATCAAGCGTGATCCCTGGGAGAAGGTGGGCGTGTTCGGACGCATCGGTGGAAAGCTGGTGGTGGTTGAGTATTCAGACCTCTCAGAGGCCGAGGCGACGGCAAGGGCCGAAGACGGATCACTGCGGTTTGGTGCCGGTTCCATTGCCATCCATCTGATTCAGCGGCAGTTTGTCGAGCAGCTCACCGCCGAGGGGCTGCGCCTGCCCTATCATGTGGCCTATAAGAAGATTCCTGTGATGGATCACAGCGGTGCGCTGCAAAGCCCTGAGCTGCCCAATGGATATAAATTTGAGACCTTTGTCTTTGATGCACTGACTGAGACCACGTCTTCAGTGATACTTGAAATTGCCCGTGAGGAGGAGTTCAGCCCCGTGAAAAATGCAGCGGGTGAGGACTCGGCGGCCACGGCCCAGGCCGATCTCATGGCGCAGTACAGCCGCTGGTTTGAAGCGCTTTCGATTGATCTTCCACGGCGTGAAGATGGATCTGTGGCCCTTCAAATGGAGATCAGCCCGCTCTTTGCCGACGGTCCGGCGTCATTGAAGGCCCGTTTGCCGGGTGATTTTACGCCGTCTGATCCGCTGATACTCAAGGATTAACCGTGGAGGCGGCTGATGCTGTCCACTTTACAGGGTGTTTTCAGTGATCCACTGATTGGCAAGGGGCTGTTTTCCATTCTGGCGTTGGCCTTTGTTTTCGGGGTGATGGTGGCGCTGCGCCGCATGCTGCTCTCCTGGATTCATGATACAGAGCGGCGGCGCATCACATCTGCCGTGCTCAAATGGACAGGCTATGCACTCTCAGCGGTGCTGCTCTTCTGGATCTGGGCCTATGGCGTTCTGGCCGCCTACTTTGAGGCCCGCTTTGAGCATACAGGCTTTTTGAATAACCTGTTGATCAGTTTGCTATGGGCCCTCTTCTTCTGGCTGGTGATCTATGCGGCCCGGCGTCTGATTGAGGCGCAGCCCTTTGACGCTGAGCGAAAACACCGCTACCGCTCCTGGGGCACCACCGCGCTGACGGTCTTCTTTGTCATCATACTTGTCCGCATCTGGGCCTTTGACCGGCAGTTCCAACTCTTTCATGACCCCGTGATGCAAACCTTCTATAAGTCGCTGTTCATGTTGGCCGTCATCTACCTGTTGAATCTGGCGGTACGCCGCGTCATCAACTCGTTGAAGCTGGATATTTCTCAGAAACACGCCTATCGCAAACGGGCGGGGTATATCTCGACATTGGTCTACTTCATCGCGCTCATCCCCATTCTTTCGGGCAGCACACAGCAGTGGACCACCATTCTTTCGGCCATGGGCGCCGGTATCGCCCTGGCCCTTCATGAGGTTTTGCTGAACATAGCGGGATGGATGTATATCATGATCCGCCACCCTTACAGAACCGGTGACCGCATTGAGCTGGGCGATGTGGCCGGAGACGTGATCGATATTCGCCTCTTTCAGGTGACGTTGCTGGAGATTGGCAACTGGGTGGACGGTGATCAGTCCACCGGACGCGTGGTGCATCTGCCTCACGGCAATATCTTTCGCCGACCGCTTTACAACTATACCAAGGGCTTTGAGTATCTCTGGAATGAATTCAGCGTGCAGGTGACATTTGAGTCCGACTGGGAGGCTGCCAGGGCCATACTGCTGGAGGCGGGACAGGCGCAGAGTGAGGAGATACAGAAAAACGTCAAGCGTCAGATCAACAAAATGGCCAAAGATTATTTGATTTACTATAAGACTTTTACGCCCATTGTCTATACCAAGATTGAGGATAGCGGGGTGAAGTTGACGTTGCGTTATCTCACCGAGGCCAAGCGCCGTCGTAGCACAGAGAACCGGTTGAGCGTGGATGTGCTGCGCGCTTTTGCCCTGTCCGACCAGATTGAGTTGGCCTATCCTACAATGCGTTTCTATAAGCAAGGCGAATAGCCCATCGTTTTCCATTTCTGAAGGAGCCTCAAGACGTCCAGGGAAAAATCTAAAAAACATCCCCGCCGGTGGCGGCGGTGGCTGCTGGCAGCACTGCTGGTGCTTCTGGCGCTGCCCGGGCTGGTCGGACTCTGGCTGGCGTGGCTGGCGCCTGCCGAGGAGATGGCGGATTTTATCGCCACCCAGGTGACAGAGACCACGGGCTTTCCGCTGCATCTGGGCCGGGTGCGCGTCAATCTCTGGGGCGGCCTGGACCTCGACAGTGTGCGTGTCTACTATCCCCCGGTGGATTCGCTGACCGAATCGAGCGATGCGCTGATGCTGCGCGTCGATCGCGTTTCTGTGCGCTACCGGCTGATGCCGCTCTTGGCCCGCCGTTTCGAAGTGGCTGCCGTGCAGCTGGAAAATCCCGCCATGCATATCGATCCCGATCGTCTGACGGCAATGGCCCCGCTCCCCGAAGAGGGCGCTGCGCCCTATATCGATTCCACAGCATCGATTGCCGCCGTGCCACTGCCCGTTGGTTTTGGGCTGGACGCCCTCACCATCCACAATATCGACCTCTCTGTCACCCTGCCCGACACGTTGCCCGTGCAGCGCCTCATGCTCTCAGGCCTCTCACTGTCGCTTGAAGATGTACGTGTCCCCCGTGATGTGCTCGAAAATCCGGCGGCGGCCCGCGGACGCCTGCGGCTCAATACAGAATCGGCCCGAGTGGTGCTGGGATGGCCCGGCGCTGAAGCCGTTCACGCCCTGGACATGGATTGGCAGCTGGCGTGGCAGCGCGGTGCGCAGTGGTCTGTGCTGGGTCGTCTGGGGCTGGACCTCTGGCGCTTCAATGTGGACGTGAATGGAGAGGGACTGGGCGATTCAGCCCGGCTCAACACACTGGCCCTGCGTCTGGGCGATGCCCGCCTTTTCGCGTTGCAGGGCGAGGTTGATAAAGACAGGCAGCTCTCCGGCCGCATCACATCCGATCTCATTGCACTGGGCGATTTGCTGGATTCAGCCCGGCGGCTGGCCGGTCCCCTCTTGCCCCCGGACTCACTGTTTCCCGCGTTTTCAGGCCGTATCCAGGCGTTTTCCGGCCGTTTTGACGGCACAGTAGAGGACTTGCAATTCTCAGCCGCATCGGCTCTCGACGGTTTGAGCGTGGCGCTCCCCGACACCTTGCTGGATCTGCCGCCGTTGCAGGCGGATGTTCAGATTGAAGGCCGTTTGCGAGACAGCCATCTGGAGAGTGGCCGGGTGCGCATTCAAGCCAAACTGCCCGGCCTCTACCTTCATCTCCCCGATAGCGGTCTGGCGCTCGGTGCATTGAATCTCTCGGCCAGGGCGGTTCTGGATGAGGCATTTCTTCCGGATTCCGCGTGGATTGAGGGCCGCTGGCAGGATGTCCTTGGCGCTACACTCTCTCTGGACGGTGCCTGGCAGCGCGGCGACACGTTATATTGGCCTGCCATGGCTGCGCAGTTGAAACTCGCTGCGGATTCGCTGGATGTAGAGACCCTGCCCGGTGTGCCGCCTGAGGTGGCGGGGCAGATGGATCTCGGCCTGGCCCTGACGCTGCGTCCCGGCGGGCGGCTGGCCCTGGGGCTTCACGGCGGGCTGCACGGCCTGCGCTATGCCTATCTGGAGGAGCCCGTGTCAGCACCTTCGCTGGCCATGGAGATCAGAGGGGCGGCGCATTGGCCGGTGCTGACGGAGGGGCTTGTTTTAGACAGCCTGATCCTGTCCATTGGAGACGGTGTGGCCGGTCGAATGACCGCCGGATTGAATCCCTTGAGCGGGGCCTTCTGGGCGAATTTGCAGTATTTGCGTGTGCAGAACCGTTGGCTGTGGTCGTTGGTGCCTGCGCCTCTCTCTCGCCAGTTACCCGGGCTGACGCTCTCTGGGCAGGAGCGGCTCTCGGCACGCATCTCCGGAACACCGCTGGCCGATTCGCTGGCGCTGGCCGTTGAGGGGGTGGTTGCAGTGGAGAATGTCGCGGTGGCGTGGCCGGAGAATGCGCTCTCTGTCAACGGCATTGAAGGGCGGCTCAATTTTCACGGTAACGGCGTTGACTGGGGGGGCGTGGTCGGTCTTGATGTGCGGGAAACGGTGATGATGACAGTGCGTCCCGCCCCTTTTGAAGATTTGAGTCTTTCGGCCCATTGGGCGGTGCAAGATCTGGATTCACTCTCTGTGTCCGCCGGTCGCCTTCTCTCCCAGTTTGGCCTTCACGGACAATTCAATCTGGCGATGGCCGGCCTCTCGGGGCTGACCCCCCGGCTCTCTGCCGCTGCGCATCTGGGTTTTGACGGCGGGGCCGGCATGGAGATAATCGATCAGATCCGGCTCTCCGGTGAGGCGGGGCTGACGGTGTCTGCGTCGATGACACTGGCTCCGGAGGCACCGCTGCATCTTCATGGTGAGCTGGCCACGGTTGATTTTAAAGCGGCTGTCGATACGCTGCTCACGGCGGGACCGGTGAACGGGGTGCTGCCGTTCTCCATGCAATTTGATCCGCAGCGACGCCTCTTTATCCAGGATCGGTCCCTACCGCTGATCGAGGCGACCGACTATGCCCGGCATCGCAAGCAATACCAGAGACGTATGCCGGGGCTGGGCACGCTGCGTATTGACACGGTGAACGTGACCGGTCAAAGCCTGGGGCCGGCGGTGCTGGACACGCGCATCAGCAGTGGACGTTTGGAGTTGCCCTGGCTTTACATGGAGGGGCTTTCGGGGAATATCGGCGGGGCCATGCATGTGATCGCCAGAGGGGGATCTTTGGACAGTCTGGCCTACGGCTTCTCTCTGGATGTGGCCCGCATCAACTCAGCAGCGCTGCTCTCTTCGGGAAAAGACCTGAAGGCCGAATCTGAGCTTAACGCCACGGCCCGTTTCACCGGACAAGGCATTGATTTCACGCGAGAAGTGGATGTCAGCGGTTATTTTCATATCACCAAAATTGGCCCGCAGTTTGCCAGTACGCTGCTTTTGGGCATGGACCCCAAGGGCCGGGACAGAAACATCCGCCTGACCCGGCGTCTGCTCAATATGGGGTGGAAACCGCGGCTCTTCTCCTTTGAGATGCGTCATGGTTACGTCTATCCCTCTTTGGTGCTGGATCAACCCTGGTACTCCCCCATCCGCTTGCCTGAGCAGATGGGGCTGGGGCGTCTGCCTTTGGCCTTTTTCATACAGAATATCAACACCTTTTCACAATAGAGGAGGTCGACATGAAGACAACAATGAAGCTTTTGCTTCCCATTCTGGCGCTGACGGCTGCCGGTTGTTCCGTCAAGGCGCCGGAGGTGCGCGTCACCGGCGAGCGTACCGCCCTGGAACAGGAGGTGCTGGGCACTTACGAGGACCTGGAGGAAGATGTCTGGATGGTGGCCTCCACGCGCTCCAGCCGCAATAAGAACAAGGCGCGGATTTCGCCTGAGAAGAAGAGAGTGCTTGAGGCCTATCGCACCTTGAAATTTAATAAAGATGATGTGGATGAATTCAAGCGTCATGGCTATGTCGGGGAGAATCGGCGTGGTTTTCTGGAGCTGCGGCCCAGTCCCGCGCTGGAGAACAGTGAGAAGCGGCAACTCGTCGATGACGTGGTTAAAGAGCAGAATGAGGCCCGTGAGGTGATTCTGGCGCGGATGATCGACGTCAATCCCAAATTACAGGGTGCGCCAAGGGCCGATGTTGAAGCGGAGTTCGCACAGATCAACCAGGACAGTTCTGTCAAAGGAACCTGGATACAACAGCAGAATGGCACATGGGTAAAGAAGAAACGTGACCCCTCAGTCTCTTAAGAAAAAGGTGGTGCTCGGCGTGCTGCTGGCGGCCCTGCCGCTGGCGGCGCAGACCCTGCCGGGCATGGAGCAGCTGACCACGCATCCGGCTGACGATTATGACGCGGCTGTCTCCCCTGACGGCCGCTGGCTGGCCTTTGTCTCCACGCGTTCGGGCAACCCCGATATCTGGGTGAAACCGTTGCCGCGCGGTCGTGCCGTGCAGATCACATCGCATCGTTCGGCTGAGTCGCAGCCTGTCTGGAAACCCAACGGCAAGGTGCTGGTCTTCGTCTCCGCGCGTCGTGACGTAGAGGGCGATCTCTGGCGTGTGGTTTTCAATGCCAAGACCGGCCGCGCCAGCGGGAAGCCCCGGCAGTTGACTGTGCATCTGGGTGTCGATAGAGATCCCGCCTACGCCCCTGATGGGAAAACCCTCTACTTTAGCTCAGACCGCAGCGGCGCACTTGCGCTTTGGCGTCGTACACACGGATCTGGCCGTATGACGAGGCTCGGACCCGGAAGTCATCCTGCACTCTCTCCAGATGGCCGCTGGTTGGCCTTTTCAGATCGTGATAGCCGGCTCAGGACAACCGGCCTTGAGCCCCCCCGCTTTCCAGCTTCAACCGGCAAAGCTCTGGCGGCCCTTGACGGCCCGGCGGCCTGGGCGCCGGACGGCCGGAGCCTCTTGGCTGTGCGCATCGACACCGACAGTGACGGGGACGGCGCTGTGACCCCGGCCGACCGTGGCGCGCTGTGGCAGATGGCCGTTTACCCTGAAGGGCGACTCGGTCCCGGGGTTCGTATCTCATCGGGGTTGAGCAATGAGAGCCATCCCGCCATCATGGACTCTACCCGGTGGGTCTTTACCGCCGGTGAACCGGGCGCCAGAGATCTCTGGACGCTGCCCCTGGCCGGGCTCTTTCCCCGGCAGGAAACGGCGGCCCAGCAGTACCAGATGGCGGTGAATCAAAGCGGCCTCTGGACCACTGATCAGGGGTTTGAGCAGGCTTTGCTGGGGTATCGCCGTGTGCTGGATTATTTCCCGGAGGCTCGGCAATGGACTGGAAAGGCCAGGCTTCAATCGGCAGAGATTTACAGGTTGACGGGCCGGCCTGGCATTGCCGCAGAATTGCTGGACACGCTCATTGCGGGCCATAGCAGCGATGCCCTGACCGTGCAGCGGGCGCGTTTGAAGCGTGCCTCCCTGACAGGCACACCGGAGCACCGCAGGATGGCGCTCTGCCGCGAGGTGATTACAAGCGGGGTGTCGCCGCGGCTGGTGGCGGAAGCGTGGCTGGTGCTGGGCGATTTGCTTCGTGATCAAGGGGATGAGAACGCGGCTTTCAGCGCCTATGAAGCGGCGGAAGCACAACTCTCTCCGCATGATAATCTCTGGGCCCGGGCCCGGTTGAATCTGGGTGACTTTTGGCGTGATGCAGGAGAGATGGAGGCTGCCCAGCAGGATTATCTCTCGGTTTTGAACCGATTTGAACATTCGCCTCTGTGGCGTGAACGGGCTGGACAACGTCTCTGGGCGCTGTTGCCAAATGAGGTGGGCGCGCGGGTACTGGCCATTCAGCGTGTGGCTGACCGTCCCGAAGCCACGCCGGCTGTGGCTGCCATGGCCACGCTGGAGACAGCCGCTGTGCTGATGCAGGCCGGCCGGCCTGATCAGGCGCAGCGTGAGTTGGAAGGGCTGAGTGTTGATGCAGACGCCCCTGAGTGGGCCCGGCTGGAGGCGCAGTTCAAATTGGCCCGCGTACTGGAGACCTCGGACCAGGGCGATGCGGCCATTGATCTGCTGGAGGATCTCAGTGGCGAGGCCGGTGCACTGACCACCGATCCATCGGTGCTTTTGGCCCGTGAGCGGCTCTTTGTGAGTTATCTGGCGTCGGCCCGGCGTCTGATGGGGGTTGAGGATTACCGGCTGGCCGCGTCACGCATGCGAAAGGCTGTGGCGCTGAAACCGCGTCACATAGAGGCCCGCCGTCTCTGGATTGAGTCTGCCTATAAGGGGGGGCAGGTCCAATCGGTGATCCGGCGGCTCGAGGCGGCGATTGACGGCGATTCTGAAAATGCCGTGCTGCTCTACAGTCTGGGATTGGCCTATTCCTATCTGGGCGAGCGGCAGCCGGGTCATTTGGAAACCTCCAATCGTTTGCTTCAGCGGGCGTTGGCGCAGGATTATACACTGGTGCACCCCTATCGTACGCTCAGTTACAATTATGAGGGTATGGAGCGGCGCACTGAGGAGGCGGCACGGATCCGCCCTGGATTTCTGAGGCGCGTTGGTCATGCGGTGATCGGTCCGTTGCGTTGGCTGTACGGACTCCTGCCCTGGACTGAAGAGGCCGTGGCGCCGGCCTATTACGAGCTGGCCATTGATGCGCTGACCACGGCCATTGCCCTCAACGATGAGGTGTCCGATCCTGTAATGGAGGCGGCGCTGGCGCAAAATCTGGCCAATAATTTCTACAATCTGGGTGAGTTTGGTTTTTCCAAAGCCTATCAGTATTATCGGGTGCGGCTGGCGCTGGACAGCACGTTTACACAACCGCTTCAGGAGGCTGTGATTCACGAGCGTGCCGGGCGTTGCGCCATGTATCTTGAGGAGCACGCTGTTGCCGGCGACTATCTGCGCCGGGCCGTCTCTGTCTATACCCGGATCAATCGACCGGCGTCGGCGCTTCAGAACCGGCGTCGTCTGGCCTTTCTCTACCATCTGTCCGGCAATTATGAACAGGCCATTGCTGCCTATCTGAAACTGGTGCGTGAGGATGAGGCCGCGCGGCGCTGGAACGATGCAGAGGTGGGTCTGCGCAATATCGCCTTCAACTATCATCTGCTCGGTGAACCGGAGGACGCCCTTCAATATGGATATCGCGCCGCAGAGATTTTGGAGCGTTCACCGATTCCGTTGAAAGCCTCGCCCACCAGCAAGCTGCGCATTGAGATCTTAGGCCTCTCTATTCCCGTGTGGGGGTTGGAGGAGATTGGCGGCGCCTCCTCAGAAGGGCTGACAAAGGCCGATGAAGCGGCGCTGGTGTACGGTCTCATTGGGCGCAGTGCTGAGGCGCTGAAGGATTTCGATACGGCCTCAGGCTATGAGGAGAAGCGGCTGGTCATTGCCCGTGGCCGCAAGGACAGACTGGCCGAACGGATCAGTCTGAACCGTCTGGGACGGCTTCGTTTTGATCAGCGCCAGTACGCGGCGGCCTGGTTGAATTTCTCAGAGGTGCGCAGGCTGGCCATCGATAAAAAGGATGAGCAAGGCCGGTATGTTGCGGCACAAAATCTGGCTGAAACTGCCATGGCACTTCATGCAAGCGGCCGCTTCGGTCCGGAGATTGACCTGGCTTTAAAGTGGCTGGCCAACGACATGAAGCCGCTGGAGAAGACAGTCGGCACCGAAGCCCGTCAGTTGTTGCTTCATGACTTGATGGCCCGTCTCTACACCGTGGCCGGACCCATGTCGTCGCAGGCGTCTCTTGGGGGTGTGTTGCGCAGTGAGATGCATCGACTCTCTCGCTTCTCTGAAGCTGAGACGCACTGGCGACAGGCGTTGGCACTGGCGGAATTGCTGGAAGATCAAAAAACAATGCTTCGCGTGCAGATGGGGCTGGCGGAAGTCTCTACGGCTTTGGGCGATTGGGCGGCAGCACAGCTGTTAATCGAACGGTGCCGGAAATTACTGGCTGACAGTGGCGAGACAGGGATCGCCTGGAGGCTGGCCCTCATCGAAGCTCGGCTGGCCCGTGCCAGCGGAGACGGGCGTGTGGCCCAAAGCTATAAAGCGGCCATTGACGCCCTGCAACTGGCGCCGGTTCAGCCGGAACGCTCCGAGGAACGGCTCAGCGATCACAGGGCCAGACGCGATGTCTATATCGAAGCGGCTGAGGTCAGGGCCGAGGCGGGAGAGGGCCGTGCAGCCCTACAGCTTCTCGAGTTGGGGCGGCAGCAGTGGGCCTCGGATATGATTGCCCGCCATCCACCGGTGTGGAAACGTGAACGGCACAAAATACTCTGGGGCAATCTCAGTTATGCACGCGCGCGGCTGCAGGCGCTCGAGAAGACATTGCAGCAGGCCCGGCGCAACAAGGCGAGCTATCGTGAAATACGAGACCTTGAAGCCGAGCAGGCCCGATTCAGAGCGGAAATCAATGAACTCTCCACCGAATTCCAGAAAGAGGATGCCGTACTGGCCTTTCTGGCCGGTGTCTATCTACCTGATTTGGCGGCATTTCAGAAAACGCTGAGAGCGGGAGAAGGGGCGCTTGTTTTCATGAGCGGCGAGTCAGCCACATGGGTGTGGCAGGTGGGGAAAACGTCGGTGGCTCTGGTGCATCTGCCCCAAGGCGAGGTGCACTGGGCGCGTCGCGCCGAGACGCTTGAAACGGCCATGCTCAACCGGGGTCCTGCGGCCGATTCGTTATTGCAGATCTTGCATGCCGAACTGCTTCAGCACAGCAGTGATTTTCTCGATGGCCTCAGCCGTGTGCTCATCATCCCTGACGGCGCGTTGAATCGACTGCCGTTCTGTGCAATGGGCGGTGGAAAAAATGCCCTGTTAGATCGTGTCACCGTACTCTATGCGGGCAGCCTGACTGAATACACACTGGCCTGGCAGCGGCGGAAGATTCGTGGCAGAAGTGTGGTGGCAGCCGGGGCGCGCACAGACCGCTGGCTGGATCATATCGATGCGGCCACACGGCTCTCCGGACCGGAGTCGGCCACAGAAACCGCGGTCAAGGCCGCCCTGTCAGGGTCAGATCGACTGCATCTGGGGCGGTGGCGTCGTCCAGCACCGGCCGATCCGTTGTCATCCGCTTTGTTGCTCTATCCCGATGCCGAGAATGACGGCTACCTGAGAACCTCCGAGCTCTTTACCCATGATGCCGCCACTGGACTGATTGTGTTGCCTGCGGAGCGGCCGTTTCAATCCGGCGGATGGCTGAATACCACGGCGCTGAGCCGGGCACTTCTCTACGTCAGAGTACCCACAGTGGTGACGCCGCAGTGGCCGGTGCCCCCCCATGCGCAATCACTCTGGACCCAGGCCTTCTATCAGGCGCTGGAGACGCTTCCTGTGGATGAAGCCCTGGCTGAGGCGCAATGGCGTGTGAGGGAGACGGCATCTCATCCTGCAGACTGGGCCGGATTCAGGCTCTGGGGTTACGGAGGGCTCTATCCCCGGGAAACCGCTAATTTTGCCCGAAGCAACATGGCCTTTAAAGTGCGTCGCGGGCGTGCCTTCGAACAGGAGAAGGCCTATGCGGAGGCGCTGCTCCAATACCGTGAAGCCCTGGGCATGGCCCAGGTGCTGGCAGACAGCGTGCTGATGCGGCGCATCCACGGGGAACGGCTCAGGGCGGCCGTAAATGGAAAGATTTGGGGACGGGCTGCGGAAATTCAAGAGACATTACTACACTGGGTGCAGCCTGCTGATCACAGTGTCTATGAGCGATCGATCAAGAATCTTTTGGCCTTTCATCAACGGGCCGGCAGCTACGGTCAGGCGGCAGCGGCACAGAAAATTCTGCTCGAATTGCATCGGGCACAGGGGGCGGAAGCCGTTGGCGGTGACCTGGAGCGGCTGGCCATGATTCATGGGCAGGCCCGAAACTGGCCCGAGGCCCTGCGCTGGGCCGAAGAGGCCTGCCAGTATCAGGTGGAGGCCGGCAATGCCCTGGCTCATGGGCGTGCCCTGCTCCGGAAGGGGCGGCTGGCCCTGGAGGCCGAGCGGTTCTGGACAGCCCGTGATGCCCTCAGTGAAGGATTGATGCTGATCTGGATGAACGGTGAGATGGGGTCTGACCCACTTAATTTTGAGATCGCCTCCGGGCATCAGCTTCTGGGGTTAACCGAGGAGCGTCTGACCCGATACGAGGAGGCCAGACGGCATCAGTTGGAGAGTCGGAAACTATTCTCCCGGCTGGGCCAGCCACTGCAGGCGGCGCAGGCCGATCAATATCTGGCCAATCTGGAGTGGAAAGAGGGGCGGTATCGCGAGGCGTTGATGCGGCAGCAGCGGGCCATGGGGGTTTTCGATTCACTGGGCGCCGGCAAGCAGAAGGCCATGGCGTATACCACGCTGGGTCTGATTCACATGGGGCTGGGTGATCACCTGAAAGCCAAGACGCTGATGACAGAGGCCCTGGTTCTGGCGGCTGAGGCGGGCGAACGTGCCGATCAGGCCGCTATTGAAAAGAATCTCGGGCTGCTTGCCCTGTCGCAAAAAGCCTTCGTTACAGCCGCACAGCACTTTGCCGCTGCCTCGGCTGTCGATTCTGCTCTGGGGTCGCAGCGCGGCCTGGCCTATGACCTGAGGCATCTGGGTATGCTGGATCAGCAATACGGCCGCCTGGCCCAGTCACGTTCAAGGTTAAGCCGCGCGCTGGCCCTGTCTCTGGCGGTTTCTGACCGTCGCAACGCGGCCCAGTGTTATCTGGGGCTGGGCATGCTGGGTGCGCCTGAAACCGCCATTGCCACGCTGGACACCGCCCTGGTGATGACCGAAGAGATGGACGTGCCGGAGATTCGCTGGCGTCTGCTGAGACAGCGTGCCCGCCGTCACGAAGAGGCCGCGCATCTCGATATGGCGGGGCGTGATTATGCGGCGGCACTGGAGATAATTGAGGCCATGCGCCAGACCCTGGGGGCTGAGTCGTTCAAGCAGGGATTTCTCGATGATAAGATGTCTGTCTATGAGGCCTATGTTGCTCTGCTGATCCATTCCGGTGAGGCCGGACGGGCACTGCATGTGGTCGAGCGCGCCAAGTCACGCGGTTTGGTGGATCTGCTTGGCAACACGGCCATGGCCATGCATTCAAAAGACAGTACAGCCGCACAGTCGCTTCAACGGGCCGAGGCCGATGTGCGTGAGGCCCAGTCGCGGCTGGGTGAGTGGGCCGGTCGTCAGGATTTGAGTCCCGATGAAAGCAGGCTGCAGACAGAATGGAAAGCGGCTTTGAATCAGCGCCGTACAGCCTACCTGTCGGCTAAAACTGCGTTGGAGGCCTCCAATGCAGAGCTGGCGTCACTGGTGGCTGTGGACCCACTTTCTTCCGAAGAGATACAGGGGCTGCTTCCCGACTCCACGGCCATGCTATTATACCATGTCGGCAAAGCAGAACTGAAGATATGGGCGGTGACGGCCCGACATGTGACAGCGACCACTGTGTCCATTCCAGACACCTTGCTGGCCGCCACCATTGGCAGTTTCCGTGAGCAACTCAAATTGCGCCTCAGCTCTGACCGTGAGGCCAGGCAGCTCTGGAACTGGCTGGTTGCGCCAGTCGCTTCAGAGCTGGCAGGCACCCGTCATTGGGTGGTCGTGCCTCACGGCGTCCTCCATTACTGCCCCTTTGGCGGATTGATGGGGGATGACAATCAGTATCTTATCGAAAAGGTCAGCGTCTCTCTGGCGCCCAGCGCCACGGTGCTCTCCTTCTGCATGGACAAGGGCATGCCGGTTGACGCCTGGGTGGATTCCACCTCGGTACTGGCCTTTGCCAATCCTCAAACCGACGCGGTGGACCTGCCCTTTGCCGACAAGGAAGTCATGGCGTTAATGCGCAGTTTCGACCGTACGGATTCACTGTCCGGTTCTTCTGTGACGGAGCGGTCTGTGCATGAGCGGTCCGAGAACTACGGCATACTTCACTTTGCCTGTCACGGCGAGTATGAGGCCGCTTCGCCGTTGTTTTCAGCCCTTCTATTAACCCCAAAGGACGGGGATGACGGCCGCCTGGAGGCGCGTGAAATCTTTGGCCTTCGCCTGAAAAGTCAATTGGTGACGCTGAGTGCCTGTGAAACCGGGCTCTCTCAAGTGACAACAGGCGATGAAATAATTGGGCTGGCCCGTGGATTCATCTACGCGGGTGCACCTGCATTGGTGACCAGTCTCTGGAAAGTGGACGATCTGGCCACTGCGGTGATGATGAAGCGTTTCTATCGCGGTTTGAGGCTGGGGCGCTCTCGCGCTGAAGCACTGCGGCAGGCCCAGTTGGGCGTGATGCAGAATATGGGACGTGATCCGGCACTGTGGGCGGCTTTCAGCGTAACCGGTGATTTTCGTTAATAAAGAAAAGGATGAACATTGATCCATACAGCATTAAAGGCGGCGGCTGCCGCCAGTGAGATTCTTACTCGGGGATTCGGAGGACTTTCAGCCGAGGATATTGGCGTTAAGGGCCGGGGCGATTATGTCACCGCCCTGGATGAGGCCTCTGAAAAGGAGATCATTCAGATCATTCGGTCGGCGTATCCCCATCATCAGTTCTGTGCTGAGGAGTCCGGCGGTCTGCTGGAACACAAAGGTGTGACCTGGATCATCGATCCCCTGGACGGGACAGCCAATTATGTTCATGGCATCCCGCTTTTCGCCGTTACCATTGCGGCCATGAAAGAGGGTGAATTGGTGGCCGGTGTGGTGGCTATGCCCATGACCGGTGAGGTGTTTTCTGCGGAGAAAGGCGGCGGGGCTTGGTGCAACGGGATGCGCCAGCGCGTGTCGAATCATGGGGATTTCCGCGAGGCTGTGCTGGCCACAGCCTTTCCCTGGCGAGATAGAATTCCCTTTGAGCCCTATGTGGCCGCCTTCCGTCAGTTGATGGAGGCCACCTCGGATATCCGGCGCATGGGGGCCGCCGCTGTGGACCTGGCTTATACGGCAGCCGGCAAGGTGGATGGCTATTATGAAATGGGACTGAGTCCCTGGGACATGGCTGCGGGGATTCTGCTGGTCAAAGAAGCCGGCGGCGTGACCACAGATTTTAGCGGAGCGCAGGACTACTGGACGACAGGGCAGATCCTGGCCGCTCCTCCGGAGAATCATCGAAAAATGCTTGAGGTTTTGACGGCCCATCTGGGTCACATCTAAAAAGTGAGTAATGATGAAATTTAAAACTGAGTATCTCTGGTTTCAGACGCAGAAGAAGAGAGAGTTGATCAATATCACCGATCAGGTGGCCTCAGTGGTCAGCGCCAGTGGCATACGGGAGGGCATGGTGCTGGTCAGTGCCATGCACATTACCGCCGGCGTCATTGTCAATGATCATGAGTCAGGATTGTGGCAGGATATTGACGAATGGCTGGAGATGCTGGCGCCGTTCCGTGCCGATTACCGCCACCACCTCACCGGTGAGACCAACGGCGATGCCCATCTTAAAAGTCTGCTGGTGCACCATGAAGTCACTGTCCCGGTCACCGGTGGACAGCTGGATCTGGGGCCGTGGCAGCAGGTGTTTTATGCGGAATTTGACGGCAGGCGCCGGAAGCGGCTGATTATCAAGGTTATGGGCGAGTAGGCAGTAAGACTCCGGTCTCTGTACATTGCTCTGAGAAATGATCGTGTTTCTGCTAAGAAAAAGGCGTCTGAGTTAGACGCCTTTATAAAATCAGTAGAACCTCAACTGAGGCCGCAGATCAGCCTCAGGTGGGGCAGGAAGCGGCCTCACCCACCAGGCCGGTGCCGTCTTCAATCTGGGCGAGATCGATATCGTTGTCCATGAGATGGGTCATCAGTGGATCATTGGCACGGGTCTCCAGTTCGATGGCATTGAAATGGGCCGCACATCCGCTCAGGAGGAGCAGGACCGCCAGGGCCAGTAATCCTGTCAGGTGTCTTTTCATCATATCCTCATTGTTTTATCGGTTTAATGTGCGGAAATCTCCGTTTCAAGTCAAGTGAAATTCGATTGGGCGAGCCCCAGGGCACTGAGCACGGCCGCTGTATCGCGAAGATCCTGGAAGAAGTGTTCGGGTGCTTCGGCTTTCAACGATGCGGCGCTGGCAAAGCCTGAGGCCACTGCCACTGCAACCACACCGTGAGCCCGGGCTGCCTGGATGTCCATGGGTGTGTCCCCGATGACGAAGATGTCGCTGTTGTCTGTCGCACGGCCCGTCATGGCCTGGAATTTATGCCTGGCGGCCAGCACCAGGTCAGGCCGGTGTGGACTGTCGTCGGTGAAGGCGCCAAAGGGAAAGTAATGGTCGATATTGAAATGCCTGAGCTTCATTCTGGCGCTGGCCTCCCAGTTGCCTGTGAGCAAGGCCAGCTGGCAGTCGTCTCGCTGATGCAGGACGGCCAAAAGCGTTTGGACGCCGGGGCAGAGCCTTCGTTGTGGGTGGGGACGACGCAGTGCATCGGTCAAGAGGGCCAGGTAGGTATCGCGAAATGCGGTCTCCTGTTCCATGCTCCAGTCGAGACCGTGCAGCATCATGGCTTCCCGGTAGATTTGGCGGTCGGTGCGGCCGGCCATGGGCACACCATCCATGTTGTGCCGGTGACAGTGCTGAAAGGCCGTCTCCAAGGAACTTTTGCCCGCGCCACCCGTAACAAGCAACGTACCATCAATATCGAATAAAATCAGTTTCATCTTGATTTGGCCTCTTCTGTTTAGGGCGTTTGTCTAAAGAAAAGATATTTTCGTGCATCAGACAAGGCTGAATCCAATAAAGAGCGATAAAAAACCTTGACACGTCATTGAAATTTATTAAATTAAAAAGTCCCTGGCTAGACTATAGGGGCATTACAGACACAGGCATCAACAATATGAGGAGTTTACGCGTAGTTTTTCTCATCTATTTGCCGCTATGATTTGTGAACCGCCCAAAAGGCGAAACCCCATCTAATAATTTCAATTCTATCCATAGTAATATACCTCTAGCCGGTTTTTTCCGGATGTGATGGGGCATCGTTATTTAATTATTAAATTTGATTGATTCATCGATATTATGTATTCGACCACCGCGACTCTGTGCAGAGGGGAGGCTGCCGGGGGATCGGTTTTCGTTGTCATTATGGCCTGGCCTTTGTCAGGAAAAAGGGGAGTCCCAGATGGACATTGCTGAACTGAAAAAAATGAAAATTGCTGAGTTGACGGCGCTGGCCCAGGAGAAGAATATTCCCGGCTATTCCGGACTTCGCAAGACAGAACTTGTATTTAAAATTTTGGAGAACCAGACTGAAGCTGAGGGCAATGTTTTCTCTGCCGGTGTGCTGGAAATTCTGCCCGACGGTTACGGGTTTCTCCGTTCTTCTGATACCAATTATCTGCCGGGGCCTGATGATATCTACGTGTCCCCGTCACAGATCAAGCGGTTCAGTCTGCGTACCGGCGATACCGTCTCCGGCCAGGTGAGGCCGCCCAAGGAGAATGAGCGTTTCTTTGCCCTGATTAAGGTTGAGGCTGTCAACTATGAAAACCCCGAAGAGGCCAAGACCAAGATTCTTTTTGATAATCTGACACCGCTCTATCCGGACGAGCGTTTTCAGATGGAACACAACGCAAAAGAGTATACCACGCGGCTGATGGATTTGCTGACACCGATCGGCAAGGGACAGCGCGGCCTGATTGTCGCGCAGCCGTTCACCGGTAAAACCACGATTCTGCAGCAAGTGGCCAACGCCATCAGCAAGAACCACCCCGATGTCACCATGATGGTCCTTTTGATAGATGAACGTCCTGAAGAGGTGACGGATATGGAGCGCTCGGTCAAGGCTGAAGTGATCAGCTCCACCTTTGATGAGCCTGCGGAGCGTCATGTGCAGGTGGCGGACATGGTGTTGGAGAAGGCCAAGCGCCTGGTGGAGTTCGGGCATGACGTGGTCATCCTGCTCGATTCGATCACGCGTCTGGCCCGTGCCCACAACGTGGTGATTCCGCACTCCGGCAAGATTCTCTCCGGTGGTGTGGATTCCAATGCGCTGCATCGGCCCAAGCGGTTCTTTGGTGCGGCCCGTAATGTGGAAGAGGGCGGCAGTCTGACCATTATCGCCACGGCGCTGATTGACACCGGTTCGCGTATGGATGAGGTGATTTTTGAGGAGTTTAAGGGTACGGGTAATATGGAGATTCAGTTGAACCGTCAACTCTCAGACCGCCGTATCTATCCGGCCATTGATATCAACAAATCAGCCACGCGCAAGGAAGATCTGCTGCTCTCAAAGAAGGAGCTGAATCGTGTCTGGGTGTTGCGAAAGCTGCTGAATGAGCTGAGTATGACAGAGGCAATGGAGTTCTTGCTGGGCCGTATGCGCGGATCACGCAATAATAATGAATTTTTGGATTCGATGAGTACTTAATTGTTTTGTAAAAATATAAACAACACAGGGTCTCGCAATCGCGAGACCCTGTGTTGTTTGTGGCGGTCTAAAATGTCATTTCCAAGCCTGTATGGAAAGTCCTCGGCCGGATAGGGCCGTAGGTGTAGGCTGGATCACGGTCAGGCCCGTGGTCCAGATCTTTTTGATAGACATTGGTGATGTTTTTAATGCCAATATTGAGTTTTGGCTTTATGTCGCCGGCAAAGTGAAAGTCGATTGTAAGGCCAGCATCCAGTTGGAGAAAGCTGTCACTGCGTGCCAGGAACAGTTCTGGCTCTTCGTGAGCGGGTACCACAATTTCATGAGGCACATCAGCGGGGCTGATGTATTGGGCCGAAGCATTGAATTTGATATCACGACTGAGCGGCAAAGTGATGCCCATGTTGGCCGTCAGATCTGGCGTGCGCAGAAAGTTTTTTGTGTTGAAATCTTCATGGGCGCTGTCGAATCGACCCTTTTTGTAGACAATTCCGCCTCGAATTTCCACAGCTTCCATGGGCTGCAAGGCTGCATCGATTTCTATACCGTTTACCGAAGCCCCGTCACTGTTGACGCGTTCCCATCGCTCAATTGATCCAGACTTGGAGACAAAAGCCTCGGTGAAGCTGTCATTGATGCGTGTGCGGAAAAGGGTGGTGGAGGCCATGATAGGCAGCGTTCCCAGCTTTCCGATCCACTCAAGGCCACAGGAGAGCGAGAGACTGCGTTCTTCTTTAAGGGTTTCGCTGTTACGGATAATGCGTTGATCACCTTCGACGCCACAGAGATGCAGATCTTCGTCATAGGTTTGCGGGGGCTTGAAGCCGGTGGTGGCGCCGCCGCGTAGTGTGAGCCCGCCACCCAGCTTTAGCATGGCGTTGACCCGTGGACTGAAAATCCATTTGGCCAGCTCCGAGTGTTTGTCCATTCTGGCGCCAATCACAAATTCAAGTTGTTCATGGCGGCCAAGGTGCAAGTCGTCCTGGATGAAAATACCGGTATTGGTGTATATTTCATCAATATAGTAGGCCGTATTTGCAGCTGTTTCGTCGTGGAGTTCGTCCCGGCTGTGCTGCATGCCAATGGTCATCAGGTGGGTTCCCGAAGTGAGGTTGGCTTGCACGCCTCCTGTTATCATGGGGTTTTCCGTGCGCCCATAGAAGGCCAGGGCCTCCAGGCGATGTATATCAGACTCCCCACTCAGACCGCCATAGTAAGAGCGGCGGTTTTCAGAAGCGGCGGAAATATAGGCGCGATAATCGAACAGCGGATTTATCTGATGAGACCATTGTAGCGTGCCGCCGGTGCGCCAGTGCTCAACAGATTCTGCGATTTCTGCCTCGTGCAATGGTTTCTCAAAGGCGTTGCCTCCACGGCGCTCCTCATGAATGCGATGGAAGCTGGCCAACAGCTCACTGTTTTCAGTCGGATTGAGAAAATATTTAAATCCAATGGATTCATGGGTGATTTCTCCGAGCTCACTGTATCCGTCATGGTTGTGGTCGTAGGGGTTTCGTTTTCGGACAGAACCAAAAATGAAGGCGCCCGAGCGGCCTGTTTCGCTGATTCTCTCTGCGACGACACCCTGTTGCAGGTCGGTTTTGCCCCCTGTACTGTGCAGAAGCGAGCGTATCCTGATCTGGTTTTGCATGGGGCGTCGTGTGATAATGTTTACGACGCCAGCCACTGCGCCACCGCCGTAAAGTGAGGACCCCCCGCCTTTAACCACTTCAATCTGGTCGACCATTTCCTCGGGGATATGCTCCAGGCCGTAGACACCGGCCAGACTGCTTACCACAGGGTCGCCGTCAATTAAGATTTGTGAATATTTACCGTCCAGGCCCAGAATGCGGACCTGGGAGAAATTGCAGTTGGTGCAGTTGTTTTCAACACGAACGCCAGTTTGAAAGGAGAGGGCCTCGGCCAGATTGCATGCCTGTTTTTGGCGAATGGCCAGGCGGGGAATAAGCTGAGTACGAACCGGCGTATCCTCCATTAAATGGGGTGTGCCTGTGCCCGTTACCACAACACCGCCCAGTTGCAGCACCGTAGATTTTAATCGGATTTCAATGTCTTCACCCGGGTCAGTATTGATGTTCAGAAAGATGATGTCTTTTTTATATCCTATCATCGTCGCGATGAGCTGTATCTCGCCCAATGGAACGTGCGAAAGGTTGAATACACCATCAACGCTGGAGGCGGTGCCGATCGTGGTGTGGGCTACCATGATGTTGACGCCGGGGAGCGGGGCGTTGGTCTCTGCATCGAGAACACGGCCTTTCACTGATCCTCGCCTTATATTTTCATTGGCCGGGAGTGAAAAGGGGGTTATCAGAATCAAAAATAGGAGGAAGAAGAGTTTTTTCATTGTGCCAGTTCCCTTTTTTGGGGCATTCGTCTGTGTCGTTTTGGGTTTCATTTTATGCATCGCAGTGTGTTGGGATGCAGGGGGTCCAGTGCCTCTGAACATGGGGTGATCCTTTCTGTTTTATGTATAAATGAAATATTTTAATCGCAGGTATTGATTATGCCTTCACGGCATACCACAGGCCAGCGCCCGGGGCTGAGGCCTTTGGGTACAATGCAAATGCACCACCGATGATGCTCAGCGGCAGTGGGTGTTTAGAATATGTGGTTTGAGTAAATTAACGTAGTGCCGGTGCGAGGGGAGGGCCGCGGTGAGAGATGGCGTAGCGCCAGAGACGCGGATCGGGTGTGCGCAGGTGGTAAATCGGGATTGACAGCGACTGTGTATGCGTCAGCCAGAGGAGGCACAGCGCCAGCAGCAGAACCGTCAGTGTCAGTAGCACATGGCTCAGGGCAGCCATGTCGGAATGACTGTGAGAATGTGCTGCGCCTGACCGGTCTGTTGCATGCGCGTGATAGACGGTATTACCGTTTTCATCGAGATGAATATGGCCCAGTGCAAAGAGGCAGAACTGCGCGCCCAGCAGCGTCAGGATCAGAAAGCCAATGAGGCTTCTGTGAAGGAATGTTGTTCGTTGCGGTTGCATTGTGAAAATATAAACACTTGAAAATTACTTGTCAAGAAGTTTGTTGTGCCTAACTTTTATTTTTCTCTTGCTTTCACCTTGCATCTTCCTTATTTTTGATGTCTGGTAGAATAGGAAGTGATTTGACTGTCTTACAAAGCGGACGGTCGTTGATAAGGAGAAACATCCATGAAAGACGGAATTCATCCCAAATACGAAGTTTGCACTGTGAATTGTGCCTGCGGTAATAATTTTGAGACCAAATCGACCAAAGGCGATATTCACGTGGAAATCTGTTCAGCCTGTCATCCTTTCTTTACCGGTAAGCAGAAATTGGTGGATACAGCTGGCCGTGTTGAGAAATTCAACAAAAAGTACAACTTTGGCAAGGACAAGAAATAGGCTGACCGTGCTTCGGGATTGTCATTTTGCGGAATGCGCGTCCGACCGGCGTTGTGTTCCGCTTTTTTTATATTGGAGTGTTATGTCTGAAGAAAAACAGATTCGTGTAGGCGGTCAGGCCGTCATTGAGGGCGTGATGATGCGTTCTCCCGAATACGTGGCCACAGCCGTGCGCAAGCCTGATGGCCGGATTGCACTGAAACGGGAGCGTTTTATCTCCTGGACAAAGCGTATCAAGGCCCTGGGATGGCCGTTTTTTCGTGGCGGTGTGATGTTGATAGAGTCCATGGTGCTGGGGATCAAGGCCTTGAATTTTTCCGGTGAAGTGGCCATGGAAGAGGAGGCCAAGGGTGAGGGCAAGGAAGCGGTGACCGCTTCTAAGCAAGAGGGGTTCTGGGCCAAGGTGACACTGGGTGCGACGGTGGTATTTGCACTGGGGTTGGGCATTGGTCTGTTTTTTTATGTGCCCTTACTTCTGACGGAGTGGGTGGGTGCTGAGAGCGGTGTGCTCTTTAATCTGATTGACGGTGGTTTCAGGTTATTGATTTTTCTGCTTTATCTCTTTTTGATCAGTCGGTGGAAAGAGATTCGTCGCGTCTTTGAATATCATGGCGCTGAACATGTCTCCATCTTTGCGTTTGAAGACGGCAAGCCGCTGACCTATGAGTCGGCCTCCGCATACAAGACCTTTCATCCGCGTTGCGGCACCAGTTTTCTCCTGGTGGTGATGTTGGCCTCCATCCTGGTTTTTATGCTGGTGGGCAAGCCCCATACGCTTCAGGACAGGTTGGTTCGATTTCTGTTTGTGCCGGTGATCGGCGGGATCTCCTATGAAGTGATTAGGCTGTCGACAACCCGCTGGGGCAAGACCATTGGTCAGACCTTGACGGCGCCGGGTCTGTGGCTGCAGCGCATCACCACGCAGACGCCTGATGCGTCTCAGGTTGAAGTGGCGATGACTGCCCTAAAGAGCGCATTGGATATGGAAACAGGGCCCAATGTAGACCTTGTGGAAACGGTTTAAGAGAGAATCATGTCAAATCCTTATCAGAATTTACTGGATAAAATTGTTGATCGTGTCGCCCGCAAGGCTGAGATTGAGAAGATGATGGAAGATGCGGCCATTCTGTCCAGTCCCAAGAAATTGGCCGATCTCTCAAGAGAGCATCGTCAGATCTCAGACTTTATGCTGACGGGTAAACAGTTTCAGGAAGCAGCCAAAGCCATTGAAGAGGCCCAGGAGATGCTGGATACCGAAGAGGATGCTGAGCTGCGTGAGATGGCCAAGGTGGAGCTGGATGAGAATAAAGAACGGGCGGGTCAGCTCGAGGAGAAGGTAAAGCTGCTGCTGATCCCAAGAGATCCGGCCGATGATAAAAACGCCATGATGGAGATTCGTGCCGGCACAGGCGGGGACGAAGCCGCACTTTTTGCAGGCAATCTCTACAGAATGTACAGTAAGTTCATTGAGACCCGGGGGTGGAAGGCTGAGATTCTCAGCTCAAATCCCACTGAATTGGGCGGTTTCAAGGAAATCATTCTCTCCATCAGTGGTGACGGTGTCTTTGGTGAGTTGAAGTATGAGAGCGGTGTGCATCGCGTGCAGCGCGTGCCTGCCACGGAGACCAGTGGTCGCATTCATACCTCAGCGGCCAGTGTGGTGGTGCTCCCTGAGGCTGAGGATGTGGACATTGAGGTGCATCAGAATGATTTGCGCATTGATGTTTACCGTTCTTCCGGGCCTGGCGGACAGAGTGTCAACACCACCGATTCCGCGGTGCGCATCACGCATATCCCCACAGGCATGGTCGTCACCTGTCAGGATGAGAAGTCACAGCACAAGAACAAGGCCAAGGCCTTCAAAGTACTGCGTTCCAGGCTTTACGATATCAAGATGAAAGAGGAAGAAGCCAAGGCCGCGGCAAGCCGCCGCTCTGTGATCGGATCGGGTGACCGTTCAGCCAAGATTAGAACCTTCAATTATCCCCAGAGCCGCGTCACCGACCACCGGATCAATCTGACGCTTTTCCGGTTGAACGAGATTCTTGCCGGAGACCTGACCGAGCTTATTGATGCCATGAAAATGGCAGATCTCAACGAGAAACTTAAGACCGGGGGCAGTTGACCAGGATATCAGATAGGCAATGAAGTAAAACCCTCGGTGCTGTCAATGAAGATCGAGGGTTTTTTTGAACATTTGATCGAATAATTATCATATAATTTCTGAGTTTTAACTAACAATATTCGACAAAATCGGGTATTTGTCGCGGTGTGACGTGATTGTTTTGACCCAGAAAGAGGGAGGCAAAAATGAGACAGGCCTATGACATTGCAGAGAATAAAGTGCTCATCGATTTTGAAGCGCTGTACTGCGACACGGCAGAAAAACTGCTCCGGAGCGGATTGTTCAAGGAGATGATGGATCGCTATCTTGGCCATTTAAATGAGCGGCGATCACCCTTGATCCAGCGTCTGGGGCAGGTCTGTCCGGCGTCTCTCGAGAAGCACTTGACCACGGTGATCCGTCTTTTGGCCACCCACGCCCATGAAGAAATTGCCCAGGTCAACGCGTGCTACGGCCCTCTGATGGAACGGCGTGAGGCGCTTTATGAATTTGTTGAAGGACTTTATAATTTCTGGCGCCGCTATGAACGCTATCTCATTATTTCTGCGCCCAAGCGGACGCGTATGCGCACCCGTTTCTCCATCTATCCGGCGCAGTTCGTCCAGGCCAATGAAACCTTGAAGCAGCTTATTTTGAATACGTATCGCACGGTGTGCGGCCATTTGATCGACGATCCATTCCGGGTCTTTCGCCAGCTGCCCGCCGGTGCGGATGTGGGCTTTATGACGCAGCCCATCACCTGGGATGCGCCCGCGTCGTTGGAGGCACTAACGGCCATCCCCTTCATCCGCATGGTGCTGCTGGAGCCGCCGGTGATCTTCAATACCAAGCGGAACACACGGAAAGGGCTCTTTGAGGAGGTCGGTGAGAATCCACTCAATGGCATACAGCTCAATCCCAAGGAGTGGTTCTGTTTTCCCATCAAGGTGGGGCCGCTCCTGGCCTTTACCTATTTTCATCGGAATTATATGTCGCAGGGCGCCGCCCTCTCCAATCTCTTTGAGCTGGCCCATTTTGATGAAATTCATCATGTCAAGCCGGACATGGTCTTCTGCTTTGGCGGGCCGCCGCTACACTTTGAAAGTGAGCATGGGACGGTGTTTTATCAGGATACCGAGGCGGGTATGCTGGTGGGGTACAACGCCGCTTCAGATGATATTGATTATTTTGGTTATATGAAGAAGATGCTGCTGACCATGCACAATGTCTATATGATCAACCGCGGCCATCTGCCGGTGCACGGGGCCATGGTCACGGTGCGGCTGCGAGACCAGCGAGAGGTGAATGTGGTGATTATTGGCGATTCCGGTGCGGGTAAATCTGAGACGCTGGAGGCGTTCAGGCAGCTCGCCAGGGATCATATCAGTGAGATGACGGTGATTTTTGATGACATGGGTTCTTTGACCCTCGACGCAGAAACCGGGGCGATCCGTGCCTACGGTACAGAGATTGGCGCTTTTCTAAGGCTCGATGATTTGCAGCCCGGTTATGCTTTTGAGCAGATGGATCGCGCCATTTTTATGAATGCCCATCTCACCAATGCACGCGTCATTCTCCCCGTCACTTCGTATAAGCATGTGGTTGAAGGCCGCCCTGTGGATTTCTTTCTCTATGCCAATAATTTTGAAGTGGTGGATGAGGCGCAGCCCGCCTTTTCGCCGCTGGCGGATGAAGCGCAGGCCTATGAGGTCTTTTCCGCCGGTCGGCGCATGGCCATGGGCACTACCTCTGAAAAAGGGCTCGTCGACAGTTATTTTGCCAATCCCTTTGGCGCCCCTCAACGGAGAGAGGCCCATGATAAAATTGCCCGGTCGGTGTTGACGGCACTGTTTTCTACAGGGGTGACAGTAGGGCAGATCAGAACACAGCTGGGTGTCGAAGGCCAGTCTCAGGCGGGGCCACAGATCGCAGCCGAGGCCCTGCTGGCCAAACTTTAATTACGTCCTTGTCGTCAATCAATAAGACGCCCCGCCGGTTAGAGCCGGCGGGGCGTCTGTTTTAGAGGCATAGCTGAGATACTATTCCAATCCCTCTTCACTGAGCAGATAGGTTAAGATGGCCATTGCGGCTGATCCCAGCTCCATCTCACGGGGATGGACCTGGTCAAACTGGTCGTTGGCCGAGTGGTGCCAGTCAAAATAACGCTGAATATCGGGCACAAACCCAAAGAGGGCCTGGGCGTTGTTGATCTGTGCCACGTCGCCCCCGGCGCCGCCCTGACGCACCCATTCGATACGTGCCCGCCTCAGATAGGGCAGCCAGCGCTGAAGACGCTCTAGCCGGTTCTTGGATGTGGTCACATTGAAGCCTCTGGGTGTGGTCGCGCCGCGGTCGGCCTCTATACCCGCCACATGGGTTTCGCCACTCAGCGCTGACCACTGACCGTAGGCCACGGCCCCGGTGAGACCATACTCCTCGTTCATGAAAAAGACAGTCCGAATGGTTCGCTTTGGCTTGAATCCCAGGCGTCGAAACAGGGTCAGGACCTCCAGTGACTGCAGGCAGCCTGCGCCGTCGTCATGGGCCCCCACGCCTTTGTCCCAGCAGTCAAAGTGACCGCCAATGACAATGACCTCATTGGGCTTCTCTGAACCGCGAATTTCACCGATGAGGTTGGAGGAGAGGCCGTCGGGCAGGCGACGGCAGGAGAGCGTCATGTGCACGCAAATATCGGGATTTTGTACAATGGCTTGACTGAGTCTGTCTGCATCGATGAGTGAGATGGCCGCTGCGGGAATGCGCGCTGCGGCCGCGTTGTAGCTCAGCGTGCCCACATGGGGCACTGTGTCGTATTTTGTGGTGACGGACCGCACCAAAACAGCCACGGCACCCAGGGCGGCGGCCCGTGAAGCACCCTGGACACGTTGGTCCACAGCCTGGCCGTAGGCGGAAAAGGTCTCCACCCTGCCGGGATCCATGGGACGGTTGAAGAGGACAATGCGGCCCTTCACCTCATCGGCCCGCCGGGCCAGTTCATCCCAGCTGTTGATCTCAATGACAGCGGCGCTCACGCCCTGTTGAGAGGTGCCTACACTGCCGCCCAGGGCGGCAATCGCCAGGGGCTGATCGGCTTTACTGCCATTTGCCATGAGAACGGCCCGTTCCACCTCGCCCCGTTCCCATCGGGGCACGGGACAGGGCTGGCGCCAGACGCTGTCCAGCTCCATGGTCTGCATCAGTGATTCGGCCCAGTTCAGGGCGGTTTCAGCCGCATCAGAACCGGGAAGACGATGTCCCAGAGCGCAGAGTTCACGGAGTTGATGGAAGGCTGAGGTGTCGGTGAGCGCAGCGGTCACCATCCGTTCGGCGGCTGAGAGATAGCGGGTGTGTTTTGCCGCATCTGTGACCTGTGCAGACAGCAGTGCGGGGAGGAGCAGAAGGAGCAGGCGTGCAACGGGATTGCGGGATGTCATGTCGGCCTCAAAGTTATCATCATAGGGCGGGAATGAAACAATATACATTCTGAGGGTGTGTGAATCAAAAAGGCATTGGATTTATCATGCAAAAATTGTACACTAAACCTTTCCCATATCAATCAGGAGGCGACAATGAAGCGGTTCAAATGGCTGATCCCCCTCTCTCTCTTTTCTCTCTTGGCCTGTTCGGCCCCGCAAAACGATGTCTGTGTGCTAAAGACCACGCTGGGCACCATGACATTCCGCTTTTTTGAAGATGATGCCCCCAACACCTCGCTGCATATCAAGGCCCTGGTTGATGCCGGTTATTACAACGGCCTCGATTTTTTTCGTGTGGTCAAGGGGCATGTGATCCAGACCGGTGATTCCAGCGCCACCGTCGATGCTGAGTTCAATGCGAATCCCCATATTGAAGGGACTGTGGGGCTGGCCCGGTCTGAGGACCCCAACAGCGGTGCGGCGTCGTTCTATATCTGCCTGGCGCCCCGTCCGCATCTCGACGGCCGTTACACTGTTTTCGGCCAGTTGATTGAAGGCGTGGAGGTGCTGCGCAAGATCGGGGCTGTCGAGGTCAATGAGAAGTTTTTGGGCGAGGCCAAGATCGCCTTTCATGAGCCTGTTGAGCCGGTGCGCATTATCAAGGCTTCCATTGAAAAGCGACATCTCAAATAATCTGGACTTGTTTTTTCCGTTGAACTGCGCCTGCGGGCCGCGGCCTTGCGATTTGTCTGGCCAGTGCGTATATTTAACAGTCACTTAAAGTTAATTGTCTATGCGGGTGGTTTTGTGAGCATCGAAGCATTGCATGAAGATGGAAAGCGCCGTTGTGCCTGGGCCTTGTCCTCGCCTGAGGTCAATATGCCCTATCACGACAGAGAGTGGGGCGTGCCGCTGCACGACGACCAGCGGCTCTTTGAGTTCATCGTCCTGGATGGTTTCCAGGCGGGACTCTCCTGGGCGACGATTCTGAAAAAGAGAAGGCATTTCCGCCGCGTTTTTGCAAATTTTGATGCACGCCGCATTGCCTATTTCGATGAAGATCGCATTCGAGATCTGATGCTGGACCCGGGCATTGTCCGTAACCGATTGAAGATCATTGCCACAGTGAAGAACGCCAGGGCCTTTCTGACCCTTCAGGCGAAGTTTGGCAGTTTCGATCAATATATCTGGCAGTTCACCGATGGACAGACCCTGGTCAATGCCTGGAAAACCGATGCTGAGGTGCCGACCACCAGCCCTGAAGCCATGGCAATGAGCCGGGATCTGCGCTATCATGGGTTCAGTTTTGTCGGACCGACGATCTGTTATGCGTTTATGCAGGCGGCGGGCCTGGTGCTGGATCATACGGTGGACTGCTTTCGTTATCAGGAGATACGCGATCAGATCGAATCCGCCTCCTAAAATATCGTTGAACAGAACACGTGCCCGGTTGACTGAAGGCGCTGTCGGCCCGCTGCTTTTGCGGTTGACCGGGCCGATGATTCTGGGCATTGTCAGTATTGTTCTTTTTAATCTGGTCGATACATTCTTTGTCAGCCGGCTGGGGCCGCGTCATCTGGCGGCGTTGAGTTTTACCTATCCCGTGGTGCTGGTGGTGAACAGTCTGGCGCTGGGGCTGGGGATTGGCGCGTCTGCTGTGATCAGCCGTGCTGTGGGCCGGGGAGACAGAGATGGCGTTCGACGTCTGACCACAGACAGCCTCTCACTTTCCGTGCTCATTGTGGCGCTGTTTGTACTGGCCGGTGCCTTGACTCTCGACCCGGTGTTTCGACTGCTCGGGGCACGGGAAGAGACGCTGTCGCTGGTAAAAACATATATGCGGATCTGGTATCCGGGCATGTTGTTTGTGGTCATTCCCATGGTGGGCAACAACGCCATCAGGGCGATTGGCGATACACTGACGCCCGGTTTGATCATGCTGGCTTCTGCATTGATGAATGTCATCCTGGACGCATTGCTGATCTTTGGACTGGGCCCGTTTCCCCGGCTTGAGATGGCCGGCGCCGCTTGGGCCACCGTGATTTCCAGGGGCTGTTCCATGGCGCTTGCCCTGTTTGTCCTGGTCAGGCGGGAGCGCATGGTCACCCTGGCGCGGCCGGCGTGGTCTGCGGTGCTGGGCTCATGGCGGCGCATTCTCCATTTGGGCCTGCCCACTGCCGCCACACGGTTGGTGGTTCCGCTGGGCATGGGCGTGGTGACGCGTCTGGCCTCGGGTTATGGGGAGCAGGCCGTGGCCGCATTGGGCGTGGGGCTGCGTATTGAGTTCTTCGGCATGGCCGTGATGATGGCGCTCTCTTCGGTGATGGGGCCTTTCTGCGGCCAGAACATTGGTGCCCGTCATCTTAACCGTGTCCGGGCGGGTTTGAACTGGTCGCGGGGGTTTGCGTTGATTTACGGAACGGCCATGGCCTCTATGCTTGCCCTGCTGGCCCGGCCCATCGCTTCCGTTTTTAATGAAGATCCATTGATTGTGGCGCATATCGCCCGCTATCTCAGGCTGGTACCCTGGGCCTATGGAGGTTACGGCCTGCTGATGGTTTCCGGGTCTGTGCTGACCGTATTCAAGCGCCCGTTTACGGCTGCCGGGCTGACTGTATTACAGGCCGCCGGCCTGTTGGTTCCTTTGGCGTTGTGGTTTTCACGTCAATGGGCCCTGCCCGGCCTTTTTCTGGCCCTGGCAGTCAGTTATCTGCTCAGCGGACTGGTGGGTGAATTGACGGTACGGCGTGTACTTGGCCAGGAAGTCCGCAGGGAATCGGTTGATTTTAAATAAAGAAATGACAATTCCTATAGATGGCGGTGGACACTGCCAAACAGTATCGGAGGAAGGGCATGATTGAGAGAACACAACACGGTGATATCACGCTGATCAGTTTTGGCAACGAGAGCAAGGAAGAGCAGGGGCTGCTGAAGCGCTTTGTGGATTTTCACTGGACGCTCTATGCAGATGATCCGCAGTATGTACCGCTCTTGGATTATGAATATCTGGGTCTCGGCCTCATTGGTATGACCGGCTTTTTTGAGCCCAAGAACCTCTTTTTCAAACACGCTGAGATGCGGTTTTTTCTGGCAGAGCGCCAAGGAGAGATTGTTGGTCGATGCAATGCCTTTGTCAACCATCGTCACAATGCACACTGGAAGGACAAAGTGGGTTTTTTTGGCCAGTTTGAATGTCTGGATGAGGTCAATGTGGCCACGCTGCTCTTGGATGAGGCCACGGCGTTTCTCAAGTCGCTGGGCATGGACACGGTGCGCGGCCCGCAGAATCTGCCGGTGAACGATGCCACGCCGGGCTGCCTCACCGAGGGGTTTGACTCCCGTCCGGTAATGTACTATCACTATAACAAGCGTTACTATTCTGCACTCATCGAAAAAATGGGTTTTCATACGGCCAAGCGCGTACTCTCCTGGGAGGTGGAACCGGCACGGCCCATGGAGGAGAAACTGGTGCGTGTGGCCAAGAAGGTCATCGAGCGTTATGGCGTGACCATTGAAGACTGGGATGCCCGTCCCTTGGAGGTACGCAAGAAGGAGATGCTTGAGATCTACAATGCCGCATGGAATGACAACTACGGTTTTGTCCCCTTTACCCAGGAGGAGTTTGATCAGATTATCGATGATATGATGCTGATCATGGACAAGAAACTCTTTGTTTTCCTCTATGTCAAGGGCGAGGCGGCTGCCTTCTTTGGCGGTGTGCCCAATGTCTCAGAGAATCTGGGTCGCATTGGAAAACTCCGTCGTGTGGAGCTGATCCGCGCCATTAAATTGATTCTTGGTGCCAAACGCAACAAGGGTTTCCGTCTGGGCTATCTTGGCGTGAAACCCAAGTTCCGCCGCCTGGGCCTGGATGGCGTGATGCTCTGGAAACAGAAGCTCTATTCACAAACCAAGTACGATTACTGTGACATGGGCTGGGTACTGGAGGACAATACGCTGGTCCTCCGACTGGTGGATATTGTCCAGGGAGTCCCCTCAAAAACCTACACGATTTATGAGCGGCCCATCAGCTAAAATTTAGAAGAACGTAACTTGCACAATGGCACCTACTTTGTATATTTTTGATCGATACTTCTTAACCATTAAGTCTTGTATCGCAAAACCCCTGTAGAGACAAGGAGGCATGCATGACACCTTTTGACCATTTTGTGGAAGACATCCCCCGGAGGACCTTTCTCAAAAAATCCGCCCAGGGCGGAATTCTGTTGGCCACTGCGCCATCCCTGATCACCTCACTGACTTCGTGCAGTGCCAATCAAAGCCTGGCAGCCAAAACCGAACTCGATCCGGCCTTGCTGAATCGCGTCATTGCCAGGGCCATGGCCAGAGGCGGTGATTTTGCCGATGTGTATGTCGAGCATCGCATCTCCCGCAATTTGCTCATGGAAGAGAAAAAGTACAGTAATGCGGTGTACGGTGTCAGTCAGGGTGCCGGCGTCCGCGTCATTTCCGGGGACAAAACCGGTTATGCCTACACCGATGAATTGACTGAAGAGAAGCTTCTGCGTGCGGCAGAAGTAGCCTCTGCGATTGCCAAGGGTGGCAAAACTGTGGCCCCGGTGAATGTGGCCGCTGTGCAGCGTGAGGTGTTCAACACGGTGAAAATACCGTTAGGTCAGATTTCAGACCGACGCCGGCTCGAGGTGATGCAGCGCGCCAGCGACGCCGCTCACGCTTTCAGCGAGAAGATCAAGATGACCTCGGTCTCTTATTACGACGAGATCCGTGCCCGGACACTGGCCAACTCAGAAGGCATTCTGCTGACCGATGAACAACCGCTGCTGTTCTTCATTGTCCAGTGTCTTGGGGCAGACGGCAAGAAACGGCATTTGAGCCGTGAACGCCTCAGTCAGCACGCTGGATTTGAGATGTTTACCGATGTGACGCCTGAATCTGTAGCCGAAACCGCGGCCCGTGAGGCCGTGGTTATGCTGGATGCCGAGGAGTGTCCCGCCGGCAAGATGGACGTGGTGATGCAGAATGGCTGGGGCGGCGTGCTGGTGCATGAAGCCGTGGGTCATCCTCTTGAGGCCGACAATATTGCTAAAAAAGTGGGCGCATTCACCGGAAAATTGGGCAAGAAAGTGGCCAGTGACGTCTTCACCATGGTGGATGACGGGACGTTGCCAAACTATCGAGGCACGACCAATTTTGACGATGAAGGCACGCCGATGAAACGCAATGTGCTGATTCGCAACGGCATGCTGGAAAACTATATGACCGATATTCTCAGCGCCAGGCAACTCGGTCTGGAACGGACAGGCAACGGGCGTCGTGAGTCCTTCCGTCATATGCCGATTCCCCGTATGACCAACACCTTCATCGAAGCGGGCAAGGACAGGCCTGAGGATATCATCGCCTCCACAAAAGAAGGGATCTTTGTCAAGAGCCTCTCGGGTGGGAGTGTGAATCCCATCACCGGCATGTTTAACTTTACCTGTCGTGAAGTCTATCTCATCGAGAATGGCGAGATCACCACACCGGTGAAAGGGGCCACGTTGATCGGTTCATGCATGGACATCATCTCCAACGTTGATGCAGTGGGTGATGATTTGGCCTTTGGCCCTGGCATCTGCGGCAAAGGACAGATGGCCGAGGTCACCGCCGGGCAACCCACTGTGCGCCTTCGTGGCATGACTGTGGGCGGCAGCCGCGCATAACGGAATCGATTGAGAATAGGAGCGTGTCATGGATTATAAAGCATTGACTGAAGATCTTGTCAAACAGTGTATAAAAAAAGGGGCCGATCAGGCGGAGATTTTTCTGCAGTCCGGCCGCAATCTGAATGTGAATTTACGTAATGGCGAGGTGGAGACTGTTCAGGAGAACGCCGCTCAGGGCATCGGTTTCCGCGTGATTGTTGAGGGGCGAATGGGTTTTGCTCACTCCAATGATCTGAGCCCCGCCTCGTTGAAGGCCACGTTGGCAGCTGCCATTGAATATGCCAAGATACTCTCTGCTGAGAGCTGGAATGTACTGCCTTCAGCGTCTGGAGTGTCAGAGGTTGAGGGTCTTTTTGATCCCCGCATTGCTCAGATCTCTCTGGATCGCAAGATGGCCATGGCCAAGGAAGTTGAAGCCCTGGCCATGAAAGACCGGCGCATTACCAAGAGCGGCGGTGCCAGTTATTATGAGGGTGAAACGGAGATTTTTCTGGCCAACTCCAATGGCATGTCAAAGAATTATAAAACGGCTTCGTGTGGTTACGGCGTCTCGGTGGTTGCTGAAAAAGGCGAGCAGAAATGCACCGGCGGCGAATACTGCACACGCCGGTTTATCGATGATCTGCAGACGCCGGATCAAATTGCAAAGAAGGCGGCGCGGGAGGCCTATGAGATGTTAGGCCCGCGCAGGATCAAAACGCAGAAGGCAGCGGTGATTTTTGATCCCTCTGCAGCCCGGGCCGTACTGGGAGGTGTGCTGGGCGCCATGAACGGACAGCGCGTGACCCAGGGCGCCAGTTTCATCGGCCAGAAGCTGGATCAGTCCATCGCTTCTGAACACGTCACCCTGATCGATGATGGCCTGCGCCCCAGGGGGCTGGGCAGCGCGCCTTTTGATGGTGAAGGTGTGCCCACACAGACCCGTACTCTAGTCGAAAAAGGTGTGCTCAAGGGTTTTATGTATAACAGCATCGCCGCAAAGCGGGCCGGGGTGCAGTCTACCGGCAACGCAAGCCGCGGTGGTTACCGGACGTTACCTGGTATTGGCGCCCATAATTTCTACATGGCTGCGGGCAGACATTCTCAGGCGTCGATTATCCGGCGTACGCGTCGCGGGCTGCTGCTGAAAGGGGTGACCGGTTACGGCATCAATGCGGTCTCCGGCAATTTCAGCGGCGGTGTCTCTGGATTCTGGGTGGAGAACGGACGCATCCAGCATCCGGTGAAGGGACTCACCATTGCGGGGTCGGCCTTTGATATGCTGGGTGGCATCGATATGGTGGGCAATGATCTCGATCTGAACCGCAGTTTTTCCTCGCCTACTTTCCGTATCCGCGAGATGCAGATTGGCGGAGAGTAAGATCGAGCACGTGTATCCGTCAATGATTTGAAAATAGAGATGTGTTGTAAAAAAGGGTCGGCAGGTTGCCGGCCCTTTTTCATATGGAGTGATCTAAATCGTTGCCCCCCCAAGGGGTTATTCGACGATGCGCGCCTTGACCACGGTGATGAGAGCGCCGTCGGATTCGTTTTTGCCCTGTGTGGCGCCCAGTACCACGGTCTCTCCGTTCTTAATGTTGATGGTGGAGGAGATGTCCGTCAAATGCGGCACCTGTATGCTCAAGTGTTGGAGTTGAATGGTCTGGCCCACCAGTTTGATGCCGCTTTTCACGTCAAAGCTGTAGGCGTTGTTCTGCTGACAGCGGAGGCGAATGCCCGCCCCTTCAGCGCCCAAGCCCTGGGCCTGTCCGACCATACGATATCCTTTGTACTTGAAAAGGGTGTTGAGCTGCTTGACCACCGACTTCAAGTTTTGGGGCACAGGCGTTTTTGTGCCGTCGGCTTTGATGAGCATGACTTCCATAAGAATTTGTTTCTTTGGAACATCGTATTGGGCAATAATCTCATCAATCTTGACCATGTTGTCCCAGGTGGCTTTCACTGTAAAGGCACTGAGTTGTCTAGAGAGTGTAGATTGTTCTCTTTGGATAAGGGGGGCGATTAATTCAAAAATGGCCTCGGCGCTGCCGTGTTGAATGGTGTATTGACGGGTTTCCAGTGCGTGGGCTCTTTTCAATTTTTCCTGCTCGACTTCAATACTTCGAATATTAATGACTGTTGGCGTTTTGCTACCATCGGGAAGGGCTTCAAAAGCGGTCAATGGATAGCCTTCCGGGCGGATGAGCAGCCTGAGCAGATAGGTGTCTCCAAGTTCGGGGATGGTAAACTGTCCCCGCTCGTCGGATTTTACGGCGCGGCTGAATTCGTCACCGCTGCCTTGTTGATATTTGACAATGGCCCCGCGTATGGGCGCGTGGGTGTCCTTGTCTAAAAGCTGTCCCTTGAAAGAGACGATTTTTGGGGTCTGTGCCATCAGCCCTGTGGCGAAAATCAGCGTTGTGAGCAATAGGGCGAGAGGGTTTGTTTTTACCTGTTTCATCAGGAACCTCCTTCTTCCGGGCGCTGGTTGTTTTTGAAGAACCAGACCACGGTGATCTTGGGATCATCGGTTTTGAAAGTCATCACAGTGGTGTTCTCCGGGGCTTCCACCACCACGGGCAGATGTTGGTAAACCTCGGGAAGACGGGTGGGCTGTCGCTGTACCATGAGCAGGGCCAGCGTGACAGCCGCAGCCATGGCAGGCAGGGCAAAGCGCCAGGATCGCCGGCCTGTCGATTCTTTAATGATCCGGCGTTTTGCCGGAGGAAGGCCCAGCAGCACAGCCTCGGCCAGTGAGGGAGAGTCTGGCGGTGCAGCGGCCAGCGCCTCGGCGGCCAGGGCATTGACGGTCTCAAGCCGGGTCAGGGCCTTTTGGCAGGGGCCACAGTGTTTCAAGTGGCGGTTCAGAAGCCAGCGTCTGAGATTCGGCAAGTCGCCGCCGGCTGCCAGAGGGAGCCATTGTCGGCTTCTTTGACAATTCATCGTTTGACCTCCTCTGTCCATTCAGGATACTCGGTTTCAATCCACTCTCTGAGTTGGGCGCGTGCATGGGAGAGGTGGCTGCGTACAGTGCCGTGGGGGCAATGCATCACAGAGGCAATCTCTCTGGCGTTGAGTCCTTCCACTTCTTTGAGCATGAGTGCGGTGCGCTGAGGGTGTGAGAGGCGGTTGATCAGTCCGTCTATCACCCGTTTCAGGTCGCTGTGCTCGGCTGGGTCCATCGCCTGTCTGTCGCGGGTCATCTGTTCCGGAGCGTGGTCCAGCGGGCAGGCCTGGAATCGTTTCTCACGCCTGAGTGCATCGAAACTGGCGTTGATGACAATGCGATAGAGCCAGGTGAAGAACGGGCGTCCCCGTTTGAACTGCGGCAGGGCGTGCCAGACCTTGATGAAGACCTCCTGGGCGATGTCGCGGGCCAGATCGCTGTCGCCAACCGTACGATAGGCCACGGCCATGACGCGTTTCTCATAGCGTCTTACCAGGGCGGCAAAGGCCTGCCGGTCACCGCGTTGCGCCTGACGGATCAGCCTTGGGTCGTCTTGTGGGTGCTTGGCATTCAGCGCAGTGGACTCCATAGCATCATCGATTCTGCCCGTGTGAACAGCCGGTCTGTTTTATGTCGGCTGTTCACATGAAGTGATACGGCGTGAAGATTCAAAGTGTTGAGAGGATGTTGAAACTGATCGGCAGATTAGAATAAGCGTTGTGCCAGGGCGGCCATGCGGGCCCATCGCATCTTGTATTTCCGGGCCACGGGTGGGCCAGTGAACTGGCAGGCGGCTATCCAAGTTGCGCCCAGTGCTTTGATGCCGGGTGCACCGGGCGGTAGGATTTCAAAATTCAAGGTGCCGCTGTATCCATCGTCTTTTAAGAATTTGAGTATGGCGCCCAGGTTCAGTACGCCGCCCATGCCAAAGGGCAGATGACTGTCCTCCGGCGGTTTCAGGTCACTGAGATGGACAACACCGAGAATGCCCTTAAAATGGCGGTAATAGGCCTGCCAGTCGTCTTTGGCCAGTGTGGCGTGGGGAATGTCAAGGCAGACGCCCAGAGGACGTTCCAGCGCCTCAGAGAGGCGTTGATGAAAGGCGACGAAATTAGCCATGGACAGCGTGGGCAGGTTCTCCAGCATCAGGGGCAGCGGCACACGGGCCAGCCGCCGGAGATATCGCTCATACCCTTCCGCAGAGGCATCGGCCTGAGGCGGGTGGATGATGGCGTAATCGAATGCGGTCTGTTTTTCGAGCCTTTGAAGCACGGCCTCCACCTGTTTATCGTGATGTTCTGATGAAAAGTCATAGCCCATATTACCCAAGTTGGGCAGATGCAGGCCCAGTGTCATGCCCCGTCCCGCCCATTGACGCCACAGGGGGGTGTCAAGGAGTTGAACGGTTACTTCGCTGCGCGTGAGTCCCAGCCAGCGCCAGAGGCGCAGCACGGTCCAGCCGGGAATCGATTTGTAAGGGGCTGTGGTCAGGCTGAGCTGCATATCAGACCTCAAAGGCGGCGTGAAAGGGTTCAATGGCGACCTGGCCATGATGCACCACGGTAATGCCGAGCCAGCGGCTGTCGTCGCGTTCCGGGTAATCTGTGGTGAAGTGCAGGCCGCGGCTCTCCTTGCGCGTCAGGGCAGAGCGGATGATGAGACTGGCCAGCAGGCTCATATTGCGCAGTTCCAGCATGGGGGCGGTGACCGTGGTTTTCCGATAATAGGATTCGATCTGATCACGGATCAGATTGATCCTTGCACCGGCGCGCTCCAGACGTTCGTCGGAACGGACAATGCCCACGTAGTCCCACATGAGACGCTGGATTTCGCGCTTATCGTGAGAGATGAGCACCCACTCCTCCTGGCTGAATGTGCCCTCGTCATTCCACTCCGGAATTTCGGGCATGGCTGTGGACTGTGATTTGAGGTAGGCCAGGGCGTCATTAAAGGCACGTTCAGAGAAAACCAGTGCCTCGAGCAGTGAGTTGGAGGCCAGTCGATTGGCGCCGTGCACGCCGGTGTGCGCCACCTCACCTGTGGCGTAGAGACCCTCAAGGCGGCTGCGGCCGTTGAGATCGGTGATCACGCCGCCGCACATGTAGTGGGCTGCGGGCACCACGGGTATGAACTCCCGGGTCATGTCGAGTTTCAGGGCCAGCAGTTTTTCGTTGATCTGCGGGAAGCGTTTCTTCAACATGGCACCATCGAGGTGGGTCACGTCGAGATAGACGCATTCATCGCCTGATTTCTTGATCTCACTGTCAATGGCCCGGGCCACAATGTCCCGTGGCGCCAGTTCGGCGCGTTCGTGATAGTCCTTCATAAACGCCCGGCCAGACCGGTTGCGCAGAATGCCGCCTTCACCACGTACGGCCTCTGAGATGAGAAAGGAATCGCCTTGCGGGTGGTAGAGTGTGGTGGGATGAAACTGCATGAATTCAAGACTGCCCACGGCGGCGCCTGCGCGGTAGGCCATGGCCACGCCGTCACCGGTGGCAATAGCGGGGTTGGAGGTGTGGAGATAGACCTGTCCCGCCCCGCCTGTGGCCAGCAGGGTGACGCGGGCCAGATGCGTCTCCACCTGCCCGCTCTCGCCATCGAGCACATAGGCGCCCCAGCAGTGAATGGTGCCTTCAGGATATTTTCCGCCGCCGCGCATGTGATGTTCAGTGATGAGATCAACGGCGCTGTGGTTGTCGAGAATGGTGATGTTGGGGTGCTGCCTCAGCTGATCGAGCAGGCCGTGTTCCACGGCGCGGCCGGTTTTGTCCATGGCGTGAACAATGCGATTCCGGGTGTGGCCGCCTTCACGCCCCAGGTCAAAGTTCTTCCCGGTGGCGTCCAGTGTGAAGGCCACTCCCCAATGTGCCAGATCACGGATGCGATCGGGGCCTTCGGTGACAATGGCCTGCACGGCCTTGGGGTAACAGAGTCCGACACCGCCTTTGAGCGTGTCTTCTATATGGGATTCAAAGGTATCGTTGGGGTCAAATACCGCGGCAATGCCGCCCTGGGCGTAGTTGGTATTGGACTCGGCCTGTTCCTTTTTAGTGACCACGGTGACAGTACCGTGCTCGGCGGCACGCAGGGCAAATGAGAGCCCGGCAGCGCCGCTTCCGATGACGAGAACGTCCGATAAAATGGCCAAATCATCACTCCTTATCTAGAAATGGGCAGATTATGTTTCTTGGCTTTGCGGTAGACCGTGGCCCGGCCGATGCCGAGCTTGCGAGCGGTCTGTGATATATTTCCCTCAAATTCCAGCAGGGTACGTTTGAGAATGTCGAGCTCCAGCTTTTCGATCCACTGCGGCAGTGTCTCCTGGTCGACATCGAGCTCAGCCGGGGTGAATTTGGTGCTCAGCTGTCCGGAACGGACATAGGGGGAGAGGTCGTCCAAAATGATCTGCCGGCCGGAAGAGATGACCACGGCCCGCTCAATGACATTCTCCAGCTCCCGGACATTCCCGGGCCAGTGGTATCCGGTGAGTGCCCGGGCCGCGTCCTGTGTCAGGCCCTCAAAACGTTTCCCTTCACGGTCGCCGTAGCGTTTTAAAAAATGAGCGGCCAGCAGGGCGATATCGGCCACGCGGTCCCGCAGGGGCGGCAACTTGATGGGGAAGACGCTGAGTCTGTAAAAGAGGTCCTCACGGAAGCGGCCGGCCGCCACCTCTTCCACCAGATTCTTATTGGTGGCGGAGATGAATCGAATGTTCACCTTGACCAGCGCATTACCGCCGACACGTTCAAATTCTCTTTCCTGTAACACACGGAGAATTTTGGCCTGTGTGGAGAGACTCATATCGCCAATTTCATCGAGGAAAATGGTGCCGCCATCGGCCAGTTCGAACTTGCCGATCCGTTTGGACGCCGCCCCGGTAAAAGCCCCTTTTTCATGGCCGAAGAGTTCGGATTCCAGCAGCGATTCGGGCAGTGCCGTGCAGTTGACAGCGACAAAGGGTCTGTTCTTTCGTTCCGGGCTGTGTTGGTGAATGGCCCTGGCGAAGAGCTCCTTGCCCGTGCCCGATTCTCCTTGAATCAGCACGGTGACTTCACTTTTTACAATCTTTTCAAGGGCCCCGAAGAGCTCCTGCATGACACCGCTCTGGCCGATAATATTTGTAAAATCGTACTTGGACTGAATAGCGGAGCGCAGCGAATGCACCTCGCTCTGCAGTTCACTGGCTTCCAGGGCGTTGTGCACTGTCACTTTGAGCCGTTCTGCGGGAAAGGGTTTGGTGAGGAAATCGTAGGAGCCGCCTTTCATGGAGTCTACGGCACTTTCCACGGTACCATGGGCGGTCATGATGATGACAGGCAGCTCCGGGGCTTTGGCTTTAATGCGGCGCAGTGTCTCCAGCCCGTCGATGCCGGGCATCTGCATGTCCAGCATCACAAGGTCCACCGGCGACTCAGCGATTTTTCTCAGGCAGGCCTCGCCGCTGGCGGCCTGGGCCACAGTGTAGAGACCGGTTGCCTTGAGAATGTCCTGAATCAGTTTGCGGGTGTTTTTATCGTCATCCACCACCATGAGTCTTGCTTTTTTCATAAAGCCGTTCCCCCGGTTTTTGCATTACACAGGGCCTCCAGCAATGGGTCAATGCCGGGATCAATGGCGATCTCTATGCGCAGTGTCCAGATGGGCAGCGGGGAGGTGAAATCGGCCGGCAGCCGGACGGCGTCTTTCTCTGTTGTGACCAGGGCCTTTGCACCGGCGGACCGGGCCTGCGCACAGACCTTCTCAAGATTGGAGGCGGTGTACCAGTGATGGTCCTTGAAGGCGCTCAGGCCTGAGATGACGACACCTGTTTTTTCCAGTGTTGCCCTGAATGAGGCGGGATGGGCGATGCCTGAGAAGGCCCAGAGCGCTGCGCGGGGGGGCTTCGTTATCTCTTCTCCGCTGTCGTTGACCCAGCATGCAGGCCGATGAGAAGAGATGAACACCGGGGCCTCAGTCCATTCTTTTAACAGGGCATCAATCGCCTGTCGATGATGGCTCTGGTCGGTGCGCGTGAGCAGCACGGCCGTGGCCTCGCTGAGTCGTTTCAGCGGATCGCGAAGCGGGCCGGCGGGCAGAAGCCAGCCGTTGCCCAGGGGCCGTGTGGCGTCCATGACCAGGAGATCGGCGTCGCGTTGGAGTTTGAGGTGCTGAAAGGCGTCGTCGGCGATGAGGTGCGTGGCCTGGAACTCGTCGATGGCCAGTTGACCGGCAACGGCTCTGTCTGCCCCGACCACCACGGGGATACCGGGAAGCCGGCGGGCCAGAAGTGCCGGCTCGTCGCCGGAGTCATGCACGTTCACAGGCGGATGTACACCGTCGCTGACCACGGTGACGCCGTGGCTTTTTCGGCCGTATCCCCGGCTGATGATGGCCACACGGTGGCCGCGCTTGCGCAGCGCCTCGGCCAGGGCAATAACCGTGGGGGTTTTACCTGTGCCGCCCACGGTGATATTCCCCACGCTGATGACAGTGGCGGGCAGTTTAGTGCTGGACTTTCGACCTGTTCTGTAGGCACGGTGCCGGCTGCGCGTGATAGCCTCAAAGAGTTTTGAAGCCGGCCAGAGCGGCCAGGCCCATCGACGGTTTTGCCAGAGCTTGATCACCGTTTCGGTCCGTTCTCAATGAGGTCGATGACGGCATCGGCGGCGCGTTGTGCCGCACCGGGATCGCCGAGTTTTGCAGAGGCTTCGGCCAGGCCGCGACAGAGGGTTTCACGGTGGCCGCTGTCCTCTAAAATGGCCCTGGCCTCCTGCAGCATTCTGTCGCTGTTGGCTTCGTGCTGGATGAGTTCGGGCACGACACCGCGTCCGGCCACAATATTCACCAGTCCGATATGTTCAATCTTCACCAGGCGCTTGCCTAGAAAATAGGTCAGCGGGGAAATTTGATAGCAGATAACCATGGGCGTTCCCAGAATGGCCGTCTCCAGCGTGGCCGTGCCCGAGGCCACGAGCGCCAGATCGGCGTGGGCCATGAGGTCATAGATCGCTTCCCTTTGCATGGGCATGGTGTTGTCAAGAGAGGGGGTGTAGGCGGCGTCATCCAGTGTGGATGCGGCCCCTACCCGGACCTGAAGCCCGGGATAGTCGTCTCTCAGCGCCCTGGCGGCAGCGGTCATCTCGGGGAGCAGTCCCGCCACCTCCTGCGGCCGTGAGCCGGGCAGGAGGGCCAGCAGCGGTTGCCGGGGATTCAGCCCTTGGTCGCGGAAATAGGCGTCGCGGTTTCTTGTGATTTTGACCACATCCTTCAGGGGGTTTCCCACGAAGCGGACGTCGAGCCCGGTTTGTTGGTAGAGCGCCTTTTCAAAGGGGAGAATGACCAGCAGCCGGTCAATGCGCGCCGCCATCTGCTTGATGCGCTTTCTGCCCCAGGCCCAGACCTGCGGGCTGATATAGTAAAGCGTGGGAATGCCCATCTGTTTCACGGTTTTGGCAAAACGGAGATTGAAGCCGGGATAGTCCACAAAGATCACGAGATCGGGTTTTCGACGGCGTATCTCGGCTTTGAGCGTGCGTCTGACCCTGAGAATGAAGGGAAGATGGCGGACGACTTCCAGAAGCCCGATAATGGCCAGGTCACGCACATGGAAGAGCAGTTCTGTGCCCAGCGCGGCCATCTTGTCGCCGCCCAGACCAAAGAACTCGGCCTCGGGGTACTTGAGTTTAAGCGGCTCGAGAAGTTCTGCGGCATGGAGGTCGCCCGAGGCTTCACCGGCCAGAATACAGATGCGCACCGGTTGTTTTTGTGTTGTGGTTTTCATGAATTGGGCGGCTCGCCTTCTCATGGCCCTGTCAGTGAAAAACGGGGCCGGTCTGTCGTTGTCGACAGGTTTATTTTATAAGGATTGGCTGGCCATTTGTTCCAGAATCTGCATGGCCACGGCCAGGGCTTCGCGGCCTTGTTCGCCGGAGACGGTGTGAACCGCTTCACCGCAAAGTGTCTTGACAAAGGCCTCCAGCTCCACCTCAAGGCCGTGCACATCGGAGCTGGCCGGGCGGTGGAAGCCAATCTGCCGCTTCCGGTCGCCGACGCCGATCTCGCCCAGCACACTGTCTGCCTTGGAGGCGTCGGTCTCTAGCTGGAAGATCTCAGCGGCCTTATCGAGAAAGTCGATGGTGACATAGGCATCTTTCTGAAACAGGCGCATCTTGCGCATCTGTTTCTGGGAGATGCGGCTGGCAGTGAGATTGGCCACGGCGCCGTTTTCAAAAGAGAGTCGTGCATTGGCAATGTCGATGGATTCAGAGACCACGGCCACGCCGCTGGCCTCGATGTGTTTGACGGGACTTTTGACCAGATGCAGCACCATGTCGATATCGTGAATCATGAGGTCGAGCACCACGGCCACTTCGGTGCCTCTGGGATTGAAGGGCGCCAGGCGATGGGCTTCGATGAAATTCGGGGCCAGATCAAAGGCCTCCAGAGCCCGAACGGCGGGATTGAATCGCTCTACCTGACCCACCTGCAGCACCAGGTTTTTGGCTTTGGCGGCGGCGAGCAGCTGATCGGCCTCATTCAGGTTCTGCGTGACCGGTTTTTCCATGAGCATGTGTACACCGTGATCCACGGCCTTGAGTCCCACCTCAAGATGCCGGTCTGTGGGCACCACAATGCTGACGCCATCTACGGCGCAGAGCAGTGTATCCATGCTGTCAAAGGCCTTGCACTGCATCTCATTGGCAATCTCAGCGGCCCGTTCTGCATCGACATCATAGACGCCAACCAGCTCGGCCTGATCGATTTTGTTATAATTCATAGCGTGAAAACGCCCCAGATGGCCCACGCCAATTACACCCACTTTTTTCTTTTTCAACATCTGCTCCTTATTGTGGTGTCCGCTTTGAAACAGCGTAATGTAACACAATGAGCCAAAGGGCGCAATGGGTTTTTCGAACTCAAAAATGTCCTACAGAAAACCCCCGACTGGATTCAGCCGGGGGCGCAGCATTGGATTTTGTTGGGCAGATTAGCGCAGCAGTGATATTTTATGCACGTCGTTGCCGCGGGCCGTACTCAGGCGGACCAGGTAGAGACCAGAGGCCACGGCGGCCCCTTGAGCGTCACGGCCGTCCCAGCGCAGTGTCTGCAGTCCCGCCTCACGCTTCTCGTTGCAGAGTGTGCGGATCCAGCGTCCGGTCACATCGAATATCTCAATTTTGGCCTGCAATGCGGTTGGCAGGCTGAGCTTCAGCGTGGTCTCCGGATTGAAGGGGTTGGGGTAGTTTCCGATGAGCGCCGGCGTGCGGGGCTGTGCAGAAACCTCGCGCACAGCGGTGACCTGAAGGTCTTGTCGCACCGTGCGTATATTGTTGCCGGAGACGATGAGTTGAACGTCGCCCAGCGTAAGCGTGACCGCTGTCAGGTCGATACTGGCCGCTCCATTGACGTCTGTTCTTGTATAGGCCACGATCGCGTCGTTCTGAAGGAGCGCGCAGAAATACCCGGCCGCAGGCTGGCCGTCGACGTTGAGGGTTAAGGCGAATGCAGTCGCATCGTCTTTAATCGGTTGCGGCATGTGAATACTGGGTATCTTGGGCTCATCGGTCCAGAGGGCCAGGGCGGGGTCTCCCAGTACGTTGAGGGCGTAAAAGGTCCAGCGCTGGGCGCCGGGTTCATGCTCTGTCTTGCCGTCGGGCCGCGTGAGGGGATTCACCCAGGCGGCGGTGGCCAGTTTTGAGAGGAGATGACATGTGCCAATATGGGCCTCTCTCTGACCATAGAGGGCACTTACAAATTCACGGGCCAGGTGAATAGAGGGACCTTCTGACTGACCTTCATTGAACCAGCCGCTCCGTGAGGCACCCACAAAGGCAAAGGCCATGTTTTCCAGCGAAAGCATACATTCGGCAATGCAGTCTGCCACGTCAAAGCCGCCGGCGTTGCAGCCCTGGGTGTTGACCATGATATAATTATGCTCCACACCGTTCAGCAGGGCAAAATTGGCGTCTGTGATCTGGGCGTCACTGAACTGCATGTTGTAGGTATAGTTGGAGTGACCGCTATGATACACCGCCGTGCCACCGAGATTGAGGGACGCGATCAGATCCGCCGGTCCCCAAGCCTCATTTTTTTCGTAAAGTTTGCGAATTTCTTGGTCCTCAGGGATGCCTGAAGTGGTGTATCCGTTGGCACTGGATTCACCGATGAGTAATTCCTGATAGGTGGCGCTCCAGGTCAGGGGGTTGTCCCACATCTTCTCGCCGGCCAGGAGCACAGCATCAAGTTCACCGGTGACGGGCTGATCTTGAAAGGCGATGGTTTTTTGAATCATGTTGTTCAATTCGTCAGGCGTGCTGAAAGGGAGGCGCCCCACGCTGACTTCGGGGAGGAGATCATCCTCGGCAACCTGTCCATTGCCGGCGTTTTCAGGTTCACCCCAGGCATCGTCGCCGTCAGTGTTCCAATTGCCGTCCAGGGCGGAGAAGTAGAGATCTGCCGGTGTCCTTGGTGAATCGGGATAAGGATTGCCGTTGCCATCCTGAGCCGTGGCAAAGAGGCCGCGATAGGGAAGCACGTCGACATCACCGCCCAACAGTACAAACTCCACACCGTGGTCGGCCACGGCCTGACGGATATAGTTGCGCATCTTTTCGGCGTCGTCTGCCCCTTGAGCCGTAGTGCTCAATGTCTCCAGGGTGACAACCTCTGACTTGATGCCGCGGTTTTTGTAGAAGGCGACCAGTGTATCGAATCTGCTCTCAAATCCATTGGCGGTGATGATGAGCAGGGGATAGTCATCGGCGTCTGCCGTGGCCCTGGGATAGCTTCTGAGCACTTCAGGATTGTGGGCAAAGCGCTGTATCTGATTAAAAACCGCGGGAGAGGCAGGGAGAGAGGGTGCAAAGGCTTTCTCCAGCATTCGCGGCTTGGTATGCACTTTCACTGTGATGTTTTCACTGTAGCTGACCCGGCCGGTGGCGGGGATGTACTGCACCGGTGTGATAGTGGTCAGTACAAAGGCGGCGCCGTGTAGATAGTGGACACGTGCAGCACTGTGATTGATCACGGGGTAGCTGGCCTTGGAGGCGTAGACAGCGGTGTTTTTATACAATCGACCCGTGCTTTGTGAGTCGGACAGCGGGCGATTGGGTTGCATTGGCATCAGCTTTAAGGCGCCGTTTATCTCATGAATATTATTATGAACCACCTCGATGTAGTCCAGTGTCATGCCGGCGGGGAGGCAGAGCTGTACGGCACGGTAGGGCAGCATGGGCTCTCCGGGAATACCGTCGAGCCTCGTGTTATCCATCTGAAGCCTGTGCTGTCCATCGGTTGTGATAATCTGCGGCATTTTGAACGTATAGGTTTTTTCCAGTGTGGCGGCCTGCGCCAGTACTGTGCAAAGAAGCATTGCCAGGAGGATTCGTTTCTGCATTTGTTCTCCGTTGGTATGAGGCCAATTTTTAACTGCTTGAGATGCGCATCGGGTGTGTAAATCCTTTGAGAAAGCAGTTTTAGAATGTAGGCAAAAGTTTGTATATTGCAAAGTTCATTTTATGTGATCAGAGGAGTTTTTATGACACTATTTTATGTGTTGCTTGCTTTGACAATCATTCTTTTTTTGGGGTTCAGACGCCGGGCGATGGCTGGCGTGTCCTCGATTACTCCGTTGGAGCTGGCGACTGCGCTGGATGAGGGGGCACCCTGGGTTGTTGTGGATGTGCGTCCGCATATTTATTTTGAGCAGGGTTGGATTCCGGGCTCTGTCAATTGGCCGCTGGAGGAGATTGCCGCCTCACTGGACAGGGCCGCGCCCTGGAAAGAGCGGCGTCTTGTGCTGGTCTGCCACTCGGGCATGACAGCTGTGCCGGCGGTACGGCGTCTCAAGGCCAACGGATTTGCAGATGTAGTGAATTTAAGAGGCGGCGTTCAGGGCTGGCGCAAGGTCACGGGCGGCGCCAGCTGGAACACGCCGGAGGACACTCAGTGACGGAGCGGCATACCTTTCATTTTGATGCCGCCCCGGACAGGCGGCAGACAGAGAGCATCAAGTGGGATCGTTACGCTTCAGCGGAAGTGATACCGCTGTGGGTGGCGGATATGGATTTCAATTCGCCCCCTTCGGTGATGGCGGCGTTGAATGACCGCGTGGCACATGGCGTCTTTGGTTACAGCAGTGCGCCCAAGGCGTTGATGAAAGCCATTGTGCGGCATATTGACAAGCACTTTGGCTGGCGTATCGATCCGCACTGGTTGGTTTTTCTGCCGGGACTGGTCACCGGATTGAACGTGGCCTGTCGTACAGCGGGGAAACCCGGTGATGCGGTAATGACCGCCACGCCGGTGTATCCCCCCTTTCTCTCCGCGCCGGTGAATATGCACCGCCAACTGATCACAGCGCCTATGGCCGTGTCGAAAGACGGTGAGTGGGGCTTTGACTGGGCGGCCATGGAGGCGGCTGTGACGGCGGAGACGCGGCTCTTCATACTCTGCTCTCCGCACAATCCCACGGGCCGGCTCTGGCGGCGGGAGGAGCTTGAGCATGTTGCCGCCTTCTGCCGACGCCATGATCTTATACTCTGCTCCGATGAAATTCATGCCGACCTGGTGCTGCATCCCACAAGGCAGCACATTCCCACGGCCAGCCTCGATGCCGATGCGGCCCAACGCAGTATCACGCTGATGGCGCCCAGTAAAACCTATAATATTGCCGGATTGGGATGCGCCTATGCGATCATTCCCAACGAGGGTCTTCGGGCGTCTTTCGAAGCGGCAGCGGCGGGCATTGTGCCTCATGTGAATCTGTTGGGTTATACGGCAGCGCTGGGGGCCTACACAGGGGGCGCGGACTGGTTGGCGGCGCTGCTGGACTATCTGCGAGAGAACCATCAACTGGTTCAAAAGGCTGTGGCCGACATGCCCGGTCTCTCAATGATCGGGGCAGAGGCCACTTATCTGGCATGGATTGATACACGGCAGAGCGGCATCAAAGACCCTGCGGCATTCTTTGAATCTGCCGGTGTCGGGCTCTCCTGTGGAAAAGAGTTTGCCGGTGATGGGTTTGTCCGCCTCAATTTTGGCTGCCCGCGACCCCGTCTGGAGGAGGCACTGGGGCGCATGGCTGTGGCGTTGAGGTCGCGCCGATAAAAAAGGGTTGACTTCTCAATCCTATTTCCTATATTGTTAACCCCTTTTATGGGTAAATTTGAAGGAAGTATGTTTGTGAATCAACTGTACCGGCAAAATACGCGCCGCCGGATTGCGGCGCGGGGTGAAAGTAAAGCGGCCTGAGTTTTCCAAAGTGATTTGGAAAGTTCGGGCCATTTTTTTCCCGCCCTGCCGGAGCCCCTTGGATTTTTGGAGGAATCTATGAGAACCTTCGCCCTGTCAAACCCGCTGGAACGTATTCTGGATAAACAACGCGACGCTTTTGTTCGCGATGATTTTATCAAATTGATTCGTGATATGGATATTGAGCGTATCACTTTTCATTATACCGGCCTGGATGGCAAACTGAAAGAACTGAAAATACCGATCGCCAGTGAGCAGCAGGCGAGACGCATTCTCACCAATGGTGAGCGTGTGGATGGTTCTTCGTTGTTTAAAGGCATGGTCGATGTCTCCCTGTCAGATCTTTATGTAGTGCCGTCCTATAAAACGGCCTTTTTGAATCCTTTTGACAAGGGAAGCCTTGACTTTGTGGCCCGCTACTTGACCTCAGAGGGGACGCGTGCGCCCTTTACTTTGGACAATGTGCTTCACAACGCCTATCAATTGTTCAAGGAGAGAACAGGCCTGGAGCTCTATGCATTGGGCGAGTTGGAGTTTTTTCTCATGGACAAGCCCGAGTCCAACCTCTTTCCGGCCGTGAAGCAAAAAGGCTATCACTCTGGCGCGCCTTTTAACAAAACCGGTCACATCATGAATGAGATCTTGAAGTATGTGACGCAGATGACCGGTGCTGTAAAATACGCCCATTCAGAAGTGGGTTATATTGACAGCGTAGGGTCTGACCTGGATGAGATTCAGGGGCGCCGTGCGGAGCAGATGGAGGTGGAGTTCCTGCCCACGCCCATCGATGAAGCCGGTGACAATCTGGTGCTGGCGCGTTGGTTGATTCGGAATATTGCCTACAAGCACGGTTATGTGGCCACGTTCGCGCCAAAGATTGAAGAGGGTGTGGCCGGCAACGGCTATCATGTGCATATGGAAGTCCGCAAGGACGGCAAGAATGTCATGACGCAGGATGACGGCAGCCTCTCCAAATACGCCAGAATGGTCATAGGCGGACTGACGCAGTATGCTGAATCGCTGACCGCTTTCGGGAATACCACTTCCGCTGCTTATCTGCGCCTGGTGCCCAATCAGGAGGCGCCTACGCGTGTCTGTTGGAGCGACTTGAACCGCAGCGCCATGATCCGTGTGCCACTGGGATGGAATAAGGTGAACAATCTGATTCAGACCATCAATCCCCAGCAGCCTGAGATTACCGATGAAGTTGAAAAAATGCAAACCGTTGAGCTGCGTACACCCGATGGCAGCGCCATTACCCATCTTATGCTGGCCGGCATTACCATGGCCGCAGAGTGGGGATTAACGCATGAAAAAGAGGCGCTTGACTGGGCGGATAAATATTATGTGACCGGAAATATTTTTAAGGACAAGGCACTGCTGGAGAGCCTGCCCGCCCTGCCGGCAAGCTGTGTGGCGTCGGCCAAGTTGATTCGCATCAAACGTGCGCTGTATGAGCGGGACGGTGTTTTTCCTGAAAGCATTATCGATTATGTGTCTGCATTGCTGGAGAAGGAGCAGGATGAGAATATGAATCAGGCTCTGGCTGATCTTCCCGCAGATGATCGATTGCACCAAACCCGTAAAATTATGCATAAAGATCTACATCGTCATTAGAAATAACATTACGGTGTTCGTGTACAATTTGCCCCCGGCCTTGCCGGGGGTTTTGAATATTTTCAATAAAAGGGGGTGCTTTGAAAAAAGCTGAAATGGGTGACAACGTGCAGGTGCATTACACCGGTACATTGAAAGACGGCAAGGTCTTTGACTCCTCTGAGGGCCGTGAGCCACTGGCCTTCACCATCGGCGCGGGGCAGATGATTATGGGGTTTGACGCCGGTGTGCGCGAGATGGCTGAGGGTGAATCCAAGCGGGTTGAGATTCCTGCAGAGCAGGCCTATGGCCCTTTTCGCGAAGAGTTGGTGATGGAAGTGGGGCTTGATCAGTTTCCCGAAGGGGCTGATCCGAAAACGGGTATGCGTTATCAGTTCAGTACGGAAGACGGCCATCAGATGGTGTTGACCGTGACGGGCGTGGGCGATGAAAATGTGGTTTTGGATGGCAATCATGAACTGGCCGGGCAGGATCTGATTTTTGATATCACCATGGTCTCCATTGAGAAAGGCGCCGCAGCTTAGGCTGCAGTGCTGTAATGAACGGGATGAGAGGATGTCATGGTGATTCAGGCGGTTTTATTTGATATTGACAACACACTGATTCTATTTAATGAAGCGGAATTTTTCAAGGCCTATTTCCGGATCATTACACCCCATTTCTCGGATCTCTTTGGGCAGGAGCAATTCGGTGCTCACCTGATGCATGCCAGCCGGGCGTTGATGGAGAACAAGGGGCGTCAATGCAATGTCGACTATTTCCTCTCTGTCTTCAAAGACGGCAGTGACCACGACCCATCGGTTCTCTGGGATCGTTTCACTCGCTTCTATGCCTCGGGTTTTGCCGAGCTTGCGTCCTTTGCCACGGCTGTCTCCGGTGTGCTTCCGGTTATAGAGACTCTAAAGGCGCGGGGGGTGCGCCTGGTGGCGGCCTCCAACCCGGTGTGGCCGCTGGCCGTGCAGAAGATGCGTGTGGGCTGGGCAGGATTGGATTCGGCGGTGTTTGACCATTACACGGGCATTGAGAATTCCAAATTCATGAAGCCGCAGCCAGGCTATTTTCAGGAGACTGCCAACGCCATCGGTGTGGCGCCCGAGACCTGCCTCATGGTCGGCAATGATCCGCTTAATGATATGGCTGCCAAGGCGGCGGGGCTGCGTACGTATCTGACTACAGACAGTGCGCCCATCGACCCTGATCTGCTGGTGAGCCGGCAGCTGCATGCGGGTGTGCAGGCTTTGTTGCCTCCCGACGGGCAGGGTGCTTTGGCTGAGCTTTTAGCCTTTATCGGTGAATAGTTTTTATATCAAGTGACTGGGTCGATAGATTGTTTTAATTAAAGAACCCTGACAGGGTATGTCTCTGTCAGGGTTCTTCGTTTTTATCGTCTACTGAATCGTTTTATTGCTGTTGTTTCCAGGCCTCGGCACTGGGTCTCTGGAAAAGATCGGGCTCCAGTGCAGGATTGATTGCGATCTCATCAATTTCATAAACACGGTAGCGAATGCCGTATTCGGACTCGATGAGATAGGGCAGCTTCACACCCTTGACTTCGCGATAATCAGTGAAAAAGGTTTCCACTGAATTGGGCGTTCCAAAGTCATAGGTCATGCCCGTCATGCTGACGGCCAGAAAGCTCTCTGCGCTGAAGAACCAGTTCTCCACTGTACTGTCCTTCAGTGTGATTTTCAGCTGATAGACGGCCTCGCCGTCCAGCTGGGTTTTGCCCAGCATCTCCACAGAATTTCCCTTGCGCTGATAATTCCAGAATACAGGTTCAAAGAATCGTTCGCGGTGCGTCACCTTATCCAGATTGCCCTCTATTGGGATAGGGCAGGGTTTGGCATATTCCGGCCCCATAATGGGATTGACCCACCAGGCGGTTTCTCCGTCATAGGCGTGTACAGTGTGGGCATTGATGCGTTTGCAATCGAAACGATAGAGGTCGGGGCGTTGACGATAGAGTGTAAAGTTTTCGGGATCGCTGAAATTGGTGTATGTGCCGGTCATCTTGATTGCTTTCACTCCGGCCCAGGCCGTGCTGCCGCCGGCGGCTTCAATGTTTTTGGCAATGAGCTGGTCTGCAGTGAGCTCCTGTGCGGAGACGGTCGTGCAGAGAAGGAGCAGTAGTGCTAGGGCGATGATGCGAGGCCGGATGAGTGTGGATTTATTTGCTGAGATCATAGCAGGCCATCTCCTCTTGATTTCTGACATAGAGTTTTCCATTGACAAAGGTGGGTGCTGTCCAGGACTTGCCTTCAATAGCCTGGAATGCGGCCAGTTCATTATACTTGGCCGGCGTGGCCTCTACCAGAAAGACTTTGCCTTTGTCGCTGAGGATCAGGAGCCTGTGGCCCAGCACAATAAGGCTGCTTTTGCCCAGGCCGCGCTGACGCCACTGGCGCTCGCCGTTCTCTGCATTCAAGCATTCCAGCGTGGCATTGCTGAACCCGTAGATGAATCCGTTGTGGAATACGGCGCTGTTAAAGTGCGTACGCATGTTGCGGCTGTTCCACAATTTTTCGGCTTTGTACTTGCCGTTCTCTTTGCTGATGGAGAGCGTCATGCTGCCCCATCGGCCCTGGCTGGCCACAAAGATCTGATTGTCTGCCGTGCCAATGGGCATGGTGATAATGCCCGGCAGTCCCGGACCGGTCCACAGTGTTTCGCCTTTGGCATTGAGTGCTGTGGTTTCATAGTGTCCGCGGCGTTTGCCATCGCGCATGATGACGCGGCCTGAGGAGAAAACGGCCTGTTTTTCGCCTAGAATTTCGGTCAGCGCCGGTGAAGAAAAGGTGGGCAGTGCACTGCCTTTACGCCACAGAACGTGGCCGCTAAGACAGTCCAGTCCCATGAATGCCGTGCTGTCCAGGCCGCTGACAAATTGAATGATGACGCCGTCTAACAGAATCGGGGAGGCGCAGAAACCGCGGTTCTGTGCTGATTTCAGTTTGAAGGTTTGGGCCAGAGGGTTTTTCCACAGCCCTTTTCCTGTGTTGAGATCTACACCGTGCATCACGCCCCATGAATCGAACATGTAGACGCGGTGGGCATCGACGGCGGGTGTGGCCCGTGGGCCGTTGCCAAACTCCTCAACGTAGAGCTTGTTCATTTTGTAGCGCCAGATCTCCTCACCGGATTGTGGATCGAAAGCCCCCAGAAATTCAGTGCTGTCTTCGCTGAATCCTGTGATCAGCATGTTGTCGGAGAAGGTGAGGCCGGAGAAGGCTTCACCCAGGGGCCGGCGCCATACCTGGGGTGGGGCCTGACCTTCGGACCACGGCGTGATGGACGTTATGGAAGCCGCAACGCCATTGCTGTGCGCACCACGGTACATAGGCCAGTGGCCGCTGGCATTGCCGGGCTGTTGCCCATAGATGGGGAGGCAGGGGATCAGGGCCAGCAAGAATAATGTCTTGCCGGGGGAGAGGGTTCTTTTTCTGAGATTCATTGCATCTCCTTGAAAAATAAGCGGGTTAAAGGAAGCACTCTGCTCTCTCTTCTACGGTTTTATTGCAAGAATGTTTATTGCGTTTTCTCCAGGGTTACGGCCAGGTAACCGGATTGTCCTGAATCTTGTTTATCTTAACAGCAGAACTTTTCTTACTGTGCTGTGCTGTGCCGATGTCATTTTGATGAAGTACATGCCGGAGGCTGCGGGCATGCCGTTATCCAGACAGCCGTCCCACTCCAGAAGTAATGTGCCTGCGGCGGTTTCATTGTGGTACAGCTGGCGCACGACCTGCCCGAGGGAAGAATAGACAACCACCTGCACACGACATGAAGCGGCAATGCGGCAGGGGATGGTCGTGGTGGGGTTAAAGGGATTGGGGTAGTTCTGGCCCAGAGAAAAAGCGGTGACGCTGCTTTCCGCACCGTTGTTGACCGTAGTGGGCGTCTGCCGCTTGGTCAGGCCTTTGATGCAGAGATTGGCGGTTTGCGACCAATCGGCGTTATCTGGCTGATAGGCGTCGTAGAGATCGGCCCAGCCCTGTGCTGTCATGATATAGCTCTGTCCGGGCGCTGCTGTCGAGGGGACAAATTGGCTGCTTCCCGTGGCGCCCAGGAGAACGGGAACAATGGAGCTTCTGTCTATGGCCTGCCCTCCGGCGCTGAGGGAGAGGTAGAGAAAGAAGCGCTGCCCTTCCGCCAGAGCAGGGGCTTCGTCCAGGGTGACGGTATGAAAACCGCTGTGACGGATGAAGCCGGTCTGTGTGCTGTTGAGTCCTGCGAGTTCACCCTCGGCAAATTGTGAATAGACGGCCAGTGTGAAATCAACAGAATCGGCAGCGGTGTAGAAGCTGACGGCCTCCAGGCTCTCGTCCTGCGTGGCTGTAAAGGCGTTGAAACCCTGAACGGCGGTTGTGAGCGTGTCGCGCCAGCCGTGATAATCGTGGTAGTAGACATGGTCGTATTGCATAGGTTCTGTGTGCAAAAAGGAGACGGCGCCCATCTCCGGGTGTCTGCCCGTCCACTTGTCGCCGTAGGCAATCCAGAAATACCCCTGGTGCCCCCAGCCTTGAGACCAGCTGTTTTTGACCAGCCAGGCACCGGGAAGCGGGGCCTGTGTTTCCCGTGTATCATCCCAGCCAATGATGGCCACAGAGTGGTTGGGCTCGTGGTGATCTGAAGGGGGCTGGTAGTGGCAGTAGTTGGAGTCTATGAAGGAGGCGTTATAATAAAGGCAGGTGGCCATCACGCCGTGTTCCATGATCTTTTCCTTCAACAGATCGCGTTGCTCCCCCTCTGCACCGGCTGAATACCATTCGATGTCTCTGGGGTAGAAGTAGTGAAAGCGGGTGTTTCTGCGCATGGGGGCCTCGTCAAAATTCTGCCCGTCTGTATCACGGACCACACCCTCACCTCTGGAGATATAGGCAGAGGCCACCCGATAATCGCCGCCCATATGAATCTCCAGACCGAGATGCTGGCCGGGCGTGTCTTCATTGTAGAAGGCGTTGAATCCATTCCACCAGTCGAGATGGTACTCTGCGAGATTGGGTGCATGTTCGGTTTCATCGCCTGTGGTTAGGAGACTGTCCCACACACCGGTGATCAGCAGATTGCTCTCCAGGGCCGCCATGGTGCCGTGTGTCCAGCACGTGCCGCCCTGCTGAGACTTGACTGCAGTAACAGGATTGTGTACTGCGTGGACTCTGAGATCAAATTGTTCAGGCAGGGCTTGTTGGGCATGGAGAGATGGGGTGCCGATAGTGATCAGGAGTGCCCAGAGGAGCGTGGGCATGAGAGGCCATAGTCGTGACATTGTCTTCCTTTCTGCGGCGGGAAGGGCGGAAGTGCTGGAAGGGCTTCAGCCTCCCTGGCTGTTCTTAAGGGGCTCAATAAAGGGGTGAGGGAGCAGGCTGCCCAGGCTCTCCAGCCGCCAGTCTCCTCTGAGATTGGCCAGCATCACGGGCAGGTCCGGGTTGAATTCAGCCAGCACCTGTCGGCAGGCACCGCAGGGCGCGGTCAGGTCTGTGGTGTCCGTCACAATGGCAATGGCCTTGAACTTTCGGTTTCCCTGGGACACGGCCTTAAAAACAGCGTTGCGCTCTGCGCAGGAGGTCAGACCAAAGGAGATATTTTCTACGTTGCATCCGGTGAGAATTTCACCTTCTTGGGTGAGCAGTGCTGCACCCACCTTAAATTTTGAGTATGGGGCGTAGGCCGCTTCTCTGACAGAGGTTGCCGCTTCGATCAATGCATCCCAATCCATTTTACTGTCCTCTCTATTACCGGGAAAAAAAGCCGGGACTTGCGTCCCGGCTTCCATACACCTGTCTCGCCTGGGGGATTAGAAAGGCAGATCGTCATCCTGGCTGTTGCTGAAGCCCTGCGGTTCCTCTGGGAAAGGCTCGCTGCCGCTGCCGCTTCCACCGCTGCCGCCGCCTTCGCCTTTGCGTCCCAGCATCTCCATGTCGTTTACCACGACTTCAGTGATATACTTCTTTACGCCATTGGCGTCGTCATAACTGCGCGTCTGCAGGCGGCCCTCTATGTAAACAGAACTCCCCTTTTTGAGCCACTCGCCCATGACCTCGGCCAATTTGCCCCAGGCAACTATGCGGTGCCAGTCTGTGCGCTCCTGCATGTTGCCTTCCTGATCTTTCCACCCGGCATTTGTCGCCAGATTGAATGTCGCGCTGGCCCGTCCGGAGGGGGTGTAGCGGAGTTGCGGATCGGCGCCGAGGCGACCGATCAGCATCACTTTGTTAATGGTTCCTTTTCCTCTTGCCATGCTGACCTCCCTTATGGTGTATGGTGTAATTTCGAATATAATGTGTCGATAACCTTGTGTCAAGTGTTAAATTTTGATTTATATGAAAGTATAGCTTAACCCCAGGGCAGTGATCTCTTTAAACTGCAGCTTGTTGAGCACGTCTTTGTCATAGTTTAACAGCACGTTAAGCGTGACAATGATGTATTTGTTGAGTTTGGCCGTCAACAGTGTATCCCAGTTCATGTCAACAATGTCCAGGGCTTCAAAGGAGGAGAAGAGTTCCAGTTTGCTTCGCACAGAAAAGATAGAGGAGAGCTTGGCATTGATATGCGTCTTAGAAGTAATGCCTGTCTCAAACTTGAATCTTTCCGTTTTCTCTGTCTTTGGGTCGTCGCTGTACTGAATTAAATCACGGGTCATGGTCTCTTTGAAGCCCATGCCCAACTGGCTGTTGACCGCTTTTTTGATCTGAATTCTGGCGCCTATAGATTGTGTCACATAGGCAGGATCCCAAAAGTCAGATTTGAGTTCAGCGGGGGTTTTCTTGTAGTCATACCCTCTGGCCAACTGTGTCAGAATGCCGACGCTGAAAAAGGGGTTCACGTATTTGTTTATCTTACAGCTGACTGTCCCGTCCATATCCACTTTGTCCAACGTGTTACGGATGGGTTCAGCTTCCTGTTTGGTCTGGCCGAAAAGCGTGATGTTGGTGAAGTGCCAGCTCCACTTTTTGCCGGTATGTGTGGCATCTCCGTCAATCCGGATTGACCAGGCGATGGTATTCTCGCCCCCCTTGGCCCAATTACTGTAGCTTGTCTGGGTCAAGTTGGCTGAACCGGCCAGTTTGCCCTTCCAAGCCGGTTCGGCTTTCAAAGAGTCTTTAACTGTGGTAACTGTTTTCTCTTCCTCTGGCGCCTGTGATCCTGCCCTCAGCCATGCGCTGGCCCCCAGCGTCATGAGCAGAACCAGTGTGATTGCCAGGCGACGCGTCTCTCTCCCTTTCATGATATGGCTCTATTCTCCCCAGATTTTGTCCTTCAGTGCCTGTTTCAGTCCGGCCATGGGTATGCGGCTCTGGTCCATTGAGTCGCGCTCACGTACGGTCACTGTATCGTCTTCCAGCGTCTGTGAATCGACGGTCACACAGAACGGGGTGCCGGCTTCGTCCTGGCGGCGGTAGCGGCGACCCACGGCGCCGGCGGCGTCGTAGAACACATTCATGTCGCGGCGCAGATCATCATAGATCTTCATGGCGATATCGGGCATGCCGTCTTTCTTGACCAGCGGGAAGATGGCGGCCTTCATCGGCGCAATCTCAGGATTGAGATGCAGCACGGTGCGTTTGTCTTTCTCCAGCTGCTCCTCTTCATAGGCGTCTACCAGACAGGTCAGAAGCGTGCGGTCCACACCGGCAGAGGTCTCGATGATATAGGGGAGAAAACGTTCACGCGTGGGCTCATCGAAATAGCGCAGGTCTTTGCCTGAGAACTCCTGATGACGGGAGAGGTCAAAGTCCGTGCGGTTGTGCACGCCTTCCAGCTCTTTCCAGCCGATGGGATATTCATACTCCACATCAAAGGCGGCCTTGGCGTAATGGGCCAGATCGTTGGGTCCGTGCTCCTCAAAGCGCAGCTTGTCGCGGTTGATGCCCAGACGGTCGTAGTAGTCCATGCGGCGGGCCTTCCACATCTCAAAGGCCTCTTCATCGTCACCGGGTTTGACAAAGAACTGCATCTCCATCTGCTCAAACTCCCGCGTACGGAAGATGAAGTTGCCCGGGGTGATTTCATTGCGGAAGGCCTTTCCGATCTGGGCAATGCCAAAGGGAATTTTCTGGCGTGAGGAGTCCAGCACGTTCTTGTAGTTGACGTAGATGCCCTGGGCCGTCTCCGGTCGTAAATAAATTTCCGAGGCGTCCTCGGCCACGGGGCCCATGTGCGTCTTGAACATGAGGTTGAACTGACGGGGTTCGGTGAGCACCTCTTTGTTGCCGCATTTGGGGCATTGACCCGCGGCCAGCTTCTTGGGATCGATCTCATCCTCGCGGAATCGCGCCTTGCACTGGCGGCAGTCCACCATGGGGTCATTAAAACCACCCACGTGGCCCGAGGCCTCCCAGATGCGGGGGTGCATGAGAATGGCTGAGTCCAGCCCCACAATATTCTGATGGTCGTAAACCATGGATTTCCACCAGAATTCTTTGACGTTTTTCTTGAGTTCCACGCCCAGCGGGCCGTAGTCGTAGCAGGCGTTGATGCCGCCGTAAATCTCGCTGGACTGAAAGATGAATCCCTTTCGCTTGCACAGCGAGACAATTTTTTCCATGGTCACAGACACAGTGTCCTCCTCGTTCTATCGGTTGCTTCATCGACTGCATGCAGTCGCATCATGATTAATTCAGCGCCTTCTGGGTCTTGGCCAGCAGTGTGGCAAAATCCTCGGCCTCAAAGCCTTTGGACTGATGGATAATCGTTCCGTTCTTGTCGATCAGCACGTTGCGCGGGATAAATTTCTCGGCAAAGCGGGCGTACACCGACCGGTCCGTGTCCGGCGCCATGGGGAAGGTGAGTCCGCGTTCGTCACGGAAGGGGATCATCTTCTCAGGTGTCTCCTCGCGGCCGATGGAGAGCAGCAGAAAGTCGTCTCTCTGGCCGTAGACCTCCCAGACGCGGTTTTGCAGTTCGGGCATCTCCTCTTTGCAGGGGGGGCACCAGGTGGCAAAGAAATTGAGCCACACCACCTTGCCGCGCAGCCCGGCCATTTGATAGGTCGTGCCCGTCAGCGTCGTCACGGTAAAATCCGGCACACTTTGCCCCGGCACCGTGACTGCGCTGGAGTCCACAGCGGCTTCTGTATTGCCGGGATCGGTCGGTTTTTGGGTATCGTTTTCCTCCTGACAGGCCAAGAGAGCGGTGAGCATCAGCAGGGCCACTAAGATTCTTTTCATTCAATTTTCCCCTTTATCGATCAAGATGAATGGTCGTTGTCGCAGAGGCTGTAGAACAGCGTCAGTGATTCAATACGCCGCAGATGTTCAATATGGGCGCGAAAGTAGAGATCGAAGAGCTTGCGGATCTCGGACTTCTGTGTTCGTGCCGGCTCCAGACTGCCGGCCTCTTCCAGACTGCAGCGCTGGAGGAAATAGAGTACCTCCAGGGTCTCGCTGGAGACCCATAGACCGCCGCCTCCGCAGTCGTGGCAGATCAGCCCGCCGCTCTCCGGGTGAAAGGCGCCGCCGGTCATGCCCAGGCTCAAGCCGCAGTGCAGGCAGCGGTCCCAGGTGGGCGCATACCCCATGAACCCGATGAAATGGGTCTGGAAGTACCAGATGTAGCCTTCCAGAAAGTCGTTGCATCGGTCCAGCGCCGAGAGCGTTCCGGCCAGCAGATCGAAGACTTCTGGTGTAGATTCCTCACCCACCACGGCCTTGTCGGTCAGTTCTGCCGCAGCCAGGCCCAACGTGGTCTTGGCCATGTCCCCGATGATATGATAATGGGGGTCCACCAGATCGGCCTTGCTCAGGAGCTGGAGGTCGCGCGTCCGCTTGTCGTAGTAGTGAATGTCCAGATGGGTCAGCGGCTCCAGGCAGCCCTTGAAGGGGCTCTTGGGATCACGTCCCCCCTTGGCCACCACCTTGACCTTGCCGTGGTTCCGGGTATAGAGTTGGAGTATTTTAGAGGTTTCTCTGAGTTTCCATCCTTTGAGAATAATGGCCTCTGTGTTCAGTATTGCCATGGATCAGCCTGCAAGCCACCCTTTGAAAGCCAGCAACATGCTGAAGTACACCAGTAGACCCAGCACATCGTTGGATGTGGTGATGAAGGGGCCCGTGGCCACGGCCGGATCGATTTTCAGCCGTTTCAGCACAAAGGGGATCAGCGTGCCCATCAGGGCGGCGTTGAGCAGTACACCGATGAGGGCCAGGGCCAGCACCAGTCCCATCCTGAACTCGTGCAGCCAGAGCGACACCACGCCCACCACGAGGGCGGCAATGATCACGGCGTTGAAGAGTGTGACGCTTAGTTCAGAGAAGAGCCGCTGCCACATGTCGTGAATGCTGAATTCGCCTGTGGCCAGACCGCGAATGACAATGGTGGCGGACTGGATGCCAATATTTCCACCCATGGCCATAATAAGGGGGATGAAAAACGCAGCGGTGACAATGATTTCAATCCGGTTGGAGAAGCTTTCCATGATCAGGGCCGAGACAATCTCACCGGCAAAGGCCACCAGCAGCCAGGGCAGACGCACCCAGGAGAGGCGGAAGAGCGAGCGTTCACGGATGGCTTCATCGGTGATACCGGCCATCATGGTGATGTCCTCGCTGGCCTCCTCCTCCACCACGTCCATCACATCATCAAAGGTGATGCGGCCCACCAGCCGTCCAATTTCATCCACCACAGGGGCGGCCACCAGATCGTATTTATGGAAGAGCTGGGCCACTTCCTCCTGATCCATCTCGGGACGGATGGCGATGACCTCGGTGTCCATGAGGTCGCTGAGTTTGGTGGTAGAATCCGCCAGCACGACATCTTTGAGTGAGGCCACGCCGGTGAGCTGGCCCCGGCTGTCCACGGCGTAGATGTTGTAGACGTCGTCTACCTCATCGGCTTTTTTACGAAGCACATCGAGGGCGTGCTGGGCGTTGCGGTTCTGGTTGACGGCCACAATTTCAAGGGCCATGAGACCACCGGCCGACTCCTCGTCGTGGCGGAGCAGCGTCCGGACTTCCCGTTCATCCTTCTTGGGCATGGCGGCCATGACCGAGCGTTGACGCGCTTCGTCGAGCTCGGCCAGCACATCGGCGGCATCATCGGAATCCAGCTCACCGATGATGGCCACCAGCAGCTCGTCTGTGAGGGGATCAATAATGCGTTCGCGAACGGACTCATCGAGCTCGATGAGCACCTCGGCGGCGGTCTCTGTGTCGAGATAGCCGAAAACCAGGATCCCGTAGTCGGGATCGAGCCTGTCGATGGCCTCTGCAATATCCGCGGGATGGAGCTCGTCCACCAGCGTACGGACCTGGTCGGCCCGGCCGTCTTCAATGTATTCGTCAATGATTTCGCTGATGGGTTTTGTCAGGCGAATTTCATCCATAGGCTTATCCCGCTTTATCAATGGCGTTACGTTGCTTGTTTTTACATCTTCTGAGACCGGTGCAGTGCATTGCTCAGTGCGGCCCATTCTGCCACCGAGAGCGACTCGGGGCGACGGGTGAGGGCCACGGGCAGCGCGCGGTCGGGATCGGCCTCGAGCCAGGGCTTGACCGTGTTGCGCAGCATCTTGCGGCGCTGTCCAAAGGCGGTGCGCACCAGGGTGCGAAAGGCCTCAAAGTCGTGTACCTGGGCGGTCGGTTCATCTAGAAAGGTGATGCGAATCACCGAGGAGTTGACCCGGGGCGGCGGCTTGAAGGCCTCTGGCGGCACGTCCACCACATGCTCCACAGTGGCTAAAAGCTGAAAGAGCACAGAGGGAATGCCGTAGGTTTTGCTGCCCGGGCCGCTGGCCAGGCGGTCGGCCACCTCTCTCTGCACCATCACGGTGATGTCGTGAATCTGGTGCCGGTGGTCCAGCAGCCTGAAGAGAATGGGGCTGGTAATGGCATAGGGGAGATTGCCCACCACACGAATTTTATCGCCGCCCGCCAATATATCAAAATCTTCCCTTAAAAAGTCGTTTTCAATCAACTGAAAACGACTGTCATTTTCGTATCTGATTTTCAGGAACATGGAGAGACGCCGGTCGAGCTCCACGGCGGTGAGCCGGTCGGCATTTGTTTGCATCAGCCGGTCGGTCAGCACGCCCTCGCCGGGGCCGATCTCAAGGAGCGTATCGCCGGCCTGCACGTTCATCGAGTCTACAATTCGATCTGAAATCATGTCATCGACCAGAAAATGCTGGCTCAGGGCTTTGATGGGTTTGACGCCCATTAGTGCGCTCCCAGATTAAACAATTGCCGGGCGTTCTGCGTGGTGATGTCGGCCAGGGCCTCCGGCGTGGTTTTTCGTATCTCCGCCAGGGCGGCGCCGGTAATGGCGGTGTGCGCCGGCTCACAGCGTTTTCCGCGGAGCGGCACAGGGGCCATGTAAGGCGCATCGGTTTCCACCAGAAGACGGCTCTGGGGGACGCGGCGCACGGCATCGGCTTTCTTGAAATTCTTGAACGTCACCACCCCTGTGAAGGCGATGTGAAAGCCTCTTTCGATGACTTTGGGCACATCTTTAGCATCACCGCCGAAGCAGTGGAAGACGCCGTTCCACTGTCCGTTTTCACAGCTGTCAATCACCTCCAGGGCTTCGTGCATGGCTTGACGGACATGAATGATCAGCGGTTTTTTCAGGGCCTTGGCCAGGCGCAGCTGTGTCTTGAACACGCTGCGCTGCACGTCGCGTGGGGAGAGGTCGTAGTGGTAATCCAGTCCCGTCTCACCCAGGGCAACACATTTGGGATGGGCCAAAAGGCCGATGAGGGCCTCAAAATCGCCCTCCTGCACCTTGGCGGCCTCGTGGGGGTGAATGCCCGCTGAGGCCCAGACATTGTCGTATTTTTCCGCCAGGGCAATGGCCTTGCGGCTGGTCTCCAGGTCAACGCCGATGGTGATGATCTGGTCCACACCGGCGTCGGCAGCATTTTGAAGCACGTCGTCCACATCGTTGTCAAAGGCGTCCATGTCGAGATGGGCGTGTGTGTCAATCCACATCTATTCCACGCGTACGCCTGAGGGCGTCTCCCGTTCGGGGGAGAGCACGGTCAGTCCTTCCGGGCCGGTAAGGGCCAGCACCATGCCCTGGCTCTCCACACCGCGGATGGTCACTGGCTTCAGATTGGCCACGATGATCACCGTCTTTCCAATCAGATCAGCCGGTTTATAGCTCTGGGCGATGCCGGCGACGATCTGCCGTTTCTCGCTGCCCAGTTCCACCTCCAGGCGCAGCAGTTTATTGGCCTTTTTGATCTTCTCGGCGTGCAGCACCTTGGCCGTGCGCATGTCTAAGGATTTAAACTGATCGAAATCGACAGCCTCGGCAATGGGCTCCATGGCCACGGCCGGTGCGGACATGGCCTCGAGTTTTTCTACTTCAACCTGAACCGCATCGTCTTCAATTTTGGGGAAGAGAATGTCCGGCTCACCCAGTTTGTGCCCGGACTCAAGGCTGTGTGCGGCAATCTCATCCCAGCCCAGCGGGGCGTCCATGCCCAGCATGGGGCGGAGTGCATCGGCTGAGAAGGGCAGAATGGGCGACATCAGCGTGGACAGGGCCTGGGCCACCTCCACACAGATGGTCAGCGTGGTGGCGCAGGAGTCGGGATTGTCCTTGCGCGTCTTCCACGGGGCCTTGTCATTGAAGTATTTGTTGGCGGCGCGGCAGACATCCATGAAGGCTTTGACGGCCTTGCGCACCTCATATTTCTCAAAATGGCCGCCCAGGATCTCCGGCGCCCGGTGCAGGGTCTCAAGCATCTCCCGGTCGAGGTCATCCAGCGCATGTCTTCCGGGCACTATGCCATCGTGATATTTGTGGACAAAGGTCATGGTGCGGTTGATGAAGTTGCCGAGAATGTCTGCCAGCTCATCGTTGTTGCGGCTCTGCAGCTGTCGCCAGGAGAAGTCTGTGTCTTTAGACTCAGGGGCGTTGGCCGCCAGGGTGTAGCGCAGGGGATCGGGTTTGAAACTCTCCAGATAATCCTTCACCCAAATGGCATAATTCTGGCTTGTGGAGATCTTCCGGCCTTCAATGGTCAGGTATTCATTGGCGGGAATGGCCGCCGGCCGGATGTACCCGTCCATCTCTTTGAGCATCATGGGAAAGAGAATGGCGTGAAAGACAATGTTGTCCTTGCCGATGAAGTGCACCATCTGCGTGGTCTCGTCGCGCCAGTAGTCTTTCCAGCGGTCGGGCTCGCCCATGTTTGCCGCCCACTCCTTGGTCGATGAGATATAACCGATGGGCGCGTCGAACCAGACGTAGAGTACCTTGCCTTCGGCATCGGGCAGCGGCACCTTGATGCCCCAGTGCAGATCACGGGTGATGGGGCGGTCGCCCAGCCCGTCTTTGTGCCAGCCGTGGCAGTAATTGCGCACATTGTCGGGCCAGGTCTGTCCGTCGAACCACTGTTTCCATTCCTCGGAAAAACGACCCATGGGCAGGTACCAGTGCTTTGTTTTTTTGAGTACGGGTACAGAACCATCCACCTTTGAGCGCGGGTTAACCAGCTCGCCCACCTCCAGCCACTTGCCGCAGTTGTCGCACTGGTCGCCGCGGGCGCCTTCATACTGACAGTGGGGGCAGGTGCCCTCCACGTAGCGGTCGGGCAGATAGCGCTGGGCTGATTCAGAATAATACTGCTCAGACTCCTGCACTACGAGATCCCCTTTTTCGTAGAGGGCAGTGAAGAATTCCTGGGCGGTCTCGTGATGAATGGGCAGGCTGGTTCGCGAGTAGTTGTCAAAGGAGATGCCCATTTGGGCAAAGGCCGCTTTATTCATCGTGTGAAAGCGGTTCACCACATCCTGGGGCGTAATGCCCTCCCTGTCGGCAGTGACGGTGATGGGCACGCCGTGTTCGTCTGAACCGCAAATATAGATCACATCGGCTTTTTTCAGCCGTTGATAGCGGACATAGATATCCGCGGGCAGGTAGGCGCCGGCAATATGGCCCAGATGCAGGGGACCATTGGCATAGGGAAGGGCGCTGGTGACAAGTATTTTATTGTTTGTTTTCATTGGGCTTGCTGTCCTTGGGTTTATCTGATTTCTGCGTATTTCTGGGACGCCTGTTCCTGGATCTGTTGCCTCGGGATCTACTGCGTGAGCGGCTGCTTTTCTGTTCGTCGCCCTTGGTTTTGTCGCCGCCTGGCTTGTCCCCTCTGGGCTTATCGCCTTTGGGCTTTTCGCCCTGGGACTTCTGGTTCTGGGACCTGTCGTTTTTGGATCGATCCGTCTGTTTTTTCTCCTGCTTGCCACCAGGCTTTCGTCGACTGTCTTTCGATTTTTGATCTCTGGGCGGCCGGGATTGCGAGGGCTTTTCAGCGCGCGGCTGTTCGCCACCGGAGTTCTCTCCGTTCTCGCGATTCTCTTTGGGCTTATTGCGTTTGGGAAAGCGGCGTTTGTTTCCACTACGGCGGTTGCCGCCGCGTGTGTCTTGCTGTTTTGCCGCTTCCAGGAAGGTTTCTACCTCTTCCAGGGTGTAGACCTCATACTCGTGGTTCTCGTAACGCAGCGTGCATTTTTCCTTGAAAATATCAAATTTAATCAGGTCGCCAATGCCTTTTTCCGTCTTCACCTTGGTGCCGATGCTGGGGAAGCGTTTTTTCAGTTCCAGATACATATCCGATTCATAGCGCAGGCAGCACATCAACCGGCCGCAGCAGCCTGAGAGTTTGGTCGGATTCAGCGCCAGGTTCTGGTCTTTGGCCAGCTGAGTGACCACAGGCTCAAATTCACGGAGAAAACTGGAGCAGCAGAGTTTGCGGCCGCAAACACCCATGCCGCCGATGCGCTTGGCTTCATCGCGCACTCCGATTTGGCGCAGCTCAATGCGTGTCCTGTATCGGCTGGCCAGATCACGCACCAGCGCTCTAAAGTCGACGCGGTTCTCTGAGGTGAAGTAGAAGGTGATTTTCTTCCGGTCAAACTGATATTCCACGTCCACCAGTTTCATGTCGAGCTGATGGGCGTCGATGCGTTCTTTGCAATCGGTGAAGGCCTCGGTCTCCAGGGTTTCATTCTCTTCCTGGTGTTTGAAGTCGTCTTTATTGGGTTTGCGCACAATCTGTGGCAGGGTCTGATCCCCGGCGCGTTGATCCACCAGGCTGCCGAGATTGATCACCGTGCCCAGCCCCTCTCCTTTCTCGGCTTCCACAATCACGCTGTCACCGATGCGGAAGGGAAATTCATGGGGGTTGGCGAAGAAGGTCTTGCGTCCGCCTTTAAATTCTATTTCAAGTATTTTGGCCATTCGGTCCAGTTCCTAATGTTAATCGATGTCATTCGCAGCGGGCCCGCTGTTTTCAGCGCTCATGCGCTGCCCAATGCCTTGTTTCCGTTGTCGCATGGGCGGCTATACCTTTTTATTTGCCTGTCTCAGTTGCCTGAACAGCGAGAAAAGCGCCAGGGGAAGATACGCATTTTTTTCAATATAATCAATAGTCTGAGACGTAGCGCCAAGGGCGATATCGGCTTGAAAACCGGGGTGTTTGTCCCTGAAGCTCCGCAGCAACGGCAGGGTGTCTGAATGGATGACACGGGCTTCAAATCCCAGCTGGAGTTGATGCAGGTCACGGATCAGTGTCTGCAACAGCCTGATGATGTCAACTGTTTGCGCTTTGGCGCTGGTGGCGCTTTGCGATTCCACCCAGTCGAGAATGGGGAGCAGATTGTCGCCGAAGCAAAGTTCCAGAAAGGCGATGGCCATCTGGCGTTGCGATTCAAACTCCTCATCGGCCATTTGCAGGCCGCGCTGCAGGCTTCCGCCGGCCATGCGGGCCAGAAAACGGGCCTTCCCGCTCTCCATCTCCCAGTGTCCTGTAAAAGCCTTTTCCAATGTCTCCGGCGCCATACCCTGAAAATGAATATTCTGGCAGCGGGAGTGAATGGTCTCCAGAATGCGGCTGGGATGCGATGTGGTCAGGATGAGCAGCGTACGCTGCGGCGGCTCTTCCAGCAGTTTGAGCAGGCTGTTGGCCGCGGCCTCGGTCATCCTGTCGATCTGAGAAACATGGAAGATGCGGTAGCCGCTGCCACTGAGTTTGAGCATGACTTCCTGCTTCATGCCTCTGATCTGGTCGATACTGATGACGGGCAGCGTGGAGAGCTCCGGGTTGTAGTCAATGGGCCAGTAGGGGTTGGCCAGTCGGCCGAGCATGCGTTCTCGCAGTATCTCGAGGTACTTGTCCTCTTTGACGGCTTTGGGCCGTGACGGCACAGGGGCAATGAATTTGTAGGCCGGGTGTTCCAGATTGAGTACCTGACGGCATGCGGGACATTTGCCGCAGCCCCAGTTGACGTTTTCCTGGCAAACCAGATGCAGGGCCAGGCCCAGGGCCACGGCGTCTTTGCCGGTGCCGGCCTGCCCGTGAAAGAGATAGGCATGGGCCAGTCGATTTTTGGCCAGGGCGGAGAGCAAGAGCTGTTGGATGCGTTCCTGTCCGATGATTCTGTATGTCATGAAGATTTCAGTTCCATTCCGTTTGCGCCGTTTTATCGTTTTTTGAGCCATCTCAAGGGATTGACATCATTTTTCTTGTTCCAGACCTGGAAGTGCAGCGTGCCTTCGTTGAGGCTGTTTTTGTTGCCCACACGGCCCAGAATATCGCCGGGTTCAACTGTATCGTGACGTTCCACCTGCACCTGCTCCAGATGGGTGTAGACTGTGTTGAACCCGTTGCCGTGGTCCACGATGACAATATAACCGTCGCTGCGCTGCCAGTCTACATAATAGACCTCGCCCGCGGCCACCACATGCACCACGTCGCCTTCACCAGCCTGAATGTCAATGCCGGGATGGTCCCATTCCACACCGGTGAGTGCGTCACGGTTGGTGCCGAAGCGTTTGACCACGCGGCCCTTGACCGGCCAGTCCAATTTCCCACGTTTCTTGGCGAAGCCGGAGAAGGTCTGCCGGTCGCGGCGTTTGGGCCTTGACTGCTGGCGCTGAATCTGCCGCTGAATCTCTCTCAGTGTGGCCAGTTTGGCGTTAATGCGTTCGCGCACGGCATTTTTGTCCTGCCTGTACTGGGCCACCAGCTTCTTCTGCCGGCTCTCCTGTGAGGCCATGCGCTGGTTTTCCTGCCAGGCCTCGGAGATGAGTTTCTGTTGGCGGTCGCGGGCCGCGCTGAGGCGGCGGCGCTGGGTCAGAATGGAGTCGCGCTGCGTACGCAGAATGCTGAGGTTGCGCTGGTCGTTGTCCAAAATTCGTTGATGATACTTGACCCACACGGCCAGCTGGTGCAGTGAGTTCAGTGAGAGCAGTGCTTCCCAGTTGGAGAGTCGGCCTTTTTTATACAGGGCCACCATGCGGTCGGCCATGGCTGTCTTGCGGCGATCGAAGGCCTGTTCGGTTGTATTTAAATCGATCTGTGTGCTGTTGATGGCCCGCTGCGTGCGGCGTTTTTCTGTTTCCAACGCCCGGAGTAGTTTCTTTCTTAGGCCCAGTTGGCGTTCCAGATCGCTTAGTTTGCTCAGCGCTGAGCGTTCCTGCGTGTCCAGCCGGCCGGCTTGCGCTTCCAGCGTTTTGATCTCTTGGCGCAGCCCCTTCAGCCTGTCCTGTGCGGGGCAGAGTGTTGCGAATAGGAGGCAGATCATCAGCGTGCTGTATTTAATCACAGAGGGCTCCCTGATGATGCATCTGGGTTGAGAGACGTTTCCAGAGCAGTCCGGCAAGCACGAGTTTGAGTGTTTCGGCCGGGACAAAGAGAATCAATCCTGAATACAATGCCTGATGCACTGTGATGGGTGTGCCGGCCACAAAGCGGAGATTGAGGTAGAGCCCGGCTGTACCCAGTGCAAAGATGACGGCCAGTGCGGTGCCTCCGGCCATCAGCCAGCGGGACCAGCGGCAGGGGCCGCGGCGAATCATTATGGCCATGGTCCACGCGGCCAGAGGAAAGGCCAGCAGGTAGCCGAATGTCGGTTGGAGCACGTAGCCCGGACCGCCGCCCAGAGCGAACACCGGGAGGCCGGCCAGTCCCACCAGTAGAAAAATGGCCTGACAGGCCGCGGCACTGGCAGGCGGCAGGAGTCCCCCGGCCAGAAGCACCATCATCGACTGCAAAGTGAAGGGCACGGGCGGCAGTGGCACGCGGATCAATCCCCCGACCACGGTCAGTGCCGCAAAGAGGGGGATGAGCATTTTCTGCCGGAGGGAAAGCATGGGGGCGTTGGCCTCATTTCTTGTAAAAAATCAACCCTTTTTGGATTAACTAACATCTTACAAAAATTTGGCTTAAAAAGCAATTTTAAACGGGCGTGAAGAGAGAAAAACGGCTGTTGCCGCCTGCGACAACAACCGTTACATGTATGGGCGGAACTTTATCGCTTCAACGAAGACTTTGAGAAACGGCTGGCGGGAATGGCCGTGTTGTGAACTACATCCTCAATCTTGAATTCGGTGCCCTTGCCCTGTTTCAGCATGTCCTTGAAGATCATGTGCGTGGCCACCCAGCGGCCGTCCATCTTCTTGACGGCTTTGACCTCTGCGGTTTTCAGAAGCTTGCCGCTCTTGCCAAAGCGTTGCTCCTTCAAGACCAGATAGCGGGATTGGTCCACCCAGAGCCGGCGGCTGTGATAGGCAATATCGGTTTGCTTTGCGGTAAGTTTGAGTATCCAGCAGGGCTGGTCGAGCACGGTCTCTTCGCCATCGACCACCGCGGAATAGATATGGGGCAGATGCGGGTCCTCCATGGCGTCCTCGTAGGAGAGGTCTGACCCCATGACAGACTGACGCAGCATGTGGCCTGCAATGCGAATGGTTCTGTCGGTTGAGGGTGAATAGGTCCAGAGTTCATCCTTCAGCTTGAGCATCTTGGTGCCGCGCTCGCGGGCCGGAGAGAGGAATTCCGTGAAGGATTTGTCCGTGCCGACGATCCACGATTTGGAGGTCACTGTGCGTGTGCCCCGGCGGCCGTGTATGATCATCGACGCCGTGTGTATGCGTGAGTCGGCGCTCATGTTCAAATCGACTTTTCTTAAAATGGCGTCACCGTCCTGGGCCAAAAGCGCCACAGGCAGGGTGGCGATGAGCATATTGATAAAGAGTTGCGGATACATAATGTCTCCCTCAGACTTCCAGTTCTTTGAAGAGCTGGGCGGTTTGGCGCTTGAAGATGCCAATACCGGCCAGCATGGCGCCCAGCACGGTGGAGAGTACGCCGGGGATGAAGCCGATATAATAGGTTTGCGGCGTGATGCGTGTGCGGATGGTATTGGAGATCAGCATGGCGCCGCTGCCCATGATCTCGCCCATGTTCACGCCTTTGACCTGAATCCAAAAGGCCAGGCCCAGACCGATGGCCGTGCCAATGACCGATCCGATGATCCCGATGGCCACAGACTCGGCCACCATGGAGCGGTAGACGCGTCCCTTGTCTTCGCCAATGGCCAGGCGGACGCCAATCTCGCCGTAACGCCTCAGTCCGCCAATGAGCCCGGTGTTCCAGAGCACAAGGGAGAGCACGCCCACCAGGACAAAGACCATGAGGCCTGTGTAGTTCTCGGCCATGGCCAGATATTCACCCAGCCCGCCCTGTTCCTGCAGTGTCATCATCACCGGAGCGAACTCATCGTCCATTGCAGTGTTGGCCTGGTTGAAAGCCGTTCTGATGGCAGTGACTGTCTCCTCCCGGTAGATCGGCGACATGTAGCCCAGAATCTCACCGGCGGCATTCTCCATGTCCAATGCACTCTGCACACCACGGATATCGGCGATAAAGGCGCCGCGGTCCATGGCCTTCATGCCAAAGTAGACGGTGCCGACCACGGTGAAATTGCTCACGGCCATGGCGCCGTACATCGTCGATCCGATGAGCGTGGCCGTCTCTCCGGGTTTGACCTCGAGACGCGCAGCCAGGTCGCGGCTGAGCAGGATCTCGTCGGGCTGCTGCGGCAGTCGCCCTGCCACCAGGGCCTCCTCCATATTCAGCCGCTGCATCTCTCCGCCAGCATCGCTGAAGTCCAAAGCCAGACCCATGGCCGGCGCCTGAGACCGTGTCTCGCCGGCTGCGTCGGGAATATCGATCAGTCCGCCAAAGCGGATGCGCGGCGTCCAGGAGAGGGCCGGATAATCACGCCGCAGTGTCTCAAGGCGTTCACTGACCGCCATCAGGGCGAGGTCATTGGGCGTCTGGTCTTTGTTCTCTGCGTAGGCACGGGTCATTATTTTGAGGTGGCCTGTATCGAATTTGGCGCTGGAGTCGATGATGTCATTGATCACGCCGCCCAGCCAGCTCTGAGCCAGTACGGTGAGAATGACGCCCGAGGCCACCACCAATATCGGAAAGAGGCTGCGATTGCGATCGCGAAGCAGCCCTTTGATAAGAAAGCGTATCATGTCAGTTTCCCCTTGATGGCGTCAGTGGGTTTCAATTTGGCAATGGTGCGTGCGGGGAGAAAGCTGACAATCCCCACAGAGAGCATGACAATGGCAATGGTGCCGAGCACCAATTGGGGGCCGTAGCTGGCGTAGAGCGTCTGGGCGGTGTTCAGCCCCATCTCATCGGTCATCTCCGGCAATGTCCAGCCCTTGACGGCCATGTGCACCAGAAGCGGGGTGCCGTACACCGCAGCCAGAAGCAGGGCCAGTACGCCGTGCATTGTGCCCTCCAGCGTGAAGAGGCGGATGACGCGGGCTCGGGTCATGCCCAGGGCGATGAGCGTGCCGATCTCCTTGCGGCGTCTGAAGATGGAGAGCACCTGTGTGTCGAATATGGCCAGCCACGCCAGGAAGAGCAGCAAAAGATACATCACTGAGCTGCCCGATGACTTCATCTTGATCATCTCGGTGATCTCTTTGAGCAGAAAGGCGTGGTCTCGATGTACCCAGTCCTGTACGCCTGAAGGCGGGGTGGCGTCGACAGCCATGACCACGTAGGTGGCAATCTCCGGCGCGGCCAGCATGCGGCGCAGCCGCTCCATGGGCACCCAGAGCTGTCCATTGTCGATGCTGCCCACATTGGTCTTCATCAGGCCGGCAATTCTGAGCTCTGCGGCGTCAAAGGTGCCGTTGGCGTCGCGCCAGCGCACGGTCACGGCGTCGCCTTCTTTCAGCTTGGCGGAGCGAGCCATGCGCGCGCCGATCAGCGCCGGGATCTCCGGGGTCTCGAGATTGAGCGAAGCCGTGGGCATGTCCAGCACGTTTTGCTCTGGATCGATGCCTTTGAGCAGCACGCCCATGAGCCGTCCCTGGGGATAGATAGAGGCCTGGCTCACCAGTACCTCAACGGCCTCTTCTCTGTCGACAGCCGCTCTGAGGGCCTTGGGCGGCCGGCCGCGTCCGTCCTCCAGCGTGAAGGGGTCATAGGGATCGTAGGCGGCGTGCCAGTACTGGCCGCTGCCGATCTCCCAGTGAATCATGTCGCGCCTGACCTGGCCGTCCCAGCCGGCCAGGAGCCCCTGATACCAGATGATGATGACATAGGAGAGAGAGAGAATGAAGACATTGAGCCAGGTGCGAAGCCCGGCCCCCAGTAGATTGCGTATCGCCAGTTTGGCTGCCAGCATGGATGCCTCCTTTCACGCGAGTCCTTCAGTGGCCTGATCCTGGGCCACGCTGCCGTCCACCAGGCTGATCTTGCGTTTGAGATAGCCGATGACTTTCTCGTCATGCGTGGCAAAGAGAAAGGTGGTCTTCAGTTCATCGTTCAACCGGGCCATGGTCTTTAAGATATGATGGGAGTTCTCCGCATCGAGATTGGCCGTGGGTTCATCGGCAAGCACCAGGTCGGGCTTCTTGACAATGGCCCTGGCAATGGCCACGCGCTGACACTGGCCGCCGGAGAGCTGTCCCGGCTTAGACCTGGCGCGGTCGGCCAGACCCACCCACTCCAGCGCATCGGTCACCATGGTGTGGCGTTCTGCTTTCTCGATATTCTGCAGCAGCAGCGGGAATTCCACATTTTCATAGACGGTGTACACCGGCAGGAGGTTGAAGGTCTGGAAGATGAAACCGATGCGACGGTTTCTCAGTGTGGCGGCCTGTTTGTGCGTGAGGGCTTCAATCCGTTGGCCCAGTACGGTGGCGCTGCCCTCTGTGGGGGCGTCCAGTGAACCGATGATGTTCAGCAGCGTGGTCTTTCCTGAGCCGGACGGACCCACCAGTCCGGTGAATTCGCCTCTGCCAAAGGTCAGATTGATATCGGACAGGGCGGTGAGCTCTGTCTGCCCCATGGGGAAGCGTTTGACCAGATGTTCGGTTTTGATGAGGTGCTGATTGTCCATGACAACCTCGTTCGTAGTGAGTGTCAGTGATTGAATACAAAGAGCAGCTGGAAGCCTCTGCCCGCCATGGCCGAGGCCGATTCCATCTGTGGCAGCATGGTCAGGCGTTCCGGGTTCCAGTAGAGCATCAGATGTAACTGAATATTGTCGTAGCTCCGCTGCCAGCGGAGAAAGCGGTACCAGGCCTGGCTCTCCCAATTACGATAGAGCAGCCCGGTGACACTGTCCAGCAGGCCCAGCGGATAGTGAAGTGACAGGGCGGTGAAGTCATGAAGATCGGCGCTTTTGGCCAGTGCTGTCTCACTGGTTTCCATGCGGGCGTGTTCCACCATGGCGTGCAGGCCGTTGCCCAGGCCAAAGGTGTAGTCGGCGCCGATGACGGTGATGCGCTGCCAGGGCGCGGGGAGTTGTGTGATGTCGCGGTGGGTGAAGGCGGTCTCGAACCACAGTCCCACGGTGAGGTCAAATTTGCCGTCTAAGCCAAAGCGGCGTTCGTCGGCCTGGCCCAGCGGCCCAAAGTCGATCTCTACACTGGCGGGGAGGCCCAGCAGGGCTTTGATGGCAGGCACGCCCTTGTCCAGATTAGCCCGGCGGTAGTGATAGGTGGCGGCCAGTTCGCCTCTGGGCACGGGAAGCTGCAGGCGTCCGCCCCACTCCGGTGTCGTCTTGACTGGGGGCAGTACCTCCCAGCCCTTGGCCGTGTCATTGCCGTAGAGCGCCCAGAGCCAAAAGTTGGCATTGTTGACAAAGTAGCGCCGGAAGAGCAGGCCCCAGACCCCGTCGGTGAGCTGTAGCGGGTCACGGGGATCGATGCGGTCAAACCACATCAGCGGCCGGATCAGGGCGGCGGAACCAAAGTTGATTTTTTGAAGGCCGATTCGCAGCTCGTTCTGGGCATTGCTGAAACGCAGCCAGGCGCGATAGGCCTTGATCTGGGATTCATTCTGCCAGGCGCTACCGTCATGCCAGCGGGAAAGAGAGGCGTTGGCAGAGGCGTTCAAGTCCAACAGGTTCTCTCCCAGTGGGTGTTCAAGCAGACATTCAGGCAGATAGCGCAGGCCTGTCAAGGGCTGGTCCAGATCTGAGAAGCGGGCTCCCAGCCAGGAGGAAATCTGGCCGCTGATCCTGGCGTTCTGGGCCGGCAGTGTCGTGACTGCAAACAGGCAGAGCACGGCCATGGTCAGTGGATTCTTCACGCCTGATCCCGGGGCAGAATGCCGTAATAGAAGAAGTTGTTCAGTTCCATAATCAGGTCTTGAGGCGTGGCATAGAGGCTTGTCAGCTGTGTGTCTTTGACCATTTCAAACATGTGATTCATGAAGTAGAGCACAAATTCTATTTTCATGTTTTGGCGGAGTTCGCCTTTCTGCTGTGCTTCAGCCAGGTCTGTCATGAGGCATTTCAGGCTTTTTTCTGTATGCTGTTGAAAGTAGGTTTTTAGTTCTTCATCTTTGCTGTTGTGGATCTCTTGAAGCAGTTCCGGGCTGAGATCTTTGGTGCTGTCCGCCTTGAGTTTGAGCATGAAGTTGACTTTATCTTTGAAGGGAATATCCTGGGCCATTATGGCCTCATAATTCTCCCAGGCCTCTTGGTTTATGGTTTCCATCATGTGGATGATTAAACCGTTTTTGTTTTTAAAATATTTGTAGAAGGTCATCTTGCTGGCCCCGGCTTCACGGCAGATCTCTTCAATAGAGACGCGTTTGAAACCATATTTATAGAAGAGGTCTTTGGCTGTGCTGATAATCTTTTGGGCCTTTGTGCTGTTTTGTGGCATTGGTTCTGTTCCTGTTCTGACAGTATTTTGAAAAATGTACGAAAATTGTTTGTTATTACAATAATCGTACGCAATGTAGTTTCCGTAAGTTTCAAAGTCAAGTAAAAAATGACATATGCTTCGTAGCGCCGGTTTCTATCTCTATTGGGCGAGTATGAACAGGGACGCAGAGGCAGGAGCCTCTGCGGGGCGGCGGGTGAATGGACAGGCATAAAATAACGGTTTCTATCTCTATCAGGTGAGTATGAACAGGGGCGCAGAGGCAGGAGCCTCTGCGGGGCGTTAAAAGACAAGCAAAAAAATCCCGGCCCCTCAGGAACAAGGGGCCGGGATATATGGAGGTGGATGATGGTTGTGTAGTGTAAGGCCGTATCAGGAATGATCGGAGCGGTCCTCTGCGTGAGACTGCCTGAGAGAACGGGTGAGTATGAGGGCACCTGCGCTAATGAGGATCAGCGGCAGCACCAGTTTGTCGATGGCGCTGTGGGCCCTGCCAAAGAGAATGATGGCAGCCATGACGAATCCGCTGCCTGCGGGCCAGATGGCCCAGCCCAGTTTATACTGATCGTCTTTCAGTAGGTAGATGATGCCGAAGATGAGGCCCATGCCGCCAAAGAAGAGGGCGCCGTGCAGTTCATCTGGATTCCAATAGCAGATATTGAGCAGCACATGGCCGGCCATGACCAGACTGAAACCACCCGGAATAATGGCCCACCAGGCTTTTTTCCCTTTTTTAAGCTGCATCAGGAAGACCGCTGCAATAATGAGAAAAAGCAACGCGCCGATACTCTCTTCTGGAAGAACGCGTGAATTTTCTATAAAGACAGCGGCTCCGACAAAGAGTGAAACCGCGCCGGTAATAAGCATCCACAACGGTTTTTTCTGGAGGAAATGGGCCAGGAGCAGCACCAGTCCCGCCGTACCGAAGACAGCGGCAACGACCATGTCACCCTGAATATGGACTATGTCAGCCGTACCAAGAAGCAGCAGTCCGCCAAAGAGGATGAAAAACAGGCCAAAGAGAAAGGGTGCGGGTTTGGGATTCATAGTCCCTCCTTTGTCAACACAATCATGCCGTACCGGGGGGAGATGCGGTTAGGCGGGGGCGATTCATTTCTTTGTACGGAAAGAGAAGGGGCGGGTTGCAGCAGCCTATAAAGTGGATGAATTTTCAATCATGGCATAGGCGCTGTGGTTGTGAATAGACTCAAAATTTTCAGACTGCACATGATACCAGGTGATGCGGACATCAGCGTTGAGGCGGGCCGCCACTTCGCGTACCAGGTCTTCCACAAAACGGGGGTTGTCATAGGCCGCCTCTGTGACGGCTTTCTCGTCGCTGCGCTTCAACAGGGCGTACACCGGGCTGGAGGCTGAGGCCTCGGCCATCTCCACCAATTCCTCAATCCAGACAAAGTCATTGGAACGTATGGCCATGGAGACCACGGAACGCTGGTTGTGGGCGCCGCGGTCTGAGAGCTCCTTGGAGCAGGGGCAGAGGCTGGTCACGGGCACATCCACACGCAGCACAAAGTCGAGTGAGGTGTTTAGAATGCCGCTGTAGGCGCATCGATATTCCATGAGGCTCTTGGCGCCGGAGACCGGGGCCGTCTTCTCAATGAAGTAGGAGAAGCTGACCTCCATGTGGGCCTCTTCCGCGTTCAGCCGCTCTTTCATAGTGGTGAGCATGTCGCCGATGCCGTCGATGTGCAGGGTCTGGTGTTTTTCGCTGAGAATCTCAATGAAGCGGCTCATGTGCGTGCCCCGGAATTGATGGGGCAGGTTGACGGACATGTTGATGGTGGCCACGGTCTGCTGAACGCCCTTGGCCCTGTCTGTGACGGTGATGGGGTAGCTGACGTTTTTCACGCCCACGCGGTCGATGGGAATGCGGCGGGAGTCGGCCATGTTTTGTACGTCGATCACGATTTATCGCCCTGTTTGTGTTCAGTGGTCACCACGGTTTTCACATTGCCTCTGGGGTTGAAGTCGCCGACCACGCGTATCCACCGCGGATCGATGGCTTCGATGAGATCATCCATGATTTTATTGACCACGGCCTCGTGAAAATGGGCCTCGTCCCTAAATTTGTTGATATAGAGCTTGATGGATTTGAGCTCAATAATCGACTGGTCCGGAATATAGGTTACGCGGATGGTGGCAAAATCCGGATAGCCTGAGATGGGGCAGAGGCAGGTGAATTCGGGCAGCGTGATATCCACTTCATAATCCCTGTCCGGATAATGATTCTCTACGGGTGTGAGTTGGTTCTCACGAATGGCCAGCACGCCGGGTTTCTCTTGTTTTTTCATGTTTATTCCTCTGGTCGATTCACACCGGGAGACAGGGTCCAATCCAGCATACCCGGTGCCTCCTGGGGTTTCACGGTAATGTTTATTCTTCGATCACATATTGTGTCGGGTCGGGCACGCCGGCCTCGGCAAAGCCTTTTTTTCGCAGCAGGCAGCTGTCGCAGCGGCCGCAGGCGCGGCCGTCGTCTGCCGGATCGTAGCAGCTGTGCGTCAGGCTGTAATCCACGCCCAGTTTGGTGCCCTCGGCAATAATCTGCGCCTTGGTCAGCGTCATCAGCGGGGCCACAATCGAAATAGGATGGCCCTCTACACCGGCCTGTGTCCCCTGGTTGGCCATGGCTTGAAAGGCGTCGATGAACGCCGGTCTGCAGTCGGGATAGCCGGAGTAGTCCAGCGCATTGGCGCCGATATGGATCTCATCGGCCCCCAGCGTTTCGGCCCAGCCCAGTGCGATCGACAGAAAGACGATGTTCCGCGCCGGCACGTAGGTGATGGGCACCGCGTCTTCCATAATGGCGGTGTCTCTGTCCTTGGGCACATCGATATCCGCGGTCAGCGCAGAGCCGCCCATGGCCCGGAAATCCAGGTCCAGCACCAGGTGGCGCTTCACGCCCATCGCCTCGGCAACGCGGCTTGCGGCCTCCAGCTCATGGCTGTGGCGCTGGCCGTAGCTGAAGCTCAGGGCATAGCAGTCGCATCCTTTGGCCCTGGCCATGGCCAGCACGGTGGCTGAGTCCAGGCCGCCGCTGAGCAGGATGACGGCTTTGGGGTTATCGGCCTTTTTCATCTTTGGGCCAGAGTATTTTATGCATTTGGAGTTGCAGACGGACGTTGAGTTCGTCGGTGAGCAGCCAGGCGGCAATGTCTGCGGGGGAGACGCGTCCTGCCACGGCGGAGAAGAGCGTGTTCTCCCGTTTGTGCAGGCCGTATTTCAGGACGACGCTCTTGGCCCAGTCGTAGTCCGCGCGGTCGGATAACACAAATTTGATCTCATCGTCTTCTGTCAGCCGCTGCATGTTCTGCCAGTCCGTGGATTCAGCGGCGCCGCTGCCGGGGCATTTCACATCCATGATGACGCGCGTGCCCGCGGGCAACAGACCAATATCCTGCGTTCCGTTGGACTCCACCAGTACGGTATAGTTGCGGTCCAAGAGGGCCTTGGCCAGCTTGGGCGTTCCGGCCTGAATCAGCGGCTCACCCCCGGTGATCTCCACCAGGTTGCAGTGGTGGCGCTCCAGCCTCTCAAGGATGGCGTCCACGGAGAGCATTTCTCCCTTGTCATGGGCGTAGGTGGTATCGCAGTAGTTGCAGCGCAGGTTACAGCCGGTCAGTCGGATGAAGAGGCAGGGGCGTCCCGAGAAAGAAGATTCTCCCTGAATGGAGAAGAAGATTTCATTCACCTTCAGCAAAGCACCTCATTCTTTTTCAAAATAGGAGACGGCGTAGTGGTCTGACTCCCAGACCAGCACCTGGGACATGATGGCGTGGTCGGGCAGCTGGCCTTTGATCTCACCGTAGATGTACTTGGCCAGGTTCTCCGCCGTGGGATTGATTTTGTCAAAAGGCGGTACGCTGTTCACGTGATGGTGGTCCAGGCGGTCGATCACGGTTCTGACCTGGGCTTTCAGTGTCTTGAAATCAAAGCTGATGCCCACTTCATCCTGATGGCTGCTTTCAATCTCCACACGAACCTTCCAGGTGTGCCCATGCAGGGCGCGGCACTCGCCGTCATAGCCGTGCAGCTGGTGGGCGGCTGCAAAATGTGTATCAATAAAGACGCGGAACAAGGGCGTCCTCCTTACTTAGAGTCAACGGTTTTAAGCGTTAAAGTATAGAGAAAAAGGGGGGATTTGTCAAGATGTTTATCGATTGTGTCGTGAATCCGGCTATAGATGCAGGGTGAAGCGTGTGCCCAGACCGATTTGACTCTCCACTTCCAGGCGGCCGTGATGCCCCTGCACAATGCGGTGCACCATGGCCAGTCCCAGTCCGGAGCCCCGCTGTTTGGTGCTGAAATGGGGTTCAAAGAGGTGTTGACGGGTCTCCTCATCCATGCCCTGGCCGGTGTCGCTGACCTCCAGCCTGACTGTTCGGTCTCCCTCGGTATGGGTGGCTGTGAGCAGGGTGATGCAGTCGCCTGAGGCAGTGGCTTCGATGGCGTTTTTCAGGAGATTATTGAGCACGCGTTTCATCTGCTCTCTGTCGGCCTCTACCGGCGGCAGGGCATTGTCAAGATGCATGACAAGCTGGCGTCCCTCCAGTGTGGGCCGGATGAGTTCTGCGGCCTGCCTGACCAGGGTGTTGATCTCCACCGGTGCCATCTGGGGGGCGGGCAGGCGGGCAAATTGACTGAAAGTGCCGGCCATGTGCTCCATGGAGTGCAGTTCATCCTCCACGGCGTTCAGGCTCTCTGAAACCCTGGCCGGCAGGGCCGTGCTGCCAAAGTGCCCCCGAAGACGGCGCAGGGAGATGGAGATGGGGGTGAGGCTGTTCTTGATTTCGTGAGAGATCTGCCTGGCCACCGACTGCCATGCGGCCAGTTTTTCAGCCTCCACCAACCGTCGCCGGCTCTCGGCCAGGTCGATCATCATCTGGTTGAAGGCGTTGACCAGCAGGCGGAACTCGTCCTTGGCCGGGGTGGTCACCGGTGTGGAGAGGTCGCCACCGGCCACACGCGTCATCGCGCTGACCAGGTCCTGCACCGGGCGGCTGATATGCCGTGAGAGGCGGTTGGAGGCAGCCGCCGCCAGAAAGGCCAGGGCAAAGACCACCAGCACGGCCAGGGCCCAGATCACGCCCTGTTCAATCATCGACTCCTTGATGAGCGAGAGCGTGGCGTAGGCGCGCAGGGCATGGGTCAGTCTGTCTTTTGCGGCGATGATCTCATCGTCCAGATTGTAGACGGCCACGGTTTGCGTGCTGTCGCTGTCGTTTAAGCAGTGGAATACGGCGATACGCCCCTGGTCTGGTGTACGGAGAATCTGGCTGTGCCGGCCCGAGCGTGCGGCTAGAAGCTGTTCCGGCATGGGGCGCCATGTGGCGGCGGGGCCTTCGGCGGCCAGTCGATGCATGACGGCAACGGAATCCCCGGTCAGGCGGCAGTGAAGCAGCAGGGTCATATCCTGTGTCTGCCTCAGGGTTTCGGTCCACTGGGCCGGCGCGTTGTGGCTTTGCAGGAAACGGCGTCCGCGGTCCTCGCTCTGCTGGCGCACCGCGTCCAGGCCGGTGCTGAGCGCGCTGTCCATACCCGGCATGAGCAGGATGTCGGCACTCTGTGTCATGAGCTGGGCAATGATGAAGGCCGAGGGTATGGTGGGGATCAGCACGAAGAGCAGAAAGAATCCGGTCAGACGGATACGGAAGGGCGCATAGTCTCTGTGTCTGAGGCGCAACACACCAAAGTAGATGGTAAATCCAAGGACCAGCAGGCCCATCCATACCCAAAACAGTGTCACACTAGGCTCCTATGTGCATGCGCTTATTCAAAAAGGCGCTGAGTGCGCGGTCAAAAGGTGTGTCGGTTTGCAGCCTCACATAATCGGCGCGCATGTCCAGACAGGCGTGCTTCAGCCCCTCTGTCCAGGTGGTGATACGCTGTGAATAGGCCGCGGCCGCCTGGCGTGTATCCACGGGCAGACGCTGACCTGTCTCGGCGTCCACCAGTACGCTGTCGCTGCCCAGGGACAGATTGAGTTCCAGGGGGTCCAGAATATGGAATACGATGATTTCATGCCCGCGGATTCGAAAATTCTTAATCGCCTGAATCACGGCGGTCTCATCATCCATCAGATCGGAGAGAATGCAGACCAGGCTGCGGCGATGCAATCGCTCCGCCAGTTGATTGAGCACGCGGCCCGCCGCTGTCTTCCCTTGACTTTCCATCTGGCTCAGCGGGTGGAGAATGGTGTTGAGCTGCCCCATGACGGCCCTGGGCCGGATCAAACTGCGCAGTGTCTCGTCAAAGAGGGCGAGGCCCACGGCATCGCGCTGTTTAAGCAGGAGAAAGGTCAGGGCGGCGGCCAGCCACACGGTATACTGCTGTTTGGTCGTCTCTCCGGATCCGTATCCCATGGAGGCCGATCCGTCCACCACCAGTGTGGCCCGGAGATTGGTCTCTTCTTCAAAGGCCTTGATGTAGTAGCGTCCTGTGCGGCCCCAGAGCCGCCAGTCCATAAACTTCAGCGGGGCGCCGGGATAGTAGGGTCTGTACTCGGAGAACTCAGCAGAGAAGCCGTGGTAAGGACTTTTGTGCAGGCCGGTGATGAAGCCCTCTACCACGCGGCGTGCAATGAGATCCAGCCCCGAGAGCCGACTGACGGCCTCGGGGCGCAGCCACTGTTTTGCGTCGATCGAATCAGCCATCACTTGCTGAGTACAATTTTCCGAATCATCTGCCGGTCGCCGGTGAGGCTGCGGACGAAGTACACGCCGGAGGGCATGGGCAGACCAGCGGCATCACGGCCGTCCCAGTGGAGGCGATGCGTGCCGGATTCCATCATGCCGTCAGCCATCACATGGACAGTATGCCCCAGAATGTTGTGCACGGTGATTCGGACCTGGGCTGCTCTGGCCTGTGTCCAGGGCACGGTGACCCGGGGATTGAAGGGGTTGGGATAGGGGACGCCCAGTGTAAAGTCCCTCGGCCGCGTGGCCGGTTCATCGACACTGACCAACTCCCCCAGGCCGGCCAGATCGGCCAGGGTGCCAATCACCATTTGAGCGCAGGCTTCGAAATAGGCACTGTCGAGGGTTGAGGCCTGGTCGTAATCGCTGTGATAGTAGGGGTTGCGGCTTCTGAGCCAGTCCTCAGTCACAAAAACGGCCGTATACCCTTCACTCCAGAATGGGGAATGGTCACTGCTCCAGGAGGCGTTTGACCGGGCCATGATTTCTGGAAGGATCTGCAGTCCCCATGATTCAGCGTTGTCGGCCAATTGTTGACCGAGGGCATTGGACGTGTTGTAGTCTCCAGTATGTATCTGTGTGTTCAGCTGGGATGTATTGCGGTTGTGATATCCTATCATGTCCACATTTAACACGCCGAGAATGTTGTCACCTCGTTTTCTGGCTTCCACCGCATAGTGGCGACTGCCGTGAAGGCCCCGCTCCTCACCGGAGAAGAGGATGAATCGAACCGTGTAAGGCAGCTCTTCATCTTTGAGTAGACGGGCAGCCTCGATGACAGCGGCTGTCCCTGTGGCGTTGTCGTCGGCCCCAGGCGCGTGGTTGTAACTGCTCGATGGATCTCCCTCAATCCAGACGATGGAGTCGTAGTGGGCGCAGATAATGTAGATATCCTCTGGATGCAGGGTTCCTGTTTTTTCGGCGATGACATTGTGCAGCGTGAAGGCGGCCTTTCCAGTGGCATCGGCAGGCGCAATGACCGGGTTCTGGTTTGACGGCGGCCAGCCCTGGCAGAGTGCTGTTGGTGAGGTGATAGCTATTTTCCCTATCGCCGAGTATTCATCGATAGAAGGGGTGTAGCCCAGGCGTGTGAGCCGGTCTTCAAGGTAGGCCTGGGCTTTATAAATTTCCGGACTGAAGGTGTAACGTGTCCAGAGACTGTCTATTTTGCCGTCCAGAACGAAGGTGGTGTCCCCGCTGAGCTGGGCCACTGTATGCATCAGAGAGTCGACACTGACGTTTTGAAGAAGCGCTTCAAGGGCCTGTTCGTTTTGCGCCGTAGCGGTGACGGAGAGGCTAAAGGTCGTTAGTATTGTGAGCAGTGCCGCTGTGGGTTTTCGTAACATGACAACCTCCTGGTGCATTGAAATATCGGGTTTCCTATCATTTGTGTCCTATCATTTAAAACGGATGAAGCGGTTTGTACCCTTCTTGAATCAATGCATTTGAATGATTGTGGCGGTTCAGCAGGGTCGGGCTCATTGGGTTTGCGTGCCGGCATTGACAATTTTGATCAAATTGGTAGTGCCTGTGACATTGAGTGGCATACCCGCTGTAATCACCACCGCATCACCATCCTTAATGTGTCCGGCGTTTCGGCCTAGGGTCAGACACTGATTTTCCAGGGCCTCGTCAGAGTTAACCGGATTCATGAGCAGGGGATCGGCGCCCCAGACCAGGGCCAGTCGCTGATAGGTGCGCTGATTCGGTGTCAGAGCCAGAATTTTGGCGCGGGGTCTGTATTTGGCCACCATGCGTGTGGTTGAACCCGACACGGTGGACGTGGCAATGGCCACGGCGCCGATGGCCTGGCTGAGCTGACACGCCGAAGCCGCCACGGCCTCCTGATCCGAGAGGGTGATATCCGTGCCGTAACGATCCCCCCAGCGGTTGTAGGGGAAATCTGCTTCCACGTGGCAGGCAATGCGGTCGAGCATGGAGACGGCCTCAATGGGGTACTGGCCAATGGCCGATTCCTCAGAGAGCATGACCGCGTCGCTGCCATCTAAGATGGCGTTGGCCACGTCATTGACTTCGGCGCGGGTGGGCCGCGGGCTGGAGACCATGGACATGAGCATCTGCGTGGCGGTGATCACCGGTACGCCGGCTGCATTGGCCTTGGAAATGAGTTTTTTCTGGTTCCGCGGGATCTCCTCAATGGGAATCTCGACGCCCAGATCACCACGGGCCACCATGAGGCCGTCCACATACGGGAGTATGTCGTCAATGCAGTTTAGCGCCTCGTGTTTTTCAATCTTGGCGATCAGCCTGGCGTCACTGCCGGTTTGATCAATGGCCTCACGAACCACCAGCACGTCCTGGGCGTTCCTGACAAAGGAGATGGCGACATAATCTACGCCCTGGGCCAGGCCAAAGGCCAGATCGGCCTTGTCCTTGTCGCTGAGTATCGGGGCGGTGATGGTGGCCTCGGGCAGGTTGATGCCTTTACTTGCGCCCAGGGGCCCCCCTACAATGACGCGGCAGTGAATGTCCTGGCCGATGATTTTTTCAATCTGCAGTTCCAGAGCGCCGTCGCTGAGCAGCAGTGTGCCCCCGGGCTCCACATCGCCGGGCAGGTCTTTGTAGGTCAGAGAGACGGCGTGCTCATCACCGGGCACATCACGGCTGGTGAGAATAAAGGCCGCACCGGGCTTCAGATGAACCGGCGCCTGCGTCAGTTTTCCGGTACGGATCTTCGGCCCGGCCAGATCCTGCAGAATGGCCACGGCTTTGCCCTGTTTCTGTGCTTCGGCCCGGATCATTTTTATGGCGGCGCCGTGGGAGTCGTGCTGCTCGTGAGAGAAATTGAGCCGGGCCACATTCATACCCGCCTGGATCAGGGCTTCAATTCTTTCGGCGGTGCGTGTGGCCGGGCCAATGGTACAGACAATTTTTGTCCGTCTATGCATATATGCCTCTTTTCTTGTGCCGTGACAGCGGCAGACGTTTACTGTGTCCGTTTGGCTGCCAGTTTTGCTTCGATGAGATCACGGTGCTCCAGGTTGAGCAGTTCGCCCAGACGGTGCATGAGGTGGTCTTCATGGCCGTCCAGACGTCCGTCGGCGTAGACCACTTCCCAGAGCCGGCGGACGATGCGCATGCGATGGGCCTTGCTGAGGCGGCTGTTGAGTGTCTCGGTAAACTGATAGAGATCGAGGCTCTCACGCCGCTGGGCCTCGGCCTGTTGCGTCAGGGCCTGCGCCTCGTCTGCGTTCAGGTTGAATTCGCCTTGTAGAATGCTGTGCAGGCGCTGTGCTTCAGCGTCGGTAAATTCGTCATCGGCGTGGGCAATCTCAAGCAGCAGTACGCAGGCGGCCAGGTCAGTGCTGTGGGCAGCGTCTGTGGAATTTTCAGCCTCGTTTTTCAGCAGGTCACCGGAAAGTTTATCCCAAAATCCCATGATTCTTCCTTTCTCCAGAGGGGTGAAGCAAAGGCCGGACTCAGCCGGCCTGAAGCAGTCTTTCGATGAATTGAACCGCGGTGGCGCCATCGGCCTCGGCGCTGAATGAGAGCACCAGTCTGTGCCTGAGCACAGGGACGGCGACACTTCGAATGTCGTCAATGTCCGGGGTGGCCCGGCCCTGTAAAGCGGCCCGGCTTTTGGCGCCGAGAATCAGGGCCTGTGCGGCCCGCGGGCCGGCGCCCCAACGCAGACCTGATTGGATGAATTCCGGTGCCTGGGCGTCGTCGGGCCTTGTCCTGCGGACCAGGTCTACGGCGTATTCCATCACCCGGGGGGCCACGGGAATGCGCCGGATCAATCCCTGCAGTTTGATGATCTGCGCACTGTTCAGTACGGGGTGAAGTTCAGGTGTTTCGTCCACCGTGGTCTGCGCCACAATGGCAATCTCCTCCTGCCGGCTGGGGTAGTCGATATAGAGGCTGAAGAAGAAGCGGTCGAGCTGGGCCTCGGGCAGGGGGTAGGTGCCCTCCTGCTCGATGGGGTTCTGCGTGGCCAGCACAAAGAAGGGGCGCTCCAGCGTATGCGTTGTGCCTGCGGCGCTGACCTCATATTCCTGCATGGCCTGAAGCAGGGCGGCCTGTGTCTTGGGGGGGGTGCGGTTGATCTCATCGGCCAGGATGACCTGGGCAAAGACAGGCCCCTTGATGAAACGAAAGGTCTTTGTGCCAGATCCTCTGTCTTCCTCCAGGATCTCTGTGCCGGTGATATCAGAGGGCATGAGGTCAGGAGTGAACTGAATGCGGCTGAAATCGAGGTCCAGCGCCCGGGCCAGTGTGGAGATCAGCAGTGTCTTGGCCAGGCCGGGTACGCCCACCAGCAGGCAGTGGCCCTGGGCAAAGAGCGCAGTCAGCAGATGATCGATAATCGGCTGTTGTCCGATAATGACTTTGTCTATCTCCGATTGCAGTGTCCCACGGGCGTGCGCCAGCTGGTCTAGCAGTGTGTTGTCATCGTTTTGGGTGATGGGGATCATGGCTGTGCGTCCTCGCAGGTGGCGGTGGTGTGGCCCCTCAAAATACGGAATGGCTCTGGGGTTGTCAATAGCCAAACAAAGGCTTGACTTTCATGGGTGTGGATTGTACTTTATGATTTGTTTTTCAAAGGATTGGGAGTGTTTTATCTTGGGCAGTGACAAGACCACAGTAGAGGCCGTGAAAGCGCGCGGCAATATGCCGAGGCATATCGCCATTATTATGGATGGAAACGGCCGCTGGGCCAAGCGTCGCGGACTGCCCCGGGTGGCGGGACATCGTGAAGGCGTCAAGTCTGTCCGGCGTATTGTGGAACTGTGCGGCACGCTGGATGTCGAAGTGCTGACGTTGTACACCTTTTCAACTGAAAACTGGCGAAGGCCTGTTGAAGAGGTCTCTGCCTTGATGAAGCTGCTGATGAATACGCTGCGCAAAGAGATAGCCGATCTGATGAAGAACAATGTCCGGCTGACAATCTCAGGCGATCTGAGCCGTCTTCCCGAGGAGGCCGCCAGGGGGATGCTTGATGGTGTGCATACCACTGCCGGCAATACGGGACTGACACTGAACCTGGCTTTGAATTACGGCAGCCGGGAGGAGATTGTCAGTGCGGTGAAGGCCATTGCCCGGAAAGCAGTGGACGGGACACTCCCAGTCGATGCGATCGACGCCGAGGTGGTCTCCAGCCACCTCTACACGGCAGGGTTGCCCGATCCCGATCTGTTGGTGCGCACCAGCGGGGAGCTGCGTCTCTCCAATTTTCTGCTGTGGCAGATGGCCTATACAGAGCTTTATGTGACAGATATTTTCTGGCCTGATTTCAAGAAAGAGGATCTCCTGGAGGCCATTGCCACGTTTCAGGGTCGCGAGCGGCGTTTTGGTAAGGTCAGTGAGCAGGTACAGGAAGGGCGTGCCTGAGTGGGCGGGGGAACCTGCTCAGGCAAAATGCGTCTAATAAGAGTGGATTGAGGGAGTGAGGGGCTGTCCCCTCATTTTTTATTTCAGTACAAAAGGGTGCGGCACAAAAAGGGGAGACAGGGCAGAGAGACTCTGCTGTGACAGCTGAATGCGGACGCGCAAGTGGATACTTATTCTTGCAGGTGTGGTGGCCATGCTGATCGGCGGCGCCTACGTGGGTTGGAAGGTGACTTTTGCCAATCAACGTATCAAGGCGCTGATTCTCGAGCGCGTGCAACCATTCCTGGCCCAGGAGACCTCCATCGGCAACATGGATGTAGGGCTGAGCAGCGTGCATTTTCACGATGTGGTTATCGCCCCTAAAGACCACTCCTTTCTGCTTGAAGTGGATGATGTCAGTTTTGGTTACAGTCTGATCAATCTGATTAAATACCGTTTTGCCCCCCATCGTGTCCCCCACGAGGCTGTGCTGGTTCATCCGCGACTGATCATCCGGCCGCAGAACACCGTGGTGCACTCCCCGGACAGCCTGGCGGCTTCCATGGATTTTCAGGCTGTGACCGCCGAGATGCTGGGGGTCCGGCGCATCACACTGGCCGATGCCGAGATTTTTATCGAGGACAGCACGGCCCGGCGTGTCCGGCTGGGGCATGCGCTGAACGGCTGGCTGCTGGCGGCGCCGCCCGACTCTTCGGAGCTTCGCCTCTCCGGCCATATCTTTGATTCTCCCGATAAAAATGTCCGTGTCAATGGCCGCATCAATCTCATCTCGGCGCGGCCGCTCTGGCTGACCGCTGAGGTGACAGAATCTGAGCCCGCAGAGCAGCTGCCTTTTCTGCTGCCCGATTATATTCAAGTGCAGCGTGGACGCCTGCAGGGTGAAATGCGTTACAGCCCGCAGGAGGGCGCTCACGGGCGTCTTCTTCTGGAGGATGCCGATTTTCGTCTGGCGCAGGCCAATCTGTTTTTCAGCGATGTCCGGCTGGAGGGCGAGATTGAGAATAATATCCTACAGGTACAGGGAGACGTGGCTTCACTGAACGGGTCGGGGTTGACGCTTGAAGGCGCACTCGGTTCACTCTTGAGTCCCCGTTTTGATGCTGTTATCCGTATTCCAAATCTTGCATTGCAGCCGTTCTTTACAGGTTTGATGGGCGATGCCGCCCCTCAGATTGCCGGTCAGATGCAGGCGCAGTTCCGGCTGACCGGCACCTTTGCAGAGCCACAGGTTGAGGGGCGGCTGATTGGCAGTGATTTTCATCTCTACGGGATACCGCTTGACGCTTTTGAAGCATCTGTCTCCTACAGAGAGGGTTTTCTCGCCATGGGAGGCACCGGACAGCAAGACGATGGAATCACCGTGCAGCTCAACGGCTCTGTGGACGTGGCGGCCGATTCACTGGATGCCACGCTGGTCACCAGGCTGACGGGCAACGCGGTTCGGCTCTATCCGGCCAGTGTGTTGCCCTTTGTTCCCGGCTGCCATGTGAATTGGACGTTGGCATTGCAGGGTCCGCTCAATCGGCTTTCCGGAACCGGTGATGGCACAGTGGTTCCGCTGTTTGCCAATGGTGACAGTCTTAGGCTTTACCCCAGGCTGAATTATTATGGACAGGACGCTGATGTAGCGCTGCAGTCCAGCAGTCGTCTGTCGGGGCAGGGCCGCGTCAGCGGGTTGTTTTCACCAGATCTCTTCTGGGAGACTGAACTCTCCGGGCTTGAAGCCGTCATCCGTCCGTTGTTGGGGGATACGCGGTCCGGGTTCCTTGAGAATGTGCAGATCAGTGGCGGGTTTTCCGGTGCCCCCCGACTGTGGTCCGTCAGTGGACTCGGTGCGCTGCCCAGGGAGACCGGGCTGGCCACAGCGCTGGATTTCCAGCTGGAGTCACAGGCCGGTGATCCCCATCTGTTGACGTTGACCGGCAACTACTACGGCGATGACGGCGCGCCGCTGGCTTTCGATGTGGGGGCTGAGAGTCGAGAGGGCTTGATCTCCGTGCGGCGTGCTCAGTTTGATGATTTCGCCAGCTTCAGCGGCACGCTGCCCCTGAGTGCACGCTCCCGGCTCCGTGGGGAATTGACGCTCAACGAGTTTCGGTTTGAAGACCTTCACGGGGCCTTCTCGCAGCTGAAACCCTATGCCGGGCGGCTTGAGGGCGGTGTACGCTGGTCGGGCGATGCCGGGGACACAAGGATCTTTGTGGATGTGCGTCTTCGTGAGGGCCATTTTTTCTCAAACAGCCTCTACGAAGCCGATTTTGCCTATTTAAGGCAGGCCGCTGAATTCCATGATTTTAAAATGGAGCTTCGCCGCGATGACCAGATTATGTTAGAGGGACAGGTGCAGCGTACGGCCGGCGATTCCCTGCGTGGCCGCATTGACGGCAGCGACATCGACTGGGGAGATCTCATCTATGCACTCAGCGGTGACACCAGTGCTTTTTCCGGCGTAGGCACACTGGCCCTCGATGTCAGCGGGACCTCATTGCGGCCGTTGATTCAGGGCACAATGACCTCGGCTGACGGCCGTATGGGACCGTTTCAATACCGGGCCTTGAATCTTGATCTGGCCGATACGACAGCAACGGAAAAACCCTTTCCCATGGGCGTGCTCACCGTACGCAGTGGTCGGCTGGAAAGGGATGATGGATTGAGTATGCTGCTCTGGGGTGACCTGGTGCACGGAGGGGCCGGACAGTCCGATGTTACAGTGCTGGCCCAGGGCAACGTACTGGGGCTGCTCACCGACGCCACCTCTTTCGTTAAACAGGCAGAGAGTGAAGGCGAGGTGCTCATGCGCTGGGACCGTACCCGTGAGGGCTGGGCCATGGGCAGTCTGAATTTTGACTTTGATAAAGGCCGGCTGAAACTGGATGACGTGGCGCCTGTGGTCAGTAAAATCAGTGGGCGAGGCCGTCTGCTTCAGGAGGGACGCTTCCTTCACATTGAAGAACTGACGGCTTCTGCCGGCGGCGGCAAACTCACGGTGACCAACACGCTGGATGAGCAGCGGCCGTCACTCACTGTGACACCGCTGGGCGTGGAGCTGGGCACATTGGCCCTGTCCACCGGAGATCGCGGCCTCAAGCTGCATCTTCCCGGACTGATGGAAAAGGGGGAGACAGGTTGGTTTGTTTTTACCGGAAAAGACAGCGGTTCTGCTACATTGCTCTCAGGTCCGCCTGGTGAACCGCGGCTTGAGGGGCGTTTGTTAGTGCGCGATACACAGTTGACCTATCCTTTTATCAGTACAGGCGCAGGGAGCGACGCCTCCAACGTAAGATTCCTGACCGCGCTGAACTGGGATGTTGAGGTGATGCCTGATAAGGATGTCCATTACATCCGTCGTGTAGAGAACCCACTGGGCAATGTCAATGTTGATTTACAGATGCGTGGCGGTCTGGGGGGGTTGAACTTTGCCGGTGTGATTGACAACCACAGCTTTGAGGCCTGGGGGCGACTCGTCTCTACAGAGGGCACCATCGAGGTTCTCGATAATCTCTTCAGGCCGGAGCGGATCACCTTTGAATTCCCGAGAAATTCTGACAGCCCTTTTATTTCCGGCAGGGGGTTCACCACCATTGTCGATTCTGTGGGTGTACCCTCCACGGTGTGGCTCAATATCACCTCCACCGATGATGACACCGGTATTGAGAAATCGGGTGGCCCCTGGGAGAAAGTACGTTTTCGTTTCTCTACGGACAATCCGAACCTGGGACGCACCGAGGCGGATCTCATGGCGGCCCTGGGGTATTCCACCTCGCATTTTCGTGACCGCGCCTACATGGCCCTGGGGCTTCAGGTGGAAAATCGCGTGTTTCGTCCCATTTTTCGTCCCATTGAAAAGGGGCTCAGACAGCATCTCGGGCTGGACGTAGTACATTTCTCCTCCATGTTCGGACGGAATATTCTTCAAATGAACCCATTGGCGCAAGTTCAATGGGATCCCTGGACACTGTTGCGGAGTACAAAGTTTACACTGGGTAAGTATTTCTCGCAAGGACTCTTTGTGACCTACTCCGGACAGGTGAATGACGGGTATAGATATCAGTATCCCCTGGGTGGACTTAGTATTCGCCATGCACTTATATTGGAGTATACAATTCGTCCCGATCTCTTTCTTGAGATGGAATATATGTACGATACACAGCTGCTTTCAGAGCGCCGTGAAGACAAGCGGATTTGGCTGCGCCATGTCTTCCCCTTTTAGTAACGGGGTTTTTTCGCTTTACAAGAAATATAAATTTTTGTATGTTTAGAGAATCTTTTGCTGGAGGCACAGGTATTTGAAGCGACATCGGAAAGTATTATCTCGATTCTTGATGGGAACGTTGATTTTGGCGACGGCCGTGGCAGTCAATGCGCAGTCCGTGCTCCCCGCCAAAGTACTGGGTCTCTCCATCTCCGGAAACAAAAATGCATCGGCCAGTGTGGTTCGGCTGAGTTCAGGGCTTCGTGAGGGACAGACCGTGGAATGGGCCGATCTGCAGAAGGCCATTCGTCAGGTTTGGGCGCTGGGTGTTTTCTCTGATGTGCAGGTAAAGCTCGACCGTAAAATGGCCGGTGGGGTCTACCTGAGCATCCATGTTAAAGAATACCCAAAGCTGGAAAAGGTGGTCATTGAAGGCAACAAAAAGATAAAGACGAGTGATCTGGAGCAGGAGATCGGTTTTTATCGCGGACAGGTGTTGAACCCCAACGATATTACCAAGGCCCGCCAGGCCTTGCTCCATAAGTATGCGGAGAAGGGGTACACGCTGGCAGAGGTGAAAACCGATACGATGGCCTCAGAGGTGACGCCGGGGCGTCAGGTTCTCAAGATTTCTGTCAACGAGGGCAACAAGGTTCAGATCAAGCAGATTCGTTTTATCGGCAATCAGCACTTTTCCGATGGCAAACTGCGCAAGCAGCTCAAGAAAACCAAGGAGGATCGCTGGTGGCGCGGCGGTGATTTTGATCAGGAAAAATTCAGTGCAGATAAAGAGAAGGTTGTGGAATTCTATCGTAATGAAGGTTTCCGGGACGCGGCTGTTCTGAAAGACTCTCTTTATTATGATGAAACCCGTTCTGACATGTTTATCGATGTATGGGTGGATGAAGGCATACGATACCGTTTCGGCGGTATCGCCTGGGAGGGCAACGCACTCTTTGATGAAACAGAGCTCTCCGCCTTACTGACCTTTAAGGAAGGCGAGCAGTTTAGCGAGAAAGACTTTATTGAATCGGTGTACCAGAAAGTACAGGGTGCCTACTGGGATCGTGGCTATATCTATGCACAGATCAATCCAGTGGAGCGTTTACGCGGCCAGGATACGCTCGATGTGACATTTATTATCGAAGAGAATAACCCGGTAACCATCCGCAAGATTTTTATTAAAGGCAACACCTCCACCAAGGAGCGCGTGGTGCGCCGTCAGCTCCGTATCCGTCCCGGCGATGTGTTCAGTAAAGAATTGTTAATGCGCAGCGCCCGTGATCTGATGATGCTTAATTACTTTGCCAATGTAGAGCCGCAGCCTATTCCCGTGGGTGACGGCGAGAAGATGGATCTGGCTTTCAGCCTGGAGGAGAAGTCCACACAGACGGCCAATCTCTCTATTGGCTGGTCTGAACTGGACAAGCTCATCGGTTCTATCGGTCTGGGTATGAATAATCTTTTCGGTAATGGACAGGCCCTCAGCCTCGATTGGAATTTCGGGCGCTACTACCGGTCTTTCAACCTCAGTTTTAATGAACCGTGGTTTATGAATACACCCACTTTGCTGGGCTTCAGTGTTCATAATATTAAGCGTGATTCCTATTATATCGGCTACAGTCAGCAGAGCCAGGGTTTTTCTATCCGTACCGGACGCCGCTTTAACTGGCCTGACAACTATTTTCGCGGTGATTGGATTTATCGTTTTGATGAGACAGAGCTGGCCGATTTTGATGAGTATATTATAAACTACAATCCGAATAATATTGTCAATGAGGATTGGCCTCTCACCACATCTTCGATCACTCAGGTCTTTAGCCGTAACAGCCTGGATAATCCTGAATTCCCCACGCGGGGTTCCAAGGTGAGCTGGTCCTCAACATTGGCCGGCGGCCCGCTGGGTGGTAATGTCGGCTATCATAAGCATGAGTTCAGTGCAGAGTTTTTCCTGCCGGCGCTGTCACCGCGCATTGTTTTTCTTGCCCGGGCGCAGATGGGGTATATGGATTATCTCTCAAAAAGCAGCCACATACAATATACAGATTATTTTTTCATGGGTGGCAGTGGTATGTCACGTTCCATTCCACTCAGAGGTTATGACGATCCCCTTGCTGGCGGACAGTATCGTTCCGAGGGGGGCAAAACCATGATGAAAACAACGTTTGAACTGCGCTTCCCGCTGATCAGCAACCCCACGGCTTTTGGAATTATCTTCGCCGAAGCGGGCAATACCTGGCTGGATCTGGAGACCACAGACCCCTTCAATCTCCGGAAATCTGTGGGTGTCGGCGCCCGTATCTTTATGCCGATGGTGGGCATGCTGGGCTTTGACTACGCCTATGGATTTGACTATGTGGATGAGCGTGGTCAGGCCTTTGGCGGATGGAAGCCGCATTTTGTGTTCGGCCGCAGTTTTTAGCCGTTGATAGGTTGAATGAAGATAGAATGGTAATAATTAAATAAAGATATATTAATCAGGAGGAAGTGGTGTCCATTAAAAAGATTGAACGCCTTGCTATGATGTTGGTTCTGGTTCTGGCATTTACAGCCCTGCCCGCAGCCGCCCAGATGAAGCTTGCCTACGTGGATACGCAGTATCTATTGGCAAAATATCAGCACAGCCTGGATGTGCAGAAACAGCTAGAAGGCGAAGGTCAGGCCATGGCTGCTGAGCTGAAGAAAATGGAAGACGAGATTGTTACCCGTCAGCAGGATCTGGAGCAGAAGAGCCTGATGCTGACTGAAGAGAAAAAGCGTGAGCAGGCCGGGCAGCTTCAGGCCATGTATCAGCAGTATCAACAGCAGAGCCAGCAGAAGCAGCAGCAGCTGGTGGCCCGTCGCGAAGAACTTCTGGCCCCCGTGTTTGAAGAGATTGACAGCGCCATCAAGGTGGTCGGTGAGCGCGAAGGCTATGATTTTGTATTGAAGGCAGAGGCCCTGCTTTACGCAAAGGACGCCCATAACCTGACTGAACAAGTCCTTGAAGACCTGGCCAAAAAAGTCACGACCAAATAGGTTTTCTCTAGAGATGATTTGACGTTTGAGTCTGCATGTGCCGGTTCTTCATGGGCCGGCACATTTATACACTTAACATCCGCCTGGCCACAGGTGCAGGATGTTTTGTCGTTTATACCCTTGTCGCGTTTCATGAGGGTGGAAACGATAAAACACAGGTTTTTTGCCTGAACAGGGGATTGTACAGAGCCCTATTCAGGCAATGACTCCGGTAAGCCCGTTCGGGTTGTTATCTTAACAGTAAGGCGCTTTGTGTCGCCTTGCCGTCTGTGTATTGTTGATTGATTTTCAAACCGCCTGCTCGGCATGCGGTTCTCAGTATTAACTCATCGGCACTGAGTGTGCCGCCCTTTTTCTCCCGGCCTCTGGCCGGAATAGACCTCCCACCCGCTTGAGCGGGTGGTCGTTTACTCATTAAGGAGGCGCAGATGATGAGCCGTCGTATTCAGGTGTTAAACGCAACGGTTGTTTTTCTGCTTTTGATGTCGGCAGGGGTGCAGGCCCAATCTAAATTTGGATTTGTTGACTCTCAAAAGATCCGTGAGAGTGTGGATGCGGTGAGAGATGCCCAGCAGAAGCTCAATGAAGAGAATCGAAAGTGGGAGCAGGAGCTCGGCGAGATGAACCGTTCGCTGGAGGCCCTGGAAAAAGAACTGGATACCTATAGCCTGCTGCTCAGCGAGGCCCGGAAGAAAGAGAAGCTAGATGAGGTGGATGCCCTGAACAGAGACCTGCAGGCCTTTCAGAAGCGGATCTGGGGTGAAGGCGGCGAATATTTTAAAAAACAGGAATCCCTGCTTACACCCGTTTATGAGCGTATTAAACTGGCCATTGACAAAATTGCCGATGAGAAGGGGCTCGATATTGTTTTTGATTCCATTCAGGGCAATATCCTATTTGCTAAAGCCGACATGGATATCACAGAAGAGGTGATTGAGCTGCTGCGCAAAGAGGCGCCTGAAACAGATAAAAATCAGAGCGGGAGGCGGCGTTGACTTTCACCTTAAATGAAATCGCCAGGCACGTAGGCGGTGTGTTGAAGGGCCCGGGCGATCTTGCCATTACCGGCCTCTCCAAGATTGAGGCCGGCGCTCCCCAAACCCTGACCTTTCTGGCCAATACCAAGTACGCCCAGCATCTGGAAAACACCACGGCAGCGGCAGTCATCGTCCCCGATGGGATTGAGACGCCTGAGGACCTGCCTGTGATCGTGGCCAAAGACCCTTACTTTGCCTTCATGCTGGCGGTGCGGCTCTTCAACCCGGAGAAACCCTTTGTAGTCGGTGTGCATGAAACCGCAGTCATTGCTGAAGACGCCATCGTCGATGCCACAGCCGCCATCGGCCCCCATGTGGTCGTCGGTGCGGGCTGCCGCATTGGCAGCGGTACGCAGATTCTGGCCAATACAGTCATCGGCCGCGACGTCACCATCGGGGATGACTGCATCATCCACGCCCGGGTCAGCCTGCGCGAGGGCTGCCAGATCGGCCATCGCGTGGTGATCTACGACGGCAGCGTCATTGGCGCAGACGGTTTTGGTTTTGTGCCGCATCAGGGCGCCTATCACAAGATTCCCCAGGTGGGTATTGTGGTCATCGAGGACGATGTGGAATTGGGCGCCAACACCTGCATCGATCGCGCCACCATGGGCGAGACGCGCATCGGTACCGGTGTGAAGCTGGACAACCTGATCCAGGTGGCCCACAACTGCAGCATCGGGCCGCACACGGTCATCGCCTCTCAAACCGGCGTCTCGGGCAGCACGCATATCGGCAGCTGGTGCCGCATCGGCGGCCAGGTGGGCTTTGCCGGCCATCAGAAGATTGGCGATAAGGTGGCCATCATGGCCCAGGCCGGCGTCTCCAAGTCCCTGGAGGACGGCGCCATTGTGGGCGGCTCCCCTGCGGGGCCCCACCGTCAGGAAATGCGAATTCAGGCGGCCATGCGCCACTTGCCCGATCTGAATAAAGAGATTAAACAAATTAAAGCCCAGCTGCTTCGGCTGGCCAAACCGGAGAAAGATGAATGTTAGAACATCAACGTACCCTTGCCAAGTCTGTCTCGCTTTCGGGAACAGGACTGCATACCGGAAATACCGTCACTGTCACCTTCAATCCAGCGGAGCCGGGCACCGGCGTCCGTTTTATCCGTACTGATATTGAAAACTGCCCGGAGATTCCCGCAGATATCGATCACGTGGTCAGCAACTCCCGCGATACCACCATCGGTATTGGCGATGTGCATATCCGTCAGGTGGAGCATGTACTGGCCGCCCTCTACGGCATGCAGATCGACAATGTGCGCGTGGAGGTCAACTCCAATGAGCCGCCTGTGGGCGACGGCAGCGCCATGCCTTTCGTCAAGATTCTCGAGGAGGCCGGTATTGTGGATCAGGATGCGCCCCGCGAGTATCTGGAGATCGATGAGACCATCACCTATACCGACCCCGAACGAGGTGTGGATATGGTGGTTTTTCCCTCCGATGAACTGCGCATCACCTTCATGGTGGATTATCAGAATCCCGCGCTGGGCACACAGTACACGTCCATGTACTCCATGGCCGATGAATTTGTCTCTGAATATGCGGCCACGCGGACATTCTGCTTCCTGACGGAAATAGAGATGCTGCATGATAAGGGGTTGATTCAGGGCGGCAATCTGGACAATGCCGTGGTGATTATTGACCGCGACGTCAGCGATGACGAGCTGGCCGATCTCTCCAGACGATTCAACCTCAAAGGCGAGGTGGCCGTGGGCCATCACGGTGAGATCTTGGGCAACAAGACGCTGCGCTACGTGAATGAACCCGTGCGCCACAAGACGCTGGACCTCATCGGCGACCTGGCCCTGTTGGGCGTGCCGCTCAAGGCCCATGTCATGGCGGCCCGCTCCGGCCACGCCGCCCATGTGGCGCTGGTGAAGAAGATCAGGCAGCTTTATCAGAAGAAACAGCTGACCAATAAATATCAGAAGAAGCCCACCAAACGCGGCGTGGTCTTCGACTCTGAGGCGATTGCCCGCATTCTGCCCCATCGCTATCCCTTTTTGCTGGTGGACCGCATCAATGAACTGGATCCGGGGCACCGCGTGCTGGCGCTGAAGAATGTGACGATGAATGAACCGTTTTTTCCCGGTCATTTCCCCGACCATCCGGTGATGCCCGGCGTGCTTCAGATTGAGTGCATGGCGCAGGCGGGTGCTGTGCTGCTTCTGAACAGTCTTGAAAATCCGGAAACCAAGATCGCCTATTTCATGACCATCGATAAAGTTCGTTTCCGCAAACCCGTGGTGCCCGGTGATCAACTGATCCTGGATGTTCATCTGCTCAGGCAGCGCGCCAGCAGCGTCAAAATGGCAGGCAAGATCTTTGTTGACGGCGAACTGGTCTGCGAAGCCGAGCTCATGTGCGCCATTGTAGACAGGCAGTAAGGAGATTTCAATTGGCAACCATACATCCTACAGCCTTGGTGGATGCCAGGGCTGAACTGGCCGACTCTGTTGAGATTGGTCCCTTTGCCGTGGTGCGCGGCGATGTGAAGATTGACGAACACACCCGAATTCACAGCCATGTTGTGGTGGATGACGGGGCCCGCATTGGCAAACACTGTGAGATCTTTCACCACGCCGTGATCGCCTCGCCGCCCCAGGATTTGAAATATGCCGGTGAGCCCACCACGCTGGAGATTGGCGATCACACCGTGATCCGCGAATACGCCGACTTGAATCGCGGCACCACCAGCAGCTGTAAGACTTCGCTGGGCAGTCACTGCCTGCTCATGGCCTACAGCCATGTGGCCCACGACTGCAATGTGGGCGACCATGTCATTCTGGCCAACGGCGTGCAGCTGGCCGGCCATGTCACCATTCAGGACTGGGTGATCATTGGCGGACTCACGCCTGTGCATCAGTTCTGCACCATCGGTCAGCACGCTTTTATTGGCGGCGGATTCCGTGTGGTGCAGGATGTACCGCCGTATATCCTGGCCGCTGGTGAGCCACTGGCCTACAACGGCCTCAACGCCGTGGGCCTCAAACGGCGCGGTTTCGATAAAGAGGCCATACGGCAGCTGCGTCAGACCTACCGCATGGTCTATCGCTCCAAACTCAACACCAGTCAGGCGTTTGAGCGCATCCGTAACGAGTTGGATTTGACGGATATCGTAGTGAATGTTATGACTTTCATCGAAAAAAGTGAAAGAGGAATCATTCGATAATGGCAGTAAACACCTGGCGCTGGATTGACACCGGCTTTGAGGACGGGGCCACACAGATGGCCATTGACCAGGCTATTCTGGAGTGCTCGGAAACCGTGGGCATGCCCACCATGCGTGTGTACAGGTGGAATCCGTTCTGTATTTCTCTTGGCTATCATCAGAAGCTGGAGAGCATGGATGAAGCCGCCTGCAATGAAGCAGGCATTCACGTGGTGCGCCGCCCCACAGGCGGCCGTGCCGTGTATCACGCTGAGGAGGTCACCTACTCGGTGATCATGCCCAAGTCCTCCACACAGTACCTGGACAATGTGGCCGCCCTCTACATGATGCTCAGCGAGGGGCTGGCCCGGGGCATTCGCGGGCTTGGTGTGCCCGCTGAACTGGAGAAGCGTTCCGTCGATCTCAATGAACATTATAAGAAGTCGCTCTCCGTCTCCTGTTTCAGTGCGGCGGCGCGGCATGAAATATTGGTGAACGGGCGCAAGCTGGTCGGCTCTGCGCAGCGCCATCTTACAGAGGGCATGCTGCAGCACGGATCCATTCTCACCGGCGACGCCCATCTGGACCTGCCCCATTTCCTCTCCGGCGGTACGGAGAAGGAGAAGGCGCGACTCAGGCGGGCCATCAGCGCCAAGACCACCTCTATCGGCAAAGAACTGGGCCGCGAGGTCGACTATCACGAAGTCACCCCTCATCTCATGGCCGGCATGGCCCAGGAGGCGGGCGTGGAATTCATCGAATCGAAACTCACCGATCAGGAGCTGGAGCGCACTGCGGCTTTGAGAACCAAATTTGCCTTGATTCCCAGTATGGAGGCCTCTGTTTGAGCGTGAAGCGCATTGCGCTCTGGGGGGCCACAGGCTCCATCGGTACGCAGACTTTGGATGTGATGGGCCAGCATCGTGACGCCTTCGATCTTGTCGTGGCCACGGCGCACACCCAGGCTGAGGCGCTGTTCGATACGGCCAAAACCTGGCGCCCAAGGCTGGCCGTGCTTACCGGCAAGGTCGACCGCGACCGGTGGGCCCGCGCCTTTGCCGCCATCGATGTGAAGTTGATCTTTGGTCGCCAGGGCCTGTTGGAGGCCGCCTCGTTTGCCGAGGCCGATCTGGTGGTCAACGCCCTGGTGGGCGCCGTGGGGCTGGAGGCCACGCTCAAGGCACTGCAGGCCAATGTCTCCATGGCCCTGGCCAACAAAGAGGTGCTGGTCATGGCCGGTGAATTGGTCATGAACACGGTGCGTCAGCGCGGCCTTTCCATGCTGCCTGTGGATTCAGAACACAGTGCACTCTTTCAGTGCCTGGTCGGGGAACGCCCCGAAGATGTGGATCATCTCCTGCTCACGGCATCGGGCGGTCCCTTTCGCGAGACCCCGATCGAAACACTTGAAACCGTGACTGTGGCGCAGGCGCTGAAGCATCCAAACTGGAGCATGGGGCAGAAAGTCACCATCGACTCAGCCACGCTGGTCAACAAGGGGTTGGAAGTCATCGAGGCGCGCTGGCTCTTTGATCTGCCCCCGGAGCGGATTCGCGTGGTGGTGCATCCTCAGTCCATTGTCCACTCCATGGTCAGCTTCATCGACGGGTCGGTCAAGGCGCAGCTGGGTGCACCCGATATGCGTCTGCCCATCGCCTATGCGCTGGGTTATCCCCATCGCCTGGGCGGAGATTTTAAGCGCATGGATTGGACAGAGACACTGACCCTGAATTTTGAGGCCCCCGATTTGAATCGCTTCCCGGCGCTGGGCCTGGCCTTTGATTCGCTGAAAGCCGGCGGTACGGCCCCTGCGGTTTTCAGCGCGGCCGATGAGATTGCCGTGGCTGCCTTTGTCAACGGTCGCATCGGTTTTATGGCCATTCCGCGGTTGATCGAAGAAGCGCTGAACGTGCTTCCTGAGTCTGGCACGCCGGATCTGGAGGCCATTCTGTCCGCAGACGCCCGTACGCGTGATTTTGTCACCGGCCTGCTGCCGGATTAGTCCACGGGATCAGAGAAATAGTAGAAGGATGTCGTAAAAGGAATATTGTCTATAAACGTCAAAAAAGTTTAAAGAAAAGGCGCTATCTCGAAGCGAGTCGGTTGATGCGCCATCCTTTGGATACTTTTTTGCTAAAAAAGTATCCAAAAAAAAAGGCTTCGTCGTTGAAATGCCATCGGCATCTGAGTGAAATCTTATCGTTACTTCAATACACCGCCCGCCCCCCCAAAGCGGCCTGTCTCTCGGCCCGGCCCGCTGGGGAACGCGGGACGAGGCGTTTTGTTTTCATGCCAGCCCCTTTTCAGGTGCGGGATGTTTGGCGGTCGAACTGCAATCAACTGTCTCTTTGCGTGCAGTAAAATGCACTGCACCCAAAAGGATTAAAAGTACCTTGGCAGTTGTTTTTGTTTGTTTCTTTTGGAAGTTGGAGATTTTTTTGTCCCGTACTTCTCGGTGTGATCGGTGAATTGGCTCTTCACCCACGCAATTCGATATAGAGCCAAATAAAAGTCCTTTGTGTCTTTGTGCCAAAAGGCGTTGGTCTGAATGATTTTTGATTTAAAAAAAGGATGTCTGAATGATCACATTGCTCTCCACTGTATTTGTCCTGGGTGTGCTGATCTTTGTCCATGAGTTCGGACACTTTATTTTTGCCAAACTCTTTAAGATTCGCGTAGAGCGTTTTTCTCTGGGCTATCCCCCCCGTATGATTGGCAAAAAAGTGGGCGACACAGATTATTGCCTCAGCTGGGTGCCCTTTGGCGGTTATGTGAAGATCTCAGGCATGGTCGATGAGAGCATGGATGAAGAGGCGTTGAAGACGCCGCCCAAGCCCTGGGAGTTCCGTTCACGGCCCTGGATTCAGCGTATGCTGGTGGTTTTTGCAGGCCCCATGATGAATATCGTCTTCACCTTTCTCATTTTCTGGATCGGGACATTGGTGGTTGGTCAGCAGACCTATGATGAGAGCAGCCGCGTGGGCCGGGTAGAGGTCAATATGCCGGCTGAGGCGGCGGGTGTGCTTTCTGGTGATAGGGTCACCTCGGTGAATGGCAGCCCCGTGACGCAGTGGATCGAGATGACGCAGGCCATTCGCAACAGTGGCGGAGAGACCCTGGAGCTCACGGTGCTGCGGGCGGATTCCAGTTTTACATTGATACTGACCCCGGATGTCCGTGAGGTCGACCAAGACGGCCAGATCGTACGCGTGCCTGTGATCGGCATCGGAGCGGTGACAGAGCGGCACAGCATCTCCTTTGGACGCAGTTTCATCCAGGCCGGCACCATGACCTGGGATCTGGGCAAGCTCATTGTGGAGTCTGTGTCCAAGCTTATTGCCGGAAGAGAGTCGATCAAGAATCTGGCCGGCCCGGTGGGCATTGCGCAGATGGCCGGACAGTCGGCGCGTGCCGGATGGGTGTCGCTGATTTCGTTTATGGCCCTGCTCAGTCTCAATCTGGCTATCCTGAACCTCATGCCCATCCCCGTACTCGACGGCGGGCATCTGCTCTTTCTGACCATTGAAGGCGTGATCCGCCGTGAGATTCCGTTGAAGGTGAAGCTGATTATTCAGCAGGTGGGCATGGCCGTCATTCTGGTCTTCATGGTCCTGGTCATTTATAATGATGTGCTGCGTGTCTTTAAATAGATGGCCCCTGTAAAAAAAAGTTGACAACTGTGGGATAACTCTATAAATTACAGGATAGTTTATCAAATCATATTTATCGTACCTCTGTGTCGCCGGTGCCTTTTAACCGGAATCCCCTTCCCCCCCGTACGAATCCTGAGTATCTCTGCCTGTGGGTTTTGATGCGATATATCATTGGGGAAGTCAACCATATCTCTAGCCAAGTGAGGATCCTGTGGAAGCGAAAAAGACTGCGCTTTATGATGAGCATATCGCCCTGGGCGGAAAGATGGCCGACTTTGCCGGCTGGATGATGCCGCTGTGGTATGCAACCGGACAATCCGCTGAGCATCACGCCACGCGTCAGGCCTGTGGTCTCTACGATATCTGCCATATGGGCGAATTTGAGATTCGCGGTGCCGAGGCCCTGCCTTTCCTGAATCGTCTGCTGACCAACAATATCGAGAAGCTGCAAGACGGTCAGGCCATGTACAACTTCATGCTCAATGAAGGCGGCGGCGTGGTGGATGACTGCATTCTCTATCGTTACGATGCCGAATATTTTATGCTGGTGGTCAACGCCGGCGATATTGCCGGGGACTTTGCCTGGCTTCAGAAGCATGCGCCAGAGGGCGTGGCGCTGCGCGACCTCTCTGATGAGATGGCCAAGATCGATCTGCAGGGCCCTGCTGCGCCCAAGTTGCTGGCCATGGTGGCGGGGCTGGAGGCAGTGAAAGGACTCAAATTCTTCCGTTTCCGCAGCGGCGTACAGATTGACGGCATGGAGGTGCTGGTCTCACGCACCGGTTACACCGGCGAAGTGGGCTTTGAGCTCTACACCCATGTGGACAACGCCAAGCCGCTCTGGGCGCTGCTCCTGGATGCCGGCAAGGATCTGGGCTGTCTGCCCTGTGGCCTGGGCGCGCGCGACAGTCTGCGCACCGAGGCCGGTCTTCCGCTCTACGGCCATGAGCTGCAGGCCGACAAGCCCGCACTGGCCCATCCCTGGCGTTTTGCCATGGATTTTGAAACCGACTTCATCGGCAAGGCCGCTCTGGAGAAGATTGAGGCGGCGGGCAATGACTACCATGTCCATCCCTTTGTGATGGACGGCCGCCGCAAGGCCATGCCCGGTTGGGAAGTGCTCAAAGACGGCCAGGTCATCGGCGTCGTGATCAGCGGCGTCATCGCCCCCAGCATGGAGAACAAACCCATCGGCTTCATGGGCATCAGCGTGGCGCTTGAAGAGGACACGGTGGTTCAGTTCCGTCAACCCGGCCGTGAGGCCACAATGGACGGTCATGTCACCGTGATTCCCTTTGTGCCGCCGACTTCCCGGAAAAAACTGAGTCGCTTCCTGGACTAGGAATTGCTTGTCTGACCTCTCACTGCGGTCGCCAATCGGTGGCCGCAGTTTGTGTCTGCCAGCGTCGCGGTGATGTGCATGGATTCAACGGGCCGCTGCAAGCCGCCCTAAAGGGTGCATATGAGAGGGCATTGTATTGAACTGCGTTTTCTAATTGCTCATCAAACTTTCATCTGCTCCTGTATATTAATACACTCTTCTTCCAAGTGAGATGATATGGCAAAAGGCAGTAAAAAAATAGAACACGACCGCCGACCCGAGATACTGGGCATTTTGATGATGGCCTTTGCCCTCTTGATTCTCCTCGGCCTGGTCTCTTTCCATCCAGAGGACTACCCCAACAGTGGGTCGCCGCAGGCCGTGAAGAACTGGCTGGGTCTGGCCGGGGCCTACATCAGCCACTACCTTTATGTCTATACTATCGGTTATCCCTGCCTGATTTTTCCCTTCCTGCTGCTTGTACTGGGCTGGAATGTCTTTCTCCAGCGTGCGCTAAAGCCCTATTTCCGTTTCTCGGCCTATCTCTTGGCCATGGGGCTTTTCCTCTCCACGGCCCTTGCCATGCCAGAGGCCGTCAGTGAGGAGGGCAGCCGTTTCGGGTTCCGCCTCAGCGGTCTTTTAGGCGGATTCATCGCCGACATGCTCAGCCGTTATCTCGGCGCCGTGGGTGGTGTGGTCGTCCTCTTGACTGTGCTGCTGGTGATCTTGATCACCGCCACCTCCTGGTCCATGCGCGAGTCGCTGCTGGGCTTCAAGGAAGAGCTCTCTGCGCTGGGCCGCAGCCTGGCCGCACGTCGGAAGAAACGGCCCAAAAAGGAGAAGCCGCCCAAAGAGAAAGCCGAGAAGAAGAGCCGGAAAAAATCTCAGAAAGCAGAGTCGATTCAACCCGAGACAGAGGCGGCGCGGCCGCCCATTGATGTGCAGTTGCCGCATCGCCCCACATCGGCACCGATGGTTCATAAACCGGCATCACCGCCCGCAGCGTCACAGCGGCCGGCAGCGGGGGCATCGACATCTGACGAAGAGGCGCCTTCAATTCAGGGGCCGTATCAGCTTCCAGACGTCGATCTGCTCACCCCCCAGTCCATGGACGGCATCACAGTGGACCGGCGGGCCCTGGAGGAGAACGCCCACTTTCTGGAGGAGCGGCTCAAGGAGTTTGACATCCGCGGCCATGTGGTGGGCATCCGCCCCGGCCCGGTGATCACGCGCTACGAGATCAGGCCCAACCCCGGCGTGAAGATCAGCCGATTTGTCAGCGCCCAGGATGATCTGGCCCTGGTGATGCGTGCCCAGCGCGTGCGCGTGGTGGCGCCTATTCCCGGCAAGGCGGCCGTGGGTGTGGAGATTCCCAACGCCAAACCGGCCATTGTCAGTCTCCGCGGCGTGCTGGAGGCCGACGCCTATCAGAAGCACAGCTCCAAGCTGGCACTGGCCCTGGGCCAGACCATTGAGGGCAAGCCCTATGTCACCGATCTGGCTGACATGCCGCACATGCTGGTGGCCGGCGCCACCGGCTCAGGCAAGTCGGTCTGTCTCAATACCATTCTCGCCAGTCTGCTCTACCGTGCCAAACCCGACGAGGTGAAGCTGGTGCTCATCGACCCCAAGAAGCTGGAGATGAGTCTCTACCGCGAACTGAAGGAGCGCCATCTCGTTCATATCGAGAATATGGATGAGGATGTAATCACCACGGCTGAGAATGCCATTGCGGCCCTGCGCAGCCTGGAGAAGGAGATGGACAGGCGCTATCGCATTCTCGCCCGTCTGGGCGTGCGCAACCTGGCCGACTATCACACTTTTCTGGCCAAGCGCAAGGCCGAGGCCGATCCCGAGGCCAAGCTGCCCGATCCCATGCCCTATATCGTGCTCGTCGTTGATGAGCTGGCCGATCTGATGATGACCGGCGCCCGCGAGGTGGAGGAGCCCATTGCCCGGCTGGCGCAGATGGCCCGCGCTGTGGGCATCCATCTCATTCTGGCCACGCAGCGTCCCTCTGTGGATGTGATCACGGGCGTGATCAAGGCCAACTTCCCGGCGCGCATCGCCTTTCAGGTGGCCTCCAAGACAGACAGCCGTACTATTTTAGACCGCAACGGCGCCGAGAAACTGCTGGGCCGCGGCGACATGCTCTTCATGAACCCCCGTGAGCCTGAACCCATCCGTGTACACGGCGCCTTCATCTCCACTGAAGAAGTCCAGGCCATGATGGGGCATATTGCGGCGCAGCCCAAACCCCAGAACTGGGAACTCAAGAGCGTGGCCGCCAAATCGACAGCCGGCGTCAACGGCACCGATCCCGCTGACCGCGATGAGCTCTTCAAAGAGGCCGCCAAACTGGTGATCCGCCATCAGCAGGGCTCGGCTTCGCTCTTGCAGCGCCGTTTGCGCGTGGGCTACGCCCGCGCCGGACGCATTGTTGACGAACTGGAGGAGGCCGGCATTCTCGGCCCCTTCACCGGCTCCAAAGCCCGCGAGGTGTTGGTGGACGAGGATTATCTCGAGGCCCTGGCTGCGGCCGAAGCAGCCCTATCCGAAGAAGACGATTTCAACCTGGAGGATTATTCATGAGGCGCGTGTTCATCGTCACCCTGATGCTGCTGACCGCCACGGCACTCTCCGCCCAGGATCTATCCCCTGACAAGGTGATGGCCCGGTTGGAAAAGGAGTTGAAATCGGCAAAGACGTTGAAGATTGATTTCACCGAAACCTACGCCTGGCTGCAGACCGGCACCTCCGCCTCTGTCAGCGGCACGCTGCTGCTGCAGGGTGAGAAGCGCTTCCGTGTGGAGACCGAGGATCAAGTGCTGGTCTGTGACGGCAAGACGGTCTGGACCTACAGCAAGGCCGATCAGCGCCTGCTCATTGACCATCTCGGTGACAACGAACAGCAGATGCTGCCGCGCCGCATGCTCTTTCACATGAGCAAGGATTTTGATGTACGCTCTTCAGGTGCCGCCGTTCTCGATGGCGTCAAGACCGTGCATCTGCGCTTTTCCGCCAGAAATGAAGCCACGCTTTTTCCAAAGGCAGAGCTCTGGGTCAGCACAAAGAGCTGGCTCCCCGTGCAGGTCATACAAACCGATCTCGATGACAATACCACCACTTACCGCCTGAATCTTATCGAAAAGAATGTAGAAATAGCCGATGACGCGATGACGTTTACAGCTCCAGAAGGGGCCGAAGTTATCGATATGCGTGACTGACAGCTGTGTCAAATTTGATACATTTGTCAGCAAAAGGGTACAATTTTCATTAAGAGTGTCAGTTTTTAGTCCCAATTTTTTTATCGTTTTAACTTATTTAAAAACAATGCTATATTTGAATTAATTCCTGTACGGGATGTCTTGGCATATGCTTTGCTTGTGACTCAGGTCTACCCCGTGTACGGACATGAACATGGAAAATCGCCGAAGGGAGATGCTGTTGGACGAGATCAGAGAGCAGCAGGTCACATTGAGTGACTATATGCGCGTGCTCTATCGGGGACGCTGGATTATTGCCATTTCATTTATCATAGTGATGGCCGCCACACTCTATTTCACCTTTACCACGCAGCCGGTGTATGAGGCGGGCGCCATGGTGCTGATCAAGGAAGACCGCGTGCAGACCCAGGTCTTTGATATGATGAGTTTCGGCAAACAGGAGACCATGATCAACAACCAGGTGGTCATCCTCAAAAGCCGTCGCCTGGCCGAGGCCGTCATTCGTGATCTTCAGAGTTCACCACAGGCCGATTCACTTTGGATTCTGGGGAACCGTGAGGAAGACAGGCGCTTTGCCATCATGTCATTTGTCAAAAGACTGATTCTCGGTGAGGATGAGGCTGAAGGGCCGGTGTTCGATAAATTGGTAAAGAATTTCAGGGAGTCGGCCATCACCGTGGCCCCCCAGCGTGACACTGACGTGCTGGAGCTGCGTGCCCGGGCCTTCAGCCCGTCTGAGGCCGCGCTCATCGCCAATACCTGGATGAAGGCCTATCAGGCTCTTGATATTGCCGCCTCCACCGGTGAAGTGGGCAAGGTGCGTGAGTTCCTCGAGGAGAAGCTGGAAGATGTGGTGGCCAAGCTCGACGCCTCCGAACAGAAACTGAAGAATTTCAAAGAGACGCAAGGCGTGACGGAACTGACAGCCGAGACGCAGGCGCTCATAGAACGCACCGCCGAGTTCGAGTCGCTCTATCAGTCTGCCAAGACGGATTACGAGGCCAATCAGAAACGTATTCAGGCTATGAACGCCCAGTTGGATGACAACCAGAAGGCCATGTTTGACAACGCCTCGGGGGCCTCCTCCGGCATGATTGAGGCTTTGGAGTTGGAGCGTGCGCGGCTGGCCGGCGATATTGCCAAGGAAGAGAAGCAGCTCAAAGCCGCCGGATATTTTGACAACGCCGGCATGCGCAAGAGTCTCGATGAGAAGACCACACAGCTCGACGGTATTCAGGAAAAGATCATTCTTGAGAAGAAGAAGCTCCTGGCCAGCGGCGGCGCCATGGATGCAGAGAAAGTCAATGATGCGCTCTTCACCAATCTGCTGACCATTCAGGCCGAGAACGACTATCTCAAAGAAAAAACCCAGGCCCTGGGTGATATTGTCAGCCAGTACCGCCGCGAGCTCAACCGTCTGCCTGGCAAGAGCCTGGAGCTGGCCAACCTCCAGCGCGAGGCGCAGGTCAACAACACCATCTATATCATGCTGCGCGAAAAATTTGAAGAAAATCGCATTGCCGAGGCCGGTCAGATTGGCTCAGTGCGCATCATCGATTTTGCCAAGCGGCCCGAGTTTCCCATCAGTCCCAAGAAGAAGATGAACGTGCTGTTGGGCCTCATGCTGGGCATCGGCCTGGGCGTGGGCCTCACCTTCGGCCGCGAGTATCTGGACAATTCGCTCAAGTCCATCGAGGACGTGGAGCATCTGGGCTTTTCCGTGCTGGGCTCCATTCCCTTTATCGCACCGCAGGCCATGGTGCAGCACATGAAGGTCAACGGCAACGGGGAGATCAAGGAGATTCAGTCGCGGCTCATCTCTCACTTTGCGCCCAAGTCGCCGGTCTCTGAGGCGTATCGCAGCCTGCGCACCAATATTCAGTACTGTCGGCCCGATTCCTCCATCAAAACCGGCATTGTCACCAGCTCCGGTCCCGGTGAAGGCAAGTCCACCTCTGTCTCCAATCTGGCCATCACCTTTGCCCAGACCGGCGCCAAGACACTGTTGGTCGACTGCGATCTGCGTCGCCCCGTGCTGCACGGTATCTTCGGTCTCAATCGCGGCGAGGGCGTGACCAACGTGCTGGCCGGCAAATCCAGCTTTGACGCGGTGGTGCGCAGCACCAAGATTGATAATCTCGATCTGATCACCGCCGGCGTGCTGCCGCCCAATCCCTCTGAGATGCTGGCCTCCAAGGCCATGGACGCCTTTATTGAAGAGGCCAGCAGCCGCTATGAGATGGTGCTCTTTGACAGTCCGCCGGTGATTGCCGTAACAGACGCGGCCATTCTCTCCCGCAAGCTCGACGGCGTGGTGCTGGTGATGAAATCCGGCCAGACCAACCGCGATGCGTTGATGCGCGCCAAGCAGCTGCTGGACAATGTCAACGCCAATATCTTTGGCATCACGGTCAACGGCGTCAATGTGGACGATATGTATGGTTCGTATTACTATTATTATCACTACTATTACTACGGCGACGGCAACGAGAAAAAGAAGCGCCGCATGTCAAGAGCGCCTAAAGTCAAGGCGTGATAAAGTCTTAACAATATTGTCATTTGTGTTGGGGGTTTGAATAACGTATACTGTGACGCATTCCTAAACTTTTATGATAAATATCGGTGAAAGATTTGCGGCTGTTCAAGAGGCGTTTTACGCGAGGTATGTGCGTGTGCAAGGAAAACACCCCCTCCTTAATCCTCCCCCCTCAAGGGGGAGGTGGAAAAGCGAAAAGCAAGAATGCCACTAAGACACAAAGGCAACAAGTGAGATAGATAGTAAGCTGTTGTTGTTTTTAGATTTTTCTTAGTTCCTCCGTGGCATATCGTTTTTCGAGAATCAGAGTTTGCCAGCCCCGCAACATGTTAATGGTTTAAATGAATCATCGATTAGAAAGTATCAAATGGCTGTAAAACCCAAAATCTGTCTGGTGGCCGGCGCGCGGCCCAATTTCATGAAGGTGGCGCCGCTTCTCAATCGCATCCGCGAGCATTCCAGTCAGCTGGATGCCTTTCTGGTGCACACCGGTCAGCACTACGACGCCGCCATGAGCGATGTCTTCTTCCGCGACCTGGGCATGCCCGAACCCGATGTCTATCTCGGTGTGGGCTCGGCCAGCCACGCGGTGCAGACCGCCGATATCATGGTCGGATTTGAGAAAGTGGTGCAGGTGCACAGGCCCGATCTGGTGCTGGTGGTGGGCGATGTCAACTCCACCATTGCCGCCGGCCTGGTGGCCGCCAAGCTCAACATCCCCCTGGCCCATGTGGAGGCCGGACTGCGAAGCGGCGACCGCCGCATGCCCGAGGAGATCAACCGCATCCTGACAGATCAGCTGGCCGATCTGCTCTTCACCACCAGTCCGGAGGCCCATGACCACTTGGCCCGGGAGGGCGTGGCTGCCGGGAAAGTTCATTTCACCGGCAACCTGATGATAGAATCGTTAATTCAGCATCAGCATCGCTTCAATGCCGATGCCGTGTTGTCGGAACATCATCTTACCGCAGGCCAATATGTCCTGGCCACCCTGCACAGGCCCTCCAATGTGGACGCTCCCGAGTCGCTCCGTGGTCTCTGGGCCATGCTCAACCGGCTGGCCGAACAGATGCCTGTCCTTTTTCCTATCCATCCGCGTACCCGTAAAATGGCCAATTCCTTTGGGCTCAATCAATCGGAGCATTTAATCCTCACCGATCCCATCGGTTATCTGGAATTTATGGCCCTTCAGCGCGATGCCAAACTCGTACTCACAGACTCCGGCGGCATTCAGGAGGAGACCACATTTTTTGGTGTGCCCTGCATCACCGTGCGTGAGAACACAGAGCGCCCCATTACCCTCACCGAGGGCAGCAATGTGCTGGCAGGCACAGACCCGGAAGTCGTTTATGCTGAAGCGCTCAAGGTGCTCAAAGGTGATGCGAAGAGAGGCCGTGTGCCGGAACTCTGGGATGACCGCGTCAGCGCCCGTATTACTATTCTACTTGAGCAGTGGTTTGAAGATTCAATGAAGTAAAAAGTAAAAAGGTAAAAGTAAAAATATAAATCAAGAGCATTCATCGAGAAGAACTGTAGTCTCTGGCCGGGCTCCACCTGCAACACCGGTTAGTCACCAAGCGTTTGCTCTTCATTTTAACTTTTGAAATTAAACGTTTGACTTGGATTTTTCATGCGTGCACTTCGTGATGATTTTGTCAGGCTTCCCCGTCATGAGCGCCATTGGTTTGCGCTCTACACGCGGCCGCGTCATGAGGTGAAAGTGGGCGATCAGCTGGCAGAGAAGGCCATCGAATTCTATCTGCCCACACGCCGCGTTTTGAAGCAGTGGTCGGATCGGAAGAAGTGGGTGGAGGCGCCTCTGTTCAGCTCCTATGTCTTCATCCACGCTGACGCCATGGAGCGTTACCGCGCCGTACAGGCGGTTGGCGCGCTCTGCGTGGTGCATGTCAAGGGCCAGCCCATCAAGGTGCCCGAGGCGGAGATCGACCGCATCCGCGCCGTGCTCAAGGCCGTGCCCGAGGTGGAGGCCGCCGAGTACTTCTCGCCGGGCGATCCCGTGGAGATCGTCCGCGGCCCGCTTACCGGTCTGCGCGGCCTCTTCATGGAGGTGGCCGGCGCCGGTCGCCTGGTCATCCGTCTGGAGTCTGTGCAGCAGGGCCTGCGCTTCAGCGTGCCCCGCAGCGATGTGAAGGCGCTTTGAGAACGTCAAGTGTTAAGTAGAAAGTAGAAATTAGAAAGTAAAAGTAAAAAGTGTAGTGCATATGGCCCTCTGGCGTTGTCATCTCCGAGTGCTCCTGTCGGAGATCTTCGTTCGTACTGCCACAAAGATCCCGGCTAAGAGATTGCCGGGAAGCTAACAATAGAATTTGATTTTAGACGTTTATTGATAGATCAATGATTGTTTCACCCGCCTGAGTCAGCCCAAACTGTGACTGACGTGGCGGAGCTGCGCCCGGGGCTCTTCCCCCTCCCTCGAGGGAGGGCAGGGGAGGGTGTCGGGCATGGGGAGAGCGTAAGAGCACACCCCACCTCACTCCTCCCCAGGGGGAGGACTAAGGTGGGGCAATCGGGTATGCCAGGTTGAAACGCCTCTCCTGTTGTCATCTCCGAATGCTCCTATCGGAGATCTTCGTTCCCTTGCAGCGAATCGTTCTGTTCAAAGAAAGAGAGAGATAGCCACCAAGACACAAAGACACCAAGTGAGAGCAGTATTAAGTTGATATTGTTTTAAAGTTTTCTTCGTGTATTAGCGCCTTTGTGGCAATAGCTTTTAGCTAGTGTTTTCCCGCCTGAATCAGCCCAAACTGTGACTGACGTGGCGGAGCTGTATCTGGACATGGATATTTAAAAAGTTAAAAGTTAAAAGTTAAAAGTATAAGAGCGCAACATGTCAGGTTGATGAAGCCGTGCTGGAAGTCCTTGTTTTTTCACTGATTTGCTCTTAAATTTAACTTTTGCCTTTATACTTTTTATTTGATTTGATTTGAAAGGAACACCATGAACGTCCCTTTATTAGACTTGAAAGCCCAGCTGGAACCCCTGCGCGATGAAATTAAAGCCGCCGTCAATGACGTCATCGACTCCACGCGCTACATTGGCGGTCCGCAGATCACCGGTCTCGAAGAAGAAGTGGCCGCCTACTGCGGCACCAAGCACGCCATCGGCGTAACCAGCGGCACAGACGCCCTCTTGGTATCACTCATGGGTGTGGGCGTGGGCCACGGCGATCTGGTCATCACCACGCCGTACTCCTTCTTTGCCACGGCCGGCGTCATCGTGCGCCTCTCTGCCACCCCGGTGTTCGTGGGCATAAATCCCCAGACTTACAACCTCGACCCGGCCCAGCTGAAGGCCTGGTTTGCGGCCAATCCCGATAAAATCAATAGAGTGAAAGCCATCATCCCTGTGCATCTCTACGGCCAGTGCGCCGACATGGACGGCATCCTGGAGGTCGCCAACGCCCACAAGATCCCCGTGATCGAAGACGCGGCCCAGGCTATTGGCAGCCGCTACCCGTCCAAAGACGGTGAGAAGCGCGCCGGGTCCATGGGCCTGGCCGGCTGTTTCAGCTTCTTCCCCTCCAAGAATCTGGGCTGCATGGGCGACGGTGGCATGGTCACCACCAATGACGACGCCTTTGCCGAGAAGATCACCAAGCTGCGCAACCACGGCGCCCATCCCAAGTACTACCATCAGATGGTCGGCGGCAACTTCCGCCTGGATGCCATGCAGGCTGCCATTCTCCGCGTCAAGCTGCCCCATCTCGATTCCTGGCACAAAGGCCGTCAGGAGAACGCCGCCTATTACGACGCCCATCTCAACGTCGAGGGCGTGGTCAAGCCGCATATCGCCTATAATCGTGAATTTCATATCTACAACCAGTACATCGTGCGCGTGCCCGGAGATCGCGACGCCTTGCGCAAGCATCTCAACGACAACCACATCGGCTGCGAGGTCTACTACCCTGTCGCCTTCCACCAGCAGGAGTGCTTCAAGGATCTGGGCTACACGCAAGGAAATTTCCCGGCGTCTGAACAGGCCGCAAACAGCACCATCGCCCTGCCCATCTATCCCGAGCTGACCACAGCCATGCAGGACTACATCATTGAGAAGATTGCTGAGTTTTACAAGTGAGATAAGTAAAAAGTAAAAAGTAAAAAGTTGAAGAGTCAGAGCGTTCATACGCGGTCAGAATGATGAAGCCGGACAACATCTGTTATCATCGATGGATTTAAATGTCTGAGAAAGACTTGGCTGATCGATTATCTCAATTTGCTCTTGATACAATAAAAATGCTCCGGTTTTTTGTGAATTCTCCGGAGGCTTTCGTTGTAAGAAAACAACTGGCACGGTCTGCAACCTCTGTGGGTGCCAATTATGAAGAAGCATTAGGTGCACGATCACGCTCTGATTTTAAACATAAAATTTCCATCTGTTTAAAAGAGATGCGGGAAACGCATTATTGGCTTCGATTGAGTGTGGCATCCGGATTGGTTCAAAAAGACAAAAGTAACAAGCTGATACTTGAAGCCGATGAATTGAAACGTATACTCGGCGCCTCGTTTGTGACCCTGAACAAGCAGAATGAGTAGTGACATGCCATTGCTCTTAATTTTAACTTTTACCTTTTTACTTTTAAATTAATAATAATTTTTAGCGGTGTATTGGAAATTTTATGAATTTTAATGTTTGTGTGGTCGGCGCCGGTCGCTGGGGTAAGAATCACATCAAGACGCTCATGGGTCTGGAGGCCCTGGGCGGCGTGGTGGAGGCCAATGAGAAGACGCGTTCTGAGCTGCAGTCCGTCTATCCTGATCTGCGCATCTTTGAGAATTTGGATGAAGCCCTCGCCAATGGCTTTGACGGATACACGGTGGCCACGCCCGCTGAGACGCATTTCGCCGTGGCTGAAAAGATTATCACCGCCGGCCATCACGTCATGGTGGAGAAACCCATCACGCTCACCGCGGCCGAGGCGCGCACGCTCAAAGCCCTGGCCGATGAGCATAACGTCAATCTCATGGTCGGCCATGTGCTGCTCTTTCATCCCGCCATCTTGAAGATCAAGGCGCTGATCGGTGCGGGAAAGATCGGCAAATTGCAGTATATCTATTCCAACCGCCTCAACCTGGGCACGGTGCGCACAGAGGAGAACATTCTCTGGAGTTTCGCGCCCCACGACATTGCCATCTTCCAGTATCTCATCGAGGATATGCCCCTATCTGTCACCAGCCGCGGTGGCGCCTTTGTTCAGCCACACATCCACGACTCCACCATGACGGTGCTGGAATATCCCCACAACATCGTGGGCCATATCTTCGTCTCCTGGCTGCACCCCTTCAAGGAGCAGCGTCTGGTGATCATCGGCTCCAAGGGCATGTTCACCTTTGAGGACTCCGGCGACAAGCAACTCTACTTCTATGAGAAGGGCATCGACTGGATTCAGGGCGCCCCCGTGAAACGCGACGGTCCCTCAGAAGTCATCCCCTACGAAGGCGAGCCACCGCTCACCGCTGAGTTGCGCTACTTCACCGAGCACCTCGACGGCACCCCCATCCAAATTGCCAACAGCAAAAACGCCGTGGATGTGCTGGAGATTCTAGAGAAAGCGTCGGAAGCGCTTTAAAAGAATAAGGCAAAAGTAAAAAGGCAAAAGTTAAAAGTAGGAACCACTATCCAATATGAATTTCAATGAGATTTGGGGGGGTAGTGTCAAGTTCAAATGAATTAACAGAACGTTTCTTTGTTTTTGCTTTAAAAGTAATTCAAAGCTTAAAGTACTTTAAGAAAACGCCTGAAGCCTATGTGATTAGAAAGCAGCTAGCCAAATCGGCCACTTCTGTCGGCGCTAATTATGAAGAGGCTCAGAGTGCCGTGTCAAGAGCTGATTTTAAACATAAGATTTCTATCTGCCTTAAAGAGATTCGAGAAACACATTATTGGTTGAGGCTTTGTAGAGCGGCTTTGTTACATACTGATAACGCGGTAATGGACATACTTTTGGCTGAAGCCAATGAGCTTAAACTTATATTAGGCGCAATTTCTGTAAAATTGGAAAAATAGATGTAGGTAAAGGACAAGGTGATCTTGTTGCTTCTTACTTTATCCTTTTTCCTTTCGACTTTTTACTTGATCAAGGATATTTTTTAAATGAGTGATAAACCATTTCGCATCCACGAATCCGCCTATGTCGACGATAACGTCACCATCGGTGAAGGCACGGGTATCTGGCACTTCTCCCATGTGCAGTCCAACACGGTCATCGGTAAAAACTGCACGTTGGGCCAGAATGTCAACGTGGCCAACAATGTCACCATCGGCAACTTCGTCAAGATCCAGAACAATGTCTCTGTGTATGAAGGCGTCACCCTGGAGGACTATGTCTTCTGCGGTCCCTCCATGGTCTTTACCAATATCATGAACCCCCGCTGCAAATACCCCCAGCGCGGCTCTGAGTTCTATCTCAATACCCTGGTCAAAGAGGGCGCGTCCATTGGCGCCAATGCTACCATTGTCTGCGGCCATACCCTGGGCCGCCACTGCTTTGTGGGCGCCGGCTCTACCGTCTCTAAAGACGTGCCTGACTATGCCCTGGTCGTGGGCAATCCCGCCCGTATCGTCGGCTGGGTTTGTGAGTGCGGCGGACGGTTGGATTTTACAGATGCTGATGCGTGTGCCTGTCCCAAGTGTGGCATGAAGTATTCTAAAGATGGAACGACTGTCAAGGCAATTGATTGATTAAATGCTCTGGCTTTTACTTTTTACTTTTGACTTTAAACTTTTTACTTGGCTAGTTTCGTGCCTTTGTGGCGCTTAACAATTTATAAATTTATGAAAATAATCCCCACTTCAATACCCGACGTTCTTCTCATAGAACCCAGGGTCTTCAAAGACCCGCGCGGCTACTTCTTTGAATCTTTCAATGAGGCCGCCTTTCACAAAGCCGTGCCCGGCGTTCAGTTCATTCAGGACAATGAGGCCTTCTCTCAGCGCGGCACGCTGCGGGGCCTGCACTTTCAGGCGCCGCCCTATGCCCAGGCCAAGCTGGTACGTGTGGTTCAGGGCCGCGTGCTGGATGTGGCCGTGGACATGCGCAAGCGTTCTCCCACCTTTGGTCAGCATGTCGATATGGAACTGTCCGGAGAAAACAAACGTCAGCTCTACGTGCCCCGCGGCTTTGCCCACGGCTATGTGGTGCTCAGCGAGACGGCCGTCTTTGCCTATAAAGTCGATCATGTCTACCATAAGGCAAGCGAGCAGGGCGTCATCTTCAATGACCCGGCTCTGGCCATTCACTGGCCCATCGACGCAGACCAGCTGCTGCTCTCTGATAAAGACAAGGTGTTACCGCAATTTAAGGATGCTGTGTATTTTGACTGATTTCAAGAAAACCATTCTCGTCACCGGCGGCGCCGGTTTCATCGGCTCCAACCTGGTCAATTATTGGGTGGATAAATATCCCCAATACTTCTTCATCAACCTAGACAAGCTCACCTACGCGGCCAACCTGGAGTATGTGCGCGTGGCCGAAGCGCAGAACTACCGCTTCATCCAGGGCGACATCTGCGACAGAGTCTTCGTCGAAAAGTGCTTTGCTGAGCATGGGGTCACAGACGTCATCCACCTGGCCGCCGAGTCTCATGTGGACAACTCCATTGAAGGCCCTGAGGCCTTCATCCGCACCAACATCAACGGCACCTTCACCCTGCTGGACGTGGCGCGCAAGGCCTGGATGGACGGCCCCAGGGCCTTTAAAATCGGTTTTGAGAACAGCCGCTTCTATCATGTGTCCACGGATGAGGTATACGGCAGCCTGGGTGAAACCGGCGCCTTTCTGGAGACCACGCCCTACGCCCCCAACAGCCCATACAGTGCGTCCAAGGCCTCCAGCGACATGCTGGTGCGCAGCTATCAGCATACCTACGGCATGAAAACGCTCATCTCCAATTGTTCCAATAACTACGGTCCCCATCAGCACAATGAGAAGCTCATCCCCACCATTATCCGCAAGGCGCTGGGTGGAGAACCCATTCCCATTTACGGGGCCGGCACCAATGTGCGGGACTGGCTCTTTGTGGAAGATCATGTACGCGCCATTGACGTTATTTTTCACTCTGGCGTCTACGGCGAGACCTACAATGTGGGTGGCGAGTGCGAGAAGATGAACCTGCACATCGCCCAGGAGATCTGTGCTATTCTGGATGAGAAGCAGCCCAAGGCCTCGGGCAAGTATGAAGATCAGATCACCTTTGTCTCTGACCGCCCCGGCCATGACTTCCGCTACGCCATTGACTGCAGCAAGCTCAAGTCCAATTTAGACTGGACACAGGATTACAATTTTAATCAGGGCATTGCGGCCACGGTAGACTGGTATTTGAAACGGAGGCAGGCATCATGAAGGGCATTATCCTGGCCGGCGGTTCTGGCACGCGCCTGCACCCCATCACGCGTGTGGTCTCCAAGCAGCTGTTGCCTGTGTACAACAAGCCTATGATCTACTATCCGCTCTCTGTGCTCATGCTGGCCGGCATCACGGAGATTCTCATCATCACCACGCCCCACGACGCCCCGCTCTTCAAGCGTCTCCTGGGCGACGGTTCTGAGTGGAATATCCACCTCTCCTACGCGGTGCAGCCAGAGCCCAAGGGCCTCTCTCAGGCCTTTCTCATCGGTGAAGAATTCATCGGCAATGACAGTGTGGCCCTTATTCTGGGCGACAATATTTTCTTTGGTCATGACCTTGTCAAACTGCTCAATGACTCCAGAACCAGTGTGGAGAAAGACGGCGGGGCTGTGATCTACGGCTACTATGTCAAAGATCCTGAGCGCTACGGCGTGGCTGAGTTTGACGAGCATGACAAGGTGCTCTCTTTGGTAGAGAAACCTCAAGACCCCAAAAGCAACTATGCGGTGGTGGGTCTCTATTTCTATGACAACTCCGTGGTCCAAAAGGCCAAGGCGCTGAAGCCTTCTCCCCGGGGCGAGCTGGAGATTACAGATTTGAACAATGTCTATCTTGAAGAAGGCAATCTCAGGCTCCAGAAGATGGGGCGCGGCTATGCCTGGCTGGATACGGGCACGCATGATTCTCTTCTCAGTGCGAGTTTGTTTGTGAAGACCATTGAAGACAGGCAGGGGATTGAGATTGCGGGGTTGGAGGGGATTGTAGAGTAAGAAAAATAGCCCACCAAGTCCACGGAGAAGAACAAAATCATAGTGTTTCTGGCTTTTAATTTTAACTTTTTCCTTGATTAGCTTCGTTTTTTTCGTGACCTCCGCTCCTTTTCGTAGGCCTTGTTCTTGCTCTTGTCTTTTAACGTTGTTATGTCTTTCGGTTTCTTAGTAGGCCATTTTTATGTTTTATTCTCCAGTGCTTTTTTCCAGCAAAGACTTCACTTAATTTTACCATGCCGCCACATATGCGGCACGCTGGGTGGCCAAGAATATCGTGGTCGCTGACCTGGCTGATCAGTGCGAGGTTGAGCTGGCCTCTGCCATTGGCGTGGCCGAGCCTGTCTTCATCTTCGTGGATCAACACGGTACAGGCAAGGTCTCAGATGATGAACTCGTTGCAAAAATATGCAAGGTTTTTGATCTGACCCCTGCCGGCATGATCGATTATCTCAAGTTACGAAATCCTGTCTTCCGCAACACAGCCGCCTATGGCCACTTTGGCCGTGAGGAAGAAGGATTTACCTGGGAGAAAGCTGATCAGGTTGATGAGTTGGTGTAAGTAAATAGTTGGTGGGAAAATAATGAACAAATATTATTTGATGTTGATTGCTCTTTTTTTTTGTATGATTATGTCGTGCTCAAGATCTCCTGTTAAACCGGAACGGGATGAAGTGACAATTATTGAGGATATTACTGAAGATACAGTTTGGGAAAGTGGGAAAGATTTTTTAGTGGTTGGCCGAGTTGCGATTGATGTAGGAGTACGTCTTTATATTGAAGGTGATGTAACCATCTCTTTTAAAAATAAAAATTCCATATTGGAAATATATGGTTTTTTAATTGGTAATGGTAGGCAGGAGAATATGAATATTTGCTTTAAAGTTGCCGAGGAACAAGAAACTGATAGAATGCAGAAAGCTTTGAATGCCTTCGAAGGAGCAGAGATTAAACTAAATTATTGTAAATTTGATGCATTTTTGGTTGCAGTGAAGTCTTATGGAAGTCGACTAGAAATTAATAATAGCTCATTCGAAAATTGCAATAGAGCTATATATAGCATCAGAGCCGATACTTGTGTAATAAGTGATTCCAATTTTCGAAACAACAATAATGATGTAGTTTTTGAGCAGGCATTGCATAAAAATGTGAAAAATTATGAAATAGTAGATTGTAATTTTACAAATGCAAAATTAGCTGGAGTAATGTTAACTAATAATTGTTTTGCTACTGTGCGTAACAACTTATTTACAGCTTGTTGTCAGGGCATCTTAATTGAACATCATTCTAATTCGGTTATTACTCAAAACAGTTTTCTGAATTGTGAAACAGGTCTTTTCTTTTCTTATCAATATGGGGTAAATAGTGAAGTAACTATGAATATGTTTGAAAATTCTGACTGTAGTATTGGCCTGTTTCTTTCTTGGCCGACTGTCACAAATAATAATTTTTCAGGAAATACTGGTCTAAATATATCTAGTATGCATAATCCATCGGTATTAGTTAATGCAAAAAATAATTGGTGGGGTTCTATTGTTGAAGAAGATATAAAAAGAAGTATTTATGATAAGAACTCGCCAAATGCTACTGATAACTCTGGTCTTGTTGAGTATGTGCCATTTTTAACAAGTGCTCTTAAAGATGCTGGAGCTATTAAAAGTGAAAACATTGTTGACTGATTATTGTACATATGCTTGTCTGTTAGTTAACCAGTGTTGCAATTTCAATGATGGACCTTTCATTTTTAAAAGTATATTCATGACAGTGATGCCCATAAACATCAACATAGATGTAATTTTGTTTGTATTCCAAGGTCTGAGGTTTTACAAGGTGATGGGTACCTAGAGAGCGATAAAAGAATTTTCATAAAAGGGCGAGTCTGATATTTTGAAGTTAGAGTAAAGGTTTATAATTGGGAGGTGTAGTGTTTTTGAATATGCGCTTATTGATGCAGATGATTATATATAGGCAAGGGATATAGGTAATAGAGTTAAAAAGCATAAAAAGCATAAAAAGCTTCATGTGTCAATAAAATTTTAAAGGAATGTCTAATGAAAAGAGCGCTAATAACTGGTATTACTGGCCAGGACGGTTCTTATCTGACAGAGTTTTTACTTGATAAAGATTATGATGTTTATGGCATGGTACGGCGTTCTAGTACGGAAAAATTTGAGCGTATACAGCATAACATAGACAAAATTACGTTGGTACAGGCTGATTTATTGGATCAACTCTCTCTAGTGGATGTTATTTCACATGTACGGCCCCATGAAATATACAACCTTGCCGCCCAATCTTTTGTACCTACATCTTGGTGCCAACCTATCCTGACTGGTGAGTTCACTGGTCTAGGGGTCACCAAAATCCTTGAAGCTATTCGTCATGTGGACAAATCAATCAAGTTTTATCAGGCATCATCGAGTGAAATGTTCGGACGTGTGCTTGAGACACCCCAGTCAGAAAAAACACCTTTCTACCCAAGAAGTCCATATGGTGTGGCCAAAGTATACGGGCATTTTATAACAGTGAATTATCGGGAAAGTTACGATATTTTTGCTGTAAATGGAATCCTCTTTAACCATGAATCACCCCGACGGGGTTTGGAATTTGTGACAAAAAAAATTACTGACGGTGTGGCCAAAATCAAACTCGGTTTAGCAGATGAGTTACGTTTGGGCAATTTAGAGGCAAAGCGGGATTGGGGTTTTGCAGGCGATTATGTCAAGGCGATGTGGTTAATGTTGCAACAAAAAGAACCAACAGATTATGTGATTGCTACTGGACAAACTTTCACTGTGCGTGATTTTGTGAAAACTGCCTTTGAATATGTAGATTTGGATTATAATAAATATGTAAAAATTGATAAGGCATTTTACAGACCTGCTGAAGTGGACCTTCTGGTTGGAGATGCTCGAAAAGCTAAAGTAGAGTTAGGTTGGGAGCCAGAGACGAATTTAGATGAACTGGTGAAAATGATGGTCGATTATGATATAAATAAGATTAAATCACTAAATGTCTAGAATGATCCCAGCCAATAAGGCTTTAAAATGATCGCAACTATAATACTAGGGTTATTTGCTGTTCTATTTGCCTACAGCGCTCAACATAACAAAACGCGATGGGGGTTAAAGGCATCATTTATTCTAATATTCGTTTTTCTTGCAATAAGATATAAGTTTGGTAATGATTACATTACATATCTTAATAATTTTAATTATCTAAAGCAATTTGATCAGATTAAATTTAATGATGGAATCACTGGTTATGAACCGGGCTGGCTAGTTGTAATTTGGTTGTTCCGGAATATTGGGTTCTTTGTATTGATTCCGACTCTTGCACTATTTAATTGTGTAGTTTATTATCGTTTTTTTAAGAAATATGTACCAGCTCAATATTATTGGCTAGCTGTTTTCGTTTATATTTTTTATCCGGAATTCATGTTGATCCAATTATCAGCAATAAGGCAATCTATTGCTATTTTATTTTTTATTACTACATTAAATTTTTTCCCCAAAAAGAATGCAATCCACTTTTTTTTTATTATAGGATTGGCTTTTCTCTTTCATACTAGCGCAATTATTCTAATTCCCATATATTTATTAGGTTTAGTTAAGCAAAAGATTTATAGAATTGTTGGTGTTGCCTTTTTTTTGATATATGCTTCTGTGGTTCTTTTCCACGCAGTTTTTTCCCCATATGTATTACAAGTCGTCGAAACCTATTTTGAAAGATATGTGAGTTATCAAACTGCGGGAGGCGTTAATACGGGATTAGGGTACATTTATTCTGTTGTTATGGGGCTGTTGACAATATATTATATGCGATTTCAGAATAAGGAAACTGCATTCATTTTTTTGGTTTCAGCGATAAGTTTTATTATTCTTCCTCTAACTATGATTGTTGGATTGATTGCACGTCTTGGGTTTTATTTCTTACCTGCAGGAATAATCGCTTACTGCAATATTCCGATGTACATAAAAAATCCTGTTAAAAGAGTTGGGTTTTTAATGTTGATCGTAACTGCTACAACTTACAGGTTCATACAATTCTTTAATTCAGAGATATATCGATATGCATATGAAACCTATCAGAGCATATTTTCAGTCATACATTGGCAATAAGCAAATTTTTTGGAACTCGTTTTTTTCTTTATGTCGGTTATGCAGGGTATTTGGGGGGGGTGCTGCAAGAATTTTTCATATATTTTACCACATGGGGCGAAAAATTAAAGAGTTGCTTTGTAAGTCCTATGGTGTGGATATGGCAGTGTGGAATTAAATATCTCAAAGTGTTTAAGTGCACTCAATGCCTCTGTACAAAGCCTTATTTCTTTTTCTGAGATGAGGCCAAAATGAGTTTGAATGGGCTTTTTGAATAGGGTGGCCGAGTTCTGTTGGAATGTGATTACTTGGTGTAAAGTGTGATTATATGTTATCAGAGAATAATAAACGAATTGCTAAAAATACTACTTTGTTGTATTTTCGTATGTTTCTTACGATGGGAATATCCTTATTTACTTCTCGTATTATATTGAAAGTATTAGGGATAGAAGATTATGGTATTTATAGTATTGTAGGTAGTGTTGTTGTATTGTTCTCGTTTTTGAATAATGCAATGTCTGGCGCTACGCAGCGTTTTTTGAATTTTGAGTTAGGACGTGGCAATCTTGAAGAAATAAAGCGTGTATTCAGCATGAGCATGACTGCTCATATTAGTATAGCTTTAATTGTAATTGTTTTATCAGAAACAATAGGGCTTTGGTTTCTTAATTCCCGGTTGAATATTCCATTAGAGCGAATGGGTGCCGCTAATTGGGTTTATCAGTTCTCAATATTCACATTTTGTGTCAATATTATTCGAATACCATATAATGCAAGCATTATTGCGTACGAAGAAATGTCATTTTATGCGTATATAAGTATCGTGGAAGTGGTCTTGAAATTAGGCGTAGCTCTTTTATTGTTTTCTTTTGGTTTTGATAAGTTAGTGCTTTATGCGATATTGATTTTTATTGTATCAGTTACAATTTTGATGTTATATAAAATTCATTGCAATAGAGCATTTGCATCCTGTGGATATAAATTTTTTTGGGATGGATTACTATATAAAAAAATAATAAGCTTTTCCGGTTGGAGTACTATTACTCAAGTGGCTAATATTGGGACTCAACAAGGCTCAAATATCCTATTAAACATATACTGGGGAGTAGCAATAAACGCTGCTATGGGTATCGCTATGCAAGTCAGTAATGTTGTTTATGGTTTCGTTTCTAACTTTCAGACAGCATTTAATCCTCAAATTGTAAAATTATATGCATCGGGCGAATCGGAAGGTTATATAAAATTAATGTTCCGATCTTCAAAGTTTTCATATTATCTTTTGTTTTTGCTTGCGTTGCCAATACTAATCAACACAGACTTTTTTCTTGAGCTATGGCTAAAAGACGTTCCCGAATATTCGGCTTCATTTTGTAGATTAATGATAGTATTTTTGCTTATTGAGGCGGCATCGGCTCCTTTGTGGATGTTAGTTCAAGCAACAGGGAAAATAAAGAGTTATCAATTAATAATGGGATCTTTGGCACTTTTAAATCTACCGTTAGCATACATTTTTTTGAAATTAAAGTTTCCGCCTGAGAGTGTGCTCTTAATCCGTGTAGTGATTAATTTTATTGTTTTTTTTGTAAGGATAGTATACTTGAAATTTCGAATTACTTTATCTGTAAAACATTTTTTTCGGGAAGTCGTTCTAGCAATTACTTTAGTAACTTTGCTGGCCACTCCTCTGCCCTTGATTACCCGTTATTATATGTCGAATTATAGCGGATTGGTAATGTCAAGTATAATGGCTATCATATCCACTTGTTTTTTTATTTATATGATAGGGCTGAAGAAAAATGAACAAGAATTTCTTGTTCGATTGCTATTAAATCGAACAGGTAAAATCAAAACGTTGTTTTCAGGGAGGTCGTTATGAATCCAATACTTAAAAATATATTGAGGCCACCATATCGACTTATTAAAGGAGTTATTCAATTCTGGTCAATCAAAAGAAAGACGGATAAACTATTGTATATTTCTAATGATGTGGGTCGTCCAAGGGTGTTTTATTTTGGAGTTACAGAGCATTCTAATTTAGGTGATTTAGCCCAATACTATTGTATTAAAAAATGGATTAAAGAGAATTATCCAACCTACGAGTTATATGAATTTGAGGCAACGACAATTGTAGATAATCGTTTCAATTTTATTGATAAACTTAGTAAAATTATGAATGACGATGATATTATCATTTTCCAGAGTGGCTACACGACAACAGATTTAGGTGGGCATCATGATTTGATGCACCGGATTATAATAGATCGGTTTTCTAGTGTTAATATTCTAATGATGCCACAAACCGTCTTTTTTAAATCAGAGGAAAGGAAATTGTTAACTTCAAATAATCACAACCAAGCAAAGAGACTTCTATTTTTAGCGAGAGACAGAGTCTCTTGTCAGATGGCTTGTACAATGTTTCCGGACATTGTAGTCAAAAAATATCCAGATATTGTAACGTCATTAATTGGTAAATATAATTTTGATTTTGAGCGAAATGCAGTATTATTTTGTTGTAGAGACGATGATGAAAAATTCTACTCGGATGATCAAATTAATAGTTTAAGAGCAAAAGTCGAAAAATTATTACGGACTGATATGAAAGATACAACAATACATGTGAATTATAAAAAAATAAAGAAAAAGCTGCAGTACTATATCGAAAATGAGATTAGTACATTCGCTCGATATAAACTTGTTGTTACAGATCGGTATCATGGGACAATATTTGCTTTGGTCGCGAATACTCCAGTAATTGTGCTTAAAACAAATGACCATAAAGTAACGACCGGCGTAGAATGGTTTAATGGGATATATGGTGACTATGTTTTTTTGGCAGAATCTTTAGAGCATGCCTATGATTTGGTTGAGGGCATATTAAGAAATAAATATGCATATAAATTGGAGCCACATTACAACACTGAGTATTATCAAAAACTAAAAGAAATCGCTGTTAATGTATTTGGTAAATAAAATTCTGGGAGTCTTTCTCTGCCCCATTCCCAATTGAAGACTTCGTTGGTTTTTTTAATGAGGAAGGAGAGGAATATGTATACAGAAATTAAAAATGTTCAGATCTTGATAGGATTGCTTAAAGAGTATGATATTAAACATATTGTTACATCACCAGGTGGAAGTAGTATACCAATTGTACATTCAATTGAAAATGATGCTTTTTTTTCTTGTTATTCAGTGGTTGATGAAAGAAGCGCTGCGTACTTTGGAATGGGTATTTGTCAAAAATTAAGGAGACCTGTAGCGATTGTATGTACTTCTGGTACAGCGGCATGCAATTATTTACCAGCAGTTACTGAGGCAAATTATCAGAGCGTACCATTAGTAATAATCACAGCAGACAAGCATCCATATCTTAATAGGCAATTAGTCCTTCAAGTAATTGATCAAAATCAGTTGTTTAATGATAAGGTAAAGCACGCTGTGTCTTTGCCAATCACCATTGAAAATCAAGATGATTTTTGGTACTGCCATCGTTTAATTAATGAGGCGTTGCTTGAATTAAATCATCATGGAACAGGTCCAGTTCATATAAATATCCCAACAATCGGTTCTCAATCTGAATTCAATATAAAGAAATTACCGAAAGTTAACGCGATTAATAGAATTTCTTATGAAAGTATGTCAGATATTTGGGATTCGAAAATTAAAGAATTAATTTCTGCCAAGCGCATACTTGTTGTGTTTGGACAACATAGCCCTTATTCAGAAATAACAAAACAGCACATTGAACGATTTGCAGAAAAATTCAATTGTGTTTTATCAATTGAGCACATGTCCAATATTAAATGTGTGGGATCGTTACTTACATATCCTGTCATCGAAACATCACCCATTTATGCAGCAAAAGTTGTTGCTCCTGACCTAGTGATATCATTAGGAGGCAATCTAGCTACTTACCAAATAAGGACCTATTTGCAGCATGTCAAAGAGAAGTTTAGTCATTGGGTAATTGAAGAATCCGGATATGTAAAAGATCCATTTAAGCATTTAACTGATATTTTTGAGTGCACTCCTTCATATTTTTTTAAATATTTTACTGAGAATTCACCTAAAGAAATGAACAATGACAAAGTGTATTATAATAAGTGGAAGGAGCTATTGGGTAATATTAAGATAGAAGAGTTGCCATTTTCGAATGCATTTGCATCAAAGGGATTGGCGGAGAATATACCTGACAAATCTATATTGCACCTTGGTATTTTAAATTCTACCAGGCATATGCAATTTTTTAATTTAGACAAAAGTATCGAAGTTTATAGCAATATTGGTGCCCTTGGTATTGACGGTTCATTATCCTCGTTCCTAGGACAAGCCTCGGTATGTGATGGTCTGGCATTTATAATATTAGGCGACTTGAGCTTTTTCTATGATATGAATGCAGCACGAATCAAACATGTTGGTAGTAATGTTAGAATATTGCTTGTTAATAATGCTGGTGCAGGTGAGTTTCACTTCTATGTTGGTAGAAAGAATATTCCATCAATAGACGATTTTATCTCTGTTAAACATAGCTCAACTGCTAAGGGCTGGGTTGAATCCTGTGGATTTAAATATCTGGCCGCCTCTACAATAGATGAATTTAATTCAGCTATTACAAGCTTTGTAATAACAGAGTCAGAGCGACCGATTTTATTCGAAGTTTTTACTGATATGGAGAAAGATGCAGAAATTACTAGGCAGCTCTATAATTTGAATAATCCAGAAAGTAAAGGTATTAGTAAAAAGCAGATAGTAAAGAAAATGACTTCTATCGTAGGAGGAGAAGAGGCCTTAAACAAAGCCGTTAAAATAGCACACATCTTAAAGGAAAAGGAGCTGTAGGGATACAGATATAAACTCCGTCGAAGCGGCTATTGTGAATTTGATAGAGGTATTTTAAAATTTAATGCAAAATTCAAGGTGTAGTATATTTTGAAGATGATGGACAGAATGACATATAGTGGAATAAAAATTCCTACTATGATTTTAGGAACATATAAGCATAAAAATTTTGCATCTTTAAAAAAAATAACCAAGACCTGTATTGATTGCGGGATAATTGGATTTGATACAGCACCATCTTATCAAACAGAGAAAATATTAGGAAAAGTATTAAGGGAATGTCTATCTGAATTGCAAAAAAAGAGGCAAGAGATTTTTATTGCGACAAAAATAGATGCTTGGCAAATGCAGGATACAAATGGTATAGTTATAGGCTATGTAGATAAAGTGCTGAAAGAAATGAATTTAGATTATTTAGATCAATTGCTAATACATTGGCCAATTCCGGAATACTTTGAGAAGACTTGGGAAAATTTGATATGCATACACAAATCCGGAAAAGCAAAAGTGATTGGAGTAAGCAATGTAAGAGAGCGACATCTGTTAAAACTAATGAACTGCAGAATGATACCAATGGTAGTGCAGAATGAAAGGCATCCGCTGCGAACTGATGATAATACTCTGAAATTTTGTAAAAGAAATAACATAGTATATGAAGCGTACTCTCCAGTGGCTCAGATGAATGAAGGAATTCGTAATTCAGAAGTCCTCCAGGAATTATCTATAAAATATAATAGATCTATTGGACAAATCATTATGAGATGGCATTTAGATACGGGTTCAATTCCTGTTTTTATGACAAAAAAGTCAGGGCGAATTAAGGAATACTCCACCATAAATGAGTTTCAATTAAATTTTGAAGACATTAGTGTAATATCATCATTAAACATTGATTATAAAATATTTTTAGAATCTGAAGGGTGTCCAGGTTTTTGATGAAAAACATTATTACTAAGTTAAAAATCCACAGGCGGAAAATTGTTTTATTATTTAGTTATTTGAGTGTAGCGCTCTTTATATTTATTAATTTTTCATTTCTGATAAGCAGCATACTTATTTTATTGTTTTTAATTATTGTAATACTAAATGAAACAATTAGGACTTACATTAAAAGTGGTAGTGATATTAGCAATTATAATGAGCGTAATCTTGAATATTTACTTTTTGGGTCTACAAGGGTGTGGAAATTTATTAGTGAGAATAACATTTGCAATAAACGGTTAATTTCATTCGCTTTTTATAAAAGGAGTTTGCATTCAGATTTCCTCATTCTTAAACAAAAATTCAGTTACCTGTCAAAACATGGTAAAGTCTTAATTACTATAGATTGTCAAGATTTAGTTACTATCAGTTCACATAGATTATATTTTCCCGATGTGCAATTGTTACACCAGATCACTCTTAATAATCTTCATATAAATCGGCACCTAGTTAAATATGCTTCGTTTTTCCCGCTAATATTTTTTCCGGTATATTCATTTAAAATGCTTTCTGCCAAACTGTTCAATACGCACAAATATGCTAAGGTTACAGGGGATATGCGTGATCAGATGCAAGTATACATTACTTCGTCTGTATGTGTCGTAGTAGAATTTTGCTTGCATCGTCAATTAGTTCCAAAAATAGTTTTTATTAATTGCGAGGAGCCCAGACACAACATCTTAAAAATAAAATCGGAAATAGCTCGTAGGTATAAATATAATGATTTTTATTTTTTACGAAGTGTTGATGAACTAAAAAAAATCATATAAATAAAAAATTTTGCTACAGAGTCAAGTTAAAATAGAACATAAAACTCAGAGATGAAAATTGGTGATATTCCTCAATGGATTTCGTTTGTATAATCTTTACCAACAAGTATATTGTTTCCATTTTTTTCCTGAATGGAATGTTGTCTGGGCTTTGGCCTGTTTATATTTTGGCCATATATTGAGCTTTCGCGGTATTGTTTTGATTAATTGGCGCCTGCTATGTTTATAGTGTTTGTTAGAACTGTAAAAAGTATGATTGAAATTATGTTTAATGTAATCTAGAATTTATAGAGAGAGCGGTGATATGCGTATCCTATTTGTAGCGATGGTTGGGAGTATACATACAGCACGTTGGATAAATCAAATCTCCAGTCAAGGTTACGATATTCATATATTTCCATCGTATTATTCGGGTGTTCATCCAGAATTAAAAAATGCTACTGTTCACGATCGACCAGTGCGTTCTGCATTTGCAGATATAAGTGTAAAACAAAGATATTCTCTACCATGGCCATTTCAAAGTAGTGCCGACTTGGCAAACAAAGTTTTTTGTAGGTTAAGACATGTTGAATTAGCAAGATTTTCAGTGCCTCAGCATCAGCGCCTTGCTCGTTTGATAGACAAACTTAAACCAGATATTATACATTCTCATGAAATGCAAGCAGCAGGCTATTTAACTTTAGATGCAAGGAAGAATTGCAGAAGTGAATTTCCCCCATGGATAATGAGCATTTGGGGTAGTGATTTATTCCTCTTTAGCCGTCTGGATGACCATGTTAATAAGATAAAAAATGTTCTTTCTTTGTGTGATTACCTGGGAAGTGAATGTCAAAGGGACATTAGCCTAGCAAAGTCTTTAGGATTTAAAAATGAGATGTTACCTTGTTTGCCGATGTTTGGTGGTTTTCAGTTAGATAAACTAGTAAAGTTAAGAGAACCTGGTCCGATTTCTGGGCGAAAATTGATTGTTTTAAAAGGGTATCATGGTTGGGCAGGGCGATCACTTGTAGGGTTGCGAGCACTTGAATTATGTGCCGAAAAGTTAAAGGGATATAAAGTAGTAATTCCAATGGCCGATGCGAGTGTTAAGTTGGCTAGTGAATTGTTTACTAGTAAAACTGGTATTCCTACAGAAATTATACCCCCATGTTCAAATGAAGATATTCTAAAAATTTATGGGAGAGCACGTCTCTCCATCGGTTTGAGTATTAGTGATGGCTTGCCAGCATCATTTGCAGAATCATTAGTGATGGGTTCATTTCCTATCCAATCTTGTACAGCTTGTGCGAACGAATGGATAGAGGATGGAAAATCAGGTTTGATTGTCCCACCAGAAGATCCAGAGCCTATCGCAGAGGCCATTCGTTTGGCACTTACTGATAATAAGTTAGTAAATGGAGCTGCTGTTCTTAATATGAGTATGGCACAAGAACGGTTAGACTTTCAGTTAATACAACCAAAGGTAATTGAAATCTATGAGAATATTATAAAAGGTCGCAATTGATAAATAAGTTTAAAGGATACAGATAAAGAGTAAAAAATAAGGAATGTGTTATGTTTGCCAATAAAATACTGTTGATCACTGGAGGGACAGGTACATTTGGACATGCTGTCCTAAAACGATTTATTGATACAGATATTAAGGAAATTCGCATTTTTTCTCGAGATGAAAAAAAGCAAGATGAAATGCGTAATAAACTGAAAGATCCCAAGGTAAAATTTTATATTGGTGATGTAAGAAATTATGATAGTATATTAGCTGCAATGAAAAACGTGAATCTTGTTTTTCAAGCTGCTGCACTTAAACAGGTCCCTTCATGTGAGTTTTTTCCATTAGAAGCTGTGCGTACCAATACTCTGGGTACAGAAAATGTTATGAATGCTGCACTTGCCTGTAATGTTAAGAATGTGATCACTTTAAGTACTGATAAAGCCGTTTACCCTATTAATGCTATGGGTATGTCTAAAGCCCTCATGGAGAAGATGATGATTGCAAAGGCAAGGACTCAAGGTGGTTTGAGTACTATTTTTTGTGGTACACGATATGGTAATGTAATGGGCTCTCGTGGCTCTGTAATTCCGCTATTTATTCAGCAAGTTTTATCAGGTGAACCCATTTCGATTACAGATCCGAATATGACACGCTTCATGATGTCTATTGATGATGCTGTCGATTTGGTTGTATATGCATTTCAGCATGGTAAACCTGGCGACATTTTTGTGCAAAAGGCTCCTGCAGCAACGATTGAAACTTTAGCCAATGCGATAAACCGACTTTTCAACACAAAGAGTGAAATTAAGATTATAGGTACCAGGCATGGAGAAAAACTATATGAAACACTTTTAACCCGAGAAGAGATGGTCAAGGCTGAGAATATGCAAAATTATTACAGAATTTCCTGTGATGGAAGGGACCTGAACTACTCCTGCTATTTCGTGAAAGGAGAAACTAATATATCAACTCAAGAGGACTATAATTCTCATAATACACATCGTTTGGACGAGGATGGTATGATTGAATTATTGCTTAAGCTTCAATTTGTCAAGGAGGCCTTGGAAAGCAGAAGCATTAATGTGTAATGTGTTAATGTTAGAGTTGAAGATATGATTTCAGCCTATTTGGAGTATATGTTTCTATGAGAAAAAAGAAAAAAATTTTTGTTTTGGGGGCCGATGGTATGGCTGGGCACCTTGTTACGCTTTACTTCATAGAAAATGGTTATGATGTCATTGCATATTCTATGTCTTCTTTCCCATACTGTAATAATATTGTTGGTAATGCACTTGATACTAACAACTTCAGAAAAATGTTGTTAGATGTAAATTGTGACGTGATTATAAATTGTATAGGGGTATTGAACAGAGCCACAGAAAGCAATCGCCCTGAAGCTATATATTTGAATAGTTATTTGCCGCATCTAATCGCCGATTCTATTAAAAGAAAAAGTGTTCAATTGATTCATATGAGTACCGATTGTGTATTTGCAGGGAATACAGGCCCTTATTTTGAAAAAAGTCTACGTGATGGAAAAACCTTTTATGATCGTTCAAAAGCATTAGGTGAAATTGAAGATAATAAGAATTTAACCTTCCGAAATTCGATTGTTGGGCCCGATATGAATGAGAATGGAATTGGTCTTTTCAACTGGTTTATGAAGCAGGATGGACCTATTGAAGGATTTACAGGAGCAATGTGGACAGGGGTAACTACGCTTACTCTTGCTAAAGCTATGGAGAAAGCGATTGAAGAAAAGATCTGTGGATTGTACAATTTAGTTAATAATGAAAGTATCTCTAAATATAGTTTGATTTTGATTTTTAATAAATATTTTCGGAATAATGCTATAACTATCTTGAAGAATGATGATTTTAAGTTGGATAAATCATTAAGAAGTACTCGAAAAGATTTTTCATTTGTGGTTCCTCCTTATGAGAAAATGATTCAAGAAATGAAAACTTGGATAGAGAATCATATAGAATTATATCCACATTATCAAAGGAATGTGTAATTTGAATAGAATGAAAATAATGACAATAGTTGGTACTAGGCCAGAAATTATTAAGTTATGCCGAGTTATTCATGTACTTGATGAACATGTAGAACACACCCTGGTTCATTCAGGGCAAAATTATGATTACGAATTGAATGAAATATTCTTTCAAGAATTAGGGATACGAAAACCTGATATTTTTTTAAATGCTGCTGGCAATTCATTAGCGGGAACTGTTGCAAATATTATTTTAAAAGTAGATGAAGTATTTGATGCAATACAACCTCATGCTCTTTTAATATTGGGAGATACAAACAGTTGTTTATCAGCATATCTGGCAAAGAGGCGCAAGGTACCAATTTTTCATATGGAGGCAGGGAATCGATGTTTTGATCAAAGAGTTCCTGAGGAGATAAATCGCAAAATAATTGATCATATCAGTGATATCAATCTTCCCTACACAGAACATGCACGCCGCTATCTGCTAAACGAAGGTTTAAAGCCAGATACAATTATAAAAACTGGTTCCCCCATGAAAGAAGTTCTTGTCTTTTATAAGCAACAGATTAACACATCTAAAATATTAGAAAAATTAGACCTAGAAAGGGCTAAATATTTTGTTGTCAGCGCCCACAGAGAAGAAAATATTGATAATGAAAAGAATTTTAACGACTTTGCAAATACCTTGAAAGCCATCTCCCAAAAGTATAATTTCCCAATCATTATTTCCACTCATCCGCGTACACGTAAAAGAATAGAATCATTGAACTTAATTGATTTTGATAACAATATCCAATTTTTGAAACCACTTGGTTTTTTTGATTATGTGAAGCTCCAGATGAATGCTTACTGTACAGTTTCTGATAGCGGCACCATAACTGAGGAGTCTTCCATCTTAAGTTTTCCCGCTGTAACGATCAGGCAGTCACACGAAAGACCAGAAGGGATGGATGAAGGGACGCTTATTATGTGCGGCCTTAAGGATGATCAAGTTCTTGAAGCTATTAATGTGGTAAGATCGACTGTTGTGATGAATGAGCGCTCATTTCAAATCGTTCAGGATTATGATGTGGAGAATGTATCAAAAAAAGTTTTACGCATTATATTAAGCTATACAGACTATGTTAATAGAACGGTATGGCATAAATATTGATGATAGCTGTTTGTTTGATTTGTAGTATTAAGTGTAGTAACAAGGATGTAACTTATTATTATGAAAAGAGGGTTTAGTGGTAGATATTATTACAAAGCAAAGGAAAAAAGGCAAGTCGCCCCTTTTTACAGTAATAATACCTTGCAAGAATCGGGCTAAGTACTTGTATCATACTTTACGTACATGTATGATGCAAAATTACGAGCGGTTAGAAATTGTAGTGTCTGATGATTGTAGTACAGAAAATGTTCGTGAAGTCGTTGAGGAAGCCTCGCTACATGATCCTCGCATTCGGTATGTAAAACCGCCTTCAGGAAATGGAATGCTAAATAATTTTGAATATGCGCTACAACAAGTAAAACCAGGCTTTGTTATTGCATTAGGCGGGGATGATGGGTTATTACTTGATGGTATAGAAGGCATGTGTGATGTATTAAATGAAACGGGTATGGAATTGTTATCATGGCCTGCACCGGTATTCGCCTATCCAAATGTATTAGGAGAAAAAGGACAGCTTCGCATTTATCGGGATAAAGGTAGTAGAATCATAGATTCTGATGATTATCTTAGCCGACAAGCAAAAAATCTACATTATTTAAGCGATATCGAGGCGCCAATGTTTTATGGTAAAGGCGTGGTCTCTACAGAGCTTATAGAGAAAGTCCGTCAGCGTTCTCCTAATGGGCAATTTTATTCTTGCCCAACACCTGACGGATATTCAGGCATCGTCTTGGCTGGTGAGGTTGATTATTATGCCTTTTCTAGTAAGCCATTTTCAATATTCGGGCTTTCTTCTGACTCTCAAGGCCAAGCCTATTTGTCCAATGACGATAAAGCCAAGAAATTATCTAAAAAATTCTTTGAAAGTGTCGCTTCAAGGCCTATGCATGAAGAGTTGGCATCTCAACCTTATTCTCCATTAATTACTTTAATGACTGTCGATTATTTACTAACAGCTAGGGATTTACCCGGATGGGGAGGGAGTTTCCCGCCTATTGACTATCGCCAAGTCTTATCGAAAGGGTTGAATGAATTGGCTAAAGGATTGTATGGTGACAATCGTATTTGTCGCGAATTAGCAATACTATATCAAATTGCTAGAAAACATGGCCTTGAGAAATTTTTTCGCAATAAAGTCTATCGTTCGAAACGTTATGGCAAACGTTCACCTTTTATGGGGAGTGGTATTAATGTGAATGGATTTTTTTTAGATGGGGATACTTATCATCTTCACAATGTTTTTGATGCTGCTTATGCTGCCCAAAATTTTTATCAAATGTATTCGGATCTTTCTTCTAAATTTGCCCTTAAGTCAATTTTTCGTTCTCTTGATTATTATTTTCGTGAAATGAGAAGGAAGGGGGGGGCATTCCCCCCTGAGGCTGAATGGATTTCTATAGATTCATTAAGTGATTAAGTTGTATTTCAAATATGATTTTTTAATATTGTCTGATAGGCCATTTGAATGAATATAACGATTGACCTTCGAATGATATGTTGCTCCGGAATCGGTACATATCTAAGTAATTTGGTTCCATTAATAATCAGCGCTTGTGCGGAAACGAGATTCACTTTAATCGGTGATGCCAGAGAACTTTGCAATTATCGCTGGGCACAGAGAAAAAATGTAATTGTTGTGGATTGTACTGTGCCGATTTATTCAATTGCTGAGCAGTATGTAATTCCTAGGCTAATACCCAAAGATACGAGTTTACTTTGGGCACCGCATTATAATATCCCACTATGTTATCATGGCAAACTCCTTGTAACAGTGTATGATGCCTTTCATTTGGCAATGCCAGAATTTGTGGGAGGAGCACATAGGCGGTTTTATGCAAAAATAATGTTTTCTGCTGTTTGTGCTAAGGCAAATGCAATACTTACAATTTCCAATTTCTCAAAACAAGAGCTTGATCGTTTGACTTGCTGTGAGAATGAGAAGATTTTTCCAATACATCTCGGTATTGCTGATTCGTGGTTTTCTAAAGTAATGAACAATAATCTTCATGGTAAACCTTATTTACTATATGTTGGCAACGTTAAACCGCACAAAAACTTAAGCGGTTTAATTGAAGCTTTTTCATTGCTATTGGGTGATGTGCCTCATGACCTCGTTATAATTGGGAAGAAAGAAGGATTTATCACTGGTGATGATTCAGTGTTGTCAAAAGCCAAGAAACTTGGTAATAGGTTACATTTTACGGGGTATGTGAGTGATGAATTATTAATGCAGTATGTTTCACATGCTGATATTTTGGTGTTACCATCATTCTATGAGGGATTTGGTTTACCACCTCTCGAAGCAATGGCAACCGGTTGCCCTGTCATCGTATCTAATAAAGCTTCTTTACCCGAAGTGTGTGGGGAGGCTGCCATTTATTGTGATCCTTATGATATCAATGATATAATGGCTAAAATAGAATTAGTGCTGAATGATAATGTATTGAGAAAAAGAATGCAGAAATGTGGCCTCGCACATGCAAAATCATTTACATGGGAAAAATGTGCAACTGAGACTTTGTCAGTTATTAAAATGGTCTTAAATCAATGAAAACAGCTCTTATCTGCGGAATTTCTGGTCAGGATGGTTCATACTTAGCGAAATTTCTTCTTGAAAAGGGGTATAAAGTATTTGGTACTTCACGTGATGCTCAAATTTCATCTTTTTCCAATCTTCTCTATTTAGGAATAAAGAATTCTGTCACTGTACTCTCAATGGCATCGACAGATTTTCATAGTGTCCTTCAAACGGTGCTTAAAATTCAGCCAGACGAAATCTATAACCTAGCTGGACAAAGTTCAGTTGCACTTTCTTTTGATCAACCTGTAGAGACAATGGTTAGCATAAGCATTGGTACGATTCATCTTCTTGAGGCAATTCGGTTTGTAAACTTACCAGTCCGTTTTTATAATGCTAGTTCAAGTGAATGTTTTGGAAATACTGGTGGGGTTGCTGCAAGTGAGGAAACACTGTTCCAACCTCGTAGCCCCTATGCTGTTGCGAAATCAGGGGCGCATTGGGCAGTTGCTAACTACCGAGATGCCTATAATATGTTTGCTTGCAATGGTATATTATTCAATCATGAATCCTGTTTGCGCCCAGAACGATTTGTTACTAGAAAAATCATTAAGGCTGTTCACAGAATTGCAACCGGTAGTAGGGGAAAACTTCATCTGGGGAATATTTCTATTGCCCGTGACTGGGGGTGGGCGCCTGATTATGTGGGTGCTATGTGGAAGATGCTACAGCAGGATATTCCGGATGATTATGTAATTGCGACAGGAGAGACTCATACCCTAGAAGATTTTGTTGCTGAAGCTTTTTCAATTGCAGGACTTGATTGGCATGATCATGTAGTTACAGATTCGTCACTTTTGAGAGCTTCTGAAATTATGGTTAGCCGAGCAGATCCTACAAAGGCTGCTGATCGGTTGCAGTGGAAGGCTTTACATAAAATGTCTGATGTAGTGCGTTTGATGCTTCAAGAGGAGAACCGAAATTTGGGTCGGTAGATTTGTAATATACGTTGTTTGTGTCTTTGGCGATTTATTGATAACTAACTTAAGGGATGTTTTATGTATAAGGAAATTAATAAATGTAGAATTTCTGGAAGTCCCAATTTAACACCTGTACTTCACTTGGGTGAACAGTATTTGACAGGCGTTTTTCCAAAATCTAAAGAAGAACAAATTACAAAAGGTCCATTGGATTTAGTATGGTGTCCAGAAAGCAAGCTATTACAATTAAAGCAATCCTATCCATTAGATGAAATGTATGGTAGTAATTATGGTTATAGATCAGGCCTAAATAAATCAATGGTTAAACATTTGAGTTTAAAAATAGAATATCTTCAGCGATTTCTTCCATTATCGTCAGGCGATTTGGTTTTGGATATTGGAAGTAATGATGCAACCACATTGAAGAGCTATCATAATACTGATATAACAAGGATTGGAATTGATCCAACCGCAGAAAAATTTAAAGAATATTACACCAATGACATTGTACTAATCCCGGAGTTTTTCCCTTCCCCTACTTACTGTACAACATTTAAAAATAAAAAAGCCAAAATAATTACATCAATTGCAATGTTTTATGATTTGGAAAATCCAAGGGATTTCATCGCTGAAATTGTAAAAACCCTCGATAAAAATGGAATTTGGCATTTTGAACAAAGTTATATGCCCTCGATGTTAAGAACTAATGCATATGATACAATTTGCCATGAACATTTAGAATATTATGCTTTAGAGCCTATCAAGAAATTATTAGAAGAATTTGACCTCAAAGTATTAGATGTTCAAATTAACGATATTAATGGTGGGAGCTTTGCTGTTACTGCTGGCCATAAGAGCTCCAATTCATTTATTGAAAATAAAGCAGTTATTGAATGGCTGTTATTACAGGAAGAAAGAATGGGGCTGAATACCCCAAGACCATATAGAGAATTTGAGGAACGTGTTTTTAAGCATAAGACAGATCTTTTACAATTAATAAAAGCTTTGAAGGATGATGGTAAAAAGGTTTTTGGCTATGGTGCATCAACCAAAGGAAACGTATTACTACAATTCTGTGGATTTACTGAAAATGAAATCCCATATATTGCGGAAGTAAACAAGGAAAAGTTTGGTTCCTATACACCTGGGACTAATATCCCTATTATATCAGAAGAAAAAGCACGTGAGATGAATCCTGATTATTTCCTTGTGTTACCGTGGCACTTTAAAAATAGTATTTTAGCCAAAGAACAATCTTTTATTAATAATGGCGGGAAATTTATTTTTCCACTTCCATATATCGAGGTTGTATGAAAAAAGCGATAATAGTTGGCAGCAAAGGCCAAGACGGCCAACTACTTTGTGCGCTATTAGCCCGTGCCAATTATTCGATAATTGGCCTAGATTTGGATTATACTCATCGTACTACATCCCAATGGGAAGAAAAAGTTAACATTAATGATATAAATGATGTTAGTAGTTTAATTGAAGAAATTAAACCCGATGAAGTATATTATTTGGCGGCATATCATCATTCATCAGAGGATGTCACTGATGATACGTTTCATTTAATTAATTTTAGTTACGAAGTAAATGTTCATTCATATGTAAATTTTTTAGAAAGTATTAAAAAATATTCAAATAAAACCAGAATTTTTTATGCTGCCACATCTCATATATTTGGTGATCCCACTAGCCCATTACAAGATGAAGCATCTGAGTTTAATCCAAAATCAATATATGGTATCACGAAATTGGATGGCCTTTTGCTATCGCGTCATTACCGTGAAGAATTTGGAGTCTTCTCTTCGGTTGGTATACTCTATAATCATGAATCACACTTAAGACCAGATAAATTTGTGTCTAAGAAAATTGTGAAGGCTGCTGTTGAGATTTTGAAAAACAGGAGCGATGAGTTGGTACTGGGGGATATTAGTGCAAAGATAGATTGGGGCTTTGCAGGTGATTATGTGGAAGCAATGGTTAAAATCCTCAATATTAGTCTGCCTGATGAATTTATTATCGCAAGTGGAAAAGAAACAAAACTAATTGAATTTATTTCAATTGTTTTTGATTATTTAGACTTAGATTGGGAAAAATACGTTATCGAAGATACAAGCGTGTTAAAAAGGAAAAATTCTGGAAATTTGATAGGAAATCCTTCAAAGTTAATGACTACAACCGGGTGGACTCCTTCAACAAGTTTGAGAGATCTAGCAGTTCTCATGATTGAACATGAATTATCGAAGTATTAAATAAAATATAGAAGTTTAAATTAGTTTTAAATGGTGGAATGATTTATGAAAATCGCTGTAATACAGGACCAATTATTGACAAAAGCTGGTTCAGAACGAGTTTTTAAATATATGGTCCAAGAATTTAAAGAAGCAGATATCTATACTCTGGCATACAACCCTAATAGTACATTGCCATTCTACAAGACCAAGCAAATTAGAACAAGTTTTGTCAATGCATTTATAAAAACTCATGAAATATTTAAAACATTTTTCCCAATATCAACATACATTATGCAATGCTGGGATTTTAGTAAATATGATGTAATTCTCACTTCTTCGGCGACTACAGCAAAATATATTCGGCGTTTTAAAGGAATACATATTTGTTATTGTTATTTTCCTACTAGGGCAATTTGGGATAACGAAAAGTATTTTAGAAACAAAAGAAGTTTGAAAATCTTAATATTTTACTTGTTGCTGCCTTTTTTTAAAAAAAGAGATATTTATTCAACAACAAAAATAAGTAAAATGATTTCAATTTCGAAATATTCTCAGAAAGCAATACAAAGAATATATAACTGTGATTCTGAAGTTCTTTTTTCACCGATTGATTATGAATTATTAAAGCAAGGTTTTAGTGTTAATAAAAAAAGCCATTACCTTATAGTTTCACGGCTTGAAAAATGGAAAGATTTAGAATATGCTATTCATGCATTCAATGAATCCGGAAAGAAATTGAAGGTTATAGGTACGGGGGCGTATGAGAATTATTTAAAATCTATTTCCAATAGTAATATAAAATTCTTAGGATCGGTTAGTGATGAAAGACTAGCAATAGAATATGGTGAAGCAAGGGCTCTTATCTTTACTCCTGAATTAGAATACGGGTTAACGCCAATTGAAGCAAATGCTGCTGGAACATTGACGATTGCATATGGAAGAGGTGGTGTTAAAGAAACTATGATACCGTTTCGTACTTCGTCAGATAGAAATTTTACTGCCATTTTTTTCCAAAATAAAAATTTTGAATCTCTCAATGATGCGGTGAGGCTATGCGAACAAATAGAATACTCACCATCATTTCTTAAGATGCATGCAAAAAAGTTTAGTATCAAGAATTTTCAAAAAAGGTTACGGCAAATTATAGAAGAGGAATATACAAGGTCTGAAGGGAAAAACCCAAAATAGTTTGAAATATTTAATTGGATTATTTGTTTTTATTAATCAATTGAGTGGATAAATATTCCACATTATGCTTTATAGTTTATAGTGTTTTTTTCTTACAGAAGACATACTTACAAAAATAGTATTAAATTATTAATTTCATTTATTAGATGCTTTTTGACTCGAGGGTAAATGATTGATAGTTATTGTTTCCATGCAATCATATTTTAGATATGAACACTGTTCAACCTTCTAATTTTATTGCTCTTTTTGCTGCTTGCTATTCCAATAATAAAATCACAATGTGCTGATGTTTTATTTGTAGAATGTATCCAAACTTATAGTTAGTTTGATCGAGAGCTTTTTTCCCGTTGAGTTTAATTGATATAGCAGTATTAGTAATTGTGGAAATATAATTTTTGGCTATTGACCTACTTTGTTGAGTCAATTGAAGTAAAACGAGATAGGTGGAGTTATGCTAAAAAAACAAGCTAGGTTTATCAATTATTTATGGCGATTTACTGATTTGTTGATTTTAGGCATATGCTTTAGTTTGGCTTATTATCTTCGGTTTTCATCCTTGCATATCCCATCACAATCTGTACGATTTACTAGCTATTTATTAAACTTGTCTTTAATCCTGATACTGTGGCTAATTGTCTCACAAAAGTTTAAAATATATAGTTCAAAACGTCTTTGTAGTGCTTCTGTAAATTGGAAACCATTGTCATATACATTATTAATAGTTGCATTATTCTATGCAGCGTTGGGCTTTTTACTTAAATCCCTTGATATTTCGCGGATTATGTTAGCCCTTTTTACACTATTATCATATTTGGTTTTAGGTTTCTGGCATCAGGTTATGCGTCTTTTCTTGGCACGCGCTCGTTCAAAGGGATATAACCAAAGACATGCTATTATTGTGGGTGCAGGGAAGTTAGGACGTGGGCTGAAAGACCGGTTTGATAATCATCTAGAATTTGGAATTAATATATTAGGTTTTTTTGATGATAGTGAAAAGAGTTATAAAAAAGAAAAAAATGATTATGAAGTAATTGGGGATATTGCTCATTTGGCCGAGTATTTAGAATCCAACGCAATTGACCGCGTTTTTATTACATTACCATTGACTGCGCAAGAGACTGTTGCTGTTGTTACAGACATATGTGAATATGAAGGCGTGGAAGTTAATATTGTACCTGATTTATTGCGTTTTGTTAAGTTTAAAACAAAAATATATGATATTGATGGTATGCCGGTTATTGGTGTTCGGTCGACGCCTGTCGATTCTTTGCAATATATCTATACTAAAAGAGTATTTGATTTTATTTTTAGCCTTCTGGCTATACTTGCTACTACGCCAATCCTGTTTCTGGCGGCAGTAGTAATTAAATTAACTTCATCTGGACCTGTTTTTTTCAAGCAAAAACGTATTGGGGTAAATGGCAGGGAATTTGATTTTTTCAAATTAAGAACTATGCATGTATCACCTTCAAATGAAAGTGATACTACATGGACAACCCAAGGTGATTGTAGAAGGACGAAGTTTGGCGCATTTTTCAGAAAAACTTGCATAGATGAGTTGCCACAGTTTTGGAATGTTTTGAAGGGAGACATGAGTGTTGTAGGACCTAGACCAGAAAGGCCCTATTTTACAAAGCAGTTTAAAAAGGAAGTTCCTAGATATATGGTAAGACATCAAGTTAAAACTGGAATTACAGGCTGGGCGCAGGTTAATGGTTTACGGGGGGACACCTCTATTCCTAAGCGGATAGAGCACGATATTTTTTACATCGAAAATTGGTCTTTTGGGTTTGACCTGAAAATTATTGGATTAACAGTTTTTAAGGGGATTAATGGGAAGAATGCCTATTGAAAAGAGGTGTGTATGAGGATTAGAGCCTCAATAATTATAGTGATTATTTTTTGTGGGAATATTTCACTTCAGGCCCAGCAAACCCTCCCCACGTGGCATTGGAGCTATTCTGTTATTGAGCGGCTTCAGGATGAAGGTCATTTTCAGTCACTTTCTCTGTTGGCTTCTCCCTATACGCATGAGCAGGTGGCAATGGTATTGTCACGGTCTTCTGGAGCGTTAAAAAATAATGCAGAGTTACGGCCTCTGTATTTGCGCCTTGTCAATGAGTTTATAAAAAAGCCGGGTATACAGTATCCGGCTGACGGGCAAAGGCCAGTTGAGCTAGGGGGGCATGCCCAGGCAGGTTTCCGTGAGACTCCTGGAGACAATGCGGCCTATCGGGGCATGTATCGCTGCCGGATTGCTGTGCCTCTGGGGACACATGTCATGGTCTATAATGGGATCAACTTTGATCAGAATTTGAATGATGATCCCCGTTATGTGGGTAAGGAGTGGCGCGGTATTGCCGGGTACACAGAACAGGCCTATATTGCCGGGCGCTGGGGTCGGTATCATGTGAAATATGGCAGAGATTTTTTAAAATGGGGTGTCGGGTCAAGTGGGACCTTGGTTTTCACCAACGTTTCTCGGCCTATGGATTTGTTCAACGCAGGTGTCAAGGTAGGGCCATTTCACTATCAATATCTCACGGCACGTTTGGATGATGAAACTGTATCAAAAAGTGTAGCGCGGCGTTATCTTTCATCTCACCGGCTGGAAGGGTGTTTTTTTAATGGTCGTATTCAGGCGGCGGTCTCTGAAACCATCATCTATGGCGGTGTAAACCGGAATCCCGAGTGGGTTTACCTCAATCCCTTTGTTTTTTATCATGGCGCACAGCTTAATGAAAGCGGACTGGGCAATACACTGGGCACAGTGGATATCAGCGTATATATCACAGATACATGGCGTGTTTATGGCTCTCTGCTTATAGATGATGTACAGATTGAAAAAACCGGGCCGGGTGATCTTGAACCCAATGAGATTGGATGGATACTGGGGAGCCGCTATGCCGGCCTATGGTCAGGTGCTGTGCTGGATCTGGAGTATGCCCGGGTGACCAACCGGACATATAAGACAACCAATACATGGGAATCATTTCTCCATCGTAACTTTCCGTTGGGTCATCCCTTGGGCAATGATTTTGACCATTGGCAGATTGGCCTGGCCCAGTGGGTGGGTGCTTCGCTTTGGGGTAGGGTGGCATACAGCCAGACCCGCCACGGCGAGGGCAGCCTTTACACCTCTTGGGATCAACCCTGGATGGACTATACAGTTAAAGAAGGCTATTCTGAGCCTTTCCCCACCGGCGTGGTAGAGACACAGAACAGTATTAAGCTTGAGTTGAAATATCAGCCCTCTATTCATTGGGGGATCGAGGGCTTTTTTCAGTCCATCTCACGGGATAACGCCTTCAATGTCAAAGGAACCTCACAGAGCGATACCGCCTGGCGTATCGGATTCTGGTGGGATGGGGATTTACAAATAAGATTGTAAAACATCGTTTCTGGAAATTTGTATCCCCCACATGCCCAAGGTGCGCAAATACAACTTCGACATGGAGAGCGTGGCACTGACGCGAAAGACCCTGGCCAGCGATGACGGGGTCTTCATCTCCACGGCCCACTCGGTGTACGATTACGACTTCATCGTCAAGCACGCCCAGCTGGTAGTGGATACAAGAAATGCGACGAAAGATGTGACAGAGGGACGCGAGAAGATTATTAAAGCCTGATTAAATAGTAAGTGGCTCTCCCCTTCCAAAGCAAACACCGGGTGTTCAACTGAACACCCGGTGTTGGTGCATATAGCCCTTTTTTGCTCTCATCGTTCATTAAAAACGGTAACCTTTTTAGAAAAGGTTACCGTTTAAGGCGCCGCCAGATATTTGTCTCATGAGTCCACGCTGTCGCTATGTTGCCATGCAGTATTCGTCTTTTTCGTGCCCTTCGTCTGTTTGTCTCTTTGTGTTTTTAATCTCCCCCGGCGCGTGATCATCGTCGGAGGTTCTTTGGGCAGGTTTCTTCTAAAGAAAGCTGCAGACAGCTTCGCCCTCCACCTTTTCCCCTGTATACCCCAATTGAATTTCCACACCGCACTCTCTCTGGTTTGTCATATTTTCGTGTCTTTGTGTCTTTGTGTCTTGGTGGTTAAAAAGGCTCTTTTTCGTATCCTCCATAAGTAGAAATATATTGCCAGTATACAGAGGAGTTGATTTTAGGTAGAAGACTTTAGATAATTTAAATGTAAATCCATCCAGCTTTTTAATGAATGGAACTGTAGTGTGAATCCCTGATGATTCTGTCTATAAGGTATCTTTACGCGGGGGCTTATTACAAAATTGTCTCCGTCAGGATAGAGCCTGCGGAAGGCTTCAATAGATTTAGTGGCCATTTTATCGGGATTGATTTTACACTCAATGAGATGCACAGCACTGCCCCTGTCGCGAATAACAAAGTCTATTTCTCTCTCTGATTTATCTCTCCAGTAGTAAAGTTGTGACTCAAGTTGAGTCACTCTGAGCGTATCCAGTACCAGGTGTTCCCATAACAACCCGCGATCATCCTCCCTTATGCTATCCCATCCTTTTTCAAAGCAGACGAATCCGGTGTCAAATGCATACCCCTTGGGTCTTTGGGTGATTTCACGACGGCCGCCCCCATGAAATGGAGGAAGAAGATAATAGGCCTGAGTGATACACAGTGCATCGATATAACTATATACACTGGGCCTAGAGAGACCACTGTGTTTGGATAAAGAAGTATAGTCCAGCAAACCGCCGCTCTGCCTTAATAGCAACTTAAACAATTGATAAAATCCCTGCCGATTGCGTACATCGAACAGATTTTGAATATCCCGGGCGTAAAAACTATCGAGCCATTCAGAATAAAAATGCGCATCATACTGCGGGTTGAGCAGCGCTTGTGGAAGGCCTCCCTTGAGTAGGCGATGATCCAGATTTTGAATTTGGAAACCGGCCTTGCACTCCGGCCACAGCACAGGCGGCAGGAATACCGTTGTCTTCCTTCCTGTTAACCTGTCCGTGAATTTTTTGGAAGCCGCCAGAGTGGAAGAGCCTGTGGCTAATATTTTCAAATGGGAGTAAGCATCTGCGGCAATTTTCAGGATTTGACTGGGGTTTTCAGCCTGATGTATTTCATCAAGAATCAGAGTGCTTCCGTGAGGCACAGAATCAAAAAATGCTTCTGCATCTGCAATTTGTCTCAGTACTGAAGGCAGGTCACAGTTCAGGTATAGAGCATGTTCAAAAAATAGGGAAAGGACTGTTTTGCCAACACGCCGAACGCCTGCAAGCCAGACAATTGATCGTTGAGTCCATGCATCTTCAATTGTATCGGTCCATAGAGGGCGGGGAATCATAGGTAATCCTATTTTACAGATAGACGTCTAAATGTAAATTAAGATTGCGGTAAATGCAAGGATTTGTTTGTAATAATAAGCAAGGTTCTTTCGGCAATTGTATGGAATGATCAGTCAGGGGAAATCGAGTATCACTTAACGAATCAGGTGAAATTGCTACATTTTGATGGACACCGCAATAAACGGATCGTATCTTAACGGATGCACGGAGGTGTCCACATGACCAATCGGGAAAGCAGACGCGAATATACCAAAGAGTTAAACAAGAAGCAGGCCAGCTTGTTCTTGACAAGTGTCGTTCTCGCCGGGAAGTCGCCATAAACCTGGGGATGAATTGCACCATGCTTGGCCGCTGGATAAGAGCGTATTCAGACAACACCGGACCTGTTTTCGCGGGTAATGGCAATCCCAAAGACTCTGATGACGATCTCAGAAGGCTCAGACGGCAGCTGGCTGATACTCAAATGGAGCGTGACATTTTAAAAAAGCTGTGGCCATTGTTCTGCCTCTATTTCCTCCCCCTCTGACGGGGGAGGATGAAGGAGGGGGTGTTTTCATGCCGCACCATCCTCGTTACCTGATTTGGCGTGCTTTTTTCACCCTGTTGGGTGCTTGTAGAAATGACAATGCGTTGTGCTTTTGCTCTCCCCCGGCGTGAGAGCACGCGCCGCCCGGAATCGGCGGAGGGGGCCACGCAGCGGTTCCATTAAAAACGGTAACCTTTTTGAAAAAGGTTACCGTTTAAACCGTGCCTTCCATGCCGTTCACTGGGTCCAAAACAAGCCAGTGCTAGATCACGTGGCAGCGCTTTTAATCTTTTTTTATTCAGTGTATTCCGAGTCTTCGGTGGTTTTAATTTGCACTGTTTTTGTGGCCATTGTTCTGCCTCTATTTCCTCCCACTCTGATGGGGGAGGAATGTTGGTGGGGGTGTTTCCCTGTCGGGGCGTCCTCGTCACCTGAGTTGGCGTGCTTTTCACCCTGTTGGTTGCTTGTAGAAATGACAATGCTTTGTGCTTTTGATCCCCCCCGGCGTAAGAGCACGCGCCGCCCGGAATCGGCGGAGGGGGTCACGCAGCGGTTTCATTAAAAACGGTAACCTTTTTGAAAAAGGTTACCGTTTAAACCGTGCCTTCCATGCCGTTCACTGGGTCCAAAACAAGCCAGTGCTAGATCACGTGGCAGCGCTTTTAATCTTTTTTTATTCAGCGTATTCCGTGTCTTCCGTGGTTTTTACTTAATCTGTCTTTTGGGTCTTGGAGCCTGAGTGACTAAAAGCGCTTCCCTGCCTTCCTCTGGCGCAGTCAGTTCATTACAAAAAAATCCTTGACAACAACAGTGGTTCCTATTATATTTTTGTTACAATTGGATTCTCTTATAGAACCATTGACTCTCCCACGATAGACTCTCCCACGACCGCGCCCGTTCTATAGGACAGTCCTCATCGTATTTTTCCTCACCATCAAAGGAGAATCGCATGAGACAGTCTGAAGAAAGCATCCTCGCCATCGCAAAAACCACCCATGAACATGCCACAACCCATCTGGCCGCCATGGCCGCCTTCGGGCTCACCGAGGCCATGCTCACACAGTTTCAAACCGATATTGACACCGCAGAAGCCATGAAGAGTGAGACCGATCAGCGTATTGCATTGCGTCTGCTTACCGTGGACAAGGAGGATGCCTTGGATGCCTGTGTGCTCTGGGGACGGCAGCTCCGCACGCGGCTGCAGCTGGCTTTTGGACGCGGTTCCGTGCAGGCCCAGTCCTTTCCTGCTGAGGCCTTCAACCGCGGGGGCAGCAGCGAGCGCATGATGATGCCGGTGATGGAGACGCTGATCTCACTGGCGCATCAGTACAGCACCGCCTTGACCGATTATGGACAGGATGAAACCGTGATCGCGCAGGGGGAGACCGCATTGGCCGACCTCCGTACTGCAGACAGCCAGCAGGAGCTGAAGAAAGATCACAAGCGCGCAGCCACCCAGGAGCGTGGGCAGGCCTTTCAAGTGCTCTATGATACAGTGAACCGCATCAATAAAATAGGGCGCATGGTCTTTGAAGGCGATCCCGTGAACCTGACGCTCTTTGAGAGCAAGTGGACCCGGCGGCATGCGGCGGTGGAAGAGGACGTGCTTCCCGTCTGATTGCGGTAGACACTGGCAATAGAAAGCGGCAGTCCGCCACAGCGGGCTGCCGCTTGTTTCTTCAGGGTTCAGCCGATGTGCCCAGGCCCTGACAGGGTGTGTGTTGCCTTTCGGACCCTGTTCCCAGGGCTTGACAAAGCGTGTGTCGCCTTTCCGGCGATGTCCCCCGGCCTTGCCAAAGTGTGTGTTGCCCTTGGGGCGATGTGTCCAGGCCCTAGCGCAGCGTGTGTTGCTCTTCCGGTGATGTCCCCCGGCCTTGCCAAAGTGTGTGTTGCCCTTCCGCCGATGTAGACAATCCTCGCCGCTGTCTCCTTCCCAGCAGGCGAAGCAGGAGTTATAACAAACGGTCACCTTCTCTAAGAAAGTGACCGTTTGTTGTAATACGTATTCCGGCTCTCCCAGGGCCAATGGCCTGTAAGTTCGCTGTGTCATTGCGTCTCCGTGGCCACATGGGCTCCTCGTTTTTTTCCTCCCCCTCTGACGGGGGAGGATGAAGGAGGGGGTGTATACGGTCAGTCCCATGGCGTCATGTTGAGTGCTTTTCTCTCGTTCCCACGGTCCTTCGTGGGAGGGGAGGGTCTAAAAAGCACACAGATGTCAAGAGATCTTAAATATTTTTATGATATTTTTAAAAAGTGCTTGACATCTCGAGGTTCATTAATTATCGTTGTTTATTCCTATGTACAAATTGAATCGATAATTTGACAGAGAAAGGGGGTGCCGAAACACCGTTGCCTTTGTTTTTCCTGCCTCTGAAGCCTGCAATTGCTGATGGCTGGGGAGCTTCAGCATTTTCATCCGATTCCGGGTTGTATTCCAATTGAAATAGGGGAGTGTTCTTTGGCCGGTGTTGACCGGTCCTGGATGAATTAACCCTAAATTGGAGGACATCATGAAACGTTACCCTTGGAGTCTCGCCCTGGTTTTAACCGCCGTGATCCTGCTCTTTGCCAGCACCACACCCCCTTCCGGCACGGTGATTGAGGAGCATGAATGTACAGATTCCAGCAGCCGTGTGGGAGATGATGGCGGCCAGGAGACGCGCCACGCCCAGCAGTTCTATCTTGAGGGCACAGGGGGCATTGATATCAATGGTATCGGCATACGCTTAAAGGACAGTGACTACGGGAGTCCAGTAGGTGATATCACCCTGGCCATCTATACCACCGCATCCAGAGCGCCAAGCACCTTGGTCAGCAACAGTACACAGTCCTTTACACCGGTGTTGGGGAGTTGGAATTATGTCACCTTTGCGTCGACCGTGACGCTGAACATGGGATCAGATCACAAGTATTGGATTGTCGCCTCCATGGCAGCCCAGGACAGTAACAACGCCTATCTCTGGTGTCGTTCTGATGGAAATACCTATGCTAAGGGCTATCACAAATTTGAAAAATCAAATACGCCGGGGACATGGAATACGGAAAGTACAGACCTCTCCTTCCGTGTCTACGCCGATGCCAGTCTCAGCGTTAGCGGGGTGCAGCCGGCCATTGCGTCGGGGCAGGAAGGGGTGGAGATTCGCTGGGAGACGCAGAGCGAGGTGGGCACGCTGGGATACCATGTCTATCGCGGCGTGGATCTGGGCGGACCCTTTCATCGGCTGACAACCCCCATGCTGCCGGCTGAGGGCAGCCCTTCCATGGGCGGGCAGTATCGGTTCCTCGATGCTTCACTGGAGCAGGCGGGGATGTACTTCTATCGCATTACCGAGGTGCACGGGCAGGGGGAGACGGAGATTGTGCCGCCGCTGCAAATCCGGGTGGAGGCCACCTCTGTAGCGCCTGAGACCTGTCATCTGCAAGGGGCGTTTCCCAACCCTTTTAACCCGGGTACGCGGCTGCGTTATCGTTTGAGCCGCGAGAGTCTGGGGCTGTCTGTGCAACTCACGGTGTATGACATGCTGGGCCGCTCTGTGGCGGTGCTCACAGATAAATTGGGTGAAAGCGGGCAGTTTGACAGTGACTGGGACGGCTGCGGTCCCCATGGAGAACCGGCGCCCAGCGGGGTCTATTTTGCCCGCCTCGATGTGGGCGGGCAGGTCCATGGCTGTGTAAAACTATTGAAGTTGAAATAAAGTGGATTCGATTGTATTCACCCTCCCCCAACCCCCTCCCGTTGAGGGAGGGGAGAGATCAAGAGCGAGGTTGCGTTGTGCTGTCACATTCAGTTGCTGTCTTGAACAGGCAGGTTTATTTCCTTCCTCATTGACAGGGCGGGATAAGGTGGGGTCGGTCTTGAGGTTATACAGCGTATAAAACGACCAAGAGAGATTCGAACGCCTTCCCCCAACCCCCTCCCGTTGGGTAAGGAGAAAGATCAAGAGCAAATTGCCAGTCGTCGGTAATGTTGAGTCATTGGCTAAAATAGTGCGGGTTCGGTCTTTTATCTCCTCCCCCTCAAACGTGGGAGGAAAAAGGAGGGGGTGTGACCTGACAACAAACGGTAACCTCTTGCGAAAAGGTTACCGTTTGTTGTTTTTCAATGGATTGGCTCTCTTTCACTCTTCTTCGTGGGCCCGCTCTTTTCGTTTCCGTTTCTTTTCTTGCCCTACCTTGATTTATCCACGCCCACCCGTTCACAGAGGTGATTGACCACGCATTTGCTGCACCAGGGGCTGATGGGCTTGCAGAGTCCCTGGCCAAAGGCCACCAGAATATCATTGATGGGAATCCACCATGCCGGCGGGAGCCTGTCGCGCAGCACCCTCTCAGTCTCATCGGGCGTTTTGGTTTCGAGGTATCCAAATCGATTAGAGATGCGATGCACATGCGTATCCACACAGATGCCCGGCTTGCCAAAGCCCAGCGTGACCACCAGGTTGGCGGTTTTGCGGCCCACGCCCGGGAGCTTGAGCAGTTCATCGAGATCATCGGGCACCTTGCCGCCGTACTGGTCGATGAGAATTTGCGAGACGGCAATGAGATTCTTCGACTTGTTTTTGTAGAAGCCCACGGGGTAGATCAGCTTTTCGATTGCTTCCGCCGAGAGCTGTACCAGTGCCTCCGGTGATGGGGCCAGAGGAAAGAGGCGGCGCGAGGCCTCGGTGGTGACCTCGTCCTTGGTGCGCAGGCTGAGGAGTGTGGAGACCAGCACCTGAAAGGGGTCGTTGCTGCGCTCGGCAATCAGGGTGACAATGGGCACCTGCCACTTGGGGTACTCGGCCTGGAGTAGGGAAAGCACCTGGTGAAGCGTCTCTGTAGTCACATCGATTCCTTTGAAATATACTTTACGGCAGCAGAACGCATTTTAAAAACAATGACCACGGAAGACACAGAACCACACGGAAAAGTGCGGGGCGACAAACGATCGGCCTGCGTCAAATTCTTCAATAACCGTGCGAGGTGTGGAGCCAGCCGCATCGCTCTATCCTGAGATGAGGATCAGTCCAGTACCGCCGGGTTCACCAGGTGCTCCGGGGTGTCGCCGCGCAGGGCGGCCAGCAGATCCTCGGCGGCCATGACGGCCATGGCGTCGCGCGTGCCGTAGGTGGCCGAGCCGGTGTGCGGGGCCATGACCACGTTCTCCAGCGTCATCAGGCCGGGGTGCACCTGGGGTTCGTTTTCATAGACATCGAGGCCGGCTGCGGCCAGATGGCCGCTTTTCAAGGCTTTCACCAGGGCGTCTTCATCCACAATGGGGCCGCGGGCCGTGTTGATGAGAATGGCCCCTTTTTTCATGTGCACAAGCTCTTTTTTGCCGATCATATGTCGTGTCTCTTCGGTGAGCGGCACATGCAGGCTGATGAAGTCTGACTGGGCCAGCAGCACTTTCAGTTCCACGCGTTTGGCGCCCAGGGTACGCATGCCCGGCTTGCCATTGCGACTGACATAGAGCATCTCCATGTCGAATCCGGCGGCACGCTGCACCATGGCGTGGCCAATGCGGCCTGCGCCAATGATGCCCAGCGTCTTGCCGCTGACATCGTAGCCGCGGATCAGGCGCGGTCCCCAGCCGGTGAACTTCCCTTCTCGCACGTAGCGATCGCTCTCGGGAATACGCCGTGCGGCGGCCAGCAGCAGGGCCCAGGCCATGTCCGCGGTGGCTGCGGTGAGTACGCCGGGTGTGTTGGTGACCATGATGCCCAGTTTGGTGGCCGCCCCCACATCGATATTGTTATAGCCCACGGCGTAGTTGGAGAAGACCTCGGCCTGGTTGGCGGCTGAGAGCACTTCCATGTCGATGCGGTCGTTCAAGAGACAGAGCACGCCATCGCGGTCTTTGACGGCGGCCATGAGTTCTTCCTTGGTCATGGCGCGGTCCTCTGGAAAGACATCCACAGTGGCGCAGGCGGCTTTGAGTAAATCCAGTCCGGCCTGGGGAATACGGCGGGTGACAAAGACATTGAAAGGCATAATGACCTCGGGTAAATAGTAAAGGACAAATCACAAATTATAAATTACAAAAAAGATAGATTGAAGGTCGGAATGCCTTTAATCCTTTTCTTGCAGTGCATTTTACTGCAAGAAAGAGACAGTTGATCTCAGCCCGATTGCTAAACAATACGCGCCTGAACAGGGGCCGGCGTGAAAACAAGACGCCTTGCCCCGCGATTGATAAGCGGGGCTGGCTAAGAGAAAGGTCGCCATGGGGGCCGGGTGGCGTCATTTATTTGAGATAGAACTCATCGCAAATGCTGACTGCAATTCAACTGCGAAGCCTTTTTTGGATACTTTTTTAGCAAAAAAGTATCAAGGCATTTTTAAACATCAAACGCATGGCACATCGACACACTCGATTCGACACAGAGCCGGAAATAAAGACAAATCACGCATTACAAAAGACAGGGGCAGCGTGAATTAATCGATGTCTCTGATTTTCCACTGGTCCAGGTTGCGGCGTTCTTTTTTTGTAGGACGGCCTTTGTATTTGAGGCGGTGCACGGGCTCGGCCTGTTTCATCAGCGCCATCATCTCAACCTGATCCTGGCTGAGCTCGGTGATCTCTTCGTGGTAGAGCTTAGCCGCCTCAGATGCCGGCAAGCCGCGCTGGGCCAGGGCCAACACCTCCAGATTCCGGTAGCGACTGTGGTGGTGCAGCGTCAGCTTGTCGCCCACGCGGATGAACTTGTGTGGCTTGGCCGTGCTGCCGTTGACCTTGACCTTGCGGCCGTCGCAGGCGGCTGCGGCCTGGCTGCGTGTTTTATAGAAGCGCGCGGCGTTGAGCCAGCGGTCCAGACGGACAGTATCTAAAGATTCTTTGTTCATGTTGATTTCATTTTTCGTTATTGCCGTTATCATAACGTGCTTCCTGCAACAAAATACACATTGCGCTGTCCAATTGCAAGGGCCGGCGCTGGTAGAATGTGCTTGTCATTACTTTCTTTCTTTTGTATTTTTGAGTGTTCGACACTCCCTTTGCCGTACTCCCAGAAACAATCACTTTCGATGTTCGTAGACCGGGTATCCCCGAACACGAATAAGGAGGGCCATTTGTCCGTACTCTTAAAGGACTTTACCATCTGTTATGGCAGCCAGAAAGCGGTGAACGGCATATCCGCCACCTTTCCTGCAGGATCTACAGGGCTCCTTGGGGCCAATGGCGCCGGAAAATCCAGCCTGATCAAAGGACTTTTGGGACTGGTGCCGCTCTCTGGCGGCCAGGCCAGCATTCTGGGCCGCGATGTGGCCACGGAGCGCAAGGCCATTCGTCAGATGATTGGCTATATGCCAGAAGACGACTGCCTCATTCCCGGACTCACCGGCATTGGCATGGTGCAGTACGCGGGCGAGCTCTGCGGCATGAGCGGCCAGGACGCCATTCAGCGCGGTCACGAGGTGCTGTTCATGGTGGGACTGGGTGAGGCGCGCTACCGCAAGGTGGAGTCTTATTCCCAGGGCATGAAGCAGCGCATCAAGCTGGCCCAGGCGCTGGTGCACGACCCCAAGCTGCTCTTTCTCGACGAGCCCACCAGCGGCATGGACCCCAAGGGCAGGCAGGAGATGCTGGAGCTGATCCAGACCCTGGCCAGCCGCGGCAAAATGTCCATTGTGCTGGCCACACATATTCTCATCGATGTGGAGCGCACCTGCGAGCGGGCGGTGATCATCGATCGCGGCCGGCTCATCAAGGAAGAGTCCATACAGAACCTCAGCGGCAGTTACTCCGGCACGTATACGGTGCGCGTGGAGGGCCATCGCGATGCCTTTGAGGCCAGGCTGAAGAAAGCCGGATGTACGCTCACGCCCAACGGCAAGCATCTCATCGATGTGCAGCTGCCGCCCAAAGCCAACACCGACCTGGTGCTCACCGCGGCCAGAGATACAGGCGCTGTGCTGCGCAAACTGGTGCCCAGTGTACAGAGCCTTGAGGATGTTTTTGTTCAAATGATAGGGGATGCCCATGCCGATTTATGAGGAAACCTACCGCCCCTGGCACGGCCACACCGTCACCCATCCCCGCACGCACTGGGTGATTGGCAAGACCGGGTTTAAACTGCTCTGGAAGCGGAGCATGATTCTCTTGCTCATCATGGCCAACCTCAATTTTGTGGTGCGTGCCGTGCAGATCTATATTATGAACCGTGTGGGCGATGCGGCCAATGCGCTGCCCGCGGCACAGGGTTTTCGTATTGATGCCGGCTTCTTCATGAAGTTCATCCAGAATCAGGTCTTTCTCTTCGTCATTGTGATGATCTTTGCCGGGGCGGGTATTATTGCCAATGACCGCAAATTTAAGGCGCTCTCCATCTATTTTTCAAAGCCGCTGAGTTTCTGGGACTATATCGGCGGCAAGGCCATGGTCATGTCGGCCTACGGCCTTCTGGTCACATTGATTCCCGGCTGGGCGCTCTTTCTCACGGCCGTGCTCATGGACAAGGACAGCACGCTCTTCAACGCCTTCTGGTGGGTGCCGCTCTCCATGGCGGGCAGTGTGCTGGTGCTGCTGGTGGCCTGGGTGGCTGTGGTCATGGCGCTCTCGGCGCTCTCCAACTCCACGCGTACCGCCGCCATACTCTCTGCCGGCATTTTTCTCTTTCCTGAGATGCTCAGGGCCATACTCTCGCGCATTCCCAATGTGGGACTGTTTTCGCTGCAGGCGGTTTGTCGTCAGATTAACGCCGCCTGTTTTGGCAGGCCGCTGCCCTATGACTTCTCCCCGTGGCTGGGGGGCGGGCTGCTGGTGCTGCTGGTGGCCGCCTGCGTGGCCATTCTTAAATGGCGGGTACGGCCCACGGAGGTGGTACGATGAGAATTGAAGTGATGAACCTCTCCAAATGGTACGGCCAGGTGATTGGCGTCAACAACCTCAACTTTAATATCGGACCGGGTGTGACCGGTTTTCTGGGGCCCAACGGCGCGGGCAAGACCACGCTCATCCGGCTGATGACGGGTCAGCTCAAGCCCAGCAAGGGCACGGCCTCCATTGGCGGTGAGCCGGTGTGGAACAACTATCGCATGATTGCCCATGTGGGCTACTGCCCGGAGATGGACGCCTTCTGGAGCTATCACACCGGCCATGAATTTGTCTACTCGACCCTACGCATGCAGGGTTATAATCACGCCGAGGCAGAGCGCCGGGCTGTCGCCGCCATCGAACAGGTGGGCATGACAGAGGCCATGCACAAGCGCATCGGTGGTTTTTCCAAGGGCATGCGGCAGCGCATCAAGCTGGCCCAGGCCATTGCCCATGATCCGCCGGTGCTCTTCCTGGATGAGCCCTTAAACGGCATGGACCCTGTGGCCAGGCGGCACACCATGGCCCTGGTCAAGGCCATGGGCAATGCCGGAAAAACCGTGGTGGTCTCCAGCCATGTGCTGCATGAAGTGGAGGAGATGACGGACAACATTCTCCTGGTCAACCACGGCCGCCTGCTGGCCGAGGGCAATATCTACGAGATCCGCCGCCTGATTGACACGCATCCGCTGCAGGTGACCATTCGCTGCAATCAGGTGAAGCTGCTCACCGCAAAGCTCATGGAGCATGAGGATGTGCTCAGCGTCAACCTGGACAGGGAGAAGCATCAGGTGACCATTGAAACCAATCAGCCCGAAGCCTTTCACGCCCGGCTCCCTGAGTTGGCGCTGGAGGCCGGGGTGCGCATTGAATCTTTGTGGTCGCCGGATGAAAATCTCCAGGCGGTCTTTGAATATCTGGTGAGGTAGCCATGAAATTTCTCATACTGTTTTTCTTGAAAAACGGCATTCACAGCCGCCGCACGTTCTGGATGGGCCTGATCAGCCTGGTGCCGCTGGCCGTGGCCGTGATGCTCTTTCTCTTCAAACCGCTGCTCGCCAGAGAGGGCATTGAGCTGCCTGCGCTTTTTCCGCAGATCAATTTCTGGTTCTATCTCCATTTGCTGCTGCCGCTGCTCTCCGTGTTCATCGGTTCTGCGGTGATTGGCGATGAGGTGGAGGACCGCACCCTGCCCTATCTCCTGGTGCGTCCGCTGCAGCGGCGCTGGATTGTGCTCTCCAAGCTCATTGCCGGCTGGGTGACGGCCGGTGTGCTGCTCTTTGTTTCTCTCCTGCTGACCTACCTGGTGATGATGCTGGGCGGTGGTGAGAGTCTGACCAATTCCTTTGGGCAGCTGCTGCACAGCGGCGGCATATTGCTGCTGGGGCTCTCCGTTTATATCCCGCTCTTTGCTCTGTTGGGCGGACTCATCAAGCGGCCTGTGTTGTTGGGACTGCTTCTGACATTTGGTTGGGAGAATTCCGTGGCCTTTTTTCCCGGCAATGTCAAACTCATGACCGTGGTGCACTATCTCCATGTGCTCTCCCCGCAGCTTCAGAAAGTGACGCAGGGCGGCGCACAGAATATCTTCAATATGGTCATGCCGGCCAAGGAAATTCCATGCTTGACGGCGTTACTGATTCTGTTGGGGCTCTCTGCGGCGTTGGTCTACCTCTCTTCTTCATTGCTGCTTGTCAAGGAGTACAGATTGCAACAGGAGGCGTAGGGGGGGCAGAATTATAAAGTAAAAAGTTAAAAGTTAAAAGTTAAAAGTTAAAAGTGAAGAGCATCGATCTGTCGTGAAATTGTTGATTGAATCGGATGGTATGGCTGTAGGGGCGCGAGGCATCGCGCCCTTTTTTTATGGAGTGTTAACTCGATGAACGGCGTCGTCTCCTCGCTCCCACGGTCTCGGTGGGCACATTGCCGGGGTTAACGGAAATAGCGCCTGAGTTTTCGTGGCAAATCGTGGGCATCGACCTCGTCCAACCCCTTGGGCTGGGGCTGGCTGTTAAAGGTGTTCCAGAAGAGTACGGTTTTGTCGATGAAATTCGGTGCGTGCTGCACCAGCGCGGCCAGGGCCTTGCCCGTGTACGTGGTCTCCAGGGCAATGGACTCGGTTTCTGCCAGTTGTTTGACGGCTTGCTCGCCTTCAGGCGTGGGTTCTGCATAGCCGCCGCCAAACTGGGCGTCGTCGATGCATACCTCGCCGGCCAGCTGGACGCAGGGGAATGCGGGGTCGCGCTCAACAAGAAAGGCGGCGATGGCGTCGTACAATCGCTTGAATGATTCCATGTTGGCCATGAACTGGGGGACCACGCGCACGGCGTGGATGCGGGTGTTGAGCCCGGCGGCCTTGAGGCCCACGGCCAGTCCGGTGGCTGTGCCCATGGTGCCCAGGGGCAGGACGATGATGTCAGGCTCGGGGCAAAGGCCCTGTTCCACCTGGGCCTTGAGCTCAAAGGCCGCGGCCACAAAGCCGCAGGCCCCCAGGGGGGTGGTGCCGCCGCCGGGGATGACCATGGGCGCACTGCCGCGTTTCATCGTCTCGGCCAGCTGCCGCCACAGCGTGCACGGCGTCATCGTATTATAATGCGTGTAGGCATGCATCTCGGTGTCGTTTTGCAAATGGCGGCGCAGGGTCTGGCGCAGCTTGTCTGATGCCGGCTGGGGAAAGAGATGGACAATGGAATGAAGGCCCAGCTGCCTGGCGTAGAGCGCCGTGGCCAGGGCGTGATTGGAGCCGGCCGCGCCAAAGGTGAGTACGGATTTTCTGTTGTCGGTCAGGGCTTTGCCCAGCAGGAACTCCAGTTTGCGGATTTTATTCCCGCCGTAGAGCGGGCCGCTGACGTCGTCGCATTTGATATAGAGGCGGCTCAGGTGCAAGGCGTCGCCAAAGGTTTTGAGGCGGCGCACCGGTGTGGGCCAGTCGCCTAAATGGACGTGGGGCAGGGTTTTTTCAAGTGTGGGAAAAGCGGTGAAGAACGGCGTTTTGGCGTGCATGCTGGGCCTCTATGATAGTGGTCTGAATGAAAGAAGATAAGGGGAAAAGGCCGGAGGTCAAAGCAGAAAAACAGGGAGTGTGTAGGGGCGGTTCATGAACCGCCCCTACGGATTTTTGCCGGCGCTCAGGCCATATGCGGGTAGGCGGCGTGACGCGGCGGGGTGAAGGTCTCTTTGATGGTGCGTGGTGAGGTCCAGCGCAGCAGGTTAAGGGCGCTGCCGGCCTTGTCATTGGTGCCTGAGGCACGGCCGCCGCCAAAGGGCTGCTGGCCCACTACGGCGCCTGTGGGCTTGTCGTTAATGTAGAAGTTGCCGGCGGCGTAGCGAAGGCGGTTCATCAGATGGCTCACGGTCTCCTGGTCCCGGGCAAAGACGGCGCCGGTGAGGGCGTAGGGCGTGGTGGCGTCCACCAGATCCAGGGCGGCTTCCAGCTGGCTGTCTTCGTAGACGAAAATTGTCAGTACGGGGCCAAAGAGCTCTTCGCGCATGGTGACGTAATCTGGCTGATGGGCCAGAATCACCGTGGGTTCAATGAAATAGCCTTTCTGTTTATTACAGCCGCCGCCGATGATGACCTCGGCCTCGGCCGACTGTTGCGCTGCCTCAATGGCGCCGGCAAGTTTGTCGAAACTGCGTTCATCGATGACGGCGGACATGAAGTTTGTGAAGTCCTCTACGTCGCCCATGGTCAATGCGGCACACATCGCCTTCAATCCTGAACGGATCTCTTCCCAGCGTGAGGCGGGAATGTAGGCGCGGCTGCACGCCGAGCACTTCTGCCCCTGGTACTCAAAGGCGCCGCGCACCAGGGCGGTGACCACTTCGTCGGCCTGGGCGTCGTGGTGCATGAAGATAAAATCTTTGCCCCCGGTTTCGCCCACCAATCTGGGGTAGGAACGGTAGCGCGGCAGCTGGGCAGCCGTTTCCTGCCAGAGGCCGCTGAAAACACCGGTGGAGCCGGTGAAGTGAATCCCGGCCAGATCGGGCTGCTGCAGGGCCACCTGGCTGAGATCGGGTCCACGGCAGGGCACAAAGTTGATCACGCCGTCGGGGAGACCGGCCTCCTGGAGCAGGCGCATCAACCTGTATCCACTGTAGAGGGCGGTGGTGGCGGGTTTCCAGACCACGGTGTTGCCCATGAGGGCCGGGGCCGTGGTGAGGTTGCCGGCAATGGCCGTGAAGTTGAAGGGGGTGACGGCCAGCACAAAGCCCTCCAGGGGGCGGTAGTCGCTTTGATTCCACATGCCCGGGCCGGAGAGCGGCTGCGTGCTGTAGATCTCCTCGGCAAAGTGGGCGTTGAAGCGGAGAAAGTCCACGGTCTCGCAGGCGGCGTCGATCTCGGCCTGCTGCACGGTTTTGGACTGATTGAGCATGGTGGCGGCGTTGAGTTCGTGACGGCGGGGACCGCTGATCAGGTCGGCCGCCTTGAGCAGCACAGCAATGCGGCGGTGCCAGTCCAGCCCGCTCCACTGCGTCCAGGCCTTACGTGAGGCCTCCACGGCCATCTCAATTTCTTTGGGTCCGGCCAGATGGGCCACGCCCAGTTCGTGGCCGTGGTTATGGGGACAGAGTACGGGCACGGTGTGCCCGGTGCGCACGGCACGCCCGCCAATGATCAGCGGGATTTCAATGTGCTGATCGCGCTGTTTCTTCAGCTCGGCCTTGAGGGCCTCGCGCTCCGGGCAGCCTGGCGCATAGTTCATCACCGGCTCGTTGACGGGCCGGGGGAGTTTGAAGAGCGTGTTGGTCATTTCTCTCTCCTTTCTTGGGGTAGATCATGGCTTGTTTTCGATTGAAGAATAAGGTATATTTCCTTTTGGGATAAATCAAATTCATAGTATTTATTGGATGTATGAATCAAATTAATTTTAAAAGTCCAGGGCTCGACCTCAACCAGCTGCGGACGTTTTTCACCTTTGGTCAGGTGAAGAGCCACAAGGAGACGGCGCGACTGCTGCATGTCACACAGCCGGCGGTGAGCCACGCCCTGAAGAAATTGACGGATTCAGTGGGCAGTGCCCTCGTCGCACGGCAGGGGCAGCGCTATGTGTTGACCGATGCCGGCGAGCGACTGCACCGGAGCTGCGCCGCCATATTCTATGAGATTGAACGGGCAGAGGAGGATCTGCGCCAGACACTGCACCAGCAGCCGTCACAGGTGGTGCTGGGGGCCACAGTGGAGTTTGGTACCACGCTGCTCATCAAACAGATGGCCATGTTTCAGGCGGCCCATTCGGCCATTCATGTGGACTATCTTTTCTCGCACTCGCTGCTCGACAGGCTCCTGCGCGATGAGGTGGACCTCATCATCGATTGCTGGACGCATCAGCATCCCGCACTGACCGTGATTCCCCTGCTCACCGAACGTTACATTGTGGTGGCGGCGCCAATGTTCATCGATCGGCACCGCGTGGAGACGCCGCAGGATCTCTCTGCTGTGCCTGTGCTGAGTCTGGACAGCGCCGGGGCGTGGTGGAATAATTTTTTAACAATGCTCTCTGCGGCAGAGCGGCCGGTGTTCCAGCATTTGATTCAGATCAACCATATCCGGGGGTTGATCAATGGCGCTGTGGCGGGCATGGGCGTGGCGCTGGTGCCGCGCTACACCGTGGCCCAGGAGTTGGCATCGAACACCTTGGTGGAGCTCCTGCCCGGCTGGCCGCTGAAAGACGATGAGTTCTGTATCTATGTCAAGTCGGCGCGGCGCGACCTGGTCAAACTGGCCACGGTGATTTCCTATCTGAACGCCGCCTTTGCCGGTCTGGGCGGGACGATTTAAGAGGCGCGTCCCTGTCGAATATGTACAAAGAGGCGGTCCGGAGAGCAAGTCGAAACGGGGTGCACAGGAGGAGAAGATGTCAGAATTGATGGATAAAAGAATACGCGATTTTTTCAAAGAGAACGCCGGCCAGCTCTACCGGTCCAGGCCGCTGGCCCGGGCCGTGGGTGTGTCCAATAATGAATATGGCACTTTCAAACGGCGGCTGAAGATCTTGGCTGATGACGGTCAGATTGCCCGGCACAAGGGGGGGCGATACGGCAAGGCTTTCAAGATGGCACGCATCGAAGGCATTTTGCGCATGACCGGTCAGGGCTACGGCTTTGTGGACAGGGAGGACGGCGGAGACTCGGTATTTGTCAATCGGCGCAACGTGCGTGATGCCGTACATGAAGACGTTGTGTTGGTCGAGATCTACGCGCAGGAACCGGGCAAATCGCCAGAGGGCCGTGTACTCTCGGTGAAAGAGCGGGCGCGGAACAGACTGGTCGGCCTGCTCAAAACCGCCGGGGACTACGCCTATGTCATCCCCGATGACAAGCGTATTGCCGAGGAGATCACAGTCCCCGAGGGCGCCATGGGACCGGGCGTACCGGGTCACAAGGTGCAGGTGCGCATCACGCGCTGGGGCGAGGGGCGCTATCACCCCGAGGGCGAGGTGATTGCCAATATCGGCAAGCCGGGCAAGGGCGAGACCGACATGCTCTCAGTGATTCACGAGTTCGGCCTGCCGCTGAAATTTCCCAGGGCGGTGGAACACGAGGCCGCGGCGTGGACTGGCGCCATCCCCGAAGCCATGCTGCAAGGCCGCGATGATTTTAGAAACCGCCCGGTGGTCACCATCGATCCTGACGACGCCAAGGACTATGACGACGCCATTGACATTGAGCGCCGGGGCAATACCTGGCGCGTGGGCGTGCACATTGCCGATGTCTCTGCCTTTGTGCCCATCGGCTCAGAAACCGACAAGGAGGCGCTGGCCCGCGGCAGCTCGGTGTATCTGCCCGACAGGGCGCTGCCCATGCTGCCCGAGGTGCTCTCGTCCAAGCTCTGCAGCCTGGTGCCTGACGAAGACAGGCTGGCCATGAGCGTGCTCATCGATCTGGAGGCCGACGGCCGCGTGATCGACGCCAGCTTTCATCAGTCGATTATCCGCAGCCGCCACCGCCTGACCTACGGCGAGGTGCATAACTTCTTTGTCGGCGCACCCGCCCCGGCATTCAGCGATGCTATGCAGCAGATGCTTATTGACCTGCGCGAGGTCAGTCAGATGCTCAAGGCGCGCTGGCAGGCCTCGGGCACCATCGACTTTGATGCGCCGGAAGCCAAGATTGTCCTGAACGATGACGGCAGTGTGGCCGCACTGGGCCTCAGGGAGCGGCTGGAGAGCCATCGCCTGGTGGAGGCGTTCATGCTGCTGGCCAATCGCGTGGTGGCCGAGGGCGTGGCGCGCATGCGGCAGAAATCTGATCAGAAGCTGCCGCTGATCTACCGCGTGCACGAGCAGCCCAGCGGCGACAAGCTGGAGAAGTTTATCCGTTTTGTAAGGGCCATGGGCCAGAAGTTCGACCCCGGAAAGAAGGTGACGCCCAAGCGTTTTCAGCGTTTTCTGGAGGAGATCAAGGGCACGCCTTACGAGACCATTATCGAAGACCAGGCGCTGCGCACCATGATGAAGGCCCAGTATGACACAGAGAATATAGGCCATTTTGGGCTGGCGTTTAAACATTACGTCCATTTCACTTCTCCTATTCGCCGTTACCCTGACTTGGTGGTGCATCGCCTTCTGAAAGCCTATATGAAAGAGGAAACGGGCAACAAACAGATCCGCACGCTGGGGGAGATCTGCCGAAGCTGTTCGCTCAGTGAGATCAAGGCGGAGCGGGCCGAGCGTGAGGCGGTGAAGGTGATGCAGCTGCGCTACATGACGCGCCATGTGGGCGATGTGTTTGATGGCATTGTCTCCGGCGTGACGGGTTTTGGCCTCTTCGTTGAACTGCCCGAGACGCTGGTGGAGGGCATGGTTCGGCTGGGTGATTTAAAGGATGACTACTACGAGTTCGATGAGGTGCGCTATCGCCTCACGGGGCGAGGCACGGGCAAGGGGTATCGCCTGGGACAGGCCGTCAAGGTGAAGGTGGCCCGTGTGGATCTGGCGCTCAGGCGTATGGATTTTCTGGTGGCGGAATAGGTGATTGCGACACGAAGTGATCAACACCGGGTGTGGCTTGCATTTTCGGTTTTGCGTGAATGCCACACCCGGTATTGAAACAAAAGTCTACACGGAATGAAATGCAGATTTTATCTGGTTCTATGTTGAACCGAGTGGATTGATGCGCCATCCGTTTGATGCTTTTTAAATAGGTCTTGATACTTTTTTGCTAAAAAAGTATCCAAAAAAGGCTTCGCAGTTGAAATTCAATCGACATTTGCGCTGAGTCCCATCGTAAATGCATACCCCCCCAGGCCCCCCGTGGTAGCCTCTTTCTTGGCCAGCCCCGCTTAAAAAGCGCGGGGCAAGGTGTCTTGTTTTTACGCCGGCCCCTGTTCAGGCGCGTGATGTCTAGCGGTCGAACTGAGATCAACTGTCTCTTTCTTGCAGTAAAATGCACTGCAAGAAAAGGGATAGGCCAGAAACGTGTGCTCTGACGTCGGTGTTGAGTTCTTCAAGAAAAGGGAAAGAGCAGAAAGACGGCCAGGTCCCAGGCCACGTGGCTGATGATGTTCAGGGTGATCGAACGAAACTTCCAGTAGGTCAGGGCCCAGAAGGCGCCGCAGACGGCGGCGGCCAGCACCAGCATGAGGTTGCCTGAGGCCATGTGTACCGCTGCATAGAGCCCCGTCGAAAACCCGATGCCCTGCCACCCCCAGCGTGTTTCAAAGGCGTCCTGCAGCAATCCCCGCCAGAGTATCTCTTCGCCAGGTCCAATAATCAGTGCAATCAACAGGGCGATGACGCCCGTGGGCGCACCGGTTTTGAAGGCGTACACACTATTGATCTGATGGCCTGCAAAGTTGAAGAGCCAGCGGCTCAGGGTGTTGCCCAGGGCAAAGATGCCGTAGAGCAGGGCGGCTGTGCCCAGGCCCAGGGCGATATTTTTTATCGGACTGTTCCTGAATGAAGCGGTCATGCGCCGCACGCCCTGGGGCCACCAGTGGCCGCAGAGTCCGATCGCCAGAAGCACGGTGAGGGCCATCTGCGCCCAGAAGTGAACACGGAGGCCGGCAAAGAGCGGCATGAACCCGACGCTCACGGCAATTGTCATTCGTCCAGCCGGTGGTTTTTTAATCGCTTCGTTCATCGGCCGATCCACCGACCCGCTACAAATCCAGCAGCCAGTAAAATTCCAAAGAGCAGTTGCACCTGGGCGGTGAGACCGTCGAGCATGATGAATCCCTCGGCTTTGTGTTTTCCAATTGTAACCAGTTGGCGGGCGTGGAGAAACACCGGCAATGTGATGAGTACGGTGAGCGGGGCGTTGAGTGAGGGGCAGCCGAGGCGTCCAGCAAGAAGAAAAGCCAGAATGAGGATGAAAGGGGCCAGCATCAGCAGGGTGTAGTAGGTGGCAGAGCGCGGGTCGCCCAGCCGACCGGCCACGGTGCGGCAGCCTGCTTTGGGGTCTGAATGGATGTCATGCCAGTTGTTGGCGTGCAAAATGCCTACGGTGAAGCTGGCCATGGGCAGTGTCCAGATCAATGGTGCGGCGTCAAAGTGTCCGGTTTGGAGAAAATAGGTGCCAAAAACGGGCAGCAGGCCAAAGGCGAGGAAGATGGTGAGGTCGCCCAGACCGGCGTATTTCAGGCAGAATTGCTTCCCTGTGTAGCCCAGGGCCAGTAAAGTGCCCACGCCGCCCAGCAGCAGCACGGGCCAGCCGGCCAGCTGCACCAGTCGCAGCCCGATGAGCACGCCCAGGCCCAGACAGAGCCAGGCCCAGCGCCTTGCCGTACGTGGAGTGATCCATCCCCGTACCACGCCGCCACTCATGGGCAGTACCACGGCATCGAGACCGCGCTCAAAGTCATGGCTGTCATTTAAGAGGTTGGCGGCGGTGTGAAAGAAGAGCACGCCGAAGAGCGCGGCCAGAAAGCGGTCCCACAGAAAATGATATCCCTGATAGACGGCAATGGCCTGTCCCAGCAGTACGGCACTGATCGATGCCGGATAGGAAAAAGCACGCGCCACTTGGAACCAGAGTGCCGGGCCCAAGGGTTTTGCAGGTGCATTCTGAGCCTGTGTCATAGCTGTCCTCTGTTTTGGAATGGGCGTGAATGAAAGTATAGAATACAATAACGGCCGGGTGAAGTCAAGCGTGAAGTCGTACAGAAAGGGGAACTTTAGCCGGCCGTGACAGTGAATGAGAAAAGGGTTGATTTTTATCGGCACATTGTGTTATTTTTAAGAGGGTTAAAAGGACTCAAAAGGAAAAGGGGACGCATATGTCCAGGCGGCATCTGTTGACGGCGTTGATATTAACGGTTCTGCTGGCCGGCCATCTTTCAGCACAGCATGGTTCTTGGGGGCAAAATCCTGGTGGAAAAACAGTGTTCGCACAGCCCAAGGGATTTCTTGATGCATTGTTTGATGCCTCGCGTTTCACCATGTCGCACAGTTACAGCATGAGTGCGGGTGCCATTGGAAAGCAGAGTTTCAACCAGGGGCTTTACCTGAATACCATGAGTTGGAAATTGGCTGATCCGCTTTTTATGCAGCTGCGTGTGGGCTATGCGCATCAGCCGCTGGGCGGCAATTCACTCTTTGGTGAATCGTCTAAAAGCGGTCAGTTTTTTCTGCAGCAGGCCTATCTGGAGTATAAGCCCTTCAAGAATGCCAAGCTGACTTTTGAATATCAATCGATGCCGCAGTCCTCTTTTTATCACTCGCCGTTCGGTTTGAGTCGGAATATTGGAATCAATTGATGAAAATCAATGCGGCATAGAGATCTGCGTACAGAGGCCGAGAGCGGGGATTCTCGGTCTTTTTCATGACCCGTTGCTGTCAGCTTGTTTCAGTTTAGATTCTAGTATCGACATTTGATCGATTGTGTTTGAATCCGCATGACGCGGTGTGAACATTGTGCATGACTTTCTGAAAGGATGACATGGCCGCGCCCAGAAGACGCACCACACGGAACACCCAGAAGAGTCAACCGAGACGCGGTCCTCAGAAGGCGGGCCGCGCTTCCGCCGGACGTCCGGTCAAGAAAACGGCTGGGCGCAAGAAGCCGCCGGTAAACTGGCGTGATCGCGGGATGAAACTGGCCATTGGTCTCTTCATCATCGTCGATCTGTTTCTGGTGTTTTTCTTCATCAAACAATGCGCAAAAACTCCGATAGCCGATACGGCAGTGATTCAGGAGGAGGTGGTGAAACGCCCCCTTCAGATTGAGGTGCTCAACGGCTGCGGTGTGGGAGGCATTGCCAACGATTTTACAGAATTCCTTCGGGCCAAGGGCTTTGATGTGGTCAAGACCGACAATTACATTGAAGGCGGAACGGTTCGTTTTAATATTGAACAGACCACGGTGGTGGACAGGCGGGGTGAAATCAAGAAGGCCCGCCGTATTGCCAAGGCCCTGGGACTGGGAAACCATTGTGTGCTCTCTGAGCCCAATGATGCCTATTTAATTGATGCCACGGTGATACTGGGTGCAGACTATCAAAGCGTGCCTGGCTGGCAATCCATGGAGAAGTAATAATGTCAAAGATGAAAAGTGAGGATGTGGCGCGGCGAGCCGCACACCATGCTCTGAGTAAAAAAGCGGAGAATGTGACGGTGATCGATCTCAAGCCGGTGACCACCATGGCCGACTATTTTGTGGTCTGTAGCGGCTCTACCGATGTGCAGGTCAGGGCCATTGCAGAGGCCGTGGTTGACGGCATGCGTGATGAGGGGCAACGCGCCTGGCACAAAGAGGGGCTGGACCACAATACCTGGGTGCTCCTCGATTTTGTCGATGTGGTGGTGCATGTCTTCCAGGAGGAGACGCGTGAATTCTATGGATTGGAACGGCTGTGGGGTGATGCCCCCCAGGAAAAAATAACGGAAGAGATCGATGAAAATTGAGCAGTATTTAGAAAATCTGATCGAGGACGCCGCTAAAAAGGCGGGGCTGGATGTCGCCGGTTTAGAGCGGGCGACGATTTCGCCGACCAAGCAGAAGGGACACGGTGATCTGGCCTCCAACGCTGCCATGATTCTGGCCTCCAAAGCCAAAACCAACCCCCGGCAGATTGCCCAGACCCTGGTGGATCATCTGGATCTGGACGCGTCACAGATTGAATCAGTCAGCATTGCGGGACCGGGTTTCATCAACTTTACGCTGAGCAACGACTATCTCTTTGAGGGCCTTGCCCAGCTGCTTCAGATGGGTGACAACTACGGCTGTTCTCAGTGGGGTCAGGGCAAGAAGACACAGGTGGAGTTTGTCAGTGCCAATCCCACCGGCCCGCTGACTATTGGGCATGGCCGTCAGGCGGTGCTGGGCGATGCCGTGGCCCGGCTGCTGGAGGCCACAGGACACAACGTCACCCGTGAATACTATTTCAATGATGCCGGGCGCCAGATGCGCGTGCTGGGCGAGTCCACGCGACAGCGCTATCTGCAGCTTCTGGGTGAAGAGGCGCCGCTCTCCGAGGATCACTATCAGGGCGAATACATTCTGGACATCGCCAGACTGGCTGTGGAGGAGAAAGGCGATTCACTGAAAGCCGTGGAGGAGGTCGATTACTTCAAATCGCTGGCCGAACGTGAGATTTTTGAGGTGATCAAGTCCACCATCGCCCGTCTGGGCTTTGCCTTCGACGTCTTTTTCAACGAGAAGTCGCTCTATGAGAGCGGCAAGATCGATGCGGTGCAGGCCCTGTTAAAGGAGAAGGGGCTGATCTATGAGTCTGAAGGGGCGGTGTGGCTCAAGACCACGGAGATGGGCATGGATCAGGACAGGGTCATTGTCAAGTCTTCCGGTGAACCCACCTACCGCCTCCCGGACATGGCCTATCACCGTGACAAGATCGACCGTGGTTTTGAACTCATCGTGGATATCTTTGGCGCCGATCATGTGGCCACCTACCCAGACGTGCTGGCCGCTTTGGAGGCCATGGGTTATGACCACAGCCGGATCACTGTGCTCATCCATCAGTTTGTGACCTTGATGGAGGGCAAGGAAAAGGTGAAGATGTCCACGCGCAAGGCCAATTTTGTGACATTGGATGAGCTCATCGATGAGGTCGGCGTGGACGTGACCCGTTACTTCTTCCTGAACCGGTCGATGAACAGCCACCTCAACTTCGACTTGACCCTGGCCAAGACATCGTCCGATGAGAATCCGGTCTACTACGTGCAGTACGCCCACGCCCGTACCTGCTCGGTGATCGCCCATGCGGTCGACCAGGGGGCTGACGCCACCATTGAGGCCGACCTGACCCTGCTCACGGCGGCCGAGGAGCAGAATCTGATCAAGATGCTGCTCACCTATCCCGATGTGGTCAGCCATGCGGCCAGGGAGTTTGCGCCGCATAAAGTGCCGGCCTACCTGGAAGAGGTGGCTGCGGCTTATCATCGTTTTCAGCACGCCGGCAAGGTGGATGCACAGTTGCGCGTGGTGACTGAGAACGCAGAGACCACGGCGGCCCGTGTGGCGCTTTGCAAGGCCACAAAACGGGTGCTGGGCAATGGATTGAGATTGCTGGGGATTTCAGCGCCTGAGCGCATGTAAGGCCTGAGCCGCGGTGTTTTTCTGCGAGAGTGTCCCATAAAGTGACATACGGGCAGTTGGTTGGCCGCTGTGATCTACAGGCTCGGTGAAAATGCACTTGCTTCCTTGCCTATTTTTCTGTTAATTACATTTTTAAAAGTCTACAAAAACCGGGGCCTGCGTGTCCCGGTTTTCATGTGTAAACAGTGAGGGAATACCGTGAAACTCTTAATTACCGGATCAATTGCTTTTGACTATCTGATGTCTTTCCCCGGCAAATTCTCAGAACATCTGCTGGCCGATCAGCTGCAGAATCTCAGTGTCAGTTTTCTGGTGGACAGCCTGAATCGCCGCCGCGGCGGCTGTGCGGGGAATATTGCCTACACCCTGGCGCTGCTTGAGGAGAAACCGGTGCTTGTCGGCGCTGTGGGCTCGGATTTCAAGGGCTACGGCGAGGCGCTGGCCTGCGCCGGTGTGGACCTCTCGGGCGTTCACACCTGCGATGACGTCTTTACGGCCTCGTTTTTCTGCAATACAGACAGCGACAACAATCAGATTGCCTCTTTTTATACCGGGGCCATGCAGCATGCCCGGGAGATTTCTCTGGCGGATTTGAAGGTGAAAGAGGGGCTGGCCATTATCAGTCCCAACGACCCTGAGGCCATGTCACGGCACGCCGCAGAGTGCCGTACGCTGGGCATTCCGTTTGTCTACGATCCCAGTCAGCAGATTGCCCGTCTCGATGGCAAGACGCTGGCGGAGAGTGCCAAGGGCGCCAAGATACTCATCGTCAACGAGTATGAACTGGCCATGTTCAAGAAGAAAACCGGCCTCGATGACGCCGGCCTGAAAACGCTGGCCGAGATCGTCATTGTGACCCTGGGTGAGCGGGGTGCGGAGATCCGTCTGCCAGACCGTGACGTGCTGATCCCCGTGGCGCCGCCGGAGCAGATTCTCGATCCCACCGGCGTAGGCGATGCCTTCCGTTCCGGTTTGATGAAGGGGCTGAGCAACGGCCTCTCCTGGGAGACGGCGGGACGCATTGGCAGCCTGGCGGCCACCTATGTGTTGGAGACCGACGGCCCGCAGAGCCATAAATACACGCTGCGCGAATTTATCGGCCGTTTTGAAGATCTCTTTGGTCCCTCCGATGAAATCCGGTCGCTGCTGGCCGTCTGATGGTGGTAGAGACCCGTACCCTGACCATTGAGACGCAGGGCCATACGGATATAGTCGATATTACTGACAAGGCGCGGCAGGCCCTGTCCGACTGCGGCCTGAAAGAGGGGCAGCTCACGGTGTTTATCGGCGGCGCCACAGCCGGTGTGACCACCCTTGAATTTGAGCCTGGGCTGCTCAAGGACTTGCCCGCGGCCTTTGAGAAGATCGCCCCCACGGGTGGGGTCTATCATCACGACGCCACCTGGGGCGACGGCAATGGTGCCGCCCATGTGCGTGCGGCGCTGCTGGGTCCCAAGTTGGTGGTGCCCTTTGTCGATGCCCGGCTGCTCCTGGGGACGTGGCAGCAGATCGTCATCCTTGATTTTGACAACCGGCCGCGGCGCCGGGAGATCGTCCTGCAATTTTTTGGAGAGTAACATGCCCATTTCACCTATAGACTGGCACGATGGTGCCATCCGCCTTCTCGATCAAACCCTGCTCCCCGAGCAATGTGTCTGGCTGGAGGTGGAGGATATTCCCACACTGGCCGAAGCCATCCGTTCGCTGCGTGTGCGCGGCGCACCTGCCATTGGCATTGCCGCGGCGCTGGGTGTGGCCATGGCGGCGCATCGTCTGCCGGAAGCGGATCTGCCGGCCCTGCGCAAGGCGCTGGAACCGGTGGTGGAGACGCTGGCGGCCACACGGCCCACGGCTGTGAATCTCTTCTGGGCGCTGAACCGGATGAAGGCCGTAGTCGAGAATCCAATCTATGACAATGTCAATGTCCTGCGGTCGGCTTTGCTTACAGAGGCCCTGGCCATTCAGTCCGATGACCGCGCCACGTGCCGGGCCATGGGACGGCTGGGTGCGGCGCTGCTCCCTGAGAAGGCCACGGTGCTGACCCATTGCAATGCCGGCGGACTGGCCACAGGTGATTACGGCACGGCCCTGGGCGTCTTCTACGCGGCGCAGGAGATGGGTAAATCCATCCAGGTCTTTGCCGATGAGACACGCCCACTGCTGCAGGGATCGCGGCTGACGGCCTGGGAGTTGATGCAGGCCGGTATCGATGTGCATGTGCTTCCTGACGGGGCGGCGGGTTCGCTCTTTCAGAGCGGACGTATCGATGCGGTGTTTGTAGGCGCCGACCGCATTGCGGCCAACGGGGATGCGGCCAACAAAATTGGCACCTACCCCTTGAGCGTGCTGGCACGGCGGCATGACGTGCCGTTCTACGTGGTGGCCCCTGTCTCTACTTTAGATCTCTCGCTGCACTCCGGGCGGCAGATTCCCATTGAGCAGCGTGACGGGGATGAGGTGATCAACGGCTTCGGCCGGCGCACCGGTCCCAGCGGTGTCAAGGTCTATAATCCCGCTTTTGATGTGACACCCTCGGAGCTGATCACTGCCATCATTACAGAAGCAGGTGTGATCCGATCTCCCTTCAAGCAGGGGCTGCTTCAGGCTGCGGCCCAGGCTGGGCGGAAACCGGTCGGCACACAGTGAGCTTGTCCGGCTTTCATTCGGCAGTTCCTTCCGGTTTGAATGAGAGACGCAAAAAAAGCAAGTCGGACATCATGTAAGTTCAACAAAAACAATTCTTTTTTACAGATTGATGCCCCGTTGTAAACTGCGGGGCATTTTTTTTGCTTACAATGCGAGATTCCAGGGGATTGTCTAATAAGGATTGAAAACACATATATGATTCGTTTGAAAAATGGGGTACTCGCGGTCGCATTGATGGGGGCCGCACTGGTGCAGTCGCAGGGCGTGGAGATTGAATGGCGGGCGAATACAGAGCCCGATCTGGCGGGCTATAAGGTGTACTGGGGCGCTGTCTCCGGTTTTTACAGCGCCATGCTGGACGTGGGAGAAGACACGACGTTCACACACGCTGATTTTCCTGAATCAGGTCAGACTTATTTTGCGGTCACAGCCTATGACAAGGCTCATAATGAAAGTGGTTTTTCTGAAGAACTGGTGCTTGAGAACCTCTATTTCCATCAGCAGTTCAGTCTGAACCGAGGCTATCCCAATCCTTCCAATCCGTCGGCCACATTCCCCTACAGCCTGACTTCAACCCTGGATGTACATATTGCCATTTATGATATATTGGGGCGGGAGGTCTCGGTGCTGGTGGATGAGAGGCTGGACGCCGGCGGTTATTCGGCCTTGTGGCCGGGCACGGACAAACAGGGGCGTGAGGTGGCCAGCGGGACGTATTTCTGCCGCATGCGCGTGGGGCAGTTCTGCCTGACGCGTAAAATTATTTTACTGCACTAGGGAAGGTGTCCGATCACAGCACCGCTCCATGGCGTCATCATAATGTGGTGCCATCTGCTTCCAGTCAAAGCGGGCCATGGCGGCAGCGGTTTTATCTGTGCTCAGGTTTTTCTCTGTCAGCAGGTGTTGTAATTTGTCTTTCAACTCATCCATATCCCCATAGAAATATCTGCTAAATTCATCCTCAGGCAATAGTTCCGGGTAGGTCAGCCTCCGTGGAAGCAGCGGCGTGCATCCGCAAAATATTGCCTCAGCTACGCTGGCGCCAAAGAAGTCGTGGTTGGAGGTGATGGGGAGAATATCTGCCTTCCAAAGCCATCGAGCGTAGTCTGCCTGGCTGTCTGCATAGCCATACTGCACTATTTTTTTCCCCAATTGGCGTTGTGCCGTGTCAAAGATCTCTGGTTTCTGACTGAAATTTTCACCGAGTATGGCCACTTCAAAATCGACTCCCTCCTCATGAAGGAGGAGTAAAACCTTGAAAAAATCTTCGGGATTTTTGTCATACTCCCAACGATGATTCCACAGAACCAGAGGTGTGGTGCTTGTGTGGCGCACACGGGGGGCATGGGCGCGCAGCGCTTCCAGGTTCAGGCCCAGATGAAGGACCTCGCTTTTATGTGCGATGCTCTCAATATTATTTAATTCTCTATGGTCAGGAAAATGTTTCAGGAAGGGCGTAAGGGCGCTAAGAAATGTCCGGCGATGGAAAGCTGAATTAAAGAAAACAGTGTCGGCGGCCAGCGCCGTGACATAGTTGATGAAGCCGTAGTGCCTGTCTCTACGGTGTTTCAGATCACGATCTGTAGGCGACCAGGGGTAGACGAGCTGATTTTCATGAAAATAGACGGCTGTCGGGATATGGGCCGTTTTTATCCGGGTTAAAGCGAGAAATGAGCTTAAGTCCAACATGTCTGTGGCGAGAATAAGATCTGGGTAGTTGTTCATATCCATGAATTTCCTGGCCAGCGTCACTGCGCCGCCGTGCATGCGCCATTTCCAGTACTGACCGTTCAGTGATAGAATTTCAACGTCATGCCGGCTGTGATCCTTAAAGCCCTGTGCCCATTGGGCATGTGAGCCGGTGTAATAGGGTTCAATGAGGCAGATCTTCAAAGTGTCGCTCCGGTTTCAATGTGGACTTTAATATGCAAAAGGACAATGAAGATTTCAAGGTGTTCGTACAGTTCCTTCGGGGTTCACGCGTGTTTATTCGTATAACATTGAGAGCACAGTGCAACGTGCCTGTGATGGAAGAAGAGGATAGACATGCAACCGGTTTCCCCACCGCTGGCCTATGGCATAGTGGACATTAAAAAATTGAGTATTCTGGCCCATCAGTATCAACAGCTGATGGCTACAGGTGCGCTCAGTGTGCATCCTTTTTTTGCGGCGGCTATGGAAGAAATGTGCTTTACCTCTCAAAGCGTCATGCCGGATGCGCGATATATCGTGATTGCGGCTGTGTACGCACCGCCGGTTCGCGTGACACTCGATACAGGTGAAGTACGGTTGAATACATTTTTGCCCTCTGAATATTTCCTCCCGGGTTTCAACTCTGAGACATTGGTGGCAGAAATACGTCGTTCAATAGATCGCTGTGCCGATGCAGAGGTGGCCGCTGCCGGTCCATTGCCACTCAAGGCACTGGCTGTCGGCAGCGGATTGGCGGAGTATGGGCGGAATAATCTGGCTTATATACGGGGCATGGGGAGTTTTCACAGGCTTTATGCGTTTTTTACCAATGCAGAGGGCCTGCAGGCGGAATGGCGTTTTCCACCTATTATGGAGGCCTGCCGCGGGTGTGAACTGTGCAGCAAGGCCTGCCCTACCAATGCTATCCCTCTGGACCATTTCCTGGTGCATGCCGGGCGTTGTCTGACGCTTTTTAATGAAAATGTCGGTTCTTTCCCGGATTGGCTCCCCAAAGAAGCCCACAACGCCTTAATGGGATGCATGCGTTGTCAGTGGGTGTGTCCGACAAACAGGCCCTATATTCTGAACCTAGACCACCTGGCCACATTGGATGAGGAGGATCTTTTGGCGATACAAGGAATGGCGCCTCAATCAATACTGCCTGTAGAGGTGCAGAGAAAACTGCGCCGGAACGGCAGTACGGCCGGTTCTGATATCAATACCGTCTGGTTGCGGAATATTCTGGCGCTGTTGGGTGAGGGCGTCCCTGTTGAATAACGGGTTGTCATTAGTGAAATGATCGCAATGAAATACTCGCTCGATGAACCAAGGCTTTCCCATTCATATTTTGGGACAGCCTTTTTGCTTTTGTGGGTCTGGGGGGGCGTGAGCGGCAATGCAGGAAAATACGGTTGAAGTGAGAATTTTTAAAATATATATCGGTTTCACAGAGAATGCACCTGAAAAACAGTTAAATTCATGACATGCGTAGATAATAAAAAAAGGCTTGAATTATTTCTGCTTTATTTGTAATATGAATCGTGTCTTCCTTTGGCTTGACTGATGTCGAGGTCTTCAATGAAACCTTTCCGCCGTTACCTGCCGTTGCTCTGTCTGTGTGTGTTCATATTCTCTTGCTCTTATCGGGAATTGATGGAGGCATTGGATATCAAGCGGCCTCAGGTTCAATTTGAGCAGGTTGAAGTGGCTGGCCTCTCTTTTGATCAGATCGATCTGGTCTTTACATGCTCCGTGAAGAACCCCAACAGTGTGGGGGTGCAGCTGGCTGGATTTGATTATGACTTCAAAGTCGATTCACTCACGCTGCTCTCCGGCCAAGAAGACCGCCCCCTCGATGTGCCGGCCCAGGGTGCAGGAGAAATACGACTGCCTTTGTCACTGAAATTTAAAGATCTCTACGCCCTCAGTCAGACCTTCGAGTCGAGGGACAGTTCATCCTATGCACTGCGATGCGGTTTCTCTTTTGACCTGCCGGTGTTGGGTAGGGTGCGTGTGCCCGCCAAACACCGTGGCGTGGTTCCCCATGTGAAACTGCCCCGGCTGGCCTTCAAGGACTTGAAGGTGAAGCGGTTGAATCTCAGTGGGGCCGAGCTGATGCTCAGGCTTTCATTTCAGAATCCCAATCGCTTCTCCATGCATCTCAAAGGGCTGGATCTCGGTTTTACGGTGAACGGCAAATCACTGCTTAAGAGTCATCAGTCTCACGCGCTGGTGGTGGAACAGGCGGGCCGGCGGACCGTGGATATCCCCATCAGCATGAATTTTCTGCAGATGGGTTCCACCGTGTACGAGATGCTCATTGGCAACAAGCCGCTGCACTATGGGTTGAAGGGCGGCGCTGAGATTCAAACGGCCATGCCGATGATCGGTCAAGTCCGTCTGCCCATTGATGAGCAGGGAACCTTGAAACTTTCACGTTGAACCCTGGAGCTGTGCCATGCAGATTTTGGCTGTTCTCTGCGCCCTGGCAGTGATGGTCCCTGCGCTCCTGCAGGGCCAGTCCCCTGGCTATCGCGGCGTTTTTTCAGAGATGTTTTTCGGTCGTCAGCCCAGTGCGCGGTCTGAGGCCCTGGGGCGGGCGCAGGTGGCTGTGGGGGGTGAGCTCTTCGCCTCCTATTATAATCCTGCGGCTGCTGCGTCGCTGGCGCATTTCACAGCTGGGTCTGCCTTTGCCAGCCCCTATTATCTGGAGGCCAGCCGCTATGACTATTACGGCGCCGCCCTGCCGCTGGGGCGCTACGGTACGGTGGGTTTCAGCCGTTTTTTCTTTGACAGGGCGCCGGAATCCGCGCAATATGACGATGCTATCGTAGAACGGCGTGATGATACAGCCCTGTATTCGATGAATTATGCGCTGCGCATCGGCCACTGGATCGATGCCGGGGTGACTGTGCATCTTTTCAGGCGATTGATGTCTGAACCGGATTTTGAATGGGACATGCGCGGCTGGCCCGTGGATATCGGCCTGTTCCGGGCCGTCTCACTCGGCGAGAGCGGATCATTGCAGTTGGGGGCGAGCCTCTCCAATCTCAATGGTGTGAAGGTCGGCATAGAGAATCAGAGAGATGCGCTGCCGCAGATTCTTCGACTGGGCGGCAGCTATATTGCCAATTTCAGTGAAGACCGCGTTGAACCGCTGATGCGCCTGCTGGTCACAGGGGAGTATCAGGCGCTACTCAACAGCGACTTTCATCGGGCGTGGCGCGTGGGGCTGGAGGCGTTGCTCTGGGAGGTGCTGGCGCTGCGTGTCGGGGGCTATCGCGAATCGCTGGATGATCATGGCATTGCCCGGAATCCCGATGCCCTGACAGAATTCACCTATGGCGCCGGACTGGTTGTCCCGCTGAAGACGTGGATGCCCGAACTCCCCGACTGGGTGATCCGCCTGGACTATACCCATCTGCCCCAGCCCGATTATACAGGCGGGGCCGCCAATTGGGAGCGCTTCACGGCGCTGGGCGTGAGCGTGGAGATTCGTTAACGAGGTGATTCAGGCGCATCGCCCCGTTTTTCCTTTTGATTGCCTGTTTTTCGTATTAACTTCTATATAACTATTAAAAACAATGAAATATCAATTTTTTGACTGGATTGCACACCGGCGGTCTGAATCCGATACTTCGGTTATGGCATTGAAGCGGGGTGCGTGGATCCGGAAAGGCAGACATGCGTAAATTTATTGCCATCTATATTGACCTGGAGAATGTGGCCGGCATTCTCGACCTGGACCGGCTGCTGCAAGACCTCATCCTGGAGGGCGGGCAGAACGAGGCCGAGGAGTTCATCTTTGCCGTGAAAGTGGCCTGCGGCAACAGCGCCTCCATCACCAAGCTGCGTCGTCAGCTGGTGGACAATAATTTTGAGATCCGCGAGGCGCCGCGTGTGGCCGGCAAGAAGAATCGCGCCGATCTCATCATCAGCTTAGACGCCTTTGAGAAACTCTACCTGGACAAGCCAGAGATCGACCGTTTTGTCTTTGTTACCAGTGACTCCGACTTCTCGGTGATCATGGACATTCTCCGCAAGTTCGGCAAAGAGGTCTGGCTGGTCACCAAGGAGGGCGATGAGAAGCGCCCCATCTTCACCAACTGCACAGACAATATCCTGCTCATTCCGCAGAAGGGCAAGGTACGGCCCAAGTCCAGCAAGAAGCCTGCGTCCACGGAGACCAGCGCGGCCCCGTCATCCAATGCCAAGGCCGCGGCGCCCGCCGTCTCCAGAGGCGATGAAAGTGCCGATGAACTCTTCACCAAGGTACTGATCAGCCTTGATCCCAGCCAGAACTACTCGCTGAATGTGGTGGCCAACAAGATGCAGCAGCTGGACAAGTCCTTCAAGATCAAAAACACGCGCTATAAAAAGATGACCACCTTGGCCAAGGAGTTTGAGAAGCGGGGCTGGTTCAAGACGCAGAAACACGCCGAGGGCCATTTGATGATCATGGACCTGGAAGACGCGGGCTGAGCAGCGCCACAGCACAGTTCGAATTTTTCAGCGGGGCAGGGGTTTATTGGGCAACCGTGATTAGAGAGAGGTACATGCCATGAATGCGCAATGGTTGCTTTACGCCCTGGCTCTTGTAATTGTGGGGCATGTTTACTGCTGGATTAGGATAGTGACCTTTCTACAGCAGCGTGATGTGAAGATCAATTTTTTTCTGCTGAAAATGCTCATCATCAAGTATGTGAACCAGTACAAAGCCATTACCATGGCAGAAAACGGAAAACCCGGTCCCTATTTTGGCGCCTGGATTCTCAGCATCAATCTGATCTGGGTTTTGATGGCAGCATATTTCATTATTCAATAGAGGAACAACCAAAGGAGCCGGATTGAAGTCGATTCTGACCGTTTTATGGCTGGGCCTCGCCTTGATGTCTTGCGGCCGCGTTGCGCCGCCGTATACTGTCAAACGCGTGGCCGCCAATGGGATTCATCTGGCGGTGGCAGAAGCGGGGCGGGGCGATGAGGCCATTGTCTTTCTCCATCACGGCGGCGGCAATCTGAGCATGTGGCAGCGCTTTGCCCAGCCCTTTGCAGACGACTACCGTCTCATTTTCATCGATCAGCGCGGTCACGGGCGTTCAGACAAGCCCGAGGCCGGGAACCATATCGATACACTGTGTGTGGATGTGGCGGGCGTGATGGACGCCCTGAAAGTGGACAAGGCCCATGTGCTGGGGGCCTCGCTGGGCGCTGAGGTGGCCCTGGCACTGGCGGCGCACTACCCTCATCGCGTGATCAGTCTGGTGCTTGAAGGTGCCCTGCACAGCGCCTACGGTCCTTACAGCGCCGGAGAGAAGCCGGAATCGGATTTTGATGCTGCTGCGGTCCGGCAGTGGACGGAGATACCTGTCAAGGTCTGGGCCCATGAAGCCGCCATGCTGGACAGCATGAAAGCGGAGTATGGCGAACACTGGAGCGCATCTGTTGAAGATTATCTGCGTTACGGCGCCCATCGCCTGGATGACGGCCGCCTGTCCGAGGGCTGGATCAAACCCTGCCGCGACGCCTATATCCGGCACTATTTTACCTATCGCTTTGAACACTACTATCCCCGCGTTCAGTGTCCGGTGCTCTTGCTGCCCAGTGGCGGTGAGTTTGAAGATACGGCCACGCGTCGGGCCATAAAGAAAATGGCGGCGCTGGGTGCCGATGTGAGAATTGAAGTCATCCCTGATCTCATGCACGCCTACGGCTGGCTGGTGACGCCGGAAAAGCTACAACCTGTGGTCGTGGATTTCTTGGCGAAAAATCACCATTGATCCCATGCGTTCTCGCCTGCATCAATGACGGGGTCTCAGCCCCATGCAGGCTCACAAAGCCCTTGACTTGACGGGCCGGAATCCTTACATTTTCTCACTGAAGAGAAACGGTGAGATCCACCCTGTAACCCCCGCATAACCTGGCGTTCTGGGGGCTTTTTAGTGGATGGATGGCCGTTGGTGAACATGCCTTTTGTCGGGCCTCCCGCCGGAAACCAATCGCTGCACAGATGCATGACCGAAACATCAGTTGCCGGCTCGCCCTTTTCATAGAGAGGAACACCCTGTTCGATGATTCTATCGAAGATTCAAGTCAACGGATTTAAATCCTTTGTCAAGAAAACCGAGCTGAAGTTTGACGGGCACATCACCTGCGTGGTGGGACCCAACGGCTGCGGCAAGACCAATATTGTCGATGCCATTCGCTGGGGGCTGGGCGAGCAGCGCGCCTCTGTGCTGCGCACCGACCGCATGGAGAATGTGATCTTCTCCGGGTCGCGGGCGGCCAAGCCTGTGGGCATGGCCGAGGTTTCGGTCACCTTTGACAACTCCAGAAATATTCTCCCTATCGATTTTTCCGAAGTGGTGGTCACGCGCCGCCTCTACCGTTCCGGCGAGTCTGAGTATCTCCTGAACAAGACGCCGGTGCGCCTGAAAGACATCAATGACCTCTTGATGGACACGGGCATTGGCGCCGATATGTACTCTGTCATCGAACTCAAAATGGTGGAGGATATTCTCTCAGACAAGGCCGAGGACAGGCGCAAACTGCTGGAAGAGGCCGCTGGCGTCACCAAGTACAAGCACCGGCTGCGCACGGCCATCCGTAAGCTGGACGCCACGCAGAATGATCTGCTCCGCGTCAATGATATCATCTCTGAGGTGGAGCGCAGCGTCAACTCCCTGCGCCGCCAGGTGCAGAAGGCCAAGCGTTATCAGGCCTATCAGGAGCAGACCAAGACCCTGGAGCTCAGTCGCGGGGCCTTTCTTTTGCGCAAGGTCACGGCCGAAGTGGGTCCCATGAAGAAGCGGCTGGACGAGCTCAAGAACACCCGCGAGGGCTCTACCTCTGAGATCACCAAGGAAGAGGCCGGTCTGGAGGCCATCAAGGCCAATCTGGTGGAGAAGGAGCGGCATCTGGTGGCGGCCCGTGAGGCCCTCTCCCAGGTGATTACGCGCATTCATCAGCGTGAGGGTGACATCCGTGTGGGCAAGGAGCGCGTGCTCTCACTCTCAGACCGCGTCACCCGTTACGAGCGGGAGGTCGTCGACTTAAAGAAGCGGCTGGAGGATCAGAAGTCGCATCTCGACGTGACCACACAGGACCGCGAGGGGCTGCAGGTGAAGATCACCTCCACGGGTCGGCTCTTCAACAACAAACGCAAAGAGCTTGAGGTCTTTCAGCAGGGGCTGAACCTCAAACGCCTCGATTTAAACGGCAAGAAAAAAGAGATCATCGAGTGTCTTGAAGAGGTGAACCGCCTCTCCAATCAGGAGACCAGCATCCGCGCCAAGATGGACAACAGTCAGGGCCGTATGGAGCGTCTCGATGAAGAGGACACGCATTACCGTGGCGCCCAGTCCCGCGTGACTGACGGCCGCCTGGAGGCCGATGACACGCTGAAGGCCGCGCAGAAGGCCAAGGACGGACTGGCCGCCGATCTGGAGAAGATCGGCCGCCGGCTGGAGGGTGTGGCCGAGTCGCGCGCCAGCGCCCGTGAACGTTTCTATCAGGACCAGGGCGAGCTGGAATCTGCACGCTCACGCATGGGCTTTCTCCAGAGTGTTTTGGAGAGCGGTGAGGGCATGTCTGACGGTGGTAAGAAGCTGCTCAAGGAGAAGCCCGAGGGCCTCATGGGCGCTCTGGGTGACTTGATCACGGCCGAGAAGAAGATTCAGCGCGCCGTGGAACTGGGCCTGGGTGAGGCCGCCCGCTATCTGGTGATGGAGTCGGCTGAGGATGCCTTTGGCGCCCTCAAGGTGCTCAAGCGTCTGGGCGGCGGCGGTGTGGCCATGGTGGCCTTAGACCGCGTCTCTGATCTGGAATCGGCGGAGCGCCCCAAGGTGCCCGCAGGCATTGAAGTGGTGGACTGGGCGGATAATCTCATCGGTTGCGACGACGACCTCAGGCCCGTGGCAGAACATCTGCTGGGCGACATGATGATCGTCCCTCATCTGGATGCGGCGCAGGCGCTGGCCAAGGCGTGGGCGTCCACTGCGGTACGCATTGCCACACTGGACGGTGAACTGGTGACGCGCTGGGGCGTGATGCAGGGCGGTGAGGCCAAGGGTGAGGACGGCTCCATGCTGGGCCGCGTGCAGCGGGTCAAGGCCCTGGAGAAGCGTGTGGAGATTCTCAGCGCCTCCATGGCCGAGGCCAAGGAGGAGCTGGACGGACTGGAGCGCGAGCAGTCGCGGCTGATGAAGAAGCGCGATGAGCTGCGCAAGCGCCAGGGCGATGTGGACCGGGCGTTGTTGAACGCCGAGAAGCAGCGTGCGCAGATCACCTTTGAGTCTGAAAAGGCCGAAGAAGGGCTGCAGCGCAATGTGGATGAACGGAAGAAACTGCTTACCGAGATTGAACAGGGCAAAGAGCATTTAGAGAATATGCGCCCCCGCATGGAGGCGCTGATTGAGCGGCGTGAGCGCATTGAAGGCGCCTCTGCGCAGATCCAATCCGAAGTGGAACGTCTGGAAGAGGAAGAGACGGCCATGGAGGAGGAGGTGCATCGCCTCAACCTCCAGCTGGTGCGCCAGAAAGGCGAGGCCAAGAATCTGGACTACGACATCGATCGTTCACAGATTCTCATCAAGGAGCTCTCTGAGACCGTGGAGACCCGCGCCGAGGAGATTGCGCAGGCCAAGGAGGATATTCAACTCCATCGCCAGGAGATTGAAACCAATGAAGCGGCCATTGTCAAGGATTTTGAGGAGAAAGAGTCTCAGGACAAGGTGCTGCACGAGCAGGAAGGTGTTTACGAGGAACTCAAGGAGACGCTGGCACGCCGCGAAAAAGAGGTGCGTGATGCCCGGCGCAGCCGTGAAGAGGCTGCCGAGCAGATCCATCGCCTGGAGATGGAAGTGGCCGACCTGGAGCACCGCGGCAAGACCTTGAGCGAACGGATCTGGGAGAGCTATCAGGAGGATTTGCGCAAGGTCACCCCGCCCGATGAGCTGGACCTGGACGCAGCCGAGCATGAGATTGACGAGCTGAAGCGCAAGATGCGCGCCCTGGGCGGCGTGAACATGGAGGCCCTGGACGAGTTTGAAGAGGAGTCCAAGCGCCTGGAGTTTCTCACGCAGCAGCGTGCTGACCTCAAAGAGGCGGAGTCTACGCTCAATGAGACCATTCTCAAGATCAACCAGACCGCCCGTGAGCGTTTTGATGCCATCTTCAAGGAAGTACGCGTGAACTTTCAGCAGACCTTTGCCCGCTTCTTCAAAGGCGGCGAGGCCGATATCTGGCTGGACGCCGATGAAGACCCCCTGGAGGCCCAGGTGCAGATCAAGGCGCGGCCCGCGGGCAAGGCCTTCCGCGACCTGACGTTGCTCTCAGGCGGCGAGCGTGCGCTCACGGCCATCAGTCTGCTCTTTGCGCTCTACCTGGTCAAGCCCTCTCCGTTCTGTATCTTAGATGAGATTGACGCCCCGCTGGATGACACCAATGTGGGCCGCTTCACGGATGTGCTCAATGAGTTCTCTGAGAAGACGCAGTTTGTGATTGTGACGCACAACAAGGCCACCATGAAGGCGGCCCGTGCGCTCTACGGCGTCACCCAGGAGCAAGAGGGCATCTCCAAGCTGGTCTCTGTGCGCTTCAATGATGACGAGAAAACCGAGGAAAGAGAAAAATTAGAGGCCGTTCTGTAGAAAGGCCTTGACAAGTGGGTGTGAAAGCCCTATATTAATGTCTCATATCGCGGGGTGGAGCAGCTGGTAGCTCGTTGGGCTCATAACCCAAAGGTCACAGGTTCGAATCCTGTCCCCGCTACAAAACCGAAAAAGGCATCCCAAAAGGATGCCTTTTTTGTTTTGTGGGACTGGGTTCGAACATAGGTTCGACTGCCGAGTGAAGCGAGGCAGGACGCGAACGAATTTTGTGAGCGTCAATCCTGTCTGTGGCGCACACCCCCTGTGGTCCCCCTCGAGGGGGACAGGAGCCCTTTCCTGGTCGTTTCAGGCATAGGCTCATCTCCAATGGCGTCATCGGCTTCCTCCCTTGAGGGAGGATTGAGGAGGGTGTCGTTAGGGGGGGGCTGAATAAGCTCAAGGGTGAATTATCCTGATCGGTTCTGTGCCAACCGGCTTGATTCTGCTAGCAAATCCCACTCGAATACATGTAAGTTCGTGTTTAACTTAATCCATTACTCCTGATATGCAATGTCATTCAAAGGCAATGAAAGGAGCAGTTGTATTGTGTGCGTGGGCCACACCCCCTGTCGTCCCCCTCGAGGGGGACAGGAGCCTGTGCCTGTCCGTTTTGGGCAGAGGCTCATCTCGACTGGCGACATGGGCTTCCTCCCTTGAGGGAGGAGTGAGGAGGGTGTTGTTTGGGAATAAGCAGAAGGGTACGCCATGTCGCCCAGGACCATACTTCCATACCAGAAACACCTGAAAGCAGTTTCCAGGATGCTTCGGAATAATATGACCGATGCCGAACGGAAGCTTTGGAAGCATATCCGGAAAAAACAGATCAAGGGGATTCAATTCTATCGCCAGAGGCCTATTGGGAAATATATTGTTGATTTTTATGCCCCAGACGCCAAGCTGGTTATTGAAGTTGACGGCGGCCAGCATTATACCCCCAGGGGGAAAGAGAGCGACCAATCAAGAGACGCCTTTATTTCAAGCTTTGGCCTCAGGATTTTGAGATATGGCAATCATGAAGTGATGAGCAATATTCAGGGTGTGGTTGAGGACATTGTGCATCATTTATAATATGCAGTAGAATCAAGCCTTCCTTCGGTGTTCTCGTGGGCCACACTACACCCCCTGTCGTCCCCCTCGAGGGGGACAGGAGCCCTTTCCTGGTCGTTTCAGGCAGAGGCTCATCTCCAATGACGTCATGGGCTTCCTCCCTTGAGGGAGGAGTGAGGAGGGTGTCGTTTGGGCAGCAAGCGATGTTTCTGTGAGTGACCCATGGCGTACTGGAGTGTAGGACGCCAACTTTTTTTGTGAGTGTCAATCCGGTCTGTGGCGCACACCCCCTGTCGTCCCCCTCGAGGGGGACAGGAGCTGGTGCCGTCCGGTTAAGATAGGTTCTCACCTCGACTGGCGACATGGGCTTCCTCCCTTGAGGGAGGACTGAGGAGGGTGTCGTTTGGGAAGAATGGTCTGCCAATACACGGTGTGATATTTTCTTGAATATTCCCGCGCTTCATCGGTTTAACTGCTTTCCGACCGTCCATTTCAGCTGATACTATTTCCTCAAGGAGATTGCAATGAAAACGAAACCCGACCCGCAGACCCTGGATGCCATGCACAGAGACCCTGATAATTGGAGGGGGCTGTTCTATGTGAATCGGAAGGATCCCCGCATCATGGTGCCCAAGCGCATTCTGGGGCTGGGGTGGACCTTCAACTTTGCCCATCCAATGAGCTGGCTGGTTGTTTTCGGTTTGATAGTGGCTATTGTGGCCCTGGGTGTTATGGGCGGTTAATAGACGCTTTAAAACGAGATGCCCTGACTCTGGCCTGGCGTACCTATAGCATCGTACCGGAATATTCTTCGCCATCCCATTGGAGGCTCTCAATAGGGGTTGGTGCTTACGGTTGATCACTGTATCGGAACTATATTTCCGCTGATTGCGTTCTATGGCAAGTGTCATTGACGTCTGCTCTTGGGAGAGTTTTCTAGGTAAGGCGTCTTGAACATACACGTTTAATTGCTATGGCGGAGGCGACGATGAATATAGAGCATGTGGCTATTTGGACAGATGATTTGGAAGTGATGAAACGATTCTACGTGAAATATTTTCATGCGGCGCCAAACGAGAAATACGTCAACTCTACCAAGGGATTTTCGTCTTATTTTCTCTGTTTTGAATCAGGCGCCAGACTGGAGATTATGCAGCTGCATGGGATGGCCGGGTCTGGACGTACGCCTGGCGAGCAGCGTAAGGGATTCGCCCATCTGGCTTTCTCCCTGGGCAGCCGGCAGGCTGTGGACGCGTTGACCTCGACCTTGAGGGAAGAGGGGTATCCAGTGCTGGATGGACCGCGCACCACCGGGGACGGTTACTATGAATCCACGGTGCTTGACCCCGAGTCCAATCGCCTGGAGCTCACTGTATAGGCGGCCTGGTGAATCAGAAAGGGCAAGTTGACGACAATGAAGGCTGTTGATTTTCATATGCACTCTGGGCACAGCAGTGACGGAGAGTTGCCACCTGAAACCTTGGTCTCCCGATGCTTAAGTGCCGGGCTTGAAGCCATCTCCATTACAGACCATAATACAGTGCGTGGCGTGCGTGAGGCAGGGCGTAAGGCCAAAGGAACGGGTTTGACTGTCGTTCCAGGCATTGAGATAGACTGCATGCTCAACGGCGTTAAACTCCATGTGCTGGGGTATCATGTGAATATTGAAGACGCCGCATTTCAGTCGATAGAGGCCGCAGCCACAGGTCGGGAGAAAGCGGCTTTTTTTAAGCTGATGATTCGATTGGAGGAGATGGGGCTGGGCATTGCGCCTGAAATTGTACTGGCCGCTGCAGAGGGGCATGTGCCTTCGCCGGAGTTGGTGGGAGAGGTGCTCCTTGAAAGTGACGCATTCCGTGATGATGTCCGCCTGGCCCCCTACAGACCGGGAGGCAGCAGAAGCGATATGCCCAACTTTAATTTTTACTGCGATTTCTGCACGCCCGGGAAAGTCGCCTTTATTCCGCAGCAGCACCCCCCGCTTGTGGAGGTGGTCAGCTTAATCAAACGGACCGGCGGTGTGGCCGTACTGGCCCACCCCGGTGATTCCCTTAATGATCCCGATGTGCAGTTGCCCGCTGTTTTTGATCGGGGTGTAGACGCTGTGGAGGTGTTCAGCAGCTATCACAGCAAAGAGGAAGTGCAGTATTTTCTCCGACAAGCCGAGAGATATGGAAAAGGCGTGACCTGCGGCAGTGATTTTCACGGCAGGCATAAACCGGCCATTGCTCTTGGGGCTGTGGACTGCGGCAGCCATCTCCCGCGTGTGCTGGAGACCCTGGGGCTGGGGTAGTCAGAACTGCGTGCTGCGGCAGGTGACCGGATATTTTCCCCTTGATTAAAGCAGAATTTTTTTTTATCATAGATCAGATGAAGTCTGGCAACGCCCGTTGCCCGATGTATTCTCCGACATTAGGAAGAAACCGGGGGAGTACAATCGCTTCTTGCAGGCCCGCCTGCATATCCTAATCCATTGAATGAATGATTTCATGGGTTGGGCGTATGAAAAATGTATTTCAAAAATCAACAATCTCTCAGCCTGTTCCATTCGTCAAACATTGGTGCCGCATGGTGTTTGATGTGATGGGTGTTCCATGTCATCATTTATTGTGTATTGATAATGTTGTAGCAGTGGCAGGAGGAATGAATGAAGCTTGAAACCTTTGATCTGGAGCGTACGCAGTCGCTGTGGGAGAACACGGTGGACTACAACCTGACCGAGACCGGTCTGCACCCCTTCACGTTGAAGGAGCTGCTGGATCGAAAAGAGATTGAAGCCCTGCACAGCCTCAGGCTGGGCTACGGGCAGACCAATGGCTCCATTGAACTGCGTGAGGCGATCAGCGCCCTGTACGCGGGCATTACGCGTGATCAGGTGCTGGTGACCAACGGCTCCATCGAAGCAAATTTTGTGGCCATGTGGAGCCTGCTGGAGGCCGGTGACGAACTGGTGCTCATGCTGCCCAACTACATGCAGATCTGGGGCATTGCCCGGTCGTTCGGCGTACAGGTGAAACCCTTCTACCTGAGAGAAGAGCTGGGCTGGCAGCCGGACATTGATGAATTGAACAAGCTGGTGAGCCAAAAGACCAAGATGATTGCCGTGTGCAACCCCAACAATCCCACAGGTGCGGTGCTCAGTGATGAAAATCGCAGCGCCATTGTTGATATCGCCCAAAAGGCCGGGGCCTGGCTCTACGCCGATGAGATCTACCGTGGGGCCGAACTCTCCGGCGTGGAGACGCCCAGCTTCTTGGGCAGCTATGAGAAGGTCATTGTGGCAGGCGGGCTCTCAAAGGCCTATGCACTGCCCGGTCTGCGCGTGGGCTGGCTGGCTGGACCGGAGCGGGAGATTGCTGAGATGTGGGCACGCCGCGACTACACCACCATTGCCACCAGCCTGCTCAGCAACCGCATTGCCACGTTGGCGCTAGAGCCGGAGAAACGGGCGGAGATTCTCACCCGAAATCGAAAAATGTTGAAAGAGAACCTGGTCATCATCAACAGATGGGCCGCAGGTCACGACGGCCTCTTTGATTTCATCCCGCCCCAGGCCGGGGGCATGGCCTTCTTGCGCTATGCCATGGAGATGAATTCCACAGAGCTGGTCACGCGGCTCAGGGAGGAGAAGAGCACGTTCATCGTGGCCGGCGACTGCTTTGGCATGGACCATCGCGTGCGTATCGGCATCGGCTCTGAACAGGACTATCTGCTGGCCGGGCTGGGGCGTTTCAGCGACTTTCTCAAAACATTGAAATAGAGGCGACACATGAAGATCATGAATCTTGAAGAGATTCAATCGATTTTGGGGACGCTGGATGTGCTCCCCGCCATTGAAGCCGGCTTTGCCGCCTATTCCAAGGGCGATGCCGTGATTCCGCCGGTGGCGGAGATGCTCTTTGAACAGCCGCCGGGCGATGTGCATATCAAATACGGCTATCTGCGTGACGATGATTTTTACGTCATCAAGATTGCCTCGGGTTTTTATGACAATCCCCAGCTGGGGCTCTCGTCCAGCAACGGCCTGATGCTGCTCTTCAGTCAGAAGACAGGACAGCTCCAATGCGTGCTGCTTGACGAGGGCCACCTCACGGACATTCGCACCGCCGCGGCCGGGGCCGTGGCCGCCAAATATCTGGCGCCATCCGATGTCAAATGCATCGGCATTCTCGGCGCGGGCATTCAGGGGCGGCTGCAACTCCAATATTTAAAATCGGTTACGCCATGCCAAAAGGTGATGGTCTGGGGCATGAACCAGTCTGAACTTGATCGCTATCAAAATGACATGACGGCCCTGGGTTACACGGTTGAAACCACATTGCATGCAGCTGAGGTGGCCGCGGCCTGCAATTTGATTGTCACTGTGACCCCATCGCAAAGCCCCTTGCTCAAGGCCGATGACATCCGTCCCGGTACGCATATCACGGCCGTGGGGTCGGATACGCCGGAGAAGCAGGAGCTGGATGCGGCCATACTCGGCCTTGCCGACGTGGCGGTGGGCGACAGCCTGGTGCAGTGCAGGCAGCGCGGTGAGATTTTTAAGGCGCTTGGCGCAAATGTCATTGCCCCGGAGAAGCCTGTGGAGTTGGGCAGCATCATTGCTGGGCATCGCGCAGGGCGGGTGTCAGAGACGCAGATCACCGTGGCCGATCTCACAGGCGTGGCTGTGCAGGATATTCAAATCAGCAAGCAGGTCTATCTGGGGAGTTTGTCATGAGAAGAAGAATCAGCACAGCGATCATCGTTGTTTTACTGGGATGTTACAGTCAGGTCATGTCCCAGGGGTCTGTCGATTTGGCCGCGATTCACCGCATTCAGGAGGCGGGATTTCAGCACAGTCAGGTGATGGAGACCTTGATCGGGCTCTGCGACATGCAGGGGCCGCGCCTCTCGGGTACGCCGGCCTATCGCCAGGCCGCAGAACGGTCGCAGGTGCTGCTCAAGTCCTGGGGCGTCGATGAAGCGCAGTTGGAGCGCTACACTTCGGCCTTTGCCGGGTGGGAGCTGGAGAACTTCTCCGCGGCCGTGGTCGAGCCTTATTATCTTACCCTGACGGCCCAGCCCGCCGCGTGGACGGGGAGTACAGACGGCACGGTGAAAGGCACGCCGTTACTGGTCGATCTCTATGATCTGGAGGCGCTGGAGGCCCGCGCCGGTCAGCTGGCCGGTAGGATTCTGCTCCATCGCGAAGCAGAACCCCGATGTGCGCCTGAGGCGCTGGTGTACAATCGGCCTATATTGAAAGAGGCTGCGGCACAGCTGAATCCCTTTGGCAGAACGGGGCTGGGCGATCATCGTGATTGGGATTTGAAAGCCATCATGGAAGAAGATTTTGACCGCTTTGGAAAGAGCGAAGAGGATGCGCTTATGGATTTCCTCATCGCCCAAAACGTGGCCGCTGTTCTCATGCCCAGTGTGATGGACAACGGGCTGCTGCGGGTCAGCGAGGCGAACTTTGGGGCGTGCCAGGACGGCGAGGCCGTGCCCTTCATTTTTATCTCCAAAGAGAATCACGGGCGCTTGCTGCGCATGATGGAGCGCGGCCTTAAGCCTGTGGTGGCCCTGAACCAAAAGACGCGCTTCTTTCGCAACCCCGATAATCATGTCAATGTCATCGCCCAGATTGACGGCACCGATCCCCGGCTCAAGCATGAGGTGGTGCTGATTGGCGCCCACCTTGACGCCTGGCACGGCGGCACCGGCGCTTCTGACAACGGGGCGGGCTGCGCCGTGATGATGGAGGTGATGCGTATTTTCAAACAGCTGAACCTCAAGCCAAGGCGCACGGTGCGCATTGGGCTCTGGGGCGGCGAGGAGCAGATGTTCAATGGCTCGCTGGGCTATGCCAAGGCCCATCTGACCGATGTACTGAGCGGCGAGCCCGGTCCATCGCCTGAGAAAATCATTGCCTACTTCAACCATGACTCGGGCGCCGGACGGATTCGCGGCGTCTTTCTTCAGGGCAATGAAGCGTGCCGGCCGTTCTTTGAAGCGGCGCTCAAGCCTTTCCACCGCATGGGTGTAGAGACGGTGTCTATCCGCAACTCCTTTGGCACAGACCATGTGGTCTTTGATGCGCTGAACATTCCGGCCTTTGAGTTTATCCAGGACCCTGGGCTTTATGAGAGCCATCAGTACCACGCCAACATGGATGTGGTGGACCTTATTGAAGAAGACGCGTTGAAGCTGAACGCCGTGTTCATTGCTTCTCTGGTCTACAAAGCGGCCATGCAGGACGCGCCGTTGCCCCGCAAGCTCATCGTCAAATAATTCTACATCACGCGCCGGGCCTGATGAACACGGCCCGGTGCGTGATCTCGGGTTTTTCCACCTTGATTCTCCGTTATCTTTTTTGTACTCTTCATTCTGATTCAACTTGTCATGTTCCAGCGCATTCTGCCTATCATCGGGCAGTGATGCGTCTGTCCCCACCGTTGTCTGGAAAGGATTACAGATGATTGCTGCTCTGCTCTTCAGCGGCCTTTTGGCCATGGGTCAGGATACGCTGCCGCACTGGCAGAATCCAACGGTATTTCAGGAGAATCGGTTGCCGCCGCGGGCCTGTTTCATTCCCTTTGATACAGAGACCGAGGCCCTGGCCGACGCGTGGCAGCAGGCCGCCACAGTGCAGCTGCTCAACGGTCAGTGGCGTTTTCACTGGGTGAAGTCGCCGGCGGAACGCAGTGTTGATTTTTACCTTCCCGGCTTTGATGACAGCAACTGGCCGTTGATTGATGTGCCCTCCAACTGGGAGCTTCAGGGCTTCGGTCACCCCATCTACCGGGAGTCGGGCATGCTTAAAGGGCCGGCCCCGTACCTTGATCCGGCCTACAATCCGGTGGGCACCTATCGCAAGACTTTTGCGCTGCCCAAAGCCTGGGCGGGCCGCCGTGTGGTGCTGCATTTTGGCAGCGTGGCCTCGGCCATGACGCTCTGGATCAACGGGCGCTACGTGGGGTACAGCGAGGGAAGCAAGGTGCCTGCCGAGTTTGAGGTGACATCGCATCTCCAGCCCGGTCAGAACCTGCTGGCTGTGGAGGTGATGCGCTGGTGCGACGGCAGCTATATGGAAGACGCCGATTTCTGGCGGCTCAGCGGCATTGAGCGCGACGTCTATCTCTACACCACGCCGCAGACCCGGGTGGCCGACGTGGCCATTGATGCGTCGCTGGATGCGGCGTATAGAGACGGTCGTTTGACAGCGTCTGTCGACGTCGCCTCAACACAAGACGCCACGGGCACCGTCTCCCTTCAGCTTCTCGACGGTGCGGGACGCCGCATCGTGCACGAGTCGCGGCGCTTCACTGCGGCAAGCATCGCCCAAACCCCGCTCTCTTTTGATTTGAAGATCAAGACCCCGCAGCCGTGGACAGCCGAGACCCCGGCGCTTTACACCGCGGTGATCAGCCTGCTTGACGGTCAGGGGCGTGTGACCCAGGCCCTGACCCAGGATGTGGGTTTCAGAACGGTGGAGATGAAAGGCGGCTGCCTTCTGGTCAATGGCGTGGCTGTGAAGTTCCGGGGGGTGAATCGTCATGAGCACGACCCGGTGCGCGGCCGGGTGATGACTGAGGCGCGTATGATAGAAGACATCCGCCTGATGAAGGCCGCCAACATCAATGCCGTGCGTACCAGCCACTACCCCAACCATCCGCTCTGGTACAGGCTCTGCAACCGCTACGGCCTCTATCTCATCGACGAGGCGTTCATTGAGACCCAGGGGGTCGATTTCGACTCGCTGCGTACACTCTCCATGCTGCCGGCGTGGCGCGGGGCCTTCTTTGACCGCATGCAGCGCATGGTGGAGCGCGATAAAAATCACCCCGCCGTGGTGGCGTGGTCGCTGGGCAACGAGTCTGGAGACGGCCAGGCCTTCATCGACCTCTATCATTGGACCAAAAAGCGTGACACCACTCGACCGGTGATCTTTGAGATGGCGGACCAGCGCGCCCATACCGATGTATTTACGCCCATGTACGCCCGGGCCTATGTGCTGAAAGACTATGCGGCCAGCCATCGCGAACGCCCCCTGATTCTCTGCGAGTACGCCCATGCCATGGGCAACAGCGTGGGCAATCTGGGCGACTACTGGGATTTGATTGAGGCCCATGATCAGCTCCAGGGCGGCTTCATCTGGGACTGGGTGGACCAGGCCTTTCCGCTGACGGTGAACGGCGAGACCTGCTGGGGTTACGGCGGCGACTATGTCCCGCCTGAGACGGCGCGTCCCAGCAACTTCTGTATTAACGGACTGGTGGCCGCTGACCGGCGCCCCAACCCCCATCTGGCCGAGGTGAAGCGGGTCTATCAGCCGGTGGCTGTGCACGCTGTACACGCTGAAGCCGGACGCTTTGCCGTGATTAATCGCTATGATTTTCTCACGCTGGATCATCTCGAGTGGCAGTGGCAGCTGGAGGGCGACGGGGCTATTTTGGCCCGGGGCCTGATTCCCGCACGCCGCGTTGCGCCGCACGATACTCTGGAGATCAGCGTGCCGCTGCCGGCCATCCGCCCTGAGCCCGGCGTGCTCTACACCGTGAATTTCAGCTTTACCCTGAAAGGGGAGACGCCGCTGCTGGCTGCCGGTCATGAAGTGGCTGAAGCCCAGTTCGTTCTGCCGGCGGCCCGCCCCCGCACGCATGTGCCTGTGCTGAAGACGGCCAAGATGACGCGGCGCAGTACAGATTCGCTGCTGGTGATCACAGGCGATCATCTTGACTTTGAGATTCGCTTTCACCGCCGCAGCGGGGCGCTGCTCAGCTATCGTTATCACGGTACAGAACTTATCAGCTCCGGTCTCGAACCGAATTTCTGGCGAGCCCCCACAGACAATGACTATGGGAATCACATGGTCAGGCGTCAGGGTGTGTGGCGGGATGCGGCGTCCAATCGTCAACTGCGCAGCCTGGAGATGTGGCAGAACTCCAACCGTGATGTGGAGGTGCTGGCCGACTACGCCATTCCAGCGGGCCAGTCGCGCCATACCATGCACTATCGTATCTTTGCCAACGGCGAGATGGTGGTCACGCAGCGTTTTGTGCCGGGCTCCGTGCATCTGCCCGAATTGCCGCGGCTGGGCTCGCGGCTCTTCCTGAATCCAGCGCTGCGCCGCGTGGCGTGGCTGGGCCGTGGCCCAGGCGAGAGCTATGTGGACAGGAAGCGCGGGAGCCGCATCGGCCGCTGGGCCAGCCCTGTGGACAGCCTGAACTTTCGCTATGTGCGTCCCCAGGGCCACGGAAACCACTGCGATGTGCGCTGGGTGGCACTGCACAATGGGGTCGGCGTGGGCCTGCTGGCCGTGGCCGACTCTGTGATGCAGTTCACGGCCAGAACCAGCGCCATGGAGGCCTTTGACGGCGGCGACCGTCCCGCCTACAGACACGCGCCTGACGTGAAGCCAGAGAAGCGCATTGAGCTCTGCCTCGACCTCCATCAGATGGGCGTTGGGGGCGATACCTCTTGGGGCGGGGTGATCCTGCCAAAGTATCGTGTGCCGGTCAAACCCTATACATACCGGCTGCGCCTGCGGCCGTTCTCTGCGTCTGAGGGCGATGTGGCGGCGCTGGCCAGGGAGGCGTTCTGATGCGGCGTGTGGTTATGACGTGGGCAGTTGTGATTGTTGGGCTGGCTGGGTGTGCCGGTCCGGTGCAGCGGCTTCAGCCGCGTTTTCCCTATGCGCAGACGGCGTCGTCCTATCTTGAGAAGGCTCAGCGCGACCATCTGCTGATTTCACTGTCCTATCAGGCCCGTCTCGACTCGGCTCTGAAAAATCGCATGCTGCGCCCCTGGACGGCCGATACGCTTTCGCACACCTGTTTTGAGGCGTACTGGGCCGCCCGCTACATCACCACGCATCAGGGCTTTGGCGAGAACATGCTGCCCCTGCCTGAGAATTGGGCGACGACGTTGATTGAGAATGCAGATTCATCGTCTTATGGACTGTCGCCGTGGAAGGGGATGAACACCGTGCGCAGCAGCCTGCGCGCCCTGCCCACGGTGCATCCCTTCTATCTCGACTTCAACCGCGCCGGTGAGGGGTTTCCATTCGATTATCTCCAGAACTCCGCCCTGCCGGTGAACACGCCGCTGTGCGTACTGAACCAGAGTCGTGACAAGGCCTGGCTGCTGGTGGACTCACATCACGCCATGGGCTGGGTGCCTGCGCGTCAGGTGGTGCGCATCGACTCCGTCGTTGAAACGACGTGGCGCCAGTCTCTGCAGGTGGCGCCGGTGTCTGAGCCGGTGACGCTGACAGACAGCCTGGGCCGCTTTTTAGCCCAGGCGCGCATTGGTTCTTCTTTCCCGTTGATCGATGCCACAGAGGCGGCCTGGCGCGTGGCGATCGTTGTGGATGACGGCACGGGCTATGGCCGTATTGAAACCGGCATGCTGACCCGGGAAGCGGCTGTGCGCCGCCCCTGGGCGCTGACGCAAAGTCACCTGCTTCATCTGACCCGGGCGCTGATGTATCAGCCTTACGGCTGGGGCGGGCTCTTTGAAAACCGCGACTGCTCAGCCATGCTCAAAGACTATTTTTTTCCCTTTGGCATCTGGCTGCCGCGCAACTCCGGGGCGCAGGCCGGGGCCACACCCTATCGTCTTGAATTGCAAGCTTTCGGCAATAAAGAGAAGGAGGCGCGGATTATTGCCCAGGGCCTCCCCCTGCTCTCGCTGTTATGGAAACCCGGCCATATTATGCTCTACACCGGTGCGTCCGAAGGGCGGCCCATGATTTTTCATAACCTCTGGGGACTCAAGACGAAGCCGCTGTGGGGAAAGACGGGGCGGCATATCATCGGTCAGGCCGTTATCACCTCGTTGACCCCGGGGCGTGATCTGGGCGTGAAGCATCGCAAGGGCAGCCTGCTTGAGGGCGTGGCGCGCATGACCACGGTGGTGCATCCCGATTCAATTCTCTCGTTTTGAATCTCACAAAGGGCACGGAGGAGGGATGATGATGAAATGGAAAATTGCAGGATTCGTCGTAGTATTTCTACTGTTGCTCTATGGCGCGTGGGCGCTCTCCGGCTCCTGGTTTGTACAGCTGTTCACGCCCATTGTCAGGCAGGTGACCACGCAGGAGAAAGTCATCGCCCTGACCATTGATGACGGCCCCAACGATGCGCGAACGGATCAGATTGTTCATCTGTTCGACTCGCTGCAGGTGAAGGCCACGTTCTTTGTCACCGGTCATGAGCTGATGCGCAACCCTGAGAACGGGCAAAAACTGGTGTCCGCTGGCCATGAGCTGGCCAACCACTCCTGGTCGCACCGGCGTATGGTGCTCAAATCCACGGGATTCATCGACAGGGAGATCCGGCGCACAGACTCGCTGCTGAACGCTGTGGGCCAGCCCACACTTCCTTTTTTCAGGGCGCCGGGCTGCAAGAAACTGGTGCTGCTGCCCTGGTATCTGTGGCGCCACGGCCGTCAGATGATTGGCTGGAACATCGCCCCGGACTCGGTGCCGGGCTGGAAAGATGAGACGCAAATCGTCCAAAATGCCATGCAGGGGCTGGCGCCGGGATCCATCGTCCTGATGCATCTCTGGTACAGAAGCCGCAAGGCCTCGCTGCGGGCGCTGCCGGAGATTGTCGCCAAATACCGGGCAGCGGGGTATCGTTTTGTCACGCTCTCTGAGCTCATGGTCTTGAAGTCGGAATGATGCTTAGTCAGGGCGCCCTGCGGGGTGCCCTTTTTTTGAACCAAATTCATACTGAAACAGTAGAAGATAGGACAATCGAATATGGGCAAGGGCAGAAAGGAGCAACCGTGATGAGACGATGGACTGTCATGCTGGTGCTGCTGGCCCTGACGCATGGCGTAAATGCGGGGGAGGCCAGTGTGAAGGATACGACGCAGTATAAAACCTTGACTGCCGAAGAGGCGCGTGTGATTGTGCATAAGGGCACAGAGCGCCCCTTTTCTGGGCAGTATGATGATTTTGATGAGACGGGCAGCTATCACTGCAAACGCTGCGGGGCGCTGCTTTATCGGTCTGACGACAAGTTCAAGAGCGGCTGTGGCTGGCCCAGCTTTGATGATGAGGTACCAGGCGCGGTGCGTCGTGAAACCGATGCCGACGGCCGCCGTACGGAGATTCTCTGTGCCGCCTGCGGCGGGCATCTGGGCCATGTCTTTGAAGGCGAGCGTCTGACAGAGAAGAATGTACGCCACTGCGTGAACTCCATCTCACTGGATTTCAAGCCGGTGGTGGCCGAGGCGCGCGCTTATTTTGCCGGTGGCTGTTTCTGGGGTGTGGAGCATCTCTTTGCGCAGAGGGATGGGGTGATTGCCGCTACATCGGGCTATATGGGCGGCAGTCAGGAGCGCCCGTCCTATGAGGATGTGATCTACCGCAACACCGGCCATCTGGAGGCGGTGGAGGTGAGGTACAACCCCGCTGAAGTCAGCTATGAGGCGCTGGCCCGCTATTTCTTTGAAATTCACGACCCCACGCAGAAGAACGGCCAGGGGCCGGATATTGGGGCGCAGTACCTCTCGGCGGTGTTTGTGGGCAATGGTGAAGAGGAAGAGACGGTGAAGCGGCTCATTGGCCTGCTGGAGAAAAAGGGGTACAATGTGGCTACAAAGATTCTGTCGGCAGCGCCGTTCTGGAAGGCTGAGGATTATCATCAGGATTATTACGACAAAAAAGGCACGCAGCCCTATTGCCATGCCTGGCAGAAACGGTTTTGATATTCAGCCCTTGTGACAAGTCTACCGTCGCCTACAGGATGAACTGTCCGGTTTTGGTGCATCACTGATGTGCGACTTGTCACAAGGGGTTAAGATGGGCCCCATCTGCGGTTTGGGTAAAATCTCACCGTGTATTTGTCGTTATTCTCATGCCTGGAATTCAATTTTCTGATGTTTAGGGCGGATCATTCTCACGTTTAGCTTGCACCATTCTGAGCTTTAGGATGGTGCAACCTCTTGTTGAGATTGGATGTTTCTCTTGATGAGATTTGTCACAACTCAACCACAGAGTGGTCTGTCTTGACCTTTCTCTTGTCTCTATTCTCAGTGCACAGGCTGGTCGCCTGATTGCAGGGCTTTTCACTGCAAAGCCAGACCCGCCTGTGGAAAGGGCTTGACTTTGCGCCCTGCCTGCTCTATATTCCAAAATCAAGCATCTTCTAATGTGTAATATTTTTTGCGGTTAATTCCTACCCTGGCAGGCGGAAACGGGGGCGTGTGTGCTTTCCCAAAATGGTGTGTCTCTGCATGGCTGTCGCCTGGGCTTGAAGGGTGGAGCGTCTGGGGATAGAAAGGGTGTCTGGCCTGTTCAGAGTATCTTACTGTCCGGCTGGATGATCAAGTCTAGGATGAAAAATTGAAGCTTGTATGGGTATAATTAAAAAAGGCTCCATGTCGAATCGAGTGGGCTTAAGCGCCACGCGTTTGATGTCTTCAAAAATGTCATGATACTTTTTTGCTAAAAAAGTATCAAAAAAAGGCTTCGCAGTTGAACTGAAGTCTGCATTTGCGCTGGGTCTTGTCGTGAATCCAAGGCCCCGCCCTGCCCCATGGCGGCCGCTATCTCAGCCCGCCCCGCTTAAGAGACACGGGGCAAGGCGTCTTGTTTTCACGCCGGCCCCAGTTCAACTGTGTGATGTTTGGCGATCGGACTGTGATCAACTGTCTCCTTCTTGCAGTAAACTGCACTGCAAGACAGAGGTTAAAAGCACCCTTTTCTCTGCCTTGCTTTGCCTTTTTTGTGATTTGGAATTTGGAAATTTGTTGTTTGCCCCGTGTTTGTCTGTGACATTTGTGGAAGCACGATAGCGACCCATACGATTCGACATAGGAGAAAAATAATAGTTTTTCACCAGTATAGGGCCTGGGAGGGGATAACCGGGACTGTGTTATAACAGCATGTTCCAAAAGGATGAAAAAGTAATAGAGGAAATCATTTCCTCTGTGGACAGGGTTTTTGTGTGGCTACGCTACCCCGTAATCGAGTGGTGTAGACCCATGTCTCAAGGGTTCACTTTGCAGAGGGCAACATGATTGTGAGTTGCCACAACGGGCTTTCTGCCTCCCCCGGTTCCGGCGGGAACGAGTGGGAATTTGTTAGGAATCCTCTCTATTCAGCGTGTCTTTTCTATTGTTCGAAACGGTAGAAACCCTTCAAGAGGGTGGTTGATAGACTCTTTGCTGTATTAATCCTCTTTCGTATAGAATAAGGAGAGAGAAGATGAATGAAGAAAGTAAATGCCCGGTCACGGGCGCTGCAGCCAGGCAAGGTTCCGGCATGGCAACCTCGAACCGGGACTGGTGGCCCAATCAGTTGAACCTCAGAATACTGCATCAGCATGCTGCCAAGAGTAACCCGATGGGCGGGGCGTTCAACTATGCTGAGGAATTTAAAACGCTTGATATGAAGGCCTTGAAGAATGACCTCACAGACCTTATGACCGATTCTCAGGAGTGGTGGCCCGCCGATTGGGGGCATTACGGCGGACTTTTTATCCGTATGGCCTGGCACAGTGCCGGCACCTATCGTATGGGCGACGGCCGTGGAGGCGCCGGATCGGGCAATCAGCGGCTTGCCCCACTGAACAGCTGGCCTGATAATGCAAACCTTGACAAGGCGCGCCGCCTGCTCTGGCCAATCAAGAAGAAGTACGGTAAAAAAATATCATGGGCCGACCTGATGATCCTCGCCGGCAATGTCGCCATGGAGTCCATGGGGTTCAAAACCTTTGGCTTTGCAGGCGGGCGCGTGGATATCTGGGAACCCGAAGAAGACATTTATTGGGGTGCTGAAGATGAGTGGCTGGGAGACAAACGCTACTCCGAAGAGAACGGTCTTGAGAATCCACTTGCTGCTGTGCAGATGGGTTTGATTTATGTGAATCCGGAAGGGCCGAATGGAGAACCTGACGCGGTTGCATCGGGGCAGGATGTCAGGGAGACATTTGCGCGTATGGCCATGAATGATGAGGAGACTGTTGCCCTTGTCGCTGGAGGACACACTTTCGGTAAATGCCACGGTGCAGGCGATGCCAAGCATGTTGGCCCTGAGCCCGAAGGGGCCGACATTAAGGAGCAGGGCCTTGGCTGGAAGAGCAGCTTCGGAAGCGGCAAAGGAGATGATACCATTACAAGCGGCATTGAAGGCGCCTGGAATCCAACGCCAACGCAGTGGGATATGAGTTATCTCGAGGTGCTATGGAAATACGATTGGAATGTGGTAAAAAGCCCTGCAGGCGCCTGGCAATGGGTGCCCACTGATCCGGATGCAAAAACAACTGTGCCGGGAGCACATGACCGCTCAAAAACAAGCGCTCCAATTATGACAACGGCGGACCTCTCTCTGCGATACGACCCGATATATGCGAAAATTTCAAAACGCTACCTGGAAAATCCAGATGCGTTTGCCGATGCTTTTGCCCGAGCCTGGTTTAAGTTGACTCACCGTGACATGGGGCCCCGTTCACGTTATCTCGGACCGGAAATTCCTGAAGAAGAATTGATATGGCAGGATGTGGTGCCTGCAGTTGATCATGCGCTGATTGAGGCCAAAGACATTGCAGACCTCAAAAAAAAGATGCTCGCCTCAGGACTCTCAATTTCGGAACTGGTCACCACTGCCTGGGCTTCTGCGTCCACTTTTCGCGGCTCAGACAAGCGTGGGGGCGCCAACGGAGCACGCATCCGGCTCGCCCCACAAAAAGATTGGGAAGTCAACCAGCCAGAGACGTTGAAGGGAATACTCGCCAAAATTGAAGCCATACAAAAGGAATTCAACAGAGCCGCGCCAGGTGGAAAGAAGGTGTCTTTTGCTGACTTGATTGTTCTGGGCGGTTGTGCAGGTGTTGAGCAGGCCGCAAAGAATGCCGGACATGATATTTCGGTTCGCTTCTCGCCCGGGCGTACAGATGCCACTCAAGGGCAAACCGATGTGGATTCATTTGCTGTATTAGAACCCTGTGCAGATGGATTTCGTAATTTTGAAAAACAAAAAATGGCGGTACAGGCAGAAGAACTGCTGCTTGACCGCGCACAACTGCTGACCTTAACGGCTCCAGAGATGACGGTGCTCATAGGCGGGATGCGTGCTTTGAATGCCAATGTCGGGCAGAGCAAGCACGGTGTCTTCACCGACAGGCCCGAGATGCTCACCAATGATTTTTTTGTAAATCTGCTCGACATGCGTACTGTATGGACGGCGAATTCTGAAGAAAAAGATCTGTTTGAAGGCCATGATCGCGTGAGCAGAAAATTGAAATGGACCGGAACCCGCGTTGATCTCATCTTTGGTTCAAACGCCCAACTCCGTGCAATCTCAGAAGTGTATGCTCAGGATGACGCGAAAGAAAAGTTTGTAAATGATTTTGTTGACGCCTGGAACAAGGTGATGAACGCAGATCGCTTTGATCTTGATTGATTTTATCGAGTGATTTTAAAAAGCATATTGTAACGTGTGATAAAATCATGAACAGAATTTGCTGTTTCGTGTCATTTTAAACGTTTATCTGTGCCCATGTAGCGTCACATGTACCGGGTGTTCCGACCCAAAATTGTGTACCGGGCGTCATCGGGCCGCTATACGCTGTTGCGTTCCCACGGGGCGACCGTGGGAACGCGGAGGCATGCCGGACGTTATTCGGCCTTAAAGCGCAGGCTGTTTTTGAGCAGGGCCAGCAGGGTCTCGCTGGTTTTTGCGTTGCCGTGGCGGTGGAGTAGCTCGGTTTTGGCGGCCAGCACAAAGGCGTGTTGAAAATCTTCGGGGCAGATGACCATGTCAAAGAGCACGTCATCGGCCTCTTGTTGCATCTGGGGGGCCAGGGCGTTGGCGTGCTGCCCTATCTCTGAAACTTTTTTGCATTGGGGGCAGGTATAGCGGCGGGCCTGCTGTTCGGTCTCGTTTAAGTTGAGATCGGCGCCGCAGTGCGTGCACTGCACATGGGCGGGAAGCGTCGCGTCGTTCAGGTTCTGCTGCAGGGTCTCCAGGGCCTCGGCCAGGTGGAGGTTGCGGCGGGCTTCCAGGGCGTCCGCATTTAATATACCTTCCTCGGCAAGATGCCAGGCGTGGCAGCGGGCCTCGGGCACGCAGTCGATCTGATAGAAGGCGCAGTGGCCGCGTGATTTTTTCCGAATGGTGGTCATGGTGAAATAGGGGCATTCGGCGCAGGCGTCGGGGATGCTCTCCGGCACCTCTACGGGCAGGTCTGTGGCCAGCTTCTCAAGCTCGGCAATGAGTTCAGAACAGTCCAGCGTTTTGATTTCATTGACCAGCTTGATCACAGATTCGTAGTCCTCCATGGAGAAATAGACCAGGGCGAGATTGTATTTGATGTCCTCAGAGCTCGGGTCCAGGGCCAGGGCTTCCAGGTATTTCTTCTCTGCATCGGTGTACTGTTCGTTTTCATGCAGTGTCACTGCCTGATCGAAGAGCGTTTCCAGGAGTTCGTTTTGGGATTGAGCGGCCATGGCGTTCATTGTCCTTTTTTTTAAGAGTTGCTGACCCGGTAAAAATACGGAACGGCACATTGCAAAATCAAGATGAAAAATGAATAGGGCGGCCTGGGTGTCGATGACAGTGAAAGTGGAGATGAAAACAGAGGTTCAAAATCGTTTTTAAACGGGCAAAGGTCTGGCAACCACGATGGAAATAGCTAGGAGTTTACGCTCAAAATTACTATCTTGTCGCCATCCTCAAGATGAATCATTTAATATTTCAATACAATCTGGAGAACGAGATGAAAAAATCAATGCGATTGATCCTTGCCCTGCTGCTCATGGGCCTGGTGGCCGGATGCGGTCAGAAAGCCCCCGACTGCCCCTTTACCGCCGATTCCCCGCAATATGCCTTTTTTAAGACTGTGAGCGATTCTCTGGGTATTACAGTGCTGAATCCGGACAAGGCCCAGGTGTTGGTCTCCACCTCTGATTTTTCTGTCTATTCCTATGACATCATGCCCGGTATCTTTGCGCGTCTGGCCCGTTATCAGGGCAACCCCGCCTCCATTCCTGCCGGTCAGCTCAATACCTTCATCGCCCAGGGCGCCAAGGGTGAAGCCGAGAAACGGCTGCTCGCCGATGAGGCGAAAAAATCGGGTGTGACCATTGCCGACAGTGTGGTGAATAAGGAACTGGAACGGTATTTTGGAAATCAGGGCGGCAAGGAGAACTTTGTCAAGATGATTGAAGCCCAGGGTTTTACATTGGACTATGTCTCCAATGATGTGCGTACCAATCTCTCCATTCAGAAATTCATTGAAGAGTACCTGGCTGCCAATACGGCTGTTAATGAAGAGGCGTTGAAAGCGGCGTATGCGTCTGATAAGAATGCCACGGTACGCCACATTCTCTTTGAGACCCGCGGCAAATCAGAAGAAGAGGTCAAAGCCATTACCGAGAAGGCCGAAGCCGTGCTGGCCCGCGCCAAATCCGGTGAGGATTTTGCCGCCCTGGCCACTGAATTTACCGATGATGCCGGATCGAAGGAAAATGGCGGTCTCTACGAGAAATTTACCCGCGGTCGGATGATGAAGCCCTTTGAAGACGCCTCTTTTAATCTGCCGATTGGCGCCATCAGTGACTTGGTGGAGACACCTTACGGCCTGCATATTGTCAAAGTGATCGAACGTGAAAAAGAGACGCGTCCCTTTGAAGAGGTGAAGTCAGAGTTAGAGCAGCAATTGGGTCAGGCACAGCGTCGAGACGTCTTCAACACCTTGATGGAGACACTGAAAACAGAGAAGAAGTATACGTCGCATCTTTAAAATTGGTTGTTTTAGATGTTCAATCCCCGGCCTTTTGGGCCGGGGATTTTTTTTGGGAGTTTTCTCTTCTCTGTTCTTGATAACGGGCGGGAATTGCCCTAACTTCTCACTATCCATTTCCATTAATTCAATATTAATGTTGAGGTCTATTGTGAAACGAAAGCTTTTCTTCTGCATCGTTTTTCCTGTGGTCATGGCCCTGGGCCAGCAACAGCAGATTCTTCTGGATGAAGATTTTTCAGACTGGCAGGGCGTGCCATTGGCCCATGCTGATGCCGCGGGCGATCCTGGCCAGGGAGTAATTGATTTGTTGGATTTGAAGCTCTCGAATGATGAGAATCATTTTTTCCTTCAAGCCACACTGTTGTCGCCACTGAGCTTGAACAACGATAACAGCCTCGTTCTTTATCTTGATATTGATGGAGACAATGGCACGGGCCTGTCGGTTCACGGGATGGGCGCGGAGATAGAGTGGCGGTTTGGCGAGCGTGCAGGCCGTTTCCATGGGAACAGCGGGGTCGCTGAGATCACACACGTCGATCTCGGACTGGTTTCGGCCCCCACAGTGCGTTCCGCCATCTTTGAACTGGCCGTCAGTCGTCATCTGACTATTGCCGGGACGCAGGTGGCTTTTGCGGACAATATCCATGTAATGCTCAGCGATGGCGCAAGTGGTGATAGACTCCCCGATGCAGAGGGCGGTGTCGAATATACCATGCTGTCCGGGCCATTCTTGCCCTTGCCTGAGGTCTCGCTGGACAAGGCCGCCACAGCGGATTTCCGCATGCTGACCTATAATATAGAGCGTGACGGCTTGCTGAAAGATGAGAAGGCTGAATATTTTTCGCGTATTCTTCGTTTTCTCTCTCCGGACATCATCGCCTTTCAGGAACTGGTGAACAGCACAGAAGCAGAGGTGAAGTCCACAGTGGAGACCATGACAGGACGCGCATGGCACGCCTCAAAGATTGGGTACGACCTGGTGCTGCTCAGTCAGTTTCCCATCACACACAGCGACTCGATTCGAACCTATGAGACCTCATCGTTCACCAAGATTCACGCGGCGCATCTGCTCAATCTCCGTCCCCATGTGGATTCAGATCTGCTGATTCTCAACAGTCATCCCAAGGCGGGCAGCGGCAGTTATGAGGATGACAAGCGGCGTGAGGAGTTTGATATGATCCTGGCCTGGCTTAGGGAGCTGAAGGCGGGAAACGGGCCCTATGTCATCAATGAGGGCACACCGATTCTCTGGGTAGGCGACATGAACCTGGTTGGCGATCCACGTCAGCAGACCGCCATGCTCACCGGAGACATTGTCGATAATGGGACGGTACTGGGCGATGATTTTCACCCGGACTGGGACAACAGTGATTTTGAGGATGTCAGGCCCATGACTTATGGACGGCCCATGACATTTACACATTATAATCCGTGGAGTACTTACTCCCCAGGGCGGCTGGACTACATGGTTTACACCGGTTCCGTGTTGGAGGCGGTGAACGCCTTTGTGTGCTTCACCCGGGCTCTGCCAGAAGCGGTGCTTTCAGAAGGGGCAATCCAAGCGGATGATGCGGTCAACGCCTCTGATCATCTCCCTGTGGTGGCTGATTTCAGATTAACGCAAACCGCGACCCCGGTTTCATCCAACCGTTCCGCAAAACCGACGCGTTTCGTTTTGCATAACTATCCCAATCCGTTTAACCCTGAGACGACAGTATTGGCAGAAGTGGCCATTGCTGGAGATTATCAGCTGTCGTTGTTCAATGTGAAGGGCGGGAAGATTCGTGACTTAAATGCGGGCCACTATCTGCCGGGTCTCTATCGCTTTTCCTTTGAAGCGGGTGATCTGGCCTCAGGGGTGTATCTGCTCTGCATGCAGGGCGAAACCGCACGCGCCGTACAGAAAATAGTATTGAATCGTTAACTTTCGACGGCTCATTTATTATGGGGCGAGCGGCTCCCGGCCTGTGCCGGGAGCCGCTTTACTCTGCATTGCACAGTTGAGGACGGGGGCCGTGCAATGCAGTTTTTCATTGTGACAGGAGAAGATGCCTGATTTTTTTGTTATCTCCGTTGATTTTTATTCTCACCCGCAGTATTCCTCCTTCCTGTCCAGCTGCGCTCTCTTCATATTTGACGCGATGGCCCTCAGAAATATTTACAGAATAAAAAAAGACTTGCCTTGGCTGTGATTCTTTCATATCTTCATATCGTCATATGGCGATATGAAGATATGAGGAGTGACATTGAAAACCTATCTAACGGTAACAAAGGCGCTGGCCGATGAGACGCGGACCCGGATCATCAAACTTTTAGAGTATAATGAACTCTGTGTCTGTCAGATTCAGGCGGTCATCGGGCTGGGGCAATCCACCATCTCCAAACATCTCTCCATACTGAAGAATGCGGGGCTGGTTGAGATAAGAAAAGAGGGTATTTGGATTTATCACCGCTTGTCTGAAAATTCCGAAGACCGCTATGTTTGTGAGATGCTGAATATGATAAGAGGCTTTCTCAATGAGGAGCCTGTGGTTCAGGCCGACAGAGAAAAAGCCGTTGAATTCAGGCAGATTGGGCTGGAAGAAATTTGCAATAAGTAGTGGTTGTATTCGACTGATGTCTGGCAAGGTATAAAAATATTGGGCCACTGCAATTATCGTCGCAGAATAGAGACCGATCAGGAGGATCGAGAATGAGAAAGCATAAAATTCTTTTTCTCTGTACGGGGAATTCGTGTCGCAGTCAGATGGGAGAGGGGTGGACAAGGCATTTAATGTCCAGTGGGATTGATGTCTGGTCCGCGGGGATCGAAACCCACGGTTTGAATCCCTTTGCCGTCAAGGCGATGAAAGAGGTGGGGATCGATATCACCAGCCATACATCCACAAACGTCAAAGATCTCCTGGATGTCGACTTTGATCTGGTGGTCACTGTCTGTGACCATGCCAGAGAGAGTTGCCCCCTCTTTCCTCGCGCGCGCCGTCAGATCCATCAGGCCTTTGACGATCCACCGTATCTGGCCCGAAATGCCAAAACCGAAGAAGAGGCCATGCTACACTACCGGCGGGTGCGCGATGAGATCAAGGCCTTTGTAGAGACATTGCCGGAGCGATTGCAAAAGAGTGAGCTTGGGGGCTGAGAGGATGACAAAGGATATCGCAGGGCGATCAGTTTTAGGCGAAATATCGTGATGTAGGTTTTGTCGGTACATACATGGATAGGATTCAATCGTCTTTTATATTTTATTTTTTTAGCAAGAGGTGTCAATTGAATTGGAAAGAAGAATACAAGAAGTTGCTGGCCATTGCCGGTGTTTTTTTGGTGGCGTACTTCCTGCCTGTGGACAAGGCCCGCTTCACCGAGGCCGTCCATGAATCTCTGGCTCTGGCCAAATGGTATGCCCGTGAACATGTTTTACTCTGTCTTGTCCCGGCCTTTTTTATTGCCGGCGTGATCAGTGTCTTTGTGAGTCAGGCCGCGGTGATTAAATATTTTGGGGCCAAAGCCAAAAAATGGATGGCCTATCTGGTCGCCTCTGTCTCTGGGACGATTCTCGCCGTCTGTTCGTGTACAATTTTGCCCCTGTTTTCCAGTATTCACAAGCGGGGTGCCGGACTGGGTCCTGCCATTGCTTTTCTCTACTCCGGGCCGGCCATCAATATTCTGGCCATTATTCTCACCGCACGAATCTTGGGGACAGAATTGGGTGTGGCCCGTGTGATCGGCGCCGTGGTTTTCAGTGTGGTGATTGGCGTGATCATGCATTTCATCTACCGCAAGGAAGAGAAAATTAAGGCCGATAACCAACTGCTCATGCCTGAGCCCGAGGAGACGCGGCCCCTTTGGAAAACCGCTTCTCATTTCTTTGTTCTGGTGGCCATCTTGATTTTTGCCAATTGGGGCAAACCCACCAGTGATACTGGCATCTGGCACGCCATCTGGGCCTCCAAATGGGCCATCACCGGCTTCTTTGGCGTGCTCTTTGGCCTCTCTTTGGTTACCATTCTCAAGCTGGCCTGGCAGAGTGTGGTTCTGGGCGCTGTTTTTGTTGTGGGCGCTGTCGTGGCTTTCCCCTCAACACCGCTTATTCCATTCTTTGTGGGTGTGCTGGCCACTTCCATATTAATCAGCCGCAGCCCTGGCGAGCCTGCCGAGTGGATGAATTCCACCTGGGGTTTTGCCAAGCAGATTCTTCCGCTTCTGGCCATGGGTGTGCTGGTTGCCGGTTTTCTGCTGGGTTCACCAGAAGGCGGTCAAGGCGTGATTCCCAACGATTGGATTGCCAAACTTGTGGGCGGCAACTCCGTATTTTCTAACTTTTTCGCTTCCATTGTGGGGGCTTTCATGTACTTTGCAACCCTCACTGAGGTGCCCATTCTGCAGGGGCTGATTGCCAATGGCATGGGAAAAGGTCCGGCTCTGGCCCTGCTTCTGGCGGGTCCGGCGCTTTCTCTGCCCAATATGCTGGTCATTCGCAGTGTGATTGGAACGCAGAAGACTGTGGTCTTTGTCTCCCTGGTGGTGGTGATGGCCACAATTTCAGGGTTGCTCTACGGTGCCATATAGCCAAACTGATATTCAAAGAAATTAGGATTCTGGCCACCCTGAGGAGATTCAGGGGTGGCCAGATGATCCGTTAAGAGATTGTTCTGCCTTTGGCAAGTCGAAAATGGGTTTGCCCTATATCAAAAAAAATAGAAAAATAAAACATCATGTTTACTCAAAAAATATCCATTTTATTTCTCTTTTTCATGGCTGGCCTTGTCCGTGTTTCCGGGCAGGAAGCGACGGTTGAGCAGAAGGGGAAAGTGCTCTTTCAGATTTTTGCATCCAGTGATGCGGACAATAGCACAGATGGCATTGGATTCAATATCAGCCGGGCGCATCTTGGGTATCAATATCGCTTTAATGATGAATTCTCGGCCAAGCTTATCTTGGACCGGGGCCCATCCACGGAGATCACAGCCATTTCTGTGACGGACAGCCTGGGCAGGCCCCTGGATGTCACCTGGGGCGGCCGTCAGGGAAGTGAAATGGCCATGGCCTTGAAATTTGCCAGTCTGGAGTGGAAAGTATCTTCTGCAATGCGTCTGCAGATGGGCGGGATTTTGCAGAATCATTATATCACCCAGGAGCGTTTCTGGGGGTATCGTTACGTGGCAAAAACCTTTCAGGACCGTTATTTCCATACACCCAGCGGTGATTTGGGCGCCATTGTCTATTACGGAATCACGTCATCCCTCTCCATGGATGTGGCCTTGACCAATGGGGAAGGGTTCCGCGTTCAACAGGACGGAGAGAACAATGTGAAATGGGCCGGGGGGATTGGCCTCACGCCAAAAACCGGTTTGAATGTTCGGCTGTATACCGACTATTGGCAGGCCCGGGGCGTCACGCAGCGGCTCGAGTCGCTCTTCATGGGGTATCGCTGGGCCAACAATGCCCGCATCGGCGGTGAGTGGAACAGCCAGGTGAATCACGGTCACATTGACGGCCTTATCCTGGAAGGATTTTCGTTGTTCGGCAGCCTTCCTCTCAACGACAAGTCGGCGTTATTTCTGCGGGTGGATCAATTGGATTCCGTGCTTCCCGGAGAGGGGCAGGAGGCATATGCCGTTGAAGATGGCTTCTATTTCATTGGCGGTGCGTCTGTTACGCCCGTCAAAGGCGTTTGCTTTTCTTTGAACTATCAGGGATGGAAGCCAGACACAAACCCAATGGACTGGACCCATCAATTTTTGATTTCTTGTCAGGTGCATAATTAAATGAGGTGTTTATAATGAAAAAGCTGCAGATTTTGGGCACGGGCTGCCCCAAATGTAAGAAGCTCACAGAGCTAACCGAAGCGGCGGCCAATGAAATGGGTATCGAATATGAAATTGAAAAAATAACCGACATCAACGAAATCATGGAAATGGGCATCATGATGACGCCCGGCCTGGTGGTGGACGGCACTGTGAAGGTGGCTGGAAAAGTTCCCAGTGTAGATGCTATCAAAAAGATGCTGGCGTAAGTCGCGTTGCCAAAGGAACAGACGTCTGTGTAAATACCGCACAGGCGGGTCGTTTTCATTCCTCTTTTTTCAAATATGAGTAAAGAGGACTGTTTGATTTCAAACCCTCTGAAAAATGAATAGGAGGCGTGTATGCCGGGCGCAAAGCACAAGGCGAATTGGAAAATCTATTCGGGGCTCATGGCGATGATGCTGATCGGGCTCACCGTGATTGCCGGAGTGACAAAATTGTGGGTGCTCACAGCCATCCCCGTGGGGTTGCTGTTTGGGTTTTTTCTACAGAAAGGGGCGCTTTGCGGCGCTTCCGCCTTCAGTGAGGTGATTCTCATGAAGGATAAGAAAAAGCTCTGGGGGTTGTGGATTGCCATTGTGACCAGCATGGGCGGCTTTGCCCTGATCGATCTGCTCGGGTGGGTCACATTGAATCCCAAGCCCTTTACCTGGCTGAGCATGATTGTCGGCGGCGTTGTCTTTGGTGTGGGCATTGTGCTGGCCGGTGGCTGCGTGAGCGGTTCTCTGTTCAAGGCCGGTACCGGTCATATCAACAGCATTGTGGCGTTATTCTCTATTGCATTGGGCGTTGCCGCAGTGGAAGCCGGCCCGCTGGCCGCCCTGAACCGATGGATGAAAGGGCATGTGCTGACCGCCACCGGTGGCGGGCCTGTGACATTGGGCTCAATTACCGGTCTGCCCTTCTGGGCGTTGGCATTGCTGCTGATTTTTCTGACATTGGCTGGCGTCGTCTTGTACAGGCGAAAGAATCCAAAGGAAGAAGAACAGGAAAAAACAGCAAAGTTCTCTGATGTGCTCACAAGACGCCGGTGGAAGCCGTGGCAGGCGGGACTGGCCATTGGCCTCTTAGGGGCTTTGGCCTATCTCTCTTCTGCAGCCGTTGGAAGAAATTATCCCTTGGGCGTTACACACGGCGTCTATCATGCACAGGTGCTGATTACAGATTATCCCGTGGTTCCTGTCTTTAAAAAAGCATCCCCCAAACCGGTAATGGATAAGACGCTGTCCACAGAGGTTAAGGAGACAAAACCGCCTGTGCTGCCCCGGAAGAAAATAAACGTCTGGTTGATTTTTGAGATTGTCGCATTGGTGATTGGCGCGTGGGTGGCGGCCCGGCTTTCCGGCGAAGCAAAGTTATATAATAAATCGGCCGATCAAATTCTAGTGGCTCTCATCGGAGGCTTTCTTGTGGGTGCAGGGGCCGGTTTTGCCAAGGGCTGCATAGTGGGGAATATACTCTCGGGTTGGGCTTTGATGAGTGTGGGAACTGTGGTTTTTGGCCTGGTAGTCATGCTCTCCAGCTGGATAACCACTTATTTTTATTTAATGGGTGGAAAGTTTTCAGATTTGCGTAAATGAATGAGATTGAAGTGAGTTTGGCACCATTGATAGTCATGGTGTGGATGAAATAAACAGAGGATTGCCTAAGGAGACAGTTTTTATGTTTAAGTCCATCAAGCGTATTGCGATGATTCCCCTTGCGATTGCCTTCATTATGGGGTGTTCCGGGCAGGGTGATAGCGAATCGAAAACCCCGTCCCCAGACAAGCAGAAGGAGCCTGTTAGGATTTCGGCACAGTCCGATTCCATTCTGGTCACTTTCATCGAACTTGGGTCTGTGAAATGCGTACCCTGTAAGATGATGCAACCCGTGATGGAAGCCATTGAAAAGGAGTATGAAGGTCAGGTTAGTGTGGTTTTTCATGATGTGTGGACTGAAGCCGGTAAACCCCACGCTGAAAAATGGGGGATTTCCGCCATCCCGACACAGATTTTTCTGGATAAAAGTGGTCAGGAATACTTTCGGCACACCGGGTTCTTCCCCAAGGAAGAGCTGGTCAAAGTGCTTAAGCAGCAGGGAGTTCAATAAATGGAGCAACTCTTTGAAGGACTGACCCGGGCCCTTTACCAGACGTCGGCCATTGCACTGGGCGCCTCTTTTCTCTGGGGTATCCTGAGCATTTTGCTGAGTCCCTGCCATCTCTCTTCCATTCCATTGATCGTGGGTTTTATTGATGGACAGGGCCGTGTCTCTCAAAAGCGTGCGTTTGCGCTGGCCGGTCTCTTTTCGCTGGGCATTCTGGTGACCATTGCGGTGATCGGACTGATTACCGGGGCCATGGGCCGCATCATGGGTGATGTGGGGCGAACCGGCAGTTATTTTGTCGCCTTGATTTTTTTCATTATTGGCCTGCATCTTCTCGAAGTGATTACACTTCCTTTTCCGGGGATGTCCAATCAGCCTAAATATAAGAAAAAAGGCGCTTTGGCTGCTTTTGTGATTGGCCTCGTTTTCGGTTTGGCGCTGGGGCCCTGCACCTTTGCCTACATGGCGCCCATTCTGGGAGTGGCTTTTAATGTGGCTTCTACAAAGCCGTTGTTCGCCGGCACTTTGATCTTGGTTTATGCTGTGGGTCATTGTTCGGTGATTGTTCTGGCCGGCACCTTTACCAGCCTGGTTCAGAAATATTTAAATTGGAATGAGCGTTCCAAAAGCGCCATTGTATTAAAGAAAATATGTGGTGTACTGGTCATTCTGGGTGGTTTCTATTTAATTTACACTGTTCACTAATCGAAGAGGAATATTATGTGTGACAAAAATAGTGAAATATGCTCTTGTTCGGATGCTGAGGTCAAGCTGATTTTTGCCTGCTCCGGCGGTGCAGATGTGGGCGCACTCTCCGATTTGGTCGCCAGAAAAATGATGAAAGACGGCTGTGGTAAGATGTTCTGCCTGGCGGGTATTGGCGGTCAGGTACAGGGCATTATTAAAACCACTGAAGATGCCAACAAGCTGCTGGTCATCGACGGCTGCCCCGTAAAATGCGCCAAGAAAACCATGGACCAGGCGGGAATAACGGGCTATCAGCATTTTTGCGTCACCGATATGGGTTTTGATAAAGGCAGCAGTCCCGCTCTTGAAGAGAGTATTGAAAAGCTGGCCGCGCATGGCAAGGGCCTGATTGGTTAAAGTAAATGAGGCCGTAATTTGTGCCTGAAAGATGCATGGCGCTTCCTCTGTAAGTTTGTGTCCCCGTATCTGAATCTGTAATTGATCTGAAATCTTGGCCCTTTGCCCCTGGCGGTTGTGGCGTCTATATCACAGCCGCCGGAAAGATCATTGGATTCATACTGGGTACACAGTCGAATTAAACTCAATAAACGCCTTAGTTACTCATATTTTTTGTCTTTATCCGGCCGCAATTGCGGCCTTTTTTTATTTTATTTTGTCGTTGTTTACTTGAGCAATAATAAGCTTGCGGCCCTCCTTTGGTATTGCTATCCTCCTTGATATCTGTCTTGAATCTGTTGTTTTTGCAGGGACGGATGGTTTTGGTATGCCCTTTGCCTGAACAGTGACTGACAATATGAACATCGACGATCATCGGCTGGGGGTATAAAGTTGAATTCCTTAAAAAACAAGATATTAAAAGAATTTCACATCTTGCTTGTTTCCATCGGGTTCATCGATCGTTCGCATTATGGTTTTTCAGTTTGAATCGATTACTTTCAATTCGAAAAGGGTGAGGCATAAATAATGAGTGAAGCCACTATAACCTACAGGAACATCTTCCGTGATGAAAAAGATATCAGCGATTACAGAGCATGGCTGGACCAACACTGGCCGCTGCAACGTTCCTGGGGGGCCATGGATTATGAACTTTGGCAGGAAGAATTGGATGTGATCTGCTGCCGCTACAAAGTCCGTGATATTGATGCCTGGAACCGTCGCTCATCGGGTCCGGAAGCCGAAGAACTGGTGAACTCTCTAAGTCGTATTGTCAATCTTAATCGCGTCTCTCTGAAAATTGCATTTTCAGGGCATCTGCCCGCCTAATTTTGTTGTGAGTGTCTATGTCTTTATTTAAAAAAATGATCGCTAAGCTGCCATTGGTACAGCCGGATGCCGCCTATGAACCGGTGCGCCACGAGGCCCTCTCCAATGCAGTGAGACTCGGGGCGCTTCTGGCCGCCTTGCTGGTTCCAATTTTCGGCATACTGGACGGTATACTGAAGAGTGCCCATTACTGGGAGTTTCTTGCGATACGCCTTGTGGTGATTGCTTTCTCATTTGCGGTGTACTGGACGATGCGCCAACCCTTTGGTAAGAAGTGGGCCTATCCCATGGGTGCGTTACTGACCGTTGTGGTTTCCAGCAGTATTTCCTTGATGTGCCGGTTGGACCTTGGCCCCGTTGACCCCTACTATGCCGGCATCAACCTCCCGCTTCTCGGTTTTGGCATTCTCTTGCCGTTGACCCTTTCTGAGGGTGTATTGATTTATATTTTGGCCTGGCTCAGTTATTTTATACCCAATGTTCTTGTGTTGCAGCCCGGCCAGCTCAGTATTTTTATGAGTAATAATTTTTTTATGCTCTCGACGATATTTATCGGACTGGCAGCCTCACAGTTTCATCTCTATCACAGATATAACGCCTGGCTCTCCAATCAGAGACTGCATACCGCCCATAAAAAGATTAAGAGCCATGCCAAAGAGCTGGAGAAGCAGGTGCAGGAGCGAACGCAGCGGCTGATTCAGTCGGAGCGGCTGGCCGTGGTGGGGCAACTGGCCGGTGGAGTGGCCCATGATTTTAACAATATTCTCACTGCCATTCTCGGCACCTGTCAACTGGCCATGGACACCGTGGAAAGAGGCAGCATGCTCTATGAAGATCTCGATTCGATCTTTCATGTGGGCAACCGTGCTGTAGACCTTGTCAAGCAGTTGCTCGCCTTCAGCCGCAGACAGATTCTGCAGCCAAAAGTGGTTGACCTCAATGAAATTCTGCGTGATACAGAGAAGATGCTGCGGCGATTGATTGGTGAGAACATTGAACTGATGTTCGATATGGAGGACGAGTTGGGCCGCGTACTGGCCGATCCCGTTCAAATTGAGCAGATCATGCTCAATCTTGCGGTGAATGCCCGGGACGCCATGCCCGAAGGCGGTCGATTCTCTGTGAAAACAGCCAATGTGGTGCTGGATGAGGATTATTGTCAGCTGGGCAAACTGGCCCTTGATCCCGGTCCTTATGTACAGTTGACCGTAGTGGATTCCGGCATGGGTATGACCGATGCAGTGAGAACGAAAATTTTTGAACCATTTTTTACGACCAAGGAAAAAGGCCAGGGCACCGGGCTGGGTCTCGCCTCTGTGTATGGCATCATTAAGCAGTCCAAAGGTGACATTATTGCCTACAGTGAGCCGGGACAGGGTACCTCATTTAAAATTTATCTTCCGCTTACCACGCGCCAACAAGCCAAAACGGAGCGCCATAACCGACTCTTAAAACTGCCCGAGGGCCGTGAGACTATTCTGCTGGTGGAGGATGAAGAAACCGTACGCTCCCTGACCGCCCGTGTGCTGGAGCGTCAGGGTTACACCGTGATGCAGGCCTCTGAGGGACAGTCGGCATTGCATATGGCTGAGACTTATCAAGGCAAGATTGATATGCTTTTAACCGATATGGTGATGCCAGTGATGAACGGCCCCGTGTTGGCCAGAAAACTGGTGACCTTGCGCTCAGAAGTGAAAGTGCTCTACATGACAGGGCATGTAGACAGCATGGTACAGCGCCACGGATTGGACCGTAATGCCAACGACTTTTTGCAGAAGCCGTTCACACTGGAGTCATTGAATAGTAAGATACGTGGTATTTTTGATAACTGATCATTATTAATTTTCTACAATTGAAGGCCTGTGAATGAACACAGGCCTTTTTTAATTCAGCCGCTATCGGAATGGCCGGAGGTTGTTCAGTTCATTTTCGTCCATTCAGACAGATGGTTGAATCTCGGCCGCAGGCAAAGCGTTTTTGCTGGACTTCGTCTTTTTTATTGTCGCTTCATTGTTGTAAATATAGAACTTATAAGCTAGTATGGGGCTAAATATTATTTTGGCATGCAGATTGCATAACCTCTTATGCTCAATATTCTTGAATTCAGACAACGGATCCCAAAGCCTTAGGGAGGCCCCATGTCAGGTCCGATTGCCGTAGAATTCGAGGCGTTTGAACATTTTCTCGGAACCATTGACGAGGCCAATCTTGACCGGTACCGGATTGAGTTTTTTGATCGTATTGATCATATCTCTGAACTCATCAATGAGAGCGATGACTCTGACGCCTTGAAAGCGGAATTTTTCAAACGATGTCACCTGATTGATGGTAGCATTATGCACCAGCGTACCCGGAATAAACCATTGGGCTATGCGGGTGATTTTCAATTGATTGACTGGATCTATACCGGTGAAACTGCACCTGACGGTCCAGGTCAGCTCTTTGATCGCATGTATCACACTTACGAGGCTGCAGAGGCCGTAAGAAATCGTAAGCGTTATTTTATTGATAAGTGTATGGATTTGGCCCATTCCACTGATCGTCGCATCGATGTGCTGGATCTGGCCTGTGGCTCGTGTCGTGACGTTTATGAAGCCTTTGAGGTTTCGCAGAACGGGCACAATATGTATTTCCACTGTGTCGATCAGGAACCCAAGGCCATCGATTATGCTGAGAAACTGATCGGGCGCTTGGAGCATCACGACCATGTGCAGCTGGATGTGGCCAATGTCTTCAAGATTAAGACGGATCGCCAATATGATATGATCTGGTCCGCAGGCCTGTTTGATTATCTGGACCGGCGCACCATCGTCGTCCTTCTCAAACGGGTGTGGAAGCATTTAAAAGAGGGCGGCCGCATTGTTTTTGGGAATTTTGGCCCTGAGAACCCCACACGTAACGGCATGGAGCTGGTGGGCCAGTGGAATCTTATTCACCGCAGCGCACAGGAATTAGTGGAGATTGTGCGGGAAACAAAACTCCCTGTGCGAGAGATTGATGTAGAAGCAGAACCCAATGGTGTGAACCTGTTCTGCGTGATTACAAAATAACCCCCTCCAAAAGAGAAAGCCGAGGACCTGTACGGGTCAGCGGCTTTCTCGCTGTGTGAGGTGAATGGTCTCTCGATATTCGGTTGTTATAAAAAAGCCGCAACACCCACTGGGCGCTGCGGCTTTGTACTTGATAAAATGATCGGCTTTATTTGATCACAGAGACGCCCATGTACTTGCGCAGCACCTGAGGCACCACCACCGTACCTTCATCGGTTTGATAATTCTCCAGAATAGCAATTACCGTGCGGGGCAGGGCCAGGCCAGATCCATTCAATGTATGGACAAATTCAGGCTTGGCGCCTTTCTCCCTGCGGAAGCGCAGGTTCATGCGGCGCGCCTGAAAATCTTCAAAATTCGAACACGACGAGACCTCCAGCCAGCGGCCCGTGCCTGCGGCCCAGACCTCCAGGTCGTAGCATTTGGCTGCGGCAAAGGAGAGGTCGCCTGTGGCCAGGGTGAGCACGCGATAGGGCAGCTCCAGGGCCTTGAGCACATCCTCGGCCTCACCCAGCAATCCCTCCAGCACAGCATAGGAATCCTCAGGTTTGACCAGATTCACCATCTCCACCTTGTCAAATTGATGGATACGCATGAGGCCCCGGGTCTCGGCGCCGTAGGAGCCGGCCTCTCTGCGGAAGCAGGGCGTGTAAGCCACATATTTGCGGGGCAGGTCATCGGCGCTGAGCATCTCCTCGCGGTGGAGGTTGGTCACCGGCACCTCGGCCGTGGGAATGAGGAAGAGATCGTCTTCGTTCACATGGTACATATCGTCTTCCATCTTGGGGAGCTGACCCGTGCCGAACATCATCTCGCGCCGCACCAGAAAGGGCACGGCCACCTCGGTGTAGCCGTGCTTCTCCACATGCAAGTCGATCATGAAGCTGATCAGTGCCCGTTGAAGCGCCGCACCAGCGCCTTTCATGGTAATGAAATTGGAGCCTGAGAGCCGGGCGCCGCGGTCGAAGTCGAGAATATCCAGGCGCGGTCCCAGATCGGCGTGATGCTGCACCTCAAAGTCGTACGTGGGCACCTCGCCCCAGCTCCGTTGGACCACATTGTCCGCCTCGCCGCCCACAGGCACGGAGGGGTGGGGCAGATTGGGGATGCGGATCTGTATGTCGCGCATGGCGTCCAGTACGCCGCGCAGGCGCTTGTCTGCGGCTTTGATGTCCTCATTGACCTGTTTCATCTGCGCAATGGCCTCTGACGCATTTTCTCCGGCTTTTTTGGCTTTGCCAATGGCCTCTGAGGCTTTGTTGCGCACGGCCTTCAGTTCATCGCCTTTCTGAATGAGTTGCCGGCGTTCTGTGTCCAGCGTCAGGAGGCGGTCAATGTCCACATCGACATGTTTAGCGGCGCAGCCGGCCTTGGCGCGGTCGGGCTGTTCTCTGATGACTTTAAGATCAAGCATGGGCGTTCTTCTCCACTTTATCGTGTTGCGGGCCGTGCGGCCCTCTGATTTTCATATCATGACTGGCCATAATGTAAGGCCTGTCGCGGCCTGTTGCAAGTGCATCGCGTCACTGTTTAATGACCGCGGCTGCTGAGCATGACATAGAGTGTGTTGAGCATAATTTTCAGGTCGAGGCTCAGTGACATGTTCTCCAGATAGAAGAGGTCGAAGTTGAGCTTCTGCTTGACGTCGTCGAGGTTCTGATCGTAATTCCCTTTGATCTGCGCCCAGCCGGTGATGCCGGGCTGGATGTGAAGGCGCCGGGCGTAAAGCGGGATATCGGTCTTGAATTTCTCCACAAAGTGGGGGCGTTCCGGGCGTGGTCCCACCCAGGACATGTCGCCTTTGATGACGTTGATGAGCTGGGGGAATTCATCCAGGCGCAAGCGCCGCATGAAGCGGCCGAAGCGTGTCACCCGGGGGTCGTCCCAGGTGGCCCACACCGGTCCTGTCATCTTTTCCGCGTCCTGGCGCATGGACCTGAATTTCATCATGGTGTAGATCTTGCCGTTCTTGCCCACGCGGCGCTGGTTGTAGAACACGGGCCCGCGTGAATCGATCTTGATGAATAGGGCCGTTAAAAGGCCAAAGGGCAGGAAGAACAGCAGGATGAGAAGTGAGAAAAAGAGGTCTGCGGCGCGTTTGATGACTTTCTCCCAAGCGGGCATGAGTTCGGGCAGGATCTCAATGAGCGGGGAGCCGTAGAGCTGGTTGACCCTGGCCTGTCCGATGATGATATCGTAGTAGTCAGGCGTAATTTTAATGCCCACATCGTGGCCCTCGCACTGGGCGATGATGGACTCCAGCAGGGCCTCTGAGCGCTGCGTCAAACCGATGAGCACTTCCTGGATATGATGTCTGTCGATGAGCTGGCCCAGGTGGTTCAACTCGCCGAGAAAGGCATTTTCGCTGGACCCATCCATGGACTGAGGCCGATCAGGCGCAATGAAACCGAGCACACGATAGCCCAGTGCCGGGGCCTCGATGACGCGCTGCTGGAGCTCGCGGGCCTTGTCGCCCCAGCCGATGATCACGGCGTTTCGCACGCCAATGCCTCGGATGAGCAAGCGTCGCCTGAGGCTCTCGATGAAGACGCGTCCCAGGCTCACCAGTCCCACCAAGAGCGCCCAATAGCTGAGAATCATGGCCCGGCTTGCCGTCATGGGCCGTGAGAGATCCTGGCCCATGTCCACGGTCATCATGAAGATGAGGAAGATACCAATGGTCACGGCCTTGAGCGTCTTGAGCACTTCTTCTGTGCGGCTGCGCGTGTACCAGGTACGGTAGTGGCCAAAGAAGGTGAAGAGGCCCAGCCAGAAGAGATAGACGATGATAGAGAGTTGGAGTGTGGCCATGAGGTTGTTCTGTGCTGTCCAGCCCATGGAGAGCCGCATGCGGCTCCAGATGAGAAAGGCGGCTTCAAGACTGATGAAGTCGGTGAGCAGATAAATGGGTTTTTTAAGTCTGTTCATAAAAGGCCTTTGGCGTGCAGCTCTGTTTGATAGAGGGCGTCTATCTCATCCACCATGTGTTGTACATTGAATAGGCCTCTGACACGCGCCTGTCCGGCACGGGCCAGGCCCTGTGCGTCGGCAGGTTTATCCATCAGGTCGATGACAGCCTGGGCCAGCGCCTCGGGGTCTTGCGGCGGCACCAGTCGGCCCGTCTCACCGTCTGAAATCAACTCGGGCACGCCCTCCACGGCTGTGGCCACGGCGGGGAGGCCGCAGTAAAGGGCCTCGGTGAGTGAGCGGCCCAGCCCTTCCCAGCGGCTGGAGAGCACAAAGAGATCCATCGCCCTGAGTAGATCGGGCACGTCTTCACGGAAACCGAGAATGCGCATGGCGGCGGCCACGCCCAGCTGCTCGGCCCGCTGCTCAGTGGCCTGACGCAGTTCCCCGTCACCCACAATGAGGAAGAGGGTGCCTGGGTGTCGTCTTAAAATTTCTGGCATGGCCTCCACAAAAGAGAGCGGGTCTTTCTGCGGCGAGAGGCGGCCCACAAAGCCAATCACTGTCCTGTCTGTTCCTATCTCCAGCGACTGCCGCAGCGCGGCGGCGTCTACGGGATGATCGAACAAGTCAAATTGTATGCCGCTGTAAATGGTCTGGAATTTACTGGCAGGTGCAATGCCCAGGTTGATGGCTTTTTTCCGGTTGAGTTCGGAGACGGTGATCAGCCTGTGGGAAAGCGCGGAGGCCCAGCGTTCCAGGGCCACAAAGAAGTTATGTATCAATTGGGGCATGAAGTCGTTGAACGGAAAGCCGTGAATGGTATGGATGACCACCGGCGTTCCGGCCAGATGGGCGGCCAGTCGTCCCAGAAAACCGGGCTTGCTGGAGTGCGTGTGCACAATGGCGTAGCGCTCCCGGCGGATGAGCCGCGTCATGGCAATGAGTGCGCGCACGTCCTTGAGGAGTTGTATCGGCCGCACCAGGGTGGGCATCTCAATGCAGCGAATGCCCTCAATGGCCTGTGCACGGCTGAGCCAGCGCCCCTCCGGCCCGAAGAGCAGGTGGATCTCATAGCGGTCTCGCCGGAGATTTTCCACGGTGAGCAGGGTGTTGTCCTGGGCGCCGCCCACGGGCAGGTTGGTGATGATATGGAGGATTTTGGGTTTCATTTGGATTTATGGCTTCCAATGGCTTTTTGATAGCATTTCAGCGTAGATGCAGCGGCTCTGGCCCAGGTGAACTGAGCGGCGCGGTTTTGGCCGGCTTCGATCAGCTTTTTACGTCGTCCACTGTCGTTGAGCAAATTCTTCATGAGTTTGCTCAATTGGTCGGCATCCTCAGCGTTGAAAAGCAATCCGCCCTGGCCCATGATTTCAGGGATTGCCGTGGTATTGGCGGCAATAACAGGCACACCGGCTTGCATGGCCTCCAGGATGGGGAATCCGAAACCTTCATAGAGTGAAGGGAGCACAAAAAGTGATGCCTTGTTGTAGAGCGAGGACATCTGATGTTCAGTGACGTATCCTGTGAAATGGATATGATCGCCAAGTCCAAGTTCACGCACACGATCTTCAGGCTCGGTATAATCGCTGTATGATTTTCCTGAAATGACCAGATGCCCTTCCCACTGCTTTTGTTGGATGAGTTTTGAGAATGAATCGATCAAGGTTGTAATATTTTTATGTGGACGTTGTTCCGCAACGCATAAAATATAAGGATTTTTGAGTGGCAATGCCGGGAGTATTTTTTTATCGTCACCGTGCCAGCTGGGGTGGTCTAGTCCATGATGGATCACTGTGGTTTTTTCTGCGGCACCGGCCCAGAAGGCTTTAATGTCGTTGCGGGTAAAATCAGAGATGGCAATGACCTGAACTGAACGTCGTAGACTTTGTTTGAACGCCCAATTCATATAAACGGTTTTTAATTGACTTTTCTGCGGGAAAAACTGAGGATGCCGGAGGTATTTTAAGTCGTGTATCGTCGTAACACAGGGGCATTGAATGCCGAGTGGCAGGTCAAAGTGGGGATGGTGGTAAATATCCGCTTTAATCCGATTGACAATGCGATGCGTCAGGAGGTGCTGTCTCAGTGTCGGGCCGCGGAAAGCCACGGGGATTTTCCGCACATGCTTTGCGTTTATCCTGGACAGGGGATGGTTGACGTCCAGGTCGTCAGCCAACAATAGCGTCCAAAGATGGTCGCTGCCCTGCCGAATGAGTTCGGGTATCAGGCCATTCAGGTACCGGCCAATGCCGGTTAAACGGTTTTCCGAGAGATGGGCGTCAATGCAGATGTTCATACAACCCCTGACGCTTTGGATAGATAGTACTGTGTGATTTTATGGGTCATGACGTCGACTGAGAATGTTTGTTCAACCAGTTGTCGGCCATTGGTTGCCAATTTTTTTGCCAGATCACGGTTTGTGTAAAGACGTTGAATGGCCTCTGCCAGCTGAATGGGGTTTTCAGATTGAACCAGCAGTCCATTTTGTTCATGGGTCAATATTTCTTCCATACCGAATATGGCCGTTGCAATGACGGGTTTTTTAGCGGCCATTGCCTCCAGCAGTGCATAGGGCAGGCCTTCCCAGATGGAGGGCAGAATAAAACAGTCCATGGTGTGCAAATACTTCCAGGCATCATTTTTAAAACCCAGAAAATGTATGCTTGCATCCAATCCCAGATCTTGCATCTGGTTAACCAGTGCGGGGCGTTCAGGCCCATCGCCTACAAGAAGACAATGGGGTGTCACGCCAATATCCTTCAGAATCGCAAGGGCATCAATGAGGTGTTTTAACCCCTTTTGAGGCATCAATCGGGCTAGGGTACCAATGATAAAGTCAGTATCTGAAAATCCGAGTGCTTTTCGAATGGCCGGGCGATGTTTTTTGGGGGCTTCAATGGCATCTATGTCGACGCCATTATAAATATTATATATTTGCTGGGGTTTTGCATTGAATTGTTCAATCAATATTTTTCGGTCATTTTCAGAAACGGTGAGCAATGGCCCGGAGAGGCGTATCTTCAGTTGTTGTTTTAGTCGCGTCAAGGCAGGCATTTTCTGAAAAGCACTTTGGTTGATGCGAAGCCCATGCCGCGTCTCAATTGAAATGGGAACACTCGCCAGCCGGCCAATCCAACCGGGCAACTGACTGCCGTGGGCATGGATGATGTCGAATTGATTGCGCTTCAGGAAAAGATACAATTTGGGAATGAATGAAATATCAGCTCTATGCTTCCTTGACAGAACAACCGTTGAGACGCCGAGTTTTTTAAACTGTGCGATCAATGGGCCCTTTTCCAAGGAGGCCACAGTGATATTGAAGAGAGATTTGTCCAAATGTTGAACCAGTTGCAGCACATGACGTTCTGTGCCGCCCAGTGTGCCATGGTTGATAACTTGGAGGATTTTAATCGGTTGTTTCTTCAATGACGGGCCTTTACTTCTTGGATCAATGACAAGATGGCTTGGGCGGTGACTGCCCAGCTGAAATGGGTGACAGCTGTTTCGCGTCCATTTTTTCCGTATGTCTGCCTTAATTGAGGCGCATCAGCGAGTGTCTCGATGGCCTTTGCCAGAGCCTGTGCATTGCCGGGTTCAACCAACATGCCCGATTGGGTTTGTTCAAGAAAATCAAAGCCTGGGAGCCGTGAAGCGATCACGGGTTTGGCACAGGCCATGTATTCAAAAAGTTTGACCGGCATACCAATGATTCCCTTGTTTCTGGGAATTAGGCAGATATCAAAGCCCTGAATCCATTGGGGAATATCCTGATGGCTCACTCTACCCGTCATCTTAATTTGGTGGGTCAACTGCTTCTGTTTAACCTGCTCTTGTATCGATGGGTAAAGAGGCCCGTCTCCAACAATGGTCAATTGAATGTCTGGCCGATGCGTAAGTGAGAGCGCGGCATCGATGAGATTTTGCAGACCCTGCCATTCGATTAAACACCCAATGAATCCCACTGTCACTTTTGACGGCTGCTTATCGGCCAAAGATGTGGATATTGGCCTGAAGTGCGTGATATTCACGCCATTGCTGATGTATTTAATATTAGTGGGTGCTACGTTGTATTGCCTTTGAAGGATTTCCATGAGCTGCGGCGCGGTGACCACAATTTTATCGGCCCAGCGACAAAGAAGCGCTTCGACAATTTTTACCACGGCGATGGCCTTGGGGGAGATGGTCCGCTGGCGCATCTCATGGATTTTGCATCCATTGAATTCGACAATCAATGGGCGCCGAGTCAGTTTAGCAAACACCGCAGCACCCAGGGAGTAGAGTTCACTGCGCACATAGACAGCGCTGTATTTTTGCCACAAATGACTGATGAGACAATATCCCAGCAAGAGGGCTTCATAGCTCATTAAATATAAAAAACGGAATGGAAAACCGGGTATTTCAACCAATCGTCCCGGTATTTTTTTATCATGTCTCGTTTTTGGACAGGTCAGAGTAATTTGGCATTTCAACCTAGAGAGTTGGGATACCACTTCTCTTACGTGGGTAATATCGCCACCATGGGTTTTGAGGTCCAGTTCGGTGGCCATCAGAATGTGGAAGGTTTTTTCCATTTTTTTAATTCAATCGTTTGAGTTTTGTTAATTGTCTAATAGAACTATGGTTTATTTTAATTGTGGTGGCCGCAAAGGTGGAAAATAAACAGCATTTGATACAGAAATTTATCCATGTATTGCCGTGCAAGAGATAGGTTTTCACGATAATGAGAATAACAGCGATAAAAAATAATAGGCCATTTTTGCCCCACTGATAGGGCAAGGGATAATAAAATTGTGAGGTGAGGGTTGCCAGTACCCCCATGACGAAAAAGGAGATAAACGTGGCCACTGCTGCGCCATGGCCGCCCCAAATAGGAATCAACCAAAAATTAAGTCCCAAATTTAGCAGTGCCGCAATACCGACGATAAGGGGTTGCCATTGTGTTTTCTTTTTTAAATGGATGCCAATGGCGGTGAAATAATACAAGCCGAGGAAATAGTATCCTCCGGCTACCCAGGGAATTAGCGTTGATGCGCTGTAATAGATGGATGTGGAGAAAATAAGGAGAATTTCATTTGAAAATAGAGAGATACCCACACCGATACAAAGAAGGAAAGCGCTAAACTGGTTGTAGAGTTCAGGGAATTCTTTTTCAGGGTGGTCTCCATTGGCGACGCGAAACATAGTGGCTGCCCAGGATTGTTGGAAGGCCCCGACGGCGATCATCATGATCATGCCAATCCGATAGCCCATGGAATAGAGACCCAAACTATCGGCTGAGGTCAATACCTTGAGCAGGTAGCGGTCTGCCATGTTCAGCAGGTAGAGCGCCAGTGCCGCAGGCACCAAAGGTAAACCAAAGTGAAGCATTTCTTTAAGTATAAATTTGTCTGTAGTCGCCCGCAATTCATTGCGGAGGAGCCATAGACCCAGTATCCCCCAAAGAATACTGACGATCAGGTCGGCCCAGATGACACCCATGATCCCTTTTTTAAAAATAACAACTGAGATGAGTATCAACCCCAATTGCGTTGCGTAACGGCTTGAGTTGTAAAGAGAGAAAAGTACCGGTTTTTCTTCGATTCGTAATTTAGCTGTGGGCACAATGGTGAGATTTTTAAACAGTGCGGCCCCGATCAGGCAGTAGACTACATCAGAAGAGAGAAGACCACCTGTTAAAAAATCACCCCAATGTGGGACCAGGAGAAACAGGATGATCCCTGCAAACATTGATATCATGACAAGGAATCGGGTTGCAGAGGCATAGATGCCTGCATGATCTGCTTTATCGTGGTTCATTACAGTCCGGAATAAAGCCGATGAGAGTCCCAGTTGTGAGACAATGCTGATCAAAGTTCCAGTAATAACCAGCAGTTGTAAGATGCCGTATTCGGCTCTCGCGAAAGTCCGTGAATAAAGGGGAATGAGAAGGAACGCCAGCCCCTTATTCAGGAGTTCGGCACTGCCATAGATGAGAGAGTGCTTTACAATTTTAGCCCGGGATGAGGTCATTTTTCACATACTCCGGGTTTATGTAACTGGGCAAATCGCCGGTAAATCTCATCGGCGCCGTGCTGCCAGGTCACATGAGACGCTACCCAGTGATGGCCTTCTCTTCCCATTGCATGACGGAGATTTACATCCGATAACAGCTTGTGTGTTTTATTGAACAGATCATCATCATTGTCCTGTGCAACCAAGTAGCCGGTGATGCCATCTTTGATGGCATCATGGCAGCCCCCGATGTCAGATCCAATGACGGGCAGACCGTGGGCAGAGGCTTCCACAAAGGCAATGCCAAATCCTTCGACTTCACTGCCAATCTGTCGGCCCGGCATAATGAAACAGTCGGCCTTCTTGTAGTATTCATGCAATTGAGACACTGTGACCCGGCCGGTGAAAATGCAGTGTTCGGAAACTTGGAGTTGTTCGGCCAATAATTGGAGACGCTGTTTTTCCGGTCCTTGGCCAACAATATAATATTGAAGATCTGGAAATTGATTGATCAATACGGGGAGCATTTGAATGACGCGGTGATGGCCTTTTCTTGGGATAAGGTTGGCCACTGTCATGAGTACCGGTCCTTTATTGCCACGTGATTCTTTTTTGAAACGATGTTCAATTTGTGGGATCAATGATGAGGAAACACCGGGATGGCTGATCATAATTCGGTTATTGTTAATGCCATTGGCTCTGAGTAGATCGGCAGTAAAATGGCTGTTGGCAACACAGAGGTCGGCCTGCTTGAGAATGGATGTCGTGCACTGATTACGGTGATGATCGGATTGAATGGCCAATAGTTCTGCGCCATGAACCAGTATCGCGTGAGGACGTCCTGTTATATTGGCGGCCAATGTACCTGCAATCCCGGTGGGGGCGGTTGCTGAACTTAAAATGCCATCCCAATGGTTTTTTCCTTTCATTAAAGGGATGAGCCAGTTCAATGTTTCTCTAACCTGAACCCAGGTTAGAGACCGCCATAGGTGATGGCCTTCTTGGGATAACTGTTGAAGTGAAGCAAGTTCATGTTTTAATTGGCGAATTTGGGTTAAATATAGATTTTGATCTGTATTTACGCATTGAGTCTTGATACCCGGCGTATCGTAATTTTGGTCGGTCAAATGGGGTATAAAACACTCACAAGCGTCGCGCCAGCAGCTGGCCAGGGCAAAGGCCCACTGTCCAATACCGCCGGTTTGTGGTGGGAATTGATGTGAGAGAAGGGCAATTTTCACTTTTTCCCAATCTGCTTTTGAGAAGAGAAAATGTATCTTTGAATGAGGCTATATTTTATATGGAGCCAACTGTTTTTAAATTTGTTGAGCAATTTATCTGAAAGTGAGATTATGACTATTTGATTGTTTGGATATAACAATGCCTTTTGATGAGCCCATGAAAGTAATATCAATAAAGTAAGTCGTTGCTGTTGTTTTCGATTTGGGGGGACAATACCTAGCAGTGCACCGGGCTTTGTCCACCAAGATTGTAATAGAGATATTATGTTGACGGGTTTGGTCTTGGCCGTTGAACGATTAATAGTTTTACCGTTGAGTTGAATCTGCATAGAGTTTAATAATGGATTATCAACCTCGATGTATGTCAGCATCCAGTTTTGTAAGGGCTTCAACTTATAGCAACCTTATGTTTGTCCTGACTATGATTGAGAAACAGGAGTGTGGACATCATTAGACTCCATATGGGGATGAATCGATAAAAAACGAGACAACCATTGGTGAATGATACCACAATTAAACCGCTCAATCCGGATAGAATTCCAGCCGCAAGCATTCTATTTTCATGGTTCATTCCATACTTTACAGCTTTGAACCCACTGATCAGTGTCCTAAGGAATAATAGAATGAAGAGACCCAGGCCAATGAATCCGGTTTTCCATAGCAGGTAAATCCAGGAGTGGTCAATAAAATACGGTGATGTCCGCATTGGATCAATGCTTTCAAACTGGGCGCCCAATCCACTGCCAATCATTATACTTCCGCAATTTTTCTGCCATTGTGCAAGTACTCTCTGCGTGTCGGATATTCTCAATTGCATGGAAGGATCTGAAAATCCCCAGAGTAATGACAGCACTCTTTTAAACAACAATTGAGACGTTGCGGGTTGTGTTACAATCAGTAAAAATAATACTGCTGAAAAGAGAATCAACGCCAAGAATAAAATACGTAGTTTTTTCTTTTTACTGCCGGGCTGCAGCACATACAGGCCAATGAATATACAAAGGGAAACGGTTGTTCCTACCCATAATCCGCGTTGTTGACTGATGATGATCGCGAGCATTATGACAGAGGCCATAAGAGCAAAGCAGATTTTTTTAAAACTTGAATGTTCAACAAATATCCTTGAGATTATTAATGGCAAAAATGCCAACATCACGTGAGTCTGTCTGGTGACGATGCGTATCCCCTGAGGGCCCCCTTCTGTCATAAACAGTAAGAGATATAAAATGGCGGTTGCTGCGCCTATCCAGATTAGGGCTGACCATACTTTGACAGGCGAAATCCGGTTGAACCAATCGTAAAAGATGAATAGCAATCCGTAACTGCCCAGGAAAACCATTTCAGTTATGGCAACATATGTCGTCTGCCCATTCTTGAATCCATTGATTGTTGCAAAAACCACCAGAATTATCCAAAACCAGGGGGCTGCCCTCTTGTCTAATCCTCTATTGGAGAAGGGCTGTTTTATTTTTTCAATCCAAAAGTAAAGCAACAGCGAGATCATGAAACCATAGTAAATGATCGGCTTGAAGGCAAATCCATGAAAAAAGGCATAACGTTCTCCCCAGGCAGATGTGGGTATGAATGCCAGGTAGAGAAAAAACAAGAGTACATAGTTTTTAAAATTTTGTAGGGTCCATATGATGAATGGCATTACTAGGCCAAGACCCAGGGTGATGCGCAGACCCATTTTAAGATAACATAAAAAGAGGCCGATTTCAAAAATGAGTATACAAGCCAATACTGAAGGTGGAATGATTCGTATTGAATCAGTATGAGCATCAACAAAAGGAGAGTGTGTTGTTTTCATGGGAGAGGGCTGATTATCCTATTCTGTCGTTGTACATCCGGTCAATAAGGGCGAATGCAAAGACCCAGATAACAATAAATCGGTATTGAGTTAAACAGCTGTTGGTGAGGCCAATGAGCGCCAATCCAAGAAAACCAGCGACAATGCCGGCTGCCATTCTCTTGTCAGAAATAGAAGTTGGCGCTTTAATCAGTCGAAATCCCTTCTTGAGAAAGTCAGCCCAAAAGGACAAATATACAGTAAGCCCAATGACGCCCATCTTCCAGAGAATATAGGCAAAGGAGTTGTCGACCAGGTAGGGGTAGGAACGCGTCCAGTCTGTAGTGGGATACTTGGCACCTAGTCCAGAACCCAGGAGGACAGTATACCAGTGGTCGTCCCATAAAGAGAGGGCTCTGGAAATTTCAGACATCCGGATATGCCATGATTCATCCAATGACAGGTTGGATAAAAAGTCAATTCGGGTGAGAAGGGTGAGCAGTATTGAACCGGTAAACAGGTAATCAATCAGCAATATAATTGCAAGGAAGGCAAACAGGCTGCCTATGACAATACCCATAAATTGCATGATCCGTTTAACAGACAGACCATTTTGAAAATAGGCCAAGGCAAAGGTTAGGACAATAGAGATGAAAAGCCCGCCCCACAGTCCGCGTTGCTGGCTCAGGAAGGCCATGGCCGTGATAGGGAGTAGGGCCAGAATGGCCAGAAATTTTTCTTTTCTGTTCGATTTAAACAATACAAAGGTGAAGAGAAATGGGATAGTGATCTGTGCCAGGTGGGGCTGCTGAGTCACAATGCGTCCCAATATCACAGTGGAAAGCCCACCTTCAGAGACTGCCAGCATGAAAAATTGAAATGAGGTGATGAGTGTGACAACAATAAGGGCAAACCATAATTGTTTCAGCTCACTGAGTGGACGTTGCCGCCAAAGTAAATAAGTCAGATATAAGATTAAGTAGAGAAATTCTACCCGTATCACAGCAAAGGCAGTCTGGTAGAATAAGCCGAAAAACAGGGCATATAAGAAGCAAAGCGTCAAGGCCCAGATCGTTTTAGTAGGGGTTGTCCTCATTTGTGGATGAGGGGGGCTATCTGTTTGGGATTGCTTGTCAAAAATCAACCAGAGCCCTAGGGCAGCAATCAGTGCAAGGGCAATAACGGGGTTGTAGTAGAATCCCTTGAAGAATGGATAACGTTCTCCCCAGCTCGCAGATGGAATGAGTGCCAGGTAGAAAAAGAGGAGGACCGCTGTGCGTTTAAAGGAAAATAATAGCGTGATTGCAACGGTGAGTCCGCATACAATGGCCGTTGGCCATATGATTGAACGGTCTTTAAGAAAGGCAAGAGCACAGAGGACAAGTAGGGGGATAATTATCCATTGGCGATATTGTCGGCCTATGGATTGACCTCCTGTATTTGTACCTGTTGCTGCGGATTCCTTCATTGTCAGACTTGTTTATGTTTTCTGCGGAATGGATTCAGTTCATGATTAATTGTGTACAGCATGTCTTGAATTTTTTTGTGTTTGTCTGGATCCGTTACTTCCAGTTTTTGTAGGGACTCAATGGTCAATATAACAGTGGTGCTAATTAGAATGCTCAGGAATGCCCAGAAAATTACAAAAAACGCGCGTTTAGGCTTGGCTCTTTTGACCGGCAAAACAGCTTTATCCAGAATTTGAACTGTGGGTGTGTCTTTGGCTTCTTGAATTTTTGCCTGTTCATATTGCGGTAAAATAAATTCTGTGATTTTTTGTTGCAGCATGACTTCGCGCAAGAGACGGGCATATTGAAGACCCAGTACAGGAATATCGTCAAGGGGAAGGAATACATCACCGGTTTTATTTGGCTTTGAAACCGTCATGCCTTTCAGTTGTTGAAGAAGGGCATCACGCTGATTCTTGGTCTGAAGCACCAGTGAATGGTTGCCCCCCATCAGTTGACGGGCCGATTCAATCTCCACTTCTTTGGCAATAATCTGAGCCTGAAGTTCAGCCATGGCTGAGATTGTGGCGGCTGTCTGCTCTGGCAGGGCAACTGTACCGTTGCTTTCCTGAAATGCTTGTAATTTGTCTTCGGCGTTGGCCAGATCCTTAAGATTTTGAGTATATCGTCTCTCAATAAACTGCCGGGTATTGCTGGCGCGGTCTACTTTTAGTGTTTTATTAATTCGATCCAATTCCTTGATGAAAAAATTGGCCATGTTCATTGAGAGGTGACGGGCTTCTTCAACTTCAGCGGATGAACTGAGAAAGGGAGTAGCCGCTTCTGCGCTCAGAGAGATTGTGCCGTCGTCGTTTACGGCGATCCAGACATGTTCTCTTAAGGTTTTAACTGTTTTTTCCGTGTCTTTGCATTTATACCGTTCAATCAGGTTGTATTTATTGGCCACGCTGGTCATGAGGGTGCGGCTGTTGAGAATGGCCAAGAAATTATAGGTCTCCTCAGAAACCATACCCATGCCGCCTAAATTGCCGATGGGGAGGTTGCTGATAAGCGAGGAGAGTCCTAATCCGCCACTGTCTTCAACCGGTGGGAGAATGGTGGTGGTCCCTTTATAGGCTTTGGGCAATATCAAGCTGACCCCCGCCGCCAAAAAGGAGACGATTAAAAAATTAACAATAATTAATTTTCGCCATTGAAAGAGGAGATGAATGTGGTCGATAAAATTGGGTTTTTGTGTTGTTGTGCCCATTAATTCTCTCCAAACAGGCCCGCGCTCTTGGCGGCCAGGATCAGTGAAGTGGCGGCGGTGACAATGCGCAGGTAGTTGCCGAAGCGCTGGTCCCAGTTCAAGTGAAGGTGTACCACGTCGCCGGGTTCCACCAGGGCGTCTGCGCCGGATTCAGATTTGCCGGTGCGGCTGTGATAGACCTTGACGCCAGTGATTTTCCCGGACCTAAAATCGCCGCCGGCCATGCCCGCATACTCCTTGGCGGTCAGGTTGAAGACATAGGGATAGGCGCCTGGCATGCGCACCGAGCCTTTAACATAGACATACTGCGACGGCAGAATGATGCGGTCGCCGGTTTCCAGGGGGAAGTCCAGATTATAGGCTGCACCCGGCTGGAAGGGTGTAATGAAGCGCTCCGCTTCTTCGCCTTGGCGGATGACCAGAATCTTGGACAGATCGGAATTGCGTTTCAGGGCGCGGATGCGCTGCAGAAAGGTCAGCAGCGTCTCGCCTTCCAGAATGCGGTAAGAACCTGAGGACTCCTGGTCGGCCTCTACTTTGACCAGTTCGGCGTTGAGGCCGATGGGCGGCACGAAGATCACATCGCCGCCGGTGACAAATCGGTCGTGACCGAGGTCGCCGGTGAGTTCAAAGGCGTTGAGGTTGAAGACGTTTTTCGTCGAATCCGTATGGCGAATCTCCACACCGCCCTTCCAGGCGCGTTCCGTCATGCCGCCGGCCAGGGTGATGAGTTCAGAGATACGGTCCACGGCCCGGGCAATGTACGTCCCGGGAAATTGCACCTCGCCCACCACATGCACGCGGAAGAAACGCAGCGCCTCCAGCGTGAGCGTGATCTCGCTCCCGGCGTAGACCGGCTGCGCTTTATCGATCACGTTGATGCGGGCCTGTTCCAGCGTCAGTCCGGCCACGTGCAGCTCGCCCACAGAGGGGAGGAGAAGCTTGCCCTCGGGTGAGACCTGCAGCGGCAGCTGATGCTCCATGGCGCCCCAGACATTGAAGCTGAAGATATCGCCGGGACCCACCAGATAGGTGGCCGGATCCACAGCGCCCTCCAGGGCCTCAATCTCTGTGAGGCGTTGATTGAGTTTGATCTGGCGGTTGCGCTTCCAGACATCAAACTCCTCACGCGTCATCTTGCCCGCTTCAAAGAGCCTGTCAAAATTGACGGCTTTGGGCAGGCTGGACTGCTTCTCGCGCACGGTCTGCGTCTCGTCCACCACCTGGGTCTGTGCCCGGGCGGGGCCGCCCATCAGGCAGAGGAGCAGCAGGGCCGCTCCGGTGTATCGCATCGTTTTATTCAAACGTCTTCATCCTCGTCATGGGTTAGGCTTTGATGATTTTCTCGCGACCCTCTTTCACGTCCTTGGTCGCATTCCTTGTGTCCACCACCAGCTGGGCGTGTTTTACGATGAAGTCATAATCATAGGCCGAGTGCGCCGTGGAGATAAAGACCACGTCGTAGCTGGCCAGGGTCTCTGGGGTCAGCTTAACACTCTCCATATCGAAATTGTATTTACGCACCTTGGGCATACGGGGAATGTGGGGGTCGTTGTAGTCCACGTGCACGCCTTTGTCCTCAAAGAGGTGGATGAGTTTCAGTGTGGGGCTCTCGCGCATGTCGTCGACATTTTTCTTGTAGGCCGCACCCAGCATGAGTATGCGGGCGCCTCTGAGGCCCTTGCCCCTGTCCGAGAGCGTCTCCATCACCTTCTGCACCACCCAGTAGGGCATCTGCGTGTTGATCTCGCCGGCCAGCTCGATGAAGCGTGTGGGCATGTCATATTCCTTGGCCTTCCAGGTCAGATAGAAAGGGTCAATAGGAATGCAGTGGCCGCCCAGTCCTGGCCCGGGGTAGAAAGGCATGAAGCCAAAGGGTTTGGTGCTGGCCGCATCAATAACTTCCCAGACATCAATGCCCATGGGCTCGAGAATCATCTTCATCTCATTGGCCAGAGCGATGTTAATCGACCGGAAAATATTCTCTAGCAACTTGGTCGCCTCGGCGGCCTGGCTGGAGGAGACGGGCACGGTCTGGACGATGACGGCGTCGTAAAGCGCCTTGGCCGTGACGCGGCTGACATCGTCATTGGCACCCACCACCTTGGGGATGGTTTTTGTCGTAAAATCGGGGTTGTTGGGGTCTTCGCGCTCGGGGCTGAAGGCCAGAAAGAAGTCTTCAGCGTATTTGAGCCCGGAGGTTTCGAGTATGGGTTTCATCACCTCCATGGTGGTGCCCGGCCAGGTAGAGCTTTCCAGCACCACCAACTGACCTTTACGCAGATGTTTTGCTATCGTTTTCGACGTCTCCTGAATATAGCTCAGGTCGGGCTGCTGGTGTTTGTCCAGCGGCGTGGGCACGGCCACCACAACGCAGTCGGCCTCGGGCAGACGGGCAAAGTCTGTGGTGCAGTCGAACAGGCCGGTGGCGTTCATCCTGGCAATGCGATCGGCACCGATGTGTTTGATGTAGGTTGCATCGGCCTTGAGCGCGTCGATTTTTCTTTGGTCAATGTCATAACCGATGCATTTGTAGCCTTCATCGATATATTCCAATAAAAGCGGCAGGCCCACGTAGCCCAGGCCAATCACGCCGATGACGGCGTCTTTCTGTTCAATCTTGGTCTTCAGGTCCATTTTTCGCTCCTGTATCGTTTAATCGGGCTGTTCAGCCGCCATGTATAGGCCGTAAGCAACGGGGCCGTTGGCCGTCATCATCGTGTTTTTATGTCAATACGCCGGTTGTGTTCAAAATATAAAATAGGGCGATGAAAGTCAATTGTTCTATTCGGCCCCGCAGGGGATGTATTCCGCCTCTGCATCGAACTCATCCTGTAGAATGGCAAAGACCAGCTGGTCCATGATCTGGCCGTTTTTAACCACGGATTTCCGCAGTCGTCCCTCTTTGGCAAAACCGGTTTTTTTGAGCACGCAGCGTGTGGCTAAGTTGGACTCGAATATGTTGGCCTGAATGCGGTTGAGCCGCAGGGTTTCAAAACCGTATTTGAGAAGCGCCCGCACCGCCTCTGTGGCAATACCATGCCCCCAGAAAGGTTCTCCCAGCCAGAATCCGATATCGGCATTCATGCGGTTGACATCATTTTGCAGGTTAAGGCCGATGCCGCCGATGCAGTCATCATTTCTGACAATGGCAAAGTAGCTCTCCACAGGTTGCTTCTCCACAAAGTAGAGCCAGGCCTCGGCCGATGCCAGGGTGTAGGGATGGGGAAACATGTCGCGCAGCATGCCGGCCACGCGCGGGTTGTTGGCATACTTGACCAGTGAGGGGCCATCGTAGTGACGATAGCTTCTCACAATGCAGTTTTCAATGGGAATGGGCAGTTGAATCATGACACTCATTTTTCTAAATAAACAACAAGTTATAAAAATAAGCAAAAAAGGGGGGGATGGCAAGGTAGAAATAGAAGCCCCCGCCTTTGGAGGCGGGGGCGTGGAAGGGACGATTAGGATTTGATGAGTGAGGCCAATTGTGTGGCTATATCGTCAAAGGCCTTGGCTGTGGCGCTCTCGGGGCGGTGCAGCACCGCGGGCTTGCCTGTGTCACCGCCGATGCGAGTCTCCACCTCCATGGGCACGCGACCCAGGAAGGTGGCGCCGGTCTCATTGGCCAGACGCTCGCCGCCGCCGTTATCGAAAATGTCGATCACCTTGTCGCAATGTGGGCAGATGAGTCCGGACATGTTCTCCACAATGGCAATGCGGGGAATCTCCAGCTTCTTGGCCATGGTCACGGCGCGACGGCAATCGGCCAGAGAGACGTCCTGGGGTGTGGTCACCACCACGGCGGTCTGGGGCTTCATGCGCTGGGCTGCGGTGAGCACCTCGTCGCCGGTGCCCGGGGGCAGGTCGGCCAGCAGATGGTCGAGTTTGCCCCAGATCACATCGCCGAGAAATTGTGTGATCACCGTGGAGCGCAGAGGGCCGCGCCAGATCAGGGCCGCGTCGGGCGGCATCATAGAGGCCATGGAGACAATCTGAAGTCCGTCTTTTTCCTGGGGGAAGAAACGCTTGCCGTCATCATGCACCTTGGGCGAGCCCTTGAGCCCTGTCATCTGGGGGACATTGGGACCGGTGATGTCTGCGTCCATAAGACCAATTTTCTGGCCACGGCTCTGCATGGCGTAGGCCAGATTTACGGCCACCGTGGATTTTCCCACGCCGCCTTTGCCGCTGAAGACCACAATGCGGTGTTGGATGCGGTCGAGATTTTCTTCAATGCGCTTGTCCTGCTGCGCCTGTTGTTCCTGATGGGTTGACATAGATATTGTCCTTCGTAAAGATTAATGACAGCCGGCAGAGTGGTCTGTGCAGGGGGAAGAGCCTTGAATGTGCCCCTTCAGATAGGCGGTAATGGCCTGTCCTACAGTGCCGCTGGCGCCGGTGGCCACCTCAATGCCCATTTCACTGAACATAGAGACGGCGCGGGCGCCCATGCCGCCGGAGAGCATGACATTGGCGTTCTGGCTGTGGATGAATGTCGGCACCTGACCGGGTTGATGGTTGCCTGCAAAGGGATTGGGCGCATTCTGTACAGCGATGATGGTCTCGCCACGCACATCGACCAGCACAAAGAAGGGGCAGCGGCCAAAGTGGGCGCCGCAGGGCGCATCCAGGCCCTCCCCGTCAGCGGAGACGGCGATGCGGCGTGTGGAGGGTGCCGGTGCTGCGGCCTCAATCGGGGCAGCCTGGCCGGCATGGCTCTGGGAGGTGGGAGCGGCATCGGCCTCCAGGTTCCCGGACTGGTATTTGAGATAGGCCTCGCCCAGGGTGCCTGAGAGGTTGGAGTAGGCTTTAACGCCACCGGCGTTGAGTACTTCAAAGGCGTTGGGGCCTACATGGCCGGTGAGCACGGCAGAGACGTTCTGATTGACGATGAATTCAGCGGCCGCAATACCGGCGCCACCGGCGGCCTGGCTGCCGGGATTGATGACGGCGCGGCTTTCATTGGTCTCTGTATCCAGCAGGAGAAAGTGAATGCAGCGGCCGAATCTTGGGTTAATCGGCGCCGAGAGATCGGTGCCGTCTGTGGTCATTGCGATGAGCATAGTGACTCCTTCATGGTTCTTATGGAAAATGCGATCGGTTCGCATGTTCGGTCTTTGTTGACAGCGGCTGCGCTCAGCCGCCGGGTTTCAGGCCTGTCCTTCCAGGTCCTGAATGCGTTGCTTGAGTATGGCTTCCTGCTGTTTCAGTGCATCCAGTTCGGCAGCGTTGTCCACTGTGTTGTCGCTTTGCGGGGACATGGGTGCTGCGTTTTGAGGACGTCGCCTTCCGCGCCCCCCGCCGAATCCGGCGTTGCCCGGTCCACCTTGGCCCGTGCCGCATCCACCCATGCCGCGACCGGTCTTCGAGCCCTGTCCCAGTGGCCCAGTGCCATCTCCACCTGGCATGATTTGTCCTCCGTTGTTTATGATAAGGTTTTTTCTACAATGAATCCAGCGCCTTGTTCAATGTCTGCACGGCCAGAAAGGCGCAGTGCGTATGGCTGGCCGGCAATCCTTCACAAAACGCAATGACGGCCTGCGGTGTGATGCTGCGGGCTTTGAATGCGGTGCAGCCCCTGGCCAGTTCTGTGACGGCACTTCCCGCGGCCAGTGTGGCGCCGCAGCCATCGGTTAAAAATGAGATTTCATCGATGACACGACCCTCGAGTTTGATCCAGATGGCCATGCGGTCACCGCAGGGCCCGCGTACCAGGGAGACGCCGTCGTGATCTTTCATCTCGCCCAGATTGACAGGGGCCTGTGCCAGCGCCAGCGCCTTTTCTGACCAAGTTTCGTTTATCTCCTCATTCACTATCGCCCTCCTCCGGTTGTGCCCTTTCGCTTTGACAGCGCCGACGTCGGCCACAGGGGTGGTCGGGTTCGTAATCAACAGGTCCGCCACCGATGACAATGGCCTTGCCGTGGATGAGGGCGTCGGCGGTATGCTGCCTGGCCCGGCCCACAATGCGTCCAAAGGTGGCCCTTGAAACATTCATGGCCGTTGCGGCCTGCGCGTGGCTGAGATTTTCCAGGTCCGCCAGTCGCAGGGCCTCCAGTTCGTCCTCGGCCAGGGCCACGTGTTCCAGCTGGCGCATGGAAAGACCATGTGGTTTAAAGAGCGTCACGCTCGGCCTGGCGCCGATCCAGCGGCATTTTTTGGGTCTGGGCATGAAATTCCTGTCGGTTAATGCGTGTCCAATTGATCTTTCAGGCGTTTGGCAATGGCTTGTATGGCCCCAAGGGCCGGGCCCGGATCGATCTCCGGCAGTGTCTTCTGGGCCACCATGGCCGCGGTCACGGCCGTGTCATAGGGTATGCGTCCCAGACAGTCGGCGCCCAGGGCCCTGGCCTCGGTTTCCATCGTTTCCGTCATCTCGGGATGCAAGTCCCATTTGTTCACGGCAATAGCCGCAGGAATTTTGAACTGCTGCGCCAGTTGGAGCACGCGCATGAGGTCGTGCCGGCCAGAGACAGAGGGCTCGGAGATGGCCAGCACCTGATTGGCGCCGGCCAGAGAGCTGATCACGGGGCAGCCAATGCCCGGTGAGCCGTCGGCAATAACCAATGCGGCTCCCTCTTTTTCCGCACGGATGCGTGCGTCTTTTTTAATCTGTGTCACCAGCTTGCCCGAGTTCTCCTCGGCCACACCCAGCCGGGCGTGAATCATGGGGCCAAAGCGTGTGTTGCTGTGATAGAGCATGCCGCAGTTCCGGGGCTCCAGCGTGATGGCCTGTGCCGGACAGAAATGGGCGCAGACACCGCAGCCTTCACAGCGCGTGGTGTCCAGGACGATTTCAGGGCTGATGGCATTGAAGTGACAGACTTCAATACATTTGCCGCAATGCGTACAGGCATCGCTGTGAATCTCCGGGAGAATGCCCGAGTAAAATGGGGCTTCGGTTTCAAGGGTCGGGTCCAGCACCAGGTGCAGGTCTGCGGCGTCCACGTCACAGTCGGCAATGACATTGCCGGGCCAGAGTGCGGCCAGGGCGGCGGTAAATGAGGTTTTTCCTGTACCGCCTTTTCCGCTGATAATCACCAGCTCTTTCATTGGGCGGCCTCCTCTCTCTTCAACGTCGCCAGAATTTGTGTGTAGGCTTCTTTAAGCAGTGGCCTTGTTTCGGGCATGGCGTTGATGATTAACTCTCCCCTGGCCATGCCTTCAGCGGCTTTGCGGCTGTCGGGCAGTTCGGTCAGAATGGGCAGATCCATCTCGGCAATGCGGCGGCGTGTGGCCTCGTCGTTGGGCCGGGCACGGTTGACAATCACGCCGGCCGGCAGATTCAGCGCCTTGACCATGTCCGCGGCCAGCGAGAGGTCGTGCAGACCAAAGGGCGTCGGCTCGGTGACCAGGATGACATAGTCCGTGTCGCGGATGGCGGTAATGGCGGGGCAGGACGTGCCCGGAGGCGAGTCGAGAAGGGTCAGTCTGGCCTCTCCATTGCCGGGTTTGAGCGCTTTAACCGCTTCAATCAGCGGGGGGGCCATGGCCTCGCCAATGCGGAGCCGGCCCTCAACCAGGGTCAGATTGTCGCGTTTATAGGTGGTGATGTCACCGCAGTGGCGACGGCTCTCAATGACAGCCCCTGTCGGGCAGACCTGAATGCAGCCCCGGCAGCCGTGGCAGAGTTCAGGGAATTTCATGATGCGCCCGGGAATGCTTACCAGGGCCTTGAATTGACAGATTTTGGCGCATGCACCGCAGGCGGTGCAGACGTCTCTGTCGATCTCGGGGACGAAGACGTAGTGAGACTTCTCAGAAATTTTTTCACCCTTTAAAAAAAGGGCGGTGTTGGGGGCTTCCACGTCGCAGTCTTTCAAGACAACCGGTGATGTGGAGAGCAGCTGTGCCAGTCCGGTGGCGACGGTGGTTTTTCCTGTGCCGCCTTTCCCGCTGGCGACAGCCAGGGTTAAGTAGTCTGTTTCCATGGCTTCACTTTCGTTGTTTGTTTTGAGCATATGCTCATAATGAGTATACGATTCGCATTCTGTTTTGTCAAGTATTTTTTGTATTATCTGTTGTAACGGCCCTGTGAGGAAGCGGGTTTTTCGTGTTGACAAATTCAAGGAATATCAATATATTGATAGCTAATCCTCAGACCGGGACAGGCAGGGTGAAACAGGACAAATTCTACTACTTGGGGCTGGGCTCCAACCTGGGTGACCGGGAGATGCATTTATGTGCCGCACTTGATTTTTTGGAGTTGTCTCCGGAGATTGCCGTGGGGGCTGTTTCGTCGATATATGAAACCGAGCCCTGGGGGATGCGGGCGCAACCCGCCTTTCTCAATCTGGTCTGCGGCGTCAGCACGACGATGCATCCTGAAGATCTGCTTGAGGCTGTATTGAATATTGAACAGCGTCTGGGCCGCCGCCGTGTTGAACACTGGGGACCGCGCACAGTGGATATTGACCTGCTCGTCTGCGGAGAGATGATGCATCAGAGTTCGGTTTTAATCGTGCCGCATCCTCATCTGCATGAGCGTCTGTTTGTGCTAACGCCTTTGGCTGAATTGGCGCCTCATCTGGTGGTGCCCGGCCTGAACAGGTGTGTGGAGACATTGCTGGCCGACTGCCAGGATACGGGAGCGGTGAAACGCATCAAATCAGGGGTGGATTTATGGCGGAAACCACAGACGTCAAAGATGTGACCTATTTTGCCATCGAAGGTGTGATCGGGGCGGGCAAGACCAGCCTGGCCAGATTGCTGTGTGAGAAGTTGAACGCCAAGTTCATCGGGGAGCAGCCGGAAGAGAATCCCTACCTGGATGATTTCTACAGAGATCCGCATCGCTATGCATTTCAAACGCAGCTTTCTTTTCTCACCAGCCGATACAAGCAGTTGCTGGAGCTGCCGCAGCAGGATCTCTTTCATCCCTACTTGATTGCCGACTATGTCTTTTCCAAGGATAAGATCTTTGCCTATATGAATCTTGAGGAGCGCGATCTCCTGCTGTACGAGCGTATTGCCACACTCATGGAGGCGGAGCTGCCCAAGCCCGATCTGGTGGTTTATCTGCAGTCGACCACAGAACGGTTGATGGCCAATATCAAGCGACGAAGCCGGAAATATGAGCGCCACATGGCCGGCGATTATATCCGTCGTCTTAACGAAGCCTACAACGAGTTTTTTTTCCGATACAGTGATACACCGCTTCTGGTGATCAGTGCTTCGGAGATTGATTTTGTTCATAATGAAGAGGACTTGGAGGATTTGCTGCAGCAGATTCTTCATCCTCCAGTGGGGACACGGTACTACGTGCCCCTGAAGCGGTAGAGGTGTCTATGTTTTTAAGAGCATTGTTTTTGGGTGTTATGGCTTTTATGGGGCTGCGCTGGGTGAAGAAGCAGGTGGCGCCCGAGCCCCCCAAGACCACGGTGAAGGGGCAGAATGACCATGACCCCCTTGATTTGAGCCGCCAGGATGTGGCGGATGCAAAGTTTGAGGATTTATAAGCGATTCTGCATTTCAACAGGATGCTGGGGAGTGGGTGCCGGCGGGGATGAGTCGGCATCATAACTGGGGAGCAAGTGGAGGATTCATGCCACGTAAGATTGTAGAGACAGACAGAGCGCCGGCCGCCTTGGGCCCGTACAGTCAGGCTGTGCATATAGCGCCCGGGCGCATTATGTTTACGGCGGGCCAGGTACCGCTTCATCCGGAAACCGGTCGGGTTGTGGGTGAGGGCATTGAAGACCAGACTCGGCAGGCGCTGGAGAATCTCAAGGGTGTGGTGGAGGCTGCAGGTGCCACCATGGAAGATGTGGTGAAGACCACAATTTTCATGAAGAACATGGACCATTTTGTCCCCATGAATATCGTCTATGAGAGTTATTTTGGTATCTTGCCGCCGGCCCGCAGTGCCGTGGAGGTGGCGCGGCTTCCCAAGGACGTGCTCATCGAAATTGAGGCCGTGGTCAGGCTGGCGGATTGATTTGAAACGGTTTTTGCTGACAGGGGCGTTGTGGGTGTTGCTCTCGGGTCCTGTTGCCGGTCAAACGTTTCAGGCTGAAGACACCACCGCTGTGGCACTGCCTCCCTCTCGAACGGTGGTGATGCGCTCTGCGCTGCTGCCCGGCTGGGGACAGTGGAGCAATGGCGCCAAATGGAAGGCCGCGCTGGTGCTCGGGGGTGAGTTGGGGCTGATCACAGCGGCGGTGGTACAGAACCAGCGGGCACAGCAGGCCACGCTGGCTTCAGAAAAGACATTTTATGAAGATGACCGCAGTCGATGGGTCTGGATTGCCGGTGCGTTCTGGCTGCTCAATATCGTAGACGCCTATGTGGATGCACAGCTCCGCAGTTTCGATGTGGGGCCATCATTGGCCATCGGTCCGCCGGGTTTCCGGTCTGCGGCTCTGGCCTTTTCTTATTCGTGGTAATGTGATGCAAAGAGAAAAAAAGCGGTTTCTTATACAGCGTCGCCCCAGCAACAGAGGGGCGGGAAGACTGTTGGTTGATACTGTTTCGGAGCCGGCGTGATTGGCGCCGTGCTGTTGACATTGAGTTTCTCGTTGATGCCTCCTGTCCGGCCCCAGCTGCCACCTGCAAAGCCGTTGTGTCTGCCAATACCCAGCGTCAGTGCGGTGGCGGATCCATGGTTGGGACAGGACAAGGTGAGGCATTTTACCGTCAGCCTGTTGATGAGCGGCATGCTGGCTTACACGGCCCGGCATCAGTGGCGCATGCATCCTGCTGAGGCCCGGATGACCGGTATGGGAGGCGCGCTGAGTATCGGCATTGTCAAGGAGTTCTGGGACAGTAAAACATCGGGGCACACGGCCAGCCTCAGAGATCTGGCGGCCGATCTGGCCGGCGTGTTGCTTGGAGGGTGGTTGCTGTCATGGTAAAGACCTTCGATTTTGAGGCTGTGGGTGCGGTGCATCTTCATTCCAAGGTCTCAGACGGGACACTTTCCATCCCGGAGATTGCCGAGATTGCCGGGACGAAAAATCTCGATTTTCTGCTGTTTTCCGATCATAATACACTGGCGCCAAAACGTGAGGGGCTGGAGGGATGGTATGGGGGCGTGCTGGCGCTGATCGGCTATGAGATCAATGATGCAGACGACAAAAATCACTACCTGGCCTTCCGACTCGATCAAGAGGTCGGCGGCCGTATGGCGGCCGACTATGTGCCGGCTGTGAAGGCGGCCGGGGGCATGGGATTCATTGCGCATCCGGCAGAGAAACGACAGTATTTTGAAGCCTACCCGCCCTATCCCTGGACGGATTGGAGCGTGCAGGGCTTTGACGGTATTGAGATCTGGAATCAGCTCTCAGAGTGGATGGAGGGACTGACCTGGAAAAGCGCACTGTGGCGGATCTGGCATCCCTTGAAATCGATCCGTTTTCCGGTGCAGGAGATCCTGGACCGTTGGGACGTCCTGAACCGTGAACGTCGTGTGGTGGGTATTGGCGGCATTGATGTGCATGCCTTTGCCATCAAACTGCTGGGGTGTATTACTGTAGAGATTTATCCCTATAAAGTACAGTTCAAGTCCATACGGACGCATGTGATGACCGAGACGCCCCTGACACCGGCGTTGGGATTTCACCCCTCAGAAACAGCAGTGTACAATGCCATTCTCGCGGGACGCTGTTTTGTCTCTAATTTTTCCCTGGGCGATGCGCGGGGATTTCGTTTTTCAGGCAGATCGGACCGCGGCCTATTGCCCATGGGCAGCCGGCTGCCGTTTTTGGGCCCTGTTGATTTTGATGTCCAGGCGCCGCTTTCCGGGCAGATTCGCCTTCTCAGGGACGGTCAAACCATCGCTGAGGAGAAGGGCAGCACCTTAACTCATACAGTGGACGCACCGGGTGTGTACCGCGTGGAGATGTATCGTCAAAGGCGGGGCTGGATCTACACAAACCCCATTGTACTTACAGATTGATTGTGAATAGGTTGGTAAAATGAGTGATAAACCCAAGGAAGAGTGTGGCGTATTTGGAATTTTTAACCATTCCGAAGCCGCTGAAATGGCCTATCTGGGCCTCTATACCCTGCAGCATCGCGGCCAGGAGGGGGCGGGTATTGTCTCCTCAGACGGCACGCAGGTTTACCGTCATGTGGGTCAGGGCCTGGTGAATGATGTGTTCGGTTCGCCCGAGGTGATTAAAACGCTCAAGGGCAGCATGGCCATCGGCCACAACCGTTACTCCACCACAGGGGCTGACTCCAAGTCCAATGTGCAGCCGCTTTTGGTGAACACCAAGGACGGCCCGCTGGCCCTGGGACACAACGGCAATCTGGTGAACAGCGGGTCCATACGCAGAATGCTGCAGGATGAGGGTGCGCTCTTTCAGAGCACCACCGATTCTGAGCTCATTGTGCATCTCATCGCCCGTTCCAAGGCGGAGACAGTTGTCGATAAAATCAAAGACGCCCTGCGGCAGATCCGTGGTGCTTTCTCGTTGACTATCATGACGCGCGATCAACTCTTTGTCGCCCGTGATCCCGGCGGCGTGCGTCCGCTGGCGCTGGGGCAGCTGGACGACAGCCCTGTGGTCGCCTCGGAGACCTGCGCCTTTGATCTTATCGGCGCCGAGTATATCCGTGATGTGGAACCCGGTGAGCTGATCACCATAGACAAAGACGGCGTGCATGTGGATCGCTTTGCCGACAATAAGTTCTGTGCACACTGCATTTTTGAGTATATTTACTTCTCACGGCCGGACAGCCGTATCTTCGGCCAGTACGTCGACAAAACCCGCCGCAAGCTGGGGCGCCGCCTGGCCCAGGAGCAGCCCGCCGATGCCGATATCGTCATCAGCGTACCCGACTCCAGCAATACGGCCGCCCTGGGTTATGCCGTGGAATCGGGCATCAAATTTGAGCTGGGACTCATCCGGAATCACTATGTGGGACGTACCTTTATCCAGCCGCAGCAGACCATCCGTCACTTCAATGTCAAGGTGAAGTTCAATCCCGTGGGCGGTGTGCTCAAGGGCAAGCGCGTTGTGGTGGTGGAAGACTCTATTGTCCGCGGCACCACACTCAAGGTGCTGACGCAGATCATCCGCAAGGCGGGGGCCAAGGAAGTGCATGTGCGCGTCTCCAGTCCGCCCATCACCCATCCCTGCTACTACGGCATGGACTTCCCCACCAAGGAGGAGCTCATCGCCAATCAGATGACCATTCCCGAGATAGAGAAATATCTCGGTGTGGATAGCCTGGGTTATCTCTCTTTAGAAGGATTGCTCAGCGCGGTGCCCGAGAAAGGGGCGGGCTACTGTGCGGCGTGCTTCAGCGGACGCTATCCTGTTCGTTACGAAGAGCGTATGACTAAAATGCAACTGGAGTGCTGATCAAAGGAGGAGAATTGAAATCCATCGCCCGGATGTTCGACTGGCTGTTCCTGCTCCGGCCCACGCTGTTCTATCCTATCTGGACTTATTATCTGGCCGGACACTGGGGGGGGCAAACTTTCGGGAGAGGCGAGAACGGGTTTCACCACTCCATGGGGATCTGGGGCTCCGTGGGGGCGCTGTCTTTGACTGTAGGCAGCATCTACATTTTCAATCAGATTCAGGACCGTGAGACAGATCGTGTGAACCACAAACTCTTTCTGCTCTCCGACGGTCACTTCCCTGTGCGCTGGGCCTATATTGAAGCGGCGGTATTCGCCGTGCTGGGTCTGTGTTGGGGGTTTCTCATTGATGTCAAAGTAGGGTTGATGCTCTCCGCCCTGCTGCTGCTGTCCGGATACTGCTACAACTACGCGCCGTTTCGCTGGAAAGACCATGCCATCATGGGCATGCTTACCAACGGGGTGTCGGGCTATGTGCTCTACAGCCTGGGTTGGATGACCGCCGGCGGAGAGCCGGCGTTGACCTGGCGTGCATTGGCCTATATGGTGGCCGGGGCCTGTGTCTATCTCAATACCACGCTGCCCGACCTCAAAGGCGATGCCGCCACCGGCAAGGTAACCTTTGGCGTGCGCTACGGCGTTAAGGCCACGGCGCGCTGGGCCCTGGTGCTGGAGGTGCTGACTGTGGTTATGGCGTGGCAGCTGAAAGAGTGGATTCTCTTCTGGCCGGCTTTGGCGGTGCTGCCGCTCTTTATCTGGGGTGCGTGCTGCTCTACTGTGGAAGAAGTGATGCGTGTCACCAAGTACTCGGTGCTGGCGTTGGCCGTGGGCGTGTGCGTGGTTTTTCCGGCCTTCCTGATCCCTGTTTTTGTGGTTTTTTTCATGACGCGCTGGTATTACAAAGCCCGTTTCAATTTCGATTATCCCAACTTCAAAACATCGTGAGTCTTTATGAGCCTTTCTATCGATTATGACCGTAAGCGCTGCGACTTCTGCGGTACCTGCGTGGCCGTCTGCCCCGCCGATGCCATCCGTCTGGACGAGGCCGATCTCTCCATCGATGAAGATCGATGCGTGGCCTGCATGGCCTGTGTGGCTGTCTGTCCGCTGGGCGCGCTGAAGGAGAAGGCATGAGAACCGATTTTGACATCATCATCGTCGGTGCCGGACCCGCCGGCGCCTGGACGGCCAAGACCGCGGCTGAGGCCGGCGCCAGTGTGCTGCTTCTGGAGAAAGACCGTGAAGTCGGCGTACCGGTGCGCTGCGCCGAGGGCGTCTCTGAAAAGGGGCTGAAGCTCATCTTCGATGAGATTCCCCCACGCTGGATTGCCCGCACCATCACCGGCGGCCGGTTGGTGGCGCCCAACGGTACGGCCGTCGACGCCTATCCCGATGAACGCGGTTTTGTGCTGCATCGAAAGATTTTTGACGCAGACCTGGCTGCCATGGCTGTCAGTACCGGGGCCACATTGCTGACCAAGGCCAATGCCATCGGATTGGTTCACGCTGACGGGAAGATTGCCGGCGTCACCGTCGAATGCCTCGGCAAACCGGTGACCTTCCATGGGCCACTGGTGATCGGCGCCGACGGGGTGGAGTCACGCGTGGGGCGCTGGGCCGGTCTCGAGACTGCCGTCCCCTACGAGGAGATGGACAGCTGCGCCCAGATGACCCTGGCCGGCATCGATATCGATCCCACAGTCGTGGAATTCTACGTGGGGCAGGACTGGGCGCCCGGCGGTTACGCCTGGGTCTTTCCAAAAGGCGAGGACTCGGCCAATGTGGGGCTGGGCGTCGGCGGGGGATTCACCGGAGAGAAGACGCCCCTGGCCTGGCTTGAAGGCTTTGTTGCCCGCCGATTCCCCGGCGCCTCGGCAGTAACGGTGGTGGCCGGTGGTGTGCCCACGGCCAAACCCATCGAAACCATTGTCACAGACGGCCTCATGCTGGTGGGCGACGCGGCCCGCCAGGCCAATCCCCTCACCGGCGGCGGCATTGTCAATGCCCTGATTGCCGGCGCGTCAGCCGGGCAGGTCGCCGCAAAGGCCGTGGCTGGCGGCGATGTATCGGCCAAAGCCCTGATGCCCTATCAGAAGGCCTGGCACAAGGGCGAGGGCAAGATCAATAAGCTCTCCTACAAGCTGAAGCAGGCGGTGTATCGCTTCAGTGATGCTGACCTCAACCGCACGGCTGAGATGCTGCTGAAGGTACCTGAAAACAAACGCACACCGTTTCAGATCTTTAAAACGGCCCTGATCAACGAGCCCCGGCTCCTGGTGGATGTGGCCAAAATTTTTATCGTATAAACAGGAAGTGAAACATGCGTATCTTCACCATTCCCAACGTGATGAGTGTGGCCCGGCTGGGGCTGCTCTATCCCATTTTCTATTATCTTCAGACCGGGCGGCCCTGGCTGGCCGTTTTTTTTATGTTCCTGGGCGCGGCCACAGATCTGGCCGACGGCTGGGTGGCCCGCCGTTTTAATCAGCAATCTGATCTGGGCCGCATTCTCGATCCGCTCATCGACAAGATCAATGTGCTCTCTGTGGCCGCTTATCTGGTGTTTTCGCCGCTGTACAGCTTTCCCCTGTGGTTTCTGATCTTTTTGATCGTCCGCGAAGTGACCGTGCTGCTGGGCGGGGTCTGGGTGATGCGCGGCCGCAAGATCGTGATGGAGTCGACCAAACCCGGGAAATTCTCGGCTTTCTTTACAGGACTCGCCCTGCCCCTGCATGTGGTGGGCTGGCAGCCCTGGGCGTTGATGGCCGTCATTTTTGCCGTTGGACTCAATTTCTTCTCCACCGGGGTTTATTATCGTCGTTTCCGCGATCAATTGAAACAGGAAGCCGCCTCAGAAAGTGTAACTGAAAAAGGGGGCACGGCTTGAACCGATTGTGGCAGGAGGGCCTGGGACGAACCCGCAAGGGGCTGGTCGGGCGAATCTCCGGATTGTTTTCCAATAAATCAGAACTGAGCGATGCGCTGCTTGATGATCTGGAAGAGATTCTTATTGAAAGTGACACCGGGGTGGATACGGCCCTGGCCCTGATTGAAGGCGTGCGCCGCCGTGTGCCGCAGATTGATGGGGATATGGCGTCTTGTGTGCGACAGGCGCTGCAGCTGGAGGTGGAAGACCTGATGCCCGCCTCGCGTCCCCAGGCGACATTTGCCCATACACCGCATGTAATTCTCGTGGTCGGCGTGAACGGGACGGGCAAGACCACTACCATCGGGAAGTTGGCCTGTCGTTTTGCAGCAGAGGGAAAAAAAGTACTTCTGGCCGGCGCCGACACCTTTCGCGCTGCGGCCGGAGAACAGCTGGAGATCTGGGCGGAGCGCGCCGGTGCGGAAATCGTCCGCCAGGTGCATGGTGCCGATCCGGCGGCTGTGGCCTTTGACGGCGTGGATGCCGGTGTGGCCCGCGGCGCCGATGTGGTTTTAGTAGACACGGCCGGCCGGCTCCAGAACAAGGTCAACCTCATGGAGGAGCTGAAGAAGATCCGCCGTGTCATTGAAAAGCGCCTGCCCGATGCCCCGCATGATGTGCTGCTGGTTCTGGACGCCACCACGGGGCAGAACGGTCTCAGTCAGGCCCGCATCTTCACAGAGGCTGTGGATGTCACACAGATTGCCCTCACCAAGCTTGACGGCACCGCACGCGGGGGCATCGTTTTGGCCATTCAGCGGGAACTGGGTCTGCCTGTTCACTGGGCCGGCCTGGGAGAGGGCGCGGAGGATCTTGTGCCCTTTGAGGCTGCTGAATTTGTCGCCGGTTTATTTGCGGGAACGGAAAGAGATGACAGTGTCTGAAAATCAAAAAAAAGTGGCCCTGATCACCCTGGGATGCCCCAAGAATGAAGTGGACTCTGAGGTGATGGCCGGAGAACTGGCCCGTCAGGGTTTAACGCTGGTAAATGACGCTGAAGAGGCCGATGCGGTGTTGATCAACACCTGCGGTTTCATTGAAGCGGCCAAGCGTGAGTCCATTGATGTGATATTGAGCGCCGTTGAATTAAAGAAAAGCGACCCCCGCAAGCGCATTGCCGTGTGGGGCTGTCTCTCTGAACGTTATCGCGGGGAGATTGAGAAAGAGATCCCTGAGGTGGACGGCTACTTTGGCGTAGAACCCTTTGAAGCGTTGGGGCAGTGGCTCATCGGTGAAAATTATCGCGTGTCACCGCAGGCCCATACGGGCCGGCAGATTTCTACGCCGCCGCATGTGGCCTATCTGAAGATAGCCGACGGCTGCGATCATCGCTGTACATTCTGTGCCATTCCCGGCATCAAGGGGCCGTTCCGCAGCCGGCCTCAATCGGCACTGCTTGAAGAGGCACGTATTCTGGCCGAACGGGGTGTGAAGGAATTGATTCTCATCGCTCAGGACACCAGCCGTTACGGTACGGACCGCGCAGACGGCAGTTCGCTGGTGTCTCTGCTTGAGGGGCTGGTGGCTGTAAACGGATTGGCCTGGATACGCGTCATGTATGTGCATCCTCTGCATGTGGATGAGGCCTTGATTGATCTCATGGCGCGTGAGCCCAAGATTGTCAAATATATTGACATGCCGCTACAGCATATTGCCGACTCGGTGCTTCATCGCATGGGGCGCGGTCACGATAATGAGAGGGTGCGTACGCTGATCGCCCGTATGAGAGAACGGATGCCCAGCCTGGTGCTGCGCACGGCCTTCATCGTTGGATTTCCGGGGGAGACCGAGGAAGATTTTGACGCACTGCTCGATTTTGTACAGGATACCGGTTTTCAACGATTGGGCGCTTTCGTCTATTCTCAGGAAGAGGGCACGGCAGCGGCCCTTCTGGACGGCGAGGTGGATAAGGCCGTGGCGCAGTCGCGCTATGATCGGCTGATGACAGTGCAGCAGGAAATTGCAGAAACGATCAATGATCGCATGGTGGATCGCGTCATTGAGGTGATTGTCGACGGTTTTGACGAGGATGAGGGGTTGCACTACGGCCGTTCTCAGGGTGATGGGCTGGATGTCGATCAGCTGGTCTGGCTGGAAGGGCATCCGCCAATCGGTCAAATTGTACCGGTAAAAATCGATTCAACTTCGACCTATGACCTGTTTGGAACATGGGTTGTGTGATGACTTGAAAGGAGGCAACGCATGGGGAATAAAAATAGATTGAAAAGAGGGCGACTGGCGATACTCTTGGCGATTGCCCTGATGGGGGGTTCCCATGCGCAACTGCCTGAGATGTCCAATGTGCTCCGGGACAAAGTGCCGCTCTTCATGCATGGGGTTTACTTCTTTGCCGGTGAAAACGGCACGGTGAATGTGGATCTTGTTCATCAGGTGCGTTATGATGCGCTTCAGTTTATAAAAGAGGGTGAACTTTATAAAGGGCGTTACGAGCTGGCTGTGCAGGTGGCGGAGAAATCCGGCGATGTGCTGACCACGCGTGTGCTCACACGCCTTGTAGAAGCGCCTTATTATGAGGAGACACTTTCCTTCCGAGATTTTGATTCAGCCACACAGCGATTCAAGCTTGAACCTGGAGCGTATATTTTTTCATTGGCTTTGACAGATGGTACTTCAAAGAAAACAGCACGACAGGAAATTTCTGTAAAAGTGCCAAAGATGAAGCGGGATAAATTTGCGCTGTCCAGTATGATGTTTGGTGAATATGTGGGTGTGGACTCACTCTCCCGCGGTCGCTGGCGTGCTTTTGCCTCTGATATGGTCAACGAAGGCGTTAAGACTGTCGATGTGCACTTTGATCTTTATCCTGCCCCTGGTGATTCAACGGCTACGATTCACTGGGAACTGAAGGGAAGTGAAAAGAAATACCATAAGAGTGGCATGATGGCTGTGGTGCTGCATGACACTGCTCAGAAAGTTGAACTCCCCGTGGATATTGCTGATCTGCCGGGCGGCGGCTATGAGTTTAAAGTGGAAGTCAGCAATGGCCATGACAAGATTAAACGCAAGCGGACGTTGGTGATTCATATTGAAGGCCTCTCACTGTATATTACTGATTTAGATGAAGCCATCAAGATGCTGGCCCATATTGCCAAGGGCGAAGAGGTCAAGCGGATAACAAAGGCCAAGGGAAGTGGGAAATTGGATGCGTTTATCGCTTATTGGGATAAAATGGATCCCACACCGGGGACACCGACCAATGAAGTGATGGACGAATATTACCGGCGGACTTCGTGGGCCAACCGACATTATGGCAAGCACCGGCCTGGCTGGATCACAGATCGTGGGCGGATTTATATTCTTTTTGGCCCCCCAAGCGAGGTGACACGCAGGCCTTTTGAGATGAGTGAGCATCCTATTGAGGTTTGGTTTTATAACAGATATAATCGAAATTTTGTCTTTATGGACGAGAATGGCTACGGTGAGTATCGGCTTCTAACAGAGAATTATGATTTATACTATTGAGATACGGCGATTCCGCCGTTTGGTCAAGTTATCATTGAGGGGTGTAATTATTGGGACTGCTTAAACTGGCCGTGTTAGCCTCTGGGCGCGGCTCCAACTTTGAAGCGCTGGTCCGGGCCGGCAAGGATGGGCGTCTCAACGCACAGTTTGCCCTGCTCATTGTCAGCAAGCCCGATACAGGCGCCCTGGAGATTGCAAGCGCCCATGGCATCCCTGCAATTTGTCTCCGTCGGGGTGACTTTGAGAATCGGGGGGCCTTTGTGGCGGCCATGCAGTCGGCCCTTGTTGCGTCTGGCGCTGAGACCTTGGCGCTGGCGGGGTATATGAAGAAGCTCCCGCCGGAGGTAATTTCAGCCTATGCCGGCCGCATCTTCAACATTCATCCCGGGTTGCTGCCGGCCTTCGGCGGGCAGGGGATGTTTGGCCGGCATGTCCATCAGGCTGTGCTGGATGCGGGATGCAAGGTTTCCGGCGTCACGGTGCATCTGGTGGATGAGCGCTATGATCACGGCCCCATCGTCGCCCAGCGCTGTGTGCCTGTGCTGCCGGACGATGATGCACAGACACTGGCGGCACGGGTGTTGAAAGAGGAGCATTGTCTCTTTGCCGAGGTCTTAGGGGCCGTGGCACAGGGGCGACTTTGTGTGGATTCTGGACAGGCCTGGTTGTCGTCTGATTGATGTTCTCTCTTCCTGTGGCATTTTCTTTGCTTTAAAATAACAATTCATTATAATCGATGGCTTTTGGCGGGTTTTCGGCCAGATTGGTGTGCTCCCTGGAGAGAATCGCCCGCATCGCCGTCTTTTTTTTATGGAGGTTCCATTGCAGGTCAAACGTGCATTGATCAGTGTGTCAGATAAAAAGGGGATTGTTGAATTTGCCCAGGTGTTGGCTGAGCGAGGCATTGAAATTCTTTCCACCGGCGGCACAGCCAGAGCGCTTTCAGAGGCCGACATCGCTGTCACGCCCGTGGAGGATGTGACTGGATTTCCAGAGATGATGAACGGCCGGGTGAAGACACTGCATCCCCGGATTCACGGTGCCATACTCGGCCTTCGAGATGTGCCTGAGCACGCCGCACAGGCGGCCGATCAGGGCATTCAGTGGATCGATATGGTGGTGGTCAACCTCTATCCCTTTGAGCAGACAGTGGCCCGTGAAGGCATTGCCATTGAAGAGGCTGTTGAACAGATCGACATTGGCGGGCCCTCCATGGTGCGCAGTGCGGCCAAGAATTATCGTCATGTGGCCATTGTCACCGATCCTGAAGATTATCCCCGCGTACTCAATGAACTTGACGATGGCGGTCTCTCGCTGGCGCTGCGTCAGGCACTGGCTGTGAAGGCGTTTCGCCGCACTGCCGCCTATGACGCGGCCATTGACACCTACCTCTCCTCAGCATTGACTGATGAGCCGGTGCGTCATCTGGCTTTTGAACAGGGCGCCACACTGCGCTACGGTGAGAACAGCCATCAATCGGCCGCATTTTATCGTGACATACAATCGACCGAACCCTCAGTGGCCGGGGCTAAGATTCTTCAGGGCAAGGCCCTGTCATACAACAATTATGTGGATGCAGACGCAGCACTGGAGGCCGTGAAAGATCTGGGCGACACTCCAGGTGTGGCTGTGATCAAACACACCAATCCCTGTGGACTGGCCACGGGTGAGACGCTGCGTGAGGCTGTCGAGCGGGCCTGGGCAGGTGATCCCATTTCTGCCTACGGTTCGGTTATTGCCGTGAACCGGCCTGTGGATCTCGCCTTCGCCTCCTTCCTCAAGGGGCGGGATGAGGTGCATACCGGTTATGTGATCGACCAGGGGAAACTCATCCCTCAAGCCATGCCCTCTAAATTCGTAGAAGTCATTGTCGCCCCCGATTTTGATGACGATGCACTGGAGATCCTGGCCCGTGCCAAGACATTG
>Ga0209692_10000109_pt1 | contig 276848 bp, 254 predicted proteins | sample tdDd472_FD_187129 | JGI IMG/M metagenome (GOLD analysis project Ga0209692, IMG submission 187129) | Marine sediment microbial communities from the Atlantic coast under amendment with organic carbon and nitrate - tdDd47.2 (SPAdes)... | ecosystem: Environmental > Aquatic > Marine > Coastal >... | reverse complement strand
CACTGGCGCGGCCTTCTGCTGACATGGCGCGAATTTTGAGCTTCATCTGCTGGCGCCGCCGCAGAATGTCGGACAGGTTGGTTAATGTTTCTGCCAAATTCCCGCCCGTTTCTTTTTGCACCGCCAAGCAGATGACAAAGAATTTGAAGTCTGCTGTATCAACACGGCGTGTGGCATCCCACATAGCGTCCTCCATGCTGGTGCCAAAACGCATGGCATCGGCGATTTTTTGGAATTCCTCGCCGACAGGGGCGCCGATTTCTGTGCTGACCGCGTTGATCGATTCGCTTACCGGTAAACCGGACCTCAGACCCCGAACGATGAGGTCGATGGCATCAGGAAACAGTGCGATAAATTTTTGGATGCGAGAATTTATGCGCCGCGAAATTATAAGGTGCGGCAGCCCAACACCACCCGCCAAGGCCAATAGCAGGGACAAAATAACGGGCACGCCGACAATGACGGACAAAAGAATATAAGAAACCAGCGCCAGACCAATGCCAATCGCGGCATAGGCACCAACACCAATGTTTAACCCTGCCCGGGCGAGGCGGTTTTTCAACTCCATTGGTCGTGGTAACAACGACTTTACCAATTGGTCCAGTGCGCTGCCGTCTTGGTTGAGCAGGATACTGTCGGATGAGGTGGAGATCGTTGCCTTGTCGCTATAGCGCCCTTTGAGATGCTTCAGGCGTTTGCGTATTTTATCCTGTGGCCCGCGGGCGACATAGAAGGCCGCGAAAACAGTGCCGAAAATAACTAGGGACGCCAAAAATAGCCCCATCAGAAGGATGTTCGCGTTGATGTTTTCCATAACCGCCTCCTAACTCATTGCCATCATTAGCGCGCGACCAAAGCCAAAATATTCGGCACGCTCCATGAAATGGGGCCGCACCCCTGTGGAGATGAATTCTCCCGTTAGACCGCCGTTTTCATCCTCGCCAGTGAATTTATATTTGAAAAGGTCCTGCGTGGTGATGACGTCGCCTTCCATGCCAACGACCTCGGTGACATATTGGACCCGGCGTTTGCCGTCACGCATACGGGACACTTGGACGATTAAATCCAACGCGTCGGCAATCTGTGTCCTGACTGCCTTGGAGGGCAGATTAATACCGGCAAGGCCGACCATATTCTCTAGTCGGGTCAGGGCTTCGCGGGGGCGGTTGGCGTGAATGGTGCCAAGCGAGCCATCATGGCCAGTGTTCATGGCTTGCAGCATATCCACGGCCTCACTGCCCCGAATTTCGCCCAAAATCACCCTGTCCGGGCGCATCCGTAGCGAGTTTTTTACTAGGTCGCGCATGGTCACCTCGCCTGACCCTTCAAGGTTGGGCGGGCGGGTTTCCAAGCGAACCACGTGGGGCTGCTGCAATTGCAGCTCGGCGGCGTCCTCTATGGTGACGATGCGCTCGCCCGTATCAATCATCCGCGATAGGGCGTTAAGCATGGTGGTTTTACCAGAGCCTGTGCCGCCGGATATGAGGATATTGAGGCGGCTTGCGGCGGCAATTTTTAGGACATTCCCCATTTTCGGCGAGATATTGTCCTGCGCGATCATTTTGTCCAAGGTGATTTTTTGCTTGGCAAATTTTCGGATGGAAATGGAGGCGCCATCAATAGCAAGCGGCGGAATGATGACGTTGACACGACTGCCATCGGCCAAGCGGGCGTCACAAATGGGCGAGCTTTCATCGACCCGCCGACCCACGGCGGTCACAATGCGTTGCGCAATGTTGAGCAGGTGCTGACTGTCGCGGAAATGGACCTCGGTCATTTGCAGCTTGCCGCCCCGTTCAATGTAAATTTGCCGCGGGCCATTGACCATGATGTCGGTGATCGCGTCATCAGCCAGAAGCGGCTCCAGTGGGCCAAGGCCCAGCATATCGTCCAATAACAGGGTGACGAGATCGCTTTGTTCAGACAGGTTCAGGTTAATCTTTTCCTGAACCAATAATTCGCCAACCACGGTGCCGATTTGATCGCCAAGAATATCGCGGGGTAATTTAGCCGCGGCGCTGGCATCAATATGTTCCATCAACAGCGGCTGAACATGTTCTTTGGCGTCTTTCAAGTCGCCACTGTCCGGGTTTTTTGGGGCCTTTTTCGATTCGTCAGACACTAGGTCTTCGTTGGTATTTTCAACCAAGTCCATGAACTGGTTCAAAAGGAAGGTTTGGATGTCGACAATCTCATGCTCGTCCAGCGCTTGTTCTAAGCTCTGTAATTCGGTGTCGATAAGCGCGCGGATTTCATTATTGATCTGCTCGTGGGTCATCCCGCAAGCCAGATCGGGCGGAATGGTTTTCACCAATTTACCTTCCAGCGTCTGAATGACTTGCTCGCTCACAGAGGACACGGTTGCGGTTTCCTGTCCTGTGCTGATATCTGTCACCACCGTTGGTTTGGTAGGGATATGGCCATCCCCTTCGCCCCCCTTGACCATGCGCAGGGCCCTGACGGCATCTTGGGCGTCGATGGCGGGTTTGGCGGGGGCTGTGCCATTGCGTCCGAAGCCAGATGTTTTGGCGCGGCGTTTATCAGCGTTTCGTCCAAAAGTACGAGCCATTATTTACCCCCTTTCAACAAGCCTTTGAAAAGGCCAGTTTTGGCGGCGGTGGTACTCTCTTCAAGACCACAGATGTAGCGCGCAGCACGACGAATTTCTTCGGTCAGCCGGGCACGGGGCGTAGCCTCGGGCAGGGAGCGTCCGGCCCGCGAGGCCTCCAGCATAGTTTTACGGTCCAATGGCAGGGTCCATTTGACAGGTAGATCGAGAGACGCCTCGAAATCAGAGGTGCTGATTTCGCAAAAGGCGGCGCTATCCGCTTTATTGACGATGACGTGGACGTTCAGTTTGGGGGCGATGCTCTTGATGAAGGACTGGGTACGGATCACGTCACGCACGGCGGCAAGGCTGAGGTCGGCGACGAGAAACAACTCATCCAAGTCGTCTAGCAATTGAGAATGCGCTGTTAGGACCCCGCGTGGGATGTCCATGATTAAGACCTCAAAACTTTTCCGCAGCTCTCCGCTAAGATGGTGAATCGCTTGGTCATCGATTTTAAGCGGCTCTGACAGGGGCGCCTCAGCGCCGAGAATGGATAAATTTTTGCCATAGCTGACGGACGCCCGGTCGATGAATAACCCATCGACACGACTTGGGTTCTCAAGGGCCTCGTTCAGGCCACGACCGGGTTCCAGATCAAAGGACAGGGCGCTGGTGCCGAATTGAATATCCAGATCAAGAAGCGCGGTTTTGCGGTCTAATTCATTGGCCGCGATCCACGCTGCTGAAGTGGCGATTGTGCTGGCCCCAACACCGCCGCGCACGCCCATGATACCCACAACTTTGTGATGTGCGGGTTGGTGATCGCGATCATCCAGTGGATCTTCCAGGGCTTGGCGGGCGAGGGCGATGGCGTCCCGCAATACGTCCGGTACAATGGGTTTAACCACATAATCCTGCACACCAGAGGCGATTAGGTTTCGGTAAAGTTTGACATCGTTAATTTCGCCAATTGCGATAACAATTGTGCCGGGGGCACATACGTCGGCGAGGGCATTGATGTCCTCTGATGGGGCGGCGGAATTAGAAATATCGACCACCAGAAACTTTGGTGACGTTGATGCTGCCACGCTTAAAACCGCGGATTTGATACCGCCTTGGTGTACACCGTCGATGGACCAGTCAAAGGCTTTGACTGCATCGCCGACGGCTTGCGCACTGTTTTCGTCGCAGACAAATGCGGCAAATTGCTTGCCGACAATCGCTGTATCATTTGTAGCATCTTGGTCCATTTTATTTTTCGAAACTGCTGACATTTCTCATCCCCATGACGTCTTAGTTGTTGCCCCCGCCCCCGCCCCCGCCCCCGCCCCCGCCACTGTTGACGGGTGAAGACAGCGCTGGGCGACTGGGCGGCGCACCAGTGCGATAATCCCTTGCGGCTTTTGATGCCGTTTGCGCGCTGGCACCTTGGAAGTCACTGGCGATGATCAGATCGCGTGGATTGGCAACCATGATCCCTAGGTTGGAACGACTGGCGCAGCCAAACCCGACAGAGGCTTGATTGATGGGTGTTTGACGGGTCTGTGCGCTGCCATGGCAGTTGGGCGGCGTCGCCACATAGCGATCAATGACCAGAACGGCTTCGAATTCACCCGGCGTCGAATTGGTGATGACACCATCATCCTGTAGACGCACCCCAAGGCTTGCCAGATATTGGCCAATGGCTTGGCGTTCAGTGTTGCTGGTTGGGGTCTCGGCAGTATCCAGCGAAAAGACATCCCCGTAACGGGCCTGCGAAATGGCTAAAAAGGCGTTGATTTGGGCTTTGGCGGTGGCGGAAAGACCGCCGCTTTCCAAGCGCGTATCGATGCGATGGCTCAGGCGGGCATGTTCCACCGTGCTGCGCTTCATGGTGTCCACACCCATATATTTATGACTGGTTGCGTTGCAGGCCGTGACGCCGATGGCGGCGATCCCGATACACAGCAATTTAGGCATTTTGTTCAACATGGTTTTATCCTTGGTTTCTGCGTGTCTTATTGGTCATTCATGCGAAAGCCCGCACCGCCGACCAGCGCCTGCCCCGCTGGGCGGTCTGGGCCATTGATTGGGCGCTGATCACCCATTGGCATGTCGCCGCCCATGCGCTCGGAAAACGATGGACTTAATATACCGTCCGTTGGCAACGCAATGCGGTGTGCGCTGACCGGCTCGACGATGTAGGGCGTGACGATAATGACCAGTTCGGTTTCTTGGCGCTGGTATTTGTCGGATCGAAACAAAGCGCCGAGAATGGGAATATCACCAAGAATTGGGAACGAGCGCGTATCCTGTGTCAGGTTTGACTGTAACAGGCCAGCAATGGCAAAGCTTTGCCCACTGGCAAGTTCCACGGTGGTGGATGCTTTGCGGGTGGTCAGCGCAGGCACGGAAATGCCATTGATGGAGATCGCGCCGCTGTTGGATAATTGGCTCACCTCTGGGGCGACTTGTAGGTTTATTTTGCCATCGGACAGAACACGCGGCGTAAAGGTCAGGCCAACGCCAAACTCTTTGAATTCCAACGAGATGTCGCCCTCATCCGGCACTGGAATCGGGAATTCGCCACCCGCCAGAAAACTGGCGGTTTCACCGGACAGCGCGGTCAGGTTTGGCTCGGCCAAGACGGACAGGAAGCCTTCGGTCTCCAGCGCGTCAATGACGGCGGTCAGGTCAAAGTTGCCACTGCTGGCGGAGCCAAACAGGCTGCTGGCCCCCGCACCACGAGTCAGAAACTCGGTTATTGGCAGATTGGTGATCGGGTCCAAAATTGTACGTGTGACGGGGTTGCCATTGGCGATCCCGAAAAGCGTGCCGCCACTGAACAGTGATGCGTCCCAGTTAAAGCCCAGCTCTTTGAGCACACCGCGACCGACCTCAGCAATTTTGACTTGGAGGTTGATCTGTGTCGGTGTGGTGATGGTGATCCGGTTGATGATGTCAATCTTCTCGCCGACGGCTTGGCGGATCATGCGCTGGGCGGTGTCGGTTTCATCAGGGTTTTCCGCATAGCCCGACAAAACCACTAAGCCGTTGATGCTCTCGGCTTGGATGTCAGTGCCGGGAAGCAGGTCGCGAATGGCACTGGAGACGCGGGTGAGGTTTTGGCTCACCTCTATATCGGACGAATAAATGATATTTTCTTTACCATCGATGGCAAATAGCGTGGTTTCGCCCGCCGCTTTTCCGAACACATAGATCATGCGTGCAGACTTAACCTGCACATCGGCAATTTCTGGATTGGCGATAAAGATATTTTCGGCTGGCCGATCAAGACGGATTAAAACGCCCTTGTTGGTTTCCAGCTTCAACACGCTGTCTTGGGCCGTGACGATGGCCGTTTCTTGCGTTGCCGCATGGGATGTTACGGGGGACGCGACAGGCGCGATAATCGCCGCGGCAAACAGCGCTACAGCCATTAGGTTTTGGCGAGGAATACTCATGTTCCGCCTCCGTTAATCTCAACGTCTTGGGCGATGGCACCGCGTGCGATGGTCAGGCGCGCGCCAGCGTTCTCGCCATCTGCGGGGGGCAGGATGGTGCTGATATCCGAATCCCAAGTATGCGTGTTGGTCACGGCATTGGGGCGGCTATCATCACGGTTTAAGGCCGTCGCTGCCATGCCATCAGGGCGCAGCAGGCCACGCAGGCTGAGCGAAATTTCACCCATGCGGCGCGCCACGGCGATACGCTCGGCGGTCGCTGGGGAGACTTCAATCGTGACGGCCTTGGCGATCTCTGGTGTGCTGTCTTGGTCATTTGTCCGCATATCCACCGCCAACACGCGGCTGTTGCGCAGCACGGTTTCGCTGACCTTGCGGCTTTGTTCTAAGGTGCCGCCTATTTCATGGGTCAGGATGACGTCGACGCGGTCACCGGGAAAGATAAACCCGCTGATGCCAGCGGTTCGATCAACTGCAATGGTGACGGCGCGCATGCCGGGGGCAAGGACAGCGGCGAGAAAGCCGCGGTCACCGCGCGCGACCAGTCGGGCACGAGTGATCGGCTCGCCAGCGATAACACCGTGGCGGACAACGCTGCCGACAAGCTCCGCCGATGCAGTCTGACTGGCGACAATATAGTTTGCGTTATAATCATCATTGGGCCACGTGACCTGATCCAAATCATCTGCTGAAATGATGTGGCCAATGGCTAAATTGCTGCGTGCGACCAATATTTGCGGCCCAGTTACAGGGGCCGAGATGCTGGTGCCGGCTTGCTGTTGGTTGCTTTCCAGCCAACTGCGCGCCATGACGATGGTCAGGCCGGATAAAACCAGCGCGATCACCGTTAATATGATTCCTCGTGCGTTCATTGCTCTTTCCCCATGCTTACGTAATGTCGGCCCATCGCCGACGTGATTATGTTCAAGTCGATTACAGGTTCGACCGAATGATTTGGGCGACCACAAAAAAGCCGCCGATGGCGATGGCGACACCGTATGGAATTGGCCGCGACGCCAAGCGGGCCACTGGTGTGTCACCACCCGCTGCGAGAACGCTGCTGCTTAAACCCGCATAGGGGCGTGGGCTGTTGGCGCTTTTGGTGCCGCGCATCAGGGCAAATAAAGCCAGTGCGCCGCCTGCCAAAGTGGTGATCACGATAAATCCGAAAATCAGGTCTGGGCCCGCCCACAGGCTGGTCGCGGCGATCAGCTTAACGTCGCCGCCGCCCATCTGCCCCAGCGCAAACAACAGGGTGAACATGACCAATGTGGCAGTTGCAACGATCAGGGACGGTACGAAACCGTGTGAAATCTCGGTAACATTCAGGGCAAGGCCCGTGCCCGCCTGAATAAGAAACAGTGCAACAATAGAAACTGGGATCCAGTTTGGAATGGTCAGGCTTTTGATATCACTGGCTGCGGCGGCAAAAAGCGCCACAGCGATGATGCTGGCGAAACCTGATTGTACGATCACTTCTATCATTTACCTGTGCCTTTTGGATTGTTCCGGTGTTGGCCGCTTTGGCTCATTTATCAGCTCTTAGAACGACGCGTGGTCTCCAACCCTTTTTCCGATCCCGGAGGGTGGAGACCACATGCTAGCCAGGGAGTTGCCTGAGATTAGCCTGTCTACACCCTAGGGCGTCGTTGTGGTGCTGGCCGCGGGGGCATTATTGTCCAGCGATGTGGAAACCGCTGTGAACATGCCTGATAGGGATGTGCCCAGTGCCTGCATGGCGAGGATGGCGGCAACGGATACCAAGGCTGCGATCAGCCCATATTCGATGGCGGTTGCGCCCTTGGTGTCTTTGCGAAGGTTGCGAATAACTTTAAACATTTTTTTCACTCCAGCTATTTGGTTGTTGATGCGATTACTTTGTGCGGAAACAGTAAATAGGAAGTTAATAGGGGCATTTCATAAATTTTTACTTATTTATACGAAGTATAGATAAAATAATTACAAATTATTTATTAATTCAAATAAAATTGTAGATAAGGCGCTCGCGACAAGATCAGGGGTGGGTCAGTGCTCGTCTACCGGTCATGACACGTTTCTGGTGTTAAATGGGTCTTGGGGATACCGGGGCATTTGCTTCATGGTCCATTTCGCTGGCATGGGCGGCGGTCTAAATATAATGTAACGGGGTATATGGGCGACATAGAGGGGGCTAAGTTGGATCAAAGCGCAAATGATCGCCGAGCAGCACCGGCTGGGGGCGAATTCAAACACTTGGATGTGGCGGATGGCACACGGTTGCGCTACGGGATTTGGCAGCCTGAAGCTGTATCAAAACGGGGCACTATGATTGTTTTGCCCGGCGCGTCCGAGTTCATCGAGAAGTATTTTGAGGCAATAAAAAAATTATTGGACCGTGGTTTTTCGGTAGTTGTCTTGGACTGGCGGGGGCAAGGTCTGTCGAATCGCTCCTTAAATAACCCCCAAAAACACCATTATGAGAGCTTTGATTCGCTGGTTTCAGACCTTGATTCGCTGGTTGAGACGCTCAGGGATTCGGGTCTGCCACAGCCGTTTAATTTCCTGACCCATTCCATGGGTGGCCATGTGGCCCTGCGATACCTGCATGACCACCCGGGTCAGATTAAGAGCGCGATCATGTCAGCGCCCATGGTGGATATTCATTATGCGGGCCTGCCATTCTGGTTGGTGAAATGGCTGGTGAAACGTGCCCTAGGGGAAGGGCGCGGCGAAGACTATGCCCTGCACCAAGGCGACTATGATTTTGCCAAAGGCGGGAATTATAAACGAACGTTGCTGACCCATGACGGCGATCGGTTTCTGGATGAGCATTATTTTATTGAGAGAAATCCAAATCTGGCCATTGGTGGCAAGACGTGGGGCTGGATGGCGGCGGCAATGGAGACGATTGAAACACTGGACCAGCCGGGGTTTGCAGAGGCGATCAAAACCCCGATCCATATTGTGCAGGCCGGGGCTGATCGGTTGGTGCGAAACGATGCGCAAAAGGCGTTTGCCATTCGCTTGCCCAACGCCACATTTGATGTTGTCGAAGGCGCCCGCCATGAGATATTGAAAGAACGTGATGAATATCAGGATCAGTTTTGGGATTTGTTCGATCAATATTATCCGTTCCGTAACAAAGAATAGAGCGCGGTAAAAAATAGATAAGCGAATTATATATGCAGGATTTTGACGTCTTAATCATAGGCGGCGGCGTGGCGGGGGCTTCGGCAGGTTATTTTTTGGCGCAGGCAAATGCAGATTTACGTATTGGCTTGATCGAGGCTGAAAACCAGCCCGGTTATCATACCAGTGGGCGCTCGGCGGCTATTCTGATCCCCGGATATGGCGGCTCAAGTGTCGCGCCCTTCACCCGCGCATCGCGGCACTTTTTCGACAGTTCCCCAGACGCATTTTGCGATCATCCTCTGATTTCGCCGCGCGGGTCATTGCATATTGCGCGCGCTGATCAGGCCGATGGCATGGCGCAATGCCGGGCAGAGCTGGACGCACAGGGCGCCGAATATGAAAATATAGACCCTGCGCGCATTGGCGAGTTTTGTCCCCTCATCCGCCCCGGATATGCAGTTGACGCACTCTATGACGCCAATTGCTTTGATTTGGATGTAAGTGCCATTCACCAAGGCTTCTTGCGCGGCCTGACGGCGTCTGGTGGGGAGATTATCACAAAGACCTGTTTGATTGCCGCCAAGCATAATGGCAACCACTGGAAAGTGGTCACTACAGGGGGCAGCATGAGCGCAGGTATTTTGCTAAATGCTGCGGGCGCTTGGGGCGATGAGGTGGCGCAGATGGCGGGGGTAGAGCCACTGGGCTTAAAACCGTTACGCCGGACCATAATCGTGACGCCCAGCGTGGAAAAGTTGGATAGGGATATGCCCGTCGTTGTTGATGCGGTCGAAGATTTCTATTTTCGCGTTGAAGGTGATGGGGTTCTCGCATCCCCCGGTGATGCAACCCCCAGCCCACCATGTGATGCCCAACCGGAAGAAGAGGATGTGGCGACAATTGCTTGGCGTCTGCAACAGGCAACAACTCTGCCGGTGAAAACGATTTCCAATAAATGGGCGGGGCTGCGCACGTTTTCGCCCGATGATGTACCCGCAATTGGATTTGCACCAGATGCGGATGGATTCTTTTGGTGCGTCGGCCAAGGGGGATTTGGCATCCAGACAGCACCAGCCATAGGGGCCATGTCTGCCGCCTTGATAACAGGCGGCGACTTGCCGTCATGGGTCAAGGACGCAAGGGCGGTACCAGAGACCCTTGATCCTGCGCGCTTCTCAATACCATTAAGGCATTAAATAAACGCCGAGCATGATTGGGAAAACCGATAAGGCCAATTGTATGACAGGCGCGAATGGCCCAGGGACGGGGAAAAGGCGCGACGACACGCCATAAACTCCGAAGCAAAAAAGGCTGCTGCCGACGCTCAGTGCCATAGCCGGGTTTTGAAACGCAAGATCAGATAGGATCACCAGATAAATCCCGCCAGCGGTTATGGTGCCGGTTGCGCCCCAAACATGTTTAACCTTCGGCCAGTTCCACAGGATAAAGCCCATTGTCGCGCTGGCCAAGGCCACGGCATAAAGGCCAGTACTGGTCCCATAGAGGCCCGCGATGATGGCCAGCATGATTGCCGCGCTAAGGATTGAAATTGGCGCTGCCAGCTTTTCATCGCGCATGGCCTCCAACCTTTGTAGGGCCCAATACCCGCCGAAAATCAGTGCGCCATAAAGGCCCATACCATTGGTCGAGATACTGCCTGCCCCCCATTCACGAACAACCCATAGAACCATTAGAACGCTTACAGCCAGCAGGCTCATATTTTTCAGCTCATCCTTGGCATTGATCAGATCAAGAAAGACGCCGATCAGAATACCGCCAATCACCACAAAGGGCAGGATGCCCAATGTTCCCGCCGGGGGCCACAGGGGGAAAAAAGTAATCGACTGATAGGCAACATAAAAGCCAATACCGATTGATATCGTTGCAAGGGCAGATGACGACCATGTGTCGAAGATCATGCGGATCAGCCCCACCGCCAGAAAACTCGCCATTAGCGGCACAAGAAAGATCCGCACATTGGTGTCGCCAATGATGTCTAATAACGCCATGTTGATCCTTCAAATCCCTTTACAATTTATGCGACTGCCGTTTAATGGCCTTAAGAATAAAAATTGAAGCCACTAGACCAGCCGGAAATGCGTGTGTCAAACAAGTCCCTGCAAAGCACCCTGTTTTTTATCCCTGTATTGGGCATGGCCTACATGCTCAGTCAATTTTTGCGCTCGTCCCCCGCGGTCTTGGCGCCGGAACTGATCCGCGACCTGTCACTGGACCCCGTCGATATTGGCACCATTAGTGGAACATTTTTCTTGGTTTTTGCCGCCATTCAACTGCCTGTCGGGGTTTTTCTCGATCGATATGGCCCGCGCCGGGTGATGAGCATTCTGGTCCTGTTCGCGGCGCTTGGATCATTTCTTTTTGCGCAGGCTGATAATTTTTGGGGCCTGAGTATTGGTCGGGGACTGATGGGCGCGGGGTGCGCCGCTATGTTGATGGGGTCGTTTGTGGTGTTCTCTCGGTGGTTCCCAAAGGATAGGTTTGCATCTTATGCGGCGGTGATCTCAAGCATCGGCAACACGGGGATATTACTCGCGACCTTGCCTTTGGCAGCCACGGTTGAAGCCGTTGGCTGGCGGCAGAGCTTCGTTGGTGTTGGTGTTTATGCGCTGTTGGTTTCGGCGCTTTTATATGGTTTTCTGCGCGATCATCCTGATCGGAATTATCACGCCAATCTACCAAGAGAGAGCTTATTAGAGGGTTTTGCTAGCATTCGGCTGATCATCAGGGACCGCGCCCTTTGGCCGATGGTGCCTTTGTTGTTTGTTAGTTATAGCAGTGTCGCGGCCCTCACCACCCTTTGGGCCGGGACCTATTTGGCGGATGTGCAGATGATGGAGGCCATTGACCGGGGTGAAATACTTCTGGCTATGGGGGTCGGTGCGGTCATCGGGCCGATGATGCTGGGTCATTTGGACCGGGTGTTTGATACCCGCAAGGGCGTGGTGGTGGTTGGAACGCTGGTCCGTATTCTATTGTTGTTCGCGCTCTTCATTTGGGTTGACCCACATAAATGGGTGGCCGTTTCCATTTTTGTTATGCTGGCATTCTCTATTGGTTATGCGGCCATTCTGATGGCTCATGCGCGTTCCTTGTTCCACGATCACTTGATCGGCCGCGGCATGTCGGTGGTGAATTCGCTAATCATGGGCGGGGTGGCTGTGACACAGTTTCTAACCGGGCTGGTCATGGATGTGGCCCTGCACATCACCGGAGACACCGAACAGGCCTACCGCTTTGTCTTTTTGTTCCTCGCCGCCGTGCTGGGGGCAGCATTGCTGGTGTATTTGCGCGCGGAAGACTGCAAGCCATCCGCGCAACGTGACCCGGGGCGTGGGGTGATCGACTGAGCAGCGACATTTTTGTGGACTATTCGGCTGCAATCCGATGACCCGGCGAAAGATCAAGTTTGCAGAGCTTGGCGCAAATATCGCTCAAGTCTGCTTTTATGCGCGTCATGGCGTCGGGGATGGGGGTGATGGTGGCCTCGTCCATATATAGCTTGCGGTTAATCTCGATTTGCAGGGCGTGAACATGGTTGATCGGATCACCGTAATGTTCGGTGCAATATCCGCCCGCATAAGGCTCGTTCCGCGCGACGCTATAGCCCTTGTCTTCGAAATGTTTTTCCAGCGTGTCCATCAAACGCGGGGAACAACTGCGTCCAAACCGGTCACCGAGAACGATATCCGGATCGCGGGGAAAGATGCTGTCTCGCAAAAACTTCGCACCAAAGCTTAGTGCAACGGGCGATTTCAGGGATGGCATGGAATGACAGTCAATAAGGACGGCCCAACCCCGATCCATTTTAGCGCGGCCAATTAATTGCGCCAACTGCCCATGATATGGGGCGTAAATATCGCTGATGCGGGCGCGTTCCTGTTTGTAGCTCAGCAGGCCTTTATAAATATGCCGGTCTGCCGTGACGACGCGCGGGATAACGCCAAAACCTGCGATGACACGGTCATTGTCCCGATCGGCCTCATTGGGCAATGGATCGGAGAACATGCGCGCATCTAATTCCAGCGCATTGCGGTTCAGGTCAACATAAACCCGGGGGTAATTGGCGACCAGAAGGGGGATAGATAAATCAGCAACAGGTTCGAATAATTGATCGACATAAGCATCCTCGGACCGGCGCAGTGTGTGTTCCGATAGCATGGATAAGGCTTGCAGGCGTTCGGGATAAAAGCGCCCCGAATGCGGAGATGCGAAAACAAATGGACTGCGTCTGGCCCCACCAGGCAAGCGCGACTTGGCCACACCCGTCAAGGTAAAAGCGGGCAGCGGATGGTCAGCGTTTCTAGATGTCGTAATATGCATGTGCCTGTTCCGAAACAGCAAAAATCAGTCAGGCGGGGAATCATACCACAGGTGCCAGATTTTGTATGTGATAATTTGAATTTTACCAAATGTTTGATTGAAACTCTTGAAAAAACAGATATTTTAAGAGGAATGGTAAATCATAATTGGTTTTAACTGACCCGTTGGGTGATTGAAAATGGCGCGAATCATATTGGCAGAGGATGATGCGTCCCTGCGGAAATTTCTGGCCAGATCCATGGAAAAAGCAGGGCATGAAGTTATTGCTGTGGGCGATGGCGAAAGCGCACTGCTGTTGGTTCAGGAAGGTGAGTTTGATTTACTGCTGACCGATATTGTGATGCCGGAAATGGATGGCATTGACTTGGCGCAAAAAGCAGCCGAGGTTGCGCCGCACGTCAGGGTTATGTTTATCACCGGATTTGCCGCTGTGGCGATGCACGCACTGCAGCAATCGGAAGGTAACCAGCGCGTTTTGTCCAAACCATTTCACCTGAATGACATACTCAGCCAGATCGATCAGCTGCTTGCAGCATAAAGGTTTGATAAACTTGGCATAAAGGGCTTGCAAGAAAGCCTGCATTCGTCATATATCTTCTCGGCGCTTTCGGGCGCTTCCCATCCTCACCTTGGGGCCTTGAATACAGTGATCGCATTCGGGGGCGCGTAGCTCAGTGGGAGAGCACTTCGTTGACATCGAAGGGGTCGGCAGTTCAATCCTGCCCGCGCCCACCATTTACTTCTAGTTACTGATCACCTTATGAGCCAAGCTGCACATGTGTGTCGCGTTGTGTTTTGGCGTATACCCCCCCCCCCAACAGTGCCCAGCGGCAATAGTTTATGCGTGCATACGGCAAAACCGCTTTTGGGGTAAAATTACTGTTAGGATGGGGTGTTGCCTGCTGCTGTCTTGACAAGCGCCTTGAATAAACGCCGTGAGGAAGTGGCATGCAGCATCAATTCTGGGTGCCATTGCACACCAACAAGGAAGGGGTGTTCATTGCCGGGGCTTTGCTCAATCGCCTGAATCAACATATTTTTTTCCCTAGCCACCACGGATACGCCTTCTCCCACTGTGTTGATGGCCTGATGGTGGATGCTGTTTACGTTGTACTGCTCATACCCGCCTAGTATTTCGAATAGGGCGCTTTTTTTATCGATCTCTACTGCCCGCCTACCAATGATTTTACTTATAAGGTTTTGACTAGGTAGAAAGTCCTCTAACACGTCTTTGGCTTCTTGATAAAGCGAACCACCGAGTGAAATGTTGATCATCTGCATCCCCCGGCATATCCCCAGCAAGGGCTTTTTATGCGTTACGGCATAGTGAATGACATCCTGCTCCAGAGCATCACGCTGCAAATCATATTGGATTTCCTTGGCCACAGCAGATTCGCCGTAGGATTCCGGGTTGATGTCACTACCTCCGGCGATCAAAAAACCATCAAACGGGGCAAAACTATGCCTGTTGGTGGGCGTAATGCGCTGGGCAACGCCACCCCCTATGCGTACGGCCAGTTTCGCAAACCACCATAGGGTTCTACTGCCTTTATCTGGCCCCGTTACACCAATCCGTGGTTTGCGGTTATGCCGCTGCATACCCAAACTGCCGCGTTGTTTCCTGCACCCAGTCATCGCTGAAACGATGCAGCGGTTTCTCCATAAATGTAAGATATGCCGAGGCCATTTCGGTTAATTTTTTCTTGTCACTCGCCAATGACTCGATATCCACCCAATAATTCCAGTCTCTGGCAATGCGCCAGTCAGGGTTATCAATTTCGCAGTTGGGAAAGCGATAATGAAAAGCGGGCCGTGCTTTGATCAGTTTACGGTCCGCGTCCTTCAGTGGCGATAGGCTATCTGGCCTGACATGCGCAAATAATGGCAATAAATCCAGTGCTCGGTTTCTTGTTGGATTGTGCTGCAGATAATCGGTAATAAAACCGCCCCAGTCCGGTGCGTAATCCTTTGCTAGCATCAACTTGACATAGGCCACTGGGAACGGATCAATATAGGTCAGAATACGACGGGTAAGGTCAATATTCATCACTTTTTTTAGCCACGGGTATAGGATCAGAAAAGCGCGTAATATGTCGCGGATATCGTCGACTTTGTCAGATGGTATTTCTGGATTTATGTGCATTCCGAAAGCGTTGACAAATCCCGCCTTTGTACCCTTCGCCTGTGCAGAATGTAGCCTTTCTCGCAATTCTTCCAGTTTGGAAAATTGCTTGAATGACATGGGCGGTGTAACAATTTCAAAGGGTACGAGCTTCTCTGTTGCATTACCTATCCAGTCGCTTATATGAGCCCTAAGCTTATTCATATTGATGATATCACCTTTACTGGTGGCTCGTTCTTCCTCAAGCTCGGAGGCCAGTTTTTTGATCATATGGGCATCCAGTTCCACTTTGAATGTTCCTGCATTCGTATCGGTGATTTCTGCTTCAAGGGAGTGATTATAAGACGGTTTGCCCCCGAAAAGTTCGGCGATCAGTTCAGCGCAACCCTGAAGATTAACTCCTGTCAGTTCAAATTCAAATCCCGCCCGTCGGCTTTTGCAGCTTTCATTTTTTGGGTGCGGAAGTGTGTTAAATGGTGTCATTGCAAAACCTTATTTAGGGGTGCCTATTTATTCATCAAAAAATTGTTCAAAAGCTTGGCAATTTCCGCCCCCAGCCTTGCTGCAAAGGGCTTAAACCGTTGGCTGAGAATATCCTGATGATGTCCCCGCTATCTGCGAGGGCCGCAGTCGGTCGACCTGAAAAGCTCTAACGCAATGGAGATGCGATCACAAAAAGCTCTTTTGGCTCATAGCGTTTGTAGCCATATGATATGGCATAAATATCATATCTGGACAGTATGTGCAAAGAGCTACGTATATCCATCATGGTTAGCTATGCGGTGCTTACCATCCTCGCTTCATGGCGAAGGCCTAGTGGATGAGACTGCGATCTCTTTTACATGGTCGATGATGTAAGGTTTGAAGTCGTCGTAGCGTTCAAAGTTTTGTAAGATTTTGTGGATGTCGTCATGGCGCGCAATGTTTTCCGCGCCCATGCCTTGTTCTGATAACGCCTGAACCTTCTGGGCAAAGCGCGAATAGCTATCTCGGAACGCCGTGATTTCCGACTGTGGGCTGTGGGCCCTAGAGGAGCGGTTTCCGGGTATGAATTTCGTGTTTTCGTCGCTAAGGCTGATGGCTGTATTCAGTCCTTTTATTGCTCCGTCCACGCCATTGGGTCCAGCATAGATCAACCAATCATTGCGAAATGCATCGCCCATGAAGGTGACGTTGCTGTTTTCCAAGCGAACAATGGCACTGGCATTTGTATGCGCAGGCGTATGTCGAATGGTAATGTGTTCAGTGCCAACATCCAGCGATATTTCATTTTGGAACGTGAGGTGCGTGTACGCATTGGTTTGCCACATATTGGCATGGGAAATAATCGTCGCGCCTTTGTCCGCGAAGTATTTATTGGCGTGATGCTGGTAGGGATCGGAATCGATATTGATCACATATTTGATCGGTTTGCCGTTGCTGAGGCGTTCTGCCATTTTTTCGATGACTGTCGCATAATCAGACATCATGGATGTGATGAGCACCGAATAGTTGTGACCTTCTACAACACCAAAGTTAATAAATGCCGAGCCATAGCGCTGGCTGACGAGGTTGGTGCTGTCGGACAGCCGTTCTACAACGAATAGGTCGTCGATTTCTTCAGTGGCCTGCGCCGTGTTTGACGCCATGAGATATAGTGTGAACAGCAGAAAATATTTCTTCATCGCAAAACCTTACACGTGAATCATTTGAATTGCCCATCATTGGGGCAAGAGGCGGGCACTTCATACCCGATCGGATTGCATTATTCTTGTTGTTTTTTTAGTCAACAGCCTTTGCGCAGCCTCAGGCCTTGGCGAAGCAGGTATCTAGCGCTGTCAGCAACTGATCGGCGTTTTCTTTCGAAAACACCATGGGCGGGCGGATTTTAAGCACATTTCCATAGCGTCCGTGGGTGGAGAGCAAGACCCCTTCATCCTTCATCAGATTGGCCATGTGGCGGGCGGTCTCTGCATCCGGGTTTTTGCTGGCGCGGTCCTTGACCAGATCAACACTAAGGAATAACCCACGTCCCCGCACGTCGCCGATGATTTCATATTTATCCTGAAGGGCTTTTAGACCCGCCTTGGTATAGGCGCCCACATGGGTGACATTATCAAGCAGACCTTCGCCATCAATCACATCAATGACTGCCTTGCCCACGGCGGCGGAAACCGGATTGCCGCCGAATGTATTAAAATACCCACCTTGGGCCGCGAATTTTTTGGCGATCTCTGGCGTTGTAACAACAGCAGCCAAGGGGTGCCCCGCGCCCATGGGTTTGCCGAGGGTGACAATATCAGGGATCACATCATCATGTTGGAAACCCCACCAGTGATCACCAGTTCGGCAATAGCCAGACTGCACCTCGTCAGCAATTACAAGTCCGCCCGCATCGCGCACAGCTTGATAGACCTGTTTGAAATAGCCATCTGGAGCTTCAATGGTACCGGGGCAATCAAATATACTGTCGATCATGATGGCTGCGGGCGCTTGGCCGCGACCACCCAGTTCGCTGATCGCGCCCTTCACCGAGCCGACATAGCCAGCGAGAAGGTCATCCCCCTCAACCGCGACGCGATATTGACAGGGTGCTTCAAATAGGGCCAGCCAATTTGGGCGATCATCGCTATCGGCTGTCGAGAGTGTATGCACCAAGGTTGAGTTACCGTGATAACTGAATTCGGAGACTATTAGACCATAATTTCCGGTCACGGCCCGGGCGATGCGGCTGGCGAGGTCATTGGCCTCAGTCCCCGTGCAGACAAACATGCACACGCTCAGCTCACCCGGCAGTTTTGCGGCGATCGCTTCGGACAGTTCAACCACATTTTCATGCAGATAGCGGGTGTGCGTATTGAGCGTCGCCGCTTGTTTGGATAAGGCGCCGACAACATGCGGGTGGCAATGGCCGACCGAGGCAACGTTATTATAACAATCAAGATACTTCCGGCCGTCAACATCCCACAAGTAAATGCCCTCACCGCGCACCAGATGGGCCGGCTGGTCATAGAATAGACGGTATGCGGGGCCAAGGGCCTTGTTTCTGCGGTCGATTAAATTCATGGTTCTATCCTAATCAAAACCAATTGCGGCACGTAATCTGGTGACCACATTGGCATGGTCTAAGCTGCGGATAAACTGCAATTTGGCAAATGCGCGATCACGCACGCCAACCACGTCGGGGTTTGGGGTCGTGCTTGAGTGTAATTTTATATCACTGAGAAGGATGGTGATGATCACGCGCAGGGTTATGGTGTCCCACAGCATGGATACTTCGGCATCCGACAGGGGGTGCGTCTGGTGAAAGCCGATCAGCAGGGATTCGATGATCTGCAAATCATTCGGGCTGAATTCATCGCCAAGGGGACGCAAGAATGAGGTGGCCATGACCGCCAAGTCGTTGATGATGGGCGCATGAACCATGTCGCCGAAATCGATCAGTCCAACCACCTTGGTGGATGTGGCATCCGGGCGCAGCAAATTATAACTGTGGCCATCATTATGAATGATCTGCGAAGGCAGCGCGTTCAGCTGAGGCAGAACCTCGGTGCCTAGGCGATGGATGAATGGCGCGGCGAGGCGTCTTGCATCATTAGGTGATTTCGCCCACAACGCCGGCGACACCGCGATGCCATTCGATAGGTTCCACGGCATAAAGTGCTTCGACGCTTTATGATCAAATCCCTTGAGCGCATTCACGACATCTCCCTGAAAGGCCCCGACTTTTTGCAGGTCGGTCCTATTTGGAAAGGCCCCCATGCCATAGGGAATGCCGTCTAGATAGGTCACAATACGCAGGATATGAGGTTGGCCGCTCTGGTCAGAAATACTGCTAAGAAGCCCCCCCGAAATGCTGCGGTACAGGCGGGGCACGGGCAGGGTCGGGCTGTTTTGTTCCAGATGCAGCAAGGCTTGAACTTGAAAATCAGCGACGTCGAGGCTTTCGTCCGGCCCGGCGATTTTGACGACGAATTTGCGGCCATCGTCAACACTTAACCGAAAATTTTGGTCGCGCTCCCCGTCCAGCGGTTGCCATTCACCCGCCAAGCCGTATTGTTCGGCGACGATGGGGGCAACATCCGCAGGTGCAAATCTGGGCGGGTTGAAGCGCATATCCTTAGCGGTTACAGAAGGTCTCATCATAGGGGTGCAGGTCCGCTATAGTTCGCGATGAATGATTGGCGCACATCCCCCACCCTTGCCAAGGCACCGGGGGTGATCCCCGCTGCGGTCAACGTTTGGGAAATCAGTTGATGATTTGATGACGCAACACCGCCACCGGGCAAAATTTGATTGTTTTCAAAGCCAATCCGGCCGTGGCCACCGCAGTCATAGGCGGCTTTGATCGCTTGGCTTTCAGTGGGGCCAAAACAGCAAACAGCCCACGGGTATACACGCCCCTGCGTGGCCGCGATGAAGGCATTCAAATCCGCCGGGTTGCCGACGAGGTTTTCATTGTAGCGACCCAGCACATAGAGCGTAAAGGGCGTGTCATCAGCAAATATGCCGCGTCTGGCATAGTCATGGAACCGTCGCACGTCGTCAGCAGAATAGAGGATATATTGCGGCCAGCAGCCCATTTCTTGCACGTCTCGAAAAAACGCTGCGGCCTCTGGCACCGCATCTTCGTCTGGGCACAGTTCGCGCAGGGCCAGCGAGACCGCTTCGGGGCGCAGGGTACGCACCATATTCATTTGCTCTTGGCGGCTATAGATGCCAACGGCTTCGGTGGTGACTTGAATGATGATTTGGTCGCCAATCGCTGCGCGTATCGCCTGTATCGCCGCATGGTAGTGGGTTGTATCCAAACTGTGGCCGCCATCAGCGTCACGTATATGCAAATGAAGGACGCTCACCCCTGCATCCACCAAGGCCTCGGCCTCGGCGGCGATTTCTTTGGGCGCAATGGGTAGACCCATGTGATCGCTTTTTTGTAAGCGGGCGCCGTTGGGGGCACTCATCAGAATGAAGGGTGCCCGTTCCCCGTCCGTGTGGTTATGTGGCAAAGACATGGTCCATAACCCTCTTCAGCTTATCAATCAACAAATCAAAGTCGCTGTCACTGGCGATGAGCGGCGGGGCAAGAAGGATATGCGGCACCGTCAGACCATCGAATGTGACGTGGCCCGGATAACAAATAAGTCCTTGTGCCATGGCGGCGGCCTTAATTGCCTCGCCCGACTTGCCAGTTCCTGCGAAGCCAGCCTTGGTTTCTTTGTCGGATACAAATTCTAGTCCAATGAAGAAACCGCGCCCTCTAACATCGCCCAGCGCGGGGTGATCGCCCAAATCTTCGCGCAGGCGGGCCATCAGTTGTGCACCGCGTTCGCTGGTCTGGGCAAGCAGGTTGTCGGTTTCGAGCACATTCATGACCCCGCACCCAGCCGCACACGCCAACGCGTGGCCCACATAGGTATGGCCATGAACAAATCCGCTTTCGCTGAGAACATCACTCAGGTGTTTGCGAATAATTGTCGCTGCCAGCGGCACATAGCCCCCAGCGATTCCTTTACCTAAGGTTACAAGGTCGGGCACAATGGCGTCTTGTGCGTGGGCAAACCAAGTACCCGTGCGGCCATTGCCACACATGACTTCATCGCAGATGAGCAGGATATCATTGTCGTCGCACAATTGGCGCACCGCGGCGAGGTATTGCGCAGTCGGCGGCACCACCCCAAGCGAGGCCCCAACGACCGGCTCGCAGATGAAGGCGGCGATAGTGTCCGGCCCAGTATTGGCAATGGTAGCGGACAATTCTTTGATCAACCGTGCGGTGTGTTGGGCTTCGCTTTCTTGCGGGCCTTGAAACCTGTATGCGTAACAGGGCGAGACCCGTGGCCAGTCGAGCAGAGGCGCCGCAGATTGCCGCCGCCGCGCAGGATTACCGCTGAGTGAGAGCGCCCCCAGCGTATTGCCGTGATAGCTGTATTCCCGGCTGATGATGATTTTCTTATTCGGCTGACCCTTTGCCTGCCAATACTGCCATGCCATTTTGGCGGCTGTTTCGTTGGCCTCGGACCCGCCAGAAGAAAAATAAACCTTGCTGTCCAGCTCCGAAAAACGGGCAGAGATTCGCTCAGCCAATTCCTCTTGCGGCGCGTTGGAAAAGAATGCCGTGTGCGCAAAAGGAATTTTTGCCAATTGGTCTTGGATCGCTGCAAGGACAGTCGGGTGCCCATGGCCGACGGCGCTGACTGCCGCGCCCCCGCTCATATCCAGCCATTCGTTGCCGTCCCGATCAATAATCCGGGTGCCTGTTGCGGATGCAGCAATAGGATAGGACGCCTTAGGCGCACGGTAAAAGACAGAGGTCATCGTCCTGATCTCCCAAATACAAATCAAACATAGCCAACACGGCGAACGCGAATAGGTCAAGTCCATAGAGGCCTGTTTGTCTTTATTATCTAAAACTTTCGATGTAACTTGCGTATCTATCAATTGGTCTATATGTGTGAATAGATCATATACATTAGAAAATTCTAATGTTTGTACAGTTTCCATTTTCTTATCCCGATCGGAGCTAAACAGGTGCGACCCCTATTCATTTTTTTAATCGCTTTTGTGGGGACCATTGCGCTCAATGGTGCCGAGGTGGAAGCGGCCGAGCCAACCGAGGATGTTCGTATAGCCAATGATCAGGCCTATCTTGATCTGAGCGCGGTGATTGAAAGCGCGGTCTCGCGCCATCCCGATGCGGCGGGACTGGCCATCCAAGGCCGCGCGGACGAGGTGCGCGAGCGACGTTCAGGCTGGTGGCTCGGCGCCGCGCCGAGCATGCAATTGCGCTATCAATCCGATGAAGTGGGCAGCGATTTGGGTGCAGAGGAGTGGGAAACCATGCTCAGTTTACCTTTGACGCCCCCGGGGGAGCGCGCTGCGCGTCAAAAGGCTGCGCGACTGCAAAGCATGGCGAGCGACGCAGAAGCGCGCGCAGTATATCTTCGCATCGCTGGCGAGGTGCGCGAGGCCATTTGGGAAGCTCGGCTGGCTCAGGTTGAAGTGGAACACGCCGCATTAGGCTATGATTTGGCCCGCGCAGTGGAAAATGCCGTACGCCGCCGCGTGGAAGAAGGCGACTTGCCGGCCAATGATTTGGCGCTGGCGCAGGCTGATTTGCTGGCCCGAGAAATGGATGTGATTGATGCGGAAGCAGAGCGCAACCATACCATGCGGCGCTTTGCGATTATCACCGGACTGAACCGCTTGCCGGATTCCTATGAGGAAACCCTCGCCACAGGGGCGGGCCATGATGGCGAAGATTTCCAAATAAATGACGACCATCCCGTGATCGCGCTGCTACAGGCCAAGCGTCATGTGGCGGCGGCGGAAACGCGTCTTGCCAAGCGCTATTGGGTGACCAAGCCATCCGTGGGTGTGGGTATGCGCTCCGAGCGTAGCTTTGCCAATGGTCCTAATGTCAAAGCTGCGGGGGTGCAATTGTCTGTGCCGTTTGATTTTGGGGGCTTTAACGGCGAACAAACCAGCCGCGCACTGCAGGGCGAGGCCACGGCTGAGCGCGAATTATTATATAGCCGCCGCCAATTGGCGATGGCGCTGCATGATGCCGAACAGTCACTGGAAATGGCGCAGCGTGCGCAAAAGGTTGCTTTGGAACATGACAGGATTGGCGCGCGGGCCTTGGCCAGTGCGCGGCGCTCATTTGATATGGGTGAAAGCGACCTAATGCATTATTTAAACGTGCAAAATCAGGCTCGTCAGGCGGGTCTGGTCAACGCTAAGCGACGTCTTGAAGTTTCAAGGGCGATCGCACGACTTAACCAAGCAATGGGACAGTTACCACAATGATCAACTGTATGAACAAAAAAAACAGCACCTTATTTCTGTTGGGGTATTTTGCGCTCTGCTTGTTAGTGCAGCCAAACCCGACCTCGGCTCAAGCCCAGATTGAGACCCAGACCCCGACCCAGACCCGGACCCAAGCCAGCGCGGAGGTGGTCGCGGAATTTGAATTATCCCCGGACAGTGCACGCGTCTTGGGCGTGCGCAGTCAAAAGATGCTCAGAGTTGATCAATCGGCGGGGGCTTATCATCCGGGCCGGGTTCAAATATCCAATGAAAACCGTCAGGTGGTGACGATCCCGCTGGCGGGCTTGGTGACGCGTTTGGTGGTTCATGCGGGCGATATGGTGGCGCAAGGTGATCTGCTGGCAGAAATCGCCAGCCCGGAGTTTCTTGAGCTACAGCAGCAATATATAGCTGTGAAGGGCGCGTATGATATTGCCGCAGCCAATCTCGCGCGTGATCAGGCCTTGTTTGAGGACGGCGTGATCAGTCAACGCCGGATGCGCGAGACCACGACCGCTTATGAGCTGGGCAGTGCGCGCTATAATCAAGCGGTTCAGACATTGTTGATTAATGGTCTTAACCAGAGCCAAATTTCAGCAATCAGCGAAAACGGCCTTCGCCGCACGTTAGCAATCCATGCTCCAATCGATGGCGTGGTGACCGGGCAGGAAACAAAGGTTGGGGAATATCATGAGGCGGCGCAGGCTTTGTTGCATATTTCCAAGAATGAAGACCAGCAACTGACCATCCACGCGCCGATCGCCATTTGCGAACAGATCGCCGGAGGGCAAAAAGCTTATATACGCGGCACAGATGTGGTTGCGGAAATTATGGTGGTTGGCTGTGTCGTTCATGATGAAGACCAAGGGGTTTTGATCCGCGCCCAGATTATCGAGGGTGGACAGTCGTTGCGCCCTGGCCAGCTTGTCGAGGTCAGCATCGCGCAATCCTTGGCGGCGCAAGGTTGGCAAGTTCCCAGAAGTGCATTGGTGCGTTCTCAAGGGCAGGTGTTTGCCTTTGAAGTAACGCCTGGCAAGGTCAAGGTGCATCGTGTGCAGGTGCTCAGCGAGGAGCCTTCGAAGCTTGTGGTTGCTGGCAACTGGGGGCAAGACAGCGCCATCGCGATTAGCGGCACCGCCGGGTTAAAGAGCGTCTGGCTCAGTCTTGGCGACGACTAACCTGTATTTCGTATTTTGGAATTTGGCCATCTAAAGGGTATTGGGCATGTTAAGCCGACTGATTGAATTTTCTCTGACGCAAAGATTGATCATTGTTCTCCTCAGCTTGATTGTTGTGGGTCTTGGGTGGCGGGCGTGGCAAGAAACGCCCATCGATGCGTTTCCGGATGTATCGACGCCGCAAGTGAAGGTGATCATCAAGGCCAAGGGCATGACCCCCGAAGAAGTGGAATCGCGGATCACCGGCCCGGTCGAAGTGGAAATACTGGGTATTCCCAACATGTCCGTCATGCGGTCCACCACCAAATATGCCCTAACAGATATCACCGTGGATTTTGAAGAAGGCACCGATATCTATTGGGCTAGAAATCAGGTGGGTGAGCGGCTGTCGTCGATTTGGGGTGATTTGCCCCAGGGTGTCGAGGGTGGGGTGGCACCGATGACCACGCCGCTTGGTGAAATGTTCATGTTTACAATTGATGGCGATCACTTATCGCTTATGGAGCGCCGTGAATTGTTGGACTGGGTGATCCGACCCGCTTTGCGCGGCGTTGAAGGCGTTGCCGATGTAAATGCCCTTGGTGGGATGGTCCGCAGTTTCGAAGTCATTCCTTCACCAGCGCGTATGGCCGCGGTGGCCATTACCCATCAGCAATTGATCGAAGCCATTCAGACAAATAATAAAAATGATGGCGCCGGGCGCATCGCCGACGGGGAAGAGGCGATTTTGGTTCGAACAGATGGCAGCGTGACAACCATTGACGACATCAAGCAAATTGTGGTGCGGGCTCATTTGGATGAGCCGCTGCGTGTGTCGGACGTGGCAGAGGTCCGCTTTGGTGCCTTGACGCGCTATGGCGGCGTGACCCGTGATGGTAAGGGCGAAGCTGTGCAGGGGCTGGTTCTCGGTCTGCGGGGTGCCAATGCCCGCGAGGTGGTCGCTGGTGTGCGCGCGCGTTTAGATGAATTGAAAACCAGTCTGCCAGATGGCGTTTCGATCAATGTGTTTTATGATCGCGGCCAGTTGGTCGATCGGGCCGTGTCCACGGTTATGAAAGCGCTGCTTGAAGCCACCGTGCTGGTGGTTGTGCTGTTGGTTTTGTTCCTTGGCGACGCCCGTGCGGCCTTGACGGTGTCCGTGGTTTTACCGCTATCGGCCCTTATAACCTTTATATTGATGCGTCAATTTGACCTGTCTGCAAATCTGATGTCATTGGGCGGTTTGGCGATCGCCATCGGCATGTTGGTGGACGCTTCTATTGTGGTGGTGGAAAATACCACCACGTGGTTGAAGCATGAAAAAACATCTGGCTTGCCACGGCTCCATCTGATTTACCGCGCAGCGAGCGAGGTAGCGGCCCCGGTTACAGCGGGCATTGGCATTATCATTCTCGTTTTCCTGCCGCTGTTAAGTTTGCAGGGGCTGGAGGGCAAGCTGTTCTCGCCGGTGGCGCTCACCATGGTTTTCGCGCTTGCGGGTTCGCTGGTTTTGGCACTGACTTTGATGCCTGTTTTGGCATCTTGGCTTTTGAAATCGACGCATGGGGCAGATCCGTATTTGGTCCGCAAGGTCACCAAATGGTATGGGCCTGCGCTGGAATGGTTTTTGGCGCGCGAAAAAACGGTTATTCGCGGCGGGCTAGCCTTGGTGGTCGGTGCAGGTCTTTTATTCGCCTTGATCGGCAAGACTTTTATGCCGGTTATGGATGAGGGCGATATGATCGTGCAGCTAGAGAAATTGCCCTCGATTACCTTGGAACAGTCCTTGCAACAGGATTTGCGTTTTGAACGTGCGGTGATTGACCAAGTTCCTGATGTGCTGGGGGTGGTATCCCGTGCGGGATCTGATGAAATTGGCCTGGACCCAATGAGTTTGAATGAAACCGATGGCTTCTTGATTCTTAAGCCAGAAGAGGACTGGATTGCCGAGAGCAAGGCCGAGATTGAGGCGCATATCCGTCAGGTTCTTGAGCCGTTCAAAGGCATTAATTTTACATTCACTCAGCCCATTCAAATGCGGGTTGATGAGATGCTGACAGGGGTGCGGGGTGATGTCGCCATCAAGATTTTTGGCGCCGAACCAGAGCAATTGAATCTCGCCGCAGCGCAAATCGTGGACTTGGTAAAAGACATAGAAGGCGCTCAAGACGTGTACACCCCAGCCAATGAAGGCGCGCAATATATGCAGTTTAAGGTTAATCGTTTGGCTGCGGGGCGCTTAGGGGTCTCGGTCAATCAACTGACCGATATTCTGCGCAGCCAACTGGAAGGCGTGCGTATCGGCACGGTTTATGAGGGCAATAAGCGCATTCCCATTCTGGTCCGTGCAGAGGAGGGGATGCGCCAATCACCACTAAACCTTGCCAGCTTGTATCTGAGTTTGCCGGATAATCGATCGGTTCCCATATCGCAAGTGGTGGATATCATCCATACCGAAGGCCCTGTGTCGATCAACCGTGAAGGGGGGGCGCGACGGGCGGTTGTCATCGCCAATGTCGATGGCCGTGATCTTGTGAGCTTTGTTGACGAAGTGCGCACGCAAATCGCAAATAATGTCGACTTGCCCACGGGCTATTATGTGAAATACGGAGGCCAGTTTGAAAACCAACAAAGGGCCGCCCAGCGCTTGATGTTGGTGGTGCCGGTTGCGCTGGGGTTGATCTTGCTGATTTTGTTTTCAACTTTTGGGTCTATGCGCCAAGCGATCTTGGTCTTGTCGAATATCCCGCTGGCGCTGGTCGGCGGCATTGTGTCGCTGTTTCTGTCTGGGTCTTACCTTTCGGTTCCCGCCTCGGTCGGGTTTATCGCTCTTTTAGGGATTGCGGTGATGAACGGCGTGGTAATGGTCAGCTATTTCAATACGCTTCGCGCCCAAGGTATGGCGATGGAACAGGTTATCCGCGAAGGCGCCCTGCGCCGTCTGCGTCCGGTGCTTATGACCGCCAGTATTACGGCTTTTGGCCTTGTGCCATTGCTCTTTGCCGATGGGCCGGGCTCGGAAATACAAAAACCCTTGGCCATTGTGGTTGTCGGCGGGGTGGTTTCTTCAACGCTTTTGACCTTGCTGGCGCTGCCAGTTTTGTATCGGCGCTTTGGCGAATCACCGCGAAAAGCCAATAAAAGCGGGAGGATGTCATGACTGACAACGCACAAGTTTTATTGACCTTGGTGATCCCGCCAAAGCTGGAACATGACGTGATTGATTATTTGCTGAGTATCGGAGAAACCGGCTTTTTATCCTTCGTTGGCTCCGGTCATGGTGGCTCCGGTCGGGGAATGAGCATCGTTGAACAGGTGGCCGGGCGACAGAAACGTGTCATCTTTCAAATCCACACCGCCCATCAACGGGCGCTTACCATTCGCAGCGAATTGGCGGCGGCCTTTGCCGGGGCGGAATTACATTATTGGATTGCCCCAGTGTTGGAAAGCGGGTCTATTTAGCAGCCACTGTGTCGCCGTGCGGGTGATTTTTTGGGAACCATACCTCGGCTATGGTTCCTTCGCCTTCTACGCTTTTGATATTGATGCGCCCATCATGTAATTCCATGAGTGACTTGGCGATGGCTAGGCCTAGTCCCCACCCTTCAGCATAGAGATAGGAATCATGGCGGTGTCGGGAGAAGGGCTGCATCATGTCATCTATGCGTTCGGGCGGGATGCCGATGCCTCGATCTTGAACGATGATGGAAAAATGATCTTCGTCCTCTGCTGTTCGGATGTCTACCACACTCTTGGGCGGTGAGAATTTGATCGAATTGGTCAGCAGATTGAGGAGTACTTTTTGCACAGATTTCTTATCCGCAAATAACCGAGCATTGTCGGTATGAGATAGATATTTGATGCTGATGTCTTTATTCTCGGCGGACTTGTTTACAAGCCGCAGGCATTCTTCGACAACGTCGGTGACCACAAGGTCCTCTTTGTGCAAATCGTTCTGCCCAGTTTCAATGGCGGACATATCCAGAATTTCGTTAATCAGTGTTAGAAGATATTCGCCGCTGGCAAGGACATCGCCTGCATATTCTCTGTATTTTTCGTTGATGCGGCCGAAATATTCCGCCTTGATCATGGATGACATGCCGATAATCGCATTCAGCGGCGTGCGCAAATCGTGGCTCATGGAAGCAATGAACTGAGATTTTGCTTCGCTGGCATGTTCGGCTTCTAATTTGGCAGAGATAAGCTCGGCCTCATTCTTCTTGGCTTGGGTGATATCTTGAACCAGAACAGTATATACAGTCTCATGCCCCAGATCGATTTGCGATATCGCCGCGGACATGGGAAATTCTTCGCCATTTTTTCTAAGGCCCATGACGTGGGGACGGTCACGTAAGTTCTTTTGGATGGTGGTTGACGATGCAAAATCTTTCATATGTCGCCGGTGGCTCACGCGGTAACGTTGCGGGATAAGGTCGTCTAGGGGTTTCCCTATGACCTCATCAGCTTGATAGCCAAACATTGTTTCGGCACTGCTATTGAAGATTGTGATTTCGAATTTTTCGTTCACGGCAATAATGCCTTCGGGTGCCAGCCGCAGGATATCCGCCAGCCGCCGTTCACGGTCCTTGACTTTGCCAGCCATGTTCTCGAACGAGCGCGCCAGCCTGCCAAATTCATCTTTGCTTTCAACCGATAGTCCCTCGCCATAATCCCCTTTAGAAACCTGCGAGATGCGCACCAGCAGGTTTCTGATTGGTGTTAAAATTGAATGCCGCAGGAGCATAGAGCCCAACGTCAAAAGAATGACGAGCATACCGAGGGTGACATAAAATATGGCCTCTTTGAAGGCATCAAATTCCGGATTTAAGGCTACTTTATCAAGCGTTACGAGGAAAAAATTATCCGCCGCTCCGGGTATGGTGGCGCGCTCAATGCTGATGTATTTGTCGTTGGTTTCTAACCAGATTTTATCCTCTAAGGCGAATTCCCCCGAAAGCTCCCGCCCTACGCCCAGTTCAGTTGGGTGGGCTTGGATCAATAACCTTTCAAGTTCTTTCTCTGATAGGAAGAACGAGGGTGTGGTCTCTGTCCCCCCAGTGACAAAATCGCTCAGGCTCTCTCGGATGACAATATATCCAACCACGTTTTCCTCATTATTCGGCCGTGTCCGAATAATGGGCCAAGACACATTCATCACAATCTTGCCGTCGACATCCATCAAGCTTAACGTTGTGTTGGTTGTGCGTGCGGCGATGGTGGCAGCGTCTTCCATATATTTTATGCTGGCGGCATCAAAGGGCTGTTGTTGGTCGTTCAGGATAAAAGGCTTTTGATCTTGATAGGCAGAGATTGCAGACCGTATGTTGCCTGTTTGGTCTCTGTATCGTAGCGCGATCGGTTCGCGGTCATTGTCGAGAATCTCCACAAGATCATAGTTGAGGCCGATTTCGCTAATTTCTTCGGTTAAAACGAACTTTTCCGTGTTGAAGATGTCGGAATCATAACGGGTTTTATCTTGATAGGTACTGATCAGGTTCACACTGTTGATGATGCTTGGCCGATGCGCCAGTTCCGCGCCATGTGCCTTTGCGGCTTCGATGCGGGCGCGCACTTGTTGCGCAATAGCTTCTTGGGTAGAGCTGGCCTGCGCCTTAACCTTGGCTTCGTCATATTCAGATAGTATCAATAAAAACACGAACGCGAGCAAAACCAGCGATGCAAAGATCGTCGCTGCCCAAACGAGCAGTAATTTATTGGTTAATGATAGTCGAGCAGTCATGTTTATAAGTTCACTTTTATTGTTTTTATTGGCTTAGGCGTTGGTATTTTTGTCTATACTGATTGGCGGCTCATTCTATAGGCGGAGCAACATGGTTAAAATACAGGCGTGACCGAATTCACATTGTTCAGAGTTATTTTTTGACTATTGACCACGATGTTCTTTTTTACCGGCTTGCCCGTTAAGATATCCCAAATCACCACAGCGGCTTCTGCTGAACATAGGGGATATAAAAAGCTCGCCGTTTGGGTGCCATTTCGAATGGCATCCTGTGCTTGCGACGTGTAATCAATTCCGATGATGGGGATATCCCTTGGGTCTATGCCATTGGACTGTAAGACCAATCTAGCACCTTCGGCCATTTCATCACTTTGTGCAAATATAGCATCAAAGGGAATACCCGTGTCCAGCGCGCCTATCATCGCTTTCATTGCGGCGACTTGCGAATAGTCCCCATCAATCATGGCGCTGATGTTCAGGCCTGGGTATGCCTTGATTTGGTCAAAAAAACCGGATGTTCGATGCGCAACTGTTGATGCGCTGGGCACGCCGCGAATAACCAAGACGTTGCCCTGGCCGTTCAGGGCGGCGGCCACTTCATCGGCAGCTTGTTTTGCGATTGTATAGTCATCAGGCGCGATGAATGACGTGTAACTCTCATTCATGATGTGCCGGGTCAGCAGCACAACGGGTACTCCGGATTGATAAACAGATGTAATGACAGGGGTTGCGAGCGCCGAGCTTTGCGGGCTCACGACCAAGAGGTCAACCCCTCGGTCAACCAAGCTTTCAATATCGCTTACGGCTTTGGCAGCGGAACCCTGTGCGTCGGTGAAAATAAACTCAATGCTGTCATGTTTTTTAAGCGCAGCTTCGAGCGCGAAGACCTGATGGGCACGCCACGTCAGGGACATATTATCCTGGGCAAAGCCGACCAGAAAATGATCTTGTTGCTTGTCGGCGGCAGGTGGCCCCTCGGCCATGGCCGGAATGATCATTGCGACTAGGCTTGTGGCCCACATCCACAGAATGACGCTAATTTTCCTTAATATGCCATACAACGCAGACGCTCCCTTCGTTTTCACTGATGAAAGAGCATCATACGAAACTTAACATAAAGTCAAAATAGTATTCTTTTTGTCATAATTTGTCGTCCTTGGCCTTTGGGCCACTGGTACTGACGAGTGGCCCAAAGGCTTTTGAACGCGTGGTTATGTGTTCACTGCCTCAGCGAATTGTTTCACGATCGGCGACCCAAAGGTGAACTTGCGCCGCAGCATTTGTAGATTCTGCCAAGGTGTACGGTAATGGACGCCAACGCTTGGTGTGGTTCCGATGACAAGCTCGTTACTTTTCCAGATCGGGTCCCCGAAACTTCCGGTTACCCTCGGTTCCCAATTAGTGTCCAGCACGGCGATCAATTCCGAGACATCATTCATCAAGCAATATTCCATCACCGCACAGGCGATCCCGGCACCAACACGGCGAATGGCATCACGGTCTCGGTTATGCAGGTCCCAATCGATGACATAACGGGAAAATTCCCAAATACCATCGGCGGACGGGATTTCCCGACCCTCCCAAATATCGCTGAACACATCGGCGATCATAAAGTGGGACAGGGTCGGGATCATGCGCACGCCCGCATCGACTTTGCCATCTGGCGTTATGGACAAAATGCTGACCGTGTCTTCATGGTCATATTCGTCGATTTCCCTACCGTCGATGTGTGGAATGTCCCAACCCAGCCACGTGTTATAAATGCGGTGCCTGAGGCGATAATAGTCATCTAACTCTTGTTCATAGTGGTGTTTGTTTTCTGGCGTGATCATTAGAATCATGGTGCTACTCCCTTTTGTTCAAAAGGGGTAGTAGTGGGCAAAATTTATACCCGGCATATCCCCTGAAAAGGGGATTGCGAGTTAGAGATGGCAAAGACGTTCAAATGACCGGAATGATGTCTGCCAAGTCTACATATGAATAAGATTAAGTTTAAGGGCCTTGGCCACGGTATGGGTTTTATTCACCGTGTCCAGACGGTCAGACGCAGCGTTCAGGTGATTTTTCACGGTCTCAGACGATATATTCATGATGATCGCAGTTTCATTGATTGTCTTGCCCCGCGCAGCCCACAAAATGCACTCCCGTTGGCGAATGGTCAGGCCAGAGGGATGTGCGCTCGTCTGCCATGACCGTTCGAACGCATTCATCACAGAGCGGGCCAAAAAGCCCGTGTAATAGCGCCAGTGTTGCAGCGCCTCGTCAATGTGGCTGCTCTGCGAGGCTTGAAAGCTGAGATACCCATAATGTGGGATATCATTTTCATCGCGCTTGCTGACTGGGATGACAAAGCCATCTCGAACATGAAACTCCGCGGCTTCGTCCATAATTTGGCGCTGTTCAACCGATGGGTCTTTTGGCAGGTCAGACCAGCGAAAAGGGCTAACGGCGCGCACGGAATAGATCACAACAGGGTCGCGCGGACCATAGCCTTTCTCTTTATAGCGCTTTAGCCATCCCTTGTCCCATGACTGAATTTCTTGAACACCCTTTGCTGGGTGAATATCGATATAGGAAAAACTGTCTAATCCGGCCCAAAGGGTCAGGTCTTCTAACAGGTTGCCCACTTCGCTATTGGTGGTTGTCTTGGTGAGTTTGTGAGCGACTTCTTGTAAATCGTTCGGGCAACTGGCGGATTTCGCCTTTGTATAATAATTTGACCAATTCATGTTTTGATTCCAGGGGCCCTCTTTTACAAATGCATGGCAGAGTTTATCTGAATTTTTGCATTTTCACCAGTAATCCGCCCCAATGTTGGCTTCATGGTCAAATCAGGGCCAAAACGCGGAGACAAATTTCACGGCGATTTATCGAGCAGCGCTATGACTTCCTCGTCATCCACCTGATCGAATATCTGATAATGCATGCTGATGGCATAAAAAGGGTCTGGCGTTTCAAGGCAAATGACTTCATCCGCTTCATCGCCCAGCCGTGCGACCGTATCCGCCGGCCCAACAGGGGCGCCGACCACGATACGCGCCGCCCCGATCGCTCGCATCAATTTTATCGCGGCACTGATGGTTGCGCCCGTGGCGATGCCATCGTCAATGATGATGGCCGTGGTTTGTGCCCATGATTCCTTGGTTTTTTCAGCAAATCCCCCATGCCCGTAAAGCGCCCGGCGCGCCCTGATCTGTGCCAGTTTCTCATCAATTTCACGCTTCAGATATTCCTCATGTGCCCCGACCATCCGGGCGGCGGACTCGTTAATAAATAGGACAGGCTCATCGGCACCAGAAATTTCGCCGATGGCCCCAACGGCCAATTCCGGGTTTCCGGGGGCACCAAGCTTTTTCACCAATAAGACATCCAGTGGCGCATTGAGGCGATCAGCAATGATACGGCCCAAGGGGACCCCGCCGCGCGGTAAAGCTAGGACGACGGGGTGCGAGTAATTCTTTGTCTCTAATACCTCGGCCAATCGCAGTGCGGCGTCTTTGCGGTCTGTGAACATGATTTGCAATCCCGTTCTGGCTCACTTGGTGACCAAATATGACAGCTTTGAATTTGATTGGGCGCGTTAATCGACCTGAAAGTCAAGCTTAATAGGACCTTAGAGCAGATTTCAAGATTCCAGATTGTTCTGCTTGCATCTTCGAGTTTTGTGCGTATTTTGGGCAGGCGTCTGAGGGAAATTGCTAGAAGAATTTCGTCTTGTTTATGGGGAACAGGTTAGGCGCTTCGATTTAGAATTCAGGATCAGGAGCGAGAAGATGGTGCATCTACCAGAGCCCGTATCAGGCGTGCTGGAGTTGATCGGTAATACACCCATGATTCGTGTCGCGCATATTGACACGGGACCGTGCGAGTTGTTTTTAAAATTGGAATGTCAAAACCCGGGGGGGTCTATCAAAGACCGCATTGGTTTGTCGATGATTGAAGCGGCGGAGGCCGATGGCAGCCTGAAACCCGGCGGCACAATCATAGAGGCAACGGCGGGCAACACAGGGCTTGGCTTAGCGCTTGTTGCCGCACAGAAGGGTTATAAACTTATCCTTGTGATCCCCGATAAAATGAGCCAAGACAAAATCTTCCACCTGAAGGCGCTGGGCGTTGATGTTCGACTGACCCGGTCTGATGTGGCCAAGGGACACCCGGAATATTACCAAGATGTCGCGGCCAGACTGAACCGCGAAATCAAAGGGTCCTTTTTTGTTAATCAGTTTTGTAATGAAGCCAATCCCAAAGCCCATGAAGAAGGTACCGCGCCAGAGATTTGGAAGCAGATGGATGGCCGCATGGACGCCATTGTCGCGGGCGTTGGCTCTGGCGGGACCATTACGGGTTTGGCGCGGTATCTGCGGAGGCAAAACCCTGATATGGATGTGGTTTTAGCTGATCCAGAAGGCAGCGTCTTGGCAGAAGCGGTTTGGACTGGCACCCCCGCTACGGAGGTGGGCAGCTGGGTGGTGGAAGGTATTGGCGAGGACTTTATCCCTGACATTCTGGATATGGACCTGATCAACAAAGCCTATTTGATCGGCGATAAAGAGGCGCTGATGACCATTCGCGAGGTTCTGGCAAAAGAGGGGTTATTGCTTGGCTCTTCCAGCGGCACCTTGATCGGCGCGGCCCTGCGCTACTGCCGGGAACAGACCGAGCCAAAGCGCGTGGTGACGCTGGCCCCAGACACGGGCAATAAATATCTATCCAAAGCGTTCAATGATTATTGGATGGAAGATCAGGGCTTTATTGCGCGCACCCCCGTGGGCGACTTGCGTGACCTGATCACGCGGCGCACCGAAGACCGGGCCGTGGTCACGGTCAAGCCCGAGGATACCCTGCTGGTGGCCTATGGCCGCATGAAGCTTTATGACGTTTCGCAGCTTCCCGTCATGTCCGAAGCGGGCAAGTTGGTCGGCATTATTGATGAAATGGATATTCTGCTGGCGGTTGAGGGCGATGAAAAGCAATTCTCCAGACCGATTGGAGATGCCATGTCATCTAATCTAGAGACCCTGCCAAGAACCGCATCCATTAATGATTTACTGCCCATTTTTGATCAAGGCATGGTGGCAATCATTGAGGACGAAGACGGCTTCCATGGGATCATTACGCGGATTGATGTGATGAATTATCTGCGCGGCAAGCTGCGCAACGATTAGGTCGTTGGATAACGACCAGACAGCAGAAAGAACCAGACATGGCACAGGGTAAGAACAGACAAGGCTTTGCAACGCGGGCCATTCATGCCGGGCAACAGCCTGACCCGACAACAGGCGCGATTATGACGCCGATTTACGCAACCTCCACCTATGTGCAGGAAAGCCCAGGCGTACATAAAGGGTGGGAATACACTCGGTCGCACAACCCCACGCGTCAAGCCTATGAAGATTGTATAGCCAGTCTTGAAAACGGGATGCGTGGTTTTGCTTTTGCATCGGGCATGGCGGCGGCATCTTGTGTGTTGGAGCTGTTGGATTCCGGTGATCATGTCGTTGCTATGGATGATCTTTATGGTGGCTCTTACCGCTTGTTCAAGGGCGTGCGCGAACGCACAGCAGGCCTGAAATTTAGCCTCGCTGATCTGTCGGATATGTCGCAACTGGAAGCGGCGGTCACCGATAAAACTAAGTTGATCTGGGTGGAAAGCCCGACCAACCCACTTCTGAAGCTGGCCGACCTGTCAGCGATCGCGACGTTTGCGCGCGCGCGGGGTATTTTGACCCTGTGTGATAACACATTTGCGTCGCCTTATTGCCAGCGCCCACTGGACCTGGGCTTTGACATGGTGATGCACTCAGCGACCAAATATCTGAACGGTCATTCCGACATCGTGGGCGGTGTCGTTGTGGTCGGCGATAATGCGGCACTTGCCGAACGGGTCTGGTATATCTTGAATTCAACGGGCGGTATCCAAAGCCCCTTTGACAGCTTTCTGGCGATGCGGGCGTTAAAAACCCTGCCCTTGCGCATGGAGCGTCACTGTGAAAACGCCCTCAAAATAGCGCATTGGCTAGAGGCGCACCCGAAAATTGAAAAGGTCATTTACCCGGGTCTTGCCTCTCATCCCCAGCACGAACTCGCCAAACGCCAAATGCATGGCTATTCCGGGATCGTTACGGCCATCATTAAAGGTGGGTTGGAACCAAGCCGTCGTTTTCTTGAGCGCTGCGAGATTTTCTCTCTGGCTGAAAGTTTAGGCGGGGTCGAAAGTCTTGTGGATCATCCTGCGATTATGACCCATGCCTCTATTCCCGCGGATGAGCGCGCAAAATTGGGAATCACGGATGGTTTGGTGCGTTTTTCAGTGGGGGTCGAGGACCTCGACGATTTGATCGCGGATTTGGAAAATGCTCTCGCCTAAGGCCAAGGCCCGTGTGAGACGCATATAGTTAAAATAAAGACTTTCTTAAGCTTCACCCCCGACACTCAATTCATGGTTGATCGAAGACGGGTGGAGGTATCCAATGCGTATCCGCAAGTCGGATAAGGCTGGGGCTAAAAAGCCTGAGGTAAAGATTGATTTGCAAGCAATGGATGGGCGGATGGCTTTGTCCAACCCTGTATGTTCGCCTGACTGTCAAAAATTTCATGCCAGCGCCTGTTCCGCACACTGTTCCGATGCGCCCGCTTTATTGTCCAGCGATCCCGCTTACCCGGTTGAGGTTGCCGTTGCGCCGCTTGTTTTTGCATTGAAACAAATGGGGGTGTTTGATCCCTGTTGGTCGTGCGAAGGACATTATGACACAAGCGGTAACCTTTGGAAATTGCCGCGGGTATGGTTTTATGCCGACAGTGTTGTGCATGTCAGGGTCTTGTCCCATGCCATAAAAGACATGTTTCACAAGGGTCGAATTTCTCATAATTGGGAAGTGAGCGTGACCCATTCAGACGACAATAATTTGGCGACAACGTTTTCCTTGCAGCCTGTTTTAGCTGATGGCGAAAACTCGTTGGGCAGTCTGCACCGCGATATAGAGGCCATTACTCAGAATTTGCATGCGTTTGTTCGAAAACAAGTTAATTTACTTCAAGAAAATTTATAGTCTCTTCGTCTCGGTATTTCAGGAGCAGAATCACGTGCAAAACCGTCTCGTCTTCGCGGCCAATTTGGGACATCAGTTATTGACCTCACCAACTGGTATATCGCGGGGGCGATTTGGGGGTGTGGATTATGAAGCGCGGATCGTCAAACGCGGTTACAGAAAGTCCGTTGATGATCATTTTAAGGCCTTTGCGCCAAGCGAATGCAAGGCTGTTGAGTTTGACGATTTTGGCGTTCTTATTGTTTTCTCTAAGCCCACAAATGTGACAATTTATGATGACAATTGGGTTCTTGACGCCGCGTTGAAAGGCTTGGTGAAAGCGTTCGGGGCGGTCTTTTTGGAAAATGTCTATCTCAGTGATAAGCAGCGTGAAGACGGTCAGAAAAACATCTTTCCAAGCCTTGCGTTCCATGTGGATCGCGGCAAGTTTTTTGATAATCAATACTCCATGTTTGTGCGCGACCCTAAGGACCCGGAGCAGCACTTTCCCCGAAAGTCAGGCACATTGATTGTTTCCAACCGCGCGGCGGTGTTGCAGGCTCGCAAAGAAGGCAAGGGTGATATAGACCTCGGCGCCCGGCACGACTTATTCACGGGCGAAAATGTGGAAGACCTGTTTGACAGCGTTATCCTGCATCAGCCATGGGCAGCGGACGAGGGCGTGGGTGAAATATGCCTGTTTGATAATAGAACGGTGTTGCACGCCAGCTATTATAAGGACAAGCAGGGCGGCTATAAGATTGGCGTGCGCTATCTGTTTTAGCGGCTCAGTCATTGCGAAATAGCTATGTTTTGGCCTCATTTTCCTGTTAAAAGGGGGCGAATCAGGAAAGCGCGCAACAGGCTGAATGAATGACCATTAAAACCCCATTGTTGGACCAGGTGAAAATACCTGCGGACTTACGACAGTTCGAACCAGATCAATTGCAAGACTTGGCGGACGAATTGCGCGCCGAAACCATCGATGCGGTCTCATCCATTGGGGGGCATTTGGGCGCTGGCCTTGGCGTTGTGGAATTAAGCGTTGCGCTTCACTATGTTTTTGATACGCCAAATGACCGCCTTATCTGGGATGTGGGGCACCAAGCTTATCCCCATAAAATTTTGACAGGTCGCCGCGATCGCATTCGCACCATCAGGCAAAAAGATGGCCTCTATGGGTTCACCAAACGTGCCGAAAGCGAATATGATCCCTTTGGCGCGGGCCACAGTTCCACGTCGGTCTCGGCGGCGGTTGGCATGGCGGCGGCGCGAGATATCAAAGGCGAGGACCGCAATGTCATCGCCGTGATTGGTGATGGAGCGATGAGCGCTGGCATGGCCTATGAAGCCATGAATAACGCGGGTGCCTTGGACAGCCGCATGATTGTGGTGCTGAACGATAATGGCATGTCCATCGCGCCAGCGGTCGGGGCATTGAGCGATTATTTATCGCGGCTTTTGTCGTCTCGTGGATTTTTGTCGCTGCGTGATGTGGCAAAGAAAGTCGCGGATAAGTTTCCTGATGCGATGAAAACAATGGCATCGCGCGCCGATGAATACGCACGGAGCATGTTTACCGGCGGCACCCTGTTTGAAGAACTTGGTTTTTATCATATTGGCCCGGTTGATGGGCACAATATGGATCACTTGGTACAGGTGTTACAAAATGTGCGGGACGCGGGCGATATGGGGCCTATTCTTGTCCATGTGGTGACTGAAAAAGGCAAAGGGCATCCATTTCCCCAACCCAATAGTGAAAAATATCATGCGGTTGGTAAATTTGATGTTCTGTCTGGCAAGCCGGAAGCCTCGCCATCCAATGCGCCCAGCTATACCAAGGTTTTCGCCGAGGCACTGATTTCAGAAGCCGAACGCGACCAAGCAATCACGGCGATTACCGCGGCCATGCCCTCCGGCACCGGGCTGGATAAGTTCGAACAGCGTTTTCCGGACCGTTATTTTGATGTGGGCATTGCCGAGCAGCACGCCGTGACCTTTGCCGCCGGGATGGCGTGCGAGGGGTTGAAGCCTTTCGCGGCGATTTATTCATCCTTCATGCAGCGCGCTTATGACCAGATTGTCCATGACGTGGTGTTGCAGAAATTACCTGTGCGGTTTGCCTTGGACCGGGCTGGTTTGGTCGGCGCGGACGGGGCCACCCATGCGGGCATTTTTGACATTGCCTATTTGACCTGTCTGCCGGGGGTGATCGTGATGGCTGCGGCTGACGAGGCCGAATTAAAACACATGGTTGCTACATCGCGGGCAATTGACGACGCGCCGAGCGCATTTCGCTATCCGCGTGGCTCTGCTGTGGGGGTGGAGATGCCAGAGCGCGGCGTGCCTTTGGAAATTGGCAAAGGCCGATTGATATCAGAGGGCAATAAAATCGCTCTGTTGTCGCTCGGCTCTCGCCTGCAGGAGGCCATGCGCGCAGCAGAGGATTTGCGCTCTCTCGGTCTGTCGACCAGTGTGGCAGACGCGCGTTTTGCCAAACCCATTGATACTGAGTTGGTGACGCGACTTGCCCAAGAGCATGAGGTGCTGATTATCATCGAGGAAGGCTCCATGGGCGGCTTTGGCGCGCATGTGCTGGAGTATTTGGCGGAAAGCGGGGCGCTCGATAAGGGTCTCAAGGTGCGGACAATGGGTATTCCCGACTTTTTTATCCCGCACGGCACACCCGACCAACAATCCGAAATGGCGGGTCTGACCGCACGTCATATCGTGGCGAAGGCGCTGACGGCGTTAGGGGCCGAGACGCTGCTGGAAAAAGCCAAATAAGCGACTTGGGGATAAAATGCGCGCAAAACGCTTCACCTTCATTGTCGGCCTAGGCCTTGCGCTGCTGGTTGTTTGGCTGCTTAATTTTCACTATTTTACTGGGTTGGATGAACAGGCCGAACATTGTGCCGTCACCCATTTTTATGCGGATGGCAGTTCGGTGCCTGTTTTTGGCGCCGAGGATATCGAAATCGACCACGACGCAGGGCTGGCATTTATTTCAGCGGTTGATTTTGCACAAATTCACAAGGAGTTCGCCGCTGGTGGAGTTGTAGAAACCCAAGGCGGAATTTACGTGTGGGATATGGTTGCCAACCCACCTGGCTCAGAGCCAATCCATGTCACTGACATCTCACGCAGCATCAAACAGGATGGTCAGTTTCGGCCACACGGTATTTCTATGCTGAAAGTGATGAATGGGTATCGCTTTGGCATTGTAAATCATGCTTACCCCACGGTTGATGGGGTGGCGCAATCGGGGGATGAAGTGCTCTTGGCGGATTATGTGGATGGGCAGCTTAGCGTCACTGCAAAGGTGCGCCATAGCCTGATGTGCAGCCCCAATGATCTGGCACTGGTGGATGAGAGCCGTTTTTTTGTCAGCAATGACCATGGGGCCTGTACGCCCGGCGCAAAAGCGCTTGAAGAAACTTTGGGCCTGAAACACGCCTATCTGCTTTATTATGATGGCGACACCATGCAGCAAGTTGCTCGTAATATCGCCTATGCCAATGGGGTCAGCTTGTCGCCCGACAGCAGCGACCCAATGCTTTATGTCTCTGCCACACGAGAAGAAAAGCTGTATCGCTTTGATGCGGATAAATTGATGCGCGGCGATCTGCGGGCGTCACGGGGCGTGATTGACCTGCCATTTTCGCCGGATAATATCACGTGGGATGAACGGGGTGCTCTCATCGTGTCGGGCTTTCCGAACCTTTACCGTTTCCTTGCCCATCGCAAAGGTATGCCAGGCTTTGATGCCACCCCAGCGGCGGCGCTGCGCATCGCGGTGCCGGGTGACGATGGGCCGGATCACCAAGCGTTATTCGCTGACAATTCGGGCATGATCAATGGGGCAACCGTTGCCGCGGTTTACCGTGACAAGATGATCGCAACATCGGTGTTTGATGACCGTGTTTTGGTTTGTGATTCAGAGGCGCCTTAAGGATCCACACCCACAAAGTCTTCATCTGCCAGCTCACCCAGCCCAGCGTTAATGCCAGCTTCAAGACGGGCGACAATTTCATCCACATCCGCACGGTTGACAATGAGCGGCGGTGACAGAGCAATGGATGTGACGCTGGGCAGTGCGCGCACAATCAGCCCTTTTTCATAGCACGCAGCCCCAATTTTGAAGGGCAGGCCCAACTTGGCGTCAAAAAACTTCTTATTGTCTTTGTCAGCGATCAATTGCACCGCGGCCAAAAGACCCTTGCCACGGACCTCGGCGATATGTTTATGGCCATCAAATGTGTCGTGTAGTTTCTGATGCAAATATGCGCCAACATCAGCGGCGTTTTCCACCAGTCCCTCACGGTCCATAATATCCAGATTGGCCAGCGCACAGGCGGCCCCTACTGGATGCCCGGAATAGGTATAGCCATGGGCAAAACTGCCCAGCTGTTCGGAGCCTTTTTTCAGGACTTCCCAAATTTCGTCGGTGATGAAAGCCGCCGACATGGGAAAATAGCCGCTGGTTAGCCCCTTGGCGCTCGCCATCATGTCGGGGTCCAAATCCATAAGCGTGGAGCCAAAGTTCGACCCTAGACGCCCATAACCGCAGATCACCTCGTCGGCAATAAACAGGATGTCGTATTTTTTAAGCACAGCTTTGATGGCCGCAAAATAGCCCTTTGGCGGGTCGATCACGCCACCAGCGCCCATGATGGGTTCGGCGATGAAGGCGGCAACGGTGTCTGGGCCTTCGTCCTGGATCATTTTTTCCAATTCTGCAGCGCGGCGCGCGGAAAAGGCTTCTTCGCTTTCACCCGCATGGCCATAGCGGTAATAGTGCGGGTTGGTGGTATGAATTATGCCATCAATCGGCAGGTTGAACATTTTGTGAAATGCGGGGATGCCGGTCAGACTGGCACTGGCAACACCGGTGCCGTGATAAGCGTTGAAGCGCGAAATGATCTTGCGCTTTTCGGGCCGCCCCAAAATATTGTTATAATGCCAAACGATTTTCACAAGGCTGTCATTGGCGTCCGAGCCGCTAGAGCCAAAGAAGACCTTGCCGATGCGCCCGGGGGCCATATCCACCAGACGTTCGGCGAGTTCAATCTGTGGCCGGTTCGACATCGCGCCAAAGCTATGATAATAGCCCAGCTTGCTGGCCGCATCCGCCATGGCTTGGCCCAATTCTGCACGGCCATAGCCTGCGTTTACGCACCAAAGCCCGGCAATGCCATCAATGGTTTTGTGACCCCGACTGTCTTGCAAATGGATGCCTTTGCCTTCTTCTATGATGGTTGCGCCTTTTTCCATCAATTGAACGATAGAGGTCGCAGGGTGAAGAATGTTTTTCTGATCTTTGGCGATCAATTCGTCGGTGTCATTTTTAATGGTCATATTCTGATCCTATACAGGTAGGTGCCTAAAGGGGTCCCCCCTCGGGTTCATTTTGCGCGGGGCCAATGGCCGCATCTTACAACTGCAATGAAAAGGCACAACACAATTATTGGCAAAATCAGGCAGCGGTGATTGGATTGACAGATGAGGGTAAAACCCGTACCTGAAATAATCAGGCTTTTCAATTTTGAGAAACAATTTAGGTCGTTAGTCGGGGAATCTTTCATGTATGTCATCAGGCCAGTTCGTGTCGAGGACCTGGAAAGTATCGTTCAATTGGCTGCGGGTGCGGGCGGTGGCTTGACCACCATGCCCAGCGATCATGGGGTGCTTTTAGGTCGGATTGAAAATTCGGTCGCAAGCTTTGCTGCTAAGGTGGATGAAGCCGGCGATGAATATTATCTTTTTGTGCTGGAAGATAGCGAGACCGGGCAAGTCATTGGCACATCGGCTGTTTTTGCGACAGTCGGCCAAACGGTTCCTTTTTATAATTATAAAGTCCTCAAAGTTGTGCAGGTGTCTCAGGACCCGCCGATCAAAGTGGCAACTGAAATGCTCAGCTTAGCCAATGACTATACAGGGGCAAGTGAGATGGCAACGCTCTATATGGATCCCCATCGACGGGTCGGCGGATTGGGAAGATTGCTGTCTAAATCGCGCTTCATGTATATGGCCCTGCACGGGACACGTTTTTCCGACTTGGTGATTGCGGAATTGCGGGGATGGGTTGATGAAAATGGTCGCTCGCCCTTTTGGGATGCGGTGGGGCGAAAGTTTTTCAATATGGAATTTGTGGATGCCGATCGGATCAATGGCTTGGGCAATAACCAATTTATTGGTGATGTGATGCCTAAGTTTCCGATCTATACCAACCTATTGCCCGAAGATGCCCGCCGGGTGATTGGTAAGCCGCACGAGCAATCGGCAATCGCGCTCAGATTCATGGAAGAAGAAGGGTTTCGTTATCGCGGTGCGGTGGACATTTTTGATGCTGGCCCGATTGTCGAAGCGCACCGCAGCAATATCACCTCGGTGCGGGATACACTTTTAGGCACCTTAGATGATACGCCTGACAAGGTCGATGGGGTGGTGCATATGGTGGCCAATCCTGATCCCGCCAATTTCAAAGTCATCAATTGCCCGATGACTGTTAAAAATGAAGATGGTCTTAGGCTTTCGGTCGCCGCCGAACATGCGCGGCTATTGGGTCTGGAAAGCGGAATGCCCATTGCCTATCGGCGAGAATGGTGAACATGAAATGAGTAAGGGACGTCTTTATATCGGGGCCCAGTGGTTGGACGGTGCCGGGGCATCATTTTCTTCGACCAACCCCGCGACGGGTGATCAGCTTTGGACGGGCAAAAGCGCCAATGCAGCGCAAGTTACAGAGGCCGTCGCAGCGGCCCGCGCAGGCTTTGAAGTGTGGGGCATGACGGGCTTGGATGACCGGGTTGCTGTGTTGCGCCGTTTTGCTGCGCTGGTGGATGACAACCGTGCAACTCTCGGCAAGCTGATCAGCGCAGAAACGGGGAAGGCCCTGTGGGATGCGATGGGCGAGCCAACAGCGATGGTTGCCAAGCTGGATATCTCGCTCAAAGCCTATGAAGAACGTACCGGGTCTCGGCTGAATGATGGCGGCGCTGTCCGGGCGCGGCTTAGCCATAAGCCACACGGCGTGATGGCGGTCTTTGGTCCATTTAATTTCCCGGCCCACCTGCCCAATGGCCATATCCTGCCTGCGCTTCTTGCGGGGAATAGCATTGTTTTCAAACCGTCCGAACAAACCCCGGCTGTGGGTGAGTTTGTCGTTGATCTTTGGCGTCAGGCTGGACTGCCAGACGGGGTGATGAATTTAGTACAGGGCGAGGGGGAAACAGGCCGTGCGCTGGTGGCACAAGGGGGGATTGATGGCATTCTCTTTACCGGCAGCGTGCCAACCGGTCGCGCGATCGCCAAAGCGGTGGCGGATCGCCCACATCTTGTTCTGGCGTTGGAACTGGGCGGCAATAACCCATTAATCTATTGGGGCGCTGACGATGTTGATGCGGCCGCCATGGTCACGGTGCAGTCTGCTTTTGTCTCGGCCGGGCAACGCTGTACCTGTGCGCGGCGCTTGATTGTCCCCACCGGTACAGTTGGCGATCATTTTATCACCGCGCTAAAATCGGCAATGGGTCGCCTCCGCGTTGGTGCGCCAGACAGTGACCCTGCGGTGTTCATGGGGTCGATGATTTCTGCGCGCGCCGCTGATGGGGTGATTGCCAAACAGGACGCGTTGCTGGCTCTTGGCGGAGAGGTGATCGTTCCCGCCATCAAGTCAGGGCCAAGCGATGCATTTGTCTCACCGGGCTTGATAGACGTCAGTGGCGTGGCCAGTCTGCCGGACGAAGAATGTTTTGGGCCGCTGTTGCAGGTCACACGCGTCGCGGATTTTGCGGCCGCGATAACAGCAGCGAATGATACCAGTTTTGGTCTGGCGGCGGGGTTGTTAAGTGATGATGAGGCGCTTTATGAAAATTTCTATCGCCGTATTCGCGCAGGGATTGTGAATTGGAACCAACCCCTGACCGGGGCGTCTAGTGCGGCACCCTTTGGCGGCGTGGGGGCCAGCGGGAATAACCGGCCCAGCGCTTATTATGCAGCGGATTATTGTGCGTTTCCGGTGGCGAGCCTTGAAAATGGCGCGGGGAGGGTTGAAATGGCGGCGACACCAGTGGGGATTGACGAGGTTTAATTATGGCGCATGAGTTTAACTTTTCCAGAGAGTTTAATTTTGATGGTCTTGTTGGTCCCACGCATAATTATGCGGGGCTCAGTTTTGGTAATTTGGCTTCTGCGGGCAATGCTCTGATGGTCTCTAACCCGCGCGAAGGGGCCTTGCAAGGCATCGCGAAAATGCGCCGCTTGATGAATTTGGGGATGAAGCAGGGCTTTTTGCCACCGCATGAGCGCCCGCATATTCCGACCTTGAAGAGGCTAGGGTTTAGCGGAAGCGATGCGGAAATTGTGGCAAAAGCCGCGAAAGATGCCCCCGGTCTGCTGCGAAATTGCTCGGCGGCCTCGGCCATGTGGACGGCTAACGCTGCAACAGTGTCACCGTCGTCCGATACCGCAGATGGTCGGGTGCATTTCACGCCCGCCAACCTGACCGCAATGTTCCACCGTGCTATTGAACCTGTGGTGACGGGACGCTGCTTGGCGGCGATTTTTGCGGACGAGGATCATTTTGCGCATCACCGACATTTGCCCGGCGGCAATCAATTTGGTGACGAAGGCGCGGCCAATCATAACCGCTTCTGCGATGATTATGGCGACCACGGTGTCGAACTGTTTGTCTATGGTCAGCAGTTTTTCGGTGGCGATCAGGCGCCAAAGAAATTTCCAGCACGCCATACGCGCGAAGCATCGGAGGCTGTTGCACGCTTGCATGGTTTGAATATGAACCGGACGGCCTTTGTGCAACAGAACCCCGCAGCGATTGATGCGGGCGCATTTCATAATGATGTGGTGGCGGTGTCCAATCGCAATGTGTTTTTCTATCATGAACTGGCCTTTGCCGACCCGCAGGCGCTGCAAGCGCAGCTCCGCACCCTTGCGCCTGAAATTGATTTTCAATTTGTCGAAGTGGCGACAGATGATCTGAGCCTTGCCGATGCGGTGACATCTTATCTGTTTAATTCGCAATTGATTAGTATCCCCGGGCGGGACGGTATGAGCCTCATCCTGCCGCTGGAGGTTGAAGAAACGCCTGCTGCGAAGGCCGTTGTTGATGCTCTGGTTTCTGGAAATTCACCGATTGATGAGGCCATCTATATGGATGTGCGCCAATCGATGCGCAACGGCGGCGGGCCCGCGTGCCTGCGTCTTCGCGTGGTGTTGGACGACGCCCAAGAGCAAGCCATAAAAGCCAAAGCCATTGTCGATGAGGCCTTGTTGCAGCGATTAGAGGCATGGGTCAGAACCCATTACCGCGACCGTCTGTCGCCGGAAGATATGGCCGATCCTGCCCTGCTGATGGAATGCCGCACGGCGCTGGATGAACTGACGCAGATCATGGCGATTGGCGCGGTTTATGATTTCCAGCGATAGGGGTTAACGCTCGAATTTGGTGGATAACAGGATCGCCGACTGGGTGCGGGTGATGCCCGTGGTCTCACCCATTTGGTCGAGCGTCTCGTCAACATCCTCGGTGCTGTCACAGGTGAGGACCGCAATCAGGTCAAACTCGCCATTGATGGCATAAAGCGCCGATATATTGTCCATCTTGGTCAGTGCGGTATTCACGCTGCTGCGGTATTTCGGATCAATGGCGATCATCACATGAGCTTTGATTTGGCGCTGCGCGGTTTCGCTGGATAGGCGCACGGTATAGCCGGTTATAATGCCTTCTCGTTCTAACCGGGAAATGCGGTCTTGTACCGTTGATCGGGATAGTCCCATGTCCCGCGCCAGCTTGGTCGTCGAGGTGCGGGCGTTGCTGGATAAAAGACGTATAAGCTGCTGGTCACGGGCGTCCATGTGGTCTCCGTCATTTTGGGATATTTACCGACAAATTGCGCCTATTTTACCGCAAAATCGCCGGTTTGTCTCCTTCTTTTCGGTAAATTCTTCCATTATTGTGCTGGGTAATCGATTCGGTGCTCGTCAGTGCGGGTACCTAAATACACCTTAAACAGGGTCTCAGTATATTTTAAAATAGGATTACGATTATGAAAGAAATTTTGCTTCTAGGTGCCGGTAAAATCGGCGAAATGATCACCCAGCTTCTGGCCGAAACGGGCGATTATGCCGTCACCGTTGTTGACCGCGAAGAGGCGGCGTTCGCTGGTTTGCCAAAGCTGGCGAATGTGCAGACCGCCGTTCTGGATGTGACCGATAATGCGGCGCTGGTCGGTGCCATGGACGGTAAATTTGCCGTACTTTCAGCCTGTCCTTATCAGCTAAACGGATATATTGCGCGCGCCGCCAAAGAAGCAAAAGTTCACTATCTTGATCTGACCGAAGACGTGGCCTCCACCCGTCTGGTGAAAGAATTGGCCGAAGGTGCCGAAAGCGCCTTCATCCCCCAGTGTGGTCTGGCTCCGGGTCTGATTTCGATTGTTGCCTACAGCATCGCTAAAAAATTCGATAGCCTGCACAATATCCACATGCGTGTGGGTGCGCTGCCGGAAGTTCCGGACAACGCCATGAAATATAATCTGACGTGGTCGACTGATGGCCTGATCAACGAATATCTGCGCCCTTGTGAAGCCATCATCAACGGTGAATTGCGCGAAACACCGCCGCTGGAAGAGTTGCATGAATTTACACTTGATGGCACCACCTATGAGGCGTTCAATACGTCGGGCGGTCTTGGCACCCTGTGTGAAACCCTTGAAGGCAAGGTGCAAAATCTGAACTATCGGACAGTGCGTTACCCCGGTCACCGTGACCAATTGAAGCTGTTGCTGCAAGACCTGCGTCTTGGTGAAAACCCTGATCTGGTCAAGCAGATATTTGAACATGCGCTGCCCATGACCAAACAGGATGTGGTGCTTGTTTTCGTAACCGTATCTGGCAAGAAAGATGGCAAGTTTATGCAAGAAGCCTATCAGCGCAAAGTTTACGCCCGCGAATTTGGCGGACGTTTATGGACAGGGATCCAAATCACAACAGCTTCGGGCATTTGTGCGGTCCTTGATATGCTGGCGGATGGCAAGCTGCCACAGAAGGGTTTCGTGAAACAGGAAGATGTGGATTTTGCTGATTTCATTGAAAACCGCTTCGGCTCCAATTACGCTCATCCGGCAGACGATCGCTAAGATCGTCACTGGGCACGCACAGCATTAAATTGAATCAGGAAATAAGCATGAATATCAACGAAATTTTTTCTTCACTTGGTCTTGACCTCAGCCAATTTCAAGACGGGACCCTTGAGGTCTATAGCCCGATTGACGGCAGCTTAATGGGGCGCGTGCATGAAGACAGCACAGACAGCGTTGCTGAAAAAGTGGCGATCGCTGGCGAAGCGTTTAAAAGCTGGCGTGATGTGCCTGCGCCCATCCGCGGTGAACTTGTTCGCCGTTTTGGCGAGGTTTTGCGCGAAAACAAAGACGCCCTCGGCGCGCTTGTCACTGCGGAATGCGGTAAAATCCTTGAAGAAGGCAAGGGCGAAGTTCAGGAAATGATCGACATCTGCGATTTTGCCGTCGGTCTGTCGCGTCAGCTTTATGGTTTGACCATCAAGTCAGAGCGTCCCGGTCATACCATGCGCGAAAATTGGCACCCACTGGGCACCGTTGGCATCATCAGCGCGTTCAACTTTCCAGTGGCCGTTTGGGCGTGGAATACAGCCCTCGCTCTTGTTTGTGGCGATCCGGTGATTTGGAAACCGTCGGAGAAAACACCCTTTACTGCAATTGCGTGTCAGCACCTGTTTGAGCAAACCGTCAAAGATTTTGCGGATGCGCCCGCAGGTCTGTCTCAGGTCATCATTGGTGCCCGCGACGTCGGCGAAGCGCTGGTTGATAACCCGGGTGTTGCCTTGATTTCCGCAACGGGGTCCACCGCGATGGGGCGTCAGGTTGGCCCGCGTGTTGCGGCACGTTTTGGTAAATCTATTTTGGAGCTGGGCGGGAATAACGCCATTATTGTCGCCCCCAGTGCAGACCTAGACATGGTTGTTACGGGCACGGTGTTCGGTGCGGTTGGCACCTGTGGTCAACGCTGTACGACAACCCGCCGCCTGATGGTTCATGAAAGCATTTATGACCAGTTGGTTCCGCGCTTGAAGAAGGCCTATAGCAGCATTGCGATTGGCGATCCGCTGGAAAAAGGCACGCTGGTTGGCCCCTTGATTGACAAGGACAGTTTCGAAGGCATGGAACGCACGCTCAACCAAGCCCGCGCCGAGGGTGGTCAGGTACATGGTGGCGGTCGTGCGTTGTCCAATCAGTACCCAGATGGATATTATGTACATCCGGCTATTGTTGAAATGCCTGGTCAAACCGATGTTGTTAAAACCGAAACCTTCGCGCCGATCTTATATGTGATGAAATATACAGATCTGGATGAAGCGATCGAGCGCCAAAACGCTGTGCCACAGGGCCTGTCGTCAGCCATTTTCACAACCGATGTGCGTGAAGCTGAGCAGTTTACCTCAGCCATTGGCAGTGATTGCGGCATTGCGAACGTCAATATCGGCACATCGGGCGCGGAAATTGGTGGTGCGTTCGGCGGGGAAAAAGAAACGGGTGGCGGACGCGAATCTGGTTCAGACGCATGGAAAGCTTATATGCGCCGCTCAACATCGACGGTGAACTATTCCCGCGAACTGCCGCTGGCGCAGGGTATCACCTTTGATATTGGGAACTAAGCGCACGACCCGCTAAATGAACCTTATATGAACACTCTCCTGTTGGACGGTTCAGCAATCTTTTGCTAAGATGCCTGTAACCAAACAACGGGAGAGGGTTTATGCGCGTTCCATTAGGCACAATTATTGTATCTTCGGCGATGCTGACACTTTCGGCCTGCGCCGCGACTGGTGAAAGCGGCAGCGGTGTTGCCAGTATAGAAGAGCTTGGTTACCGCGCGACTGGCGCGGAAACAGCATGTGTTTTGCCGCGTAATATTCGCAGCACCAAGGTCTTGGATGATGACCATATTCTCTTCACCATGTTGCAAAATAAGCTCTATATCAATACGCTCCGCGGCTCGTGCCCAACGCTCGAATCTGAGGGCCGCTTTAGCTATACCCTTCATGGCAGTAACCTGTGTGGTGGGGAAATGATCCACGTCTTGTCTATGATTGGCACCGGGCCAACATGCAGCCTTGGCGATTTCATTGCGGTGGAAGCCATTGCAGAAGATGAGCGCCAAGAATAGCCGGGCATCAACAGTGAATGGCCTTGGATGCTTTTCGGCCTATAAAAATCACTCCTTGTCGCAAAAACATGATACGACACTGCAAAATCTTGGCGCATGGCGCAGTTTGCGCCATGATAGGCCACTATGATTCCATTTTTGCATAATAAGGCGCGGGCCTTTTGGTTCCTGCAAACTGTTGGTTGGTTGGGTTTTTTTCTCATGCGGAACCTCAATGGCTTTGCGCGTGGGTTCAGCATTGATTATTGGAAACCATCGCTTGTCGCCATGATCACGGGCTTCATGCTGACGCTTTTGATGCGTGGCGTTTATCGCACGGTACGCGATAAATCCCTACCGGTTGTCATTGCGACGGGTTTGTTGATGTCGACCACTCTGTCCGTTGTCTTTTCAACCATCGAGACCATTGGTCACGTTCAGCTTTACGATCAAAACTGGAACCCGCGTGGCTTGGAGTTTTTGGGCGGGGCTATGTTTGATGCCTATGTATTGCTGACCTGGACGGTTCTCTATTTCATCATTCATTATTATATGTTGCTGGAGGCGGAAACCCGCAAGACCCTGCAAGCCACAGCAATGGCGCATCAGGCTCAATTGAAAATGCTGCGCTATCAGTTGAACCCACATTTTCTGTTCAATACCTTGAATGCGATTTCTACTCTGGTTATGCGCAATGATAGTGACGGTGCGGGCGGCATGCTGAAAAAACTCAGCCTGTTTCTGCGTTATACTCTGGTCAATCAAGCCGCGCAGAAAATGTCACTGGCTGAAGAAATTAAAGCTATTGACCTTTATCTGGATATTGAAAAGGTGCGCTTTCAGGAGCGTCTGGAGATTCGCTTTGATATTGATGACAACGCCAAAGATGCCATGATGCCAAGTCTGCTGTTACAGCCGATTGTGGAAAACGCCATTAAACACGCCATTGCGCCGTCCGAGGATGGCGGCACCATTACCATCACCGCAAGAGCAAGGGATGGCCGCCTGACCTTGATAGTGTGTGATACTGGGCCGGGACTGAGCGGGGAAGAGGTCGCGGACGAGGCCCTATCAACAGGTGTGGGATTGACCAATACCCATGAGAGGCTAGAAGAATTATACGGCGATGATTATCAGTTTGAATTGCGGGCCGGTACGCCCAGCGGGCTTGAGGTGATTATGAGCCTACCGCTAGAATATGAAAGTAAACATGAGGGACCTGCGAGGCGCACATGAACAAGATCAGAACCATAATTGTTGACGATGAACCGCTTGCGATTGAAGGGCTGAAGCTGCGACTGGACGCGCATGGGGATATTGATGTGATTGCCAATTGCCCCAATGGCCGTCAAGCACTTGCCGCGATCAAGGAACATAAGCCTGATTTGGTCCTGTTGGATATCCAGATGCCGGGGCTGGATGGGTTTGCTGTCGTGCGCTCGTTGATCGGCAGCTATATGCCGCTGGTGGTTTTTGTAACGGCCTTTGATGAATATGCGTTGGCGGCGTTTGAATCACATGCGCTCGACTATCTCTTGAAGCCTGTTGAGGAAGAACGCCTTGCCAGCGCCCTACAAAAGGTCAGAGATCAACTGCTTAGCCGCAATGCGATAGAGCAGCATGCCAAACTGGTTGGGTTGATTGAGGGGATGCAGAACCCGCCGGAAGCCATTCTGTCAGCGATTCTAGAAGAGAAAAGCGCGCCGCAAACAGATGTTTATGAACGCCATATCAATATCAAAGACCGCGGCATCATTACCCGCGTGGATATTGATGATATCAGCTATGTGGATGCGGCCGGGGATTATATGTGTATTCATACGCCCGCAAAAACCCATATTTTACGTGCAACGATGAAGGCGATGACCAAGCGCCTCAACCCGAAAAAATTCCAACGGGTTCATCGCTCGACCATTGTCAATTTGGACAAGGTGCGTGAATTACACCCCCATACCAACGGCGAATACTTCCTGATCCTTGAGAATGACGAGGAAGTGAAGGTGAGCCGCTCTTATAAAGAGGTGATCGGCCGGTTTGCTTAATCAGGCTGATTCAGGTTTTCAATAAAGCGAATATACCACACCACAATATTGCCAAAGTCGGCGACATTCTGCCGCTCGTTCAGGCCATGCACAGCGCCCAATTGGTCGCCGCGAAGCCGCATCGGGGCGAAGCGATATTGATTGTCGCTGACGATCGCATAATGCCGTGCATCGGTTCCACCCATCACCAGATAGGGCACGGCAAGAGTGTCTTCAAACACATCATTGATTGTCCGCACGATCATGTTGTAGCCGCGGCTGTCACGGGTTGAAATCGGTGTAGGCTCGCGCCCACCCATGGGTTCTATCCCAACACGGTCATCATTTATAGTGGCGCGCACATGGGCGATAACATCATCAACTGTGTCACCCGGAAGAATACGGAAGTTTACCACTGCCCATGCTTCTGGGGGGAGGACATTTTCTTTCATGCTGCCTTCGATCATGGTGGGGGCTGTGGTGGTGCGCACCATGGAATTGTTGCGCGGGTTTTGTTCCATCTGCCCAATGATCAACGGGCCAAACAGCCATTGATTGGAGAGGGCCATACGGTTGGTAAAGTCCATCTCCAGCGCCAAGGTTTCCAGCATACCGCCGACAACCGTGGTAATGCGCGCGGGCATCTGGTTGTCTTCTAATTTGGTGATGGCCCGTGACAGAATGCCCAATGGGGTTTGCATCACGGGCATGGATGAATGGGTAGGGCCGGTATTTTTTGCGGTCAGGCGCACCGAGACACTGCCTTTTTCGGCAAGGCCGATCAGCGCCGCGTTTTGGCGAATGCCAATACCATCACCATCTGTCACTGCCCCGCCTTCATCCAATACAAAGTCTAGGTGGATACCGCGATCGCGCAGCGTTTCGGCAATAACCTTGGCGCCGTTGGGGCCACCAACTTCTTCATCGTGACCAAAGGCCAAATAGATGGTTTGTTGGGGCACAAAGCCTTGCGCCAAGAGACGCTCGGTTGCTTCCAGCAATCCAATGACATTGGGCTTGTCGTCCACTGCGCCGCGACCATAAATTACGCCGTTTTCAATCACTCCGGCATAGGGTGGGTGTTCCCAGCTTGACCGATCAGCGTCTGAACCGCCCGGCACCACATCATGATGCCCAGCCAATAGGATTGGCGTTAAAGCGGGGTCTGTGCCTTGCCATGTGTAAAGCAGGCTGTAATTGTTGATGCGCTCTAGGTGCAGGTTCTGATGGACGAGGGGGTAGGTTTCGCGCACCCATGCGATAAACCCTTCAAACACCGGGCTTGTCGCACCGTTTTCGGCGAGGCTCGATTCCGTTGGGAAGGTCAGGGCCTTCGCCAAATTGGCAGCAACCGCGTCGGCATCAACATCCGCGAGGTCCGTTGCCGGTGATGTGGCACCCATATTTTCGGCGCTCTGTTTGGCCGGTGTGTTGATCGCTGCATAGCCAACAAGAAGAATGACGATGCCGATGATGACCGCAATGAGTTTGAAAAGATTTTTCATGGATGCCCCCCAGTATTTATTGATATTTAGTGTTTGTTTTTGCCTAAGGGATATCAGACAGGTCGGGCTTGCCCATTGCAACAAAAAAACGGCGTCCCGAGTATCGGCACGCCGTCTTTTAATTCTTTAGGCAAGGTCGATTTAGAAATCGTCTTTCGGCTCGATCACCTGGCGACCGCGATAGGTGCCCGACTTCAAGTCGATGTGATGGCGCAATTTAAACTCGCCTGTTTCTTGATCTTCCGCCACATTGGCAACAGCCAATGAATCGTGTGAACGACGGTTGCCACGACGGTGTGGGGATACTTTTCTCTTCGGAACAGCCATGTCGCTACCCTTTCCAATTCCTTGCAGCCTATGCCGCTAAATAAGCCCGAACTTCAATCAAGGATTTGACTGATGGGGCTGGTCAAACTTTGCGGCGCAACATATGGTCAACGCTCTGCAATTGCAAGCCTTGTGTGATGGGTTTATCCATTATTCAACTATTTTTTATGAATTCGGGGGGAAATGGGTGACTGAGATAGACATCGACGCTGGTTATCAAGTCTTGAACGCCCCCGCTGATCGGTTGAAGTCCGCTGATTTTAAAGCATTTTCAAGAGCTTTCCCTTTCATCGGAGGCGATTTGCAAACCATGGGTAGTTTTTTGCGGCGACGGCGGTTTTCGCCAGCCGCTGATGCAACACCCGTGGAGTTGGCGTTGCCAAATGGGGATGAGGCCCTTATCGCACACTATGATTCGTCGCCAATCGCGTCTGCGACCACAACAACAAAGCCCCTTGTCCTTTTGCTGCATGGATTGGGCGGCGATGCCGCCAGCGGGTATATGGTGGAAGCATCGCATTATTTCCGCGCACAGGGTCACGGGGTGTTGCGTCTGGATCTGCGTGGCAGCGGCGCGTCAGCAAGGACATCAAACGGCCTGTATCATGCAGGCATCAGCGAAGATTTGCGCGCGGCGATCGCGGCGATCCCAGAGTCGCTCAGCGTCAACGGCATTATCGTGATGGGCTTTTCTCTGGGCGCGAACGTGGTTTTGAAATATCTGGGTGAAGCCGGAGTGCACGGGTCCGTGGTGGGCGGCATTGCCATTTCACCGCCCGTGGATTTGGCGGCGACGCAGCACAGAATAGCAGCCCTACGCAACAGGCTTTATCGCCACTATTTGTTGGGGAAAATAAAAAAGGATTATTTGAATGCCAATTGGTCGCGAGGTGGAGTGCCGGTTGATGATATTGAAGACATTGAGTCCATCATTGAGTTTGATGACCGCATTATCGCCCCCTATCATGGGTTCAAAGGGGCGGCGCATTATTATCAAGAATGTTCAAGTTTGCGGGTGGTGGCACAAATATCAACACCTGCGCTGATCATCCATGCTCGAACTGACCCGTGGATTCCAGTTTCAATGTTTGAAGACCCAAAGCTAGCATGGGGTGATACGACGACCGTGCTGATTGTTGAAGACGGCGGTCATGTAGGGTTTGCGGCGAAGTCCAACAGATATTCGTGGTATTTACAGGCGTGTGATACTTTTTTTATATAACACTAGAAGTTGAAATTAAACTACAGGTTGAAACTTATACTTATATTATGATAATTTCTCTCCAGCTTCGGTTAAGCGCCTTATCGATCGCTCTGGGACCGATCATTTTTGCGGCTCAGCACCGACAGTCAAAGGGGAAAATAAAACGTGGCGACGGGTAAACATTTTGTATCCGGAGGGTCGGTGAATGAGGAAAAGCTCATTCTCGCCAAGCGCGTCACTTATTTACTTCTCCACGATACCACCGCCGAAGAACAAAAGGTCGCGGAAGATATCGCACGCGTATTGCTGAGTGATGTTGAGGTTCGCGTGCGCCAGGCACTGGTTCGGGAAATTGGTGATAGCGCCAAAATCCCCGAGAGCCTAGCCAAGGCCATCGCTATGGATGTGGAGGCGGTTGCAAGCCCATTTCTTGAGGTGACAAAAGCCTTGAGTGATGAAGCAATGATCGAATTAATTCCGGTTATTGAAGAATTTGCGCGAGCCGCGATCGCACGGCGACCCGCAGTTTCCAGCGCCGTTGGGACGACCATCGCCGAATTTTCCAGCCGTGACACAATAGAGATATTATTGAAAAATGCGGGTGCGCGGGTCAGCGAAAGCTTGTGTCAGACCATTATGCATAACCAGCCAGCGGGCGATCATACCCTGAACCTACTGGCCTGTCGTCCTGACCTGCCGTCTACCATGGTGGACCAGTTGGCGGCGAAAGTTTCTGCTAAATATGTGGAGGTGTTGGTTTCGCGCTATGGCCTGAATTCCGAACATGGTCGCAACGTGGGGTTCGCTGCGGCAACTGCGGCTTCTGGCCGTTACTTTGAAAGTAAGGACCCTGAAAAGGTGAAGGCTTATGTTTTGAAATTGCATAAGTCGGCCAGCTTGGTGCCGGAAACGATTTTGGCCAATTTGCGCCACGGCAACGTTATATTTTTCTATGAAGCCATGGCCTTGCTGACGCAACTGTCATCGCGGACGATTAAATTGGCTTTGGCGCGGAGCGGGGATGAGGCCCTTCGGAAAATTCTTAAGCGCGCGCAAATCTCTCCGGCTTATTACGAGCGGTTTGAACGAGCCTATAAAATCAGTCTGGACGAATTTTAGTCACGAATTTTAATCGCCAGAGGTTACGGGCGGGCGTTACGGATTGGCGTTGCGCTGAGCGATCTCGTCTAGACGTGCCTTGATCTCCCCAGCTGATAGCCACATACCGCGCGCCATGACCCCAGTTTGCTGACCAAGGTTCACAGAACTGGCCATGGGGTCAGCATCCAACAAAATCAAGTCCGCACGGTGTCCGGGCTGAATGGCTCCAAAGGCATCTTCGCCTGAAAAATATTGCCCCGGGTTGACGGTTCCAGCTAACAGAATGGCTTCGGGAGTCATACCCGCAAGCGCCATCATGCTGATTTCGCGGTGGATGGAAAAGCCGGGCACGCTGAACAACTGTGGGGCGTCGCTGCCCATTAACACAGTGACGCCGCGTTGCCAAAGTCCGCCGAGAAGCTTGGTTCGGTTTTCGTCCAAGTGTTTGGCCATATTCGGGTTCTCACGCGCGCCTTTTAGAAAATCAGCATGGCGCCTTATCCAACTGGAACGCACCTCGACGGGCATATATTTCAGCTCGTCAAAGCTCAGGTAATGCTCCAGCGGGCGTGGGGCCACAAGATTTTGCCAAATGGAATTGGTCGGGACAATGCCAGCGCCTGCGGCCAGCGTCATCTCAGCGGCACGGTCCATTTCTGCCTCTGTCAGGGGGCGTTCTTGGGCGCCCGCCCATATGAGATAGCCATCCATATGCTCAATGGTGTCTTGCCCAGCGTCCAGCGCATGCTCAATACCTACATCTGCGGGGACATGCCCGGCAAAGCGAATGCTGCTGGTACGCGCCGCGTCGACCATGGCGTCATATTCGGCCAAGGTCAGGCCGGGATGCACTTTGATCAGATCCCAGCCTTCTGCTGCTTGACGGCTGGCGCGCTCATAGGCCTGTGCGGGGGATGAAACCGAGCTGCCAGAAAAGCTCGGCCCTGCCAGATAAAGCGTTGGCCCCATGATTTGTTTCGACGCGATTTGGTCTTTCAGGCCCAATTGCCCCGGTGATCCCAGCATGCCGCGAACAGTGGTTACCCCGCGCGCGACATAAAGGAATAAAACGTCTTCCACATCTTGGCGATCACCAGCCAATGGCGGAATGTGGCCATGCATTTCGGTTAACCCGGGCACTAGGTGCCTGTCCGTGCCATCAATGACGATGGCGCCAGGGGGAATGGATAAATTGGCGGTCGTGCCGACGGCGGCGATCCGGTCACCTTCGACAATCACGCGACCACGACGGATAGTCCCCTTCGCCGTCATTGTGTGAATGGTAACGTTATCGAAAACTGTTTGCGCAACTGCGTGATCGGGGGCGAGGAAACTGACCCCAACGAAAAGAGTGATGAGAATTTTGCTCATGATTTTAGTGCTCATACTAAGACTCCTGTTCGCAATAGGCTTTGAGTTCCCCGTGAAAAGCCCAGAGCGCATCAATACACCCGCGCGCAAGATGCACACAGCGATCAGGCGACCAGCCGAACAAGTCATCAGGCAGATCGTCATTGTCCTTAAACGGCATTTCGAGTGTCATGGCGACGCAATTAAATGTTTCTGCCGTATAATCCGTGCATTTCTTCAGGTCTGCTGAATTGGGCATGCTGATGGGATAACCGTGGGTCTTTTGAAAATCTGGTGACACCGCAACCAAATGGTTCTGATATAGGTGAAATAAGTTTAGCTGTGCTTTGGTTAAGCTGGGAATGCCTTCGTAGCCTGCAAGGAAATTATAGGGCAAGGCTTCGTCGCCGTGTACGTCCATATGGAAATCGACACCGTGGGTTTTCATGGCCTCGCGGACCAGATAGACCTCTGGGCTGCGATCCATACTGGCGTCTTTCCATTCCCGGTTCAGATTGGCCCCTGCCGCATTGGTACGCAAATGCCCGCGGCGTGATCCATCTGGGTTCATATTGGGCACGACAAAGAACCGACATGTTTCTAGCAGTTTGCGTGACACGGGGTCAGTTTCGTCCAAAAGGCGCTCAAGAAAACCCTCCATCCACCATTCGGCCATGCTTTCGCCAGGGTGTTGGCGGGCGATAAACCAGCAGTTAAGCTTCTTGCCCCCATGATAGCTATCGGTAATTTCCAGCAGGTCCATATCCTGCCCGTCCAAGGTTTGGCCCAACATATGATGCCGGACCAGCGGGGACGAGATGGCATCCGCGATCAAGTCTTGGTGCCGGTCCATGGAATAAGGGGCAAAATAGGCGAAATAGATGGCATCTTCATCGGGTGTAAAGGCCCAGCGCAGATGCTTGCCGTTATATTCTGTATCAATGCGAAACCAGTTTATACGGTCATAGGATGCACACACACGGTAGTTTTTCCAGCCTTCAGCATAGGCAGCGCCCGCGGCATTTTCGATCGTCACTTTACAGTCGATACCCGCTGCGCCCGACAGGCGAAAATGGAACCATTGGTAAAAATCTGAATTGTTGTCCTTGCGGATATTGAGGCGGATATTGCCCGCATTATCGGTTGTGAGAACCTCGATATTTCCGGAATCAAAATTTTGGGTGATCTGCATATGTGCTGCTCTTTATCTCAATTGATCAATGTCGAACTTGGTCTAGCCCCCGCAAATAGGGTTTGCGCGCCAACGCAATGAACATGATACCTAAGGGGATTGTGAATGCCGCTGAAATGCTGAGTGCCAAGCCAACCTTAGAGGGGTCAAGGAAAACATAGGTGGTTAAGAACCCAACTGCAGCGGGTCCAAATCCCATGCCGATGATATTCATGACAAACAAATAGCCCGCCGTGACAAGGCCGCGCATTTGGTTCGGCGTGATCACTTGAATGGCGGCGGCGGACACACCATAGGGATAGCCTTTGAAATAGGCCGCAAAGGTCAACATGATGATGGCAGAATTTTCCGTGGGCATCAGCGGGAACAGGATGCCGAAGGGCAACAGACAACCTAGACCGATCAGCATGGTCTTGAACTTGGCGTCCTTGTGGCCCTTCGATTCCAGATAATCGCCCAGCCAACCGCCGGAATATACGCCTGCGGTGGCGGCGAACAGGATGATGAACCCGTAGATATATGCAATATCGGCCCGCCCAGTGCCAAAGGTGCGGATGAAATACTCAGGCACCCAGGACGCCGCCGCATAGCCGAGCATGGAATGAAAGCCAAGCCCCGCCGATAACATGATATAGATGCGCCACCGTTTGAACATAAAGCCCAGCGCTTGCTTCATGGTGACATCGGTGCTGCCGTCCTCGTCCCGCTTCATCAGCCCGCGGCGTTTAGGTTCTTTGACCGTGAACATCAATAATGTGTAAAATAGCCCCGGCAGCCCAACAGCGATAAAGGTCGCTTGCCATGCGTTAATCTCACCCACCACGGGGATAGAGACCTGACCCGCGGCAGCAACCATTTGAATCACCGCACCACCCGCGATAAAGGCAAGGCCAGAGCCCAAATAAACGCCCATGAAATATATGCTCAGCGCGCGGGAGAGTTTTTCTTTCGGGAAATAGTCGGAAATCATCGAATAGGAGCAGGGGGAGATGGTGGCCTCGCCCACGCCCACACCCATGCGCGCAAAAAACAGCTGGGTAAAGTTTTTTGCCAAGCCACAGGCGACCGTCATCAAACTCCAGAAGAAAATGCCCCACGCCACAAGGTTGCGGCGATTACTCTTGTCAGCTAATCGTCCAATCGGAAGGCCCAAAAGGGTGTAAAAGGATGCGAAGGCAATCCCCTGTAAAAGGCTGATTTGGAAATCATTGATGCCCAAATCAGCCTGTATCGGGCCGACCAAAAGCGAAATAATCTGACGATCAATAAAGGAAATGGTATAGGCAATTGTCAGGACAATAACCACATACCAAGCATAGCGTGGATTGGGCCATGCCTCTTCGTGTTCCGTGGTATTTGACGTGACGTGCTCTGTCGATGGTGTGTTCATATGCCCCAATCCCCTGATTTCCCCTAGGTCATATTCGCTTACTTTTTACCAAGGGCAGGGCGACAATTACACTTAATACTGGGCTTGTCCATATGTAGAAGAATGCGCATAGATGACTCTTGGACAAAATTTTGTTATAATCGGCCCACTGACGTTAACACGTGAGCATAGAGCCGCCATTTGCCTATGGCGACAGGAGGGTGGCCCGTTAAAAGCGGGCCGCCTTCGCCATTTCTGGGGAATTCTCGCTTAAAGTTATTTTCTTGTGCTAAGGCGATATCACATATTGACATGCCCACCCCATGGCCCTATGTTCCGGCGCTCCAAAGGGGAATCACGTGTTCCTGTGGTTGGATACAGTCAAAAGAATAGGTTGGAACGATGAAAGTAAGAAACTCACTTAAGTCACTGAAAAATAGACACCGCGATTGCCGCGTGATTCGTCGCAAAGGCCGCGTCTATGTGATCAACAAAACCAACCGCCGTTTCAAGGCGCGCCAGGGTTAATAAATCCACGGCTGCGGGCCATCCACGGCTCTAGAGACTTTCTGCAAACACCGCTCCGAATGTTTTGGGCGGTGTTTTTCTATATATGATCCTTGCATGCGATCCCGGTTTTGGCCCCCGCTATGGCTCAGCTATGGTTTGGGCAGTGTGGCGCTTTTGGCGTCTTCGGGGGATATCCATGCGATATGCAGGACATTGGTGGCACCGGGCGTGCCAAAGGGAACCCCAGCGGTAATGACGATCCGGTCGCCCTCTTGCGCAAGGCCGCGGCGCACGCTGAAATATTTGGCTTTGCCAATCATCCCTTCGAAGTCCATGACATCTTTGGTGCGGATCGCGTGCAGCCCCCAAACCAGACTGAGCCGACGGGCCATCTTGATTGAGGGTGTGAGGGCGATAATGGGCTTGGGCGGTCGTTCGCGCGACGCCCTGAGCGCCGTAGAGCCACTGGTGGTAAAGGTGACGATCGCCGCCGCATTGGCTGTTTGTGCGACTTGTTTGGCGGCAGCGGTAATGGCGTCTTCAACCGTGGCATTGGGATCAGCGGTGGTTCTGCTGTGAGCATCCACATAAGTGGCGTCACTTTCCACCTGTCGGGCGACTCTATCCATGACAGCGACAGACTCGACCGGATATTTACCCGCCGCAGATTCTGCTGACAGCATCACCGCATCAGCGTCATCAAACACGGCGGTGGCCACATCCGAGACTTCTGCACGGGTTGGTACGGGCGAATTGATCATGGATTCGAGCATTTGCGTCGCGACCACAACCGGTTTGCCATTGGCGCGGGCTTTGCGAATGATCATGCGCTGAATGGTGGGCACTTCTTCAAGTGGGGCTTCTACACCCAAATCGCCGCGGGCAACCATAACCGCGTCTGACATATCGAGAATTTCACTCAACCGACGAAGCGCCGATGGTTTTTCGATCTTAGCAAGAACCCCGGCGCGTCCCTTGACGATGGCGCGGACCTCAGCCACATCTTCGGGGCGTTGTACAAAAGACAGCGCAATCCAGTCCACTTCTTGGGATAGGGCGAAATCCAAATCTTTCCGATCTTTCACGGTCAATGCAGCAAGCGGTAGGACGGCGTTGGGGACATTGACGCCCTTGCGATCCGAGAGCTTGCCACCGACCATGACCCGGCATTTAATGGTGTTTTTGTCAGCACTTTCCACCGACAGGCGGATTTTACCATCATCCAATAAAATATGCGTTCCAGGCTTCATCGCCGCATAAAGTTCGGGGTGTGGTAAAGACACGCGCTGCGTTGTGCCGGGTGCGTCAAGCAGATCCAGACTGAATTGATCGCCCTCGGCCAATTCGACCGCACCCTCAGCAAACTGGCCAATGCGAAGCTTGGGGCCTTGCAGGTCGGCCATGATGCCGATAGGGCGCTTTAGTTTTTCTTCTGCTGCGCGGATATTTGCGATCAAGGCTTTTTTGCCGTCGTGATCGCCGTGGGACATATTCAAACGAAATACATCCGCCCCGGCATGAACGAGCTTTTCAATCATGTCGAGGGAACTTGATGCGGGACCCAGTGTCGCAATGATCCGGGTTTTTCGATTGTATCTATCCAAAATGCTTGTCCTGTTGACCAATTTTGTGTTTTCTCATTTATCTTTCAGGGGTTAATCATAACCAAAGCGTAAATTAACACAAGGATGTGACACGTGTCAGCGGTATTTGAAGTCATTTATGGGACAAAACCACACAGAGGACCCCATGATGTGGTTTTCTTGGCAGATCATGCCTCTAATACCGTGCCGGATGATATGAATGGGCTGGGCTTGGCGGCAAAGTATTTTGACCAGCACATCGGATATGATATCGGCGCCGAGACCATGAGCCGAGAACTGGTGCGCTTGTTGGGGGGCGCGGCGGTTCTTGCCTGTTTTTCGCGACTGATCATAGACCCCAACCGCGAACACTGGCGGGCTGATTTGGTGCCAACTATATCGGACGGCATTCCGATTCCCGGCAATCAGGATATAACGGCCGAGGATGAAAAGGCGCGCATCGACCGGTTTCACACACCCTATCACCAAGCGTGCGAGGATGTGGTGGGCGGCTATCTGCAACAAAGCAAACGACCGCCTGTGGTGGGCATACACAGCTTTACCCCACACATGGACGGCTTTGATCGGCCTTGGCATATTGGCTTCATGTGGAATGACGATGCCCGCTTGGGTCTTTATTTGGCGAAATATTTCGAAGACCAAGGGTTTTGCGCTGGCCATAACCAGCCCTATGGCGGCGATGACCTGTTCGGCACCATTATGCGCCATGGCCACGCGCACAAACTTCTGCACACGCAGATTGAAGTACGTCAGGACCTTGTCGGGACAGAGAAAGATGCGCTGGCTTGGGCCGGTCGCATTGCGGATGCCTTGCAGCCTGTTTTAGAGAACCCCGATATGCTGGACTAGTTCACGCGCTCTGCGCCAACTGTTCCAATACACTCAATTTCGACCTTGGCACCCAATGCCAAGCCATTTGCACCAAGCGCGCTGCGCGCAGGCGGATCGCCCGTGAAATAGGTTTTGTAAACAGCATTCATCGCCGGCCATTCCGCCATGTCTGCAATAAAGACGGTGCATTTAACAACGTCATCCATGGACGAGCCGTATCGTTCAAGCACGGTTTTGATATTCTCCATGGTTTGGCGCGTTTCGGCTTCGATACCGCCTGGGACTACCGCGGGGTCACCCGGAATGTTACCGACCTGCCCCGACAGGAACAGCAGATCACCGACGCGCACAGCCTCTGAGAATGGGAACCCCATAGCGCGGTTTTTATCGGTGTTTAGAAATTCAACCTCGGTGGCGTTTGCTGTCATTGGCAGCGCGAATGTGGCGCTTAATAAAATGGATAACATGGATGTTTTAAACATTAACCTTCCCCCAAAACGTGACGTTAAAATCTTCACTTTACTGTTGCACAGAATTGCGCAGGAACCTAGAGTGCGCCGCTCATCCGGTTGCTGAAATCGGTGGTGCTAATTCTGAAATCACGGAGCTTAAAATGGTCAACACGGGCGGTATCGCGGGCGAATCTCTTCGTAGTCTTGTATCACGAATTGAACGACTGGAAGAAGACAAGAAAGCCATCGCAGAAGACATTAAAGAGGTTTATGCCGAGGCCAAAGCACTGGGGTTCTAATTCCCCCACTTGTGTGTATTCCAGTTTTAATAACAATTAGTTATAGTACTTCATCGTAGTATGAAGTGTAGTATTCCAAAATTGCTATAGAGATAGTTTAACGAACCTGAGAGACTTTCCTTATTTTTAATGAGGAAAGACGAACAGGTAACAAGGTGAACAGGTATGTCAGAAAATACAACGTTAAATGGTTCTGCACAGGAAAGTCTTAAGAACTATGTCGAGCGTTACGAGCGTCTGGACGAAGAGGTGAAGGCTTTAAGAGAGGATCAGAAAGAGTTGATGGCAGCTGCCAAATCTGAAGGGTTTGATGCCAAAATCATTAGACAGGTGGTCAAGATCAGGAAGATGGATCAGCACGACCGAATGGAACAAGAGGCGCTATTGGATGTTTATTTACATGCTTTAGGTAGCGGTGCTTTTGCGCAGCCGACCGCTGAAGTCGTAGGCATAAATGACTGAGCGGGATAATCACTGTGTGGCCTAAGTTCCTTTATGTCGCCTCAGTTGGATTGTGAAAAAACTGTTTAGAGTATACTTCAGCCAATTGAGAGGGTCCATTGACGGTCTGAAGCGTTTGTTTAGGGATGACTGACTTTGACAAGCCTGGCAGTTATTGACGCTTGGTAACATTTGAATTATCACCACAAAAGTTCGACTAAAAACAAAAGACTGCAGCGAGGTCCGATGGGGCGGAATTGCCGTGGACGATGATTCGTGAGTGTGGGTATGATTTACAAAAAAGGCGATTGGGTACACCAGAAAAATGCTGGATGGCTCGTGCGAATAGATCACGTGCAGGAGGCCAGTGAACCTAGTCTAGAGCAAGAGTATATTGGAACCTTGTTTTCTGGAGACGACCCTTTGGAAGGGTCCGAAGTATTGATAGGTTACGATATTTCAGGCTATGTTCCAGTTGATAGAGAAAAGGTTGATAAACTACTGGCCAGATATAGGCATTTAGTTATGACGTAGAACAGCTGGAAGCTGGACGGCGACAACGGAATTTGAGCTATCTGATTCTTGCAACCATCACATGCTTTTAAGGTTTATGATAGCTTCCCACATCAGCTGTTTCTTTCTGAAATTGGGAAGACTGGTGCAATGCACAGCGCGTTCAACACCAATAAGTTTGACAACCGCGTCACACCGCTCGTCGTCTATACGCATCCGACCTTCTCTTAGAGCTAGATGAATCGCCTCAATATACTGGCCGCTTGCCAGCACGTCTTGCACGTGGGGATGAACGAGTAGGTCCAAAGACCAAGCGGGGTGTTTGTCTTCTATGATCTTCATGGCCTGTGAGCGGCCTTTACCATCGTCGATAACCGGCAAAAGGCCTTGCCTTGCTGCCACTGCAATCGTGGCTGCTTCGCCATCACCCAAAGAGGGTGTTGCGATCGTCAATTTTTCGAAGATGCCCCAAGCAAGGTCATCGAGCGGTACGGACTTAATTTGTTTTTGCGCAATGAGACCTTCGAGGAACTGATGTTCCCCATTACTTTTGCTTGTCTCGTGGCCGAGCTCTCGGATTGCAATATCCGGCACAAGGATATCATTTGGAATTGCCGCCAATACTTGCTCACCAAAGCCACAAGCATGCAAGTTTATCAGCACGCTTGTGTCCAAGACTAGGGGCGTCAAGTCCTCAGTGAGGGAGCTTGAACAGGTCATCCGTCTCGCTCTCCTCTAATTCAATCTGATCGAGCAGGGCACGCAAATCCAGACGTCGAATGTTCAAAAGCTCAGCCAATTGTCCTTCTGACATAAGCTCACGCTTCCAAGCTGCGTAAGCCATAAGTCCCATGCGATGCGAGACGGGACGGCTCGCATCGTCTTTTACCGGATCAAGTTTATTCGCGGCTTCGCCAAGAATATCTCGTGCTTGCGCATTGGTTATCCCGCCATTGGCTTCGAACCACGCCCAAATCCCTTTCTTAACAAGCCCGAGCTCTTCAAGGCGCCTGACACAGGCTTCCCTCGAGATGTGATGCTGGTGGGCCAGCAATATCACGTGCCGACGAGTCAGTGTATCCGATCCAGCGGTTAGCTGACGGAACGCTTCTTCAAAGTTCTTTCGCGGCGTCAGGAATGCGCGGCCAAATGCATGTGCATATCGCTCTTCGCGAGAATGAAATTTCTCATTTTCTTCGAGAACTTCCGGTGCTTGACGCGTCCCAACGAAATGCCCCAACTCATGGGCGGCGGACTGAATGCGTCGCTCCAGTGGGTGATTTGCGTTCAATAGAATACATGCCCCAATATTAGGGGCGTAGGTGAACAGCCCTGCAACCTTAGAACTTGGCGACAAGCGGCGTTGATAAAGCCGAATACCAAGATCCAGTTCCATCAACGTGAAGATGTCCGCAATAGTCCCAGAACCTAGTCCCAGCCAATCGCGCAGCTCCTGCGAGTGAAGCTCGGCCAATTCTAAAACATTGCCAGTGTGGATGCTCCGCTCCTGTGGGTAATTTGTGCGCCGTTCGACACCGAGAATATTTTCGAGCTCAACTTCTGCCTTGACGAGGTCATTCAGAAGCTTAACGGCCTCTCCCGTGTGATCCTCCTCGGTTTCATGCAACCGGCGGAAGCGCGGCACAAGGTCAGTATGCACGGCCTCGCGGCGCAAAAGTGCATTGACAGATACGCCGTAGTGGTTCGCGAGGGCCTGAAGCTCTTGGATGCGAACCAAACGGTCCCCTTTCTCAATCGAAACAAGGGTTGGACGCGACATGCCAATCACTTTGGCTGCTTCATCCTGCCGTATTTTCGCGCTTTCCCGAGCAAGACGAAGCCGGCGTCCTATTTCTTGTGCGCTGAGGTCATTAAAATCAGCCATGACGCCCTCCCTTCGTCCAGGTTTTCAAAAAACTGCCTTCTCCTTGGTCTGCCGCAAAAGCATGCCATTCCTCTGAATGTTGATGCAGCATCCTTCGCAGCTGCTGCAGCGTGCTATCCATTGAAGCGCCGAGAGCTTCGGAAAGCTCATATACATAGGGCTTCAAGATATCGTCTGGCTCACCCGCAAGGTCTGCGAGCTGCTGCAAATGTCGCGCGCCCATATATCCGAAGTCAAATAGCGTGTTCGTTGCCTTGAAACCGTTTTCCTTGGGCAGCGCATTGTCGAAACTCGATGTGCGCAAGTCCGCTACCGCATATGCTTTAGATGGTTCCTCTACCGCCGCTGCGTGCAAACTCATGCGGCGTAGAAGGCAGGCAGCACAAACACCGCATTGCCGAAGCTCTCCGCCGATGCGCACATTATGGCGCTGCTGCCAACAGGAGCGAGTATGTATGACCTGCTCGGGCTTTGCGCCGGGTTCTCCGAGAAATGCCGCAACGGTTTGGCCTTTTGTGAGCCAGAGGCGAGGCTGCTCATAATGAAGCTCGATGCCCAGCAAGGCCTGAACAAAGCGCTCTATCCTCCGAAAAAACGTCGGATGATTGCGATAGTCTGGATAGATGTTTCGCAGCGGCAGCAAGACTGGACCTAGCGCACCTTGGCCACTCTCAGGGACGATAATCCGGCTGACCTGCGACAGATGAGCTGCAATTGCGGTGACGGCCGCAAACTTAAACCCTCTTGATCGAGCGCTATCTTCCGAACTTGGCTTTACCCTTACATCAAAGGGCAGGCGGTCGAACGGACGCTCGTCTTTCCGTAAGCGCTGTCTGTTCTTAGCTACTCGTACGCAGATTGCCGCATCGTTCTTGTTGAACAGCCCTGATACACAAAGTGAATCCAAGCCTTCGCTGTAAGCTATGGCAAATTTCTTCTCTTGATGTGGAAACAGCGGGCCTTGCCGTGGCGTGTCAAATGGGCTGCCCTGGTATTGAACAAAAGTGAAACGCCATTGATCTCCGGTAAGGTGTCGTAAGGTCCCAACAAGGTTTTGCTGCACATTTGCATCCAGCCAAGTCGCAAGCTCCAGCACAGGAACGGTGACATGGATGTGTCGTGCCCATTGGCGTGTGCCCCGTGCCCATCGCCGGTCGGCATAATCTACAGCAGCACAAACAATCAGAAGATCATGGTGGATGTTTTTCCAGCCTTCATAAGAATAGCTATCAAAAATTTCTTTGTCGCACTTAATCTCAGACCCAATGGATGCAAAAATGCGTCCATCATGTCGGCTGCGAGCGCGCTCATTTCCAGCTTCCAGAATATGGAGGTTACGTTCGGTAATCTTGGGTAATTTATTCATCATACTCCCAATTTTGGCCCTTCATTTAGACCTTCTTTTTTCTTTACGTCATGCTTAAACGCGCCTTTATTGCCATCTCTCAAGGCTTCGAGAATGCGAGGTCGGTCGATCCATTGAAGCGCCTGATTGCTACCTTCAACAAATCGATCCAGTTGGTCTTTTTGCATTTCCCCGCTGCCATAGGCCTCTAGGCACGCCTCGTGGGTGCGGGTACGGAATTCGCCGACGTTGCTTTCAAGAGCTGCTTCCAAACCATTTTCAATGGCGGCTAGGGACGCTTCGCCTTCATGCAGCCGCAGCCCAACCTCACGTTGGAGATGGTCGCTAAATTCAGATTTCAGGTGAGAATCAAAGATGCCTTTGATCGAAGATTGCGGGTCTAGGTCGAGCTGACCATCCTGTCCGTGATTATGGAGCTTAAGAAGAAGCTCTTGGTTCTCGGTCAAAATTCCATACAAAATAGCATCATTGGCATAAGCGCAACGGGTGTTCTGATCGACGGCTTCATTCTGAACAGCCTCAGCGAACCGCTTTGAGCGGCTATCAAGCTTTAGATTTTTAAATGGTCCATCGGTCATTTCTCTCTCCTGCAGTTTAAGACATAACAACAGAAGCTGACAAAGTCAACTATTTATATAAATAATCTGACATTACATTAATTTAATGATCTTCCATTTGTTGTAGCAACTTTCCCTAGGCTGAAATCATCCCGTCGAGGATAAACATCTGTGATCATGCTGTTTGTGACTATATTCCCGACACTGGGTCCCTTCCGGCTGCGCTTGCATTGGCTGAGCGCGGCGATGGCACTGAAGCCTTCGCTCCAACAGTTTGATCGTGTTCACGCCCAATCCATCGGGCGTTAGAGAGCTATTTTTAGTCGCAAGCAGGCATTCGTTCTAGGTCTGGTCTACTGTCTTTATTGGGATGGTGATGGCTGTAACTGATGTGTATATAGGTATTTCCTTTAGCGATACTGCCAATAAGTGCACTCTGCAGGACGCAACTAAACATGCTCAGGTGCTTTATTACAGGCATGGAACTATTATCTGTCTTTTATGCGGGAGGAAAGTATGAAACTGGATGAAAAAGCACTGGGACTGGCCTGTGCGGCGACATTCGCCATTCTTTGGCTTCTTATTGGACTGATTGTGGGGCCCATGTTTGGAAGCATGATGAACACGGGAGGTGAGTTATCGCATGTGGGTTATCCGATGATGAGTGGTGGTATGGGCTTTGCGGGCGGGTTTTACAGCCTCGTTATCTGTTCCTTGATCGCGGGCATTACGGGCTGGCTGATTGGCATTTTTTATAATCGCTTTTCAGGCGAGTGACGCGTCTTACTGTACCCCGTCAAATCTAGCTGAACTTGATATCCACTATAGCACCTAGTGAGCCTTGGAACGATTTTGCCAATTGGTTGTTGGCATCTGATTGGAGTCTGCACTCAATATAGCTCGGAGGGCACTGTCATGTTAAGATTATAGCCTGGCGCATATGTCTGTCGCTATACACTACGGCAGAGAGATTTGCGAGAAAGGCGCCTTTGTACGCATCGTATATTATGCGTCTGATTATTCAGCTTTACAGGGATCAGCAGGATGCGAAATCTAGACTTTGAACTATAGCGCGAAAATCTATTTAGTGTGACAGCACATATCCCCTTGTTGAACTGGTGGACACGGCACATCAGCGTAGGAGCAGTAAACGCAACAATCGCCTTTTAGCGGTCGCAGCACAGCACCGCACCCTTTGCAATCATAAAACCACTGGCAAGCATCGCTCGGCATCGTTTCTGTTTCTACATGACTGCAGTCAGGACAAGTAATTGTCGATCTTAAAATAACTGTAGCCATTACTCGGAATCTGAGGATTGAACTATTGCGGGGTATCCCGCATTGGTTGACGCTTTTGCTATGGCTTCTATAGTAGCCTTAGCCGGATCAAAAACCACGACCGCTGTTTTGGTGTCATAATCAGCAACAACAGACAGCACTCCGTCGACCTCCTCGATCGCCTTCCGCACTGTGATAGGGCACATGGCGCAGGTCATTTTTTCGATGTCGAGAGTTACTTTTTGCTCGGTGACTTGCTGTGCAGCCGGACTGGCGTCATCTGCCATTACAGCTGTAACTTGCATGGTTACGCCAAGCGTAGCGGCAACAGCACATGCTTTCATCAATTGTTTCATCTTCATTCTCCTTGTAGACGTCTAAATATATTGATCGAGGACCGGTGCCCAAAAATCAACTGTCAGCGCCAGAAAAACCAGCGCGGTTGATAGCCATAAAATCGTTTTAATAACCCGCCTAGAATGGGGCGTTGCACAATATCCATCAGTGTATTGTTGCTTCGGTTTGAAGTAAATTTGCCAAAAGCCGACTACCAAAAACCCAAGCGCAAATATTGCAAAATAGTTCTTGTAGGGTTCCATAACTGTAAGGTTGCCGATCCATGAACCGCTGACACCCAACATCAGAAAGACAAACGGCAAAATACAGCAGGATGAGGCCAATATAGCGCCAATGGCGCCAAGGCTGGTGCCAAGGTTGGTGCCCCAGCTATTGCTAAAGTTTGTTGGCGGCTCAATATCTCTCATTGCAGGTGGCATCCTTTTGATGATGCTTCGGGCGAGACTTGCGTCCTGGGCTCCTCCCAAGAGTTGCATCACGTCCTTATTATCAGTAAGCTACACCCTGTATTAACTACAGGCTCAAGAAAAAAATGACTGAATCAAGAAAAAGAGAATACACGAGAGGTGGGATAGCAAAGGAGACTGGCGTAAATTTGGAAACCATCCGTTTCTATGAAAAAATAGGCCTCATGCCTGATCCACCACGCTCCGCTGCGGGTTACAGGTGTTATTCGATAGATCATTTGAAACGACTAAAGTTCATCCGGCGCTCTCGCGAGCTTGGTTTCACCAATAATGAGGTTCGCGGCCTCCTTGAAATGGTGGATGGGACCTATGCTTGTGATGAAGTAAAGGAAATTGCCCTGGATAATGTTGACCTCATTAAAAACAAGATGGCCGATCTGGCAAAGATGAAAAAAGCACTGAAGTCGATGGCCGCCGAATGTGCTGGCGGTACCGCGCCGGACTGTGCAATTATTGATCGCCTATTGGAAGGATAAGGGCGGTGCATTCGTAAAGGTATTCGAAATTCACCCTGTCTCCGCTACACTTGGGATACTCTTACAGGCCGTCAAACTTACCCAAGATGCGTGTGGTTCTTCGGTGCCCTCAGTGTATTTGAAGTAGGGCAGGCAATGCACTCAACAAAAGCCATGACTTATTTTCGAGTTATAGGCGTAAAGAGCTTAGTCTTTTGGCGGTTTCATCGCGCGCCTCGCGGAATGCCTCAATTGTATCTTTGGTGGCGGGGTCTCCGATTGGCCAGTGCAGGCGCATGACTTCGCCAGATATCACTGGACAAATCTCATCTGCACATAAAGTGATAACAACATCGACTTCGTCGATGTCGATAGTTTCGAGTGATTTCGAAGTGTGATCTGATATATCCACATTTAATTCAAGCAGGGCTTGCACCGCCAGTGGATTAACCTGTCCTGAGGGCTCTGAACCCGCGCTAAAAGCCCTGACCGCGTCGCCCCATATATGGAGCGCCAATCCCTCAGCCATTTGGCTGCGCGCACTGTTAGCGACGCAAAGAAATAGAAAAGTTTTCATTACGCCTTACTCTCAACCATAGTTTCTGTGGTTGTGGTATCTGGAAACCATTGTTTTTGGAGCCACAGAGCGACTTTTACCAATGATATTAAAACAGGGACCTCCACCAGTGGACCAATGACTGTTGCAAAAGCCACGGGGGAGGCCAGGCCAAATGCGGCGATGGCCACAGCAATTGCCAACTCAAAATTATTACTGGCGGCGGTAAATGCAACTGAGGTTGTACGCGGATAATCAGCGCCGATATATTTGGCCATGGCAAAGCTAATGAAAAACATAACGACAAAATAAATTGATAGCGGCAAAGCTATGCGAAGCACATCAAAAGGTAACTCTAACACCATGTTGCCCTTAAGCGTAAACATGGCAAAAATAGTAAATAATAATGCCGCTAGCGTTATAGGGCTAATCCGAGGAATAAATTTTTCCTCATACCAGTTTTCGCCCATTCTAAGGATCAAGATTTTACGTGTCAGGTAACCTGCGGCGAAAGGAATACCCAGGTAAATAAGCACTGATTGAGCAATGGTGGCAGCGCTTACATTAATTATCTGGCCAGACAAACCCAACAGTGGTGGCAAAACAGATAAGAAAAACCAAGCGTAGAGGCTAAAAAATAATATTTGAAATACACTGTTAAAAGCCACCAATGCTGCGACATATTCTTTGCTGCCTCCAGCTAACTGATTCCACACCAGCACCATAGCAATACAACGCGCTAGGCCAATGATAATAAGCCCTGTCATATATTCGGGGTAGTTGGCCAAAAACACCACCGCTAAAGCAAACATTAAAACGGGGCCTATAAGCCAGTTTTGCACCAGTGATAGCAATAAAATTCGCTTGTCTTGGAACACTTTGGGCAATGCTTCATAACGCACTTTTGCTAGGGGTGGATACATCATCAATATCAAGCCAATAGCAATGGGGATATTGGTTGTGCCGATGCTCATACGATCCAAGGCATTGGGCAGCTCTTGAAAAAACGAGCCCAACGCCACCCCTGTTACCATAGCCAAAAATATCCAAACAGTTAAATATCTGTCTAGAAATGATAAACGCTTTAAAGGCATTAATTCGCTTCCTTTTTATCTTTAATTATAATCTGACAGGACACATGCTCGCTGTCCTTACAACAATCTTCTGTAAGGTATCGAATGGTGCCAACAAAAGCGTCAAAGTTAGCGCTATAGATTGTAGCTCGACCCTCTCGCCTGCTCACAATGAGGCCCGCGCGGTCTAGTTTATCTAGGTGAAAAGATAGGGTTGCATGAGGTATATTTAATTTCTCGCCTATTGCACCCACCATCATGCCGTTTTGCCCTACCGCAATTAACAGCCGGAAAATAGCCAATCTGGTATCTTGAGCCAGAGCACTCAATGCTGATATAACTTTTTTAGTATCCATATATCTAGTTATATAGATATATTAAGGCCTAACAAGAGGGTTTTTGCACATTGCTTAGAAGGTATCAAAGCTCATTAATTGGTATGGCTTCCTCGACATCAATAACATATATCTGTCCTGTAGTATTAAGCCCTATTTGCGCATTTCCCTTAATAATCTCAATCGCTTTCGACACATTTTGAGCTTCACAAAAAAGCTCTATTTTGCATTCGATAATAACCTTTTCTCCAATATCTATTGAATATTCCTGTTCCTGATCATCCAACGCTTTTGCCACGGCTTTCACCTCTGTGGCGTAAACGTTTTTGAACCCGCCGGTCTTTAGGGCATGGATTACATCTGCTGTTCGGATATTGTGAATATGTACTTTAATCTGTTTCATTTTAACGCCTCCTATTGCTGATGGCTTTGCGTGTTTTGTTTCTTGCTCTCAACTCGCATCTCCATCCACTCATAAATAACCGGCAAAAGCACAAGAGTGAGCAAGGTTGAAGTGATGAGCCCGCCAACAACCACAGTGGCTAGAGGGCGTTGTGTTTCCGCCCCAACACCCGATGATAATAACATAGGCACAAGGCCTAGAATGGCGACGCTAGCTGTCATAAGTACTGGCCGCAGCCTAAGCTCGGTCCCCCGCTTCACGGCCTCACGAACGCTTAAACCCTTTGCCCGCAATTCATTGATGAAGCTAACAAGAACAATACCGTTCAGCATGGCCACGCCAAACACTGCAATGAAGCCAATGGCAGAAGGCACCGACACATATTGCCCCGTAATGAAAAGCCCCACTAATCCGCCAGCGGTTGCAAAAGGCACATTGGCGATGATTAAGGTGGCAAATCTGACCGAGTTAAAGGCCGTGTATAAAAGCACAAAAATAAAGAAAATGGTCAGCGGCACAATAACCGACAAACGAGTTAAGGCACGTTGTTGATTTTCAAAAGCACCTCCCCACTCAATCCAATATCCGGGGGGCATCTCAACGTTTTGTCCAATGGCGGCATTGGCATCACGAACAAAACCGTCAACATCACGACCACGCACATCCATTTGAATAACTGCATACCGCTGTAATTGCTCACGGCGCACAAACGAATAACCTTCAGCTACCGAAATATCAGCAACACTTGATAATGATACGATGGCTCCATTTGCCGAGTGCAATGGTATGTTGCCAATTGCTTCTACCGATGCTTTTGAGTTGTCTTGCAGGCGAGCTGTAATATCAAAACGCTTCACGCCTTCAATAAGGGTTGATACAGGTTCGTTACCAATACCCGTTCGCACCACCGTCAGCACATCATCAGCGTTCATGCCATAGCGGGCGAGTTTCTCTCGGTTCACCTCAATACGTATTTGTGGTTTGCCGATATTCGCCTCAAGCGAAAGATCAGAAACACCCTCAACACCCGCAACCACATTCTTAATTTTTTGGCTAAGGGCATCGAGTTCGCCTAAGTCCTGTCCGTACAATTTAATTGCCAAAGTGGCGCGCACCCCTGAAATGAGTTCCTCAACCCGCATTTGAATCGGTTGGGTAAAGGCTATCACCGAGGTGGGCACAACTTCTTCCAACTTTTCTCGCATAGCGTCAGCAAGCTCTTCCATAGAGCGTTCCGATGTCCAATTATCTTGTGGGTGTAGGGCTGTGTATATTTCCATATAATTTACATCTGCGGTTTCGCCTTTTTCTGCTCTGCCGATCATGGCAACGGTTGTAGTGACTTCAGGAAAGCCCGAGAGAGTATTTTCAATGTCTTTTGAAATTTGAATGCTTTGATCTAACGAAGTTGAAGGAATAGACGTTACCCGCCACATAATTGAGCCTTCTTGCAATTGGGGCATAAATTCTTTTCCCAACAAAGGAAACAAAGCCATGCTGCCCAAAAGCAGACCAACTGCACCTCTTACAACGGTTTTTTTGTGCTCCAAGGCCCAGCTTAAAAGCGGTAAGTATCTTTTCTTAATCCACGCTGCCAGAAAGGTATCTCGCTCCTCTTTTGGCTTTAGGATAAGAGCGGCTAGCACGGGAATAATAGTCAGAGTTAAAATAAGCGAGCCAGCCATGGCGAAGCTGATGTTAAATGCCATGGGTTTAAACAATTTACCCTCTAACCCTTCAAGACTGAATAGCGGTAGAAAAACTACAATTATAATAAGAATAGCAAACGAAATTGGGTTGGCTACTTCTCGGGCGGCTTCTAAGACAGCTGAGGTTCGATTGACAGTTTCACCGGCTTCACGGCGCTCCGCCATAACCCTAAACGAGTTTTCTACCATCACAACCGCGCCATCCACCATCATGCCAATACCAATGGCCAGACCTGAGAGCGACATTAAATTGGCCGATAACCCAGCCACATCCATAAATATAAAGGCTATAAGCATGGCCAACGGTAAAGCGGTGATAACCACAATGGCTGAGCGTAACTCACCCAAAAATAGAAACAAAATAATCGCCACTAAGATAGAGCCTTCAATTAGGGCGTTTGTAGCGGTTGAAACCGCCTTTTCAACCAGTTCGGTACGGTCATAAATGGGCTTTATCTCAACTCCATCCGGTAGGGCTTGCTCTGCTATAGCCACTTTGTCTTTAACCGCATCAACCACATTTTTAGCATTCTCGCCAATACGGGATAAAGCCATGCCTAGCACCACTTCTTTACCATCACGGGTAACCGCACCAAACCGCAGTGCAGGTGCTTGCTTGATCTCAGCAACATCACGTAAATAAACGGGTGTACCATCGGAGACTTTTAAAACGATATTTCCAATATCAGTTTCGCCCTTTACCAAACCAAGCCCTCGCACCAGATATTGCTCTGGTCCTTGGTCTATATATTGGCCGCCGACTTGACGATTATTGGCCTCAATGGCTTCCAAAACGTCACGGTAACCCAATTTATATTCAATCAGTTTCATGGGATCTATTTGAACCTGAAACTGGCGTTCCTGCCCGCCCCAAGACATAACATCGTCGACACCGGGAGCCGTACGTAAAATAAGCCGCACCGACCAGTCTTGCAAACTGCGCAAGTCCATATCAGTCATATTGCCTGCAAGGCTCTCATCCGTCTTTTCAAGGGTATACCAAAATACTTGTCCTAGGCCTGACGTGTTTGGACCCATTTCTGGCCGTCCATAGCCCTCAGGAATGCGTTCCCCCACTTCTGCAAGCCGTTCCATAACAAGGCGGCGGGCAAAATAAATATCCATATTGTCACTAAAATATACGGCCACATAAGAAAGCCCAAATAGGCTAACCGACCGTATTTCCTGAACATCGGGCAGGCCAGCCATGCCTGATTCCACTGGAAAAGTAAGCAACTGTTCCACATCTTCTGCGGCTAGGCCCGGGCTTTCAGTATAAATGTTAACCTGAACTGGAGTTACATCTGGGAAAGCGTCGATGGGAATGTTCGTCACAGCGCGCCAGCCCAGTGCGGCAACCACCCCAAAAACTATAACTATTAGAAATTTATATTGTAGTGAAAATTCTACGAGTTTATTTAGCATTTTCTTATTCCTTAATGCTCATCGCCAATTTGTGATTTAAGTGCCAACGATTTGAGCAAAAAAACCTGTGAAATAGCTATTTCGTCCCCTTTATTCAGGCCGCTAACCACCTCAACTCTGCCACCTTGCCTTAACCCTGTTTCTATGGCTGTTGCATGCCATTGGTCGCCTTCAAGTTTGAAAACCGTCGAGTTCCCATCCATGAGGACCACAGAGGTCTCAGGCACTGAAAGAAGGGGTTTTGTTTCATCAATCTGAATAGCAACATTAACGAATTGCCCAGGGTGAAGTTGGTCGCCCACATTAACAGCTTCGATACGAACGGAGCGCGTTCGCGTTGCCTCTTCCAAGCTGTGATAAGCCTGAATAACACGGCCTTTGATGGCATGAGTTTCATCAATATAAATGCGCGCGGGAGCACCAATATCAATGGAGGATGATTGTTCCGCACCCAGTTGCGCTTCCACCCAAATATTAGTTTCATCGCTTATGGTAAACAGCGACTTGCCTTGCTCAACAAATTCTCCAACAATAAATTCTTCACCCACTATGGTGCCGTCTTGCGGGGATAAAAGCGTAAACGTCCCATTCGCTGGGGTGTCATTATTTCCATTCATCATTTGCACAATTTGCGGCAAGGTCATGCCAAATGCTTCTACCCGTGATTTTGCTTGTTGGGCAGCGACTTGTGCCTCTATAAAACGGCGCTCTGAAACAATGTCTTTTCCTAGGTTTGAAACCCGTTGCCACTCACGATTTGCCACGATTAGGTTTCCTTGGGCTTCTGCCATTTCCACGCTGGAGAGCGTAACAAGCGGCTGATACAAAGTAACGCTGTCACCAAGACGAACATGGCGGGAAACAACTTGCGCTGAAATACGCGGGGTTATGAGCGAAGTTCGATAAAGGTCAAGCATCACTTCTCCGGGAACCTGACTTTCTCTTGATAAAACTTGTTCCCTAACAAAAGCAGTGTTTATACCTTTGGCTTGCCTTTCGCTGGCGTTCATTGTTAGAGCTTCGCCCTCATGTTCAAGTTCTTCTGAGGCATGCTCATCGGTTTGAGATGCTGCAGGGTCAGAATAATAACCATAACTCTGATAGATAAGGATGCATACCGCTAGAACGGACACTATTTTTAATAGTGATTTTGTATTTTTACTCATCGAATTGTCTCCATCCAATTGTCAATTTGGCCTGATGCATCAAGCCATTGAAACCAAGCACCCCATACGCGTCCCCTTAGTTCGATAGACGACTTTTCGGCGGTTATGGTTTGACCGAGTTGTACAAAATAATTAACGGCACTAATTTCGCCGGCCTGCCAAAGTTGTTCAATAATTTGACGTTGTTGAGCTAGAGAAGTCGCACCACTTTCCATCCAAATCCGCCAAGAATTTGTTGCCTCAAGATACCTATTTTTCGTGGCCCCTAATCGCGCCGAGGCATTGCGATATATGGCCTGATAATCTTGTTCCGAGGCCAAATACTTTGCTCGCGCGGCATCTACTTCCGCACCATATGAATTACGAGCAGGTATGGGGATGGAAACATTCAAGCCGAACAACGATCCTTGCCCTTCCTTGCCAAAACGGGCTCCGACAGTGGGGTCAGGTATGCGTCCACTTTGCGCCACTCGAATACGGTTCTTTGAAGCTTCAGACAGCGCGCGGGCAAGCCTTAATTCTGCAAGATTAACAATACCATCAGGCTCAAATGCGAGTAAATTCCCAGGTGGGTTATTCTGTAATAATGGCCATATTTGACGTTCTTGCCCGGACAGGGCTATGAGTTTTTCTTGTGCCGTTGAGAGCCTGCCCAATGCCAAATTTTGTTCTACTTTAGCCTCCGCCAGGGCTAGTCTGGCGGTTAGTAATTCTGTCAAGGGCAAGTCTCCAGCCAAATTTCGCCGCTCAGCTAGCTCTAAAAAACCTTCACTCAATTGCACGCCATGTTGACTGAGACTAAACAACTCAAAACTGGTTTGATAGTCGGCTAACGCCATTAACAAACTCGCGCGAAGGCTCTTTTGCTCCAGATCAAACGCGGCTATTGCCGCATCAATCTCTGTGTTGGCCACACGGGTTCTTGCACCTCGTTTGCCAGAAAAATCAAACGCTTGTGATATGCCAATCTCTCTTGTTGTTACCTCGCCATTTTCATAACCTAATTCCAGTTCGGGGTTATAAAGTGGACGCCCTTGTGCGCGAGCACGAGCACGGGCGGCCGTAAGGTTTGCTCTAGCCGAAGCTAAGAATGGGTGGTTTTCCAACACGCTCTGGATAAATTCCGATACCACAGGCCGTGATTGGCCACCTACATTAGCAGTTTGGGCAGGGCTAACCTGTTCAGCAGTGGCAAGCGACGACGCCAATATGCCAGCTGCCACAGCGCCTATCAGCGCTATATATAAATTTCTCATTCATAAAACTCTCAAAATTATTCATGAATACACTTCGTCGGCGCAAAAAACGCCGAAGTGTAAAGCCTAATTTTTTGAAAGTTTATGCCGTAGGTGGGGGAACAGGAGGGCCATTAGTAAGCAGGCGAACAAAGTTGGACGGAACTGGTTTTAGAGAAGAAAATAAATTATGTCTGCTCTCAGCATCTTGAAATGAAAGATAGAGATGATGCAAACTATCACATCCACAATGGATGTCATGACCAGCATCACCAGCATCATAATCGATACCAAGGGCAGCATGCACCTCAGACGCACTTGCTTCGTTGGTATCAAGGAAGGCTATGTCCACGACCTGTATAGTCACAAAGGTCAATAGAAACAGTATTTTAAATGCTCGTGTCATACGATCCGTCTGTCAAATATTTAACTAAAAAATTATTTCGAACCAAGGGCTGCAGTCTTGAAAACGTCTTGTACCGTACGAAGTTCAACCCACGGTGTCGAGGATAATCAAGAATAGTTGTGGTGATATTGTGGCGGGTCGGTGATATAGTCACTATCCCTCAAGTATTTTTCGGCGCTCTTCAAATTCTTCGTTGTCGATTTCGCCTTTGGCAAAGCGTATCCTGAGGATATCCATTGGTTTTTTTTCCCGATGTGTTTGCGTGGGAACGCGATGATCACGATCGCCCCCGAGCCAGCGGATCACCAGAACAACGGCAGCCACGGCAATCGTCAGAAACGCAATCATCATCAAAGGGCCTAGGAACCAGCCCTGCCAGCCGCCGTCCCACATCATGTGTGACCCCGGATAAGTTGTAGCCTGTTGGGCCCAAGCAAGCGTGGGGCTACTAAATATTGCCGTTAATGCGGCTGTCATCATAACGAATTTTTTCATGATTATTTACTCCTTTATTTTGCGGGCCGCATCCAGCCCGTTCGCCGATTAATCTCTATAAGTTGCAGTACTAAATTGTTCTTTGTGACAATTTCGGCAACGAATGTGTCTTGGTCTTTAACGATTATCCGACCGACCTTGAGGTCAGGATTGCCATACCATAACGCCCATTGTTCAAGCTGGAGACGTACATCGGCCTTGGACATCAGGCCGTCGGTTATAGCATCATCATTGTTCGGAATTATTCCAGTTTCGGATTCGAACGCGGACGGCGCAGGAAAGCCGGCGCGCATGGCGATCACGATTTTCCAGATATTTTCTTCGGACAGAACGCCTTTAAATGCAGGCATATCCGATCCCACAGGCTCCCCGCCATCGGCCACGGTCCAGAGAAGATAGGGGTCGTTCAGCATCGGCATTCTGATCATGTGTGCGAGGTTTGCCGGCGGAGGATTGAGGCCACGACCCGCTTCCCCGTCGCCGAAGCCCCGGGGGCCATGGCACGAAGCGCAGTTGGCGGCGTAAAGCGCCGCGCCATCCCGGACCGCCTCAGGTGTAGAGGCCAAGGTACTGAATCTGCCGCGAAAGCTAGATGGCAACCCGTTTCGCATGTAAAGCATGTGCCTGACCATGCTGTTTCCACGCCCCATCCAAGAGCCCGGACCTCTCTTCCCTTGGCCCTTCATCATGGAAGAGCCGTCCATCATTCCGCCTCCCACCGGATAATCCGGCGCATCGTCATTGGCAACGGGTTGACCCGGTTCCGTCGGCGGGACCTGAGCCGATATTATTGTGTTGCCCGCAAAAGTCATTAAGGCAGCCAAAATGCCGGCGGTTGTCAGTCCTTTAAAGCTCATAGTTTGCATCCTCTTGGTTGTTGTCCTTGGCTCAAAGCTGGTTTCTGGCCGTTTGAAGCTCCTCGCGGGCATCGCGCACAATCGCCGATGCTGAGTGAAGGAACAAACCGGCAATCACACCAGCTACAATCAGGTCGGGCCAGGCTGTCGCCGTTACCCATACGCCGCTTGCAGCAGCTATAACTGCAAGGTTTCCGATGGCGTCGTTGCGGCTACATAGCCAGACTGAACGCACGTTGGCGTCACCTTCGCGGAAGCGCATTAATAATATCGCGCTCGCAATGTTAGCGGCGAATGCCAACGCGCCAATACCACCCATAATCAAAGGTTCGGGTTGCCCGAGGACAAATACCCGGTAAACCGTCGACCCCAGAACCCACAAACCAAGCGCGCCCAGGCCGAGACCTTTTATCAACGCCGCGCTGGCCCGCACCCGTATTGAACTTCCAATGACGTAAAGGCTAATGCCGTAGGTCGCGGTGTCGCCAAAAAAATCTAGGGCGTCCGCCTGCAGCGCCATTGATTCCGCCAAAACGCTGACGCTGGCCTCGACAACAAACATCGCCGCATTTATTGCGATTACTACCCACATTACGCGTTTGTAGCCAGCCGCCTGTCCATCAAACTCCGTCTTACTGCCTTCAAAATCGCTCACATCAAATCTCATCGTTTCGTGGCGGTCGGCCTTTGCCGAATCTCTCACCCCTTGCTATTGACGAATCGAAGTCTAATATCTACAGTCACTGTAGATACAAGGAAAAAATGTGATGACGGCACGCAATTTGACTATTGGCCCTTTAGCTCGGCAAACCGGATGCAAAGTACAGACAATCCGGTACTATGAGGAAATAGGTCTTTTGCCGCCGCCAGCGCGTACAGCAGGCAATCACCGCGTATACTCTCCCAAGCATGTGAGCCGGCTTGCGTTTGTCCGGCATTCAAGGGAGCTGGGATTCTCGTTGTCGGAGATCAGGGAGCTTTTGGCGTTGGTTGATGAGCCAGACCGTGATTGCAGGGCAGTCGATCAAATTGCCAACGTGCATCTAGCGGATGTGGAACACAAAATCGCGCGCCTTTCATCGCTGAAGAAAGAATTGCAGCGGATGATTATGGCCTGTGGAGGAGGAAACATAGGTGACTGTAGAATAATTGAGGCAATAGCAGAGCATGCCTGTGAAAGGTGAAATACCTCCTGCCGAGGCTGATGGATATATCCAAATGCTTGAGGGTTTGTTTCTCCTGATCTCGGTTAACTTGTTGGCCTATTATTGCCCTGGCCTATGATCAAGACGCAGACGCCAAATAGAGGGTCAAAATTATCTGCGCCTGTCCCTTGAAGAAGAATGAGTGTGCACGACCTTCCAGACACCATCCACATTACGGAACAAGAATGTCTGGCGGCCTGTTTTATCAAACTCGACGCCGCTGGAGCGTACTTTGCCTCTGACCTCAGTATCTGCCAACGCCCATGCGAAACCATGTTCGAAATGCACTTCGATGTTTGCAAAGTCCAACTCCAGATATTCAAGAGAGTCTTTTTCAGGTTCCACGTGATGGGTCACAAGATCGTCCAGGCCCTCATTGCTTCCACCGCTTTCAAAGTAACGCGCGCCTTCATAGTCTAGGAAGTTTTCTCTGAACGGCGTACCATCACCATTTTCCCAGCCATATTCAATACCGCTGATTATACTTAGAATAGCGTTTTCATCGGCCTCGCTGGAATGGCCATCCATTGCTGTAAGTAAAAAGAGTGCCATAAAGGCGGCGCTAAGTTGATATTTCTTCATTTTGTCTCTCCTGTTTTCTATTCGACGTTTAGGACTTATACCCGCAGTAAAGCGAGATAGATCCGGTTGGCGTAGGCAGTACGAAGGTTTCTTTGACATCCTCGAAGCCAGCTTCGACCATTAGTTTTGGGATGATTCCCTCAGCGTTTGGGGCAGTAAATTCCACACCATCGAGTTTTTGTACGATGCGAAACAGACCCCTCATAAGCGCGGTTCTTTGCAAACCATAGTCTGCGATGTGAATGGAGCCATCAACGCTTAGTCGGTCGTAGGCGGTTTGAAGAATACGCTGTTTTTCCTCCACGCTAACTTGATGTAGAACCAAGCTAGACGTGATTTTACCAAACTGTTTCCCAGGTGGAAAAAGAGAAGGTTCCAGAAAGCCTTGGATCAGCTTAATTTCGAGTAATTGGTGCTCAATCTTCCGCTGAGCAATAGAAAGTACTCCTGGGTCTGGATCAATACCGGTAATTTGAATGCCCAGCTCTTTCTCTTTTAATAGAATTGCCAAAGACCCTGTACCACAACCAACATCTAGAATTTCTTCCCGAGGCTTTGGGGAAATCTGTTTTATTAATCGTGAGCGCCATGTCTTTTCTCTGGTGAGAAGAGAAATGGCAAGGTCATACAAGGGCGTGAGCCATCGCTTGCCCAGAGCAGGTATGTAATCTGGGCTTTGAGAGGGTTGAGGATGGCTCATCTAATTGGCCCCCCAATGAATGAGGGTAACCTGCCACTTTTCCCCATCATGTTTCATCACAAGCATTTCTCGGCCCTCTGTATCTATATATTTGTCTTCATACTGGCCGATTGTGCGCGTTTTCGTAATAATCCAAGCCAAATCACCAGAATGGCTGACCGACCGTGAAATGATCTCACGCGTTACATTGGGGAGAAACACCATGTCCGAAAGCATATGACCGGACATGTACTCGACCCGGCTATTCTGTGCGTGGTCGCCTTCCAGAACTAGCACGTCTTTAGCAAGCAATGCTTTGACGGTACTAACGTCACCCGTGCTAAGAGCTTCATACAGCTTATCTGCCACAATCGCAGGGGAAGCCTGCGCAGCTCCAGCGTCCGGTTGTGAGCCGTGCCCCTCACCTTCGCCATGATCATGACCCTCTCCGCTCACAGCAGGCAGGCTCAGTACGCCAATACCGTGGCGATAGACCAATTCGCCGCCGTACCATCCCGTTGCTCCCAAGAATCCAAGAGCGAGAAGCATAGTGGCTAGAATTCGAGATGAAGGTGTCTTGATCTCACGCTTCTTCATCACCCAGGCAATGCCTGTGAACAGTAATAGGCTTGCCAGCGCTAGGTTGCGGTGGGTCTTCATAACCAGATGTGAAGGATCATCGTGATCCACCGTGAAATAGGCATAAAAGCCAGCCGTTACCGTTACGAAGCTCAAGCCCACACCTACGTAAAGCATATAGCGTGCGGCAGTTTCAAGTTTCGTGCGTTTGTCGTCGCCAGACCAGTAACGAGCTGCGGCAAATAGGCCGACGGATGTGGCGAGCAGGCCGATCGAAAAATGTACAAAAACAGGGTGCAAATTTGGTATTAACATTTTTGGTTTCTCCCGAATGTGCCCGTGCTGGTCGCACTAAGAATACGGCCAACACGAGCACTGTTTTGCTAGCTGTTATTCGCCAGCGTTAAAGCGATTATAAAAATAAGCGATGAGCCAACCTGCAGCTCCTGCAAGAATGCACCAGAGTAAAAGGCCGTAAATAAAGCCAGTTATATTTAGTGTCCATTGCATGCCCCCGAAATCCGCATGCATCATGTGACCGGTTAGGCCCATCATATAGCCGGGTGATAACGCCACCAGGCCGCTACAAATGACCCACAGGACCGCGAAAGATGCGGCAGCTGCAAGGCCAAGAGATTTTTCATCTAGTCTCATTTTCGTTTCCTTTCTTAGTTAAGCGAAGCCAAATTCATGACCCAAGAAATGACGAGAACTTGGGGCACGGTGATGAGCGGTAAAAAGAGAGCGAGTTTCCATGAGCGTGTCGTATCGCGGATCACCATGATTTCCGTGTAATCAGTGGCGACCCCTGTCATGAGAAAAGCAAAACTGTTGCCCGGAGCGTTTGCGCGTGTCAGCAAGTCGGCGGCAATGGGTGTACTGCCTTCTGAACAAACCTCCATGATAGTGGCGACCAGAACAGTTAGGCCCAAGCCAGCCAGAGTGGGGCCAAAAAAGGTCTGAAAACTGCCCGTATCTACAAACGCCCGGACCAGACCAGCCAAGATCACACCAAAGAGAATCCATCGAACCACCATGCGCGACTCTCGAACGCCCGCCAGCCCCATTTCGCCGAAGAACTGGGGCGTGAATTTGGTTGCCGTCATGGCTTTACGGGCCGCAGGCCAGAATTGGAAATCAGCGGGTAAATCGATTGAATTGGGGTTGCTCGGCAGTGCGCCGCGCTTAACCAGGCTGTCGAACACAACGCCTGTTATCACAGCGATCAACAGGGATAACACGATAAAGAGAGCGGTCCATTTGAAGCCAACGAGGGCGATCAAGATCAATGTCAGTGAAAACGAATTCCAAGGACTAGCGACAAGAAACGCAATGACCTGACCGGCGCTAGCCCCTCGATCATAGAGTTTGGCACCCACCATCAAAATACCATGGCTGCACAGGTCCAACAGGACGCCGCCAAGCGTGGCCCTAATGATGCCGCCGATGCCATGGTTTCGGCCCAATATGGCGATGACAAATTCGCGAGGAATTTTTGAGAGCAAGCCAACCATGATTGCGCCCAACAATATGCCCCACCAGATCGTGTTCATCAGTTCAAAAACTGATCCTGCCAGCGCATGTAACCAAGTGGTGCCTATAATCTCAGCCTCAAATAGCCAAAAAGAGAGATAGAGAACGGCCGTGGTGCCGAGAGAGCCCCATAACAACCAGTCGGTACTGTCCCCACCATGGCCACTGTGATTGGCGTGGTCGGTGTGGTTCGGATCGTCATGATCTGTACTGCTTTGGTCCTGTGTCATGATGTCGGTTCTCCTTTGGCATTCGGAAGAATAGCGGGGGCGGGAGGGGTCCACCGCCCCCGCACTGGGTTAGTGCTGATGTCCACCGTCGTGGTTGCCGTCAGCGCCCATATCTTCCTTGTCACCCATCTGATTCATGCAGGTTTCCATTCTGCTCATCATTTGATTCATCATGGATTTCATCATGTCGTTTCCGCCGGCACTACCAGCATGCCCACCATGACCCTGCATTCCCATTTGCTCGCCTTCCTTCATCTGCATCATGCAATGGCGCATCTTCTGCATCATCTGTTGCATCATTTCCGGTTTGCCAGCATTTGGGCTCGCGGCATGATCATGCTCTTGGGCCAACGCAGGACTGACGAGGGCCAAGCCCAAAATAGCGATGGAGATTGTTTTCAAAATTGGAGTCTTCATTTCGTTTTTCCTTTCAATGTTTGCGAAATAAACTGCCTAATCTTTAAAGAAATTAGACTTCATGTAGACGATGACGTCCTTGACATCTTCGTCTGTTAGGGAAGAGTTTCCTCCCAATGCAGGCATTGCCATCATGGAGCCCGGCGTTTGCATGCCGAACTTGATGCTTTCGAATAGGGCTTCGTCGGACTTGGCAAGCCTGCCTTTGAGCTGTGTGAGGTCCGGGATGCCTGCGAAACTGCCTTTGCCGTTCTCGGCATGGCAGGCGATACAGGTGGTCTCAAACACGTCACGCCCGTGCTCCGCCTGAGCGGGTGCAGCCAAAACCAATACGGCCGCACCCAGAACAAATTGAATCGTGAACTTCATAAATAGGTCCTCTTAGTTGTTAGCGTTTTTCAGAAAAGCCTGAATGTCGCGGATGACATCGCCCGGAATATTGGCGCGAACCCGCATATGCGTGGTCGACACGTCCCATTCTTCATCGGTGAGTTCCGAAGGTGCGCGGAGGTTATGACACCGACTACATTCCTGCGCCCAAGACTGTGCCCCGCGAGCCACCTGAATTGGGTCGAAATCTGGTGCCGATTGCTGCGAGTTTGCTTCTCCGCCCAGGGCAAATAAGCCGATAACTACAATTGATGCGATACTTGTTATTGCGAAATACTTCATGACAAAGTCTCCTTTCTAAAAGCCATATGACAGTTGGAACTGAACCAGAGTTTCGTCGGACCTCAGTTCATCTACGAAGTCGCGCCAGCCAATGCCAACCTTGCCGACAATGGAAGGGGCGATCCAATAGGCGAGACCGAGATCGAAGCGCTCTTCCGAAAGCTCAGCCAATTCATGGTCACCACCGAGCGTGAACTTGCCGTAGCGGATAGTGGGTTCCAGTTTGCTGATAAACCCAGAGTCACTGATCCCCGACAACTTGTAGGAACCCTGCACGTACCAGGCTTTCCAGCTACTATCGACGCCCAGCAGAGGCTCTTCTGCGGCCACCGGGTCCCCAACGTTCTGAGCAAATATTTCACCACCATGAGCCGCCTCGTCTTCTTCGACACCGAGGCCAGTCAAATCCGCGTTCAGATATTCGAAACGCACAGTCATAGATTTTCTGGTTACTGCTCCGTCAAAACCCCAAAGCCTGTATTTGGCGTTTTTGAAAAGCTCAGTCTCATGATCCTCAGGACCGATCATATTGGCTGTCAGAAAAGATGCACCGAGCTCCAGCCAAGACGTTGGCAGAATGGCAAACCGTCCAGACAAGGCCTTGTTGGAGTTTTCGTCCTGACCGTAGCCTTCCAACTCTACGCCGCCGTGACCAAGGCGTGGGCCATTACCAAGTGCAACTGAGTAAGTGGCACGGGCCTTTCCGATTGGAACCCCACCGCGGGCCATGACGCCCACGTCACTTAGGGGTTGAACTCCGCCGTGGCCGAAACCTGCCGGGGCGCTTGGTAGTTTATTGATCCAACTGGGGTGAAGCCTTTCCTGAAACTGACCCACCGGGCTCAGAAACTTACCGACGATCAGGGTCATGTTGTCATGGACCAAAAGGTCCAACTGGGAATACTCAAGCGCCAACTCGGTATTGTTGCCGTCTGTTTTGAGTTCCAGTTCTGATTCAAATATGACCAGATCCTTGTATTGAAAGTGAAATCCCGGATTAAACTTTCCTGACGAAAAATTATCCGTCTCTTGGTTGCTGATGGTTATTCCAGCATCCGCATAGCCGGACAGGTGCCACATCGTGTCTGCACTTGGCACGTCGTAACGCCGATTTGAGTTGGTTTCGACGGCTTGTGTGGCTACTTGGGTTTGCGCCCGATTTTCTTCCAAGGCACCCCGCACTTCGAGCAATTGGTCTTCCAATTGTTCTATTCGTCGGAGTAATTCTTCATCGTCAGCGGCGTAAGCAGCACCGCCAGCAGACATCATCAGCACCGCAGCACTGGACGCCATCAACATATGTCGTAAAGAGGTTTTCATCGTTCTACTCTTCCTTCTAGGGGAAATAAGTTTTCCCACAGGGCGATTGCCCCTGATCAGAACAGGCTACCCAGCAACGGGCAGGTATCGTTATTCTCGGCCAATGATTATTGGCGCCTGAATCAACAAACTGTTCGGAATTCGCGTGCCCTCTATCCGCGCCAAAACGGGCGTGGATCATGGGCCGAAGAAAGGATTAGATTTTTGGAGGGTGACGAAGTGGGCTTACGACATGATCGTGTAAGCGCAAAGGGGCTGCAATAGCGACCAATCCATGCACGGGCTTGCCATCAACTTGAATATAGTTGCTGGCGATAGTTACGCACATACCACCACCCACATTGCAGCAGGGTGTCGCGTCGTCCATATCTCCACCGGAAGCAACGCCATCGTGATGAGATGATGCCGCACCCGCAACAGTCCCATGGTCATGGCCATGTTGTTGGTGACCAGAGAGTGCCGCCGAACCATCGCTAGAACTCGTCTGTGCGGAAGCCATGCCCCCAAGGCCATGGGCGGTGAGGTCACCTCCTATATCTATAGGAAAGAAGGCTAAAGCGAACATCAGGAGCAAGGGAACAAATCCCCTTTGAATGGTCATCATTTTGCGCATGTTTAAGTTCAATTTAGCCTCCTGTAACGAGTTTATCCTAATATCTTGAATTGCCAATGCCTTGATTTGGATCAATTCAGTCTTCTTTCGGCGATTTCCAGAGGAAATAAGCGGCAGGTACAACAATAAGTGTTAAAATTGCAGCACTAACCATGCCACCAACCATAGGCGCAGCAATGCGCTGCATCACCTCCGAGCCCGTGCCCGAGCCCATCATGATGGGCAACAAGCCAGCGATGATGACGCTTACGGTCATCATAATCGGTCGTGCCCGCAAAAGAGCGCCTTCGGTCACAGCATCTCGCACGTCACCTTTGTTCTCTAGTGTCCCCGCCTTGCGCCTACGTTCGAGCGCGTGGTCCAAATACACCAGCATGATCACGCCAATTTCTACAGCCACACCAGCAAGTGCGATGAAGCCCACACCTACGGCAACTGAGAAATTAAAGGTGAGCAATTCAAGCAACCATAATCCACCAACGAGGGCTAGCGGAAGGGTGCCCAGTATGATGGCGACTGACACTAGGTTGCGAAAATTCAAATAGAGCAGGATCACAATGACGGCTATGGCCACGGGAATAAGCACGCTCAGGCGTTCCTTCGCCCGCTGCATATATTCGTATTGGCCAGACCAAGACAGAGAATAGCCCGCGGGCAATTGGACACCTGCGGCCACCGCAGCTTGGGCGTCTTGAACGTAACTGCCAAGGTCGCGATCTGCGATGTCCACATAGACCCAACCATTGGGCCGCGCGTTTTCGCTGCGGATCATGCCGGGCCCATCAGAAATACCAATGTTCGCCATTCTACCCAGCGGAATATGCGCCCCAGATGAGGTCACCACGGGCAGCGATCTGAGCTGCTCCACACTATTGCGAACTTCTCGGGGATAGCGCAGATTGACCGGGTAACGTTCTAGGCCCTCAACTGTTTCGGTCACCACCATGCCTCCGATGGCAGAGCGAACGATGGCCTGTACATCGGCGATATTCATGCCATAACGCGCGGCGGCTTCGCGGTCCACGTCCACATCAATGAAGCGGCCGCCCGTAACGCGTTCTGAATAAACCGAGGCTGTGCCGTCTACCCCTAATATGACCGCCTCCACCTGCTCGCCAATCTGGGAAATAACATTCAAGTCCGGACCAGCGATTTTGATGCCAACAGGTGTTTTAATCCCCGTGGCCAACATATCAATGCGCGCGCGAATGGGCATGGTCCAGACATTCGTCAGACTGGGAACCTGCACCGCCGTGTTCAATTCGGCGCGGATACTGTCCATGGTCACGCCGTCACGCCATTCACTGTGCGGTTTCAGCTTGATGGTGCTTTCGATCATGGTGAGCGGTGCGGGATCAGTTGCCGTATCAGCGCGCCCAACCTTACCATGCACACTTTCGACTTCTGGCACTGTCATGATCAACTTGTTGGTTTGCTGCAGAATTTGCGAGGCTTTGCCGATAGAGACAGCCGGGAAAGCACTGGGCATATAAAGCAGATCACCTTCATCTAGATCAGGCATGAATTCCGAACCCAACCTATTCAAGGGGATAGCGGCTGACGCGATGACCAAGAGCGCCACGGCCAGCACTAATTTGGGGTGTTTGAGACTGATCGACAAAACGGGCGCGTACATCCGGTGCAGTATCCGATTCACGGGATTGCGCTCTTCAGGTAATATCCGCCCCCGTATAAAATACCCCATCAGAACGGGAACCAGTGTGATCGAAAGAATCGTCGCCGCAGCCATGGCATAGGTTTTGGTAAACGCCAGCGGGGCAAACAATCGGCCTTCTTGGGCCTCGAGAGAAAAGATAGGCACAAAGCTCAATGTAATAATCAATAGTGAGAAGAAGAGTGGGGGGCCCACTTCAACGGATGCTTCTCGCACCAATTGCCATCGATTTTCGGGCGTGAGCCCGTGTTCTTCAATCTTTTTGTGGTAATTCTCGATCAGCACAATCGCCGCATCCACCATGGCACCAATCGCAATGGCGATTCCCCCCAAAGACATGATATTGGCATTGATTCCCTGCGCATTCATGATGATGAAGGCAGCACCGATACCCAGCGGCAAAGAAAACACGATCACGAGTGCCGAGCGGATATGAAAGAGGAATACAGCACAGACAAGAGCCACAACGATGAATTCTTCGATCAATTTTTCATTCAGAGTCGCAATGGCCCGCTCAATCAACGATGATCGATCATAGGTTTCCACCAATTCGACGCCATCGGGCAGACTGGTCTTCAGCGTAGCAATGCGCTCCTTAACGGCTTGAATGGTTGCATAGGCATTTTCACCGTAGCGCATGATGATCACACCGCCGACCACTTCACCTTCTCCGTTCAACTCACCCACACCGCGCCTGAGTTGTGGCCCCATGCGAATGGTCGCAACTTCTGTCAGGCGAATGGGTGTGCCCGTGGCACTATGGCCAAGCGGAATGGATTCCAGATCAGAGATGGACTGGATATAGCCCGAAGCGCGCACCATATATTCGGCCTCGGCCATTTCGATGACTGAGCCGCCTGATTCCTGATTGCCGTTTCTGATCGCCATATGAACGCGGGCCAAGGGAATGCCATATGCGCGCAGTCTGTTCGGATCAACAACAACCTGATATTCACGCACCATGCCGCCGATGGTGGCCACTTCGGCGACACCAGGGACAGTTTGCAACTCATATTTCAAGAACCAGTCCTGAATACTGCGCAGATCGGCCAGATCATACTGGCCACTATGATCCACCAACGCATATTGATACACCCAACCGACACCTGTGGCATCGGGGCCAAGGGCCGAACGTGCGGCAGTTGGCAGGTCGGGCGCCACTTGGCTCAAGTATTCAAGAACACGGGAACGCGCCCAATATATGTCCGTCCCATCAGCAAAAATGATATAGACGTAACTGTCGCCGAAAAACGAATAGCCCCGCACGGTTTCCGCGCCCGGCACCGACAGCATAGCTGTGGTCAGCGGATAGGTCACTTGATCCTCGACAACCTGAGGGGTTTGGCCAGGGTAACTCGTTTTGATGATGACCTGCACGTCCGACAGATCGGGAATGGCATCGAGCCGCGCGTTCTTGACCGCATAAAAACTCGCCCCCGCCAAAAGCACGGACATCAAAATGACTAAAAAGCGGTTCCTGACCGACCAGTTGATCAGCGCCGCAATCATTTTCGGCCTCCATCATTCATTTGGGAGTGATCCATCTGGGAATGGTCCATTTCTTCTGGCTGAGAGGGTATCGGCATATCGTGATTACTATGATCCATACCTTCATCTTCCATCGCTTGCCCCTCCATTCTGGCATAGCTGCCAGATAAACTGGCCTCGGAATCGATGAGAAACTGCGCACTTGTCACCACCAAATCGCCCGCGTTCAGGCCTGACGCGATCTGCACGCGGTCCCCGCTTTCCATGCCCACGGATACCGAGGCAGGGCGAAATTTGCCCTCGCCCAAATCCAGGATCACCCTGTTGGACGCCCCTGTTTGAATAAGTGCGCTCCGGGGTATGGTCAGCGCATGATGAATGGGGGCGACGTCAATGGCCACCTCCGCATACATGCCCGGCTTTAGGACAATATCAGCATTTTCAAACACCAAGCGCGCACGGATAGTGCGGGTCTTCTGATCGACCGTTGGATAGATATAGTCCACGCGTCCATGCCACATACGGTCCGGCATGAACGGCACCGTCACCATAGCATGCGCCCCATCGGCGAGCCACGGTGCTTGATCCTCAAATACCTCAGCATTGATCCAAACACTTGCCAAATCAGCAAGGCTCAGAACTGTTGTGCCGGGCTGAATATGCATACCCTCAGCCACATTAAGCGCGGCGACAATGCCGTCTTGCGGGGCATAGACGTTCACCAACTCGTCCGTCTCTCTTGAAGATACAATCGCATCAATCTGAGCATTCGGCACATCAAGTGCGCGTAATCGAGATTTGGACGCCTCAATCATTGCGTTGTTGCCAACGCTGAGCGCGCGCACCAACTCAGATTTCGCATTGGCTATATCCGGCGAATAGAAGCGAAACAGCAGATCTCCTTTTTTGACCCGCTCGCCTTCAGCCTTGATACGCAAATCCTTGATCCAGCCCATCGAGCGCACATGAATATGTGATGTCAGGTCCTCGTTTATTGCGACAAATCCCACGGTCTCCACAGCGCGGGACAATGCCCCCATTGTGACTGGTGCGGACTTAACGCCGATGTTCTGAACAACCTGCGGGGAGATGCTGATAATATCGCCGCCGCTTGCCATTTCGTCCTCTGCATATACGGGGATCAAATCCATACCCATGGGCGACTTGCCCGGCTTATCACTGCGATAGTTGGGGTCCATTGGCGCGACCCAATAAAGAACCTCGTTTCCCCCGAAGCTTGTTCGCATGCCGGATTCGTGTCCCACAGGCAGTAAATAGCGCCCCATGGCCAAGCCCGCGCTCAGCGCAACGGCAATTGTTACAATAGTCTTGGTGGTGCTCATTCTTCCTCTCCTTGGAGGTAAAGAAGACGCGCCTGCGCCTTCAAGTGATCGGTAGACAAACGTAGGGCTTTAAGCTGGGTATCAAACTCAAGCAGCCGTGCGCGAATGACCAAGGCAAAGCTGGTCACCTCATTGCGATAGGCCTCCAATGTGACATCATAGGTTTGGGTAGAATCCGAGAGGATTTCGCTCTGATACAAGGTTAGCCGCTCGCCTGTGTGCTGCCAGTCAGAAGACGCCGTTGCGAACATTTGCTGCAACTGGCGAACGTGTTCATCCCGTTCCAACCGAGAGGCAGCTTCGTTTCGACGAGCAGCGGACAGCCGCTTGTCTTGGCGCTTGTCCGTAAACAAGGGCACGTCCAGATTGACCATAACCGATACAAAGTCTGCGCGGCTGCGCCCCAGCGGATCACTGGCGCGGGCACCATAAGTCACATCCACGCCCCATTCAGGTTTATAGGCCTGGCGGGCCAGTCCAACCTCTGAGTTTTGTATATTGATCTCGGCATCTTGAATGCCAATGACCGGATGATCAGGAATTTTCCGCCCCAATTGGCCAAGGTCAACGATGGGCGTAAGCATGACAGCTTCAAAATCTACCGGCCGCGCAGCGTGTTCCACCCCAACCCACCGGGCAAGCGTGGCGCGCGCATTCTCCAGTTGACGGTCGGTCTCCAAAAGCTTGTCCTGAAGAAGGCCGAGCTCCAGTTGTGCACGTAGCACATCCTGTTGCTGGCCACGACCTTCGCCGTAATGCGCTTGGGTTACATCAACAAGGTCCTCCAGCGTGGCTTTCTGCTCGCGCAGAATCGCCGCTGCTTGGCTCCAATAGCTCACTTCCAGCCAAGCTTGGCGCACCTCCAAAACCGTTGCCAATAGTCTGGCGGCTTGTTGGCGGCTGGCCAAGTCAGCCTTGGCATCGGCCCGTGTGGTCCGAAGCCGCCGCGTGTCGCCCCGTGGAAAGCGTTGAGATAACCCAAATTGGAACTGGGTCATTGGCTCTTGGTTAGGATCAAAACTGGTCGCGGGGACATTGGCTGTTGCGAATTTTATGCGGGGGTCAGGCAATTGCCCTTCGGCCACGGAAATGTCCTGCATCGCACGTCGCCGTTCGGCAATGCTGGCTAACATAGGATCGTTTTCGATCGCCAGACCGACCGCCTCATTTATGTTGAGCAGCGCTTCGTCAGACTTAACGATCTGCGCAATACTCGTTGTCACCAAAATGGCGAGCAAAAAATATAGATGTTTCATAGCACTCTCATCGAAATGATAAGATCACCCATAAAGGGCTAAGGCACGCGCCCCAGGGGCCGCGCGGGATCAATTCAACAGGTGCTAAAGACGTGGTGGGGGTGGATCAAAGGACGTGAATCGGGCCAGATGGGCGGTCGTCTTGACCGGCGCATAATCCGGCAACGAAACGGTCATATATCTCGGGTTTTCACCTAAAACAGCAGACAGAGATGCGCACATTTGAATGCAGCAGGCGGCACATGAAGCCTCCGAAGCCATGTCTATGCCCTCCGAAGTCATGTCCACGCAATGAATTTCGCAATCAGTCATGCCATTCATTTCATGCTGCACATCAGTCGCCGCACTGTTCATTGCATGCTGTGGCATTGGATGAAGAAGACTGGATGGCGTGCCATAAGCCTCAGACAAGGGCGATACCCCCATCGCAATCGCGATGAGTGCGAGTATAAAAACCGTGGGTGTAAGACGCCTACTCATGTTCAGCATCATATACCCTATAGGGGTATTGTCAAGTGAGTTAACATATGAAGTATTTTGGCTAACTTCCTTTTCTCGCATGTTGTGTGTCGTTTTCGCGAAAATCGGATGGCGCAGGGGATAGTTTGAATTGCTGGACTCCGCAATTTATTGTCTTAACTTTATGTGATGCGTGACCATCATACTAGAACCGACAAAGGTTGTAATAGTTCCCCGCTAAGGGACTAAATGGAGAGTGGCATTATGTTCTGACTTACTTCATGGACAAACAGGAAAACGGCAAATGGTCAAGAAAGAGCACAACTATCACATCAGATTAAAAGCGTTGATTATATGAAAGAGGTAGGACTAAGTTTCTTGCAATCAGGCAGAATTGATTGCGTTCATCCCCCCGAACGCTGAAAACTCGACACGCACCACCACCACTACCAACGAAGCGGGTGCGCCTATTCAGCTCAATCCCAAGGGTCTTATGAGCCGTCTTCTACACCTTTGCCAAAGAACATTATATGTCTCCTTCTTCCTATAACTTAGACTAGCTTATCGATTAAGATCCGCTTTCTACACCTTTTGTGATTGTCATCTCAACTCTCCCTAATACACTAAATATAAAGATTTTATCTAAACATTCAATACCGTTAGGTTCAACTGTAGTCTGTTCAAAAAGTAGAGTTCTTGAGAAGCAAGCTTGACTATGTCGTCTCAGGGTGATTGATGCAGCAGTCTTTATTAGCCTTCCAAGCTCCTCAACAAATGTTTTAGCACTTGTATTTCATTCGGTTTGATAAGGGGTCTATTGGTGTTGCGGGACTTAATTCTATCGTTTTCGATGGTAAGTCCGAAACGTGACAGAGTTGACGGGTCTGTTAAGCGGTCCAACATGGCCTGCAAATGTTTGGCGCAGGCAGAGTTGTTTGGCGGCGACGATGCCCTGGGTTCTTCCGAAAAAAGCTCACGCACTGCTGCTTGGTCAGGAGTCAATATGGCATTGATATCAATGCTAGGTAGGTGTTTCAGGCCAGCCTTCAACAAGTCTAACTCTTTTTTTGCCAACCTACCGTTTTCAATTTTGAATCTGATCTCCTGTCTGATGCTTGGATCCAATACTTCGTTTAACGCCTCGTCAATTCTCTTGAATAATTTGCTTGGGCGATGGGGAAGGGAAGGCTTTTCCCGTTTCCTTTCGCGAGCTCGCACGTACAAGCTAAAAAGTTCATCGGAGGCTATTGTAACTCGCACTGGACCTGTCCAAGAGTTATCTTTCTTGCCTCTAGCCCTAACGTACTTCTCTATATTTGTAGGGTTAATTGCTAATCGAACTTTGGCTGATGCCTTGTTGAGACTCTTAATAAGTGCCAAGGCAGTTCCATCTTCGATCGCGTTGCAAGACTCTGCCAGTCGTTCGATAGTTGCCAATCGACGAGCTGAATTTTTGAAAGAATTGGCATTCTCGATCATCCGTTCATAAATTTCAGCAGCCGAAAAGGATTCTCCGTTCTCACGTGTCATTTTTCTTCCTTCGCCAATTTGAGGTCGAAATACTGCCGGGCTCGACCCTTGGGTTACTGCAAATGTTCTTAATCGAAGACCGGATACTGGGGGTGGTCAACCCTCCAGAAATCAGCGCTTCTATAGTGTCGTGTGCTTGTTCCGATGTTTGTTGAGTTAGTGATGACGACAGCAAATTTCCAAACATGTCTAGGGCTGTCCGTCTAGTTTCTTTATTGAGCTTGAAAAAGAGGTCGGCTGCGTTGTTTTGGGAGGCTATTTCAAGGAGTATTTCATCTCGCTTTTCCCTTAGGGATGAGGGGCCTTCGATTTCGGTCTCGGAGAAGGTTTCGGAGTTGGAAATTATGTCCTGTAAAATTTGAAGTTTGTGAACTGCCTGCAATTTGCTGTCGATTTGGCTCCCAGTATGCAACGTCGGAATTTGATTACCGGAATCGTTCTCATGGGTACTGGTATTAGAAAGGGCCTTCTTTATAGTGTGTATTTCCGCCACCCATTCCTCGAATAACTCGTAGCGAACATCTTCCAATCGGCGTATTTTAGTTTCTATTCTCCACGATGGTCGGCCTGCGTCTTCAAGCGATTCAACTTCTGAATGCAGACTGGACTCCGAAGTGTAGGTTTCACTAATCTCAACCATTAGGCGATTTGCTCTATTGACTAGCCCAAGCAGAAACGGTGGGCCAGTGCGCCTATATCGGCACCTTGAACAGGCCATTTTTCTGAATACCTTTTGGTAACGGCCATTGAAATATTTGCCGCCAGTATCGCAGTTTCCAGCCGGGCAGATGCCATGAGAAAAGACTTCAATATGGTGAATATCCTTGTCTTTGAAAATTTCTTTCAGCATCTCCTCTCCGTCAGAGGCGCCTCTGAAATTGAAAAGGTCGTTCATTAACCTTGCAAGATCCTCAGGCTGGCCTAGGTTTTCAGCCTGATTCAATTTCTCTTTCCACATGCGGGTAAACCCTCGCCGCAATGCTTCGTGAGTTCGGGCTGCGTTCAGTTCCACATAGTGAAACGTCATTAGAATGCTTTTGTGATTAGCTAGTTCTTGCACTATATGTGGGGAAACGCCATTTTCAATTAGAAGGGTAATGATGGTCACTCTGAGACTATGCAGGTCCCAGAGACTTTTCCCTTTTTGATCAACCAGTTTGATGTAGTTGTAGGATTTATTTTGCGAGAGTAGTTGCCGTTTTCTTTGCTCGTTATACATCGGTTCTATGTGAAGTAGCAGGCGGCTTAAATAAGATCGGATTACTTCACTGGTCGGGGGGTGACCCTGACGACTTTTGGGGTCTCTAAAAAGTGGCATTACCTCTGGAATTTCAATGGTCTCGTAGTCTTTCTCTATTTTTGAACGTTCGGCTTTGACGGGTTTTTTCATCGGATTGTAGCGAATTTGCCAGTCTCTCATTTTACCGAAGTAGTTCGCGCACTGAATTGGCAAGAAGGGAACTTCATTTGGGCCAGTTTTTGTCACCGGCATATAACACCCTAGAATGTTTTGCTGTTCTGAAGTCCGGACTAGCCTTAGAAAACCATTTGCATGCCCGGGCAACCCCAAGTTTGTGGGGTTTGGGGTTAGGCTAAGCGAGTTGGGCTCAATCCAGTATTCATCTTGTTCGCCAGAATCTAGCCACAATGCTGTTGATATGCGCATGCCAAGATTTAGGATATAATCCAGAATAATTGGCACAGCAGGCCAAAAGACTTCGGTCTCTTTTTGGTCAGTATGAGTGTCAACTACAGTTCTATTGAATATATGCCGTAAGGTTCGATTGTTCTGGATGGACCTTGCGAAGGCGAAGTCTTCTCCATTCGGTGTTTTGTTCCGGTTCTCTCGCACCACCAGCTTCAATAAATCTTCAGGGAGGGCTTTTCTATGAGTCCGAAACCTATGTTGTCTTCTCCTAGCATCAGCTTCTGAGCGGCCACCAGATATCTTATCGAGTTTTAAATCGATAGGATTGGCATACTTTCCACCAAAACCATCCTTGATGGAAGCCAACGCCCAAGCCTTCTGTAAATTCGATAAAGATTTATCACTTTGAGGAATTTTGTGCCTGCGAAGGAAGTTGGTGAAGGTTTTGTTATCATTGTTGTTAAGGGAGCTTATGTGCCTTTCTCGGCTAATGTCTTCCCATGTTTTAGGAGCATACTCGCCGCCAACGCTGTAGAGGTAGTACAGCCAGCAGTCTAGCGCGCCTACGACTGCTTTCTTCGATTGCACGGGGAATTCTTTTACTATCTTGCGTAAATCGCGCGACCAGTGGATCATGTATTCCCCGAACTTTGGGGGTGGGCTCCCAAAAAGTTCTTTGAATTTTCTTAGTTGGTGCCTTTTAGGTGCTTCTACCCAAGAAAATGCGCCTAAGAAGTGTTCATTGCGAGTTCTGATGCCACCACCAAAATAGGGTGAAACGTTAGGATAGTCCTCGTAAGACTTTCCTAGAACGGCTAGGTGAGAACGAAAAAGGCAGTTGAAAGGGTGGTAGAGGTTCTCTTCGGCATGGGCCTTTAGATACTGCAGTAGTTCTGGATGATATGATTCCAACTGAAGGAAGTTGGTGGATAAAATCAGTCGAGTTTGGGCCGCAACTGTGTGATGGTCCTTGATATTTTTAGGCGCATTGAAACCAGCTTTGCTTAGCTCTCTATGCTGATTAGGATGCAACGCTCCCGAAATCCAGGGAAATATAATCTTGGGTACAAAACAACCCTTAATTTTTGAGATTCTTTGCGGCCACAAGATATGTCCGTTGGTGCCTAGCCACCACAGAAATAGTGATACCATGTAGGGCTTCCCAGAGTGCCTCTTTAGAGGTATTTTTCGAGTCTTTGCCCCATTGTATTCCCCATTTATCTTGGAAAACTCATCTGTGATAGCGCTCCAGAAGGCACGCTCGCTGCTTTGAGTGACGATCTCGTCTATCTTGTTACACCCAAACCAGTTTGATTGGCCAAACATAGAGACTACATCGTCTAACTGAGCGTTTTTTGAGTTCAAGGCGCTGCGAATGATTTTTCGTTGTACATCAAGGTTTTGTTGCAGTCCCCATGCATAGCAACCACCACTAAACCGAGGAAAGTTTTTGCGCGGTTTGTTGTGGGCATCTGTTGCCGGGACTAAGCCTAATTTGATAGTGGTCTGCAGGATGCCACTTGGTCGTAGATAGGCCCATTTATTGTTGTTCTTGGACACGCCCTTAAAGCCGATACAATTTCCGGAAGGCAAGATATCTGGGCCAAAGTCCCATCTTTTGGCTAAACTGTGAAAGGTTAGAAATTCTTCACCAGTCATGCATAGTAATTTGACTAATTCCTTTCTAACGAGGTCCTTAAACTGTAGATACAGCTGTCGTATGTCGGTCATGGAAAGTTCATTTAAGATAATAAAATGATGATCAGCTTTGGAAGCAAAGAGGAACGGCTCTTCTGAAATGACCTCGATATTACTCGAGTTTGCATAGGACCATTTGTATTCGATGTTAGTCGGCCTCATCTTTAGTCCCAAGGTTTCCAAGTTTTTCATTTAGCGCTTGATGTAGGCGCATTGCGTTTCTCCCATACTTGTCCTGAGAACTGATCTGGCTGTGCCCCAGCATTAGCTGAATGTGTTGAGGAGATATCTCTAGATCATTCTCAGCGCGCCATTTGTAAAAATGGCGCAAGCCATGGATGTTTCTTCCAAATCTGTAAGGGCGCTGCCCTATGCGCTGCCACGCGGCCTCCATCGCGGTCTCCACTCGGCTTAGCTTGATTGGCTGTCCAAAACTTGCTCCTTTGGTAAAGAGGTTTACAAAAAACCAAGGGTGGTGTGCTGCTGTATTCGCCTGCATATGAAATTCGCGTATTTCTTTTGCGCACACCTCAAACAAGCTAGCGGCTTTAGGGTGGGTCCAGAAAACTTCGGACGTTAGATAGTCGCCAATGGGAATGGTTCCTTTCCATCCAGAATATAGTGGATGGTTTGATAGCAGGGACGCTCTGGGCAGCAGGTTGTATTTCTGATGGAGAAATTGAGTTCTCGTCAAACCGTTTTTCCCAAGTTCTTCTGAATAGCGTGAATGGAGGGGGTCGGCTCTTAGATACAAAATGTCTCCACCAACATTGGTCTGGTCAAAATGCCCGAAGAAGTACCCTCTATATCTGGCAGGGAGTATATCGATCTGCCAAGCGTTTAGCTGTTCGCTAATTCTAATACCTCCAAATGCGGCCGCAATCCATAGGGCCCTAAAAGCTGGATTCTTCTCAGCAAAGATAAGCTCCCATATTTCCTCTTCTGTAGGGAAGTGACGGTACTTCGCTTTGTGTTTTCGCGCCTGAATAACGGGGGGCAACTGAAGGTCAGTTGCGCCATAGATTTCTTTCCAGTATTCTCGCGCAGAAGATAGGTGGGCGAAAAAATCTCTGCTACTTGTATTCTGGAGCGAGGAAAGCCGTTTGTGCCAATTGCTGTTAGGGGAGGTCACGTATTTGTGTTTGGATAAGCTGATGTATCCAAGTTCGCGACCACAAAACTCGAAGTAGCTTTTTATGGCACTGAAGTCAGACTTCAGTGTGGTTTCTGATGCAGGTTGCCAAAAAAGCCCACCGAAGCGGCATTCTCCAGTTTCATTGATGGTTCCATGTTGGCGAGTATTGAGAAATGCGTAGATCAAGTAGTCTATATTGTCTTTTGTGATGGCAAGAGCGGGTTTCCAGACTCGCTGAAAGTTTACCATTCTACAGAGTGCCTTGGAGTAAGCTTGGATTTTGCTAAGCGAGTATTTGCTCAACAAGGAATGCGACCATCGTAGCGCTTCTCTGCTTATTAAAACCGCACGGTCTGAATGGTAGAAAATAATGGGTAAGGCGTAGGTCACTCCATTATCTGACAGATTAATGATCTCCGATAATGCGTACGGTAGCCCTTCTTGTTTGAACTGTGTTGTTTTAGTAGCCATAAAGCTGATACTATAAAGTCGCATTAGGGGAAATATTCTAGGATGGTGCTAATGAATGGTTGCAAAGTCAAGTTAACTTACAATTTCGCGCAGGGGGGATTAGGATTTGACCCCAAAATCATGCGTAAAGCCATTTCTTTGCGCCGTGTTGATACGGAAAAGCGCCAAGAAGAATCAGACCTTCTTGATATTTACATGCATGCCCTTGAAGGGGCGGCGGACAATGTATCACCGCAAGAAACAACTAAGGCAACGCTAGAGGTTGTTGGCGAATAAAGCGGTTGCATCAATCCTATGGTCGATGCTTCCCAGTGGTCTGCAACTGGCGTCGGCATTTTAAGCCTGTTTTATAGATAGCGACATGTGATAAACCTAGTTATAGGCAGGCGCAAATGTGCCGAATGCCGACAAAGGAGGTTGAACTGTGTCGATTCAAATTCAATTCTGTGGGGCGGCTGGGACAGTCACAGGGTCTTGCTTTTGGATATCAACGCCGACACAACAGTTTTTGATCGACTGCGGCATGTTTCAAGGGTCGAAAAGTGTTAAAGAGCTGAACTATGGTGATTTCCCATTTCATCCCGAAAACATTGATTTCGTTCTATTAACTCATGCCCATATTGATCATTCCGGGTTGCTGCCAAAATTGACCAAGCATGGCTTTAAGGGCGTTATTCATACCACATCTGGCACCCGTGACCTGTTAAGCTATATGCTGCCTGACAGCGCACATATTCAGGAAACAGAAGTGGAGCGCCTGAACGCGCGCAATCGTCGGCGTGGCAAGGTGGTTGTCGAGCCAATTTATACAGCAGACGATGTTGAGAGTTGTCTGGAGAAAATCGAAACAGTTCCCTATGAAGGCTGGTTGGAGCTCGGCGGTGTTCGCGCCCGCTTTTGGAATGCGGGGCATATTTTAGGCTCGGCATCAATCGAGGTTGAGATTGACACAGACGATGCGGATGGGAACTCCTTGCGGTTGCTCTTTTCCGGGGATATTGGGCCGGAACACAAGGCATTTCATCCTGATCCCACAGCACCCAGTGGCATAGATTATCTGATTTGCGAGGCGACCTATGGTGGCAGGAAACGCGACAATTTGGATACGGCGCAACGGCGAAGCCTACTTGCCAATGAAATTAATGCCTGTCTAGGGGGGGGTGGCTCGTTGGTAATCCCGTCATTTGCGGTCGAGCGTACGCAGGAACTTCTTGATGATCTGGCACATCTCATACACGGTAAAGACATTCCCAACGCACCCGTTTTTATTGATAGCCCGCTAGCCATCCGGGTGACGTCTGTTTTCGCCCAACACGCGGATAAACTGGAAGACGTCAGCTCGCACAGTGACCCTTTTGATCACCCAAGCTTTCATTTCACTGAGACTGTCGAGGAAAGCAAATCCATTGCGCGGTTTTCCCATGGCGCGATCATTCTGGCCGCGTCGGGCATGTGTGATGCGGGGCGCATTCGCCACCACCTTAAAAACCATCTATGGCGCCCGCAATCGACAATCCTGTTGGTGGGGTATCAGGTTGAAGGGACCTTGGGGCGCTTGTTGCAGCGCGGTGTTAAAAAGGTGAAAATTCAGGGTGAGGATATTGCGGTGAAGGCAAGCATTCGTACGCTGGACACATATTCAGGCCATGCTGATGAAGATGAATTGATCGACTGGGTCAGCGATCGGTTGCCGATCCGCCAAGCTGCGTTACTGATTCATGGCGGCACAGAGGCGCTTGCCGCGATGCGGGACAGGCTGGTTGCAACGGGGTTGGATACCAATGCGGTCATTATTCCCAAATTGGATGATCGTTTCGAAGTGGCATCAGATGGTTTGCACTTGGTATCGCGATCAACGGCGCGGCGGTTGGACCCCAAGGTCATCGATAAACCAGATTGGCATAATGATTTCGCCCAGCTGTCCTTGGATATCCGAGATGCACTTGATGCGGTGGCAACCGATAAGCAGCGCGCCGTGATTCTGCGGCGTTTAAAGCGGGTGTTGAAAGACGAATAAACCTATCTATTTTCCAACCCATATTCATCAAGCTTGCGATACAGCGTCGAGCGACCAATGCCAAGGCAACGGGCGATTTCCGACATTTTTCCATCGTGGTGATTAATGGCAAATTGGATGATTTCCCGCTCCATTTCGGCGAAGTTGCGCACATGGCCACTTGCGCCAATCAGCGTGAGGGCACCTTCAACACCCTGCGCTGCATTTGCCGCGCCTTGGGGGGGCATACCAGCGGAGGCGGACGGGCCATCTGATATGATGTGGGCAAAGTCATCGGCGCTCAACTGGTCGCCCTCACACATGACGACAGCGCGGAAAATAGCGTTTTGCAGCTGCCGGATATTGCCAGGCCAATGGTAGCCAGTGAGTAGATTCACGGCGGCGCTTGAAATTGCATTGGCGGGTAGGTTTTCCGCTGTGCTGATAACCTTCACAAAATGGCTAGCCAGCGCTGGGATGTCGCCGGTGCGGTTCCTGAGCGGTGGCAAAGACAGCGGAAACACATTCAGGCGATAATAGAGGTCTTCTCGGAAATCACCGATTTTGACACTCTGCGAAAGGTTAGAATTGGTCGCGGAAATCAGGCGGATATCCACCTTGATCGGGGCGCTGGCCCCAACCGGATCAACTTCGCTTTCTTGAATGGCGCGCAGGAGCTTGACCTGGATATCAAGTGGCAGCTCGCCCACTTCATCAAGGAATAGGGTGCCGCCGGACGCTTCTTGGAATTTGCCCACATGTTTGTCGCTGGCACCGGTAAAGGCGCCTTTTTCGTGGCCGAATAAAATACTTTCCACAAGGTTTTCGGGAATGGCCCCACAGTTAACGGCTATGAAGGGCTTACCTGCACGCGGGCTGGCATTATGAATGGCGCGGGCGAACATTTCCTTGCCAACGCCGCTTTCTCCTTCGATCAAAACAGGAATATTGGCCCGCGCAGCTTTACGGGCCATGCGGATCGATTCTTGAATGGCGGGGCTGGAGCCGATCAGCGCATCAAACCCGTTTTCGCCTTCGAAGGCCTCAGTCACATTGTCTATTTCGCCCACCAGCGTGGTATTGGCCAGTGCAGCATTAATGGCCGTGCGCAGTTTTTCCGCGCTGGCGGGTTTTGAGATGAAATCATTGGCCCCTGCTTGCATAGCCTCGACCACATTTGAAAGGGATGAATGCGCGGTTAGGACGATGACGGGCAACGCGGGCAGGCTGGGACGAATTTTTTGTAACACCTCAATCCCACCCATGCGCGGCATGGACAAATCCAGCAGGAGTAGATCAATCTGGTCGCCACCTTTGTTGAGCAGGATATGAACCGCCTCATCACCGTCCGAGGCGGTACGGACACGGTACCCCATCCGAGAGACAACCGATTCCATTATGCGCAGTTGGGTGGCCTCGTCGTCCACCATCAAAACAGTCTTTGCCATGTTTAGCTCTTCCCCATAATACCCAAAGCAAGCTCGGTGATACTCCTGAGGCTCGCCATGTATCATTACGGGACAATTCTTAAAAATTAGAAAACATAATTTTAGCGCTGTTTTGCGCGGTGCAAATTTATATTCGTTTCAATTAATATACGATGGGGCTTGCGCTCATGGGCGTTGCCATGGTTATATTTTTGCAGCTTGTATGACGATTGTTAACGCCAAAGGGGAGGCATTTAATGAGTGAAGTTAATGACGAGTTTTATCATGCGAAACAAGAAACCTTTCACGGTTTCATCAAGGTGACAATTTGGTCGATTATAGCGATTGCTGTCTTTTTGGCCTTTTTGGGGGTTGCCTTTACATAACAATCATAACGGCTGGGCCATTCTACACAGCTGTAGTTTGGCCTTCGCCTGAGAATTCAAAAAAGGGGCAGACATGAAAATTGCCATACCGCGTGAACGGCGCGCCAACGAAACGCGCGTTGCCGCCACACCAGATACGGTTAAAAAATTCGTCCAGCTCGGGGCGGATGTCAGCGTTGAGGCTGGCGCGGGACTTACCGCCAGTATATCTGACGCGGCCTATGCCGATGCTGGGGCAACCATTGTCGCGGATGCGTCCAGTTTGCTCGGTGCGGCGGATTTGGTGTTGAAGGTTCAGCGCCCAATGCATGCCGGGGATGAATTTGACGAGATCGGTGCCATGAAGAAAGGCGCTGTTCTTGCCTGTGTGATGAGTCCCTTTAACGACCCAGACACCACAAAGGCCTGTGCGGCGGCGGGTATTCTTGCCTTTGGTATGGAATTTATGCCGCGGATCACCCGGGCGCAGTCCATGGACGTCCTGTCGTCGCAGTCAAATCTGGCGGGTTATAAAGCGGTGCTGGATGCGGCCAATTGTTATGGCCGGGTTTTCCCGATGATGATGACGGCGGCGGGCACGGTTGCGCCCGCGCGTGTTTTTGTCATGGGCGCGGGGGTCGCGGGTTTGCAGGCGATCGCCACCGCCAAGCGGCTGGGCGCGATTGTATCCGCCACCGATGTACGCGCTGCGACCAAGGAACAGGTTGAAAGCCTTGGCGGCAAGTTCGTGATGGTCGAAATGGATGACGATGACAGCGGCGAAACCGCAGGCGGCTATGCCAAGGAAATGTCCGACGACTTCAAAAAACGCCAAGCTGAGCTGGTGGCCAAAACCATCAGTTCCCAAGACATCGTGATTACCACCGCGTTGATTCCGGGGCGTCCAGCCCCCAAACTGATCAGTGCGGAAATGGTCGCCAGCATGAAGCCCGGCTCGGTCATTGTGGACTTGGCCGTGGAACAAGGCGGCAATGTGGAGGGCAGTAAAGCGGGTGAAGTGGTGGTTGTGAACGGTGTTTCGATCGTTGGCCACTTGAATGTACCGGGGCGTTTGGCCACTGATGCATCGGCGCTTTATGCGAAAAACCTTCTGAACTTCATTACGCCGATGGTCGACGCGGAAAGCGGCGACCTGGCTATTGATTGGGACGACGAAATCATAACAGGGACAGCCTTGACCCATGATGGCAAGGTTGTTCATGAAGCTCTTTCAAGCTTGTAGAAAATGAAAAGGAACTGATCATGGAAGTTATAACCGTAAGTCCCTTTGTCCAGCAGTTGAGCATTTTCGTGCTGGCCATTTTCGTGGGCTATTATGTGGTCTGGTCGGTGACACCGGCCCTGCACACACCGTTGATGAGTGTCACCAACGCGATCTCGAGTGTGATTATTGTCGGCGCTTTAATCTCTGCCGGGCCTGAGGGCTGGTCTCTATCCAAGGTGCTTGGGGCCGTTGCTATCGGCCTCGCGGCTGTGAATATATTCGGTGGCTTTGCCGTCACCCAGCGCATGCTGGCCATGTATAAGAAAAAGAAATAGGGGCCAGATCATGACTGCATTTCAAGTAGACGCGACAGCCGCTGCGTATTTGGTATCAGCTGTATTATTCATTTTGGCCCTGCGCGGGCTTTCTAACCCGGAAACCTCACGCCAGGGCAATGTGTTCGGCATGATCGGCATGGTCATTGCCATCGTGACCACGGTGCTGAGCCCGGAAATTGTCTCTTATGATTGGATCATTGGCGCCATTGTCATTGGCGGCGGCATCGGCTTGGTCATCGCCAACCGTATCGCCATGACGGCCATGCCGCAATTGGTCGCGGCCTTTCATTCGCTCGTAGGCTTGGCGGCTGTTTTGGTGGCCGCTGCCGCATTTCTTAGTCCCGCAGCCTTTGGCATTACCGATGCGGCTGGGCAAATTTTTGCCGCGTCCAAAGTGGAAATGAGCCTGGGGGCCGCCATTGGCGCGATCACCTTTTCCGGCTCCGTCATCGCCTTTTTGAAGCTGGATGGACGCATGTCTGGGGCACCGATCATCCTGCCCGCACGGCATATTGTGAACCTGTTGCTGGGGGCAGCGATTATCGCGCAGATTGTGACCTATGTGATGTATGGGGACAGTGCGGGCGTTGGTGGTGTTCATGCCTTCTGGGTGATGTTGGCGCTTTCTTTCATCATTGGCTTCTTGTTGATCATTCCGATTGGCGGCGCGGACATGCCCGTGGTGGTGTCCATGCTCAATTCATATTCCGGTTGGGCGGCCGCGGGCATTGGCTTTACCCTGCAAAATAATGCGCTGATTGTCACCGGGGCACTGGTTGGCTCGTCCGGGGCGATCCTCTCCTATATCATGTGTAAAGGCATGAACCGCAGCTTTATCTCGGTGATTGCGGGCGGCTTTGGCGGCGATGAAGCGGCTGGCCCGGCGGCGGGCGGCGGCGAACAAAAACCTGTGAAGCAAGGCTCTGCCGAGGATGCGGCCTTTATTATGAAAAACGCCGGGAGCGTGATTATCGTCCCCGGTTATGGTTTGGCGGTGGCACAGGCACAACACGCCGTGCGGGAAATGGCCGATATTTTGAAGGAACACGGCGTCGATGTAAAATATGCTATTCACCCGGTGGCGGGGCGTATGCCCGGCCATATGAATGTGCTGCTGGCCGAGGCCAACGTCCCCTATGACGAGGTGTTTGAGCTGGAAGACATTAACAATGAATTCCCACAAGCCGATGTTGCCTTTGTGATTGGTGCCAATGACGTGACCAACCCGGCGGCGAAAACAGACCCGACGTCTGCCATTTATGGCATGCCGATTTTGGATGTTGAAAAGGCGGCTACGGTGCTGTTTGTGAAACGCTCCCTCGGCTCCGGCTATGCGGGTGTTGCGAACGAGCTGTTCTTCCGCGACAACACCATGATGCTGTTTGCCGATGCCAAAAAAATGACCGAGGGCATTATCAAGGCGTTGGAGTAATCAGCCTTGAGCCCGTTCCATGTGGGTTCGGCCCAACAGGGCCGACATCCACGGGAACAAACAAAGATGCCTTCAAAGTCCCTCGGGCTAACGCCCTCAGTGTACTTTGAAGTGGGGCGAGATAGAGGGGGTGCTTACGCGCCCCCTCGTCCCATGTGTTTTTTTAAGTATCGTCATCTGTCCATGCGCTGGGTGCATACCCGCGTACGGCATTGATGCCGTTTAATGCCCCCTGCTTGGACACATACCCTTCTGACTGGCAGACGGGCTGACCGTTAGGTGCGATTAACGAAAAATAGAATTGACCGTTGCGGCCTTTAAATAGTCGAAATTTAGCCATTGCTAAATTCTCCTTTTAATTGCCCCGAGCACAGACGGATGCTTAGGGTATTGATTAAAATGGAGAATTGCCCTATAATTGCCTCTGCTATAAAGGTTGGACAATCCGTCTGATCTCCTTATTAGGCCACCTGTTTGCGCAGGTGGCTTAATTTCTAGAATATTGGTTCTTTGTTTCTCCAGGGATCGCTAGGTAGCTGGGGTTTATCAACAGGGTCTTGATCACTGTCAAATGAATTGTCCCACGGGTCGCTGTGTGCATCGCCTACTGTATGTGTCTCGCTGATGATGTGCCACTTTCCATCGGCCGAGCGGATTTTGGCACCTTCCTTGAGCCTTTGAAGCGTCCCAGTGAATGTAGTTTGTTTTATCGCAGGGCCAGTATTGTCCACCTCCTCTTTGATCTCAGACTTGGCGGCAGACCCGCCTAATTTGTCGAGTGCCGATAGTATTCTATGAGCTGCCGTACCTGGATCAGGTGCCCAAGCGGTATTATCTGAGTCTTGTGTATTTTCAAGAGTTCCAATAACTCGTAGTGCAGCGCGATGATCGTTTAGTTCATCAACAATAGCAGTTTTGCGCTGTTCTAAGCGCTCAAGCTTACCCTCAAGGTCTGCAATTTTCTTTTCAATTTCCTGTTTCATGCTACCAGTATACATACATTATGTGTTCAAGTCAAACATGTATGTGTGTTAATATACAGTAATTCGGCAGCGATCGCTTTTCGGCATAAAATATTTACCCCCCTAAGCCGAAATAAATGCTTGTGCATAACCCTCATGCAATATCGTTCATTCTGAATTCAGCGATAGGTCTGGTATGCTCCTCAAGTCAGGAAATCACTTGGGGAGGCCTCTTATGCAATCAAAACCATTATTCATGTATCCGCCGGTGTGGATGGCGACGGGCTTGGGCGCGCAGTGGGCGCTGGATCACTATTATCCACTGCTGCAATTGATCGCGGCGCCGTGGCCGCATTGGTCTGACTTTCTGGGCATCGCCATCATTGTCGCATCGGTATTGAAAGTCATTTGGATTAATTTCCAGTTCAAACGGGCCAAGACCACCATCATTCCCTATAAAGAGCCTGAGGCATTGCTGGACACGGGCTTTTTCGCCCACAGCCGTAATCCCATCTATCTAGCGATGCTGTTTGTTTTGCTCGGCTCGGCATTGATATATGGTAGCCTGTCGGTGCTTCTGCCCGCAATCATCTTCCCCTTCATCATCTATTATCGCTTCATTCGCGTCGAAGAGGCCATGATGGAAGAACACCTTGGTGAGGCCTATACCGCCTATAAGACCCGCGTTAGGCGGTGGTTATAGATCAGTCCTTCAGGTTACGCACCCGGTCGCGCAGCTCTGCCAGTCGTTCGCGGTATTCATCCGGGTCACCATATTCGGTAAAGCCACGATAACGGGGATGCGCGCCGCGTACCCGTCCGGAATGTTTAATTGGGCACCAATAGGTTTCCGTCCGCGCGCTGACCTCGCGCACAAAACCCAGAACACCGTTACAATAGCCGCAATAGGCACAGTTCAGCTTTTCAATCACGTTCAGATAGGCCAGGCGATGGCGGTCCAATCTGATATAGCGACTACGCTTAACCTTGGGGATTCCATAAACCGGAAAGCAGACCATCTGATACAGGCTGACAGTTAAATCGATCAGCGCGAATGGGATGATGTTCATATAAATGAAGGGTGAAGTCAGGACAGACAGTAGGTCCGCGTCCTTCAGATATACGAACAGGCCGACTTTAAGTTGCTTGTGGCGGCGCTTGACCTCTTGTGCGAAGCGCGCTTTGCCTTCGCGGATGTCGTATTCCAGCTTATCGCGCCGTTCATCGAAAATTTGCTCCAACTCCTCCTGAAGCTTGTCGATATTCTCCAAAATGCCTTTCATACGTTCGTCCATATTTCATCCTTTCATTCGGGGCAGTCTAGCACAGAAGGGGGTGACCAGCGGAAGTAAATCAATCCAAAATATGGGTAGATTTACCCTATCAATTAAGGCCGTGATCGCTAAAATACCGTCAATAGTCAAGGATTCACCAGTTAGAATTCTTCAGGGGGACGTGATGGCAAATTTCGACGGTGATTTAAAGACCGATTTATTATTCAAAGAAGGCTTTGCGATTTTTGCGCGCTTGGCCGCGCCGTTTTTGGCAACCTTTCTGATCTATTTCATGGCGGACCTGTTCCTGCAACGCCTCCTTGGTATTGATCCGCTCGATTTGTTCAACTCGTCTGCCCATACGGGTTGGTATGTGGGGTCCCTGTTTGTCATTTCCACCATCTTTTCCGGGGTTATATCTGCCTCGACCTGGAGTTATATAAACGGCGCGGCCCACCCAGTGAAAAACGGTGTCCGCCGGGTGATAGAAATTTTCCCGTTGCTGTTGCTGGCCTCATTTTTAGCAGGCATGGCCACCGTGTTTGGGCTGTTATTGCTGATTCTACCGGGCATTATCGTGGCGTTGGCGCTGGCAGTGGTGGTGCCTGTCATGGTGGTGGAAAACCCAGGGCCATTGGCGGCGCTGCAACGGTCTTATGAACTGACCAATGGCCATAAAGTGCAGATATTTTTCATCATGCTTATTTTTATTGTCGCCATACTTTTGTTTGGGCTGATCGGCGGGGTGCTGGTTGAGGTTTTGGGTATAGGTGCAAGCGGCGCGGCCTTTATGGATATGGTGGTGCAGGGGCTTTTCGGCATCTATTCGCCCGTCGTTATGGTTTTGATCTATGGGACCTTGGCAGGGACCTTACCCACAAAGGATGTGGCACAAGACGAACCAATAGATTGAGGATAACCCGAAGGTTTAGTTTTCAAGCCCAGTTCCTTCTAAATAACCACAAGCCAAATTCATGTTTTGCAGGGCCTGAGACGCCGCCCCTTTCAATAGATTATCGATCACGCTGACAACCGCCAATGACATGCCGTCCTCGGCCAGGGTCAGACCGCCAACTTGGGCCATATGAGTGTTGCGTACACACGATATCTCCGGCGGAGCATCAAAATTCAGATTGACGAATTTTTCCCCCCGATAGGCGGCTTCATAATCGGTCATCACCTGCGCCATGGTCATATGACTTGCCAATGGAATGTGTGTGGTGACAGACAGCCCGCGAAAAAACGCCGCCACATGTGGCGAGAATGAAATGGGGTGCCCGAGGTGCCTGCCGACCTCTTTTTCATGCAAGTGCCCCTTTAAGGCATAAGGGATCAGATTGTCTTTGAGGATGGCCAAGTCATTCTTACGCGACGGTGACGTTCCCGCGCCGGAATAGCCAGACACCCCAAAGCATGACGGGGTGCCGCCAATACGGTCGCGCATGGGCCACAGCGCCAGCATCATCGCCGTGGCATAACAGCCGGGGTTGGCAATGCGGGTGGCGGTCTTAATGCTGCTGCGGCCGAAATCTTGGCTCAGGCCAAGTTCCACACCCAAACAAGGAGAGGCTTCATTTGAACACGCCAATTCCGGTAAACCATAAACCCAGTCACCATCGAAACGATGATCGCCGGACAGGTCGATGATGATTGTTTCTGGTCGTTTAGCGTGGACGGCATCGACAAAAGGCGCGCTGAGGTCGTTGGGCAGCGCAAGCACCAAAATATCTGCGCTCCGGTATGCGACGGCTTCTGCATCCAGATTTTCAAATGAACACGCACAGCCCTCTAGGCGCTGCCCCGCCAGCGCGCGCGACGATGCAAAAGCAACCTCGAACCCCGGATGAGGGGCGAGAAGACGGATCAACTCTTGGCCGACGTAACCGCGCGCGCCCACCAATCCGACCTGTTTTTTCCCTGTCGCACTCATAACTACTCCTGTATTCGGCTATTTTAACACTGCTTTAGTCCGCGTCAAAGCTGCTTGGTCTCTGCACCGCGGCGTCTATGCAGCGCTCTAGCGTGGCGCAGTCAAATTCACCTTTCCAAAATACCACCCATTTTCCTTGGTTCATATGACCATCGCTTTCGCTGAGATAGAATTCCCTTATGGGGTTATCTTTTCGCGCCCGCCAGAAAAAGCGTTCATTACTTTCACAAACATGGCGCCACATTGTGCGGCCTAAGCCTTCGCCCTGAGCGCCTGCTGCAACTGAGAATTTATCAAGCCATGCCTCGCCCGCCAAGTTCGTCATAATGGCGAGGGCGCGTGTTTTTTCACTTATCAATATATTGCGAATCTCCAGATTAGCGAGGTAACCCGCCTTAAGCGTGCGCGCGAAACTATCCTCAATCAGGCGGGTTACGGCCCCTAGGTCGGCTCCCTCAAAGCTGGGCAGATTGTGGATCGTCTCGCCCCGTCGGATCAGGGTTCCTGACCCCTTATAGGTGAACAGTTCCTTGGCCAATTCGCCGGGACTGGTGATTGAAACAGACGCGGCTGTGGGCAGGTCGTTCAGTAAATCAGCAATTTCACAGACTTTCAAACGCATGCCCGCGTTCAACCAATCCGCGCTGAGCAACTGGTCCAAGTCGGTGGCCAGATTGATGGTTTCAATAATCTGTCCACATTCATCCAAAACACCGCCAGTGCCTGATAGAAACACAACCTTGTGCGGCAACAGCTCGCGGATCAGTTGGTTCGCCGCGGTGTCCGCATTGATGTTGAGAACGGTTTGTTCGGTCGATTCTGCCATGGGCAGCAGCAAGGGAATGCGCCCCATGGCCAAAATGCGCTCCACCGGATTTTTGTGAACTGCGGTAATTTCACCCACTTGGCCGTAAGTTTCTTCGTCCAGATGACGTGCGGTGAATACACCAGACGTGACAGGTGTTGCGGGCACGCCCAGTTCTTCAAGCTTTTCAAAAAGCTGTAAATTGGTATCCAAAAAGGTCTTGCGGATCACCTGCATGGCATCTGGGCGGGTGATGCGCAGGCCGTCTTTTTTCTCAGTCTTCAAGCCAGCGTCTTCAAGCGCGGCATCGATTTGCGGGCCAGCACCGTGAATGACCACGGGCGTCAGGCCAACGCTGTGCAGAAAACTCAGCGCCGAGCCAAGGACGTCCAACTGGTCTTTCAGGATGGCACCGCCAACCTTGATCACTGCCAAGCGCTTATGGTCGGGGTCTGCGTAAAATTTCAGATACTGGCGAATTTCTTTTCCGTCCGCCATGGATGAAAGAAGGCGAACGATGGTTTGTCTGGTTGCTTTTGTCGTGGGCATTTTAGTTTTCCCGGATCAGTCTGGCCAATAGGGCCTTTTGTACATGAAGCCTGTTTTCGGCTTCTTCAATCGCGATGCAATAGTCCGCATCCATCACTTGGTCGGTTGCTTTGACATTCCGCCGAAGCGGCAGACAATGGGAAAATGTTGCGCCGTTGGTTTTGTCCATCTTTTCTTGGTTGACGATAAAATGTTTGTATTGGTCATTCATGGCGCTTTGCGTGGAGGGCTGGCCATGAAAGGGCAGTGCCCCCCATGATTTTGCATAGACAGCATCGGCCCCTGTATAGGCGGCGTCGATGTCATGGGTGACAGTAATCGACCGCCCGTTGGCACTGGCGGATTGTTCAGCCACCTGCATATAACGCTGGTCCAGTAAATAATCCTCGGTCGGGCACAGCAGGGTGACATCCATGCCGAATTTTGCAGCGATCATCAGGGCGGAATTGGCGACCGCTGTGTTCAGGGGCTTGGGGTGGTAAGTCCAGGTTAGGACGAATTTTTTGCCATCCAGAGTACCGTGGCGGTCCTTTAAGGCCTTGATCATGGCCAGTTCTTGGCAGGGGTGTTCAATGGTTTCCATATTTACGATGGGCACGCCTGCATGTTCGGCGAAGGCCTTGATGACCCTGTTTTCGCGGTCTTTTGCCCAATCACCTTTATTCGGAAAGGCCCGCACGCCGATCATATCGACAAACCGCCCAAGAACGCGGGCAGCTTCGACGATGTTTTCTTCTGCCTCACCTAGCATCTCAACGCCGCTATCAAACTCAATGGGCCAAGCGTCCTTGCCAGGTGACAGGGACACCACATGGCCGCCCAACTGTTGAACACCAATTTCGAAACTAGTGCGTGTTCGCAGGGACGAGTTGAAAAACAAAAGTGCCACGGCTTTATTTTTCAGATCATCACGAATGGGCGCTACGGCCAATGCGTTCGCATCCTGCAGAATTTCTTCCAGTTCTTCACGTGTCCAGTCGATGGTGGTCAAATAATGCTTCATTTTTCTATTTCTTTTTGGTTGGGCCATAAAAAAACCCGGTAAAAACCGGGTTTGCTGCGTGATTTGGACTCTTTTGGCCCTTGCATACAATTCTACCCGGCGTATGGCTCCATACGGCGTCGCGGTGCGATTGGGTGCGGCAATGGCGTACGATCGCTGGAACCGGATAGGTTCGCGATTGCGGCAGGGTAATTTGTATCAGACATATTCATGAGGATTCTCTAACATAGTGGACAAGCCCGATCAAGCGGCAAAATACGTGGGCGAACAGCAGTAAGATTTCTTGATTTAGCGCAATGTGGCGTTAGGCTGGATACTCTATCGTTTTCTGTGCGGTTTAAGTCCTAAGTTTGGGGGGATGAAATGGGCGAGGAAATAGCACCGAGTGACTACACCAAGGATCACTTTCGTGAATTTGATCGGCGCTTAAAGCGCGAAACTGATCTGCTGGAGCTATGGTATAGAAACGGCTCTATGGCCCAGCAGGGCTATTCTGGCGGCTATGAACTGGAAGCCTGGATGGTTGATGACGCGTTCGAGCCTGTACCCCGCAATGATGAGTTTCTGCAAAAATTAGATAATCCGCTGGTGGTGCCGGAGCTGTCCAAATTTAATCTGGAATTTAACGGCCCGCCCGTGGATCTGGTCGGCGGGGCTTTGTCCAAAATGCAGTCTGATCTGGACACTCTGTGGGACGAGGCGGGACGGGTTGCCGGCGACATGGGTGTGAAGCTGATGCGGATCGGCATTCTGCCAACCATTAATGAAGACGACATGGTTGAGGCCAACATGTCAAAGTCGCAGCGCTATAAAGCCGTGAACGCACAAATATTCAAGCTGCGCAAGGGGAAGCCGATTGAGTTGAAGTTTGAACATAATGACGGTCTGCACAGCATCCACCAAGACGTTATGATGGAAGCGGCCACTACGTCTTTTCAGGTGCATTTGAAAATTGGGGCGCGGTCGGGGGCGGCTTTCTATAACGCCTCAAAAATGGCATCTGGCCCCCTTGTGGGTATTGCCGCCAATTCACCATTTTTATTTGGCAAAAACCTGTGGGCAGAAACGCGGATTCCGCTGTTTGAGCGCGCGGTGTCGGTGGGCAAATGGGATTATGCGGAGCGCGTCACTTTTGGTGTGCGCTATCTGGAAGAAAGCCTGATGGAGGCATTCTTTTCAAACCGGCGTCGCTATCCAGTACTGTTGCCAACGCTGTTTGATGATAGCATTGAGGAAATGCGCCATGTTCGACTGCACAATGGTACCATCTGGCGCTGGAATCGCCCCATACTTGGATATGACGCGGATGGCACGCCGCATTTCCGCATAGAACAGCGGGTCCTGCCCGCTGGGCCAACCTCGGCTGACGAAATTGCCAACGCCGCTTTTTATTATGGACTGGTGCAGAAATTCATTCGCCAGATGCCTGACCTGTTGTGGGATATGCCCTTTGCTCAGGCGCGAGATAATTTTTACACCAGCGCCCGCGACGGGATGGACGCCGATGTGGAATGGTGCAATGGCCGCATTGGCTCATTACGAGAGTTGGTGTCCACGAGGCTATTGCCATGGGCGCGCGAAGGGCTAGAATTGCTTGCCCTCGACAAGGCAGATATCGACCATTATTTAGGAATCATTGCCGCGCGGGTTGAACGCGGGCAGAACGGGGCCACATGGCAGCGTGATTTTTATAAGGCGAGCGGGGCGAATATGAATGAATTATGCGCGGCCTATTACGAGCACCAACAATCGGGTATACCGGTGCATGAATGGCCCAATCCGGCGCGCAGAGGATAGTCTCTTATATGCTTCAGATTAGACATGACCTGCCTGAGGGGTTTTTTGCCGCCAGCGCTCAGGACCTGAATTCTTTGCTCGGCGGGCCGATCCTGTTTGAATTTGAAGGGACCATGCCCCAGCCCTTGTTTGTCTCAGTGCTTCTGCATGGGAACGAACCTGCAGGGTTTGAGGCGATGAAACAAATTCTCGCCAAATATAATGTGCCAGGCTCGGACGGGCAGCGTCCATTGCCGCGATCACTGCGTCTATTCGTGGGCAATGTGGCGGCGGCGGAAAAGGGCCTGCGGATGTTGGATGGTCAACCTGATTATAACCGTATATGGCCAATTTCCGGTGACGTGGGAGCGGCAGGGCATAGCCCCGAGCAGGCGATGCTGGCTGAGCTGACCACACGAATGAAGGCGCAAAATATTTTTGCCAGCCTTGATATCCACAATAATACGGGGCTGAACCCGCATTATGCCTGTATCAATCGCTTGTCGCGGGATTGGCTTTATTTGGCGACCATGTTTTCCCACAATGTCACCTATTTCATCCTGCCCGAGGGTGTGCAGTCCCTTACCTTTAACGCGTTTTGCCCGTCTGTGACCGTGGAATGTGGCAAGTCTGGTGATGCAGCGGGCGAGGCCCATGCGGCTGAATATATAGATGCCTGCTTGCATCTTCATGCATTCCCCGCGCACCCATTCCCGCCTCATGATATTGATCTGTTCCACACTATCGCCCGCGTCCGTGTTCCGGATGGTATGGAGTTCTCCTGCCATTCCACACAGGTGCCACTGGCGTTTAATCCGCGGATGGAAAGTTGGAATTTTACCGAACTACCCCCGGGGGCCGAGTTTTGCAAATTTACCGGGGAAAATGAGTTCCCGCTGATCGTTGAGCTGGAGGCGGGCACCACCACGTGGTCGGATTATTTCGAAGTGCGTGACCACCGCGTGCTGACCAAAAAACCATTGATGCCCTCCATGCTGACGCTGGATGAACGCGTGGTGCGCCAAGACTGCCTGTGTTATCTGATGGAACGTATTCCGCTTCCTGCCGATGCATAAAAAAAGGGCGGCTGAAGCCACCCTTTTCTCAAATTCTTTAATCAGTTTCTAGCGAATAGCAGCCTCTGGTCGACCCCACCAGTAGAACGGTGTTGTCTGGCGCGTCCCCGACAACACTTCGTTCATGTTGGTGGCGTCATACAGGCGTCCATTGACCATGACATGGCTGACCTTGTCGCTGTTACGGATGTTGTCCAGCGGGTTCTCGTCAAGAATGACCAGATCGGCCAGCTTGCCAGCCTCCAATGAGCCGAGATCATTCCACATGCCCAAGTGTTGCGCAGGTGAGGCCGTTGCGGCTTGCAGGGCCTCCATCGGGGTGACGCCGCCATCGTTCAGCAGCCACATCTCCCAATGGGTCGCAAGGCCTTCGCGCTGCCCGTGCGCACCGGTCAGGACCTTAACCCCCGCATCAATCAGTTGCTTGCCCTGACGCGCGTTGTCGAAATGGGCGTAATCCTCTTCTGGCGCCATTTGCCGGCGTACCGCACGGGGTTGGAGGATGTGCGGCGGAACAAAGGTCGACAGGATTGGGTGCTTCCAAACATCTGAATGCTGGTACCAATAATCCTCGCCGCCGATACCGCCATAATTCACAACCATGGTCATGTTCCACGCCACATCTGTGCCGCTCCAAAATTGGACCACATCGTCATAGATATTCTGGTTCGGCAGGGAATGCTCGATGGACGAGTTGCCATCAGCAATCAGCGACATATCCATGCCATACAGCGCGCCGCCTTCCGGGACCACCAGCATGTCCTCCGCTCGCGCAGCGGCGACAACCATCTGACGTTGTTCACGTCGGGGCTGGTTATAGTTTTTCACACCGATCGCACCATTGGCCTTCAAGCGACGCACATAAGCCAGCGCATCTTCATAGGCGTTGATGTCGTTGAAATAGCTGGCACGCGCGCCATAGATGATCTCGCCCGTGGAATAGGTGCGCGGACCAACGATCAGGCCAGCTTTTTGATACTCGGCCGAGGCAAATATCTCTGGCGAGAAAGACGACGGATTAAAGGTCGTGGTGACACCCAGAGCCAGCGTTGCATAGTTTTGATAGTTCTGCTGCGGGATCAGGCTATTTGTGCCGTGCGACCCGTGGGCGTGGCTATCAATCATGCCGGGAATGATTGTTTTCCCGGTCACGTCCATGACCTTGGCTCCGGATGGAATATCAATTTCACCCGTCGCACCAATATTGGCGATACGGTTGTCTTCGATAATGATGGTGCCATTTTCAATGACCGCTTCATCACCGTTCATGGTGACAATGCGGGCACCGACAAGGGCGATGAGGCCTTCGGGGCGATCAGCATCAACACGCATGGCCATGCTCATACCATCGCCCAGATCGAAATCAGCGTCCGATGTGCCATAGGTTTTGGCAAAAGCGTCGCTCATGGCGACATGGTGCAGGCTTGCCCCCGTGCCAAAGTTAAGCGCGTCACCCGTGCCGGACCAGTTGATAAACTCGCCGCCAGAGGTCGATATCTTCGTGGATGGCGTAGCGCTGGCGTTTGGCCCTAAATCCAGCGAGACACCACTGCGTGGCAGGACAGCCGCGAAGATATGGTGATATTCACGGAACGCCACATAGCCGCCTGTGGGCGAGATCTTCATCTCCATCGCATGGGTGGATGAGGCATGTTCGCGCGCATCAAGACCATCCAGATTGACAGAGACCAGCTTGCGCATGCTGTCCGCATAACGGTTGAGGTAAACCCGGTCGCTAGAGGCTGCAAAATGCGGGTCACTGCCATCGCGGGTGACCAGTTCATAGTCACCACCAGCAGCAGGCACTTTATAAATACCCGGATCATCAGACCACTCGGGCGCGGTCATGCGCCCGGCCGAGACACGTTCAAACACCACCCATTTGCCATCAGGGCTGACAGTCGGGGTGATATAATGGCCCGGAACTTTGGTCATGGCGGTTGAGCGCCCACCGCGGGCGCGAACCTTGCGGATGCTGCCAAGTTTTTCATCGTCCCATGTGACAAAGACAACAAATTCGCCATCGCGGCTATAGCTTGGGTAAGCTTCGAAATGATCGCCGTTATCGCGCGTCAGTCGGCGCGTTTCGCCTGACTTTACATCACGCAGCCAAATCTTGCCGAGGCTTTCAAACATCATGGATTTGCCATCGGGGGACACCTGACCCCAACGGGACATGGCGGTCTCAAACGTGGCGGGGGCAACTTCTACCCGCGGGCGCGGCGGTGTGTAGACTGTGCGCGTGTCGTTGATGGTGAATGGAATAATCTCGGAGGTGCCAGCCGCCATATCAATTTTTTGGATATTGCCTTTGGCCCATAGAACGACGAATTTGCTGTCGGGTGTCCAGTCAATATTCGGATAAACCCCATGCACGGCCCAAGTTTCCTGGTTGTCCTGTGCCAGATCGCGGTAAACCATTTTTACCTCACCGCTTTCTAGGTCTTTGACGAATAAGCTCGATTTGGCGCGCACGCGGCGCACGAAAGCGATTTTTTTGCCATCGGGCGAAGGCGTGGGACGCACCGCGCCGCCGGGTCCTGAAATGATATCGCGCACCTCGCCTGTTTCCAGATCGATACGGCGAATTTCATAAAGTTGAGTGTTGGAATCCTGCGCGTATAGGAAGGTGCCGCCCGATGTGGTGTTCATAGAGAAATAAATGGCGTCGCCTTGCGTGCTATAAACTGGCTCGCCAATATCTTTTTGGTGGCGGGGGTTGGGGCGCTCGAACACCGCAACGCCGTCGCCGCCAGCGATGTGCCAGATCCAAATCTCACCAGTGCCGAGGGACCGTGTGGTGGTGAAATGCTTGCGCGCCGTGATGTAATTGCCATCGGGGCTCCAAGCGGGATTGTTCACCAGACGAAATTTTTCTTTGGTGATCTGCTTGGGGTTAGATCCATCCGCATCCATGATCCAGATATTGTCGCCGCCCGCGCGGTCGGACGTATAGGCGATTTTGCTGCCATCAGGCGAAAAGCGGGGCTGCTGGTCGAGCGCTAATCCGCTGGTTAATTTCGTGGGCGTGCCGCCGTTTGAAGGCATAGCGTATATATCGCCGAGCAGATCAAAGACGAGTGTGCTTCCATCTGGGCTAAGGTCCACATTCATCCATGTACCTTGGCTGACATTCAACTCAACCTCAGACGCTTCTCCGCCCGGGTTTTCAACGTCCCAGCCTTTTTTCTCTTCTTCTTCAGCCGTGGCAGCAAAGCCAAAACCAAAAGCCATCAACATAATTGCGGTAAAATGGGCACCAACTGGCGCAAGCATGCGAATGTTCATTATAACCCCCCTCAAGTGTGAAACCAAGCGGACAGCCTAGTGGGCTAGGCGGCAGGCGGCAAGAAATTTGCGACTAAATGCCACTCACTGGCGGTGAAATTTTGTGGATGGAGTTTCAGTCAAATTTTGGCCATAATAACTAGTATAAATAGTATAATAATTACTTAATCTATCGTTTTGGTGGAGTGATGAAGTGGCAAGATTTCCAATTGTATTGGTAATGAGTTTTAGTTTGTTTGTATTGGGTGCTATGGCTCAAACCCAAACGGGTGAGGCCATCATGGAGCAGTTGACTCTGTTAAAAGATAATCAGTTGGATGTATTTGCACTCAATGATGATGAGGTTGATCAGTTGATCAACGCCATCAACCAAGAAGTCTTGGATGACCATCTCAAGCTTTATCCCGATAATAATTATTATACTGAGTTTCCCTGGAAAAGAGGCTTGCTCTGCAGTGAAAACGACAAGCAGGCGCGCGTGCTGGCTCGGTTATATCTGCGACGGGGCGAAGACGACCCAGTGAAGTATCAAGATACCTATGACGCCCTGTTGGGTTCACTGCTTGACTACATTCCTGATGAGATGAGACCGCCTGAGCTTTCGACTATAGATTTTGATGCACTGGCCCACGACACTGAGGCTTTGCAGGCATTATTGATCTCGATGATTGAAATGGATCAGTATTTGGTTATGCGTCACTATGAAAGTGAGGCCTACGCCAAACTGACAGCGATCATAGAGGGTGACCATAACAGACGTGAGGCGTTCGAGGCTCTACTCAGGCCCTCTAAATGTCGTTATATACGGCAACTCGGCCACATAGCAGAGCAGATTTTGAGATCGCAGGGCTGGCCGGACCCCAAAACGACGGGAGATCAAGCATCGTTGGCTCTTTGGCTAATCATCCAGCATCAAGATGAAAACCCGGAGCTACAGGCTTATGCACTACCAATACTGAAGCAAGCGGTGGAAGATCTAGGGGTTAAGCCTGCTCATTACGCGTATCTAGAGGACAGAATCAACACCAACCACGGCAGGAAGCAGCGGTTTGGTACCCAATTATTTGATTGCGGTGAGACGACGCTTGTGAATGCCAGTAAAGTCGACCAGTGGCGTGCCGAATACGGGCTCGGCTCAATATCTGAATATCGAGCGCAGCCGTGGGCTGCGCACTTGGGCTGTGATGTGGTTGATCTCCAGTAACTTGCCATCATCCCAGTCCTTTGTAACTGGTTGTTAGTGACTACTATAGTCAAGCTTTAGGTAACAAAAAAGCCGCCCCGTTTCCGGCAGCGGCTCTTAAGCTGATCAATATCAAAATGCTTTAACGCATGACCACGCCATCACGTTCGAGACGCTTACGCTCGAGCTTACGGGCACGACGCACTGCTGCGGCTTGCTCACGAGCTCTTTTCTCGCTGGGCTTCTCATAGAAGCGACGCATTTTCATTTCGCGGTAGACACCTTCGCGTTGCATCTTTTTCTTCAATGCGCGCAAAGCTTGGTCAACGTTATTATCGCGTACGACAACTTGCATTTATATCAACTCACTTTCTAGTCTTTCATGGTCATTGGCCGACCATTTGCCCCAGCAAACTGGAAAACCAGCGTTTGGGCCGGTGAGGGGGGTACATAACAAATGCCTTGCCCCTTGGAAAGCTATTTTTGTATTTTTTCCGCGTTCTTCGGGCCAATAAAGCGTCGATTTTGCGGGATTTTATGCGCGTGCTGCGATAGATTATGCGTAACAGAGGTTAAGATAATGAGCAAAACACCCAAAACAGACGGTCACATCCCTGATGACCAAACGCCAGACGAAATGCGCAGCCCCATCCTCGATGCGGTCATGGCGCATGTGCCATTTGATGGCTGGTCAGAGGACGCCATAACCGCTGCCGCCAGCGAGCTTGGCTTGACGCGGGGCTTTGTCAGCCTCGCGTTCCCGCGGGGTGCCGAGGATATGGTGGACTTTTATCTGTCCCGCATTGATGCGGAAATGACCGCCGAACTGGACAAGTTGGATGTGGACAGTATCCGTATTCGCGACCGTATTTCTACGGCCATTAAAATCCGTATGGAGATTAACGCAAGGCACCGCGAAGTCGTGGCGCGCACAGTCAGTTGGCTGGCGTTGCCCATGCACGCGCCGCTGGCGACCAAGGCGGTCTGGCGCATGGCGGACATTATCTGGCGCTGGGCGGGGGATGTTTCAGTGGATTATAATCATTACACCAAACGCGTGATTCTCTCGGGCGTTTACTCGTCGACATTGCTCTATTGGTTGAATGACGAATCCGACGACTTTGCGGACACATGGGCCTTCCTTGATCGCCGTATCGAAAACGTGATGCAGTTTGAAAAGGCGAAAGCTAAAGGCGTTAAAATGCTCGAGAAATTCCCCAACATCTTCACCAAGATGGCTGAGGCGCGTCGCTCAGATAAGCCCGAAACGCGGACTGATTAAAATCCCTTAATTATCTCACGTTTTGTCTTTAAGTTAGAACGGTTCATCGCTGCGCCCTTGAGCAGCTGCCTCCGGTTGAATATATGCCCCTATATCTTTATACGTCCGGCAAGGTTTGTACTCAAGTACAGACATGCTCACCAAAACCGGGGAAAGTTATATGAAGCGTTTATCCGTGCTGGTTACACTATTACTCACATTTTCAGCAATGGCGGTGAGTGGGGAAAGCTATGCCCGAGACAAATTTACTGATCTGACTGATCTCACTGGACCCTACTTGGGGCAGGAACCGCCCGGTTCGACGCCCATAGCCTTTGCCCCCGGTATTGTTTCGACAGACGGTTGGGAGTATGGCGGGGCTTTCACCCGCGACATGAACGAGTTCTATTATATCAGAATGAATGCTGAGACCGAGAAGCAAGAATTTGTCGTTTTTCGGCACGAAAAGAATCGTTGGAACCTGTCTGTTGTATCGCCGCGTGTCGGGCAGCCCTTCTTCGCGCCTGATGGAAAGACTATGCATTTGGGCAGGCGATATATGGAACGCACTGAGGCTGGATGGTCCGCGATCAAAAGCCTTGGTTCTCCCTTCGAAGATATCCGCATCATGCGCCTTACGGTATCGGCCAAGGGAACTTTTGTCTTTGATGAGGTTGGGTCAGCGGATGGGGACAGCATTATTCGCTATTCTCGACTAGTAGACGGCAAACGAGAAGAACCCAAACCATTTGGAGCCGAGATTAATACAGGAACCTTCAACGCCCATCCCTTCATCGCCGCCGACGAGTCCTATATTATTTGGGACGGCAGACGAGACAGTGGTTTTGGTCACTCTGACATTTACATCAGCTATCGCCAACCAGATGGTTCTTGGGGAGACGCCATTAATATGGGCGACAAAATAAATACCCAGGCTCCGGAGTTGGCGGCCAGCGTGACGCCCGATGGAAAATATCTTTTCTTCCATAGGAATGTTGGCGTTGATGGACAATCCAATCTAGATATGCACTGGGTCGATGCGCAAATTATTGAGGACCTTCGGCCCGAATAATCAGCCAGATATGAGAAATATATTAGGGTCCGCGGTGACAGTTTACTTCACCATGGCGACGTATGAATGTCTGTTGATGACCAACCAATCGGACAGATTAGAAACCCGTAATCGGGTCATCCTTGTCCCGCTGCAACCAGTTGTCAGCGGGGTAGGCGCATGTGCCATCAATCACATGTAGCGCATAGGCATGACGTGATTTGTCCGATGTGTTTGGCCCGGACAGGTGCGGAAATTGCCCGCCAAAGGCCACCAAAGTGCCCTTGGGGGCCTCAAGCGGTATTTTCTTATCCTCGGGGAAAGGAGTGTCGTCAAAGGTGATGACCTCTGTGCCGTGCACTTCTGATTCTGGGCCAACCCGCCGCATCCGGCTTTTTGGTGTGCTCTCTGTATGCTCACCGGGAATACCCCACAGGCAACCGTTTTCAATTGCGGCATCTTCAACGGCCAGCCACAGGCCGATCACGCTTTGCGGGTCTGTCCACAAATAGGTCGCGTCCTGATGACAGACCACCTCGCCGCCAATATGTGGGGGCTTAAAAATATACATAGACTGTAAAAGAAGCGGCTGCGCTTGACCCAGCCCGATCGCCACATTACGCAGTCTGTCTTGGCGAGAAATGCGATTAAACACATCATTCCTGTCATGCAGGGCATGACCGACTTTATTGAGGCTATCAATGGGGGCGCGTTTCAACCTGCCGTCCTCATCCAGCGCATCTTCTTCCAGAAAGAAACGAATATCACCGCCTGAGGACAGGAAATAATCGTCTTGGTCTTGCGCCCGTTCCGTGGTGGTAAAGGCGGCGTGGTTGGTTTCCAACTCTGCGGCATTGGCAAGGCGCGTCATTTCGGTCTTTAGCGCATCACAGTCGTCATGGCTGATCAGCCCATCCAGCACCAAAACGCCGTCGCGTTTAAACGCAGCGCGCATCTCGGGCGTAATGCCAGAGAATACGCGCGCGTCAAATCTTTCAACTTTGTCAGTCATCAATGACAGACTAGTCGTCTTTCGGGATTTCGTTCAAGGCCGCTGCTTGCGAAGCGCGGTAATCAATTATCCGCTGGGCAAGGTCTGCGTCAGATGTGGCACAGATTTGCGCGGCCAGAATGCCCGCGTTTTTCGCCCCATCCACGCCAACAGTCGCCACCGGAATACCCGGGGGCATTTGGACGATGGCCAGCAGGGCGTCCAAGCCATCCAGCGATGCGTTCAAGGGAACGCCAATGATCGGCTTTGTTGTGATCGAAGAACATACGCCCGGCAGATGTGCTGCCATACCAGCGCCAGCGATAAAGACTTTCACGCCTTTTTCTTCGCATTCCGAAATATATTCGTGCAGGCGTGCGGGTTTTCGGTGCGCGGAAATGATCCGGCAATCGCTTTCAACGCCCAGGTCATTGAGTACGTCCTGAGCCTTTTTCATCACCTTCCAATCAGACTGACTGCCCATCAAAATGGCGACTTGTGTCATTGGCTGTTCTCCAAAGTTTTGTGAAAGTAAAAAAAATGGGCCGCAATTCGTTTGGATTGTGGCCCTGATAGGCGCGGATTATACCGAGCGCGCGCGGCTAATCAAGCGAATCCGGAAAAATCGTGCACAGACAAGGACCGGATCAGTGTAAAATCAGAAATCCTTAACCTTTGCACTATATTCAGGTAACGTCAGCGTTGTTTAAGTTCCTGTTCGAATAACGCTTTTCCGTTGGTGGCGTTTTGGCTTATGGTGATTCTATGAAGATCGGTGAACCATCCAAAATACGTGGCACCCAACCCGCCGCCTCTGTCAAAAAGCCTGGCAATGCACAGGGTGGGGCGGGCGTGGCGTCGGTTGGCGATTCTGTTTCGGTCATGGGCATCCCAGCCGAGGAAATGACCCCTAAGGTTCAACAAGCCATTATTGCCTTGATGGGCGAGGTGGACAAATTACGCCAAGATCTAGAACGGGCGCATAAGCGTATTGATGAGTTGGAGCGCTTGGTGGATCTTGATCCGCTGGTGCCTGTCTCCAATCGCCGCGCTTTTGTGCGCGAGGTTTCGCGCTCTATTTCGTTTGCCGAGCGTTATGGCACGAAGTCCAGTTTGGTTTTCTTTGATATGAATGACATGAAATATATCAACGATAGTCATGGTCACGCAGCAGGGGATAAGGCTATCCTGCATGTGGCGGAGTGCCTGCGGGCGGGTGTGCGCGATCTTGATGTGGTTGGGCGTCTTGGTGGAGATGAATTTGGGGTACTCTTGGCGCAAACCGGCGAAGAAGCCGCTGCGGTTAAAGCCAAGGAGCTGTCTGATCTGATCGAAGCCAAGCCTATTGTTTTTCATGGTGCAGAGATTATCGTGCATGTAGCGCATGGCGCTTATACATTTGGCCCGGGGCAAGACCCGGCTGAAGCTCTGGCACAAGCGGATGAACAAATGTACCGTAATAAAAAAGCCCGCAAGGCCAGACCCACGACGCCTGAATAGGGGCGTTGGCTTGGCCGGATTGTCGGCAGTCTACGCAATAATATCCGGCAACAGACGATCTTCTAATTTAGCTATCTCATCCTTCAGCATCAGCTTTTTGCGCTTTAGGCGCTGAATCTGCAATTGATCATGCGCAGTGGCTGCCACAAGCGCCATGATGGAATCATCAAGGTCGCGGTGTTCTTCCCTCAACTCACTCACGGCGAGCCTTAATTCGTCTTCATCCATGATACGTTTTTGCTTTTAATTTGTCGTGCGTTACAATTTATACGTGTGCCCTTTGATTGAAGGCACGGTCGGCCTAAGTATAACATAAACACTTGTTTGTTTTTTAGCGGGAATTTCTGCTTTTTTCGCTCATCAACTTGAAAGGCCAAAAATGGTGACGAGACAGACACCTTTAGGGGGCGATCGCTCCGGTACGGAGCACGCGGATGACCTGTGGCGTTTCAGTTGCGAGGTGTTTGAAGACCCTGCTGTGGCAAAGGCATGTTTGGCGCTGCAAGACGATACCGCCGATGATCTTTCCTGCGCGGACGTGAACATCATTCTTTTTGTGACGTGGCTGGTGATCAATGGCTGGGGACCCTTGGACGAATATTTTTTGGCGACCGTCATCAAGACCGCCAGACCATGGCAAAAGGATGTGGTGCGGCCCTTGCGAGCCTTGCGTCGGGAATTGAAGGCCCTGTCCCTACCTGAGGCCCGTAAAATTCGAACCTCGGTTCAACACAGCGAGATCGCCGCCGAGCGGGCTGAACAAACGGCCTTGGTAGAGGTTATGGCAATCCTGCATCAGTGCGATGACGTTTTAGCTCCTCAGGCGATGGGGGACGAGATACGGTTGTTATTGGAAAAATACATGGCGATAATTCTTGGAAATGAAATGGCCCGCGAGCCATCGATTAGAACATTGATCGGGGACTATATCACCGCCATTGAGCCAGTTCTGATCAATCGCTCGGCTTAGCTTGGAATGCCTTATATGGTGCTGACATTTGAACGGGTGCGGGATGCTTTGAAAGGCTCGAGTCGTACTGTGGCATGGCCCGTGCTTGTATGAATTTTGTTGTGGCCTACCCCACACCGGGTGCTGGGATGTTGTTCGGGTCCCGAGCGGAATACTTTTATTTATAGGTGCTTAGCCGCATTTGGTGCAATGGTTGAATCTGGGTGCAAACATATCTGATGTTGTGGATAATGTCTTTATCGTGACAAATCGCGCAAGATATGGTCCAATAGTCTCGTAAAAAAGAAATCTTCAAAAGGAGAAATGGCGAATGAGTGTAGCAGCGCATCTGGAAGCATTGAATGAAAAGCACGTGAATTTAGAAAGCACCATTCAAAAAGAATGGCAACGACCCAATCCAGACCATGTGAGGCTAACAGCCCTAAAGCGGGAGAAATTAAAAATTAAAGACGAGATCGCAAACCTAACTCATCACTAGAGTTCAAAAGGGAGGCAAATAGCAAAAGGCGGCATCAATGATGCCGCCTTTGTTGTGTTCCGGGACGAGTATTATAGCCCGTGATGCCTGCGAATGTGATTGATTTTGCCGTCCTCATTGAATTCAAGGGACAAGATGTTGGTGCTTTGGTATTCCACGAAGCGGTCTAGGTGGTTGGGCTTTACCCGCGCATGCTCCGTGTATTTCACAAAAGCTACGTTACGGCCGACCATTATTTGGTTGATGGTAATGTCACTGTATTCAATTTCATCGGCCATTTTGGCGATCATGCCTTGGCGCAGGTCTGCTTTGTCCGTCACGATCACCCCGAACTTGATGTGTTCGTCTTTGAACTCATCGGCTAAAAGGGAGATGAAATAGTCCACGTCTTCAACGGTGGTATCCGCTTGCTGCCGCGCATTCTTGGCCTCAATGAAGGCCGTGGCCATGGTGGTGATTTGGTCTTTGGTAAATTCTGCATTGGCGAGGGTTGGCAACGATAAAGTGCCGAGAATAGCCACTAGTATATATGTGAGTCGCATAATAGCCTCGTTTTTGTTTGATTGTCCGAACGCCTAAACAATTAACAGAAGCCATAAAGAAAGGAAACGAGGATGGGGGTATAGCGGGTGGTCAAATTTGTTTAGCTAGCCTTTGTCGTATCTCGTGCAGCAGCAGGTAATAATCCTTGCTAAATAGGTATTGGGGCAACATCATCAGCTTTGCAAGTATCTGAACATTTGAGTTTTGACATGGTAAAATTAGAGGCTTCCAACGTCAAAGGGGACATATATGGCGGCATCATGGCTGCTGTTGTGGCCTTGCCGCTGGCATTGGCATTTGGAGTATCTTCGGGGGCCGGGGCCATCGCAGGTATTTATGGGGCTGTATTTGTCGGATTTTTCGCGGCTTTGTTCGGCGGGACGCCGACTCAAATATCTGGACCGACAGGGCCAATGACCGTTGTAATGACGGCGACCATAACAAGTTATATTTCCCAATATCCCGAGACGGGATTGATGCTGGCATTTACAGTGGTGACCATGGGCGGGTTGTTTCAGATCCTGTTTGGACTCCTGAAACTGGGCAAATATGTCAGCATGGTACCTTATGCGGTCATTTCCGGTTTTATGTCGGGCATTGGCATCATCATAATTATATTGCAGGTGCCGTCACTTTTTGGTCAGGACATTCACGGCAGTATACTCTCTGTTTTAATGGCGGTTCCGGACCTTGTGGCGAATATCAACCTGCAGGAGCTGGGCATCGGCCTGTTTGCGATTGCGATCATTTATTTCTGGCCAAAAAAAATAGAAAAACTGATGCCTGCTCAGCTGTTTGCGTTGATTTTTATCGGGCTCATTGGGGCGATTTTTCTACCGGTTGATTCTATTCGGATATTGGGTGAAATGCCCACGGGCTTACCCGGTTTTCACATGCCCACATATGAACCATCTTTGCTTATTGATATGTTGGAATCGGCGATTATTCTCGCCCTTCTTGGTTCCATAGATTCTTTGCTGACGTCCTTGGTCGCGGATAACATCACCAATACGCGGCACAACCCAGAGCAGGAATTAATAGGTCAGGGCATTGGCAATGTTATCGCGGGTTTTTTCGGGGGGCTGCCTGGGGCTGGAGCAACCATGCGGACGGTCGTGAATACAAGAAATGGCGGGATCACGAATTTGTCGGGCATGGTTCATGCGGTCCTGCTGCTGGCTATCATTATGGGGCTGGGGCAATATGCTAGTCATATTCCACATGCTGTTCTAGCCGCCATCCTTTTCACTGTCGGAATTGATATTATCGACTGGTCGTTCCTTAGACGAATTAAGAAATTTCCACCGCGCATAATCGTCACAATGTTGACCGTGCTGTTTTTGACGGTCTTTGTCGATCTGATCACTGCCGTAGCTGTCGGGATTACTTTGTCCAGTCTTTCGACTATAAGGAGAATGGCCGACTTACAAGAGAAGTTGACACAGGAGGTAACGCCTCAGAACGCGGCTAACTTTTTATCAGCAGCAGAAGTTTCGGCCTATGAGCGTGTGAAAGACCACGTGTTGTTATTTAAGTTTCGCGGCGTTCTCAGTTTCGGGGCTGCGCGGAACATGCTGGCGCGGCTGAATAAAAAAGGCCAGCACACGGTCCTAGTTTTGGATATGAGCTTGGTTACTATGGTGGATGTGACAACGGCGTTGACCATAGGCACGATCATTGATAACGCGGTTTCTACTCAAAAAAGTATAAGGTTTGCAGGCCTCTCTCCTGATATTTTTGCGCAGTTTGAATTGCTCTCCATATCGGAGCACCTCTTGGAAGACTATAGTCATCGGACCCTGCTGTCGGCACTGGAAAGCTGCTGATTATCTGGCTGGTACCATTCTCTTTGGGAAGCCTATTTTAATAGCAAAAGGCGGCATCAATGATGCCGCCTTTGTTGTATCTGTATTTTGAAAAAAACTTAGTCTTTAGAGAATAACGCCTCAGCTTCGGCTTTGGCCTCGGCGGCGGTGGGGGCGCGTTCCTCTTCTTTCTTGGGCTCAACATCCATTTTGAAGGGCTCAGCATCGGCCTTGCTTTCCTTGGTAAAAAGCTTGGGCATATACGGCGCGGGTGCTGCAATATTTTCCTCTTCTTCAGGCGTCGGCGCAACGATGCCAGCCTTTTTATTGGCCTTTTCAATTTTTTCCGCAACTTTCTGCACGATTGCATCTAGATCAATTTGCGAACACAGGCCTAACCCAACGGGGTCTTTCGGCGTGATATTGGAAATATTCCAATGGCTGCGATCGCGAATGGCGGTAATGGTCGGTTTTGTTGTGCCGATCAGTTTGCCAATTTGGCCATCAGATAATTCTGGATGATGGCGCACCAGCCATGCAATGGCATCGGGCTTATCTTGGCGTTTTGATACAGGCGTATAGCGCGGGCCTTTGGTGCGGGCCTTGGCGGGCACCTCATCAATGATCAGAACTAGGTCTTGTGTTTCGTCACCTTCGCAACGTGCAATTTCCTCTTTGCTCAACTGCCCGCTTAGGGTTGGGTCCATGCCAACAATGTTCTGACCAATGGTCTCATCGGCGATGGCCTGAACTTCCAACTCGTGCAGGCCAGTAAAACGGGCAATCTGGCGAAAGGTCAGCGTCGTGTGTTCCACAAGCCATACGGCAGTGGCCATGGGCATAAGCGGCTTGTTCATATCTCTTCTCCTATGGCGCCGACTTTTGCTCAATGGTGGCCGGCGCGTTCAATAATCTAATCCTTTTTGCTGTTGGATGCAAAATTCCACAGCAAAGGGCGTCCTGGCAAAGCTGGTCTGGCTCTGCCCGGTCCTGCCACTTAAATTTTCATGATTATCATGAGGGCTGGACGCCTACTGACCCCTCCATAGCAATTCGGACCGCGAAAGTCATCATGAAAATGAATTTGGAGTATTTTCACTCAGTTCTGGTGTTGCAATCGCGGAAGCCTTCTGTTACACACCTGTCTCTTGGCGCGAAGGCGTCATCGATTTTTTGCCGCGGGGTGGAGCAGCCCGGTAGCTCGTCAGGCTCATAACCTGAAGGTCGTAGGTTCAAATCCTACCCCCGCAACCAAAAAAAGCCCGTTAACACAATGTGTTAGCGGGCTTTTCCTTTTTGAGCTTGGGCATGGTTTTGCTTCAGGGGAGCAATAGGGGAGCGCGAAGCTGTAAAGGCTGACCAGTCAATGTCCTCAATATTACGGTGCACAGTTTATCTAATTGTAATGAGATGTTAATGATTGTTGATGGCAAGGCTGGCGCGCATTGTTATTCCGCGTATTTCGCATACGGCAGTTCGGTATGTATCGCTCAACCCTGTATGGGCAAAACGGAAAAAGAAGGTTAATTGGGTACACTGTCACCGTAATTCTGTCACCGTAATTCATAATAGCCCATGGTGTCAACAATCTGTATGAGGGTCTTACTGGTAGAAGGGATGGCTATCTGCGACAAGGTTATAACTCGCTTTTTGGAGGATATGGTAATTTGCTATATAACGTTGGTGACATAGCTTTCACAGTTGGAGGTTTCTTTAAGCTTGTACCGCGAGCAGGGCAATTCAAGTTGTTTGCCTCAAGGTTGTATTATAGACAGCTGCGATGGCAGTTCAATATACCGATAGCACCGGTGGCAATAAACGATGCTTATGGTATAATTCGCAATTCATCCAGTATCTGTGAGGAGGCAGGATATTGCTAGGATTTGACCTGAAAGTTTGGCATGTGATGCCTTTAGTTGTCCCAGCTTTCTTTTGGTACAGAATGTGGTGTCTTAGGCTAAGTCAGGCTCGGTATCAGATCACTTTCTTGTATTTATCGCCTTTGATATTTGCTGTGATAGCATTCGTCGTGGATCGAATTGTTGGAGTCAGTACCATGTGGGATGAATTGTCCATGGTTTTGTCGGGGGCATGGGTTGTGTTTCTCATGTGGCGAGGACTAGTACTAGCGCAGTCCAAGAGCGACTCCCAAGCAAAGTGGTTCTAGCGTCTGTATATCCAGATCAGGTGATTGAGTTGGTAGTGAGTTCTGATAATTTCTGATACTTTAGTGGAGGTATCTAGTTGGTGTTCTGGCAAGCAAATCTTTTTCTTTTCATTATGTACCTGATTATTCGTCTTACTATCATTCGGGGGATGAAAGGGGTTCGTTTAGCAAACTGGAGTTTTGTAAACCTACATTTGTTTATCGTTGGCTCTTTCTTAATATATGATTCTATTCCAACTATTTCTCAGGCGGATGAATATTCATTTTTGACCTTGGTTCCAGTTTTTTTTATTTGGATGCATGATTCTACTGCTGAGGCAGCTGACAATTGATATTGAACGGACATGATTCTTGTGGGAAATGTCTCCGAGTTCCCATTACGGTGACAGTTTACTTAATCATCTAATTCTTATTCATTTTCTCCTGCGGTCCGGGCTCTATTATTACCGTAACCGCTACTATGCACCCGCCCTCGGGCGCTTTATCTCACCAGACCCCATCGGCTACACAGACGGCCTCAACATGTATGCATATGTGGGGAACTATCCATTGAACGCGACATATCCGTTCGGGTTGGCTAAGAGCGGTGATGACAATATGTGTAACGAGCCTGGTTGGTATTGCATTTGGAACCCGAGTATAAGCGGCAATCATACCCTAACACTTCACGGAAATGGTAAGGAGGGCTCTGCGGTGGGGAGCCTTTCGACATCTACATTTGGAGCAAATCTGATTAATCAAGGTTATTTGTATAATACTTCTGCTGGTAACCCAGGTGTTAGTCCAGGCGGACGACGAGACAATATTGGGGATAAGATTGGGAATCGAGCCACCAAGCACTTTTATCTTGGTTCTAAGCGATCTACCGACGTGTTTTTTATTATTGGTAGTTATCCTGAGGTGCCAGGTTACAGCACGACGTGTTTGGGGCTTGGTCTTGCTGGGTGTGTTACTATGAATACTCAAACAGGAGAGTTTCAAGGAATTACCGCTGGTTTGGGATTGTATACAGCGGCGACGCCATTTGTCGGGTTATGGGGGCAAGTACAGGTGGGGGCGACAGGTTTTGATAGCTTCAGCTCGCCCCACGGCAATTTCAATCTTGCAGGGGGAGGAGTTGCAGGATTGACATTTGGGTTTGAGCTAGATTGGTTATTTGAAGGGCAGAAATGGGAGCCTTATTCGAGATTTTAAACTATATTGGAACTGTGAGGAATAGCTGAAGTGATGTTTGAAAGAAAAATTCGATTTGCGGTTTTAATCGACTATTTAACCTTGGGTTTCTTTCATGCAAGCTATGCATTTGTTTTGGCTCCTGAAGTTTGCTTGAAGGTTTCAGGTGCGGGATATTGCGGTATCACTCGCCTTGTCGACGAGCATGGATTGGTTTTTAGTTTTGGTGCTTATTCAATTCAAGTCATTTTCTTTATTTTGGTGAGGATGATTAGCGGCCATTCGACTCTTGGAGAGATAGTATTAGAGATGTCTTTGAAGAAGCAAAGGACAGGTGTGGAGCCTACTATTTTGTATACTCTAGTTTTGCCAGCAGCAGTCTTTACAAATATCTTTAGATGGTTATTGCGATCTAAATCGCTGCATCAATTGGGCTTGTTTGATCGGGTGTTTGGTGTGCAATATTCCTTACCTTCTAAGTGAGGCTATGTGGCGAGTACAGGGCTTATGTTGGGCGCGCTCGTGCGGAAGTTCCGGTATCTGGGGACAGTTTTTTATGTCAACTTATGCGCCACGGATTACGGTGGATTACGGTGACAGTTTACTTAATTTCAATGACATGTTGATGGCACGAATGGCAAGATTGATGGTTCCTAGCTACGCCCATCACATTACCCAGCGGGGTAGAGGACGAACGCTTGAGGCAATTCGGGCTGGGTAGAGACGTGCAGCCAAGGAAATCGGAGGGGGCTAGGCGTGAACAGAAATAATTATATACTGTTCCTAGATACCGCCCCCAGATACCTAGGAACTAAGGGGGGTGGTGCTTTCGCAGAAAAAACTGAATTTTGTGATCACGAAGCTATTGCATCGGTGCTAATGATGGCGCAGATTTGCGACACAGGGCCAAATCAAACACGAGTATGGTATTATGAAAGTACAAGAAAAAAGAGCTCAAATGGGGACATTTAAAGCCGCTGGGCCGCGACCTGACGGCAGCGCGGCGGGCTTATCGCTTGCACGCAAATATTATAAAGACCCGGAGATATATGCGCGGGAAGTCGATAATATCATTTTGAACTGTTGGATTTTCGCGGGACATGTTTCACAAATTCCGAACGTTGGCGATTATTTCCTGTTCAATCTGCTTGATGAAAGCGCAATTGTGGTGCGGACCAAGGATGGGTCGGTACGGGCTTATTTTAACGTCTGTCGCCACAGAGGCTCGCATATCTGCAAAGAAAACAGTGGCAATGTGAAGCGCTTTTTGTGCCCTTATCACGCATGGACTTATGAATTGGATGGCTCGTTATTTGCCGCCCGCGGCATGCCTGAGGACTTCGACAGCAGCAATATCAGGCTGCATGATTGCGCCATTGATTTTATTGACGGCATGATCTTCATAAATTTCGGGGACAACCCAACATCCCTTGAAAATGCGAAGCGTGACCTAGCAGACCCAATGTCCATGTATGACTTTGGTGCCATGAAAGTTGCTGCACATAAAAATTATCAGATCGCTGGAAACTGGAAAGCCACCCTGGAGAATTATCAGGAATGCTACCACTGTGCGCCGTCCCACCCTGAATATTCGCAAATGCACACCCTTAAGGTCGACCCGGAAAAGTTCGATGAATTGCAGGGGGCGATGATGGAAAGCATGCCAGCGTGTAATCTCAAGCATTACGAAGTGGACAAACAGTTTGATGCGCAGGACCCGGGGCAGGAACAGTATGCCTATAGCCGTTATGCACTGTTTGAAAATTACAAAACGGGCAGTCGGGATGGCAAACCCGTCGCGCCATTATTGGGCCAGATAAAGGGCTATGATCATGGGGCGTCAGATATCAGTGTCGGCCCGCTCACCTATATGCTGGCCTATAATGACCATGTGGTGGTTTATGTCTTTACACCGACGGGGCATGAAACATCAGCCTGTGATATTTATTGGCTGGTGCGCGGCGATGCAGTGGAAGGCAAGGACTATGATGTCGATCGACTGACGTGGCTGTGGGACGTGACCACTCAGGCGGACGAACGGATTATTGTGGATAATCAAAAAGGCATAAATAGCGTTAAATACGAACCGGGGCCTTTATCTAATATGGAATATCTGGTCGATAAATTTATCCGCTGGTATTTGAAGGAGCTGGATGTGTAAGGGTTTTTGAAGGTCGGCACACTGAATCTCTGTGCCATTGTTCTACACTGCGGGCCGTCAGTTTTTCCTGACGGCCTTGCTTTATGGTGGGGACGTGATCTAGTCTGGGGATTGATGATTTGTGATCACATTGCCGGACGGGCTTAAACCCTGATGGTTTTAGGGGGGCAATCGGCATGGATGTCTATTCACTGACCATTGCGGCAAGTATTTTGATATTTTTTATCATTGGCAACTATGCTGGCCGCAGCGTCAAAAAGCTGGACGACTATTATGTAGCGGGCAGGCGCGCTCCGACGTTGCTGATTGTCGGCACGCTGGTCGCTAGTCTTTTCAGCACGTCCATGTTTTTAGGCGAAACGGGCTTCACCTATGCGGGCCAGTTGGGACCATATATTCTTTTTCCGGGCATTGCGGTCATCGGCTATGTCTATGGGGCGTTGCTGTTTGGGGTGTACCTGCGGCGCAGCCGTGCCCCGACGGTCGCCGATTTTTTCGGCCAGCGGTTTAACAGCCACCGGGTGCAACAAGCCGCCGGGGTGACCATCATTGTGGGTCTGGGTGGATATCTACTGGTGGTGACCCAAGGCGCGGCAATTTTATTATCAGATTTAACAGGTCTTAGTTATGTCCAAGGCCTGATTGTGGCGTGGTTTAGCTACACCATTTTTACAATGTATTCCGGGTCGAAAGGGGTCATTTTAACCGATACCTTGATGTTCTTATTGTTTACGGCCGCGACTGTTTTATTCGTTTTCTACGTTATCGGCGATTTTGGCGGACTGGCGAACGCTGTTGAGGGCATGACCCGGATTGATGGCAAGCCAGGTATCGCATCGTGGCACGGAATTGTCGGTCCCGGGACGGAATGGCCAACGGCGATGGACTATTTGATCTGGGCGGTGGTGATTGATCTGTCATGGGGCATCGTTTATGCGGTGGGGCCGTGGCAAGCCAGTCGGCATTTGATGGCACGTGACGAACATGTTGTGGTTCGTGCGGCCATATATACCTGCGTTATTGTTTTGCTGATGCAAATCCTGATTTATGGCATTGGCGGGTTGATCAATATCGCCAATCCGAATATTTCGCCTGTTGAAACGGTCATGATTTGGGGCGCGAAGAACTTGGTCCCCAGCTTTTTGGGGGCATTATTGTTGGCGGGCATCATGGCGGCGGCATTGTCTTCCGCGTCGACTTTTCTGTCGCTGGTGGGCTTTAGTGTCAGCAATGATATTATTGAGCGGGAAAAGGAATTAAGCCTGCGTGCCACGCGCTTTGTCATGATGGGTGTGGGCGTCATCGTCCTTATGGCGAGCTTTGTATTCCCGCCCAATGTCTTTTGGCTAATGATTTTTATCGGAACGGTGTTTGCGTCTTCGTGGGGACCGGTGGCGTTGATGAGTATCTGGAGCAAGCGCATCACTAAATCCGCCGCGTTCTGGGGCATTGTGACAGGTTTTGCATTTAATGTGGTGCCCTCGGCGCTGGTTTATATGGGCTTGATTGACCTCCCCAGCTATTCAGACCCTGTGATTATTGGTGCCGTAGCGAGCATCGCGACCATCATCATCGTCTCAGCCATGGGCAAGGTCAGCCGAGAAGAGGCCGTCTACCGTATGCGCCTGCACCGTACCCCGGCGGTTGATTGGGACAGCGCTAAAACCAAAGTGACACTTTTTGCCCCCGCGTTGCTGTTTATCTTTGGCTGTTTGATGCCCTTTGCCATGGTGAATTTTTATGTCGTTCCCTATCAAGCAGGGACCGGCGCCTTGTTGCCGGATGGGTCAATTAATTGGTTCACAGGCGAGGCATTTTTGGCCGTATCGTGGGCGGCGGTCTATATCCCATTGGCGCTGATTTCCGCTTACATGGTGCGCCGGATGTATAGCCCTGAAAGGGCCGCTGACATCATCGTATCTAGCAAGAGGACAGCGTCATGACGGATGCTCAATTTGATGTGATTGTGATTGGAGCTGGACACAACGGCCTGACAACAGCCAATTATCTGGCCATGGGCGGGCTGAAGGTCTGCGTGCTGGAAAGTCGTCATATTGTCGGCGGGGCCGCAGTGACCGAAGAATTTTACCCGGGCTTTCGTAATTCCATCGCGTCTTATGTGGTCAGCCTGCTGCGGCCAGAGGTGGTGAAAGAATTGGAACTGGAAAAATATGGCTACCAGCCCATGCTTTTGGCCAATTCCTTCTATCCTGATCTGAACGGCGAATATCTGCTGCTGGGCGATGATGAAGAGCACAATAAGAAGCAGTATGAAAAGTTTTCACCAACAGATTACGCGGCCTCTAAAGCCTTTCACGACCTCGTCGACAAGGTGGGGGATATTATTTCCAGTCAATGGCTGAAAGAGCCGCCGAAAATCTATGGCGGGGGCCTTGGGGATGTGTTGCACAGCCTTAAAATGGGCATGGATATCTATAAGCTTGATGATGAAACCAGACACCGTCTGGTGCAGTTTTTCATCGGCGCGCCAGATACCATAATCGAGCGCTGGTTCGACAGCGATAAAATTAAAGCCAAGATGGCCAGCAGTTGTTTGCCCGCCAATTACACGTCCCTGCATCAGCCAGGCAGTAGCTTGGCCATGTTGCATCATGCTGTGGGTGAAATTAATGGCGAAAAAGGCGCATGGGGTATTGTCAAAGGCGGCATGGGGGCCATTACCCAAGCCATGGCAGCCTCGGCCGAAGTCAAAGGCGTTGTCATTCGCACGGACGCCCCCGTTGCGAGGATTCTGACAAAGGAGGGTGCGGCAAGTGGTGTGCGGCTGGAAAGCGGTGAAGAGGTCAGTGCCAAGATTATTGCCGCAAATACTGATCCCAAGCGGACTTTTTTGACGCTATTGGGGAAAGAGCATCTGCCAAAATCATTCGCCGCAGACATCAAGGTGCTGCGTCAAGAATCTGCATCGCTGCGGATGAATTTAGCCTTGTCGGACCTGCCGGATTTTGCATGTTTGCCCGGTAAAACGATCGGCGCGCATCATCGCAGCAGCATCACCTTCATCGAAGACAAAGATCATGTGGAACGCGCCTATCGGTCGTCGCGGGCCGGGATTCCGGCTGACCCTCCTATTATAGAGGCCATCATTCCATCAACCTTTGATGACAGCTTGACCGATCAGCCCGGCACCCATGTGATGAGCTTGCTTTGCAAATATAATCCATTTGATCTGGCTTATGGTAAAAACTGGGATGATGAAAAAGACAATACGGCAAACAATATCATGACCCATGTCAGCCGTTATATCACCAATCTCTCGGACATATTGGTCGGCTATCAGTGTTTAACACCGCTGGATCTAGAGCGCATGTTCGGGATGACGCGCGGTGATATTTGTCATGGCCGGTTAGAGCCTGATCAAATGTTCAGTATGCGGCCACACCCAGATGCAGCGCAATATGCGACGCCCCTGAAGGGGCTTTATCTGTGTGGTTCCGGCACGCACCCCGGCGGCGGCGTCACTGGGGCACCAGGCCGCAATGCCGCCAAGCGTATTCTGAAAGACATGAAAAAGTTTAGGTAATATGACCCCGCCCATCGACCCACATCACAACCCCGCCCTCGAAGGTAGCCCGCTGGTCGGCTATTTGAAATTTGCTGTTCCATCGGTGGTGGGCTTGGTGGTTTTGTCGGCGGCACCTATTATTGATGGGTTGTTCATTGCCAATTATGTGGGGGTTGAGGCGCTGGCGGCGGTGAACCTGATCATCCCTTTTTATGCTGTGGTCTTTGGCATGGCCTATATGGTCGCCATTGGCGGGTCTGTTACGGCGGGAAAATATATAGGCGAGGACAATAAGCAAGGCGCCAACGATATCTTTTCCAAGGCGGTGATTTTCTTGCTGTTATATAGTTTGGTGATCTTGGTCGGCGGCGTTTTTGCTAGCGAATTTTTATTTTCTGCCTTGGGCGCGGGTCCTAACCTTTACCCATTGATGGGGGAATATTTCGGCACATTGGTGTGGTTTTTCCCGATTCAGATATTGGGCGTGACTTATTATTATTATGTAAGAATTTCCGGCTTTCCGGCCCTCGTATCCGTCGCCATTGTTTTGGGGGTGGTGACAAACCTGGCACTAAACTATCTGCTGATCGCGGTGCTGCAATGGGGTCTGCAAGGGGCCGCTGTCGCCACGGGCATCTCGGCGACGGTTATGCTTGTGGTGACACTGGCCTATAAATTATCGGAAAAGGCGTGGCTCAAACTTGCGTTTGTTCAATCCAATTGGAAGGAGTTGGCCTTTGCCGCCTATAATGGCTTTTCAGACCTGATTGATGAAATCTCAGGCGGCGTGGTTGCGCTGATATTAAATTTGATCATCATCGCCAGTTTCGGGGACTTGGGAATCGCGGCATTCAGCGTGGTCAGCTACAGCTTGGTGGTTGGATTTTTGTTTTTCTTTGGCCTTTCCGAAGCCCTACAGGCCGTGTGCAGCCAGTGTTTCGGTGCGCAGGATGTGCGGAGGCTGAAGCAGTTTCTGCGCGTCACCCTTGGCACGATGACGGTTTTTGCTGCTATTTTTTCGGCCAGTTTGTTGTTGTTTGGCGATGTATTTATTGGCTTTTTTATTGATGCGGGGGAGAGAAACCTCGTCCAAATGTCCAACGACTTCATCGCGATCCTGTGGCCTATTTTTGTCTTTAACGGCTTCAATGTAACGGTGGCGGCTTATTTGACATCGGTTCACCAACCAACAGCATCAGCAGGGTTGGCGGTTGTGCGGGCGTTGATTTTTCCTTTGGGTCTGCTTTATATCATCACCGAATATTTTCCTGAAATCCCTTTCTTGTTCGCTATTGTGGTCGGGGAAATCCTCGCCGCAGGCATCGCTTTTGCACTTTTGGTCAATTATAGGCCGAGCCGTGTATTGGCAAAAGCGCGGTTTTAGGGACCCGTTCAGAGGGGGTGTTATAGTTGCTTGTATTTCATGATCAGGCTGCCTATGTTTGTGATCACAAAAATAAAACAAGGGGGAGGTATTTGTGCCTGAAATTAGTATCCAGAAAAATTGCGCGTCATTAACCGACTTGGTCGCGTGTGATAGCTTCGGCACTCCGGTCGGAGACTTGCCAAAGCAAAGTGATAGCGGCTTTTGGCAGCAGGACAATATGGTGGCGGGGACGTGGGAATGTGAACCCGGCAAGATGAAACTTGATTTGGACTTGATGGAGTTTTGCCATCTGTTAAAGGGACATTGGATTTTGACCTCCGAATCGGGCAAGGTGACAGAGGTTAAAGCAGGCGACAGTTGGATTTTTCCGCGGGGTTGGAAGGGCGACGCCGAAGTGGTGGAAACCGTGCGCAAGGTTTATTTCATCATTAGCTAGGTTTCGATAACCAAGGGAACACCAGATGGCGGAACAAGAAGAACAAGATAAGCCGCACGCCACTGTCGAACATCACCGCACTATTTTTGATAGCTGGCGATCGATGTCGCTATCGCTCTATATGGCACTTCTGGGCTATGGGGTCAGTGTTGGGGTCCCGGTTATCAGTTCGGCCTGGGTATCCCAGCTTGGTTTTTCCGAGGTTGATGTGGGCCGCGTGGCCGGCGCCGATCTTGGCGGACTGTTGGTTGGCTCGATTATCACATCGTTTCTGATTCAACGCATGAGCCGCCGCACCATTGCCCTTCTGGGGATAGTCTTGGCGGTCACAGCCAATGCGCTTTGCATGGTCTTTGTCGATTACGACACGGTCTTATGGCTGCGCCTGTTGGCGGGGACTGGCAGCGGTATTTATACGGCGATTGCCATTGCCAATCTTGGCGCTACATCAAGACCCGCGCGGGCCTTCAATATATTATTGTTCTTATTCGCCTTTACGCAGGCCGCGGAAATGCAGGTGCTGCCATTACTCTCAATGAACGGGATTTATCTCTTTTTTATTGGCGGCTATATGCTCAGCGTCTTTTTTCTGCGCTGGATGCCATCCCATGCGGTCCGTGATCTGCCGGACGTGGAGCTTGATGTAACAGACCCCTCCGGAGGGCATCGTCATGTCCATAAATTGATCCCCAGCTATGTGCCGTGGCTTTGTCTATGCGCGATTTTTGTCAGCTATATCAGCATCGGGGCCTATTGGACTTATATCGAACTGGCCAGTTTAAGTTCTGGCGTGGACCCGGAATGGATTAATAAGGCCTTGGTCTGGGGGAGTATTTTCAGCGTGCTTGGTGCGCTGGTGGCAACGCGGATTAGCAATCGCCTCGGCATGTCCAGGCCTTTAATGGTGGCGCTATTGGCGATGGCCGGGGTGGTGGGTATGTTGACAGGCACGATTGAGAATTACCACTTGTTTGCGAGCATCTGCTTGTTCAATTTCCTGTGGTTGTTCATTGATGTCTATCAAATGGGGTCCATGTCTGTTTTTGACCCAACGGGTAAATTTGTATCCTTGGTTCCGGGCGCACAGGGTATAGGGCAGATTGCTGGGCCAAATATTGCGGCGAGTATACTGGGATTCGAATTGGGGTATGATGGGGTGTTCATCATGTGCGCCAGCGCGACACTTACAGCTATGCTTATATATGGTGTGATGTATCTGCGCCTGAAAAGCAGCATACCCGCGCTTGCGGATGCGTCTTAAAGGGTTGGAGGGTGGTTTACTTGCTAAAGTCGATCATAATCCGCTCCATCCCATCCTGAATATCGACCTGAATGGCTTTACGGAGGCCCGCTTCGTCCTTATTTTTCAACGCATCAATGACCTTTAAATGCTGATCAACCTTATAGGACGTTCCAAGGCGGCCAGTGATCATGCGCATGAACGGGCCAAATTGCAGCCAGAGGCTTTCGACCAGGCGCAGCAGGATGGGGCTTTCGCCTGCGCGGTACAGCGTGAAATGAAATTCCCAGTTTTTAAGGCCATATTTATCCGGGTCGCCGCGATTGATGGCATCTTCCAGCTCATCATCAATGCGCTTCATTTCGTGGATCATGGCTGTGTCTGCATGCTTAAGGGCACGGGCGGCAATTTCCGGCTCCAGCAGCGACCTCGCGGTCCAGATTTCGTCCAATCGTTCTTTGGTCATCCGCGCCACAGACAGCCGACGTGTGCTCTGCATTTCAAGCGCGCCAAGGGCGACAAGTCGGCGAACCGCTTCTCGGACTGGCATGGGGCTACAACCCAATCCTTCCGCCAGCCCGCGGATCGTCAAAACTTTGCCCGGTTCAAAGCTGCCCGTGATGATCGCGTCATAAAGGGCTTTGTAGGTTTCTTCGTGGGCGATGACCCGGTTTGGAATATCCAGTTTTTTTGGCGCGGTTCTGGGCAAAGCTAATGTGAACTCCGTAAGTAGAGCGAAAAGGAAAACGTGTTTTATGGAATGCTAAGAATAGATATGCACCCTTGTCCCCTCGCGCTCTTGATTTCATAACCATTAATGAGTAAGGCTGTGATCACATATTGAGGCACTCAGATCACTCTTACCACGGAAAATTCGAATGTTGAAGATATTGATTGTCGATGGCAACGTCAAAGAGGCGCGGGATAGTATCTCGGCCGCGGGTATGTTAACCCAGTGGCAATTATATAAAAATGTGCTGGAGACACTGGCAGACGATCTGGTCTGCACGGTGGTTTACCCAGCTGACGCTGACGCCCCCCTGCCAACAGCGGATGAATTGGCGGGTTTTGATGGCATCGTGTGGACTGGCTCGGCCCTTAATATTTATGACCGTGGCCCCGCTATTGACCGACAAATTGAATTTATGCGTTTGTGCCAAGGCGAAGACACCCGCATGTTCGGCAGTTGCTGGGGTTTGCAAGTGGCTGTAGTTGCATCGGGCGGAGAGGTCGGGGCCAACATAAAAGGTCGCGAGATTGGCATTGCGCGCGATATCGGCTTGACCGACCAAGGGCGTAAACATCCCCTTTACCAAGGTAAGGCATCTTGTTTCGATGCGGTGGCTATTCATCTGGACCACACGGTGCAACTGCCCGAGGGCACGAAAGTTTTGGCTGGTAATGATTTAAGTCAGGTTCAGGCCGTCGAAATCACCCGTGGAAAATCGATATTTTGGGGTGTGCAATATCATCCAGAATTTGATTTGGAATATATCTCGGCTCTTATTCGCCGCTATGGCGAGACCCTTGTGAAAGAAGGATTTCGCCACGATGTGGGCGGAATTGAAAAATGGGCGCAGGATTTGTCCGCTGCCCAACATGAAGATGCCGATCATGATCTTCGCCAAGAATATGCGCTTGGTGCGGATGTGCTGGATCCGCGCAACCGTTTGTTAGAGCTCGCCAACTGGCTCCAGTTTTTGCGCGACGGGCGTTAAAAAAATCACACTTATGATTTGAAATTCGGTGGGTTTATATGATCAGGCCTCTTTACTTGACTTGATAGGTGGGGAAGGCTTAACCTCAGCTTGTGATCACAAAGGGGGCTTTGCCACCACATAATGATGCTCGGACGATGGTTTTTTAAATCGGGTATTGGCTGGCTGGCAAACCGCGTACATAATGGGGCTAATGGCTATTAATATTGAGCGAGCATTGGATATGACAAAGGCACCCGCCTTTACACGTCAGCACGCTGCGAAATACTTGCAGCGTGGTTTCAAGGCGTTGCTCGCGCGCGACCTCCAAGAAGCCAGTGGATGCGCGCAGTTGGTTCTTAAATATATGCCCGAATTGGCAGAGGCTCATTTTCTTGTTGGATTGATCGCTCTTGATACATCTGATTGGGCGGCTGCGCGCAAGGCTTTTTCATCTGTTGTCAACGTGGACAAGACGCACGCCGCAGCATGGGCGCAGCTTGCCCGTGTATTGGTGATGACCGGGGATTATAATGGCGCTGATAAGGCGCTGGCAAAGGCCGTTAAGCTTGGCTCTGATGATCCCCTTGTCTTGGATGTCATCGGCACGGTGTATACCCTGATCGGCGACCAGGATGCGGCGCTTGAATATTTTGACCGGGCCTGCGCCGGCGCAGACAGCCCCGTATTCCATTTGAATCGTGCGAAGTGTCTTGTGTTTCATGGTGACTTTAATATTGCCCGCGACGCCCTAGAAAAGGTGTTAAGCTTGCAACCGCAGAATACGCAGGCGCACTGGATACTGTCGCGCTTGCAAAAAGCCACGGATCTGGATCATGTGAACAACATGTTGGACTTGGTTGAAAAGTTTCAAAAGGATTCGCCACCCACTGCCTATCTCTATTATGGCTTGGGCAAAGAATACGAAGATATGGAAATGTGGCCAGAGGCGTTTCAGGCCTACCAGTCAGGTGGCCGGGTGCGGCGCGCGCAGGTCAATTATAGCGAAGCAGACGAGATTGAGACGTTTAAGGCGTTTGAAGAAACCTTCACGCAGGAATGGTTGGCGAATGCGGGCGATGGGTATGATACCCAGTCGCCCATTTTTATTATTGGCCAGCCGCGCACGGGAACAACGCTTGTTGAGCGCATCATCACCGCTAGAGACGATGTTTTTTCGGCGGGGGAATTACAGCAATTTGGCATGGCCGTAAAGCGGATGAGCGGTGCCGCATCCTCAGGCATGATTTCCGCCGATGCGGTTCGCGCGGCCGGGGGCATTGATTTAGCAGAGCTCGGCCAAGCCTATATGGATACAACGCGTGTGCGTCGATCAAACTTGGCGCATTTTGTCGATAAACTTCCGGTGAATTATTTGTATACGCCCCTGATTGCAGCGGCTTTACCGGGGGCAAAAATTATCCATGTGACCAGAGACGCTATGGATAGCTGTTTTTCCAGCTTTAAACAGTTTTTTGCGGACGCCTATTTCCATTCCTATGATCAGGGGGAAATGGCGCGTCATCATGTGCGTTACCGCAAATTGATGGATCATTATCGCAGTGTGCTCGGGGATCGCATGATTGATGTCGCGTATGAAGACGTGGTCGCTGACACGGAAGGTCAAGCACGCAGATTAATTGATTTTTTGGAATTGAGTTGGCAAGATGCCAGTCTCGAATTTCATAAACAGAAGACTGCCGTCACCACCGCCAGTGCCGCGCAGGTTAGAGAAAAGGCGCATAGTCGCTCGGTGGGGAAATGGCGCCGGTTTGAAAACGAGTTGGCACCTATGACGAAGATTTTATCAAGGGCAGGAATGCTGAATATCTAGTTGATACAGTTGACGCAAATTAACCGGGCGGAAATCGTCCACAGTTTAAACTAAAATGTAGGCTCGAAAGGGGAGGACATTATGAAGACCAATAAAAGAACATTACTGCTTTCAGGGGTGTCGGCAGTTGCCGTGCTTCTGAGCGGCGGTGCCGTTTTTGCCCAAGATAATAGTAGGGGCAGCACCATCGAAGAGGTTCTTGTAACCGCAACCAAACGCCAAGAGCGCGTTCTGGATGTGCCTGTCGCTATTACGGCATATACATCTGAATTTGCGGAGCGGATGAATATTGATAACTCAAAGGACCTGATTAAATTCACGCCGGGCATGGCGGGTGATAGTCAGGATAGCTTTGTTGATTATGTGAATATTCGCGGGATTTCGACCAATGATTTCGGTAATGGCGGCGACCCTTCGGTTGGCTTCTTTAAGAATGGCCTGTATCAGGGGCGCACAGGGTCTGCGACAACGTCGATTTATGACATTGAGCGTGCAGAGGTTCTGCGTGGACCCCAGGGCTTCTTGTTTGGTCGCAACGCAATTTCCGGTGCCATTAGTGTGCACACGGCGCGCCCAGATTTTGATGATACATCTTATCGAATCTCTGGCGGCGCGGGCGAGCGTGGTATTTTAGAGGGGCAAGCTATGGCGAACTTCGCGATGGCTGAAGATGTTGCTCTTCGTGTTGCACTGTATCGAAGCAAGGAAGATGGCTATATTACCAACACCGTTTATCCTGATGCTGAGCCATTATATGGACATAACAAAAAAGCGGGCCGTATCAGTTTGGCGATTCGTCGTGACAACTGGGACATGTTTATGGTCGGCGAGGCTGAAAACAAGATGGGTAGCGGCACGGCCTACCGCGCAGTGGATGTGGATGGCTCTTTTGCTCTCCTCAGTGAAGTTGCCGGTTTTGATGTGGCGCCCAACGCTGATCCCCGCACAATCAGTTCGGATATGGGGCTTGGTAATGACGATCACGCCAAAATCTATTCTGTATCCAATGAGTTAAATGTCGAGTTTGGCATGTTCAACCTGCTTTCGCTGACGGGCTATAAGGAACATTCATATAGCTATGCGGAAGACTATGATGGCATGGCAATTTCCTTCTATGACTATGCACAGGATCAGAAGGGCGACTATTTCGAGCAGGAATTGCGGGCAACATCCAATTCCGAAGGTCCTCTGAGTTGGTATGTGGGCGGGTCGTATTTCAAGGAGAATATCGACACCACATTTAGAAACCACTCCAATGAAGACATTCTTTGTGGGGCTTATTACTATTCCTATTACGGCACCAGCACCTGCGAACAACTTTATGACTATTGGGGCTATCCTGGCTTTGCCACATCTGAGGAAGGCTTGATTGAAAGCAACCGCATCGTTGGTGAATATCATGGTTGGGGTGCATATGCGGACCTGACATATCAGTTTGCTGATAATTTTGATATGAGCTTCGGCGCGCGCTACAGCTCGAATACCAAAGACTTCGGCATTCATATCCTGCCAGTCACATCCAGTGAACTTGGGCCATGGTATAATTTTGGTGCTGTGTCACAGGGCTTCTTGCGTGACGAGCGGACATGGGAAAATCTTTCCCCACGCATGATCGCGCGTTATCGCCCAAGTGATCAGACGATGATCTATGCCAGTGTGACGAAGGGTTGGAAGTCCGGTGGTTATAATAGCTTTGGCTATTTGGGTGAAAAAGATGACAATTCTGTTGTCCTGCCGGGTGGCACGCCAGATCCGTTTGAGCCAGAAGTGGTTTGGTCATACGAACTGGGTATGAAGGGAACAAATGCTGCCAAAACCATCCGCTATGATGTTGTGAGCTACTATTACCAATACCGTGATATGCAGCTTAACTACTGGGATGCGGGCACCAAGGTCGATAATATTGGTAAAGTGAAATCATGGGGTCTAGAAGGCAGCCTTCAAGCTGTGCTGAGCGACAACATGGATCTGCTTTTCTCTGGTTCTTATAACCATAATAAAGTCAGCGAATCTGAGTTTATCGAGGCTGGAAGTACCGGTAATCGTCTGCCAGGAGCGCCTAAACTTAAAGCGTCCGGTATGATCAACTATCATACGCGTATTACGGAAACAGGCGAGCTGAACGCATCAGCGGACTTCTCAGCTCAATCCAGCTACTTTAGTGCCGGCCTTGCTAACCAAGTAGAAGCTAAACTGAATGGCTATTCCGACGTCTCGCTTCGTTTGGGTTACCAAGATGATGCAGGTTGGTCGGTGACGGCCTATGTCGAGAATGTGTTCGATTCCGTTTATTGGGATGGTGGTTACGAGGGTGAAAATCCTCTGACGGCCGTTATTTTCGGCGTCAGTCGCCCTCGGACAGTCGGTATGCGGTTTAGCTATGACTTCGGTCAATAAGAAGCAAAATCCATAGAGTTAAAATGGGAGCCTTCGGGCTCCCATTTTCTTTTCTGTTAAACTCGTCCACTCTAAACTGATACAATTTACCTAAATGTGGGACTTGACTGATCGGAGTAGACAATCTACTTATTTGTGATCACAAATTGAGGGCATCATGACACCAGCACAAGAAAATAAAACGATTGAGCAATGGCTAAACGACAAAGGCGTTGTTGACGTCGAGGTTATAGTGAGTGACTTCGCCGGCATTAGCCGCGGCAAGAAACTGCCAGTTCGAAAATTTATAAACTCGCTCGATCCGAATGATTTGCGGATGCCGGATGCCATGTTCGGCATTACCGTGGACTGCGATTTTATCGGAAACGAATTTATCACCGAGCTTGAAACAGACGTCTATATGATTCCAGACCCCAATAGTGGGGGGCTGTTGCCATGGTGCAGCAATCCGACAGCTTATTTTATTTGCGATGTGATTCGCCAAGACGGCACTCCGCTGGACATGTCACCCCGTCAGGTTCTGAAAAATGTTATCCAACTTTTTGCGAATAAGGGTTGGCAGCCCATCATCGCGCCAGAGTTTGAATTTACGCTGTTTACCAAAGAAGACGATGACAAGCCGACTGTCGCACAGCCACCGCGGGGGCGCTCGGGTCGTCTGACCACGGATAAGGGCGTGTTGTCAGTAGATGGTATCTCTGAATTTGGCCCGCTGTTTGACGATGTGCAACGGTATTGCGAATCGATGAATTTGCCGGTGGAAGCGCTGATTCAAGAAGCTGGGGTTGGTCAGTTTGAATTTAATGTCGAGCATGGCATGCCGCTCACTGTTGCGGATACAGCGTTTCAGTTTAAGCGCATGATGAAATGGGCCGCCATTGAGCATGACCATTACGCCAGCTTTATGGCCAAGCCATACCCGGACGATTTCGGCAATGCTATGCATATTCATCAAAGCGTCGTGGATATTGAAACGGGCCTGAATGTATTTGCGGACGAAGATAATGAGGATACACCCCTGTTCCATTCCTACATCGCGGGCCTACAGAAATATACCAGCTCTGCCATGTTGTTTTTTGCGCCATATTCCAATTCATACCTGCGTTTAGCAGCCAGTCTCAGTTCCCCTGTGAATACCCATTGGGGCCGGGAAAACCGGTCTGTTGGCTTGCGGGTTCCAGCCGGTGGCCGTGAAGCTCGGCGCGTTGAAAATCGCATCCTCGGCTCGGACGTCAATCCCTATCTGGCTATTGCCGGGTCACTTTTATGTGGTTATTTGGGCATGGTTGAGGGGCTGAAGCCATCAGAGCCAGTGACGACCTCGGCTTATGGTCTGACCACGAACAGTTTGCCACAGCATATTTACGCCAGCGTGGAAGCGTTAGAGAATTGGGCTGAGATACGAGAGCTGCTGGGCGAAGAATTTATCACAACCTATCTGGATGTGAAAAAGGCTGAAATGAAGGCGCGTGCTCAGGTGTTATCACCATGGGATACTGAATATCTGCTGACCAACGTCTGAGTGCGCCTAAAGGGGCATTGATCGGACTTTTTGGGTGCCGGGGCGTGCATGGCTGAATAAGCTTTGGGATATTTTGATGAACGCCCAATTTTTCGGGAAAGGGATAAGACATGAAAAATTTTAACAGAAATACAGAACAATGGCAGCAACTGGATGCTGCCCATCACATTCATCCCTTTTCTGATGCAGCCGCGCTGAACGCCAAGGGTAGCCGCATAATTACCCGGGCTGAAGGGTCTTATATCTATGATTCCGAAGGCAATAAAATCCTTGATGGCATGGCGGGCCTTTGGTGCGTGAATGTGGGCTATGGTCGGCGCGAATTGATCGATGCGGCCACCAAGCAGATGAGTGAATTGCCCTATTATAATACGTTCTTTCAGACTGCAAATCCGCCGCAAATTGAATTGGGACGCTTGCTGTCAGAAGTGACGCCGGATGGCTTTGACCACTTTTTTTATTCCGGATCAGGGTCCGAAGCCAATGACACAGTGGTACGTTTGGTCCGCCATTATTGGGAGGTCAAAGGCGAACCGAGCAAAAAGACAATCATCAGTCGCCACAATGCCTACCATGGCAGCACCATGGTGGGGACCAGCCTTGGCGGCATGAAATATATGCATGATATGGGCGGGTCGTTATTGCCCGGCTTTGAACATATCAACCAACCATTCTGGTATACAGAGGGTGGCGACCTCAGCCGCGAAGACTTTGGTTTGGCGCGCGCGCGGGAGCTGGAGGAAAAAATCAATGAGGTCGGCGCAGATAACGTGGCGGCCTTTATTGGCGAGCCGATCCAAGGTGCGGGCGGCGTGATTGTGCCGCCAGAGAGCTATTGGCCGGAAATTCAGCGGATCTGCGATAAATACGATATCTTGTTGCTTGCAGACGAAGTGATCTGCGGCTTTGGACGTACCGGCAACTGGTTTGGCTCAGACACGATGGGGATCAAACCAGACGTGATTACCATGGCCAAGGGGTTGTCATCCGGCTATCTGCCGATCTCCGCTGTTGGGTTGCATGACCGTGTGGCCAAGGTGTTGATCGAAGGCGGCGAGATCAATCATGGTTATACCTATTCCGGCCATCCGGTATCCTGTGCCGTGGCGATCGCCAATATCAACTATATTCGCGACCACGGGATTGTTGACCAGGTCAGGGATGTGACCGGGCCTTATCTGCAGGCGTCCTTTGCGGCGCTGGCCGAACGTCATCCTCTGGTGGGCGAAGCCCGTGGCTGTGGCCTGATGGGTGCCCTTCAATTGGTTAAGGATAAGGAGAGCCGAACACTTTTCCCCGCTGAGCAGGGTGTGGCGGGCATTTGCCGGACGCATTGTTTTGAAAATAACCTGATCATGCGTGCGGTTGACCAATCGATGATTGTCAGCCCGCCCCTGACGATTAGTAAGGGCGAGATTGACGAGCTTGTGGAAAAGGCTGAAATGTGCCTGGATCTCACGGCTAAAGATATCGACCTGATATAACTAAAATTGGCGCAATTATAAGGGCTTTAAGGGCGATATAGCTCTTGAAAGCGGGCGTGTTTTTACGCCATAGTTATGTGATCACAAATGACATGGGTTTAGACCAGAGTTAGGGCCAAAGTTTAAGAATGGAAGGCAGTATGACCAAAGCAATTGACGGCTTGTCATATTACAGGGCAACACTGAATGACACCACGCAATATCCCCAACTAAAGGGTGAGGAGATTGCGGATGTTTGCGTTGTCGGCGGTGGCTTTACTGGCGTATCGACGGCACTGAATCTGTCCGCCAAGGGCTATAAGGTGGTCCTGCTGGAATCCCACACCATTGGCTGGGGTGCATCGGGGCGCAATGGGGGACAGCTCATCCGCGGGCTGAGTGGCGAATCGGCCCTGCGTAAAACCCATGGTGCGGGGGTTGATGAGCTGATTAATCGCCTCTGCTGGCGCGGTAATGACATCGTCAAAGAAAACGTCAAAAAATACAATATCGATTGCGATCTTAAGCAAGGTTATATGGAATGCGCGTTTAAGGATCGTCAAATGCGCGATCTGGAGGCCGCAGTTGAATATTATTCGACCCTCGGCAAGGGTGATCATTTTCGCATGATCAGTGCCCAAGACATGCGCGAATATATCGGTACCGATGTTTATAAAGGTGGCATGTTTAACGACCTTGATGGGCACCTACATCCCTTGAACCTTTGTCGCGGTGAGGCGAAGGCAGCCGCAGGTTTAGGTGCCAAGATTTTCGAAAACAGTCCAGCAACGGGCATCACGCACGGCAAGGAGCCGATGGTCGCTACCCAGCATGGCTTTGTCCGTGCAAAAATGGTGGTTTTGGCGGGGAATGCTTATCACCTGTTAGAACAAAAGCATATCGGTGGGGTTGTTTTCCCGGCGGGCACCTACATCATCGCAACGGAACCTCTGGGTGACGATTTAGCCAAACAGGTTCTGCCCAGTGACGCCGCTGTCTGTGATGTGAATGAAATGCTCGACTATTACCGTTTGTCGCCGGACGGGCGGATGCTTTATGGTGGGCAATGCAATTATTCAGGCCGGGACCCGAAGGATATCAAAGCATCCATACTGCCGCGAATGTGTAAGGTGTTCCCGCAACTGAAAAATGTGCAGATTGACTATCAGTGGGGCGGCATGATTGGAATCGTCATTAAGCGTGTGGCGCATGTGGGGCGCTTTAATGACAATATCTATTATGCGCAGGGCTATTCGGGACATGGGATTAACCAAACGCATATCGTCGGCGAAATTCTCAGCGATGCGATTTCTGGACAGATGGAAGATTTTGATGTGTTCGCCAAAGTAAAACATTGGAAAATTCCTGCACCGCGCTGGGTCGGTAATCAAATGGTCGCCGCAGGCATGCTGTATTATCGTTTGAAAGATTTGCTGTAGCTGGCAGTCTGATAGAGTAAACGAATCGGGGGAAGAAGGGCATGGGATTTGTTCCCGCCAATCCAGATGTAAGAGAACGGCTGTTCATGGCCGTGAAATACTTGACCTATGGCTGGTTGACCTACAATGGTTACTTGTTCTGGGCTTCGGAAAGCTTGGCGGCCAATGTTACTTTTCATGGCGCTATGAGCCTGTCCGAATTGATTGAAGTATATTCCGCCACCATTGATACCATGTTCTGGATAATGCTGGTGGTTCTGCTGGAACTCGAGACCTATATTTTAGACGACGATGTGCTGAAAAAGACTTGGGTCAAGTGGACGATGATTGCGCTGCGATCATTGTGTTATGGCATGATCATCTATGCGTTTTACGGCTATGTTATAAAGGTCATGTTTCAGTCCAATATCGTGCCGTTTGCTGTTGCCCAGGCTGGCAAGGGGGCGTGTGATCTTGTTGGTCATGGCTATTCCATTCTTCTGGCGCTTGAAGAATATATCCCGTTGACCGCAGAGACCTGCCAGACTTTGGATGGACAGGCGCTTGGTCAACTGAATGGCTACGCGATTATCGGGCGCGTTGAAGACCTGACATATGCCCGCAATGTTGCGTGGATTGATATTTTTAATGCCTCGTCGTGGCTTGGGGTGGTTGCCGTCCTTGAAATCGATGTGTGGTTCCAGCTGCGCGGTCTTTATAAGGGGCGTTTGTTGCAAATAAGTAAGGTTCTAAAGGTTGTTTTTTATTCCATCCTGTTCGTCTGTGCGATTGCATGGGGCTTTACGGGTGTATTTCTCGACTTTGCGGATGCGGCGCTGTGGTTGTTTGCGTTTTTCTTCATCGAAATGAATCTCATACAGTGGCAGCAGACAACAGAAGAAGAAGTTATGTTAACGGCCAGTTCTGGCTCAACTGAAACGGATTAAGCGAAACGGATAAAGCTATGACAAAAAAATCAAGATCTGATTGGGAACAAATGGCCGAAGGGCTGAGTATTTCCAGCAAGGCAATCATTGGCGGCCAATCGGTGGATGCGGCGTCCGGTAAAACCTTTGACTGTATTAGCCCCGTTGATGGCAAGACCTTGGCATCTGTTGCCCAATGCGGAGCCGAGGATGTTGACCGTGCCGTTGCCATCGCGCGCAAAACCTTTGACGATGGTGTTTGGTCCAATCAACCGCCGGTAAAACGTAAAAAGATATTGCAGCGCTTTGCTGATAAACTTGCACAGCACAAAGAAGAATTGGCGCTTTTGGAAACTCTGGATATGGGCAAACCCATCGGCGATAGCTTGATGGTCGATGTGCCAAGCGCGGTGAATTGCATCCACTGGAGCGGCGAAGCCATTGATAAAGTTTATGACGAGGTCGCCCCAACAGGACCCGGCGAACTGGGTCTGGTGACGCGGGAACCGCTGGGTGTGATTGGTGCGGTTGTACCGTGGAACTTCCCGATGCTGATGGCGGCGTGGAAGCTTGGCCCAGCCTTGGCCACTGGCAATTCGGTGATCTTGAAGCCGTCTGAGAAATCACCGTTGACCGCCATTCGCATGGCGGAATTGGCGCTGGAAGCGGGGATCCCCGAGGGGGTCTTTAACGTGCTGCCCGGTTTTGGGCCAGAGGCTGGCGAGCCGCTGGCGGCCCATATGGATGTGGATGGCCTGGTCTTTACCGGCTCAACCGCTATTGGGAAGCACCTCTTGAGCGTTGCCGCGCTGAGCAACATGAAGCGCACATTTGTGGAATGCGGCGGTAAAAGCCCGAACATTGTCTTCGCCGATGCGCCGGACCTTGACGCGGCGGCACAGGCGGCTGCTGGCGCGATCTTCTTTAATCAGGGCGAAGTGTGCACCGCGGCATCAAGGCTGTTGGTTGAAGAAAGTATCAAGGACGATTTCATTAACGCTGTGGTTAAAGCCGCGAGCTATTGGCAACCTGCACATTCTTTGGACCCCGGCGCGCATATGGGCGCTATGGTTGATGCCACGCAAACCAGTCGCGTGCTGGAATATGTGAAAAGTGGCCATGACGAGGGTGCTGACCTGCGCTGCGGCGGTAACCGGGCGAATGTGACCCAAAACGGCCAATATATTGAAGCGACGGTTTTTGCCAATGTCACCAATGATATGAAAATCGCCAAAGAGGAAATTTTTGGCCCCGTTCTGTCTTGTATTTCTTTCAAGAATGAGGACGAGGCGGTGAGAATTGCCAATGACACCCAATATGGTTTGGCGGCTGCGGTTTGGACCGCTAATTTTGCCCGTGCACACCGCATGGCGCGCAAAGTCCGCGCTGGTAGCATGTGGGTGAATTATTGGGATGGCGGCGATATGACAGCCCCCTTTGGTGGGTTTAAACAATCTGGCAATGGACGGGATAAGTCATTGCACGCATTTGATAAATATACAGAAATTAAAGCAACTTGGATGAATTTGAGCGACTGAATAAGGTAATAATTAAATGAAGTCATATGATGCAATTGTCATTGGCGCGGGCCACAACGGTCTTACCAATGCGGCTTATTTGGCGAAGTCGGGGTTAGATGTCCTGATCGTCGAAAGCAATGAATATATCGGTGGGGCGACGGTCAGCCGCGAACTGCATGAGGGGTGGAAATATACCAACTGCTCATATGTGGCGAGCTTGTTGCGGCCCGAGGTTTACCGCGACCTTGATCTGGCCAAGCATGGCCTTCAGGTTGTGCCGTTTGGTAACAGCGTGACCTTTTCGCAAAGCGGCGACTATTACGGCAGCTATGCCAATTATGAAGCGCACCGCCGGGAAATCGCCCGCCATTCCCTGCGCGATGCCGATGCGTACGAGCGCTTTTCGACCGATATCGCCCGCTATTGCCGCTTTATCCGTCCGTTTTTGTTGCGCACGCCTGCGGATCCCACATCGTTTAAGCCCCGCGATATCTCTGAATTGATGTTTATGGCGAAGAAGATGTATGACCTCGGCGAGCAGGAATTATACGAATTTATTCGTTTCTTCACCATGAGTGTTGTGGAGTTTCTGGATGAGTATTTCGAGAGCGATCTGATCAAGGCCTCCAAATACGGCTCCGGCATTATCGGAACGGCGCAAAGCCCATCCGCACCCGGGTCCGCCTACGTGCTGTTGCATCACTATATGGGTGATATTGATGGCAATATCGGCGCGTGGGGTTTCTCGCGGGGTGGTATGGGGTCCATCGCAAAGGCGATTTCTGGCGCTTTGCTGGAACATGGCGGCGAAATCCGCACCAGCGCGCCTGTATCCCAGATTAAAGTGAAAAATGGCCAAGCTAAGGGCATTGTCCTTGAAAGTGGCGAGGAAATAGACGCCAATATTGTGGTCTCGAACCTTGATGCTAAGCGCACCTTCCTCAAACTGTTTGATGAAAAGGACCTGCCGCAAGAGGTTGTTCAAAAGGCCAAGGAATACAAGATCACCGGCTCCTCTGGTAAATTGAATATCGCCCTTGATGGCTTGCCGGACTTCCCGCAGTTGCCCAAGGATTCTCCACTGAATAGGGGTGATATGCATATCACGGAAAATCTGGAACAATATGAGCGTTCCTATGATGAATGGAAAAACGGCCAATGGTCGTCATGGCCCTATGTGGACATGATGATTCCCACCCTGATCGACCCCACCATGGCGCCCCCGGGTAAGCATATGATGACGGTCTTTGTTCAGCATTGCCCTGCCAAATTGGCAGATGGCGACTGGACCCCAGAAAAGAAAGAGGCATTTGGTGACAATGTGATCGAATGCATCTCTAAATTCAGCCCCAACTTCAAGGACTTGATCGTCCATAAAGAGGTCCGCACACCGCACGAAATTGAAAGCGAGGTGGGCCTGACATCCGGCAACATCTTCCAAGGCGACCTCAGCTTTAACCAGTTGATGTTTAACCGGCCATTTGCGGGCTATGCGCAATATCGTGGTCCGGTTAAGGGCATGTATATGTGTGGGTCCACCACGCATCCGGGCGGCGGCGTGATGGCCGCACCGGGGACCAATGCCGCACGCGAAATCCTTATGGATTTGGGTAGAACAAATATTACTCCGGAGGACTTCGGGGATGACTAATTCATACGATAATATAATCATTGGTGCCGGCCACAACGGTTTGGTGTGTGCGGCCTATTTGGCGAAGGCTGGTAAAAAGGTCTTGGTGTTGGAACGCGCTGATCAGGTTGGCGGTGCCGCTATCACGCGGGACTTTGCAGATGGCTTTAGGGTCTCTGCCTGCGCCCATGTGCTGCACATGCTGCGGCCCTCGGTGGTGCGCGATCTGAAGCTGGAATCGCACGGTCTTGATATGAGCCAGCCGGGCATTGCAACCATATCACTGGATGCTGAGGGCAATCATACCACCATTGGGCGGGATAGCCTTGATGGCGCGAATGTCTCTGACGAAGACAAGACAGCCTACCGCGACTTTGTAAAACGCATGGAAGGTCACGCGAAGGTTTTGGCGAAACAATATATGAAGACACCACCACGCCTTGCCAGTATTGGCCTGAAGAATAGCTTGAAACTGGCTGGACTTGGCTGGGACCTGCGTTTTGGTCTGGGCAAGAAAAAGATGGAAGACCTCATGCGGATTGTCACCATGAATATCCATCATCTGTTGGACGAGTCCTTGGACAATGAAGCCTTGAAAGGCGCGCTGTCTTTCTATGCGGTCTTGGGTACGTCACTTGACCAACGTATGCAGACATCAGTGTTTACCTATTTGCATCATGTGGCGGGCGGGCTGGATACCAAGGCTGTATTGCCAAAAGGCGGTATGGGCGGGGTATCAGATGCGCTTGCCGCTTCGGCGCAAAGCTTCGGTGCTGAAATTCGCACCGGCGCTGCGGTTGATCATGTGCTGCTAGACGGCGGCGAGGCTGTCGGCGTTGTCCTGTCCGGCGGCGAAGAGATTCGCGCCAAGACGGTGGTTTCGAACGCCGATCCGCGCACAACATTCTTTAAGCTGGTTGGCGCCCGCCATCTAGAAGCAGGCTTTGCCCATCGTTTGGGCAATTTACGCAACACGGGCCGGGTGGCCAAGGTGCATATTGCCCTGAATGGCGTGCCAGACTTTAAGGGGTTGGAGACATCAGCCCTTGGCAATCGTCTGTTAATTTCGCCGAGCCGGAAATATCTGGATAACGCCTATAATCATTCGAAGTATGGCGAATTTTCTGCCGCGCCAGCGATGGAGATTACCATGCCCACCATGGCTGATGCGTCCTTGGCACCGGATGGACAACACGTGTTGTCGGCGATTGTGCAATACGCTCCTTATGAATTGAAAGCTGGTTGGGACGATAGCCAGAAAGCTGCCTTTACCGACCGCGTGATTGATGCCCTTGCTGTTTATGCACCGGGCATTCGCGATCAAGTGGTGGCGACGGAATGCCTGACACCTGCGGATATCGAACAGGAGTTTGGTATAACAGGTGGCCATTGGCACCATGTGGAACTGGCTTTGGATCAGATGTTGATGATGCGCCCTGTTCACGGGACCGCTCAATATAAAACACCCATTGAAGGCCTCTATCTGTGTGGCGCTGGGGCGCACCCGGGCGGCGGTGTTATGGGCGCTGCGGGTCATAATGCGGCACAAGAAATCTTGGCAGGAGACAAATAATGATGCGCGCACAACACCAAAAAGACCATTACAGCAAGCATTCATTGCCAACCCCGTTCCATCCGCGCACATCCCAGTTGTCCATGGGCAATAACTGGCATTGCTGGAAGGGCTATTTATCGGCGGATTATTATGAAAATGTCGAGTTTGAATATTTCGCCATTCGAAATTCATGCTCGGTGATGGATCTGTCACCTATGGCGAAATACCGTGTCGAAGGCCCTGATGCACAGGACTTTTTTGACCGCATGATGACCCGCGATATGTCGAAAGTTAAGCCGGGGCGCGTGGCTTATAGTGTGTGGTGTAATGATCAGGGCAGGGTTGTTGACGATGGCACCGTGTTCCGTTTTGACGAGACCACCTATCGGCTGTGTTCTTACGAACACCAATATGAGTGGCTGATGATTTCGGCAGCGGGCTTTGATGTCAAAATCACCGAAGAAACGTCCGAAATTGCAGCGCTCAGTGTACAAGGGCCGACCACTTTTGCCGTGTTGGAAAGAATGGGTCTTAAAGGCATTGAAGAGCTAAAGCCGTTTGGAATCATGCACTTCCCATATCACGGTGGCGAAATGATGGTGTCGCGTACGGGCTTTACAGGTGATTTGGGCTATGAGCTTTGGGTGCATAAGTCCTTGGCACTGACCTTGTGGGATGAGCTTTTCGCAGCCGGAAAGCAGTATGGCATTCGCGCCATTGGCACCCATGCATTGGATGTTGCCCGCATTGAAGCAGGCTTTATTCAGGCGGATGATGACTTTCTGTCAGCCAACCTAACCGTGCGCAAGGGGCATGATCGCTCGCCCTATGAATTGGGGCTGGATTGGCTTGTTCATCTGGATAAACCCAATTTTACCGGGCGCAAGGCCTTGGCCGAAGAAAAGAAAAATGGCTCCAAATATCGCTTTGTGAAGCTAGAGGTCGAAGGCAATAAACCCGCCAAGGATAGCTATATTTTCCATGGCAAAAACAAGCATGCGGGGGTTGTCACCTCTGCGGCTTGGTCGCCAACGGTGAAGAAAAACATCGCCTTTGCGACACTGCAACTGCCCGCTGATCATCCCTTGGATGACCTATGGGCGGAGATATATTACCAGCGTGAATTGAAATGGAACCGGGTGTGGGCCAAGTGCACGTTGCATGATGACCCGTTCTGGAACCCAACACGTCGACGGGCAACACCGCCGGGACTATTTTAGGAAAGAGAGGATAACGACATGAAGAACATACTGCTTGGATTAAGTTTATCGCTGATGATGGCAGGGCCAGCCCTTGCGGATGGTCATGTCGTCAAGCCTCAGGTCATGAGTAAAGCCGATATCGCGGGCGATATTTTTTCTCGCCCCGATGTGAAGATGACCGAGCACCCCGGCGGCCCCACCTTGGATGTCACGTCACTGCTGTCTAGTGATGAGAAATTTGCAAGCGGCATGTACCGCGCCGGGGCCAGCCGCTTTGAGATTACCGAGCCATACGGGATTGACGAATTCATGTATTTCCTTGAAGGCGGCGTGACGTTAACCTCATCCGATGGCTCGGTTCAGGTTATCAAAGCGGGCGACGCCATCACCATTCCCAAAGAATGGACGGGGGTCTGGGAAACCGAGGGTTACACCAAGATTTGGGTGATCTATTCGGCAACGGGCAATATCGAATAGCGCTGGATCAAAGCGCGACTTGTTCGTCTACGGCACGTACGGCGGCATCAATTGCCCCGTTGACATAGGCATAGGCTGAGGCATCGGAATTGGCGATGGAAATACGGCCAATCCGCGCCCGCCCTGCAATGTGCGGGCCGTTTGTCGGCGACCAGTCTGCGGGGTCCCATAGTTCGTTATACTCATAGGCATAGCCATGCGGCCAGCGATTAACCGTAATCGCGGCGATGTCCCGCTCGACATCAAAGCCAGCGCCGCCCAATGCGCCATCCATTTGCCGGATAATATCGTCTTCATATTCTTCAAAGCTGGTGGCATAGACCTGTTGGCGGCCCATGATGTGCTGCTCACGCTCGTTGAACCCCTGGTTGGGCACTGTGGGAATAACCGTGCCATGTACGATGATTGGCTGATCAGGATCAGACGAAAAATCATAACCGCCCATGCTCACCGGAAAATCCAGTGACATTTGATACATCAGTTTGGCTTTGGGGATGAAGATACTCTGGAATCCCAGATCGACGAACGCCCGCCAGTTGCGAATGGCGATATTGGTATAAACCAGCGGAATTTTGGTGGCGGTCCCAATTGCGTCTCTTTGCGCCTTGGGAACCTCCGGGCAAATATGTGGGATGATATTATTATAACAGGCGAGGATGGTGTGTTTGCTGCGCACGCGGTGGGCGCGCCCGTTCTGCACATAAGTCAGATCGACCTCTTGGCCATTATCTGTATGCCGCACATCGACCCCTGTACTATTCAGGCGCAGCCGCACATTGGCACCAGCGCGGTCAAGTTCTTCATAAATAACCCGAGATTTGACCACATCCTGCATGGTGTGACCGGGAACGGCTGAGGGGATAAGTTTGCGCACCAAACACCGTGCGACCCCTGCAAGAAAAAGGGAGCGACGAGCCATATATGGCTCGTCGCTCCCTTTTTCTCCAACTTCACTGGGGCTCAGACCCAGCCCATATGTGCCCGGCATTGACATGCGAAAGCCCTCTAATGCGGAAAGCGCATCCCATCCGATGCCCCAATACCCTTTGAATTTGTCGGTCAGAATGTCTGTGCCATCCTTTGGTATTCCCGCATATTGATGCAGAAAATCCACATAGCTGATCTTGCGCATCAACTCTATTTTTTCCGAATTGCTTAAGCCCGGCAGATAATCAATCTCGTTACTGAGCATGTGAAGGAGGGCCGCCTTCGTGGCGTCATCCACCGGAAAGGCGTTGATGGTATCTGCCAGCGGGGCGCTGCTTGGGTCGTCGAACCAATTGCCAAATGGGTCTGGTAAAATGCGGTCCACACCATAATTTTCTTTATTGAAATAAATGGCATTTTCTAATTTGTAGCGGCCATAAAATTCTTGGTCATAGGCTTGGTAAAAGGCTTGTACGTCGATATTTATATCGCGCAGGAGCTTTTTTGAGGCGGCCGAATATTTTCCGGGCGCTTCCATGGATTGACTGCCGCCATAGCCGATGAGGGTCTGGCCATCGACGTCAAATTCGTTGCGTTTGGCGTGTCCACCAAAGTCATCATGATTATCAAGGATCAGGATTTTTGCATCCGTACCTACGTGTTGCTGATAGAGGAACGCCGCTGAAAGCCCGGATATGCCACCGCCGAGAACCACCAAGTCATATGTGTCGTCTGTCTGGGCGCTGGGGCGATCCCATTTCTTGCCCTGCCATGCAACACCGTGTGCGACTTCAAATGATCCAACGTGGCTGCCACGAAGGCCCGTGAGCGCAGGGGGGTAATGTTCGCCCATGTGTGTTTCTGGTGACAAGCCGGCGGCTTTGGCGATATCCATCGGGGATAAGATGCTGCCTGCCGCTGTGCCGATGGCAATGCCGTTCACAAAATCGCGCCGTGTGATACCGTGCTTCTTCGCCATGTCTTGGTCCCCTGCTGTAAATAAAAAAACCTTTTCAAGCCCTATGAAATAACGCAATAATGTGATCACAAAATCCAAACGAATGCAAGGCTGCCGAATGAGTGTTCCTCAAGACCCCCAAGCGCAAGATCAGTATGACTCCATAATAATAGGCGCGGGTCACAATGGCCTTGTCTGTGCGGCCTATCTGGCGAAAGCGGGGCAAAGGGTGCTGGTGGTTGAAGCGGCAGGCGAACTTGGTGGGCTGGCCTCAACGCGGGAATTTCACCCAGGGTTCAAGATATCCGTTGCGCACAGCATCAATCAGTTTCCCGACAAGATCGCTCGAGACCTAGATCTCGCCGCGCATGGGTATACGGCGGGGGATGTGATGGCGAATGTGGGGCTGGCCGAAGATGGCCATCATGTCGCGATTCGCGGCGGGATTGTCAGTGGCGTTGGGGTATCAGATATAGATGCCTATGCCGACTATCGCCGCTTGATGCTGCGTTTTAGCGAAGCGATGAAGGCCTTTAGCCTGAAGACCATTCCACGGATTGGCAGGGGCGGCCTGTCCGATATGGCGACCTTTGCGCAGATGGGGATGAAGCTGCGCCTATTGGGCAAAGAAGATATGAGCGAATTGTTGCGCATCATATCTTTGCAGGCCAAGGATTTGATGGACGAACATTTTGAACACCCCCTTCTGAAAGCCATGCTCAGTTGGGATGGACTCATAGGGTCCAAACTGGCACCCCGTTCCCCCAATCATGCGGTCCTGCAGATATTATATCGGATGAGCGGTGATCATGGCGGTGATCATGTGATCGGCGCTCGCGGCTTGATCGAAGCCCTTTCCGCATCGGCCCGGGCTTCGGGCGCGGACATTCGAACAGCGAGCCCAGTGCAACAGGTAATGATTGAGGGTGACGAAAACGGACTGATAGCAACCGGCGTGGAGCTTGTTGGCGGAGAGAAGATCGCCGCCCGGCGGATTATTTCAGCCGTTGATCCCAAACGCACCTTCTTGTCATTGGTCGGGGTGAACAATTTGGAAATCGGCTTCACCAACAGGATCAGGCGTTTGCGGAGTGAAGGCTTGGTCGCCAAGCTGCATTTGGCGCTCAATGGCTTGCCCGATTTCAAGGGGCTGGCGCAGCCGGATGGGCGCATGATCATTGCACCAGACATGGATCAGATTGAATGGGCCTTTGATGATGCCAAATATGGCGGAATTCCAGAAAACCCAGTGATGGAATTGGTGATCCCGAGTCTGCATGATGGGTCCTTGGCGCCTGATGGTCAACACGTGCTGTCGGCCCATGTTATGTATGTGCCCTACGATTTAAAGGGCGGATGGACGGACAAAGCCAAGGCATTATTGGCGTCGCGAGTGATCGACACCATCGCCCGCTATGCGCCGGGGATCCGCGAACAAATCATTCATCAAGAGTTTCTGACTCCGGCTGATATCGCCGAGACCTACCATGTTACGGGGGGGCATTGGCATCACGGCGAATTTGCATTGGATCAGATGATGATGATGCGTCCGACCTATGAAGCGGCGCAATATAGTACGCCGATCCCGGGATTGTATCTTGCCAGCGCGGGGAGTCATCCGGGTGGCGGTTTGATGGGCGGACCCGGTCACAATGCAGCCAAAGAGATTCTGAAATGAAGACGTATGACGCAATCATCATTGGCGCGGGCCACAATGGGCTGACGAACGCTGCTTACTTGGCAAAGGCCGGACTTGATGTGGTCGTGGTCGAGAAAAATGACTATATCGGCGGTGCTGCTGTATCACGTGAATTACATGATGGCTGGACATATTCCAATTGCTCTTATGTCTGCAGTATGATGCGCCAATCTATTCACCGCGATTTGAACCTCACCAAGCATGGTCTGATGTTGGTCCCCTATATGGGCACGGTCAGCTTTGGCGATCAAGTGGGCGACACTCTGATTGCCTATCATTCCGAGGCCCCCGCCTATAATCATTTACGCAATCGGTCGCCCCACGATGCGGACGGCATGATGCGTTTGGAAACTGATTTGGCCCGCTACGCGCAGCTCATTCGCAAGACCCTGTTGCGCACACCGCCGGACCCCACATCGTTTAAGCCACGCGATATCAAGGAACTTCTGTTTCTCGCCAAGCAGTTTTGGGGGTTGGGCGAAAAAGAGATTTATGAATATATCCGCTTTTTCACCATGAGCGCGGCTGAGTTCTTGGATGATTATCTGGAAGATGACCTGATTAAAGCAGCGATGGCAGGTGCGGGCATTATTGGCACGGGTGTCGGGGTCCAGTCCCCCGGATCGTCTTATATTCTCCTGCATCATGTGATGGGCGATGTGGATGGCAATATCGGCGCGTGGGGTTTGGCCCGTGGTGGCATGGGGGCCATCTCGAACGCGATCGCTGGCGCGGTTCAAGAACATGGCGGCGAGATCAGAACAAATGCGGGCGTCCAGCAGGTGTTGGTCAAAAATGGCAAGGCTGTTGGCGTTGTGCTGGAGGATGGCGAAGAAGTTTTTGCCGACATCATTGTGTCGAACTTGGATGCCAATCGCACCTTTACCAAAATCGTCGATCAAAAAGACCTACCACCCGGCATTTATGAAAAGGCGGCGAATTTCAAAACCCGCGGTTCATCCGGCAAGGTGAATATAGCGCTGTCTGGTCTGCCTAAATTCGAAGGCTTGCCCGAAAATCGCTATATTAATCGTGGCGGGTTGAATTTCTGTGGCTCGCTAGAGACCATGGAGCGCGCGTTTGACTGTTGGAAGCGCGGCCGATGGTCTGATGATCCCTTTATCGAGGCAATTATTCCATCTGCTTGGGACCCGACTGTGGCCCCTCCCGGTCAGCACTGGATGTCTAACTTTATCCAATATTGCCCGCCGAAACTCGCCGATGGCCCATGGACTCCGGAAAAACGGGACGCGTTCGGTCAGACAGTGGTAGATAAAATCGCGCGTTACAGCCCCGGATTCAAGGACCTGATTGTGCATATGGAAGTCAGGACGCCGTTTGAAATAGAAGCCGAGGTTGGCCTGACAGAGGGTAATATATTCCAAGGTGAACTGACCATTGATCAGTTATTGTTCAATCGTCCGTTCCCGGGCTATTCCCAATATCGGATGCCGATCAAGAATATGTATATGTGCGGGTCGTCGACGCATCCGGGTGGCGGTGTTTCGTCAGCCTGTGGGGCCAACGCCGCGCGCGAAATTTTGCTGGACCTGCGCCGCGAGAATACTGTGCCGGAGGATGATTTCTATGACGAGTGAGCAAGACCCATACGCCGAAGAGCGGGCAAAACACACACATTTCTATCCTCGTGCGGCGGCTTGGAATCTGCGGGATGCGTGGTCGGCGTGGAATGGCTATAAATTTGCCGATTATTATTATGAAGGCGAATACGAGTATTTCTGTGTGCGCAATACCTGCGGCACCTATGACATCTGCCCGATGCAGAAATATGAAATTTCTGGGCGCGATGCCGAGGCCATGCTGAACCGGATGGTGACCCGCGACGTCAGCAAGCTGAGAGAAAACCGCGTCATCTATACCTGCTGGTGCACGGATGAAGGACGGATGATTGATGACGGCACCATTTTCCGTCTGGGGCCGGATAAATTCATACTCACCTGTGGAAGTCCCAGCCTCACGTGGTTGCGTAAAAGCTGCTTCGGGTATGACGATATTAGGGTTGAAGACCTGTCAGAAACCGTGGCGGCACTGGCGCTACAAGGGCCGACAAGTTGTGAAACTCTGAAAAAAATGGGGTTAGAGGGGATCGAGACGTTGAAGCCGTTTGGCATCATGCATTTTCCATTCAAGGACGGCACCCTGATGGTGTCGCGAACCGGCTTTACCGGCGATTTGGGCTATGAACTTTGGATTGATCCGGCACTTGCACTGGATATGTGGGATGCCCTTTACGCCGCGGGCGAGGATTATGGAATTCACCCTTACGGTGAGGTTGCAACCAATATGACACGCCTAGAGGCTGGATTTATCATGCCTGAGATGGAATTTCACGAGGCCCTGAAAACGGTTCATTTTGAGCATGACCAAACTCCGTTTGAGCTGGATTTGGATTGGTTGGTTGATTTTAAAAAGCCGCACTTTAATGGCCGACGCGCGCTGTTGGAACAAAAGAAAAAGGGCCCGAAATACCGTCTGACCAAGCTTGATATCGAAGGCAATAAAGTGGCGGAAGAATCTTATCTATATAGCGATAAGGCCTGCACCAATCATATTGGTTACGTGACGTCGGCGATGTGGTCACCACTGGTAAAGGCGAATATCGCGCTGGCGATGATCGAGACCAAATATTTGGACGGACCCATATGGGCGGAAATCTATTACGCTAAAGAATTGCGCCAATATTCCAAAATGGCCAAATGTGTTGTTAAGGATAAGCCATTCTGGGCGCCCGCCCGCGCCCGCGCAACGCCGCCCCATCCATATTAGACGGCGATCCTATTAGTCGACGTCATTCAGGGCCTTTCCAAGCGCGTCAATGATGGGGTCCAGATCAGCGGGTTGACTGGTCAGGATCGGCGCAATGGTGATGGTATCGCCATTCGAGCGCACATTGACGCCGTGTTCGTAAGCCTTCAGGAACACATCATAGGACCGCGCGCCGATCATGCCATCCCGTTGCGCGATGGTCAGACCAGCCGCATAACCTATATTGCGGATATCGGTGACATGCGGTTTGCCTTTCAGGCTATGCACCCCATCCTCCAGGTGCTTGGCATTTACCTGCACATTTTCATAAATGCCTTCTTCTCCATAAATGTCTTGGGCAGCCAGCGCAGCGGCAACCGCCAATGGGTGCGCGGAATAGGTATAGCCATGGAAAAACTCCACCCCCGCTTTGGTTCCCTCGATGAAGGTGTCGTATATTTTTTTGTCGGCAATCACGGCCCCCATGGGGACGGACGCGTTATTGATGCCTTTAGCCATGGTGCAGATATCCGGGGTCACGCCGAAGTGGGTGGCGGCATTCGCAGACCCCAACCGACCAAAGGCCGTAATGACTTCGTCAAAAATCAGCAGGATACCGTGTTTTTCTGTGATTTGGCGCAACCGTTCCAGATAGCCCTTGGGGGGCACAAACATGCCTGCGGAACCGATCATCGGCTCAACAATCACTGCCGCAATGGTGGAGGCATCATGCAGGGCGATGATGGCTTCTAATTCCGCCAGATATTTCATCGGATCTTCATTTGGCTCGCCCCGTGTATAGGCACTTACTGATGCATCATAGGGGAAGGGCATGTGATCAACGCCCGTCAGCAGGCTGCCAAAAAACTTGCGGTTATTGACCATGCCGCCCACCGATATACCGCCAAACCCGACCCCGTGATAGCCGTTGACCCGTCCGATCAGGCGGGTGCGGGTGCCTTCGCCATTAATGCGGTGATAGGCCAGTGCCATTTTCAGCGCCGTATCAACCGCTTCTGAGCCTGAATTGGTAAAGAAGACGTGGTTCAGATCGCCGGGAAACTGATCCGCAATGACATTGGCCAGCTTGAATGCGTCAGGATGACCAAAATTAAATGCCGTGGAATAGTCCATTTTTGAGGCCTGCGCGCTGATCGCGCTGGCGATTTTGGGATGGCAATGGCCAAGATTGGAGCACCACAGACCAGAGAAGGCATCCAGGATTTTTCGCCCCTCTGTCGTCGTGTAATAAAGCCCTTCGGCGCTTTCATAAAGGCGCGGCGCGGCCTTGAACGCTTTGTTTGGGGTGAAGGGCATCCAATGTGCGGACAGATCATCATTCTTTAGCGGCGTGTTAGTCATGAAACACCTAATCTTGTATGAAGGTTATGAATTTGGTTATTAGGATTCAATTTATCTAATAACTCAAGTGGTTTATGCGTATTTCTAAGTGATTGTATTTGAAAGGCCGAACTGTTATTTTGTGTAGTATTCTAAACAATTGAACAGGTGTTCTTATGGTCCATGTTGCGACTCGTCTAAGGTTATTGCGGGAAACTGCGGGGCTTTCCCAGCGCGGGTTGGCGCGCCGTGTGGGGGTGAGCAACGGTACAATATCGCAGATTGAAAAGGGCAATAGCGACCCGTCGGTCGGATTGTTGAAGCAAATTCTTGATGGGCTGGAATTATCCATCGCCGATTTTTTCGCCGAAGCCAGTCAGCCGCGCCAGCATATTTTCTTCAAGCACGATGAATTTGTTGATGTGGGCTCAGCCAATGTTCAGTTTCTGCAAATGGGGCCAACAACATCGGGGCGGCAGATACAGTTCCTAAAGGAAGTTTACGCGGTGGGCGCATCCACAGGGCATAAGGCCTTAGTCCATGACGGTGAAGAAGCCGGCATGGTCATTTCTGGTGTGATGGAAGTGACCGTCGGCAACCAGCGCCGAACACTGAGCGTGGGGGAGGGCTATTATTTTGATAGCACCACCCCGCACAGTTTTCGTAATGTGGGCAAGGAGCCCTGCGAGTTGATCAGCGCGTGCACGCCGCCATTTTAATCAGGCGGTCACTGTAGCTTAGACGCAATGCCTTTTAAGGTATCTGCCAAGGCCATGGCGCGGCTATTTGCATGGTCGAGGTTAGAAGCCAATGAGCCAAGCTGATTGGCAAGGCCGCTGTCATGTCCACCACCTTCCAGAAGGTCTTCGGAGCGATCCAACGCTTTGTTTAAGTCGGCAGTCATGCCCTCCGACAGAGCGTTCTCGCGCGCCAGTTGGTCCATATATGCGCGTGCCACAACTGGGTGATCTGGCCAGCTTACCACCAGTTGTTGTTGCGGGTTAAAGACCGCGCCTTGATCGGCAAGTGCGGCCGCAGCGATTTCATTCGCACTGAGATATTCACTCGGCATCAGTTCAAACATATCTAGACCACGGGCGATCTCGGTACCGTAAATTTTGCCATTATACCAATAGGTTGACCAATATCCCCCCATCACTAGAAATTTGTCATGTACGGGGCCGCGGTCGAAATAGGCGATTTCAACAGGATGGGCACTGTCGGTAAAGTCCATCAAAGAAATGCCGCCTTGATACCATGCTTGGACAAAGATATCGCGGCCCGGGACAGGCACAGCGGAACCGTTATGCGCGACGCAATTTTCCTGCTCGGTTTGCGGCGCGGACAATTTATAATAGCTCTGAAACTCAAGCTTGCCATCGACGATGTCATAAATGGCATTGGCCCCCCATGTTTTCGGATCATAAGCCCGGCAACGGGGTCGGCTGCCGCCGCCCCATTCATCGGTAAAGACCACTTTGCTGCCATCATTATTGAATGTGGCGGAATGCCAATAGGCAAACCCGTGATCTTCAACTGCATCAATTCGCGTGGGCTTCAAGGGGTCAGAAATATCAAAGATAATGCCATTGCCGGAACAGGCCCCCGCAGCGATATTGGCTTCTGGGAAAACAGTAATGTCATGGCATTGGTTGGTTTGGCTGGTATCTTGGGTTTCATCACCATGGTCTCCCCCAAGCCATAGCCCCGCTAGGCTGCCCGTTTCTTCGTCTGCAAATACCGCTGGGCTATCGACAATGCGCGATTTCGAGGGGTCGTCCACGGGAATTTCGATCACGTCAATGCGGAACAGCGCGGTGCGTTCATCGCCTGCGACATCACCGATACAGCCCGGCATTTCTTCTTCATCCCGTACCGATGAGGTGCCGGAGTTATAAATAATGATTTTGCCGTCCTCGCCAGGGCCAGAGACCACCGAATGGGTGTGCGATCCGCGACATGTTTGCACTTGCCCGACCTGTTTGGGGCGCGCTAAATCGCTGATATTAAAAATGCGAATGCCGCGAAAACGCGCTGGGCTGACATCTTCATTCACACCCTCTAGGCCGCAGTCAACGCGGCCACGGGTTTGTTCAACGGACATGATCAACAGGTCGCCGACGATGGATACATCTCCTTGGCCACCGGGGCAAACAACCGAACCGAACAGTTTCGGTGGGCCATCATTTTGCAATTGATAGGTGTTGAAACCGTGATAGTTGCCAACCACAAGCTTATCGCCGGAAAAGGCCATATCGGTGTTAGCAAAACTGAGCAGCGGGGAACGCTTACTGGCTTCGGGTTCGGCTTTTTCCGTGTCGTCAGTTGCTTCACTAGCTTCGTCAACTGCCTCGGAAGCCGTTTCTTTTTCTTTTTTGGGTTTTAAAGGCGGTATTTCGGCGGGGTTTTCCGGATCGTAAAAGCCCGGGGGCTTGGGCAATGTTGCCAGCAGCGTCATATTAAGCGCGGCCTGACCAGCATTTTCAAAACCTGGGGCCAATTCCGCGCGGGGATCATCGGACAGGCTGATCAGAACCGCGTTCATGCGTTTGATCTCGGCCTTTTGATCGTTGGTCACGTCATTGGTGAATTCAAATAAGATAGGATCATAGGCTGAACCGGGTTGGTCCAACAGCTTTTCGACCATTTTCACGGCGCCTTCATGGTGCCGGATCATCAGTGTCAAAAACAGCCGATCAAAGTCGGTCCCGCTTGCCGCCGCCAGTTCCTGCATCTGCGCGGCGGAGGCCATTCCCGCCATCATGTGAGGGGTATGCATGTTTTGGTGGGCGGTCGGGTTGGGAACCTCTTCGCCACGTTGTTCCAGCCATTGCTGCATGAAGGCGATCTCGTCTAACTGAGACGCATCAATACGCCCCGCCACGTCGAGGATGGCTTCTAAATTGGTGCGTCCAGACACCAGCGCGGCCATTTGCACGGCCTGATTATGGTGCGGAATCATATCCCGCATGAACTGCACGTCATCTGGTGAATAGCTGTTTTTGGCGATTTCAATGGCATGATCGGGGCTCAGCTCGCGGGATGCTTCGCCGGGGGCGCCCGGGTGAATGATCGGAATGTCCTGCGCGACGCTCTCTGCTATGTGGTGCGTTGCGATGAGGCTGGTGGTGCCCAGCAGAAACGCACTCAGGATAAATTTATGTGAATGACGGTTATTTCTTCTCATTTTCTTTCCCCAATGACTAAGCCCAATCCGCCCCCGGACAGGATGAGGGCGGTGATGTGAGTGGAAGCCTAGCAGAATGCAAAGGCGGGTGAGAAGCTGAATCTCATCACCGTGATTTTTTTGAACAGGCGCTAGATCGCGGAATCAAATTCCCATTTCTGGTGGTGTGGGCAATCTGGTGTTGTGGCCCGGGCGCAGTCTTGGGCAATTGGCTCATCACAGAACCCACACAGCGCATTGGCGGACGGCATGATCACATGGTCATCATGGACCGCAAATCCTTTGGCCTTTAATTTCTTCAGCGCGCGCGAGAAGGTCTCGGGGCGCATATCCAGATAGGATGCGATCAGCGCTTTGTCATAGGGCAGGCTGATTTTCTGCTTTTTCTCGTCCTGATCCATATAAAGCCGCAGGAGAAACCACCCCACGCGTTCTTCCGCAGTTTTTAGGCGCGACTGTTCAATTTGACGTACTAAATGCTGCGAACGCAAGGATAGGTTATTCAGCATGCCCAAGGCAAAATCGGAGTTTCGCTTGATGAATTCACGGATCACCGGGCTGGGAATGGACAACATGGTGGCGGCTTCAACCACTTGCGCGCTGGCGGGGGTTGATGTGTCCAGCAGAACAGCAGATTCCATAAGTGCTTCGCCCGATGAGAGCATCTGTAGCGTTGCTTCTTCGCCACTTTCCAAGCCATTGAAGATTTTTACCCAGCCGTTAAGGATGATGTATAGACGCGTTGCGTGTTCGCCCTGAAGGAATAAAAGTTGGCCGCGTTCATAGGTTCTAATCTGCGCTTGCGATAGAATATGACCCAATTCATCTTCAGGAATATTTTTGAACAATGGTAGCGTCAGGATAAAGGATTTATAGGCCGACAAGCTCGAGGCAGCCGCGTGTTTCGTTGTGCCTAAAGCTGTGGTTTCATTTTTTTGCTCTGGGACCAGCCCGCCAACCAGCTGTTTTTCAACATTATGGATATTGTCCATGGTCCGGGTCAGCAATTGATACCACGCTTCGCCGGAATACTGCTCGATTTTGGTCGGTGATGCGCCATTGCGGATCAGCTCATTAATGGTTGCGATCGCGCGCATGTCATCGTCATCAAGCAGGTGTTGTATAACGGCGACCTGGTCATCAGCGGCCAGCGCCAAGAAGGTATTGAGGTAGGATTTCTGCTCTTCAAGTAGTGCAGCAACCCGGTCTGTGAATTCGGGATTTTTAAAAGCACCAGCGTGAAATCCCCGCGATCCCAACGCCCGTTCCAACCCGATCCGCTCTTTCCACTGAATGAAACTGGCAAATGCGCTGGCCCGTGCTGTGTGGGGTTTTGCAGCACTGTGTGCGGTTTCGATGATGACATCAATAATCGGGATATTGAAGCGGAAGGTATAGCTGTTAATGGCCAGCGTATAGCGCGATTGCAGCTCAGAAAGCTCATTGCGGGTACTGCTGAGGGTATCAAGCTTGGAAACCAGCCCTTGTAGGCGATTGTGCAATCCGGGGCTGAGGGTGCTAGGGCCTACATTTTTGTGAATGAATGCCCTGTAGCGCGCAACCTCTTGGTCGGTTTGCGCACATTGCTCAGTGTATTCATGGGCAAAAACTTTGCCGCCACTATCCAAAAATAATGCCGCGCAGCCGCGTTCGCGCTGCGTCTGATGTAGGAGATCCCCCATATGCTGTAGTAGGTTTATATAGATATCAGTGGTCGTTCCCAATACGGCCCTCCCGAAAGCGCTGGTTAATGGTTGGTTGCGCATGAACCCCACACCCATAGTGTGAGCATGGGAAGAAAACGCTCTCATAGCAAGAAGATTTGAAAAAAGAGGTTCGCTTGACATGGGTCAAGGGCATGGGCATCCCCCCAGTCCATCTTAAGCCTAGATTAAACCAGTCTAGGAGGGGAAAATGAACGTCGAAGGCGTAACAAGCGGTCAGCAAACAAAGGCACTAAGTGCCAGTACGCTGGCATTTACCGTGTGTTTTGCGGTTTGGACCATCTTTTCAATCATCGGTCTGCGAATCAAAGCAGAATTGGGATTAAGTGACACTCAATTTGGTATATTGGTGGCAACACCGATTTTAACTGGCTCGCTTTCACGTATTTTTCTCGGCATTTGGACTGACCAATACGGCGGTCGGCGAGTGTTCAGCTTTTTAATGATGATCACATCTGTGGCGGTGTGGATGCTGGCAAGCGTCGAGACTTATTTTATGTTTCTTATCGCGGCGTTAGGTGTCGGCCTGGCAGGTGGTTCATTTGCGGTCGGGATCGCCTATGTCTCTCGCTGGTATGAAAAAGAACGCCAAGGCACTGCACTCGGTATTTTCGGCATGGGTAACGTGGGTGCAGCAGTGACCAACTTTGCGGCCCCTTATCTGGTGATCGCCGTGGGTTGGGAACAGGCGGCACAGGTTTATGCTGTGGTTCTTTTTGTCACCTCTTGTCTGTTTTTCCTATTCACCAAAGAAGACCCGGCAACCGCCAAGCGTCGCCAGTCCGGCGAAAAAGCGGCCTCAGCTTGGATGCAATTGGAGCCCCTTAAAAACCTACAGGTTTGGCGTTTCTCGCTCTATTACTTCTTTGTTTTTGGCGCTTTTGTCGCGCTTGCGCTTTGGCTGCCACGATACGCGCAGGGTGTTTATGGTTTGGGGTTGAAGGAAGCGGGCCTCATTGCGGCGAGTTATGCATTGCCGGGCTCGATTTTCCGGGCGCTTGGCGGTTGGCTGTCAGATAAATATGGGGCGCGCACAGTGATGTACTGGACCTTCTTGGCCAGCGCAGTCATCTGTTTCCTGTTGTCCTACCCATCAACGCAATATGTGGTGGATGGCATCACGGGGCCGATCGCCTTCACCATTGCTGTACCGTTGTGGCTGTTCGTGACACTGGTGGTTGGTCTTGGCTTCTTCATGTCGCTGGGGAAAGCGGCCGTCTACAAACATATTCCTGTCTATTACCCCGGTAATGTGGGCTCTGTTGGTGGCTTGGTCGGAATGATCGGTGGCCTGGGTGGGTTCATTCTGCCGATTACCTTTGGCGTGATGAATGACGTGATTGGTGTTTGGACCAGCTGCTTCATGCTGCTGTTTGCCATCGTTGCGGTCTCTTTGGCTTGGATGCACATGGCGATCCGACGCATGGAACGCAAACACCTGCCAGCGCTGGCCAATCTGCCCGCCCTGCCGGAAATGCACCCCATTCACCAAGAGCACCACCACATGGGCGGCGCCCCCCGCAGCAATTAAGTGAATTTGGAACAAGAAAAAGGATCAGAATATGTCTGCTAATCAAGACTTATATAACTGGGACCCCGAGAACGAGCAGTTTTGGAAAGAACAGGGTAAGGCCATTGCCACACGAAACCTTTGGATTTCCATTCCCTCGCTTCTCTGTGGCTTTGCGGTTTGGCTCTACTGGGGGATTATCACGGTTCAGATGCTGAACTTGGGCTTTCCCTTCACCCAGCCAGAGCTGTTCACTTTGGCGGCGATTGCCGGCTTGACTGGCGCGACACTGCGTATCCCCTCCACCTTCTTTGTAAGAATAGCCGGTGGACGTTATACGATCTTCTTCACCACGGCGCTGCTTATGATCCCTGCCGCAGGCGCTGGTTTTGCCTTGCAGGACATCAATACGCCCTTGTGGAAATTCCAGTTGCTTGCGCTTCTGAGCGGTATTGGTGGCGGCAACTTTGCCTCCTCCATGTCGAACATCAGCTTTTTCTTTCCGAAAAAGGTTCAGGGTTATTCCTTGGGCATGAATGCGGGTCTTGGCAATTTCGGCGTGACCACGATGCAGATCCTTGTGCCCCTGGCCATGACGCTTGCCATTTTTGGTGGTGACAGCATGATCCTGCAAAACACATCCGGCACTCTGATCGGCAAGATTGCTGCAGGGACCGAAACCTATATCCATAACGCAGGTTTCATCTGGTTGGTGTTTTTGGTGCCGCTCGCGGTTGCGGGCTGGTTTGGCATGAACAATATTCGTGACGAACATGTCTCGCCAGATGCCAATAGTGCCATTGTCGCTTTCTCACGCATCTCATTCATGTTGTTGATTGGGCTTGGTGTCGCAACCTTCGGGCTTTGGTTGATGTTACCCGCCGCTGCGGGGGGACATGGCATTGAACTGTCCAAATGGTTGACCCTGCCCATCGTCATTGCGTTGACGGTCTTCTTGTTGCGCATGATCCCGGGCGAAATCGGTCAAAACCTGAAGCGCCAATATAAAATTTTCGAAAATAAGCACACTTGGGCCATGACCGTGATTTACACCATGACCTTTGGCTCCTTCATCGGTTATTCCGCGGCCATGGGCCTGACCATCAAGGTGGTCTTTGGCTTCCAGCATTTGATGGTGGATGGGGTGATGACCCACACAACGGCTAATGCCAACGGCCCAAGCGCCCTGATGTATGCTTGGATGGGGCCGTTCATTGGCGCCTTGATCCGACCCATTGGTGGCATGATCTCTGATAAAGTGGGCGGTGCGCGCGTGACACAGTGGATCTCCTTTGTCATGGTCGGCTGTGCCTTGGGTCTCGCTTATTATATGAAAGCGGCTTACGCCTCGCCTACTCCAGAAGACTATTTTGTGCCCTTCTTGGCTCTGTTTATCCTGTTGTTTGCAGCCACCGGCATCGGTAACGGCTCGACCTTCCGTACCATTGCTGTTGTGTTCAACAGAGAACAAGCCGGTCCCGTTTTGGGCTGGACCTCAGCGGTTGCCGCATACGGTGCTTTCATCATCCCGAAAGTGTTTGGCGAGCAGATCAAAGCAACAACGCCTGAATATGCGCTTTATGGATTTGCCATCTTCTACGGCGTCTGTATCGCAATCAATTGGTGGTTCTACCTGCGTCCCGGCGCTTATGTGAAAAACCCCTAGGCCCGGATTTCAAGGTAGTTAAGGAGATAAAACGATGAGTCACTTTCTCGACAGACTGAATTATTTCACTTCCAGCCCAGAGAAATTCTCTGGCGGTCACGGCATCACCACTGGTGAAAACCGTGACTGGGAACGGGCTTATCGTGACCGGTGGGCGCATGACAAAGTTGTGCGCTCGACCCACGGGGTCAACTGCACTGGGTCCTGTTCTTGGAAAATCTATGTGAAAAACGGACTGGTGACATGGGAAACCCAACAAACGGATTACCCACGGACCCGGCCCGGCCTGCCGAACCATGAACCACGGGGTTGTGCACGTGGGGCAAGCTATAGTTGGTATCTGTATAGCGCGGCCCGCCTGAAACACCCCATGATCCGGGGGCGGCTGATGCGGTTGTGGCAAGAAGCCAAAGCCGAACATCCCGATCCCGTGGACGCATGGGCCAGCATTGTTGAGAACCCGGAAAAAGCCAAAGAATATAAATCCGTTCGTGGTTTGGGTGGCTTTGTCCGGGCAAGCTGGGATGATGTGAATGAAATGATCGCGGCGAACAATGTCTATACGGCCAAGGAATACGGCCCGGATCGGATCATTGGTTTTTCGCCCATTCCAGCCATGTCGATGGTGTCTTATGCCGCGGGCAGTCGTTATCTATCGCTGATCGGCGGCACCTGTATGAGCTTTTATGACTGGTATTGCGATCTGCCACCTTCCAGCCCGCAAACATGGGGGGAGCAAACCGATGTGCCGGAATCGGCCGACTGGTATAACTCCGGCTATATCATCGCGTGGGGGTCGAACGTGCCGCAAACACGGACGCCGGACGCTCACTTCTTTACTGAAGTGCGCTATAAAGGCACCAAGACCGTCTCGGTCACGCCGGACTATAGCGAGGTTGCCAAGTTGACGGATATTTGGCTCAACCCGCGTCAAGGTACCGATAGCGCGATGGCGATGGCCATGGGGCATGTGATCCTTAAAGAGTTCCATGTGGATGGCGGCAGCGAATATTTCTCTGATTATTGCCGTCAATATACCGATATGCCTTTCCTTGTTCGTCTCGAAGAGCAGGACGGTAAACTGGTGCAAGGCCGTATGCTGCGTGCCAGTGACTTTGGGGGCATGGGCGAGGAGAAAAACGCCGAGTGGAAGCCCGTTGTCTTCGATAAAACATCCGGCAGCGTCAAGGTGCCGCACGGCACGATCGGATCGCGTTGGGATGGCAGTGCCAAATGGAATTTGGAAATGCGCGACAGCGCGTCCGAAAGTGACATCTGGCCCCTGATGAGCATCAAGGATGATGCAGACGAAATGGCCAGTGTGTCCTTCCCTTATTTCGGTAATCTGGAAAATGAGCAGCCGATCTTCCAAGCGACAAAGCATGAAGGCATTCTTGACCGCAATGTCCCGGTTAAGCGCCTGCAGACCGAGGATGGCGAGGTGCTGGTTGCGACCATTTATGACCTGATGATTGCCAATTACGGCGTTGATAACGGCCATGGCGGCGATAATGTTGCCAGCAGTTATGATGATGACTTGCCCTATACACCAGCGTGGCAGGAAGCCATCACTGGTGTCCCCCGGGAAAACGTGATCCAAGTGGCCCGCGAATTTGCCACCAATGCGGATCAAACCCGTGGCCGTTCGATGGTTATATTGGGTGCGGCGATCAACCATTGGTATCATATGGATATGATCTACCGCGGCATTATGAATATGCTGATCATGTGCGGGTGTATCGGTAAATCTGGCGGTGGTTGGGCGCATTATGTGGGGCAGGAAAAACTGCGCCCGCAAACAGGCTGGTTGCCTTTGGCCTTTGGTCTGGATTGGTCCCGCCCACCGCGGCAAATGAATTCCACCAGCTTCTTCTATAATCACTCGAACCAATGGCGTTATGAAAAGCTTGGCGTGGGGGATATCCTGTCGCCCTTGGCGGATAAGAAAAAATGGGAGGACTATTCCCTCATCGACTGCAACGTGCGGTCCGAGCGCATGGGCTGGTTACCATCAGCCCCGCAGTTGGAACGGAACCCACTGCAACTGACCAAAGAAGCAGCCGCAGCGGGCAAGGAAGCCCCGGCCTATGTTGTTGATGAGCTGAAATCCGGCAATTTGCGTTTCTCGTGCGAAGCGCCGGACAATCCCAAGAACTTCCCGCGCAGCCTGTTTGTCTGGCGCTCCAATATCCTGGGGTCCAGCGGCAAAGGCCATGAATATATGCTCAAGCATTTGCTCGGCACTTCGCACGGGGTGCTGGGTAAAGACCTTGGCCAGTTGGATGGGAAACGCCCCAGCGAGGTCGAATGGGCAGAAGACGCCCCAGAAGGCAAACTTGATCTGGTGACGACCTTGGATTTCCGCATGTCCACCACCTGCATGTATTCTGATATCGTGCTGCCGTCCTGTTCTTGGTACGAGAAGAATGACTTGAACACATCAGACATGCATCCCTTCATTCATCCCTTGTCACGGGCAGTTGATCCCGCATGGGAAAGCCGCAGTGACTGGGATATCTATAAAGGCATTGCCGAGAAGTTCTCAGACGTTTGCGTTGGTCATCTGGGCGAGGAAACAGATCTTGTCAGCGTGCCGATCCTGCATGACACACCGGGTGAACTGGCCCAGCCCATGGACGTGAAAGACTGGAAAAAAGGCGAGGTGGAGGCCATTCCCGGTAAGACCATGCCCAATCTGGTGCCTGTGAAGCGAGACTATCCCAAAACCTATGAGAAATTCACATCCCTTGGGCCACTTTTGAGTAACGTGGGCAATGGTGGTAAAGGTATTTCGTGGAATACGGAGACCGAGGTTGAATTCCTCAAAGCCCTTAATGGGACCCAGCGCGGTGGCGCTGGTATGGGGCAGCCGAAGATTGAAAGTGATATTGACGCCTGTGAGGTGGTCTTGTCCCTTGCGCCAGAGACAAATGGCGAGGTTGCCGTGAAAGCTTGGGAAGCATTGGAAAAAGCAACCGGGCGCAAACATACGCATCTGGCCATCCCGAAAAAGGACGAGAAATTACGCTTCCGTGACTTGCAAGCGCAGCCGCGCAAGATCATCTCATCCCCCACTTGGTCGGGTCTTGAAGATGAACATGTCAGCTATAATGCGGGTTATACCAATGTGCATGAGCTGATCCCATGGCGAACCATGACAGGGCGTCAGCAGTTTTATCAGGATCACGAATGGATGCGCGATTTCGGCGAGAGCCAATGCGTCTATAAACCCCCCATCAACACCCGCACCATTGCGCCCGTGATTGATAAGCATAAGGGGGATAACCCTCAGGTGGTATTGAATTGGATTACGCCGCACCAAAAATGGGGCATCCATAGTACCTATTCAGAAAATCTCTTGATGCTGACGCTTAATCGCGGTGGTCCAGTCGTTTGGATTTCCGAAACCGATGCAACAAAAATGGGCGTCGAAGATAATGATTGGTTGGAGCTGTACAACACCAATGGTGCCATTGTCGCCCGTGCGGTTGTTTCGCAACGTGTGCCAGAGGGCATGACCATGATGTATCACGCGCAGGAAAAAATCACCAACACGCCCATGTCGGGTGTGACTGGGAACCGCGGTGGCATTCACAACTCCGTCACCCGGGCGGTGGTCAAACCCACACATATGATTGGCGGTTATGCCCAACTGTCTTACGGCTTCAATTATTACGGCACAGTAGGCTCCAACCGCGACGAATTCGTCGTCTGTCGGAAACTGGATAACGTGAGTTGGGGGGATGAACCGTATTCGTCATCAAACCCAAATTCTTCACATCAAGCAGCAGAATAGGAGGCGGGCCATGAAAATAAGAGCGCAAGTCGGAATGGTCCTGAATTTGGACAAATGTATCGGGTGCCACACCTGTTCTGTAACCTGTAAAAACGTCTGGACCAGCAGGGAAGGTGTTGAATATGCCTGGTTCAACAATGTGGAAACAAAGCCGGGTGTTGGTTATCCCCGAAATTGGGAGGATCAAGACCAGTGGAATGGCGGCTGGAAACGCAATGCAAATGGCAAGCTAGAACCGCGTGTTGGTGGCAAATTGTCACTTTTGTCGCGAATTTTTAACAACCCGGACATGCCGGAAATTGATGATTATTACGAGCCGTTTAATTTCGATTATGCCCATCTGCAAAAATCGCCAGAAAAGAAGGCGATGCCCACCGCGCGGGCGCATTCGGCCATCACTGGCAAGAAGATGGAAAAGCCGGAATGGGGACCCAACTGGGAAGAAATTCTTGGTGGCGAGTTTTCGAAGCGCAGTGCGGATACCAATTTTGAGGGCATCCAAAAAGACATCTATGGGCAGTTTGAAAATACATTTATGATGTATTTGCCCCGCCTATGCGAGCATTGCTTGAACCCAGCCTGCGTGGCCTCGTGCCCATCGGGTGCGATTTACAAGCGCGAGGAAGACGGCGTTGTCTTGATTGATCAGGATAAATGCCGGGGTTGGCGCATGTGTGTATCTGGGTGTCCGTACAAGAAGATTTACTTTAACTGGCAGTCAGGAAAATCGGAAAAATGTACATTCTGCTATCCGCGTTTAGAAGCAGGCGAGCCGACGGTATGTTCTGAGACCTGCGTGGGTCGTATCCGCTATCTGGGTGTCATGCTTTATGACGCGGATAAGATTGAGGAGATGGCTGCGGTTGAAGATGAAGGCGATCTTTATGAAGCCCAGTGCGAGCTGTTTCTTGATCCGCATGATCCAGAGGTGATTGCCCAAGCAAAAGCCGATGGCATTCAAGACAGTTGGATTGAAGCTGCGCAAAAATCACCTGTTTATAAGATGGCGATGGATTGGAAAGTGGCCTTTCCGCTGCATCCGGAATATCGCACCCTGCCAATGGTCTGGTACATTCCCCCGCTTAGCCCCATTCAATCGGCGGCCGAGGCTGGTCAAATGCCAAAAAATGGCCTGATCCCTGATGTATCTAGCCTGCGAATTCCGGTCAAATATCTGGCCAATATGCTGACGGCGGGCAGGGAAGAACCCGTGACCCACGCCCTAGAGCGGATGCTGGCCATGCGTCAGTTCATGCGCGGGCGCACGGTCGAGGGCCGCGATGATATGGCGGTCTTGGATGCGGTTGGGCTGGATGTGGAAACGCTCGAAGATATGTATTCAACCATGGCGATTGCGAACTATGAGGACCGCTTTGTCATTCCGACCAACCATAAGGAAGTCGTGGGTGAGTTGCCGTTTGATGCGGACAGTGCCTTTGATGTGAAGGGCTCCTGCGGGTTCAGCTTTGGCGGTGGCTGCCATGGCACCGGTAAGCCGACCAAATCACTTTTCGGCAGCCGCAGTCACAATAACACCATGTCCGGCAACCCACATGGCAAGCCGACCAAACAGATGAAGGAAACGTCATGAAGACCTACCGCGTACTTGGACTTTTAATGAGTTATCCAACCAGCGATGTGCAGCTTCATATGGACGAATTGAAGGAAGCGCTTGCTGCGGATGGGTTAATCTCCAGCCGCAGGCTTGGGCAACTGACAAAATTTATGGACGCGCTCGCGGCATCTGACCTGATCGAGGCTCAGGAAACCTATGTTGGTTTGTTTGACCGGGGTCGAGGGCAGTCTCTTTATCTGTTTGAACATATTCACGGTGAAAGCCGTGACCGTGGCCCCGCCATGGTGGACCTGACTGAAAGTTATAAAGAGCATGGTTTCATGATGTCAGCGGGCGAGCTGCCAGATTATATTCCACTGTTTTTGGAATTCCTATCTTTGCTGCCCCCAGATGACGCCCAAGATTACCTTAACGAAGTGATCCATATTTTTGCGACCATTGGCGTCAAGCTTCAGGATAAGGGTAGCGACTATCATGTGATTTTTGATGTCATTCAGGCTTTGGCCAGCACCAAAGTTGCCCCGGAAGTACTGGCGCAAGCGCTTGAGGAATCGCAAGCAGCAGATGAGAGCTTCGAAGCGCTGGACAAGGAATGGGAAGAAAAGCCAGCCTTTACTGGCGATCCAACACAAGACATTGATGCAGATTGCCGCAGTTGCGCTGCGACGCCGTCTCCCTTTCAAAGCCCGCAGGTATAAAGGAGGATAAACTATGTTTTTCGACCAATTTTTCTTCGGTATTTTCCCTTATATCGCCCTGGTGGTGATGATTGTTGGCTCGGTCCTGCGCTATGATCAGGACCCCTATGGGTGGAAGGCGGATTCCAGCCAGTTTTTGCGCAAAAAGGGTATGCGTGTTGGCAGTAACCTGTTCCATGTGGGGATTATTCTATTGTTCTTTGGCCATCTTATTGGCCTTTTGATGCCAGAATCGCTCTATCACATCTTCATGACCGCACCACAAAAGCAAATGATGGCTATGGTCGCAGGGGGTATTTTTGGCTCGCTCTGTTTCATTGGGCTGAGTATTTTGCTGTGGCGGCGGATGACCGATGAACGTATTCGAGCCACGGGCAGCAGGGGCGATTTATTGCTGCTTTTGATCCTATATGTGCAGTTAATTCTTGGCTTGGGAACCATTCCGGTTTCAGCGGGGCACCCTGATGGCTCCTCCATGGTGGCGCTGGCGAACTGGGCGCAATATATTCTGACCTTTCGCTCTGGTGCCGCCGATTTTGTCGCCGGTCAGGCGCTTGTGTTTAAGGCGCACATTATTTTGGGGCTGACGATTTTCTTGATTTTCCCCTTCACCCGATTGGTACATATGCTCAGTGTCCCGATCAAATATCTGACGCGCCCCGGGTATCAGATTGTCCGCAAGAGGGGCTGAACATTAAAGTCACATAAAATGAGAAAAAACATAAAAACGCAGGCACTTGACCTAGGTCAGGTGCCTCTTTTTATGGGCGTGTTAGCTGTTGATCATAAGGTTTTGGCACCCAACATGCACAGGAGGTTGGCATGAAAACAGGATTTTTTTTAGCAGCGCTTTTAGCAAGCACGAGCCTTGCACAAATCGCATTGCCAGCGGCATATGCGGCAGAGGCCGACAGCTTCGCCGAAGCAATCACTAGCGGGGATGCAACGCTGGATTTCCGCTACAGGCTGGAACTGGTTGACCAAGCGGGCATTGCAAATAACGCGACGGCGTCCACGCTGCGGACGAGGTTGGGTTATAAAACCGGCAGTTACAACGGCATGAGCGGATTTGTGCAGTTTGAAAATGTGGTGTCCGTCGGCAACCAAAATTTCAACAGCACGGTCAATGGCAATGTGACCTATCCGGTGGTGGCGGACCCGCCAACGACCGAGTTAAACCAAGCGTGGCTGCGGTATGAAATTACCGATGGCTTTGCCATAAAAGCTGGCCGCGAGGCTATTAATCTGGGGAACCAACGCTTCATCGGCACTGTTGGATGGCGTCAGAATGACCAGACCTACGATAATATCAACTTGGTCTATTCGAAAAATGGTCTGACATTTGTTGCCGCGCATGTGGAGCAGGTGAATAGAATTTTCTCGCACAAACATGCTTTGGGTGAGTTGGAAACCAACACCAACCTGTTCCACGCCGAATATAAATTTCAAGACTTGGGGACAGCGACAGGGTATGCCTATCTGGTTGATCTCGACAATCCCGCTGTTTTAGGCCTATCCCGAAACACATATGGCGTCCGTATGGCGGGCAGCCCGGCACTGAGTGGCGGTATAAAATTCGCTTATGAATTGGAATATGCCCAGCAGAATGATGCGGGACAAAATCCAACTGATTTTTCTGCTAAATACCTACATGGCTCGGCTGGTCTATCGATGAATGGCTGGACCGTCGCGGCTGGTCTGGAAAAACTGGGCAGCGACAATAGCGTGGGTTTTGCGACCCCACTGGCGACGCTGCATAAGTTCAATGGCTGGGCAGATAAATTCCTTGGCACACCTGCAAACGGGTTGAAGGATGTTTATGTCAAGCTGGGGTGGAAAGCGCCCGATGACAGCGATGTCTTAAAAGGGGTGTCTGTGCTGGCCTTCTATCATGATTTTTCGTCCGATGTGGGCAGCTTGGATTATGGCTCGGAATTTGACTGGCAGATCTCCAAACCGTTCGGGGGCCGCTATGCGTTGGTTGCCAAGGGCGCGCACTATAGTGCGGATACGTTCGGTACTGATACGGACAAATTCTGGTTCATGCTGACGGCAAAGTTCTAAGTCGGGAAGATCAGAAAGAAATGGAGCCCCTTAACGGATAATCGTTAAGGGGCTTTTTTTTAATCTCAGGTGTGTTTTAAGCTTCAAACCCGATACGTCCGTCGAGAATAGTCATATTGATGGGGATGTCCTTAATTGCATCCGGGTCTGTGGTAAAGGGGTCCGCCCCCAGCACGCAAACATCGGCCAGTTTACCCGGCGTCAGTGAGCCTTTGATGTCTTCCTCAAAGGAGGCATAAGCCCCATTCATGGTGCACACCTGCATTGCCTCTGCGATATTAATGCGTTGGCTGGCACCCCATATATTGCCCTCTAAATCTTTGCGAGTGACCATGCTTTGCAGCGCCATCATCGGCTCGTATGGGCCTGGCGTATAGTCTGATGCGGGGGCGACCGGAATGCCATAATCGATAAAGGAGCGGTGCGCGAACATGGATTCCATCTTGTCATGGCCGTATTCGTGCCACTTCTCGCCGTGGTAATGGGCATATGTATAGAACGGCGCGGGGATAACACCTGCCGCTTTGATCCGCGTTAACAGGTCAGGATTTATCAACGAACAATGCTCCAGCCTGAAGCGGGGGTTCGGCCCTTTCCAGTCCTTAAGGACACGCTCATAAGCGCGCATCGCCATGTCGATGGTGACGTCTCCATTGGCGTGAATACCAATGCGGTAATGATTGGCCACCGCATCATCGACCGCGGCTTCAATTTCTTCTTGGCTCATGGTCAGGATGCCATAATCGTTGGGGCGTCCGGCATAGGGCGTACTCATACGCATGGTGCGCTCGGACGCGGAACCATCGGCCCCGTATTTTACAGCGCCGACACTCAGCATGTCATCGCCATAGCCCGAGCGAATACCAGCTTCTTTCATTTCCTTGTAGATGGTGCCAGATGGCATGAAGGAGACACGGCAATTAAGCTCGCCAGCGAAATAGGCGTCCGTATAGGACTGCCAGCCATCGGCCCTGCCATAGGCATCAGTTGTCGAGGTCAACCCTGATTGCAGCATCAGTTTTGTGGCCAGTCGCGCATTTTCTTGATTGGCGGCGCGGTCAACGGTGGGCCATACGCCGACGGCCTGAAACGCATCAATGGCGTGTTCAGCCACGCGTCCGGTAAATCCATTGGCGTCGCGGTAATACATGCCGCCGGTTGGGTTAGGGGTATCCAATGTAAGGCCTGCAATTTCATAGGCCATGCTATTGACAACACCGGTATGACCACCGCGGTGGCGGATGAAAATCGGATGCTCGGTACTGACCGCGTCCAGATCGTGCTTCAGGACTGGGCGGCCTTCGACAAATTTTGTGTCGTCATACATATGGCCGATGACCCAGTGTCCCTTCGGCGTGGTTTCGGCTTTTTTGCGCAGCGCAGCGATCACCTCGGGAATGGAGCGCAGATTGACATTCACACTGACCGCTTCGTTCGCCATTAAAGGGTGCGAATGGGCATCGATAAAGCCGGGCGTGACGGTCATGCCACGGGTATCGATCACTTTGGTATCCGGGGTGATGAGGTCTGCTATATCGTCGCGACTGCCTACAGCCAAAATGCGGTTGCCGCGAATGGCCAGCGCGTCCACTTGCGCCAAGCTGGCATCCATGGTGTGGAACGTTCCCCCCGTCAACACCGTGTCTGCTTTGCCAAGATTAAGCGCGGCGAAGGCTGGAGTGCCAACCATGGCGGCACCGCTTAGCACGGTTGTTCCGGCGATGAATTTTCTTCTGCTTATATTGCTCATGATATCCCCCTCTAATTATTCTTATAGTTCAGCCTAGGCCAGTTGAGAAAACCCCGCAAGCTTTGTGGGGAGCGCGCCCGCATCAATTTCGCTGAGAAGCACGTCCAATGTGGGGTAAATCGCCAAGGCACCGGGAAAGTCGTGATGGTCGGTATAAGGATTGGGCGTAATGATTGTGGGAATACCCGCCGCCCGTGCCGCCGCAAGGCCAAGCCAGCTATCCTCGATCGCCATACAGTCCCCGGCTGATAGCTCTAGACGCCGGAGCGCCAGATCATATAGCTCTGGGTCGGGTTTTTTTGCACTGACCTCGTCGCCACAGCTCATCACATCAAACCAGCCGATCACATCCGCGCCCAATGTCGCGGTAAGCAGGCTATCCACATTGTTGCGGCTGGTGGTGGTGGCAATGGCGAGCTTTAACCCGGCCTTTTTTGCCCGCAAGATCATGGATTCCACGCCGGGGCGCAGGCCAATGGCACCCGCTAAAACCGAGTCTGTGTAGATTTTGGTTTTGCGCTGGTGGATGGCGCTTTCATCAATAGGGCCAAAATTGCTGATCTCCGCATAATGTTTTAGACGTTCTCTGCCGCCGTTGACATCCAATAGTTTTTTATAGAGCGCCCGGTCCCAGTGCCAGGGCAGGGCAAATTCCTTGAAACAGGTGTTGAAGCTTTTTCGGTGCAAGTCCTCAGTCTCGGCCAAGGTGCCGTCTACATCAAATATAAGTGCCTTCATCAAGTTCCACCCGTTGATTAAATATGTTCGTCGCACAATTTGGGAATTTTAGTGCAGGATGTTGGGGGCGTCATTAGTTATCGGCGGTAGAGATGAAAACTGGTCGTTTTTTGACCGATTATAGGTGACGCGATATGGGGAATTTGCTACATGGGTGCAGCTTTTAATGACTGGTTTTTGGGAGATAGACCTCTATGACTAAGCCACTTACAGCCGAAGAGTTTCCGCAATACTGGGCGAACCTGATTAACGAAGGACGCCTAGAAGACGTTATTGCGCTTTATCATGAAAACGTTGTTCTGATGCCAACATTCTCGCCCAATACAATCCGCGATGAAGCTGGGGTACGCAACTATTTCGTCCAGCTTGCGGCGCGAAAAGGTCTGAATGTGAAGCTGCACAAAAATACCGTGAACTCGGTTGCTATGGGCCATGACAAATACGCGGTCAATGGCATCTATTCTTTCGAATTTGAATTGGAAGGCACAATGCTGTCTTTCCCTGCGCGCTTCACCTTTGTCATCGACCTGTTAGACGATCACCCGATTGCGCACCATCATTCATCGCAGATTCCGCGCACGCTCAGCTAAGCGGTCATCTCCAGAACGATTTTTCCCATATGCTGCCCACTGTCCATATAGGCATGGGCATGTGCAGCATCGTGCATGGGGAAAACGCGGTCAATCACGGGCGATATGCGGCCAGCTTCCAACAGTGGCCAGACATGCTGCATGAGCGCATCGCGGACTGATTTTTTAAAACTCAGTGGCCGCGCTCGCAGGGTCGACCCCGTAATGGTCAATCGCTTCATCATGATAGGGGTTAGGTTCAGGCTGGCGTTAACGCCCCCTAAAAAGGCAATGATCACCAGCCGGCCGTCATCGTTCATGCAGGCGATATCGCGCGGGATGTAGTCGCCCGCCACCATGTCGAGGATCACATCAGCGCCTTTGCCGTCTGTGGCCATTAAGACGGCATCTTCAAAAACGTCATCCTTATAGTTGATCGCCACATCTGCGCCCAGATCGCGGCAAAACTGGCATTTTTGATCGTCACCCGCGGTGACAATCACCTTGGCACCAAATGCTTTGCCCAGCTTAATGGCAGTGGTGCCGATGCCGGATGCACCGCCGTGTACCAACAGCGTTTCGCCTGCTTGTAGGGCACCGCGCATGAAGACATTTGACCAGACGGTAAAAAAGGTCTCGGGTATCGCGGCGGCTTCGATAAAGCTCATCTTGTCGGGAATGGGCATAAGGGTTTCTTGCGGTGCAATAGAATGCTGCGCATATCCACCACCCGGCACCAAGGCCATGACCCGGTCGCCCAATTTCACGCCGCTGACATTTTTGCCAATAGCTTGGATTATGCCAGCAACTTCTAGCCCCGGCGTGTCTGGCGCACCGGTCGGCGGGGGGTACATGCCCCGGCGCTGCAGGATATCTGGCCGATTGATGCCTGCGGCCGAAACACGGATCAACACTTCGCCGTCACCCGGCGCAGGAATGGCGCGGGTCGCCGGGCGCAGAACATCTGGCGCACCAAACTCGCTAATCTCAATGACCTGTGTTTGCATAGGGCTATCCCTTAATTTCGCTTGCTGTCGTTTCCAATATTGCCCCAATATGCCATGATTAAGCCAGTGTGTCATAGGGTCGAACAGGAGTCAGCATATGGATATTGAAGATTTTGCCCCGCGCCCCGGCAGTCCGCTCGACGAAGTGTTAAAGGAAGACCTTGCGTCTGCCTCGATTGAGGAGCTGGGTGAGCGGGTAACGGCGCTTGAGGGCGAGATTACACGCGTAAAGGCGCTGATTGCCGCGAAAAAAGACAGTCAGCAGGCCGCTGAATCTTTTTTCAAAAGTTAAAGGCATCATCAAAGAAAAAAGGGCCACCCTGAATGAACAGAGCAGCCCTTTAAAGGAAACATCTCAGAATTTTAGCTTAGCTCGCTTTGCCTTCAATTTGCGGCGGGGCGCCGTTATTAATGGACACTTTGCGCGGCTTCTTATGTTCGGGAATAATGCGCTGCAATTCGATGCTCAATAGGCCGTGTTCGAAATGCGCCGCGCCGACCTTGATTGCATCGGCCAGTTGGAAACGGCGCTCAAACGCGCGCTTAGCAATGCCTTTATGCAGGAAATTGCGGCCTTCATCTTCGTCGGTCGTCCCGGCGGATCCCTCGATGATCAGGGTGTCGTCTTCGACCGTTACATTCAGATCATCATCGGTAAATCCGGCCAGCGCCATCGTAATGCGGTAATTGTCTTCATTCAGTTTTTCAATGTCATAGGGCGGAAAGCTTGGCGCTTTTGCCGCGGTGCGACCCAGATTGTCGGCAAGGCCGAATAGGTCATCAAAACCAATTGCTGAATGCATAAAAGGTGATAAATCAAAAGCTCTCATATCAAATATCCTCCTTGAGAAGCGAAATTTGCCTCATATGAATGAGTCGTTGTGCCTGCTCATATGAGCCGGGCATTTCCAAATCATCGGACCCGTTATGGCATCCGATACATTTCATGTAGGAAGGGATTTTTGCGGTTCAAGATCACAGAAATAAAAAAGGGTGCCAGCATTACTGAGCACCCTTGGTATTCCTATAAAGGAGATCTTGTGGAGCAGAGGCTACTTCTTCAGTGTGAGATTACCGAAGCGTGAATTAAAGCGTGCAACACGGCCCGCCTGATCCATAAGTTTGGAACTGCCGCCCGTCCACGCAGGGTGCGATGTGGGGTCAATTTCAAGATTCATGGTGTCACCCTCGCTGCCCCAAGTAGAGCGCGTTTCGTAGGTGGTGCCGTCTGTCATCACTACCTTGATCGTGTGGTAGTCAGGATGAATATCTTTTTTCATCATTCGTCTCCGATTCAATCTGAGCGGCTGTATAGCCATCCTTTTTCATAAAGGCAAGGGGAAAGCTTGCCATTTGCGAATTTTTCCCGTCATTATGCCGACATAATTTTTGCCCCCGTTAGGGGCCCAGGACGACAGCAAGGATATGACCCAAGATATGAGTGATGAAAATGGTGCTGCCACCACGGCAGCCAAAACAAAAGAAGACGCGGATGATGGTTCCGCCGCGCCCATGGAAGAGGAAAAAACCAAGGGATTAAAACGACTTAAAAGCCTGCGCCTGATTTTTTCATTCATGTTTCGGCACAAGGCGCTTTTGTTGGGGGCGATGGTTGCGCTGTTTGTTTCCTCCGGTGCGCTGTTAACGATTTTCCGTTCCCTGCAATGGGTGATTGATGATGGCTTCGGTGCCCAAGATATAGATGCCATCCGGCCTTTGTTCCTGAATGTGTTTTACCTGATTCTTGTCATGGCGGTCGCAACCTTTTTCCGCTTCATGTTCATCACCACCTTGGGCGAACGTGTGGTGGCGGATATCCGCACGTCTGTTCACACCCATCTTTTGGGCCTTAGCCCTGCTTTTTTTGAAACCAACCGCCCGAGCGAATTGGCGTCGCGGCTGACAGCAGACACCACGCTGATTCAGTCTGTCGCTGGCTCCAGCCTATCGGTGGCCCTGCGCAATATCGTGCAACTGGTGGGGGCCATTGTCATTCTCCTGATCATGAGCCCGGGTCTTATCTTCAACCTGTTGCTGGGGGCGCTGATCATCATGGTGCCGCTTGGCATTTATGGTCGGCGGGTGCGGGCGCTATCAAAAAGCAGTCAAGACCGTGTGGCGGATGTTGGCACTATGGCCAGCGAAGCCTTTGGGGCTATTCAAGTGGTCCAAGCCTTCACGCGGGAACGCGAAGAATCGAGCCGTTTTTCAAACGCTGTGGAGGCGGCCTATGCGGTGGCGAAAAAACGTATTTTGGCGCGGTCATGGTTGACGGCAATCGTCATTGTGTTGGGATTTGGTCTTATCAATTATGGTCTTTGGCGGGGGGCTCAGTCTGTTGTCAGTGGCGGTATTACAGGCGGCGAGCTGGCAACTTTCATGGGCATGGCCTTTTTAATTGGGGGCTCGATCGCTGCCATGGGCGAGGTCTATGCGGACCTGCAACGCGCCGCAGGCGCGGCCCACCGCATCACCGAGATTTTATCGACCGCGCCAGACCTGCCTGTGGTGGAACACCCGGCGCCGTTACCGCACCCCTTTGATGCATCGGTCGTGTTCGAAAATCTTTCATTTTCATATCCGTCCAAGCCCGGCATATGGGCACTGGATGGCTTTGATCTGTCGGTGGCCCCGGGCGAAACGGTTGCCATTGTTGGGCCATCTGGTGCGGGTAAATCCACTGTCCTGCAATTGCTTTTGCGCTTTTTTGACCCGCAAGCCGGGCGCATCATCGTGGATGGGATTGATATTCGTGACGTGGACCCCCGCGAATTGCGCGGCCATATGGCCTTTGTGCCCCAAGACACCATTATATTTGCGGACACGGTTGAGGCCAATACACGCTTTGGTCGCCCCGATGCCACCGACGCTGAGGTGCGCGATGCGCTGGAGGCGGCGTTATGCAGCGAATTTGTCCATGCCTTGCCCGAGGGTATGAATACCTATCTGGGCGAGCGCGGTGTGCGCCTGTCAGGCGGGCAGAGGCAACGTCTGGCCATTGCCCGCGCCATCCTGCGCGATGCGCCCATCCTGTTGCTGGACGAAGCCACCAGTGCGCTGGATAGCGAGGCCGAGCGCAAGGTGCAACAGGCACTGGATGAATTGATGAAATCGCGCACCACCATCGTGATTGCGCACAGGTTATCGACCGTCAGGAAAGCAGATCGGATTATTGTGTTGGAAGACGGTAAAATCGTCGCCAGCGGCAAGCATGAGGCACTGATGGAAGAGGGCGGCCTCTATGCCCGCCTCGCCAAGCTGCAATTCACCGAAGCGATTTGATTATCTCTGCGTAAGACGCATTTCGATGCGCCGGTTGGCGCGGTGGGCGTCTGGCGTATTTTCTCCGTCAAGCGGTTGAAACTGGCCAAATCCGGTGGCGGCCAAGCGCTCTGGCGGGACCCCCATGACCACCAAAAACTTCACAACAGCGGTGGCTCGTGCGGTTGAGAGTTCCCAGTTCGAAGGATATTGAGAGGTGGAGATTGGCACCGCGTCCGTATGGCCATCAACACGCAGAATCCATTCCATTTCCGGGGGGATTGTCGCGGCGATGGACAGCAGGCTATCAGCAAAAAGGGCTAGGTTTTCACGGCCTTCCAAACCCAAATCTGCGGAGCCGGAGGCGAATAACAGCTCGGACTGGAAGACAAAGCGGTCGCCTTCAATCCGGATATCCGGGCGGGCCGCGATGATGGCGCGCATTTGCCCGAAAAATTCCGAACGGTATTGGGCCAATTCCTCGACCTTGCCCGCCAGCGCCACATTCAGGCGCCGCCCCAGATCAACAATCACAGCTTGGCTTTCGCGGTCATTGGCTTCGGACGCCTCAAGCGCGGCCTCCAAACGTCCAACCTGTTCGCGTAACGCGCGCAGATTGTCATTCAACTGCTCAATCTCAGACAGGGCAGCGATGGTGCGTTGCTGTTCCTCGGTCAACTGATCTTGGCTCAGGTTAAAGCGCTCGGTCATGGCATCCAAACTGGACTGGGTGGCAGCCCCCGCATCCAATGCCGAAGATAGCCGCGCATTGCGGTCATCCAATTGTTCTTCAAGACCCGAGATTTGTGACAGTAGATCGTCACGTTCCATATTCACACTTTGCAGGCTAGCGGAAAGCTGGGAAACATTGCGGCGCAGGTCTTCGTTAGCGGACTGTTCCAGCCGCAACAAATCCCCCAGCTCGGCGATTTGCCCGTTGAGGCGTTCCAGCGCTTCATCGCGTCCAGATAAAGCCTGTCCCAGAAAAAACTGTGCCAAGACAAAGACAGACAATAGGAAAATGATCACCAGAAGCAAGCTGGACAGGGCATCGACAAACCCGGGCCAACTGTTTTCGCTATGCGCGCGTCTTCTGCTGCGGCCGATCATCAATTAGTCCTTTTTCGAACTATCTAAGGCGGCTGACAAGGTCCGCGCCAGCAGTTTGATTTCGCTGCGCAGGTCATCTGCCATTTTTTCGCGGCCTTCTACATTTTCGCGGACCATCTGTTTGATATGCACATCCATATTGCGCAGGTGGGCACGGCTGGCATCATCCATCCCTGCGTTGCTTGTACTGCCTTCAGCGATTGATTTCATGGCATTGGACATATGCCCTTGCCCTTCGGCAAGTTTTAGCATCAGGTCCTGCGATGCCTTTAACTGATCCCCCAGTAGCGCTTGCTGTTCGGCAAGTTTGGACAGGGTTTCGTTGGTCCGTTTGCGTCCATCTTCGGACTTGGAAATCACCCGTTCCAGCTTATCCAGGCTGTCAGCGGTCTGTTCCAAAAGTGCGCCAATATAAGCGGGCGTGCCGCCACCATCGCCTGCGCCTTCCATGGCAGATGCACTGGATAGTTTTGAAAAGCTCGAGAGCCATTCTTCCAAGTCGTTGTAAAAACGGCTTTGGGCTTGGCCAGCTTGTAGGTCCAAAAAGCCCAGCGCGACACTGCCCGCTAGGCCGAACAGCGATGACGAGAAGGCCGTCGCCATGCCAGACAGGGGTGCATTCAGGCCAGATTTTAGGCTATCAAACATCAGTGTTAGGTCTGTTGATTCGACGGTCAGGGAATTGATGGTACCACTAATGGAAGCGATCGTTCCGAGCAAACCCCAAAAGGTTCCCAAAAGGCCCAAAAATATCAATAGGCCGATCAGGTAGCGGGAAATCTCGCGGCCTTCGTCCAATCGCGCGGCGATACTATCTAGCAGCGAGCGCATGGACATGGCCGAGAGCTTTTGCGAGCTTTGGCGATCTGCCAATAAGGCCTTCATGGGGGCTAGTAAACGCGGCTCAACATCAGCATCGCTATTGTTTTGCATGGACTGGACCCAGGCGATTTCAGTGCCCAGCGTAAGGACTTGGCGAAAACCAAAGACAATGCCGAATAGAAAAGTGGCGAGGATTACCCCGTTCAGCCCCGCATTCGCCATAAAGGCAGCTTTTAAAGGGCCCGCCAAAAAAACGCCAAGAACCGCAACAATGACCACAAATATGCTCATCCGGCTCAGATATCTGCGTGGCTGGTTCATTTGATCCTCCCGTAAAGCGTCATCTTCGTCTCAAATCACAAAGTCACGTAATAGTAAGCGCTTACACCAACTTGGCAAGCGTTTGGACGCGTTAAAAGGTCAGAGAGGGTGAGAAAAAGCCTAGCGCGCGCTAATCACGGCCCGGTCCTTGGGGCCAGAATCTTCTGCTTGAGCCAAGGCTTCGGCATCAATTTGCGCGGGGGTTACGCCCAGTTTCACCAAATAATTGCGTATCTCTAACGCACGTCTGAGGGAAAGAGTGACGGCTTCATTTGTCGGAATTTGGGCAGCGCCGGAATGAACGATGATTTTGATGCCATCTTGGTTGCCATCCAAGCGCCGGGCCAACATTCGCAGCTTGGCGCGCACCGTATCATCAAATTCAATCTGGTCGGGCGCATAGACAATCGTGAAGGGTTGAATGGCGGGCTGGAACCGATCAAGGGGCGCGATTTCGGGTCGGTTTTGTGCAAGCGTCGTTTGCACGCCGCCCATGGCAACCGATAGAATTGTTGCCAGTAAAAATATTATGTTGGTGACGCGGCTTATTTGTCGTCTCCTGATGCAGTGTTTTGGGCCGCTAAGCTGCGTTTGACATCCCGCAGTGATTTTTCCATATCCGCTTGCAGCGCATTGTTGGATGCAATGATACACCCAGTTTTTAGCATATCATCGCCACCTTCGACATCTGAGACATATCCACCAGCTTCGCGGACTAAAAGAACCCCAGCTGCGATATCCCAAATTTTCAGGTCATGCTCCCAAAACGCATCAAAACGACCAGCAGCGACATAAGCCAAGTCAAGCGCAGCAGCGCCAAAGCGGCGAATACCTGCGACGCGGGGCATAAAGTGGCTGACCTCGGCATTGGCGCGTTCGTGGCCGTCTTTACCGTGCCATGGCAATCCAGTGGCGAGCAGTGATTCGCGCAGATCACCCCGTCCCGACACCCGCAGGCGCTTATTGTTGACCCATGCCCCAGCACCTTTTTCGGTCCAAAACATTTCGTCTTTTACTGGGTCATAAATGATCGCGGCTTCCAACCGACCATGAATTTCAGCGGCAATAGAAATGGCAAAATGCGGCAGGCCATGCAAAAAGTTGGTGGTGCCATCTAGCGGATCGACGATCCAGCGGGCGTTGGTGCCATCGGCGGCATCGAACGCGCCGCTTTCTTCCATGACAAAGCCCCAGTTGGGTCGCGCTTCTGATAATTCATAGAAAATGGTTTTTTCGGCGCGTTTGTCGGCCATGGTGACAAAATCCGCAGGACCTTTGCGGGAAACTTGAAGTTGCTCAACCTCACCGAAATCGCGCAGTAATCTGCGGGACGCTTTTTCGGCGGCAGAGGCCATGACATTGACGAGGGCAGGGCGGCTCATGATTTTGTCCAGTATTTAATATTATTGATCTGTTTAATCCGCACGTTTGGAATAGGTGCCGTCTTCTGTATTCACGACCACATTGTCATCTACATTGACGAAGGGCGGGACCATGACGCGCATGCCATTGGAGAGGATGGCGGGCTTATTTGATGACGCCGCAGTTTGACCCTTAACAACAGGCTCGGTTTCAACGACTTTTAAGATGACGCTTTCCGGCAGGGCGAGACCCAGAGCCGCACCTTCGTACATTTCGATTTGCACTTTCATGCCGTCTTGCAGAAATTGGGCTTGTTCGCCTAAATCTTCTGCGGATAACTCAATCTGGTCGTAGGTTTCGGTATCCATAAAGGTGTACATACCGTCAGTTTCATAAAGAAACTGATGGTCTTTTTGTTCCAGCACGGCGCGTTCAACGGTCTCGGAGGACCGGAAGCGTTCATTCATTTTGGTACCAGATTTAAGGGCCTTCAGTTCCACCTGTAGATAAGCACCGCCCTTGCCGGGTTGAGTGTGCTGAATCTTTACAGCGCGCCACAGTTCACCTTTATGCTCGATCACATTGCCCGGACGGATTGCGTTCCCGTTAATCTTCATGATGTTTCACCTTTTAAAGAACTAGATCAGCGCGCAAGGGTTTGGTCCTCCTGTCGCGCGCGTTTCGGCGTGCTACTTAGCAGGTTGGGCGGTTGGGAGCAAGCAGGGAATCCTGCGCCCAAGCTACTCGCTGACGGTAATGGTCACGCGCTTGGATACAATGGGTGGCTGGTGTGGCACATGATTGTGATCCCCGAGCAATAATTGCAAGGTGTGCGTGCCGGGGGCCAATGTGAGGACCGTCTCGGTCTGACCTGCGCCAAAGTGAATATGGTTTTCGTCGGCGGGAACCGCATAATTCAAATCTGGTAGGTCGGTATCGATCAATAGATGATGATGACCTGTTCTTGGCTTCTCTATGCCAGCCGGGGCGATACCCATGCCTTTCAGGCCAAATCGCACCGTGAAGGTTGGCGAGACTGTAGCGCCATCGCGGGGCGAGATAATATATGCTTCGGCTTGACCGTCCGCAGCGTGGGTCGCGGCAGGCATCGCCATAACAACAAAAACTAAGAAAAGTGAAAAGGAACGCAACATAGGGATCTCCTGTTTTGTATTATTCGTTTTCTTCTTCTAAGGCATTAAAGACGGTATGGAACGCCTTAACAGCGGTTGCGGGACCTTGCGGATGACCCCAAACATATGAAGACACCGCCAAAAAGTCCGCGCCCGCCGCGATTAAGACCGGGCAGTTTTCAGGCGTAATGCCGCCAATGGCGACACAAGGAATCTCTGCAATCTCGCTCCAAAGCGATAGAATCTCCGGCTCCGCTTCATATTTGGTTTTTTTGGTGCTGCTCGGAAAAAAGGCACCAAAGGCGACATAATCAGCCCCCTGATCACCCGCTTCAAAGGCGAGATGGCGACTATCATGGCAGGTGACGCCGATGGCCGCATCGTCACCGATGAGTTTTCGCGCATCTTCAACACTGCCATCGCCTTGGCCCAAATGCACACCGTCACAGCCCAACTCGGCCGCTAAGTCTGCTCGATCATTCAGGATGAACGCGACATCATGGGCGACGCAAACAGGCATAAGAGTGCGCACAGCTTGGCGAATTTGATCGTCATCGGCCCCTTTTAGACGCAATTGAAAGCTGGCCACGGGGCCGGCCTGAAGAGCGCGCTCAAGATCGTTTTGGAACGTATCAGGGTCCAGTTCCGGCGGACTAATCAGGTATAATTGGACGTGGGCCGTCATGACGATATGCTTCCTAATGGCCGAGACTGCGGGGTTATTCCGCAGCCTTGGCTTCCAAGTCAGGGTTCCATTCGCCCAAGGTCGCAAGGCCATTCATGCGGGCACGGTGACCAAAGGCGGCTTTCGCCGCGTCAACATTTTCGGCTTTGCCACCCCATGCTTTCAATGGCGCAGCTTGCAGCGCGCGGCCGTATGAAAAGCTGAGCTGCCAAGGCATGTCATAGGCGGCATTCATAGCGTTCAGATGTGCTGTGGCGTCAATGTCTGACTGGCCGCCGGACAAAAAGACAATGGATGGTACCGCAGCGGGAACAGCGCGGCGGAAGGTCCGTACAGTGCGCTCGGCCACTTCTTCGGCATCGGCTTGGCGCTCGTTTAGCATGCCAGACACGACCATGTTGGGCTTCAGGACGGTGCCTTCCAAGACAACGCGTTGCATGTTCAGGTCCGCGAAAAGGGACTTCAAGACCCGTTCGGTCACTTCTTCGCAGCGCTCAATCGAATGTCCGCCATCCATCAGAATTTCTGGCTCAACGATTGGCACAATGTTGCACGCCTGGCAAAGGGCCGCATAACGGGCCAGCGCATGGGTGTTTGCCTTAATCGCATATTGGCTGGGTGTGCCATGGTCATCGATATTGATGACCGCACGCCATTTCGCAAACCGTGCGCCGAGGCTGTAATATTCTTCAAGGCGTGCGCGCAGGCCATCAAGGCCTTCGGTCACGGTTTCGCCCTCGGCTCCGGCCAATGCATGGGCGCCCTTATCAACCTTAATGCCGGGAATAGAACCAGCTGCCGTGATGAGATCGACCAGCGGGGTGCCATCAGCGGCCTTCTGGCGCAGGGTTTCATCAAACAGAATAACGCCGGATATATGGTCCTTCATTTCCGGTGTGCGAAACAGCATTTCGCGGTAGTCGCGCCGGCTGTCTTCTGTCGAGTTGACCTGAATACTATCAAAGCGCTTTTTAATGGTTCCGGTGCTTTCGTCAGCGGCCAGAATGCCCCGCCCCGGTGCGCCCATGGCGAGGGCTACGTCATATAGACTGTCCAACATCGTGTATCTCCAATTGGTCTTTCCTGAATTTATGTCCCACCAACGAGGCTTTATTTTCCCAAAACCGCCTCAATTGGTCCCTTCTATTTCCGAGGTGCGCCCCCTTTATGACAGCGCGCTGACGCCCGGTAATTCTTTGCCTTCCATCCACTCCAAGAACGCCCCACCAGCGGTGGAGACATGGGTGAAGCTATCTTTCGCCCCCGCATGTGCCAGTGCAGCCACTGTATCACCGCCGCCTGCAACAGTTAAGAGGAGTCCTTCGGCACTGAGTTTTGCTGCCGCCTGCGCCAGGGCAACTGTCGCGCGGTCAAATGGTTCTATCTCAAACGCGCCAAGAGGGCCGTTCCAGATCAGGGTATTACACGTGCTGATGACCTTGATCAAGTCTTCGGTGGATTGCTGTCCCACGTCAAGGATCATGTCGTCGGCGGCCACATCTTTCAGGCCCACCGTGCGGTTCGCGGCGCCTGCCTTGAATTCTTTGGCCACCACAATATCGGTTGGCAGGTGAATGGTACAGCCAGCACCAGAGGCCTTATTCATGATGGCGCGCGCTGTATCGGCCAAGTCGTGTTCGCACAGGCTTGCGCCCACATCCACCCCTTGAGCAGCAAGAAATGTATTGGCCATGCCGCCACCAATGATCAGGTGGTCAACTTTTTCCACCAGATTGGTCAGAACATCCAATTTTGATGAAACCTTGGCACCACCCACCACCGCGGCCAGCGGGCGTTTCGGTTCGCCCAATGCCGATTGTAGCGCAGACAGCTCCATCCCCATGGTCACGCCGGCATAAGCAGGCAGTGCCTTTGCCAATCCATATGTGGATGCATGCGCGCGGTGCGAACAGGAAAAGGCATCATTCACATAGAGGTCGCCAAGCTTGGCCAGTTCGGCCACGAAGGCTGGGTCATTTTCAGTCTCGCCATTGTGATAGCGCAGGTTTTCCAACAGAACCACCGGCGCGCCGCTGTTGATGGCGGACATGGCAGCATCGCCAATGCAGTCGGCACCAAAGGCCACGTCCAAGCCAAAGGCTTCTTTCAATGGACCGACCAATGGCGCCAGTGACATTTCTGGGACACGTTCGCCCTTGGGGCGACCGAAATGGGACAGTAGAATAATCTGCGCACCTTTTTTATTGAGCGCCTTCACAGTGGCTGCCGCCGCTTGAATACGCGTGCTGTCACTGACCTGACCATCCTGCATGGGGACATTCAGGTCGGCGCGCACAATGGCGCGCTTGCCCGAAAGATCACCCAGATCTTCGACTGATTGAAACTGACCCATTTCTCTTGTCCTTGTTATCGGGTTTTTATCGCCTTATTTGGCATTCATCATAGCGATGGCGGTATCGGACATGCGGCACGAGAAGCCCCATTCGTTGTCGTACCAGGACAGGATACGAACCAGTGTTCCATCAATCACCCGTGTTTGCGAAGAATCGAACGTGGATGAATTGGAATTATGGTTGAAGTCGATCGAAACCGCAGGCATGTCTTCATAACCAAGAACGCCCTTATAGGCACCATTCGCTGCCGCTTTGATCGCTTCGTTAATCTCGTCAACGCTGGTTGCGCGTTTGGCAACAAATTTCAAATCAACCAAGGACACATTGGGGGTTGGGACGCGGATGGCAGACCCATCCAACTTGCCCGCCAGTTCCGGCAGAACCAGACCCACAGCACGCGCAGCACCGGTCGAGGTCGGGATCATGGACAGGGCCGCAGCACGGGCGCGGCGCGGGTCTTTATGCAGGGTGTCGAGTACCGGCTGATCACCTGTGTAGGCATGTACGGTCGTCATATCGCCGTGTACGATGCCAACCGTATCATTCAAAACTTTGGCGACCGGTGCCAAACAGTTGGTGGTGCAGGATGCGTTTGAAACAACGGTGTCAGATGCGGTCAAAGTGCCGTGGTTTACGCCGTAAACAATGGTTTTGTCAGCTTCTGTACCGGGGGCCGAGATTAGGACTTTTTTGGCACCTGCTTCGATATGTTTGCTCGCGGTGTCTTTATGGGTGAATATACCCGTGCATTCCATGGCAATATCAACGCCCAATTCGCCCCACGGCAGGTTTGCCGGGTCGCGCTCGGCGGTCACCTTGATGCGGTCACCATTGACGATAATGCTGTCACCATCAACAGCAACTTCACCGGGGAAGCGGCCATGCACGCTGTCGCGGGATAACAGATAGGCGTTCATGTCAACGTCGCCAAGGTCATTGATACCAACAACCTTGATATCCGTGCGGCCGCCTTCATAGATCGCGCGCAATACGTTCCGGCCAATCCGTCCAAAGCCGTTGATGGAAACATTTACAGTCATTTTAAAACTCCGTATTTTAGGTCCCTGTAAGGGGTGTAGCTTGATGGGGGTGTTGCTTCAAATTTCACAAAGGGTGTATTTTAACACGCTCTAGTTGTCCAGACCATCCATGACCCTTGCGGCCACTTTTTCAGCGGTCAGGCCGAAATAATCGAACAAATCATGAGCAGGCGCAGATTCGCCAAAACTATCAATACCAATAGTGATGCCGCCAAGGCCGGTATATTTGTGCCAGCCGTGGGTCGCACCCGCTTCAATCGAGACACGGAGGGCGCCAGACCCAAGAACAGATGCCTTATAGTCATCGTCTTGGGCATCGAATTTTTCGGTGCAGGGCATGGAAACAACGCGGGCAGGGATGCCTTTTTCCGCCAATATGGCAGATGCGTTAATGGCCACTTCAACCTCTGACCCTGTCGCAATGAAGGTCACTTTGGCATCACCTTCACATTCACGCAGCACATAGCCGCCACGTTCACACAGGTTTTCATCGCTGTGGGTGGTTCGCACCTGCGGCAAGCCTTGGCGGGTGAGGGCCAGAACAGATGGTGTGCCCGTGTCATTGATTGCAGCCTGCCAGCATTCCACTGTCTCGACAACATCACAGGGGCGATACACATTGATGCCCGGCATTGCGCGTAAGCTAGAGACGTGTTCGATCGGCTGGTGCGTTGGGCCATCTTCGCCCAGACCAATACTGTCATGGGTCATGACATAAACAACACCCTGTTTCATCAGCGCTGATGACCGTATTGCGGATCGGGCATAGTCGGTAAAGACCAAGAAGGTCGCCCCATATGGGCGGAGGCCCCCGTGCAAAGAAATGCCGTTCATGGCGGCGCTCATGCCGAATTCACGGACGCCATAATAAACGTAGCGCCCGGAAAAATCGTCAGGCGTGATCGGCGCGGTTTGGCTGGTTTTGGTGTTATTTGAACCCGTCAGGTCAGCCGAGCCGCCAATCGTGGTGTTCAGCGCCGCATTGACAACCTCGAGCGCCTTTTGCGATGCTACACGGGTCGCAACCTTCTCCGGGTTGGCAACCAATTCTTTCTTATAGTCCTTGATGGCTTGGTCGAAGGCGGCTGGAATATCCCCCGCAATGGCGGACGTGAAGGCCGCTTGCTGGTCCGCTGATTTTGCCGCCAGACGCGCCGCCCATGCATCCGCAGTGGCCTTGCCCCGCGCCCCGACCGCCTGCCAATCCGCGCGGATGTCCGCCGGAATGTCAAACGGCGCATGGGGCCAGTTGAGGACTTTGCGTGCGGCGGCAATCTCATCATCACCGAGGGGGGCACCGTGCGTCGCAGCCGTACCCTGTTTATTGGGTGCGCCTTTGCCTATGGTGGTTTTGCACGCAATCATGGATGGGCGGCCATCGGCTTTGGCGGCGGCAATAGCGGCCTCAACGGCGGCCATGTCATGGCCATCAACCGCTTGGGTGTGCCAGCCATGGGCGGCAAAACGCGCGGCTTGATCGTCGGAACATGTCAGGTCCAAGCTGCCATCGATGGAGATATTATTGTCGTCCCACAGCACAATCAACTTGCCCAGCTTCAGGTGGCCCGCCATCGAACAGGCTTCGTGACTGATACCTTCCATCAGGCAACCATCGCCAGCGATCACATATGTATAGTGATCGACGAGATCATCGCCGTGACGCGCCGCCATCATACGCTCAGCCATGGCCATACCCACAGCGGTTGCCAAGCCTTGTCCCAGCGGCCCCGTGGTGGTTTCAATACCCGGCATCATGCCATATTCAGGATGTCCGGCGCAGGGCTGGTGCAGTTGGCGAAAGTTTTTCAAATCTTCTATACTGGGCTTGTCATACCCCGTCAGATGCAACAGCGAATACAGAAGCATTGATCCATGACCCGCAGATAAAACGAAGCGGTCGCGGTCGGCCCAATCGGGCCGCGCGGGATCGAATTTCAAAAATTTTGCGAATAGGACTGTGGCCGTATCTGCCATTCCCATCGGCATACCGGGATGGCCTGATTTGGCTTTTTGAACGGCGTCCATTGCAAGGGCGCGAATGGCGTTGGCCATGTTTTGATTGCAGGGAACTGCAGAAGGCATATCGGACATCATATAAAGTTCACATTTCTTGTTTTATCGCCGTCTGATTTTCCCAAAAATGATCAAACATGCTTTAAACCCACCCACCAAGAACAGGCGCACAATGGCGGGCGGTATCGCCTGCGTCAACCGTCTTTAGGGAATCAATTTTGCTCAGCGCTCGTTTTTAATGGAATAAGGCGATTACTCGATATTTGGTCCGGCGGGTGCCATAGCCGCAACATATTGATTTTCTGCTATAAAATACTTTTCCTTCGGCTTTCAGTTGACGTTGCGCGGGCAGTCTCCTTATTCTCTCTATATGACTGGATGGTGATCATTCTTTACTACGGGTATGGGTAGGTCATTACCTACCCTTTACGACAAAGGGGGATTTGTGGCGAGCGAATCGGAAAAAAGATTTCACGCAGCACTGAAAAAACTAGAAAATGCTGCAAACAGCTTTCGCGCGAAATGCGAAGCGGGTCATGTCGCAAGCGATGAGGAAAAAGAGGCCTTGCTTGCGCAAAATGCCATTCTCCAAGACGGTCTTGATCGTCTGAAAGTCGATTATGAACAGATGGAAGCCGCGCTGGTTGATTTGAAGGCTCAGGTCGAATCTTCTCAGAAAAGTCCACAGGGCAATCAGGGACCACAGGGCGATGGTGCTGGGCAAACCGACTTGGTGACCGCAGAGCGTGATAGCCTGCGCGAAGAATTGACAATGGTGCAGCGGGATTATCAAACGCTCGAGGATAGTTTCACAGCGCTGAAATCGCAGTATGCGGCATTTCAGGACGAAGAGGCTGGTTTTGCTGAGGCGATGTCGTCATCTGGTGCGGGTGTGGTGTCCGAGCGTGAGGCCAATGAACTGCGTGAGGAGCGTGACAGTCTGCGCATGGAATTAGAGAAAATTAAGGATGAATATGTCCGCCAGCTTGCCGAAAATGAATTGTTGCAGGCCGAAGCCGCAGGCGTTGAAACTGTTCGGCAAAAGTTGAAGGACAATCTTGACGGCACCATCTCTCGCTTAGAAGCGATGCAGTAAAATACAGGAAAGCCGCATAGTATAAAGGAATTTCCATGGGTCAGATTAATGTCGAAATTAACAACCAGCGCTACAATCTTGCCTGTCGTGATGGCGAGGAAGAACGCCTGCGCGAACTGGCAGGTTATGTCAGCGATAAATCAAAAAGCCTTGTGCAAAGCCTCGGCAATGTCGGGGAAAACAGACTGCTTTTGATGTCAGCTCTGTTGATTGTCGATGAATTGTTTGAGACGCGCGAAACAATGCAGGCTCTCGAAGGCGGTGACGCTGGTGCCGTGCAGGAGGCCGTGGCAAAAAAACTGGATGGACTGTTTGATGATGCAGCCAGTAAGCTGGAAGGCATTGCACAACAGCTCGAAAGCGCTTAAATAGGGCGCAGGCGAGTTCTGCCCGGTTTGTAGACGTCATGATCCCCGGGGCTATAAATACACTCCAGGGAGCTGTCCCTGATCTGGGCCGTGGCCCAGTACACACGGCACCCACCTGACTATGTCAGGCGCCGGAGGATACCAGAAACTTTTACGGCCCATGGTGGGCTCGCCGACCTTTTCTCATTGTTCTATTATCAGGGATATGGGCCCAAGTTATAATCATGAGTTTGCAGCATGCAGGATAACATTGCGGCCATAAAAGACACGGCGCGTAAAGAAGCCAGTGCGCTTCGGGCGCGGTTTCATACCAGTACGGGACCGGCGCAGCTTGAGGCCCTCTCGGCACATGTTTTGGCGGCCCTGCCGAAACCATCACCTGGGGTTATCATCGCGGGCTATTGGCCGATTGGATCGGAACTGGATACCCGCTTTGTGTTGAATGATTTGGCGCGGCGCGGGTTTGCACTTGCCCTTCCCGCCGTTGTCGCCAAGGGTAAGCCGTTGGCGTTTCGCGCATGGTCACCCGGGGATGACTTGGTGGACGGGCAGTTTAACACCAAAGAGCCGCACCCAGCCGCACCTGTGGTCACGCCAGACATTCTTTTGGTGCCATTACTCGCCTTTGACAAAGCGGGGTATCGTCTGGGCTATGGCGGCGGCTTTTATGATCGCAGTATCGAAGGCCTTCGGGCGGCTGGAAATGTGACGGCCTTCGGTTTGGGCTATGCGCGGCAATTGGTGCGCGCTGTGCCCCATGATGCCCATGACCAAATATTGGACGGGATTATTACCGAATGCGGGCTGCAATCCAAATTGCAGGCAGAATTGCCGGGAAATTAGCTTGATTCGGATATTTTTACCTATGTTTTCCTAGTCAATCTATATGGTTCTGGTATAGAAAACCCACAGTTGGGGCGTGCTGATTTTTCAGCATTTCTCGTGAATCATTAAGTATCTAAAGGCAGACGGGTTGCGACATGGCTGGACATTCCAAATTTAAAAACATCATGCACCGCAAAGGCGCGCAGGACAAAAAACGTTCTAAATTATTCTCAAAGCTATCCAAGGAAATCACGGTAGCCGCTAAAATGGGCACGCCAGACCCGGATATGAATCCGCGGTTGCGCTTGGCAATTGCAACGGCAAAAGCACAGTCCATGCCCAAGGATAATATCGAACGCGCGATTTCAAAATCCCAAGCCAGCGATGAAGATAATTATGAAGAAATGCGTTACGAAGGCTTTGGCCCAGGCGGCATCGCTATCATTGTGGAAGCCCTGACCGACAACCGCAACCGCACCGCATCAGATATTCGGACAATTTTTTCTAAGTCAGGGGGCAACCTTGGTGAGACGGGCAGCGTGAATTATATGTTTGAGCGCGTCGGCCAAATTATTTTTGGCGCTGATGCCGCCGATGCAGATACAGTGTTTGAAGCCGCCCTTGAAGCGGGTGCAAGCAATGTGGAATCCGATGATGAAACGCATGAAATCTATACCGAAGCCACTGATCTGCACGAGGTCCTAGGCGCCTTAGAGCCGCAGCTAGGTGAACCACAATCTGCCAAGTTAATCTGGCTGGCGAAAGACCCCTTGGACCTTGATGCTGAAGCGGCTGAGAAGTTTTTGCGTTTGTTGGACGCGCTGGATGATAACGATGATGTTCAAGAGGTCTTCGGCAGTTACAATGTCTCGGACGAGGTTATGGCGCAGCTTGATAGCGAATAGGGCGGGTTTAAATCAGGCCGACACCATTAGGATAGGGCGTGGCTCATGAGTGTGGGAAAATCTTCCCCTCAGAAATTGCCCCCGACGCGGATATTGGGGCTTGATCCTGGTCTTCAGACCACGGGGTGGGGCATCGTTGATTTGTTGGGCACGCGCCTTATCCATGTGGCCAATGGGTCTATTTCTTCGACCGCATCGAACACCTTAGCGGATCGTTTGATGGAATTGCACGATGGCCTGCAAGCTGTGCTTGGGGATTGGCGGCCTGACATGGCGGCGGTCGAGGAGACCTTTGTTAATAAGAACCCAAACAGCACGTTAAAATTGGGTCAAGCGCGGGGCATAGCCTTGCTGGTGCCTGCGCTGTCTGGATTGAGCGTGGCCGAATACACCCCCAATCATATTAAAAAGTCTGTGGTTGGCAGCGGTCATGCCGCGAAGCAGCAAATTCACGCCATGGTTAATGTTCTGCTGCCCGGTGTGAAAATTGCCAATGCGGATGCAGCGGATGCATTGGCGGTTGCCATTTGCCATGCACATCATGCATCCTCCAATCGGAACTTGGCTGATGTTATGGCCAAACATTGATTTTCAGGAAATCTCAGGCGCGGGGCTAAAAAAGACATGATCGCGAAACTTTCAGGTATTTTGGACAGTTATGGGGACGATTGGCTCATCATTGATGTGCGTGGCGTCGGCTATCTTGTCTTTGCCTCGGGGCGCACATTGTCTCGGCTGCCCAATGTTGGCGAGGCCCTGTCCCTGATGATCGAGACCCATGTGCGCGAAGATCATATCCATCTGTTTGGTTTTTCCAGCGGCGAAGAAAAGGACTATTTCAGCCTGTTGCAATCGGTCCAAGGTGTGGGCGCAAAAGTGGCGCTGGGCATTCTATCTGTGCTGGAGCCTGACGCACTCACTACCGCAATCGCATCCGGGGATAAAGCGGCGGTCTGTCAGGCCAATGGTGTGGGGCCCAAGCTTGGGGCGCGGATTGTCAATGAGTTGAAGGATAAAGTTGGTACACTTGGCGCAGGGGCGATGGTTGATCTGTCTGGGGCCAAGGATGTCCCTGCGGGTGATCATGTAGCATCAGCAGATGCGATTTCCGCCTTGGCAAATCTGGGATATAGCCCATCGCAAGCACATACGGCGATTGCCGCCGCGCGTGGGGTTGCAGGCGCAGATGCGCGTGTTGAAGACTTAATTAGACTGGGCCTGAAGGAATTGAACCGATGAGCGATACAACGGGGACCCCCCGCGTCATCGGGGGCGGTGCACAGGGGGAGGATACGGACGCAAGTCTGCGCCCCGTGACCCTTGATGAATTTATAGGCCAATCACAAGCACGGGGTAATTTACGGGTGTTCATCGAGGCAGCGCGCCAGCGCGGTGACGCCATGGATCATGTGCTGTTTTTCGGGCCCCCCGGCCTTGGCAAAACAACGCTGGCCCAGATTGTTGCCCGCGAATTGGGCGTGAATTTCCGCGCGACGTCTGGCCCGGTGATCGCCAAAAGTGGGGATTTGGCAGCTCTGCTGACCAATCTTGAAGAACGCGACGTGTTATTCATTGATGAAATTCATAGGCTTAATCCGGCGGTTGAGGAAATCCTCTATCCGGCGATGGAAGATTTCCAGTTGGACTTGATGATTGGGGAGGGGCCTGCGGCGCGGTCTGTCAAGATTGACCTGCCGCCATTCACTCTGGTAGGGGCGACGACGCGCTCCGGACTGCTCACCACCCCCCTGCGGGATCGTTTTGGTATTCCGGTGCGTTTGGAATTTTACCCGCCGGAAGACCTGTGCGAAGTGGTGCGGCGTGGCGCACGGGTTTTGAAATTTGACTTATCCGATGAAGGCGCGATGGAAATTGCCACCCGTGCTCGGGGTACGCCGCGGATTGCGGGCAGATTGCTGCGCCGGGTACGCGACTTTGCCTTGGTGGATGGCTCTGCCAAAGTTGACCGCGCTGTAGTGGGTGCCGCGCTGTCTAGACTGGATGTTGACAGCATTGGCCTTGATGCCATGGATCATCGCTATTTGCGCTGTATCACGGATATGTATTCCGGTGGTCCTGTTGGTGTTGAAACACTGGCGGCGGCCCTATCCGAACCGCGCGATGCGATTGAGGACATTATCGAGCCTTATCTGATGCAAAAGGGTCTTGTGCAGCGTACGCCGCGTGGCCGCATGTTGGCACCGGAGGGCTATAAGCATTTGGGCTTAGATCCGCCCGATCATGTAAAATCCGATCAGATGGATATGTTGGACAATGATGACTGAAGTCAGCGCCGGTGAAATCAAAGATGGCGTGCATCACATGGGGGTGCGGGCTTATCTGGAAGATACAGACGCGGGCGGCGTTGTTTATCACGCGGGGTATTTGCGGTTTATGGAGCGCGGTCGGACGGACTATTTACGGGTCTGTGGCTTTTCACATTCTGCCTTCATGTCGTCACAAAATGAGGGAACACTTCACCCGGGCCAAATTTTATTGGTGGTCCGGCATATGGAGATTGATTTCAGAATGCCCGCCCTATTGGATGATACCCTGATGGTTGAAACCAGCGTGGTCAGGGTTGGTGGTGCCAGTATCATTATGCACCAGGCCGTGACGCGGGGTCGGGATACATTGGTGACCGCGGTTGTGAAGGTCGGTGTTATTGATGCGGACAAGCGCCCGGCGCGCATGCCGGCGGCGCTGAGGGAAAGATTACTCGAAGAAATCAAGAGCTAAAGGAATGAGAAACAGATGGAAAACAACGTAGAAGCGATTGCGCTGACGGGAAGCACGCCGGATTTTTCCGCTTGGGGAATGTTTTGGGGCGCGGATATCATTGTCCAGATGGTGATGATTATGCTGGTTGCAGCATCTGTATGGAGCTGGGCCATCATTTTTGAAAAGGTCCGCCGCATGAAGCGCGTGGTGAAGGCAGCTGATGCGTTCGAAGAAGATTTTTGGTCGGGCAACAGCCTTGAAGACGTTTATAACCGTGAAAAAGACCAGCCAGGTCACCCAATGGCGCGGGTCTTTGTCGCGGCGATGCGCGAATGGCAACGCTCTGTTTCGGGGGCTGGTGGCGGCAAACTTGGCCTGCATGACCGTTTGGCACGGGTGATGCGGGTGACCACCAACCGCGAAATGGACAAGCTTGAAAGCGGCACCGGGTTTTTGGCGACCGTTGGCTCGACCGCGCCCTTTGTTGGCCTGTTTGGTACCGTATGGGGGATTATGAACAGCTTCCAGTCCATTGCGCTGTCATCCAACACCAGCTTGGCCGTTGTAGCCCCTGGTATTGCCGAGGCCCTGTTGGCAACGGGTCTGGGTCTGATCGCGGCTATTCCGGCGGTGATTGCTTATAATAAATTGACCAATGAAATGAACCGCTACGCGGTCCGAATCGAAGGATTCTCAGACGAGTTCCACGCCATCCTGTCGCGTGAAATGGAACGCAGGAGCGAATAATGGGCGCGCAATTAGATACATCGGGCGTTTCCACCCATTCCCGCCGGTCACGGCACCGCCCGATGGCGGAGATCAATGTCACACCTTTTGTGGATGTGATGTTGGTGCTGCTGATTGTCTTCATGGTCACCGCGCCACTGTTAACCGTTGGTGTGCCGGTTGACCTGCCGGATGCTGCCGCGCGGCCCTTGCCCGAAGATAACAAGCCCGTTGAAGTCACCGTTGACGAATACGGCGCGATTTTCATCGGTGATGCGCCCGTTGGTGCCGCCGAACTGGTCAGCCGCTTGGCGGCGATTACGGGCAATCGCCGCGATGCCCGCATTTATGTACGCGGTGATCAGTCGCTCTCATATGGACGGATTATGGGAATAGTCGGGTCTATTAACGCGGCAGGCTTTAATAAAGTGGCACTTGTGACTGAACAACCCAGATAGCGGAAATAGGGTATTCAATTGGACGATATGAAAACAGGTCTGATCGTATCGCTTGTCGCCCATGTGGTCGTCGGTGCGATCAGTATTGCGGGCATCCCTGCCTTGAAGCGCGACGTGCGCTTGCCACCGCAGCCTGTTCCCGTTGAATTTATTGCCATTGACGATGTGACGCGCACGGTGGAGGAGCCTCAGGCCCCAGCGCCTGTGCAGGAAAGTCCACCTCAAGTCACGGCATCTGTTGACCGGGTGGAGCGCACCCAGCCTGCCGCCCGTAATGATGCGGTTCCCACACCGGACGCCGCGCCAGCGCGCGAAGTAGAAACAGAGGCCCCACGTCAAGCCTTTACCCGCGCCGCGCCGCGATCAAAGCCCCGCGCACCAAGCGCCTTGGATACGGACCGTTTGGCGGCCTTGATTGATCGTTCAATCACCGAAACGGCGCAGCAGCGCACACCCCCGGAAGACACCGACAAGCAGCTTGAAGCAGCGGTGGAGCGGGCACGGGCAAACCAATTGCAATCCCGTATTGCGACGGCCACATTGGTTGATGCGATCCGGCAAAAGGTTGAAGGATGCTGGGCTTTGCCCGCAGGCGCGAAAGACGCTGAGAATTTAATTATCCGGATTCGCATTTTCCTGCGCCCGGATGGTCAGTTGGCGAGAGCCCCGGAATATCTGGACAGAGGGCGTATGTCTGATTCATTCTACCGCGCAGCAGCCGAAAGTGCCGCCCGTGCAGTGCGTCAATGTGCACCGTATGATCTGCCCCCAGAATTGTATCAACAATGGGCTGTGCTTGATTTTAACTTTGATCCCCGCCATGTTTTAGGCGGCTAGCTTGGAACCATAAAAACGAATGACCAAAATGACAGTGATGATAAAATATATACGCATGGTGATGGTGCTGATGGGGTTTTTTGCGGCGGGGATGGCACTGCCGGCGCGCGCCCAGAACGTGCTGGAAATTGATATTACACAGGGCAATGTCGAGCCCCTGCTGATTGCGCTTCCGGCCCTGATTGGTGATGCGGCTGTGCAAACGCCTGCGGGCGGACTTGATCATGTGGGGTCGCTTATTTCCGACGTCGTCGCCAGCGATTTGGCGCGCTCTGGTTTGTTTGAACCCATTGAGCGCGATGCATTCATTTCCACTCCGACCTCTGCCGAGGTGCGCCCCACTTTTGGCAATTGGCGTGCAATTGGTGCATTGGCTCTGATGTCGGGAAAAGTCGAGCAGGAATCCGATGGCCGTCTGCGGGTTGAGTTTCGTTTGTGGGATGTATTTTCGGAATCTCAGGTCACGGGTCTTCGTTATGTCGCACCGCCGCAAAACTGGCGGCGTATCGCGCATTTGATTGCAGATTCGATCTATCAGCGTTTGACTGGCGAAAGCGGATATTTTGATACGCGTGTTGTTTTTGTTGACGAGGTTGGCCCCAAAACCAACCGGATGAAGCGTTTGGCGTTGATGGATCAGGATGGTCACAACCAGCGCTATTTGACCGATGGCCAGGACTTGGTATTGACGCCGAGGTTCTCACCGACCCGTCAGGAAATCACCTATCTGGCCTATTACAATGATAAGCCACGGGTTTACCTCTATAATATTGATACGGGTAAGCATGAAGTATTGGGTGATTTTCCAACCATGACTTTCGCCCCACGCTTTTCGCCGGATGGCAACCAGATTGTTATGACGTTGGCAGATAATGGCAACAGCGATATTTATGTCATGGATTTGCGTACACGCGCGGTGAAGCGCCTGACCTCGCATCCGGGCATCGACACATCTGCATCATTCTCGCCGGATGGAAAAAACTTGGTCTTTAACTCAGACCGTGGCGGCAGTCAGCAGCTTTATGTGATGACAGTGGACGGCAAAAATGTACGCCGTATTTCCTTTGGTAACGGGCGCTATGCGACACCGGTATGGTCCCCGCGCGGGGACTTGATCGCCTTTACCAAGATAGGGGATGGCAAATTCCGTATCGGCGTGATGAAGCCAGATGGTTCGGGCGAACGCTTGCTGACCAATAGTTATCAGGATGAAGGCCCAACATGGTCGCCCAATGGCCGGGTGCTGATGTATTTTCGCCAAGAGCGCTATGAAGATGATGGAAGCGGCGGCGAGACGTCCTTGTGGAGCGTCGACTTAACAGGTTATAATGAGCGCCGCATGATGACACCCAATGACGCATCCGATCCGGCATGGTCGCCGCTCATGAGCAGTCGCTAGGACGCTCTGGGTCTGGTTTTTTTTGGCTTGTTACTTTTCTTGTCTTGATAGGATGAAAACGCCTCTCTATAGTCATTGGGGAGTTCGTGATTCGCTTTTTTTATATCTCTTGAGCGTAGGGTACTAGTGCCCCTATCGTAGCTATTTATAAGAGCCTGTAACACCAGCGAAGCACCAAATGTTTACGATTAACCCGCAAGAAGGGAACGATAGATGCAGTCGAGTGTCTCCGGAATGAAATTTATTGCCGTATCGGCAATGGCGCTGCTATTGGCAGCTTGTGCGTCGGATAAATCAATGGACGCACAGTCAATGGACGCACAGTCATCTGATACTGCTATGGAAATGCAGGCGGCAACCGCGCCGACGCCTGTTGTTGAAGAAGAAACAATGGCGGGCCCTGCTGCGGGTAGCCAAGAACATTTGGTGGCCAATGTTGGTGACCGTGTGTTTTTTGCCTATGACAGCTCCGAGCTGTCATCAGCAGCGCGTCGTACCCTACGTGCACAGGCGGAATGGATGCGCGAAAACGCGGGTGTCAGCGTTGTTCTTGAAGGCCACGCCGATGAGCGCGGTACGCGCGAATACAACCTGGCATTGGGCGAGCGTCGTGCCGCAGCGGCCAAGAATTATTTGGTTGCCTTAGGCATTTCTTCCAATCGTGTCTCGACCATTTCTTATGGTAAGGAACGTCCGGTCGCGCTTGGTTCCAACGAATCTGCATGGCGTCAAAATCGTCGCGCTGTCATGGTTGTTGGCTAACACTTCGATAAAGTTCATATAAACCCCGCGTCCATAGTGTTGCCATGATTAGGTGCCACCATGCGGCGCGGGGTTTATCTTTTGGTCTCTTGTTTTGCGGCTCCCCGCGCCGCACCGCGAGATGTTAAGAGGAAGTTGATCATGACGCGCTGGGTCTTTGGCAGGATGATTTCGTTGTTGGTGGTTGGGGCTATTCTATTCGGCACAACCAGCGCCTTTGCGCAATCAAACCGCGATTTGAACAACAGAATGGAAAGTATTCAGCGACAATTGCGCGCCGTGCAGGACCGGCTGATCGATCACCTAGGAAAACCTGGTGAGGTTCAGGGTGCCAGTCAGGTTGATCGTGAAATTTTGGCAGATATGGAAGTGCGCCTTGGTGCCATTGATCGGGAACTGCGCCAGTTAACGGGTAATTTGGAAGAGATCAATTTTCGTCAGCGCAAAATTGAAAGCGATTTCGAACGTTTCCGTGCCGATGTGGATATGCGTTTTGGCGATTTAACGGAGGGTGGTTTATCGGCTGGTAGTTTTACGCAGTCTGGTGGTGTTGATGCGGCTGATCGGGTGTCCCGCTCGGCGGCTCTGGGGTTAACGCCGACAAAAACGCCCGAAGACGCGGCCCGCGTGGTCGAAGAATTTGAACGCCAAACCACCGTGATCGAACGCCCCAACGCGCCTGAGGTTACTGCCCTGAGCAGTGCGCGATCTATTTTGCCCGAGGGCAATGTTCAGACCCGCTATGACGCGGCTTTCGGTTATATGCGCCGCGGCGATTTCGCGGGGGCCGAGGCAGCGTTCATGGAATTCTTGCAAAGCCATGGCAATGACCCATTGGCGGGCAACGCCCAATATTGGTTGGGCGAAAGTTTTTACGCGCGAAAAGATTATGCCAATGCGGCGGCGGCATTTTTGAATGGGTATCAGAATTATTCTGACGGTCCCAAAGCCCCCGATAATCTACTGAAATTGGGGATGTCGCTGGGTGCGCTCGGCCAAGCGGGCGAGGCGTGCACGGTGTTTGGTGATATCGAAGCCCGCTACCCGGACGCCAACGCAAATATCCATGCCGCCGCCCAGCGCGAATTCGCCCGGCTTGGCTGCTCGTGATAAGGTGGCAGACGCACCTACAATTGCAGAACAGACACCCGTCGGCGACGCGGAATTTGCCGAACTGATGGCGGCACTGGATATTGCTGGCCCCGTTGCGGTGGCGGTGTCCGGCGGCGGTGACAGCATGGCGTTGTCGTTGCTGGTTGCGCGCTGGGCAGCGGATCGGGCGGAGGGTGCGCGTTACATCACCTTTGATCATGGTCTGCGCGATGGCTCGCGTGATGAAGCTCTTCGGGTGGGGCAATGGTTGGCTGCGCGGGGGCTTGAACATACGGTTTTAACCTGGCACAGCGACGACAAACCCACCAGCAACATTCAAGAATCTGCGCGACTAGCGCGTTATGAGGCCCTGGAAAATTGGTGCGCAAAACATGGCATTAAAACCCTTTTGGTCGCGCATCATTTAGAGGACCAGGCTGAGACATTTCTATTGCGCTTAGCGCGGGGCAGCGGCGTCGATGGCCTCGCCGCGATGCAGCCACGGTCGTCGTCATTGGTGTTGGATGCTGGCCCAGATATTGTGCGCCCCTTTTTGCAGGTGCCTAAGGCACGGCTTCTCGCTACCCTAAGGGCGATGAAGCAGGACTGGATCGAAGACCCCTTAAATCGTGACGAAGTTTTTACGCGGGTTCAGGCGCGTAGGCTTTTGGCCGATGCGCCGATGGAGGGGTTGAACGCCGAGCGCCTTGCGGCAACAGCGGGACGCATGGGGCGGGTGCGTCGGGTTCTTGATGGTTTAACCGAGGCATTGCTGCGCCGGGCGGTACAGTCATACGCTGGCGGATATGCGCGATTGGATTTGGCGGAATTTTCCGCGGCGGAAGAAGAAATCGCCCTGCGGGCCTTGTCACGTGTGTTGGTGCATTATTCAGGGGCCTCTTTTCCGCCGCGCCTTGGCCCGCTAGAGCGGCTATTTCAGGATTTGAAGACAAATGCTTTTGGCGGCGCGACTTTGTCAGGGTGCCAGATTATTGTCATCGATGGCCAAGTGTATCTTGGCCGCGAAGAGGCCGCCATTGGGCCAAATGTAGCCGTAGCGCCCGGGGATCGTCAGCGATGGGATCATCGCTATTGGATCAGTCATGATCAGCACGATGCCCCGCTTGATGTTGCCAAGCTCGGCAAGGACGATTGGGCGGAATTGGTCGATTCATACCCTGAGGTTGCTGCGCTGGATATACCCGTCGCATTTCGCCCTTGTTTGGCCGCGGGCCGGGTGGCTGGGCGGCTTGTTTTTGTTGGTGATACGGGTTTTGCGCGCGACGGATTTGGATCAGATGCGTGTATATTCAGACCGCGGCGTCAGTTGTTCGGGTGAATGGCGATAATGTCCCGGGTGCAAAATATATGAATATCGCGAATTTTATACCGATAAAGGTTGTTTTGCGCGCAGAAAGTCTTAAATCTAGGGCCAGATATTCAGGGCAAAAGCTAAGCTCAGATATGGGTGGACACTTGTTTAATAATCGGAAGGTTTAGAAATTGGGAAATTTCGGACGCAGTGCGTTGGTTTGGTTGCTGGTGATTTTATTGCTGGCTTCATTATTTAACGTGTTTCAAGGTGGCACCACATCAGGGGCTGACCGCGAAATTCCATATTCGGAATTCATCCAATATGTGGACACAGGCCGTATCGTAGAGGTTCAAATTCAGGGCCGCAATCTATCAGGGACGCTGTCGGACGCTAGCGAGTTTACAACGGTCATGCCGGACGACCCTGATTTGGTGACCCGTTTGTCTGAGCGCGGCGTGCGCTTTGAAGCCGTCGAAGAAGAATCAAGTTTTCTGCTCGGGACGTTTATCGCGTGGTTCCCGATGCTTTTGCTGATCGGCGTGTGGATCTTCTTTATGCGCCAGATGCAGGGCGGCGGCGGTCGTGGTGCAATGGGCTTTGGTAAGTCCAAGGCGCGCTTGCTGACCGAACGCCATGGCAAAGTCACCTTTGACGATGTGGCGGGGGTTGAAGAAGCCAAGGAAGAGCTGGAAGAAATTGTTGAGTTTTTGAAGGACCCCGGGAAGTTCCAACGCCTTGGTGGCAAAATCCCGAAGGGTGCCCTACTTGTCGGACCTCCCGGTACAGGTAAGACGCTTTTGGCGCGCGCTGTTGCTGGTGAAGCCAATGTGCCTTTCTTCACAATCTCCGGTTCGGACTTTGTGGAAATGTTTGTCGGTGTGGGTGCCAGCCGGGTGCGGGATATGTTTGAACAAGCCAAGAAAAACGCACCCTGTATTATATTCATTGATGAGATTGACGCCGTAGGACGTCACCGCGGCGCTGGCCTTGGCGGTGGTAATGACGAGCGGGAACAGACCCTCAACCAGCTTTTGGTGGAGATGGATGGCTTTGAGACCAACGAGGGTGTCATCTTGTTGGCTGCAACCAACCGTCCGGATGTTTTGGACCCCGCGCTGTTGCGCCCGGGTCGATTTGACCGTCAGGTTGTGGTTCCCTTGCCAGATATCATTGGCCGCGAAAAAATCTTGGCCGTGCACATGCGTAACGTGCCGATGGCACCGGACGTTAAACCGCACACGATTGCGCGTGGTACGCCGGGTTTTTCTGGTGCTGACTTGGCCAATCTTGTGAACGAAGCGGCTCTTTTAGCGGCACGCAAAGGCAAGCGCGTTGTTGCGGAAAGCGAATTTGAAGACGCCAAGGATAAAGTGATGCTGGGTGCTGAGCGTCGTTCCATGGTTATGACAGAGGACGAGAAAAAATTAACTGCTTTCCATGAGGCCGGCCATGCGCTGGTTGCCATGAATTGTAAGGCATCTGACCCCATTCACAAAGCGACCATTATTCCACGTGGGCGAGCTCTTGGCGTTGTTTGGCGCATGCCTGAGCGTGATCAATATTCACAAAGCCGGGAAAAAATGCATGATGATCTTGCCATCGCTATGGGGGGACGAGTGGCAGAAGAAATCATTTTCGGCCATGACAAGGTCACATCCGGGGCGTCCAGCGATATTCGTCAGGCCACCACATTGGCGCGGCAGATGGTGACCGTTTATGGTTTGTCCGAGAAATTGGGACCGCTGCTTTATTCTGACAATGAAGAAGAGGTATTCCTTGGCCATTCTGTTGCGCGTCAACAGCATATGTCTGAATCCACCGCCCGCATGATAGACGAAGAAGTCCGCCGCTTTGTTGAGGATGCTCATGCCCGCGCTCACAAGTATTTGACCGATGGCATTGATACCCTGAACGTGATTGCAAACGCGCTGCTTGAATATGAAACCCTAACGGGAGATGAATTGCGGGCGCTGATGGACGGAAAGCCCTTAGACCGTGCTGATAAAACGACAAAACCGCCTAAATCAGGTAAGACTGGCTTTGGTGGGTCCGTGCCAACCACCGATGAAAAATCAACCAAGGGTGGTGACTTCGGCGCCGAGCCACAGCCAGAGGGTTGATTTTTTGCGCGGACCGAGGGTATAAGGGCTAGATTCATTGATTGGGGCAATGGAATGTTAACTGGTTGGTATGACGTCTCTTTATTTACGTAATGCTGAAACCGCATTTTTTTGTACTTGATTTGGGAGGGGGCTCTTGGAGCGTAAATATTTTGGAACTGACGGCATCCGCGGAACGATCAACCGTTCGGTGATGACCGCTGAAACTGCTATGCGTGTGGGCATGGCGGCGGGTCGATATTTTCTCCGTGGTGACCATCGTCACCGTGTGGTGATTGGCAAGGACACACGACTTTCTGGTTATATGTTGGAACCCGCCTTGGTCGCGGGATTTGTTGCCGTTGGTATGGACGTCATTACGGTTGGTCCAATGCCGACCCCGGCGGTCGCAATGCTGACTAAATCCATGCGCGCCGATCTGGGCGTGATGATTTCAGCGTCTCATAATCCTTATCATGATAATGGTATCAAAATGTTTGGCCCGGATGGTAAAAAATTGTCTGATCAGGTCGAATTGAAAATTGAGGCCTTGATCGAAGGCGCGCTGGAGGATGGCCTCGTCGAGCCAGCGCAAACAGGTCGCGCCAAACGTCTTGAAGACGTAGCGGGCCGCTATGTTGAATTTGCTAAGGCAAGCCTGCCGACAGGATTTAACTTTGAAGGCTTGCGCGTCGTTGTCGATTGCGCAAATGGCGCGGCTTATAATGTGGCACCACTGGTCCTATGGGAACTTGGCGCGGATGTGATTCCGGTCGGGGTGACACCGAATGGTTTTAATATCAACAGCGGGTGCGGGTCGACTGCGCCCGAATTTTTGACCGAGCAAGTTGTTACCCATAACGCCGATATAGGTATTGCGCTAGATGGGGATGCGGACCGGGTCATTATGGTCGACGAAACGGGGCGGGCGATTGATGGCGATCAGGTGATGGCCGTTATTGCGCGGTCATGGCATGAAAAGGGGCTGTTAAAAGGCGGTGGCTTGGCAGCGACGATCATGTCTAATTTGGGGCTTCAACGTTATATCGAAGGACTAGGACTTACCCTTGCACGCTCACAGGTTGGTGACCGCTATGTGACAGAGACGATGGCTCAGTCGGGGTATAATTTGGGTGGTGAACAGTCCGGCCATATCATTATGAGCGACTATTGCACGACGGGCGATGGCTTGTTGGCCGCGATGCAGGTGCTGCGCGCCTTGAAGGAGACGGATAAGCCAGCGTCTGATTTGCTCAATGTATTCGAGCCCTTGCCACAGGTATTGCGGAATGCGCGTTATCATGCAGAAACCATTTTGGAGCATCCGCAGGTTATCGCAGCGATTAGGGAGGGCGAGGCACTTTTAGCCAAGAGTGGGCGCTTGGTCATTCGTAAATCTGGTACCGAGCCTGTGGTGCGGGTTATGGCAGAAGGGGACGACCAGCAGTTAATTGAAAAGATTGTCCTGGAAATCTCACGTTCTGTTGAAACTGCGGCCTGATTGCGCCATCATTCGCGTCCATGAACGCGCCAGACACCACATCGAATTTTTTATCGGTCCCCGTCTTTGCTATTGGCGGGCTTGACCCGTCTGGCGGCGCGGGCATTATCGCGGATCTGAAAACCATTTGCGCCTACGGGTGCTATGGCGCGGCGGCTGTAACAGCTATTACCGAACAGAATAGTCTGGGTGTTAGCAGTGTGGATTGCGTGGGGTCCGATCGCCTGTCGGCGCAAATGCGGGCGGTGCTTGATGATCTTAAACCAAGCACTATAAAAATCGGCATGATGGGCAATGCGGGTAATGTCGCGGCTATTTGTGATGGTCTTGAGGGGCGCGGCATCACACTGGTGGTGGACCCTGTGTTCGCATCCTCATCCGGTCACACATTATTGGATGAAGGTGGGGTCGGGCTGTTGAAGACCCGACTTTTGCCGAAGACATCGCTGCTGACCCCGAACCTTTCAGAAGCCGCGCATTTGGCGGATATGCCCATCCATAACCCAGACGACATGTTGGCGGCAGGCGAGAGAATTCGCGCGTTGGGTGCAAAGGCTGTGCTGATCACTGGCGGGCATCTAGAGGGGGCCCAGGTGATCGACGTGCTGATCGATGAAAGCGGTGCACGTCAATTCAGGGGTGATAAAATCTCGTCTCTCCATACCCATGGCACGGGCTGCACACTTGCCTCGGCCATTGCGTGCAATCTGGCCCAAGGGCGTCCCCTTGACGATAGCGTCGTCAACGCCCGTGACTTTGTGCGCCGTGCTATTTTGACGGCGCCGGGTTTGGGGGCGGGTCATGGGCCGCTTAATCATTTGTTGCCCGTCGATAAGGCGGACGGATGATGGCGCCGATCCGCAAAGATGATTATCTGGTCCGCGCGGCCGCTGACTCGGATGACATGGCTCATGTGCGGCGATTGATCCAGGCCTATTTGGCCGAATTACAAATTGATCTTTGCTTTCAGGGTGTCGATGCGGAACTTGCGGGACTGCCTGGTGACTATGCCCCGCCAACGGGGGCCTGTTTCGTTGCCTTTGCGCCGAATGACTTGGCGGGGGAGGACCCTATTGGCATGGTCGCGCTGCGTAAGATGGAAGATGGCATTTGCGAGATGAAGCGGCTTTATGTATCAAAGGCACACCGCACGGGAGGACTGGGCCGCGTCCTGTGTCAGACTATTTTGGATCAGGCGCGCGAATTGGGTTATCACACAATGAAGCTTGATACCCTGAAGCGGCTGGCGGCTGCTGTGACTCTTTATCAGCGTCTCGGCTTCGTGCCGACAGCGCGTTATAATGATAATCCCTATGATGACATCCTTTATCTGGAAATTGCGCTCTAGGGCGGGCGCGGTAAATAATCTCCATATCTTGTGTTGACAGGCTTGCACGAATCCTTCATGTAGCGGGTGGGCCACGCTCCCCCAACGGAGTGCAACTATCTGAGAGGATAGAGATATAATGACATCTCTTCTGCGTCCGCAGAACCCGCAGTTTTCTTCGGGTCCCTGCACCAAACGTCCGGGCTGGACACCGGATTCATTGAAAAATGCCCTTCTTGGGCGCTCCCACAGATCAAAGCCGGGGAAAGCCCGTCTTAAAAAAGCCATCGACGACACGCGCCGTATTCTGGGCGTGCCGGACGATTATCGTATTGGCATTGTCGCGGCGTCTGATACTGGCGCGGTGGAAATGGCCCTGTGGTCGTTGCTCGGCGCGCGGGGTATTGATGTTCTGGCTTGGGAAAGCTTTGGCAAAGGTTGGTACAGCGATATCAGGGACCATCTTGGTCTTGATGATGTGCGCCTGTTCGAAGCGCCTTATGGCGCGCTGCCGGACCTGAGCGGTGTTGATAAGGCCCGCGATGTAGTCTTTACATGGAATGGCACCACATCGGGCGTTCGTGTTGCACATGCTGACTGGATTTCGGACGACCGCGAAGGTCTGACCATTTGTGATGCAACCTCGGCGGCCTTTGCTATGGACCTGCCGTGGGAAAAGTTAGATTGCACCACATATAGCTGGCAAAAGGTACTGGGCGGCGAGGCACAGCACGGCGTCATTATCCTCAGCCCCCGGGCGGTCGAGCGGTTGGAAAGCTATACGCCGGCTTGGCCCATTCCTAAAATTTTCCGCCTGACGAAAAAGGGGAAGTTGATTGAGGGCATCTTCGACGGGGCCACAATCAACACACCCTCTATGCTCTGTGTCGAAGATTATCTTGATGCACTGGCCTGGGCCGATGGGCTGGGTGGTCTGAGGGGGTTGATTACGCGCACCAATGCCAATGCACAGGCCATCGAAGATTGGGTATCCGCCACCCCATGGGTGGATTATTTGTGCGCTGACCCGGCCCTGCGGTCCACCACATCGGTGTGCTTGATAATATCCGATCCTGCTTTTGCCGCACTGGATAATGAAGAACAGGCCGCCCGCGTCAAGAAAATGGTTGCGCTGCTGGAAGATGAAGGCGCCGCCTATGATGTGGGCGCTTACCGCGATGCCCCCGCGGGCCTGCGAATATGGGCAGGGGCAACCGTTGAAACGGATGACCTGAATGCTCTGTTCCCATGGCTGGAATGGGCATATGGCCAAGTCAAATAGCACTAAGAATTGATGGATAAAGACAATGGTAAAAGTACTAATTTCAGACAAAATGAGCCCCCGCGCCGCGCAAGTGTTTAAAGACCGTGGGATTGAAGTCGATGAAAAGCCCGGCCTATCGAAAGAAGAGTTGCGGGAAATTATCGGTGATTATGACGGATTGGCCATTCGCTCATCGACCAAGGTCTCAGACGTATTGCTGCAACACGCTAAAAAGTTAAAAGTGATTGGCCGCGCTGGTATCGGTGTTGATAATATTGACGTGGGTGCCGCTACAGCGGCTGGGGTCGTGGTGATGAACACGCCTTTTGGAAATTCCATCACCACAGCGGAACATGCGATTGCAATGATGCTGGCCGCGGCGCGTCAAATTCCGGCTGCTGACCAGTCAACCCAACACGGGAAATGGGAAAAGTCCAAATTCATGGGTGTCGAAGTGGCCAGCAAAACCCTTGGTATTATCGGCTGTGGTAATATCGGGTCCATCGTCGCAGACCGTGCCCAGGGCTTGAAAATGCGAGTCATTGGTGCGGACCCATTTTTGTCACCGGAACGGGCCGAAGATTTGGGAATTCAAAAGATCGAGTTAGACGAGCTGTTTGAAAAGGCGGATTTTATATCGCTGCACACGCCCCTGACAGATTCGACCCGCGGGGTCATTGGCCGCGATGCACTGGCCAAGATGAAGGATGGCGTGCGTATCATCAATTGTGCGCGGGGTGGCTTGATAGATGAAGACGCCTTAAAGGACGCGCTGGTATCTGGTAAGGTGGCTGCTGCCGCCCTTGATGTGTTTTCAGTCGAGCCTGCGACCGAAAATGTCTTGTTTGGGGTGCCGGGTGTTATTGCGACACCGCATCTTGGGGCCTCAACATCAGAAGCGCAGGTGAATGTGGCGGTGCAGGTGGCGGAACAGTTGTCAGACTATTTACTTTCCGGTGCCGTGACCAATGCGCTGAATATGCCATCGGTTTCTGCCGAAGATGCACCCAAGCTAAAACCCTATATGGAATTGGCCAAGCAGGTCGGTGGTTTTGCAGGGCAATTGGTCGAAGCCGATATTCAAAGCATCACCGTCGAATTTGAAGGTCATGTAACTGAATTGAACACGCGCCCCTTGACGGCGGTGGTTCTCGAAGGCTTCATGCGGCCGCTGATGGATTCTGTGAATATGGTCAACGCGCCGATTTTGGCGCGCGAGCGCAATATTGACGTCGCGGAAATAATTCATGAGCGCGAGGGCGATTATCACACATTGATTCGCCTGAATGTGAAAACCAAGGACGGTGATTTGTCGGTTGCTGGCACATTGTTTTCAAACCATGCGCCGCGGATTGTCTCGGTTATGGGCATAGCGCTTGAAGCGGAACTGGCAGCGCATATGCTTTATGTTGCAAACGACGACAAACCGGGCTTTATTGGGGCGCTTGGTAGCCTACTCGGTGATGCGGGTGTCAATATTGGGACGTTCAATTTGGGTCGGGATCTAGAACAAAAACGTGCGATCGCCCTGATTTCAGTTGATGAGGCCGTTGATGTGGTAGAATTGAAAAAGGTTGCTGGGCTGCCGCATGTTCGTAAGGTTAGAGCAATGAGCTTTTAAGCTTTTATCTGTTCAAGATCGGTTATAGAAAACACTCAGGCCGAGGGGGCCTGAATTAATCAAAGGAGTCGCCACGTGGGCAATGTGGTTGTCGTAGGGTCCCAATGGGGCGACGAAGGCAAGGGTAAGATTGTTGACTGGTTATCGGAACGGGCCGATGTGGTGGTTCGTTTTCAGGGTGGCCATAACGCGGGTCATACGCTGGTTATTGATGGTAAGGTTTATAAATTAAGCCTGTTGCCATCGGGAATCGTGCGCGGGGGCAAAAAGTCCATCATTGGCAATGGTGTGGTGGTTGACCCATGGGCACTGATGGCCGAGATTGAGCGTATTCGTGACCAAGGCGTTGAAATTGGTAGCGATGATTTGGAAATTGCCGCGAATGCGACCTTGATTCTGCCCATCCATGGTGAATTGGATACATTGCGCGAAGATGCCAAAGAAGGCGTGAAAATTGGCACCACACGGCGCGGAATTGGTCCTGCATACGAAGATAAAGTGGGTCGACGTGCGGTGCGCCTTTGCGATTTGGCCGATGAGGCAAGTCTGGATTTGCGGCTTGATACTTTGTTGGAGCACCATAATGCGTTGCGCCGGGGGCATGGGACGAAAGAGGTTGACCGGGCAGAGCTGAAAGCAAAGCTGCTTGATATTGCGCCGCATGTGCTGCCGTTTTCATCCAATGTTTGGCGGTCCTTGGAGCAGGCTAAGAAAGAGCGCAAGCGTGTCCTTTTTGAGGGTGCGCAAGGCATGCTTTTGGATGTGGATCATGGGACCTATCCCTATGTAACCTCGTCTCATACAGCCGCAGGCCAAGCCGCAGCCGGGTCCGGCGTCGGGCCGGGCTATTTGGATTTTGTATTGGGGATCACCAAGGCCTATACAACCCGCGTCGGCGCAGGACCTTTCCCCACTGAGTTGCTGGATTCCATCGGTCAATATATCGGCGAGCGTGGTCATGAGTTTGGCACAGTAACCGGGCGGAGCCGCAGATGTGGCTGGTTCGATGCTGTTCTGGTGCGGCAGACAGTCGCCGTCGGTGGGATTAATGGTATCGCGCTGACCAAGCTAGATGTTTTGGATGGTTTAGAAGAGATCAAAATTTGCACCGGCTATGAATTGGACGGTGAACAGCTAGATTATCTGCCGCCTTCGACAGAAGCTCAGGCGCGTGTGACACCCATATATGAAACCATGGATGGCTGGAAGGAAAGCACCGAAGGTGCCCGGTCTTGGGCAGAATTACCAGCACAAGCCATCAAATATATACGCAGGGTAGAAGAACTTATTGGGACCACAGTCGCCATGGTGTCAACAAGCCCTGAAAGGGACGATACAATACTTGTGCGCGACCCGTTCGGCACTTAATATAACGACCTGTTTATATTGGCAGTTCGCTAGGAATGAAACTGCTGGTCGCATAGGTTTGTGAGATGAGGCGTAGCTCAGGGGGGCGCATCGCTCAAACAGCGAGGGGAATTATGGCGGAGAATGCCAAAAGCATGAGTGGCTCGGGAAAGAGCTTTTCCGATCGGTTTAGCTTGGACTTTACCAAAAGGCTTGCCCAGTTTGATACGCCGGGTGGTATTGCTTATGCTGCCGCGGATTCGAGTAACCATGACCAACCCGCCTATGGCCTTGTGCAAAATCCTTTTGTGCCGCAGCGCGAAGGCCCCCTTAAAATACTTTTGCAAAAACACCTGAAATCCTACGTGAATTGTTTGGGACAAGGCGTGATGACGGTGCCTGACGCCAGTGGCCAAGTTCGTCGTTTGGTCACGGTGTTTGAACGGCCCATGGGGCCATCGCTCGCCAGTGCGGCGGGACGCGAAAAGGTTAGCGAGCGTTTTCTGAATGGGACGTTCCTGCTGAATATGATTATGGCCTTGGCCGATTTGCATAACCGCGAGTTGGTGCACCGGGCCATTCGACCGTCCAACATCTTTTTTCGCGATGAAAATAGCATGGACGTCATGCTTGGCGAGTGTGTCAGCGCGCCGCCAGCGATGGGGCAGGCCCCAGGCTATGAGACGATTGATCGGTGCGACTGTCTGCCCGAAGGGCGGGGGGAAGGCGATGTTAGCGATGATTTTTTTGCCTTAGGCGCAACGATCATGTCCTTGGTTTTGGGCCGCGATGTCGGTGAAAGCGCCAATCCGAGCGTACTGATGGCCGAGAAAATTGACCGAGGTTCATACCGCTCGCTCGCTGGCAGCGCGAGCGTTCCTGACTTTGCCGCTGAAATTCTGCGCGGGCTTTTGGTAGACAATGCGGAAAACCGCTGGGGTATTGATGAATTGGCGCAATTGGTGGATGGCCAATCGCCAAAGGTTAGCCCCGGAACCGACGACTGGGTGCTGAGTAAACCAGTAACCTTTGCCGGTGGTAATTATAGTGATCGCCGCGCATTGGCGCAGGCATTTGGGGAAAAGTTTAAACAAGCCGCCCAATATTTGCGTCAGGAAACCATTGCAAAATGGGTCACTGAAAACATGACCGCAGAGGTCTTTACGGAAAAGATCGAATCCAGCTTAAATATCGATGGCCGTGAATCGCATCCCCGACCGGAGGCCGCGAAGATCGCTCGCATGTGTGCCTACCTCGACCCTTTGGGACCGATCCGTTATAACGGTTTTGTTATAGCGGTAGATGGCTTGGGACCTGTGGTGGCGGCTGGCTATCAGCCCGATGGCGCCAAATATATTGAGGCCGCTAAAGAACTTCTCGGCACTGACCTGTTCCAGGAAATCATTAAAATCAAGGTCGAGCATAATCCCAAGGCTGCATCAGAGCTGGCACCAGCAAGCTGGGCAAATGGCCAGTTGCGATCAACGCGTCGGGGACATGGTATGGAACGCGTATTATATGAATTTAACGGCAACATGCCGTGCCTTAGCCCAATTTTTAAAGACAATTGGGTGCGCAGCACCAAAGGCGCTATCAAAAGCATTGATCAGTTGATCGGCACTGGGAAGACCACAGGATTATTTGACGAACATGTGTGTGGTTTTTGCGCCGCCCAATCGTCCGGCTTGGACCAAGTTTTTGGCCTGCTGACAAGTAGCGATCTACCGACAGGAAGTTCCGTAAGCAAAGTGGTCGATGCGCTTGGCGCGATTCAAGCGAAAGTCAAAACTGGGCCCCTGCCAAATTTGTGTGACAAACTGTGTGAAAACATGCGTCCGGCAATTAAAAACATGCATTATAAGCCCCGCCGTGAAGCCCTTGCTAAGGTATTGGATCAGGTCGTCACAACTGGCATGTTGTCTCAGGTTTCCAGCCAATTAAAGCTGTCGGCACACACGGAAAGAGACGAGCAGGAATTCAGTCAGGCAGGTAAAATTTACGCCCATTTAGATCGAGAGCGCAAACAGCTTAAGTTAAATATCGAACCGACTGATCCGCGGGCCATCAAGAATGGTTATACAGTGGCATCCACTCTGGCGCTGGTGATTATGATCATGAGCGTCTTTGTTGCGGCGGTGAGGATGTAGCATGATCATTTTTGTCGTCATAGGTATATTGGGTGTTTTGATTTTCCTTGCCCCTGCGGCTGCGATTATCGGCGTTTTGGGGATGGCCCCGACGCTGGTTTATTGGCTGGTGGACGCCCATGCGTTTCGCGCGTTGCGCCTGCGCACCCTGTTCTTTTTCAATCTTGCGGGGGTGATCCCTGAAGTTGTCAGCAATATGGGCAAGAATGCGACCATGGTCATTCAGCAGGTTATTGGCGATGCCACCTCGCTGCTTATGATGATGTCCGGTGCAGCCATTGGGTTGGTTGTGCTGGGGATTGCCCCGCCGATTGCTGCCTTTGTGATGCAAGCTATGGGGGCGGAAAAAGCCCGCAAGTACGAAAAGCAACAAATGAAGTTGATTGAGGTTTGGGGCAAGGAAGTCGCAGGGAACAACACCGAACTGTTACAGCAAACGCAGCCAACAAGGCCGAAAGACGGTCGGGCCTAATAGGTCAGGTCGCTGTGTGGCTCCCTGAGTTTCGGCTTAATTGAGCAGCTTCTTTTCCTTGGCCATATTCATCATGGCTTTCTGCAATTTCTCAAACGCGCGCACTTCAATTTGACGAACCCGTTCGCGGCTGATGTCATAGGTCTGGCTCAACTCTTCCAGGGTGGTTGGACTGTCCTTCATGCGGCGTTCCATCAGGATATGCTGTTCGCGCTCGTTCAATTCGGTCATGGCGGCAGTCATCAGCGCACGGCGCTGGGTCAATTCGTCGCTTTCAACCACAAGTGTCTCTTGGTCGGGTTGGTCATCTTCCAGCCAATCCATCCATTCACCATCGCCGTCGCCATCATTGCGCAGAGGGGCATTCAAGCTGCGGTCGCCACCACTCATCCGGCGGTTCATTTCGACAACTTCGTCTTCTGTTACGTTCAAACGTGTGGATATTTCCTCCACATGTTCAGGGGTCAAGTCCCCCGCTTCTACGGCCTTGATTTGACCTTTAACGCGTTTCAGATTGAAGAATAATTTTTTCTGTGCGGCCGTTGTGCCGATTTTCACCAGCGACCAAGAGCGCAGGACATATTCTTGAATAGAGGCTTTGATCCACCACATGGCATAGGTGGACAGGCGAAACCCACGATCGGGGTCAAATTTCTTCACAGCCTGCATCAGGCCAACGTTGCCTTCTGATATCAATTCACCGACGGGCAGGCCATATCCACGGTAGCCCATGGCAATTTTGGCGACCAATCGCAGATGGCTGGTCACCAGCTTGTGCGCAGACTCGGTATCGCCGTGATCCTGCCAAGCCTTGCCCAGCATGTATTCTTCCTGTTTTTCCAGCATGGGAAATTTACGGATTTCCTGAAGATAGCGGCTTAAGCTGCCATCAGGTCCGATTACAGGAAGGTTGGTCGTCGTTGCCATCGCGTCTGTCTCCCAAAATATGCCTTCAGCGGCACTATTTTGCCATTATGGTCCCAACTTTGTGACCATATTGTGATGGTTGGCGGTGCGAATACCTATGATGTCCCAGAATGCCCCGATTGCCCACCTTGAAAGCGTTACCAAGGATATGGGAAGTAACAGCTTAATTTCAAGAGGTTGCTAGCAATTTCTTGAGTTTGGCCATGTCTGGCGGCAACGGGCAGCTAAAATGCAGTTTTTCACCCGTTACCGGGTGAATGAAGCCCAATTCCGCAGCATGCAGGGCTTGACGGTCAAAGGTGTTGAGAAACTCGCCCAACCGGCCATCGGAACTACGCGGAAGCGCTGTCTTGCGGCCATAGACAGGGTCACCCAGCAGGGGATGGCCGATATGCGTCATATGGACGCGCGCCTGATGGGTGCGTCCGGTTTCCAGCCTGCATTCAACAAGGCTGGCAAAGATCGCCTCACCAAATTTATAGGTCTCTAACGTCCGGTAATGGGTAACAGCGTGTTTGCCTTTGGTTTTTTCAGCATCTGCTGGTACCGCCATCTTTTTTCGATTGACCGGATGTCTGGCGATATTGCCTGTAATCGTGCCATGCGGCGGATTTGGGCGCCCTTTGACAATTGCCAAATAGCGCCGCTCTATATCATGGGCTGCGAATAATTCACTGAGACCACGGTGCGCTGCATCTGTTTTGGCCACCACCAATAGACCTGATGTGTCCTTGTCGATTCGATGCACAATGCCCGGTCGCGCCACGCCGCCAATGCCCGATAAACTGCCAGCGCAATGGTGCAGCAGGGCATTAACAAGGGTGCCGCTATTGTTTCCTGCACCGGGGTGAACCACCATGCCAGCAGGCTTATTCACCACCAGCAGGTCATTGTCCTCATAGGCAATGTCCAACGCAATGTCTTCGGGCGCGGGCAGGGCATCTTCGGGCGGGGGTTCGTGTAAATTGATGACCCACCCGGCTTTAACTTTGGCCGAGGGCGAGGTGAGGACCTGTGCGTCACTTTGCGATTTGCCGAGTAGCCGACAATACCCCCCTTCGATGAGGGCTTTGATGCGCGAGCGGGAAAATTGCCCAAGCTCCGCATCAAGGAATTTATCCAGCCGGGTTCCTGCCAAATCATTTGTGACTTGGACCGTGTAGGTTCTTCCTTCTGTGTCATCTATGGGGTATAAGTCCGGCATGACACATCAATTACATGATTCAGGTGATCCGTCACCAGAAAATGATTTTGACGGCGATGGACAACAGTCCGCGGCCTCAGTCGGTATGAGCGAGCAGACGCTGAAGATGGTGGTGATCACCCTCGGTGCATTGCTGGTGATTGGGTTTGCCATTGTGGTTGGGACGATTTTGTATCGCCTGATCAATATGTCTGATGACAGCATCAATGCCGAACTTCCCACCGCTAGCTATACGGGCACTATCGCGGCGGGCAGTGATGCCTTTGGCAGCGTGGATATTGCGCGCCCAGCGGGGATGGAGCTTAAATCCTTTACCGTGAATGACGGCGTTATTTATGCTCATTTTATCGATGCCGCTGGTTACGAGATTATTCGCGCCGTGCGGCTGGGCGATGGTCTTGTTCTTGGCACCATCAACATCAGCAACGAATAGCTGGATTATAACCCATGGCGCGTGGAAAGGTTAAATGGTTCAATACGTCTAAGGGGTATGGCTTTATCGAGCCAGACGAAGGATCTCACGACGTCTTTGTGCATATCTCGGCTGTGCAAGAAGCGGGCTTTGAAGTTCTAGAAGAGGGCCAGCGTGTAGAATTTGGCTTGCACCAGCTCGGTGATGGTCGCACCAATGCCCAAGAATTAATTTTTCTGGATCACAAAGAAGACGCCACTGACCCCGCTAAGGAGGAAGATTAGTTGGCGGAGGAATCGGCGATATCAGCTTCTTTTTTTGAATACCGATTTGCGCCAACATTTATTCCAAGACGCATACCGACACCAAATTTGATCGTGGCAATTACGATTTCCCCATATTGCTGATAGCTTACATTAAAGCCCCCCATCATATAGGCATGGCCTTCGCCCGTGGGGCGCCATGAAAACAGGTTTTCTGGATCATACAGATTATAAACCAGCTGAAATGTTTCGCCGCCATTACCGCCGACGTCAAGTCCTAGGCTGGGACCGATCCATTTTATGGGCTGTGCGCCTTCTAGTTTATGGTGCAGTGTACCCTCGCCATAGCGGAGCCCAACAAACATCGCATATGATAATTCTTTGCCACCAATATAGGCGGTTGGGCGACCATATTTGGATAAAATGCGCTCCATTAAGCGGCCGGATTCCTCGGCAGCTATACCAAAGATATTTCCGGCGGCGACTTGTAGCTCTTCTTGCGAATAAGTGGTTTCTTGCGATGCGGTATTTGCATAGTTGGACTGAACCTGCGGTTCTGCCTGTGTGTCATCCTTCATGCTGGCGCACGCGGACAATAGGACCGCCGCAGCCACAACCAAAATATGACGAGAGAGAAACACCCAATGGGGGCGATGTGTGATGAAATCCATAGTTTTTGCCGTATTTTGTGTCATGACACCCTAGGATGCCTACATATAGGGCCATTTGCAATATGATTTAAGGTGCAGGCGTCATTTTCTTGGGCGCGGTTAAGACCTGATCTCGGTCCGTGATCTGCCATCCTAATCACGTTGAAAATGGACAGGATTGCTTTATAGTTTTGCTCTGCATGGGTTTGTCAGGATTATAAAAATAAGGGGAATAGAATGCTTGGGTTGATGCAAGACTGGCCGTTGTTGGTTTCGAAGTTAATTGATCACGCTGCCATCTTTCATGGGGATCAGGAGATTGTCACACTACCGGTTGAGGGGGGTGTACACCGCTATAGCTGGCGTGACTGTCATGCGCGGTCGAAGAAAGTCGCACAGGCTCTGGAACGTATGGGCGTTAAAGAGGGTGACGTGATTGGCACACTGGCTTGGAATACCTATCGCCATGTAGAAATGTGGTATGGCATTGCGGGTATGGGCGCGGTGGCGCATACGATCAACCCGCGCCTGTTCCGTGATCAAATCATCTATATCGCTAATCATGCCGAGGACAAGGTGCTGTTTCTGGATCTGACCTTTGTGCCCCTTATTGAATCCTTTAAAGACGAGTTAAAGACGATCGAGGCTTATGTCATCATGACAGACCGTGATCACATGCCTGAGACCAGGCTTGAAAATGTGCTGTGTTACGAAGACCTGATTGATGGCGAGGACGGCGATTATGACTGGCCGCAGTTTGATGAAAATACGGCGGCGGGCCTGTGCTATACATCTGGCACGACGGGGAATCCAAAAGGCGTCCTTTATTCCCACCGCAGTAATTTTCTGCACACCCTTGTGGCGACGGGGGCCGATTCAGCTATGAAAGCAACGGCCGCAGATGCCATTTTGCCAGTGGTGCCCATGTTCCATGCCAATGCATGGGGTGTTCCCTATGCCGCAGCAGCCGTTGGGTCCAAGCTGGTTCTCAATGGTGCAAATTTCGAAGGCGAAGTGTTACAGAAGCTGATCGAAGACGAGAAGGTGACTCTGACCGCCGCGGTGCCCACTGTTTGGCTGGGTCTGTTGGCTTATCTTCAGTCATCGGGCAAACGGGTTGATTGTCTGAAACGGGTGGCTATTGGCGGCTCAGCCGCGCCGCGCAGTATGATTCAAGCCTTTGAGGACGATTATCAGGTTGAAGTGATCCACGCATGGGGCATGACTGAAACCAGCCCGATCGGCACGGTGGGCACAATGACCGGCGTGACAGCGGCCTATGACCGCGAACGCCAGTTGGATGTGAAGTGCAAACAGGGTCGCCCTGTTGTTGGCATTGAAATGCAAATTCAAGACGATGATGGCAACCCGCTGCCCCACGATGGTAAGACTTTTGGCCATTTGATGGTACGCGGCCCTTGGGTTGTGTCGGAATATATGAAGGGTGAAGGCGGCCAGATTCTCGATAAAAACGGCTGGTTCGATACAGGGGATGTCTCCACCATTGATGAATTGGGCTTTATGCAGATCACGGACCGGTCCAAGGACGTGATCAAGTCTGGCGGCGAGTGGATATCATCCATTGAGTTGGAAAACGCGGCTGTGGGTCACCCAGATATTGCCGAGGCCGCGGTGATCGGCGTGTTTCACCCGAAATGGAACGAGCGTCCGTTGCTGATTGTTGTGATGGTCGAAGGTGCAGAGTTGGACCGGGATGGGGTCATGTCTTACTTGTCCAGCCGGGTCGCCAAATGGTGGTTGCCCGATGACATTGTGGTGGTGGATGAATTGCCGCATACGGCTACGGGCAAAATCCTTAAGCGTGCGCTACGTGACCAATATGCGGAATATAAGCTGCCAACAGCTTAAGGGCAGGGCTTAAAACGTCTGAAACCCGGTGGCGCGTAACAGCGCCATCAGGACCCAGAGGATGGCATAAGCGCCCAGCCCAAATATGACCGCGATGCCAGCTGTTCGCAGGTGTCCGACGATGGAATGCTTGCCATAGTGCGCTGATTGTCGCATGCGCTGGGCTTTGGCAATGATGCGCTGGGTTTGGGGGCGTAGGCTATATAGCGCTAAATCACTGAGCGGGGCCATAACTGCATCTGAAGCATCGCTGTCTGGCCGCGGGACAGCCCCCGGACACTCGGCCCAAAAATCATGGATAAGATAGCGGTGTTGTTCGCTCGCCAGTTCTATGGTTTCGACAAATTCAGGTGTAGCGATGTGCAGTCCGGTTTCTTCATGGACCTCCCGCATCGCCGCTGCCGCCGGGTCTTCGTTTTTTTTTATCCGCCCGCCCGGCAACGCCCATTCACCCGCTCGCGGCGGGTTGGCACGACGAACCAAGAGCACATGGTCGCGGTCAAAAACCACCGCGCCTGCTGCCGCGATGGGGGCCGTGTCGGTCAACTGATTTTGTTTTGACATATTCCTGACTTGTGCTCGCAGACTTTAATTGACCTAATGGATAACTGGAACGAGGGCAGAGTGAAAGAGCAAACAGGATAATCGATTATGTGCGGTCGTTATATGCTGACATCACCCTTGGATGCGGTCAGTAAATTATTTGATGTGATCGCGGGGTTTAATCTGCAGCCGCGCTATAATATCGCGCCGTTACAGCCGGTCATGGTTGTTCGAGAGACTGGCAGCGGCCGAGAGCTTACTCCCATGGAGTGGGGGTTTATTCCATCTTGGGCAAAGGAGCGCCGCACCGACCGCCCCTTGATCAATGCGCGCGGCGAGACCTTGGCTGAAAAACCGTCGTTCAAATCATCCTATAAACGCCGCCGCTGTTTGCTGCCTGCCAATGGTTTTTATGAATGGTCGGCGGGGCCAGATGGCAAACTGGCGAACCTGATTCAATGCGCGGATCGGCCCTTGATGGCCTTTGCGGGCATTTGGGATATGTGGCACGGCGTCGATGGCGGGGATGAACTGGAAACAGTAGCGATTGTCACTGGTCCGGCAAACGCGGCGATTGCCCCGCTGCATGACCGGATGCCTGTGATTGTCGAGCCAGCGCAATTCGATCTTTGGCTAACCGGGGAGGGCACCAACCCGCTACCGCAATTGCATGCGCCAGAGGCAGACAGGTTTTCCATTGCGCCCGTTTCTCGGCGCTTGAATAATGTTCGAAATGAGGGCGCAGAATTATTGGTGCCGGATGTGCCCACCCAAGGCCAATTATTATAGGATGTAAAATGAGCGAACCAATCCAATTCACAACCGATGGCGCGATTGCCACCTTGACCATTAATAGGCCAGACAAAGCCAATGCCCTGTCTTTTGCTATGTGGCAGCGTATCGCAGGGCACGTCCAAACTTTGACTACAGGCTCCACCGCGCGGGTGCTGATCATTAGAAGCGCGTTGCACAGCGTGTTCTCAGCGGGTGCAGATTTGGATGAATTTGAGCGCTCTTTTGCCGATGCGGCATGGCGCGATCAAATCCATGATGCCTTGTCGGGAACCTTGGGGGCTATTATGGGGCTTGATATCCCGACCATTGCGGTTATGCGTGGACGGGCTGTCGGTGCGGGTGCCGCATTGGCATTGGCCGCAGACCTGCGCTTTGGCGACAATACGGCGCGTGTTCGTATCCCGCCCGCGACTCTGGGTTTGCTCTATCCTTTGCAGGAAACGCGGCGATTGGTGGATGTTGTTGGGCCATCTGCGGCGAAAGAGTTGCTGTATACCGGCAAGGAAATTGATGCGACCAAGGCCCGTAAAATGGGCTTGCTAAACGTGATGGTGCGCGCCGACGAATTGAATACACGGGTCATGCGGGAAGCAAAAATGATGGCGGATAACTCCCGCACGTCGATTGCGGGCGCCAAGCAGATGATCCGCAAGATTATGTCTGGCGAGCGCTCAGAGGATGATACGGCCCGCCAGATGTTCACGGATGCATATACCAGCGAAGACTTTGCAGAAGGAATCAAAGCCTTTCGGGAAAAACGCAAACCAAATTTCAAATAGGCCAAATTCCAAGAGGCCTAAATCAGCGGTTCATGCCCCGGATGCCCGGTTTCCTTGATGTCGCCTGACTTGAGCCGTGCAAGATAGCTTTTTAGGTCGGCCTTAATCTCAGGCGCGAGAATGTAAAGCCCGATGATATTGGGGATCGCCAACAGGAAAAACAGGCTATCAATGATATCAAAGACCTGACTGGCGCTGAGAACCGCCCCAGGGATCAGCAGCACGCAAAACAGGGTGCGGAAGCTCAGCACCGATGTTTTGCTATCGCCAAAAATAAAGGTCCATATTTTCTCTGTGTAATAGCCCCACGAAATGACGGTTGAAAAGCCAAATAAGAAAACAGCAAGCGCGAGGATATATGGGAACCATGAAATGCTGGTCTCAAACGCGCGGGACGTAAGCTGCACATCATTCAACCCGTCAATCTGCCATGCGCCCGACACCACAATCACCAAGGCTGTAATGGTGCACACCACAACGGTGTCTATAAATGGTTCCATCAAACCGACCATGCCTTCTGACACCGGCTCGTTGGTTTTGGCAGCAGAATGCACCATGGACGATGTGCCAAGCCCCGCTTCGGTTGAATAGACAGCGCGGCGCATACCAATGATGATTACACCAATGATGCCGCCACCAACAGCTTGCGGGTTAAAGGCATGTTCAAAAATTGTCAGGATCGCCGCAGGGATTGCGGTGATATTGGTGGCCAGAATGAAAAAGGCCGCCGCCAGATAGATAAAGACCATAGAGGGGACCAGCCGGGATGTGACATTGGCGATGGAATGGATACCACCGATAATGACCATTGCTGCCATCGCCGCGATGGTAACGCCAAACCAAATCCCATGACCATCATACAGGCCCGTCGCGCTAGAGAGCTGCGAATACATTTGGTTGATCGTCGCCCATTGGAGGATGGTTGGCAGTCCGAAGAAGGCATAGAGGCCGGATAAAAATAGCCCCAGCTTCACATAACCCCGATTGGCCAAGCCATGTTTCAGATAATACATCGGCCCACCAGAGACAGACCCGTCTTCGTGGATTTCGCGGTATTTAACGCCCAAGGTGCATTCGGCGAATTTCACACTCATGGCACATAAGCCGATCACAATCATCCAGAAGGTTGCGCCTGGTCCGCCGGTGCCAATGGCCACCGCCACACCCGCAATATTGCCGATGCCAACAGTGCCAGACAGTGCGGTGGTGAGGGCTTGGAACTGACTGACTTCACCCGGTGCGTTGGGGTCCCAATAGCGCCCGGTTAGAACTTTCCCAGCGATGGGAAAGCCCCTTAAATTGATAAAGCCGAAATAAACCGTCAGGATCAGCATGGGAATGGCCATCCATATGACAATCCATGGGATGGCAATCTCACCAATGATGAATTCTTTGAACACGATGCCGGATAAAAAGCCTGCAATCGGTCCCAATACATTTGCAACGCTGGAATCGAGTGTTTCCTGAGCCGAAGCACTAGGGGCCAAACAAAGCAATAAAATAAGACTGAATAAACTGAGAATATTCTTATTGTTGGTTAAAAACTGCACGCTGTCCTCCGCATTAGCCCTTGGATATAATCCGGGGGCACCAAGGACCACACTGTAGAGGTCTAATCAAATCAATCAAGACCTATAAATGCATCATCCGTCACCGATGCGTCTCAATCACCAAGGCCGCGCTTCGTGACCAGATATGTGGCAAAGCTAGCCAACCAGTGTCCGCCCGCGTAATTCTCCCCAGTGACCGCCTGCAACCCCGAATAGCCATGCTGGGCGGATGCCGCCAATAGCGAAGCGCGGCGCGGGTCGGTGGGTGTCAGTGCAGATGCGATCCCTTGCAAGGCCCAACTGCGGGACAGGTTCAACCCGTCTAGATGGACAATTTTGCCATCCGTAATATCGGTGACAAAGGCGGGTGTTAGCCAGTCCGCTGTGCCATCTGTTGGAATATCGGGCAGGAATGTGCCCAGCCAAGCACTAAATTCGTCCCGGTTGAGGACCCGGCGCATCAAATCCGCCTCCATCAGGCAAGGGGACAGAAAGTCTTCGCCGGAAGGCTCATACCCAATGGGACAGTTTGTATCGCCAGAATAATAATGATTGATGCGCGCCTGCATCAGGCCTTCAACATCTAAGTCGCCCTTTTGCCGCGCCCAATCAAGAATAAGCCCAAATGCAAATGCGGTCTGATTGTGGGTGCCAAGGCGAATGGGATAGCTGAGGTTTGGCAACCAATGGGTTAGTTTTTCAATAACGGCTGTTTCCAGCGGCTCTATCGCTCTGAGCCATTTACCCGCCAGTTCGCGGTCCAAGATATCGGCGGTCTCGTCCTGCTGCCATGCGCGCAGTTCCATGGATAATTGCAGGACCCATGCTAATCCGTAGGGGCGCTCGTATGATTTGCGTTCTTCGTGGTCCAGATAGCCCACCTCGCCAGCAATCGACACCATGTTCAAATTATGATCCAACGCCAGTATGGCTTGGTCTCTGAAGCTTGCATCGGGAACCATACGCAACAGACGCACGATCATCCAATGGCCGTGTACTGATGAATGCCAGTCATAGCAGCCATAGAATGCGGGGTGCAGTTCGCGGGGTGGTTTGACGTCCTCGTCGCCGCGCATGATGTGGCTGATTTTGTTGGGATATTCTTGGCTTATGCAGGTCAGTGCCAAGGTCGCAAAATGCGTGGCCGTTTGGTCATTGACGACTTGGGCCTTGACCAATGTTGGCAGGGTTAGGACGAAGAGTATCGCGGCAAGACCGAACAAAGATTTCATGTTTCTATAGCTTTCTATCATGTGGCGGCTTTTCTTTTCTGCTTAACAGAGTCATAACTGTTTCTAGAACAAGTGCCACTGATTATTAAAACCGAAATCGGGGATTTTTATGGCGCTGCAAATGAAAGCAGCTTGCGAAACCTGTGAGGCCCCATTGGGGTTGGGGGATGGCGCTTGTATTTGTTCTTTTGAATGCACCTTTTGTGTGCCCTGCACACAAGATATCCATGATCATACCTGCCCGAATTGCGCGGGGGAATTGGTGGCCAGGCCGAAAAGATCGGCGCAGGAAGGAACGCCACTATGACGGGCTTTATCGAACCCGGCTTTGTCACGAATGAGGGGGTGAAGCTGGCCGTTTATGAATCGGGTACCGAACATGCGGGGCATAAACCGCCGGTTGTTATGTGTCATGGGTTTCCTGAACTGGCTTTTTCGTGGCGGCATCAGTTTCCTGCCTTGGCAGGGGCTGGGTATCATGTGCTGGCGCTTGACCAGCGCGGCTATGGGGCCAGTGACGCGCCCCCGAATATATCGGATTACCATATAGAAAAGCTCACTGGTGATTTGCTGGCGCTGCTCGACGCAAGGGGAATCGAAAAGGCTGTCTTTTGTGGTCATGACTGGGGCTCATTGGTGATGTGGGCCTTGCCATTCTATGCGCCGGATCGGATCGCAGGCCTGATTTCCCTGAATGTGCCGTTTAAGCCGCGTGGACGCATGGATAATGTCAGCGTCATGAATAAGTTATTTGGCGAAGATAATTATATCAATTTCTTTCAGACGCCCGGTGACGCCGAGGCCCTCTTTGACCCCGACCCGGAGAAGGCCTTTCGGTTTTTTATGCGCCGCGCCAGCGCCGAAAGGCGGCAGGAAAAAGAGGCGCCTGATGGCACGTTGAGTTTGGCCTTTCAAAAGCTGTTTGTGCGCGATGAGGCCACATGGCCGGGCGAAGTATTTTTGCATGAAGAAGAGTTGGCCTATTTTACAGCAGCCTTTCAGAAAAGTGGCTTTCGCGGTGGGCTTAACTGGTATCGGAACTTTAAGGCAAATTGGCAGGCAATGGAAAAATTCCAGCCCCTGGATAGCGCGCTCCCGCAGATCAATGTGCCGGTCTTGATGGTGATGGCGGCGCTTGATCAGGTTTTACCGCCTAAGATTGCCGCGGATATGGGGGATTATTGCCCGCAGCTTGAAACATATCTGGTAAAAACCAGCGGCCACTGGACACAACAGGAAGAACCGGAAGAGGTCAATGCCGTGATGATCAAATGGCTGACAACGCACTTTGGAGAGAAAAATGGGCTTTGATCTGACGGCGCTGAACTGGCCCATAATGCTGAACGGTTTCTTATTGTCACTGGGGCTGATTGTGGCCATAGGCCCGCAAAATGCATATGTATTGCGCAAGGGGCTAAAGCGGCGGCACGTGTTCGGCGTGGCAACCGCTTGTTTTTTAAGCGATTCGCTATTGATCCTCATCGCAGTTGCGGGTGTGGGCGGCTTTCTTGCCAGTAACCCAACCTTTGCCACATGGGCCGGGTGGGGCGGTGCGGCCTTCTTGTTGTGGTATGGCGGGCAAAGCTTGAAAAACGCCATGCATCCCGATGTGATCACCGATAAATCCATTGAGGAGGCCGGTGCGGATGCGCGGGGTAAAGGGCTTTGGGCCGCCATTCTTTTGGTCATGATGTTCACTTTTTTAAATCCGCACGCCCTGTTGGATACCCTGGTTATTATCGGCGGCATTGCTGCGCATTATGAAACAGACGCGGGTCGTTGGAGCTTTGGCATCGGGGCGATCATGGCCAGCGGCGTGTGGTTTTATTCCATCGGCTATGGTGCGCGGTTTTTGGCACCGATATTTCGCAAAGCAATCGCTTGGCGAATTCTTGATTTAATGATTACATTGGTGATGTGGTCGGTTGCCGCCGGTCTGGTCTGGCATCAGCTAAACGGCGGATCGTTGCACTGACAAAAAATTGGGGAACTTCAAAATTAGGGGGACTTCAAAAATAGGGGGACTGGGACATGACGATGAAATTATATGGATCACGACTATCACCTTATGTGGAGCGTGTTTATCAACAGGTACAGATGAAGGGCATTGCCGACGAAGTTGATTTTGCTGGCTTGCCCAAAGACGGTATTAAGTCGCCAGAATATCTGGCCCTTAATCCGTTTGGTAAAATGCCTGTGTTGATTGATGGGGATAAAGCAATCCCTGAATCCACCATCATTTGTGAATATATTGAAAACAAATTTCCCGCCACACCCATGATGCCGACCAAGAAAGACGATCATTTGGCGGTCAATATGGTCATGCGGATGCTGGATATTTATATCTTTCAAAATCTGTTCGAATTGGCGTCGGCGCGGGGTAGTGACATGGACCCGGAAGCCATGGCCGCCAAATTGGGCACCGTGGCATCTGGGATTGATGTCATTGAGCAATATGTGACGGGCGGTGATAATCTGATCGGGGACGACCGCACCTTGGCGGATTGTGCCTTTTTGCCCGCGGCGTTTTTCTTTGACCGGTTATTGGTGCCAGCGGGCATTGATGCCTATATGGACCGCCCGAACATCTCTGCTTGGCGCGATGCCAATAAGGGGGGCGATTGGTGGGACGAGTGTTTCGAAGTGATGGACAAGGAACTGGCCCTCTTCATGCAACGCTTGGCCGAAGAACGCGCCGCCGCACAGGCCGAAGGGCAACCGGTTAATTAGGATAAGGGCATTCAGGTGCGATCAGTTTCTTTGCATATAAATGGCCATGCCGTTGATGTTGACGTCGATCATAATACACTGCTGGTGGATTTTTTGCGCGATACGCAGGGCTTGACCGGAACCCATGTGGGCTGTGATACCAGCCAGTGCGGCGCGTGTACGGTGCTGGTCGATGGCTTGCCCGTTAAGTCCTGTTCGGTGTTGTTGGTGCAGTTGGATGGGTGTGATATCACCACGATTGAGGGGCTGGCGGTGGGCGATACGCTGCATCCCATGCAGGCCGCATTCAAAGAAAACCACGGTCTGCAATGCGGGTTTTGCACACCGGGCATGGTGATGGCTGGCATTGGCATGGCAGAGCGCCATGCAACCCTGGATGCACAGACGATCCGCAAGGAACTTGAAGGCAATCTGTGTCGATGCACGGGCTATCATAATATTGTAAAGGCCATCGCCGCCGGCGCCAAAGCCATGCGCGGGGAGGCCTGATGTATCCATTTGAATATCATAAGCCCGCTGATCTGGCAGATGCGCGGCGCATCTTTGATGCGGCGGATGATGGGCTTTATATCGCGGGCGGGATGACCGTGATCCCGACGTTAAAGCAGCGTCTGGCCAGCCCCAGTGACGTGATCGACCTCAGTGGTATTCGCGCGATGGGGTCAATAAGCGCAGACGATGGCAAGGTTATCATTGGTGCCATGACACGCCACAGTGATGTCGCCAATTCGCCTGTGCTGCACGAACATATTCCGGCACTTGCTGCGCTGGCCGGGGAAATTGGTGATCCGGCGGTGCGCAATCGGGGGACCATTGGCGGCTCCATTGCCAACAGTGACCCGGCGGCGGATTATCCAGCGGCGCTGTTGGGATTGGGCGCGACGGTTGTGACCACTGCGCGCGAAATTGCAGCAGATGATTTCTTTCTCGATCTCTTTGAAACAGCACTTGATGAAGGCGAAATTATCACCGCCATCCATTTCCCGGTGCCAAAAGCGGCGGCATATGCAAAGTTTTCTAATCCGGCATCGCGCTATGCGGTGGTGGGGGTCTTCGTCGCGCGGAATATAGCGGGCAGCGATGTTGCGGTCCGCGTTGGTGTGACTGGCGCTGGCCCATGCGCTTTTCGCCAGATGGATATGGAGGCGGCTTTGGCACAAGAATTTTCACCCTGGGCCTTAGATGATGTTCCCATCAGCGCCGATGGTTTGAATGAAGATATTCACGCCAGCAGCGACTACCGCGCTCATCTTGTAAAAGTGATGGCCGCCAGAGCCGTTGATGCCGCCAGTTAGATTTATGACCAACAGGAGACACATTTTGTCGTACCGCATGCTTATTTTCTCGTTTGTGTTGCTGGGCCTAAGTGCTTGCACCATCGATATTCACACATCAAATAATAGGAATGTGGACTATCAGTGGGCGGACGCCGCGGAAGACCTGCACGACCTGTTTGAGCGCGAAAAGGACTACCGCGATTCCACCAATCCTTTCCGCGCCGAAGATGACGACCCAAGGGGCAACTATCTGCCCAGTGCATCGCCCGCGTTTTTCGCTGAACAGGCCCAGCAGAACCAAGAATTTCTTGATGACTTGCATAGCATCAACCGCGATGATTTAAGCGATGAAGACCAGCTTAATTATGATCTATTTGAATTTGTTGTAGGGCACCGTGTGAAAGCGGCCAGCTACCGACCTTACCGGATTCCATTGCTGTCTGATTCTGGTTTTCATATGCGCTTTCTCCGCATGCATGAAATGCGCCCGATGAAGACTGTGGCTGACTATGAGCGTTTTACCGCGCGGCTGCATGATATGGGGCGTTATTTCGACGAAAATATCACCAATATGCGCACAGGTATGACCGAGGGCTACATCATGCCGCGCGCAATTTTGGACAATATCGTGCCGTCTATTTCGGCACATATTGTTGAGCGGCCAGAAGACAGCGCCTTTTTCTCACCTTTCGAGAGCTTTCCCGACAGCATAAACGAAGCGGATAAGGCGCGGCTTCTGGTGTCTGGTCGCCGGGCCATTATGGACAGTGTGGTGCCTGCATATCGGCGCTTTCATGCGTTTTTTACAGGTGAATATATACCTGCCGCGCGGGAGACCATCGGCATCAATAGCGTGCCGGGCGGCGAAGACTATTATCGCTATCTGGTGAAATTTTATACCACGCTGGATATCTCGCCCGAAGAGGTGCATGAACTGGGTAAGCGTGAAATGGCCCGTATCCGCGCAGAGATGGAAGATATCATCGCCGAAGTGGGGTTTGAGGGCAGCTTTGCTGAGTTTTTGGAATTCCTGCGTACAGACAGCCAGTTCTATGCAGACAGTCCCGAACAGCTTTTGAAAGAAGCCAGTTGGATTGCTAAGCGCATTGATGGGCGTCTGCCGGGTTATTTTGGCAAACTCCCCCGCACGCCTTACGGGGTTCGTGCGGTTCCAGATGATATTGCGCCTAATTATACAACGGGTCGCTATTGGGGCACGTCCAAGGGCAGCGCACTGGGTGGATTTTTCATGGTGAATACCTATGCGCTGGATAAGCGTCCGCTTTATACACTGGCCGCATTGGCCTTGCATGAAGGGATGCCGGGCCATCATTTGCAGAATGCGCTGAATCAAGAACAGGAAGATGTGCCGGAATTTCGCCAGCGTCTTTACCCACATGCCTATGGCGAGGGATGGGGGCTTTATACCGAAAAGCTGGGGGTTGAGATGGGCATCTATCAAACCCCTTACGAACATTTCGGGCGGCTCACTTATGAGATGTGGCGGGCCGGGCGACTGGTTGTCGATACGGGTATGCATTTCATGGGCATGAGCCGCGACGAGGCGGTGCAGCTATTTGTCGAAAACTCCGCTTTGTCGTTGCATAATATCAATACCGAGGTTGATCGCTATATTTCATGGCCGGGTCAGGCGCTTGCTTATAAAATGGGCGAGATTGCTTTGTGGCGTTTGCGCGCAAAGGCCGAAGATGCTCTTGGCGACGACTTTGATGTGCGGGATTTTCACGATGCTGTGATGGCAAACGGGGCGTTGCCCTTGGAGATTCTTGAACGTCAGATTGATGCCTATATTGCTGATAAAAAGGCGGACAACAATGAACAATAATAAATCCCTTGAAGCTGTTGTTTTAGGGTAAGCCTGAGATCGGATCATTCATTGCTGGCAACCCGTAATTTTAACGTCTGGCTTTTGTCATTGGCGCAGGGCTTTCACGTGGCGGCGGCGATGACCGCGGTGGCGGTTTCATCATTGGTGGGGGCACAAATCGCCCCGGATGCGAGCATGGCCACCTTGCCCAATGCCATGCTGACTGTGGGGGTTGCCCTCAGCACCATCCCGCTGTCCTACTTTATGAAGCGTTTCAGTCGCAAGGCCGGGTTTTTTCTCGGCGCTTTTTTTGGGTTGCTGTCCTTTACCGCGGGCACGGTTGCGATTTATGCGGGCTGGTTTTGGCTTTTATGTGCGGCGTCTTTGTTGCAAGGGGTTTATCAAGCCTCGGTTCTTTATTACCGGTTTGCGGCGGCTGAATCTGTGGGTGAAGAACGTCAGCGCGGCATCGCCATTTCGCTGGTGCAAGCGGGCAGCATCCTTGCGGTGATCGCCGCACCCGCCGGGGTTAAGGCCATGAATATCGCCCTGCTGCCAACGGAATATGCTGGGGCATATGTGTTCATGTTTTTGGTCGCATTATTAGCGTTTGTGCCATTGGCATTTCTACGCCTGCCGCCCCCGATCGAAGAAGGGATTGAGGGGATTGAGCGCCCACTTGTTCATATCCTCCGCCAGCCGAAAACGCTGACAGCATTGACGGCCAATATCGCCGCATGGGCGAGCATGGTGCTGTTGATGTCCGCGACCCCCTTGTCCATGAAGCACTCTGGTCATGGCTTTGACGTGTCCACGGGGGTTATCCAACTGCATGTCCTTGGTATGTATGTGCCGTCACTGTTTTCTGGGTTTTTGATCGCCCGCTTTGGTGTGATGAAAATCTTGTTTGCGGGAATGGCATTTTTGGGGCTGACGATTTGGTCGGCGTCTCTGGGGCATGGGGTGCATCATTATTCGGCGGCGCTACTGGCGCTTGGCATTTCATGGAATTTTCTGTTCATTGGTGGCTCGACCCTTTTGACCGAAACCTATCACGACGCTGAGCGCGCCAAGGTGCAAGGCATCAATGAATTTACTGGCTTTACTGTGTCGGCGCTTGCCGCTGGCTCAGCCGGGGTGCTGCTGGTGACCTTTGGTTGGCAGTCGCTGTTGCTGGTCAATTTGGCGATCCTAGCCCTCGTTTTTGTTATCAGCCTATGGTATGTGGTGAGCGAACGAGGACGCCAAAAGCTATCTGTGATGGAGACCAACGACTAATGCATATCATTCTATCCCCTGCCAAACGACTCGATTTTGAGAGCGAAAACCTGCGTGCAGAGTATTCCAACGCTGCATTTATTGATCAGGCCAGTGAATTGGCGGCACAGGCCCGTAAACTGAGCGCCGCTGACTTGCAGGACCTGATGGGCATATCCGATAATTTGGCAGAATTAAACCATCGCCGTTATCAGGACTTCTCTCCGCCGTTTGATCTGTCTAATGCGCGTCAAGCGCTGTTCGCTTTTCGCGGCGACGCGTATCAGGGCCTTGATGCGGACAGTCTGAGTGACGATGACTTGGCGTTTGCACAGGATCATCTGCGCATTCTGTCGGGGTTGTATGGCGTTCTGCGTCCGCTTGATCTGATACAAGCCTATCGCCTGGAAATGGGGATAAAGTTTCGCAATCAGCGCGGTCAGGACCTTTACGCGTTTTGGAACGGCGCGCTGGCGGAACACATGAATGCCGAATTAAAAGCCGACGATGGGGTGTTGATTAATCTGGCATCCAATGAATATTCCAAAGCGATTTTAGGCGGAATTGAAGGCCGTATCATTACCCCGCAGTTCAAAGAGATTCGCAACGGCGTACCCAAGGTGATGAGTGTCTTTGCCAAAAAGGCCCGCGGCATGATGACCCGCTATATCATTCAAAACAGGATCACTGACCCGGAACAGATCAAAGACTTTGATGTGGATGGTTACGCCTATAATCCGGCCCTGTCCGAAGGGGATAACTGGGTGTTTTCACGGGGGTAATATGGGGGTAAGTGCGGGTGTTAGCCCTCGATTTCCTCGCGCATCATTTCCACCTCTAACCAGTTTTCTTCTTTTTCAGCCAAGCTGGCGCGGGCTGTATCCAGCTCGGTGCAAATCTTGTCATATTTGTCGCGGTTGCTGGTAAACAGGTTTGGGTCGGCTAATAGCCCCTCCAGTCGCGCGATCTGTGTTCCCAAAGCATCAATCTCCTTGGGCAGAACGTCCAATGCGCGTTGGTGTTTATAGCTGAGTTTTTTGGCCCGCTCCGTCGGTTTGTTGAGTTTTTCCTGTTTGGGCTTGGATGGGGACGTCTCAGTAGATGCCCGCGCGACTGCTCGGCGCGCCAGATAATCACTATAGCCACCAGCGTGTTCGACCATGATACTGTCGCCATTTTCATCCACCTCAAAGGCGATGATGCTGGTTACCAGATGATCCAAAAATGAGCGGTCATGGCTGATGATAATGACCGTGCCGTCAAAATCAGCGAGGATGTTTTCCAACAGATCAAGGGTTTCCATATCCAGATCATTGGTTGGCTCGTCAAGGACGATCAGGTTGGTTTTGCGGGCAAACGCCTTGGCCAACAAAAGGCGATTGCGCTCACCGCCCGAAAGGCTGGAAACCGGGCTTTCGATCTGCGCCCCATCAAATAGAAAATCTTTCATATAGGCGGCGACGTTGCGGGGCTCACCATGAACCATGATTTGCTCCGCATTGCCACCAGTGAGGACCTCGCGGCAGGTTAAACTCTCTTCCAGTTCAATGCGCTTTTGGTCAATCCGCAGAATGTCCAGATTGGTGCCAAGGCGCACCGTGCCTTCGTCTGGTTCAATCTCACCCAGCAGGGTTTTTATCAGCGTGGTCTTGCCTGCACCATTGGGGCCAATGATGCCGATGCGGTCTTTGCGGCGAATGATGGTTGAAAAGTCTTTGAATAGAACTTTATCTCCAAAAGTTTTGGAAATACGGCGTGCCCGGATCACTTGCTTGCCAGAGACCTTGCTGGTTTGTGCCGAGGCATTGATACTTTGTGCCGTATTGATATCGCGGGCGCGTTCTTCGCGCATTTCCATTAAGCGTTTCAAACGGCCTTGGTTGCGTTTGCGCCGTGCGGTGACACCCTTGGAGAGCCATCGGTTTTCGCGCTCGATCTGGCGGCTGCGTTTGTGACGGGCTTCTTCTTCCAGCCGCATCTGCTCGTCAACCCAGTCGTCAAAAAATCGAAACCCTTTGTCAAAGCGTCTGATCTGAGCACCTGATAACCACAAGCAGGCATTGGTGACCTGCCCCAGAAATGTTCGGTCATGGCTGATGATCATGATGGCCCCACGCCAAGCCGCTAATTTTTGTTCCAGCCATTCAATCGCTGGCAGGTCTAGATGGTTGGTCGGTTCGTCCAAAAGCAGAAGGTCTGGTTCACTGACCATGACCCGCGCGATAGATGCGCGGCGTAATTCACCCCCAGACAATCGCCCGCAGTCTTCGTCGCCAGTCAGTCCCACCTCTGCCAACAATACGTCGACCTTGTGCCAGTCGTCTTTACCGCTGTGGGGCAGACCCTCGCCGACATAATCGCGCACGGTCTGCTTGGCGTCAGGTTGGGGGTTTTGGCTGAGGTAAGCTATCGATGTCCCCGGTGCCAGTATGCGTTCGCCGTGGTCAGGCTCTATCTGGTCGGCGATGACCTTAAGTAGGCTGGATTTACCTGTGCCGTTGCGCCCGACCAACGCGATGCGGTCATTCTCGCCGATAGACAGGCTCAATTCAGCAAACAGCTGTTTGCTGCCAAAGCCCAGAGAGACCTCTTTCAGTTGAATGAGTGGCGGTGCCATAATTTTGGAGCCTTTTAGAATGCTAGAGTTGTTATGAAGCAACGAGGCGCGACCGCTTATAGCCCTATTAGACGCTATACAAAAGGCAAGAGTTTTGGTGAAATCGATTTATTATGAATATAATATGAACAGCACTGTTCATTTTCAGTTTATAATCGGAGCGCTATTCTTATGACGTTGAGAAAAGGAGAGGGGTTATGATAATTCATATATTCGCCAAGGCGATATTGGTCGGACTTGTTGTCACAGTGACCAGCATAGCCACCATTGGCGTTGATACGGTCGCTGCGCGGACTTCTCAGCTCGTCACTCCCCAAGACCTGGGTCACTCCCAAGATCAAGACGATTCCCAAGACATAGATGGCGCTATTGATGCGGACGACCATGAAACTGCGCGCGACGCACACCGAGAGAGCCAATTGGTGCCCTATGGCCGCATACAATCCGCCGTGCAAGAGCAGTTCAGCGGGCGGGTGGTTTATCAAAGTCTTTCACCGAGCAAAGATGGTGGTTGGATCTATGAGCTGAAAGTGCTTAAGGATGACGGGCATGTTCTGATGGTGTTTGTGGATGCCTCCAGCGGTGAAGTCTTAAAGACCAAAGGCAAAAATTAACGCGCAAGAGTGAGTGGAGCAGAGCAATGCGATTACTTGTAGCAGAAGATGACCAAGACCTTGGCCGCCAGCTTAAAGATACTCTGGGTACGGCCGGGTACGCCGTCGATCACGCCATAGATGGCGAAGAAGCACAGTATTTGGGCGATACAGAGCCTTATGATGCCGTTATTCTGGATTTGGGGTTGCCGGTGATTGATGGGCTGAGCGTCCTTGGAAGATGGCGCACTGCTGGCCGGGAGTTTCCGGTTCTGATCCTGACCGCGCGTGATAGCTGGAGCGAGAAAGTCGCAGGTCTGGACGCTGGTGCGGATGATTATTTGGCGAAACCTTTTAAGCTTGAGGAGTTGCTGGCGCGCCTTCGCGCCTTAATCCGCCGTTCCAGCGGTATTTCGTCGCCTGATTTGGTGTGTGGGCCGTTGCATCTAAACCCGCGCGGGGGCCGCGTGAGTGTGGATGGTCAACCCGTGCGTCTGACGGCGTTGGAGTTTAAACTATTGTCCTATTTGATGCATCATGAGGGGGAGGTTGTGTCCCGCACAGAATTGACCGAACATATTTATGATCAGGACTTTGACCGCGATTCAAATACCATTGAGGTTTTTGTGAACCGCATTCGTAAAAAGCTTGGCGTGAGTGTGATTGAAACCATCCGTGGCATGGGTTACCGACTGAGCGATACAGACGCAAAAAATGAATGACGAGAAGGATCGTATAAAGCGGCCAAGAAAGTGGGCCATATGGCTGTCGCCGCGTTCGTTGACAGGGCGGCTTTTGCTGGCGGCCGGGCTTTGGGCCGGGGCGGCATTGCTTCTTGGGGGCTATATTCTCTCGACTGCTTTTCGGGACTATGCGGCGGATCGTTTTGACGAACGGCTTTATGATGCGCTGGACAGTCTGGTCGGCGTGACGGAAATTTCATCCGACGGCTTGGTTGTGTTCACGCGGTCCCTCTCTGACTTGCGATTTGAAGCCCCATATTCAGGATGGTATTGGCAGATTTCGACGCCGGGTCAAGATCCGATCCGGTCGCGGTCTTTGTGGGATTATGAATTGGATGTCGATTTCAGCCATGATGACGTGGTGGCCGATATGTATCAGACACTCGGCCCCGATGGCCAACGGCTGCGCGTGATTGAGCGTGATGTGATGCCCATGGATAGCGAAATCACCTTTCGTTATTTGGTGGCTGCTGATACCACCAGCGAGATTGAACAGGTGGCCTTGTTTAATCAACTGGTGAGTATGGTGCTGGGTGGTCTGGGTTTGTTTTTGGTCATCGCGATTATCATGCAGATCACGTTCGGTTTATATCCGTTGGCGCGGATCCGAAACGTTCTGGGCCGCATTCGATCGGGTCAACAAAAGCGGCTGCAACGGTCCTTCCCACCAGAGGTGCTGCCCTTGGTGGACGAGGTGAATGCCGTGCTTGATCATAATGATGAAGTGGTGCGCCGTGCACGCACCCATGTTGGTAATTTGGCGCACGCGCTAAAAACGCCGTTAGCGGTCATTGCCAACGAAGCGGCCCTCTCTAAGGATAAGAAATTTGCGGCTTTGGTTTCGCGGCAGGTGTCTCGATTGCAGCGCCATGTGGAGCACCATTTGGTCCGCGCGCGCGTCATGGGGCGTGCCCGGGGCAGCGGTGTGCAAACAAATGTGGCGGAAGCCGTTGCGGCGATTGTGCGGTCCATCAAACGCATTCATTCCGATGAAGTCCTGAAGATAGAACAAAAGATTGGCAACGATATCGTCTTTTGGGGCCATCGCGAGGATTTGGACGAGATACTCGGTAATTTGATCGATAACGCGGCAAAATGGTGCCACGGACATATCCGCATTTCCGCGACCAACCCTTTGCAGGGCGAGTTTGAGACTTTCATCTTGATCGATATTGAGGACGATGGTCCGGGCGTTTCCAAGGAAAACCTGCGCGATATTTTTGAACGGGGCGCGCGGCTTGATGAAACCAAGCCGGGGACCGGGCTGGGCTTGTCCATTGTGCGTGATATTGCTGAAATGTATGGTGGGCGGGTCGTGCCGGGCAAAAGCGACCTTGGCGGGCTTAAATTATGTGTGATCCTGCCCACGGCCCCAGCGGACGTGGCCGCCAATTAGCGCGATTAGGTTTTGTCGCCGGGGAAAAGCGTGCGGAAATTCGCAACGATCAGTGCCAGCCACCCCGCCAATAGTGCCATGCCACCAACCGGCGTTAGCACATGAAATATACCCAGACTGCCAGAGCCAAAAATAGCCAGCCAATAAAGCGTGCCACAGAACAACAGGATGCCAGCGGTAAAGGCCATGCCTGCGAAATGCACGGCGCGCTGGTTCCTCTCTGATGTGTTGGCGAGCAACAACCCGGTAAAGAAAAGAGCCAACGCATGAGACATTTGAAATTCAGCCGCATCAGAAAACCAACTGAGCTGTTCGGGGGACAGTGTGCTTTTCAACATGTGCGCGCCCAGCGCGCTGGCGGCCACGGCGATGAAACCGTTGGCGGCGGCAATGAATGTCCAGATATTTGCTTTGAGGCTTATTCGCATATGGCACCTTCTTTTGTCGGGGAAAAACGTCCATCTGGATGTTTGTAATAGATGACCTGCGCGACCATGCGACCGGGCGCGTGATGGCGGTAAGCTTTGCATCCGTTTAATGGCTCGGCTAATGGAATCATGAATGAATTGGGGCCAATCTCGACGGTGCCAACTGGATAGTCTGTCTTATCGTCATTATCGTAGACATTGATGGTGCAGGCGGCAAGCAACAGCCCCGCTGCCAAATGGGTGGATATTTTGATCATGTGTTGCGCCCTTGGTCCTGCAGGTAATCATCCAGCCAGTTGATGAAATTGTTATCGACGTGCGCCTGATGGCCCATAAGGCTTATCAACAATAAATTCAGGCCGATGATTTCAAACAGGAAGTAATCCCATCCATCACCAAGAAGGGCAAACAGGAAAATAGCAAGCGTATGCATATTGGCACTTAACAGCGACCATAGATGAATTTGCGGCGCAAACCGGCGGCGGTATTCTGCGCGCACGGTGTCTTTGTCTTGGCGGGGTAATTGCTGCATTTGGGACAGTTTCTCGCGGCTTTGGCGATCTCTGTCCATTATCTGTTGAACCCGGGAATAAATCTTATCCAGCAGGCTTGCCAGTTTGCCGCCATTGCCATTTAGTTTTTTGCGTTGGGAATTGGGGTTTTCATCATCTTTGTCCGTCATCCACGCTTGATATTTTTCCCGCTGGCGTTCGTAATTTGCCGCCTGTACGGCGTGCGATATGGCGGCGGCGATCCCGATCAGCCAAGCCGTCTGGCCCATTTCCGCGCTGCCCAGCCACGCCAGAACGATATAGATGCTGCCAAAGACCGAATAATCTGCAAGGCCATCGACAATTTTCCCCACATTGCTCGATTTCCCGGTCAGGCGTGCAATCTGGCCATCGGCGCCATCGAAAATGTGCCACGCCAACATGAAGCCCAGCCCGACCCATTCCGATCCTGCCCACGCCGGGTGGGCGAAGGCATAGGCGGCGATGAGACCCGACAGCAAGCCCAGTACAGAAATCCAGTTGGGATGTACACCCATGGGGGCCAGCTTTTCTGCCAATGCGTCACTGATGGGGTGGATCAAGACCTTATTGGAAAGCTCTTCTATATCCTGATCCCGAATAGAGGTGCCGCGCGTCATGCTTTTTTATCCGTTAATTGCAATAACGCTGGCAGGATGGTCCAACTGGCCAACAGACATGTTGCAAACCCGGTCACGGCCAAAAGCCCCAGCGATTGCAACCCACCCATGCTGGCCGATAACATACCAGCAAAGCCAAGCATGGTGGTGAGCGTGGTTATCCCCGCGGCCGCGCCTGTGGTTTTCATGGTTTTCATCACGTTACCGTTTTCTTCTCTGTGCCGGTGGAAAATATGAATGCCGTTGTCCACGCTGATCCCGATAATGGTTGGCAGGATCACCATATTCATGATGGATAATTTTATATCGAATATTGCCATCAATGCCAGCAACATTGTCATGCCAACAATGGTTGGGGACAGCACCATCAGCGTGTCTTTAATTGACCGCAAAAAGATTAAAGTCACCAGAAAGGTCAAGCCGCTGACAAACAGGATGGCCTTCAGCGCATCGCCTTTCATCAGGTTCAACATATCCACAAATATCAACGCTTCGGTTGCTGGATAATAGGTTTTGTCCCCCACTTTAATCTCGCGGATATCATCAGAAAAGGCCCGTGCCAGCTCGGCTATATTCATCGAGACAGAATTGAAGATGTAGATCAGATAGCCATCAGTACCTTCTAGCCCGGTATAAACCCGCCGCAGACCATCAGGCAGGTCCGCTGGGGTTAGCCCTTCAATGTCTAGATATTGTTGCCAGTTGCCATCGCCAAGCCGTTCATCTTCGATCTTTATCGGTTCATCGCCAACCAAATCACCAATTTCGTGAATGATCGCCAGACGTTCGACTTGGGCATCTGGATCTGGCAGCACGCTATAGACGGATGCAACCTTGCGAATGGTTGGCGTTTCAGTATCCGCAGCGATATAGGCGTCGAAATAGTCCAAAATGGCGCGGACTTCTTCCTGCGTTTTAACAATCAGAACCGCGCGGTCTGTGCCATCGGGGAAAACACGGCCAATGTTGCGGCCAATATCCAAATGGGCGTCTGATCGCTGGGCCTGTAATTTTCCAAAATCATTTTCAAATGAAATGCCCGGTGCCCAAAATATGCTCGCCACTAGAATGACGACCGTCCCTATAACCACCCCACGCGCACCGGGAAAAGGGCCATAGGTCTGGGTGCTTGATTGCGCGGCGTTTCCGCCGGCTTGGTAGAGACCCAGCTTTTCGACAGTGACCAATAATGCAGGTAGCACCACATACATTGACAGGAAGGTCAGGACGATGCCACTGCCCGCAATAAAGCCAAATTCACTGAACGCGCGAAAGTCAGTCAGCATCAAGGAGAAAAACCCGGCCGCAGTGGTAATACCAGCCACCAAAGATGCCGCACCTGTATGGCGGAAAATAGTGAATAAGGCATTTTCAACATTCTGTCCCGCGCGGCGGCATTCGCGGTATCGGGCCAGATTATGAATGCCAAAATCAATACCCAACCCAAACAGGATTAGAACCAAAAAGATGGTGATTAAATTCAGACCACCAATGACCATTTGCGCCAATCCCATTGTCCACAAAATGCCCAAGACCAGTGGTATAAACAAATAGATCACATGCATAACACTGCGGTAATAAAGGGCTAGCAACAGCGCAATCAGGGAAAAGGACCATAGTGCAGACGATTTCACATCATTCATGATGGCATCAAATTGCACCACGCGGTTATAGATGCGCCCGCCTACACCGACCTGCATATCAGGGTGAAAATTCGACGGGTCGATGCTGACTGCCGCAGTCTGCAAGTCCGTGACCATGCGCCGCGACATGCCGAGGCCGGTATCTGCACGTCGTGGCCACACCACCATGATTGTGACCTCACCGTCGTCTGATTGGAAAAAACGGCGTTCTTGTTGCCGTGTGATCGGACCTTGGCGTTGTTCATAATTGTCAATGATTTGGCTTAAATCTGGTGGCGCGGTCGTGGCTGAATATTGCGGTTCAGATCGCAGCCGAATATTCACTTGCGATCCAGCCAATTCGGACAAACGCTGCTGGCGCTCATAGGCTGTGCGCTCACGCGCCCAATCGCGCAACTCTGTCAGCTCGTCGGTGTCCATATACAGCAGTTTGTGCTGTTCTAAAATGGCCAAGTCTTCATAATAATTTGCCGCGCCAACCCATTCAAAATTTTCCATCACATGACGTTGCATAGCGCCTGCAAACCGTAATGCGGCGTCTGGGTCGGGGCTGGTAATGACAACCATGGCGCTGGCAAAGCTACCCGTTTTTTCCAATACGTCATGCAGATTTTCAACACTCGCCACACCATCCGGCATCAGGGCTTCTAAATTGGTGGCGATTTTTAGGTGGCTGGCGCGCTCAAAAGCCGCGAAAGACAAAAGCGCTGCCGCGATTAGAACCAACCAGAAATAACGTTTGATCCATTGGGCATAGACCAACATCGCGCCCCGGTGCATCTCCGCGCGGGGTGGCCCCGCGGGCCGTGGGCTGGTTACGTCAGCTTTTATAGACGGGTCGTATTTTTGTGTCACGGACTATATATACCTGTGATTATCAAGTTACGGCAGGATAATTGGAATTTCTTCGTTGATCATTCGTTTTTTCTTAATATGGCCTTATTTGGCGGGCAATTGAGGCTAATTATTGACATTTGTCACTGGCAATTCGCGTCAAAAATGCTTATGTGAATATGGCTTTCGCGTCTGATCAGACTTAGGGGGGTCCCAAGACTAACATGTATTCAACAGCGATTATTTTTGTAGACGACAAATCTGACGAGAATATGGAGCGTCCCAGATCATCAATCGTGGTCGGGGGGATCAGCTTGTTAGAACGCCAATTGCGTCAGTTGAAACGGATCGGCATTGAACGCGCCATTTTGGCGTCTTTTGCTATGCCTGACCAATTACAGGATATGACGCGGGGGTATAAAAAAACGCCGGAGCTGGAACACCTAGACGCCAATTTTATCGATGCCGCCGTTTGGGACGGTTTGACCGGTGCTCTTTTGCTGGAAGAGGGGGTCCTGATTGATGACCGTATCCTGAAAGCTGTCCATGGCACTGATGGGGATGCGACATTGGCCTTCTTTGCGCCGGGTCATGTCGGTTACGGGGTGGGCGCAGGTACCAAGATTGATGTTGATGGTGCGCCCCGGCTTTTTGCCTCTGTCGCGGGTTTTGCCAGTGATGTGTTCAAGGCTGCGGCGCTGGAGCGGGATTTTAAGGAAAATCCGGTGGCGGCCATCTGTCGAATGGGGCTGAAAGTTCCGGACTGCACCATTGTCGATGTCAGCGCAATGGACCCCTATCTTCCGGATCGACGCCGAGACGTGGATCTGCTTTGGCGTCCAGTAACCGGGTCTGGTGAAAGCCGCCGCGCGACATGGGTGCTGATCGGCATGGCGCAAAAGGGCACGTTGGATTGGCCGGCGCGATGGGTTCATCCTGTGTTTGAAAATGTCATGACCTATTATGTGGCAAAGACGTTTCTGACCCCGAACATGATCACCGTGATCACAGCGGTCGCTGGGGCTTATATCGGTTATTTATTTGCGGTTGGGCAAATGGGCTGGGCTGTGGCCGGGGCCTTGATTGTTGGTGTTCTGGACGGGGTTGACGGCAAGTTAGCCCGCACCAAAATGCTGCAATCGCCAATCGGTGAACTGGAACATGTGGCCGACAAGATTGTTGAATATGGGTGGTATTTCTGTATGGCCTATTATTTTGCAAATGCCACGGGTACGTCAGGCCCGTGGGCCGTGGGCTGGATGATTGTTTTGTTCGCCTGGGCCGAGGTGGTTCAGGGCGAGTTTTTCCGCCGCATGACAGGTCGCCAATTGGATGATGCTGGTCGGTTTGAACAAGCCTTCCGCTTGATTGGTGCTCGCCGTAATACGCAAATTTGGGCGCTTATTCCCTTTGGAATTGCGGGAATGTGGCTTGAAGGTTTTTGGATGATTGCCATTTATGCGGCTGTGACATTTTTTGTAGCGCAATGGCGTTTCATAGTCCGTGTTCGTGCTTATGGCAGCCAGGTGAGCGATGAAATCGCCGAAAATTTTAGAAAAAGTGAGTATTTCTAATATGTTAAATAATGCCAGATTTCTAAAAATAACTGGCAATTTGGAATAAATTGAGTTCAAAATAACCTTGAGTCGTGGCTTGGGGGAAAAAGACAGGATTTAAAAGTGAGCAATAAAATTAAGGTAGCGATTGTCGGCGTTGGTAACTGTGCAAGTTCATTGCTTCAGGGGATTGAATACTACAAGGGTAAACAACCTGCTGACGCAACGGGCTTGATGCACTGGGATCTTGGTGGGTATCTGCCTCATGATATTGCGGTTGTGGCCGCATTCGATATTGATAAACGTAAGGTGGGCAAGGACGTTGCCGAAGCCATTTTCGAAAAACCAAACTGTACCACGATTTTTTGTGAAAATGTCTCCCGCACGGGCACGACGGTTTCCATGGGCCGCATTTTGGATGGTTTTTCCGAGCATATGGAGTTCGAACCGGAACACCGTACCTTTATCAAGTCGGACGCTGCCGAGCCATCACAAGACGATGTGGTCAAGATTTTGCGCGATACGGGCGCAGAGATTATTCTGAATTATTTACCAGTTGGGTCCCAAGAAGCGACCGAATTCTATGCGGAATGTGCGCTAGAAGCAGGGTGTGGTTTTGTAAATAATATTCCGGTCTTCATTGCCAGCAATCCGGAATGGGCGGCACGTTTTAAGGCGAAGAACCTGCCCATCATTGGCGATGACATTAAGGCCCAGGTTGGCGCGACCATCGTTCACCGTGTTCTTACAGACCTGTTTCATAAACGGGGTGTTCCGCTGGACCGGACCTATCAATTGAACACGGGCGGCAATACCGACTTTTTGAACATGAGCAACAAACAGCGCCTGGCATCAAAAAAGGTTTCCAAAACCGAAGCGGTACAATCTGTGGCGGCGGAGCGCCTTGACGATGAAAATATTCATGTCGGCCCCAGCGACTATGTGGCTTGGCAGAATGACAATAAGGTTTGTTTCATCCGCATGGAAGGGCGCCTGTTCGGCGACGTGCCAATGAATTTGGAAATGCGTTTGAGCGTCGAAGATAGCCCGAATTCTGCGGGTGTTGCAATTGATACCACGCGGCTGTGTCGCTTGGCGTTGGATCGCGGTGTCGGCGGCATTATTGAGGGGCCATCTGCATTCATGTGTAAGCATCCGCCTGTTCAATATACCGATGACGAAGCGCTACGTATGACCGAAGACTTTATTGCCGACGATGGTGCGGCGGTTGTGCGTGAAGTTGACGCTGCCGAATAAGTTTCGTTCATTGTCAGAGCAAACTCCAGAATGTCTGATTGTCGCGGCGGGAATGGGCTCTCGCCTGCAATCGCTTGGGCCATCTAAGCCGCTGATCAATCTTAACGGTCAGCCCTTGATTGGTCGGATCATGGAAAATGCGGTCATTGGTGGGGTTGGTGGCTTTACTGTTGTAACGGGATTTATGGGCGATATGGTCGCGGACTTTGTACGTGATCAGGCGCGATTTCTCGGTGTGCCTTTTACCATCATTGAAAATCCGGATTATGAAAAGCCGAATGGGCTAAGTGTCCTGGCAGCAAAAGAGGCCCTGAATGGGGCTTTTTTGTTGGCCATGTGTGACCATCTGATGGACCCGGCAATCGTCGAGACCATGATCAATGCACCCATGAAAAAGGACGAGGTCCTTTTGGGCGTGGATTATGATTTAGAGAATCCTTATGTGGATTTGGATGACGTGACCCGCGTGCGCTTAGACGATGGATATATTCGCGATATTGGCAAGGGGATTGATGCCTATAACGCATATGACACAGGCATTTTCAAAGCAACACCCGCCTTGTTTGATGCGATGCAGACAGCGGGCCAACAGGATGGCGATTTCTCCATTTCCGGCGGCATGATGCGCATGGCCGCGCAGAACAAAGCCCGCGGAATTGATGTGGAAGACCGTGTGTGGATTGATGTGGATGACCCTGCGGCCTTTGCAAAAGCAGCTGAGTTTCTTAAGGACATGGAAGGATGACGTTGCTGCGGGCTTTAATAGGTGTACCGTTTGCGGTGATTTTTGTGGCTTTGACGCCGTTGATTATTGTCGTCAATTTACTGATCCCCCGACAGCGATATTTGCGTATTCAGGCCGATGGCGCCTTGAGCGAAATTGAAGGCCGCCTGTCGCAGCTTGATGGCCATATTCACGCGGGGGACAGCGTGCTGGATGTGGGCTGTGGTGCCGGGCGGTTCGGGGATGCCATTGCGAAACGTTTTTCGGCCAGGGTCGCGGGTGTGGATGTGGTTGATTATGTTGACGCCCCCATACCGGTGCAGATTTACGACGGTGATAAAATCCCCTTTGATGATAACAGCTTTGATGTCGTGGTTCTGGCCTTCATGCTGCACCACGTTCAGGATCAGGATCAGGTTCTGAAAGAAGCGGTGCGCGTGTCCCGGGACAGGGTGATTGTTTTTGAAGATGCCTATCACTATGGCTGGCAAAAGCCTTTTGTGGTTTGGAATGACTATTACGCCAATCTTATTTTGGGAACGATCAAGGTATACCGGGGGGCAGAAGGGAAAGGAATTCTAAGTATTCCAATGCCGCTGACCTTTCGCAGTGTGCGCGGCTGGGCGGATTATTTCAAACAGTTTCAGTTGGATGGGCGCCAGACCCTGCTGCGGCATTCCCTGCATAAGCCGCACACCAAGGTTACCTTTGTGTTGGCGAAGGGCTGATCAGCTTTTATTGCGCAGTTGCGCAACCAGCGCGCGGCCTTCTTCGCTAATGCCCATCATTTTGATCATGCCCAAATAAACGACGAATGCGAGCAGCACTCCGATTGGCCATGTCAGGGCATCGTGCAAATCGACATATCTATCAAGCAAGATTAATGCACCTAACGTCATGCCCATGGCGAAAGCAGGCTTCAGATAGGCGGGGCTTAGGACCCAAATGTCCAACAGGCGTTGTGCGAAATAAATGCGCAGAATATTCAAAGTGCCTAATGAAATCAGCAGCGATGCCGCCGCACCGGTTACGCCATATGCGGGGATCAGCAGGTAACATCCTGCCACATGAACGCCGAATGCAACCAGTGACAAGCCCAGATTAAAGCGCGGATGGCGATACACGATAGGCAACTCTGCGCTCGCAATGGAGCCATCCAAGGCTTCTGCCACCATCATCAATATAAGTGCCAGCGCGCCAACCGCCATGCCTGTGCCGACCAGATCAAGCAATGCGCCCGCGAAAAATCCTAATAACACCACCTGAATGGCCAGAATTGTGAAGATCCAACGGCACACCTGTTCCAATTGCTTGGCGGCTTGGTCGTGTCCACGCCGCGTCATGGTTTGCGACACCACAGGGGCTAAGATAGGGTCAAATATGTGGCGGGTTTTTTGCACCAGCGTGGCAATGTTTTGTGCGGCGTAGTAAATGCCGACAACAGCTTCGCTGGAAAGGACCCCAAGCAGGAAAATATCCACCCGGCGGAACGCCAGCGCGATGACGTCAACCGCCGCCGTTGGTGCAGAAAAGACGCTGAGTTCGCGAAGGTAGGCGGCATTGGTTCCAGCCCGCAGGATGGTGGGCAGATGATAGAGCCTTGCCAAACCCCAAAGCGATACCGCGAACGATGCCACCAAGGCACCGAAATAAGCCGCCAGCAAACCGCCATCCAACATATTCAGCGCCCATGCCGCAACGACCAAACCGGTCAACACCCATGGCTCGGTGATTGAACGCGCCATGACATCATAGCGTATTTTCCGGCGATGCCGGGTCAGGCTTAAAAAGACCTCAGATACCGCAATCAAGGGAATGACAAAGGCAAATAGGGGGCTGAAGGGGGTGCTGTTATCCATGGCAAGCGCTTGCCATCCCCAGAAATATAAAAAACAGGCAAACATCAGGGACAGCGCCAGCGATAACAGGATCGCGCTGAACGCCAGCTGAGATTCTCGGGCGCTGCCCGCGGGGGCATCTTTTTCCAGCAGGGCAAAGAGGCTGCGTTTCTGTCCGAAAATAGCGATCGCAGCGAAGGTCTCCACAATCGCGATGGAATAGGCATAAGTACCAAGTCGCTCGGCACCAAATATATTCCCGGCGATGAATAGAAAGCTGATGCGTGCGCCAAAGCGAACGACAAAACCAGATAGCGCGCCAAGCGCCCCACGCAGCACGTCCAATAGGTCGTTGATATGTGTGTCATCGTTCAATGATTGGGCCCCCAATATAGGTCCGGAGGATGGCACAGCCTGACATGTTAGAACAGTTCAAATTCCGAAAATTAGATTGAACGCTTGCGCGCTTGTCCATACACTCTGTGCATTATTGTGAAGGATCTCAGCATGGCAACCGACAAGGAACCACCGATTGGCGAAGACCCTCCCAAGGGTTGGTTTGACCGGATACTTGGACCGGTCAAGGCGCTGAAAACCGCAAGCACCGACAAGTTCGAAGAGATGGTTGAGCGCTTTAATAGCATGGTGCCATTGATCGAGCAGGCGGGTTTTGTGGTTAGCGAAATCGAAGTGCTTATGTCGGTTCCGCCCAGCCTGCGCGTGCATGTCATGCCGGGCGATTTGTTGACGGGCGAGGAACGCGACGCCTTTTTCGCGCGCATTGCAGACCATAAGATGTCGACCCGCGTCATAAAGTCATTGTTCCGTGCCAAAGAGATCGGTGGCGACATCAGCTTTGCTGGGTTTGGCTTTTATGAAATAGAGCTGGAAGTTGGTATCATCCCCAGCGTGAATGTTAAATTCCTCCCGAAATCGAAACTGCCGATAGTGCCAGCTACCATCTAATTCTGAGCTGCTATTGCATCCGCAAAGGCGCCCAGCGTCAGGATCGCCAAATTGGCGGGGCTTTGACTTTGCGCGGACAGATCACCGGATGCGTTTCGCGATACCGCCACCGCGATGTCGTGCTGGCGGTCCAAAATCATCATAGAAATATCGCCAACGGCGCCGCCGGAATGAAACACGGTGTGATCATTGTGCGCCCGCATGATTTCGGCAGCACGGTTGATGGTCTCGGTTCTCTCCGACTCCTCCAATTGATCAATAGCGTCCAGATAGCGGCCAAAGCCAATGAACCACCCAACCCCGTGCGGGCTTGGGGTGCCATCGTTCAACCGCATGGGGGTCAAAAATTCGTCCAATGTTTCAGCCTTTAGATAGCCCGCATGGTCATGGGCCATGGCAAATTTTACGGTATCGGCCATGCTCATCAGATAGCCACCACCCGCCCATTTATAGCTATTGTCCACATAGGGCGCGTTGCCAATGCCATCCTCGCCAACCGTATAAAAGCTGACGCGGTTTTTAATCAGGTCGCGGTTTTTATCGGCAAAGGTTTCATCAAGACCAAGCGGCGTAATAACATCATCCTGCACAATATCAAGAAAGGGCTTGTTTGCCGCCCCCGCCATCGCCGCGCTGATCAGATTCCAACCAAATGTGGAATATTTGTACTGGCTGCCCGGTTCCCACATCAAAGGGCTTTCCTTGAAAACGTCCAAGCCTTCTAATGCCGATGCATAGGGGCGACTGATCAACATTTCGTCGCCTTCATAGGTGCGAATGCCCCCCAAATGGGCGGCAAGCTGGCGAATGGTGACAGGCCATTGTTTTTCCGGAAAACTGGGCACATAGGTTCGCACATCTACATCCAGATCAATCTCATTGCGCTCAATCATCCGGCCAAGCGCTGCGGTCGTAATGACCTTGGAAATGCTGGCGATACGGTAAAGGGACCGGGGCGTCGCTGGCGCGCCCGTTTCCAAGTCGGCAAAACCAAAGGCAGCTTCCCAAATCACATCCCCCTTGTGACCCACCGCGACGGCAAGGCTTGGCACGTCAGGTGCGGCGACGCTGGCCTTGTAGAGCTTTTCTGTATGGGTGATGGCTGACGCGTAGGGTGATGTGGTTTTGTACGCGATGCCGATTATGACAAGGGCGAGGATAACAGCGATTGCAAAGAGACCTTTTTTATTCATGTAATTTCCCCCAAGGTGATTTCTTATTATTTGTCGGCTAGCTTAGCGTGCTGATGCGCCGCCGCCAAGTGTGTTCATTTTCTGTCTAACTATCGCCGCATATCCTTGTATATTGTCCAAGGGGTGTGCGAAGCTTGGTGTGTTGATGGGGTGTGATAAAAAATTTATGGGTGTTAAAAAAACGATTTCGAAACAAGTGTTTAATGCTGCCTCCGTGGTTGCTATGGCTGTGCTGGTTGCAGGTTGCGGCGGTGGGGGCGCGACGCCGCGCCCGCCGATTACAACCCCTCCGCCCCCACCGCCGCCACCACCACCGCCGCCCCCGGTTGTTAACCCGACCGATTTTCACACCCAAGAGTTTGGTCGGTCGTGGGGGCTGGAAGCCATTGGTGCTGATTGGGCCTATGCTGAGGGCTATACGGGCGAAGGCGTGATCCTCGGCGTGTTGGATTTCAATTTTGATTTGGCATCAACAGAATTGGATATTCACCCCGCCAGCCGCGATAAAGACCCGGACATGGTGGCGATTTACGAAGCGCAAATTGGCGAAGAGGCCCCGCAAGACCCCCATGGCCACGCGGTCTCTGTGGTCATGGCGGGTCTGAAGAATGACACTGATACGCACGGCGTTGCCTTTGATTCTCAGGTGTTGCTGGTGGATTATTTTTCTGGTGTGGATCAGCAAACAATAACCCAAAACGGCGTCGATTACATTGTTTCCAACCCCTATGGCTATCTGGCACGAAAAGGGGCGCGGGCGGTCAATATTTCGATCGGCTATGACGAGGAGGATATTATTTCCAACCCGCCCACGGTGGACACGAAATATGTGAATGCTGATGCTGGTAATGCCATCCTTCAGGGCTTGGTGCTGGTGGCGTCTGCGGGGAATGCGGGACATGACGAGCCCATGCTGTCCAATCTGGCCATACTGGACGAGGCTGACCGGATCGGCGCGCTGAATGGCCCGGGGGCCTTCATTATCGTTGGTGCCGTTGATGAAAATCTGGAAATGGCGGATTTTTCTGATAAAGCAGGTCGCGCCAAGGATATCTATCTGGTGGCACCGGGCGTTGATGTGGTCGCGCCTTGGACCGTGGATGGAGAGGCCGGCTTGTATTATTTGGGCGGCACATCGTTTGCCGCCCCCCATGTGACTGGTGCTTTGGGGATATTGTTAAGCCGCTGGCCCTTTATGACCGGGCGACAGGTCGCACAAATCCTATTTGATACGGCGACTGATCTGGGTGCCCCCGGTGTGGATGAGGTCTTTGGCCATGGCTTGCTTAATCTGCGTAATGCCATCGCCCCGCAAGGGCAGGTGACGGTTGCGATCGCGGGCAGCGCCAATGAGTTTACGCCCACAGATATCGCAGTTGTCTTTGGTCAGGCCTTTGGCGATGCGACCCTATCGGGCCTCAACAGTGTCTTGGGATTGGACCGTTATGGACGCGATTTTTATTTTGATCTATCGGCTGGGGTGCGAAATCTGGCTGGGTCTATGACCCCGCTCAGTTATTTCCTAGACCGTGAAAAAGCCATGACCAGCGCGGGCTGGCGCGTTGGTGACGGGGTAATGAGCCTGTATCTGGATCAGGACCTATTGCGGCCCTCCTTCATGGCGGCACAGCCACAGGCCGTTCGTGATCGTGTGAACCTAGCGCCCGTCCGCGGCGGTATGTTGCAGGGTCAATTCATGGACGACTGGTCGTGGCAGGTCGGTGCGGGGTTTGGCTTGCAGTCGGTAATGACCACCGCGCACCAAGCAGAGACTGTGCGTCTGGTATCTGGTGCAGGGCGCGGGGCCTATATCTCGGCGAATGGTCATTATGCGCTGATCAGTCATGCCTTGTCAGAGAACCAGAAAATACGCATGGGGTTTGAAGTGACAGATGCCGATGGGGTCGAGCACCACTATCTAGACGCCATGAAGGGCGATACACCGCGCTATAGCGCGGTGGTTGAGGCCATGCAGGACTTTCAAGCAGGTCGTCTTGCCATACGTATCGGCAATACGGTTGAAAAGGGTGCAATCTTGGGCAGCCGCTCGGCGGGCGGGTTCCGCCTTGGCAGCGACACCAATACCACATTTGCGGGCCTTGGCGGTGATGCGATGGTTGGGCCATTCAATCTTTCTGCGCGGATTGACGCCGGCATCAGCCGGGTAAAAGGGGTGGGGGCATCCTATTTCGCCGGGATGAATGATTTTATCTCGTCCAGTTGGGCCGTTAAACTGGGCTTGCAGAATGCGGGGCTTAAGGGTGCCAGTGCGGTCTTGTCTGTCGCCCAGCCGCTGCGGGTGGAAAACGCCCATGCCACCATCATCAGGGCCGACAGATTGGATGCGACGACGGGTGCTGTGCTGTATAAGCAGGGCGCGGCGAACCTGACCCCCAGCGGACGAGAAATTGCCATTGAAGCCGCTTGGCGATTACAGCGTGGCAGTTGGGCGTTGCAGACAAGCTTGATTAACAGGGTCGACGCTGGCCATATGAAAGACCAGCGCGATACCGCTGCATTATTATGGGTGCAGAAACGCTTCTAGTTAAGATCATTAAAGCTGCCGCCACTTTTTGCCAGCTTTTCAAGCAATGGCGCGGGCGTCCACCAGCGGGGGCCGAAGCGGTCTTGGAACCCCTCAATGGTCGCCAAAACCTTATTCAGGCCAATGTGATCTGCATAGAACATGGGGCCGCCGCGATAAGATGGGAAGCCGTAGCCGTTCATATAAACAACATCCACATCTGATGGGCGGTAGGCGATGCCCTCTTCAACGATCAATGCGCCTTCGTTAATCAGCGGATAAATGCAGCGGGTCACGATTTCATCGTCGGTGATATCACTACGCTGGGCGATACCGGCTCTTTCTGCCTCTTCAGCGATGATTTTTGTGACCAGATCGTCGGGCGTGGGCGTGCGCCCTTCATAAGTATAATAGCCCGCGCCAGTTTTTTGGCCCTTGCGGCCCATTTCCACCAAACGATTGGCGACACGGTAGGCATTGTCGTCAAAGCGGTCTGCGGGGAACTGCTGGCGCAGCATATAACCAATATCAATCCCCGCCAGATCGCCCATGGCTAAGGGGCCCATGGGCATCCCGAACTCATAAAGCGCTTTATCTATCTGCGCGGGACTTGCGCCTTCTAGCATCAGCAGACCTGCCTCGCGGCCATAGCCCTCCAACATGCGGTTGCCAATAAAGCCGTGGCAGACGCCTGCAATGACACCGACTTTTTTGATGCGCTTGGACATTTTCATGGCGGTATAAAGCGCGTCTGGCGCGGTTTTTCCAGCGCGCACAATTTCCAGCAATTTCATGACATTGGCGGGCGAGAAGAAATGCAGCCCCAACACATCCTGTGGGCGGCGCGTCATGGCGGCAATCTCGTCGATATTCAAATAGCTGGTATTGGTCGCAAGGATCGCCCCCGCTTTGGCCACCGCATCTAGTTTGGTAAAGACTTGTTTTTTCACATCCATATTTTCGAACACAGCTTCGATAATCAGATCAGCGTTTGATAAATCATCATAGTTGGTGGTGGGTGTCAGTAACCCCATCGCGTGTTCCACCTGTTCGGCACTCATTTTGCCTTTTGATGCTGTGATTTCGTAATTTTTGCGGATGATACCAAGCCCGCGCTCTAATGCTTCGGCGCCCACTTCCAATATGGTGACTGCAATCCCGGCGTTGAGGAAATTCATGGCGATGCCGCCGCCCATGGTGCCAGCGCCAATAATACCTACCGCCTTAATCTCACGCTCGGCAATATCCGTCGGCAGGTCGGGGATATGGGATGCGGCGCGCTCTGCGAAAAAGGCATGGCGCAGGGCCGCCGATTGGGGCGAATTCATGCAGTCCATGAATAATGCCCGCTCGCGCTTTAGCCCTTCTTCAAAGGGCAGCGAAATGGCGGCTTCAATGCATTGTATGTTTTTTTCGGGCGCGAAATAGCCGCGTGTGCGGCGGGCAATGGACTTGCGGTAATGATCGAAAAAGCCCTCTTCAATGGCGGAGGGGTCAATGCTGCGCGCACTGATGCGGGGCAGGGTACCGTCCAGCGACGCTTTTTCCCGGGCAAATGCAACGGCGTCGTCCAACAGATCTCCTGCGGCGATGTGATCGATGATCCCGGCGGCTAGCGCTTGTGGTGCCGTCACTGGGTTTCCCATCACCACCATATCCAGTGCAGTTTTTAGGTCTGTGACACGGGGCAGGCGCTGGGTGCCGCCCGCGCCGGGTAATAGGCCCAATTTTACCTCGGGGGTTCCCATCAGCGCATCTTGGCTGGCGACCCTGTAATTGCAGGCCAGCGCGGTTTCCAGTCCGCCGCCAAAGGCCGTACCGAATATGGCCGCCACCAGCGGTTTACTGGTTTTGTCGATGCCTTCCACCACGTCGGGTAGAATGGGGGCTTGTGGGGGCAAGCCAAATTCCTTGATATCAGCACCGGCCATAAATGTGCGGCCCTCTGCCGTGAGGACCATCGCTTGGATGCTTTCGTCGTTGTCGGCGTCGATGACATGGCGCAAGATTCCTTCGCGCACCGCGTGTGACAAAGCATTCACCGGGGGATTGTTGACCCGAATGACGGCGATGCCGTTTTGGTCTTCTCGGCTGACAATATTCATTTATATATCCCTGTATCTGTCCGTGGAACATGTGACGACGTGATCAGTTTATGGATATCACATGGAGAAATCTTGTAAATAAGGTATAGTGACTGACCGATAAGGTATGATTGAATTCACAATATTGTCTGAATTGGGCCTTGTTTTTGCCTTTCCTGCCGCGTAAGTCTGATATGGAAGTGGCGGGCGCAGTGATGCATATATCGGCAAATTTGGAAGCCAACAGAGGTCATAGACGAAGGACTTGGGACATGAAACGGCATATCAGCACTCTTATTTTAGCGGGCATTCTTGGCGCATGCACAACCAGCGGCGACCTGATTAACGATGCGCGTGGACTAGACCCCGCAGGCGGTGAATTTGGCGCCGCATTATATCAAGGTTATTTAGGCCTTTCACAGGACGAGCGGGATGAAAAGGACCGTGGTGATGCAGACCGTTTCGCGCAAAAAGCAATCAATGTTGCGCGCTCTGGAGATGTGATGCCAGAAAGCTTGGATAGCCGCCATATACGTAGTAAATACCGGGGTGAAGCGTTGGCGATGTATCGCCGCTTGATTGATGCCCGTACAGACCATGCGCGTGAAAATGCGCCAGATGCCCTGGCCCGTGCTCAAATCATGTTCGATTGCTATATGCAAGAGCGTGAAGAAAACTTCCAGCGGCGCCAAATTGCCCGGTGCAGGGCGGGTTTTGAAACCGCATTGCAGGATATTGCCAAAGCCCCCAAGGTGACCAGTGAGACCAGTGCGCCAACCCGCACACCGCCGCGTGTTGAAACCCCCGTTGTCGAGCAAGCCGCGCCCATGTCCCCTGCTGCGCCTATGGCCCCGGCGGACCATATGAAGGGCGCTTATACGGTCTATTTCGACTTTGATAGCGCTGTTCTTGATGAAGAAGCCATTGCCATTTTGGCAGGTGTCTTGGTTGAGGTTGACCGACAAGACAATGTGCTTATCCATGTTGATGGGCATGCAGATCGTGCTGGTCCGGATGATTATAACGAGGCCCTTTCTGCCCTTCGTGCCGAAGCTGTGATCAGCTATTTGGTCGCAAGCGGGATTAAGCGCGCGCAAATTGAACATCTTGCCCATGGCGAGCGCGACCCCCTGATTGCAACGCAAGATGGCGTGCGCGAACGGCGCAACCGCAGAGCGCATATCCTTATTCGCTAGTGCCGTGACGGGCTTAAAATTAGGAGAGGCTTCATGGGTCTTCTGGCCACGTCAACGTTTCGCCAGCGTTTGGCCGTTAAACTGCTGTGGCTTATGGGCATCCTTGCCGTTGTTGGCTTAAGCATCACGCCGCAGGCCGAATTGCCGCAGGTTGTGGATATTAATGACAAGCTCGCGCATTTGCTCGCGTATCTAGGTGTCACGCTGGTTGGTGTTTTTGCCGCGTCAAGCGCAGCGCGTCGCCACGCCATCTCAGGTTTTATGATTGTGCTTGGTTTGGCCTTGGAATTTGCCCAGTTACATGTCCCGGGGCGTCATTTCGAAGTGTGGGATATGGTGGCAAACAGTGCGGGCGCGATCATTGCACTCATGGTCTTTAATGCGTTTAGTGCGCTGCGCTCTAAGGGGCTATGAATGACCGCCAAAGAAGGAATGGTGCCGGATAGGGGACTCGAACTCCTGACCTACCGCTTACAAGGCGGTTGCTCTACCAGCTGAGCTAATCCGGCACATGTTTCCTGTTGCGGCAAACTGATAATCTGCGCGCCCCGGCTTGGCAAGACTTTTTCGCCCATTTTTCATTTTTTTGTAATTAGGCTTGACCCTGTACGACTTATAAACTACACATGTAGTAGATAGGCGGTGAGGTGATATAAATCACGTTCCGGCCTGTGTCACGACAACAGCGAGAATAAAAGAGGCCAAAATGGCAAAAGATAAAAAGACAGCCACAATTGATATCAGGCTCAGCGATCAACAGTTTCGCATCCTAGATATTTTGAATGAACTGGGCGAGGGCACCGTGCGCGAAGTGCAGGCGATGTTGCCTAGCGATCTGGCCCACACAACCGTAGGGACAATGTTGACCCGGTTGGAGAAAAAGGGGGTTCTGGCCTCCGAACCGCGCGGGCGCGAGCGGGTTTTTCGCCCGCTTTTGAGCACAGCCGATGTGCAACGGTCGACTGTGTCCGGGTTGATTTCGACAATGTTCGGGGGGTCTTCCTCTGCTTTGCTGGCGCATTTGCTGCGCGAAGAAGAAATTGCAGATGGTGATTTGGCAGAGATTAAGAAAATGCTGGATGAGGAGTCTTAATCATGGGGGAGTCGCTTGGTTTTGATTTTACTGTCGTGGAATGGCTTGCGGCCTTCATGATCAGTTCCTCCGTATTTCTGGGCGCTGTATGGGGCGCGCGCAAATTTGGCCTGTTAAAAGACCCCGGACTTTCAGATATGCTATGGCGCGGTGCGATCGTGCTTTCCTTCGTGGCATCCTTGCCGAGCGTGGCGCAATTTGGCTCGGTTGTTGAATTGAACAGCCCGCGTCATATGGCGGTCCAGACCTTCGTGCCCCGTTTAGTTGAAGACGCGGTGATGCCGTCTGTGCGGCAGCAACAACCGACAAACCTGCTACCGTCGCCCGCTACCGAAATACAGCGAGTCTCGCCCGTGCCCATTGAAACGCCCGTTCAGACACCAGTTGAGCAACCTGATATTCAATTCATAAGTTCTAACAGCTTCATCCATGTGGCTTGGGCATATGTGGAGGAAAACCCGCTGCACATTTTTCTGGGCGCGTGGCTGGCGCTAGCCGTTATCCTTGTAACCCGCATTCTACACAGTTATTGGCAATCGATTCGCTCCTTTGGGGCGCGGTGTCGCGTTGCAGACGACCATGTTTTGGCGCGACAGCTAAGCAAGATTTGCGACCACGCTGGCGTACCCAAGACTCCGCGCTTGACCGTATCGCAGCATATCATCAGCCCGGTCTCTTTGCCCGGAAACGAGATATGTATGCCCCGCTGGGCGATAGAAGAATTGGACCACAAAAGCCTCGGCAGCATGTTGGCCCATGAATTGGGGCATTTGCAGCGCGGTGATCATGTGCTGTTCCCAGCACTACATCTGCTGGCGTGTTGTTTTTTCATTCAACCGCTTTTGGCGGTGGCGATCCGGGATATGCAGTCCCTCGCTGAAATTGCGGCTGATGAATGGGCTGCCAATAAAACAAAAGATGCGAAAAGCATGGCGCACACGCTTTATGCCTGTGCGGAAAAAATATCCCTACAACCCAAACCAACATGGGGAATCACGATGGCAAACGAAAAATCTGCGCTGAAAATGCGCATTGAACGACTGATCGAAATTCAAAAACTATCTGTTAAACGCGTGGGGTTAGCCCCTAAGGTTCTGGCCTTGGTAGCAATGCTCGGCGCGGCGATGATGATGCCGCAGTTCCAATTTGCCGAGGCTGTTGCCAATGGTGAAGATAATCGTAGCGTCATGATTCAGAAACGCGATGAAGGCCGCAGTAAAATTCATATCACCGACGATAACTATGAACTAGAAGCGGAATGGATTGGCGAATTTGAGTGGAACGCTGATGAGACGGATATCGTGTCCATGGACGAGGGGGCGCGTCTGCAAATCGAGACTGAGATTGACGGACTAGAGCAACGTATTCGTATTCAGGTTAAAGATGGTCTGGTCGACTACAAGTATCGATTTGATGGTGAAAGCCATGTCTTCAATGAAGACGCGCGTGTGTGGTTCGCAGAAGCCCTGAAAACTTTGTTCCGTAGCTCGGGCTGGCAGGCCGAGCGTCGTGTAACCCGTATGCTGGCCCATGGTGGTGTGGAGAGTGTGCTTGACGAAATGGATGAGTTGCAGGGCGATTATGTTGCCCGCATATATCTTGGGCATTTGGTGCAGAAGGCTGATTTGAATGCGGCGCAACTGGGCCGTTTGGTCGCACGCGCATCGGCGTTCGAATCTGACTATGAATTGCGCGTGGCCATCAATCAGATATTTGAACATGAGGACGTCACCCAAGACACTCTGCCGTTGATGTTAGAGGCAGCAAAGGGTGTAGAATCGGACTATGAATTGCGCCAGATCCTGACACCGATTCTTGAACGTATGGACGCCGATGACGAGGCCCGTGCGATGGTGGTGGAATTGTTGCCCACAATCGAATCTGATTATGAGCTGCGCTTGGTGGTGGGACAGGCTGTTGCCAGCGACATGCTGACCACGGCAACGGTAACCGAGCTTTTGGACATGGCGGGTGATCATGTGGAAAGCGACTATGAATTGCGTCAAATCGTGACCATCACGGCGGATAAACTGGCGGGTGACGAAGACGCGATCACAGCGGCGGTGGCACTGATAGGCGAAATGGACAGCGATTATGAGCGCCGCATTGTGGTAAGCGAAATTGCGCCACATGTCGGTGCCAATGAGGCCCTTTGGCTGCAATTGCTAACACAGATTTCGGGCATGGGTGGTGATTATGAAAAACGCCTCGCCTTGACCACCGTTCGTAAATTTATGCCGAACTCGGATGCGTTAGTGGCGGCCTATGACAAGGCGGCAATGACCATTGCTGGTGACTATGAGCGGCAACAAGCGCTGGCGGGCACCGTTGATGAAGCTTCTTCTGACATGATACGGGCGAGGACCAGATCATCTAGAGCTGCGCCCAGTGTCCCCGGTGTCCCCGGTGTAGCCAGTGTCCCCGGTGTAGCCAGTGTTCCCAGTATTCCCAGTATTCCCAGCGTAACAGAAATGCAGCTGCTGGAGTCTCAGCGCGTTTTGGGCAGTGATGAAGTGACACGCTATGCAGGCGATGAGCGCCAACGCCTCGAAGCCGAGCGGGAAGCGCTGTTGGCCACGCAGGCGCGTCTTCAAGCGCGGGCGACAGCCCTAGAGGCGCGCATGAAAGCATTGGAAGCTGCGCGTGAAGATCAGGAAGTGAAAAAGGATGAATCTTAAGGCGACTGTTTGGGCAGCAATATTCTGTTCAGGGCGGGTGATCTTTCATCCGCCCTTTTTTGTGGGGGGTGTGCGAATCGAGTCGCATTTTGCCGCTAAATCCAGTTAATTTGGCCGGGTATAGCGCCTATTTGAACCTGAAATGGGTCCATGGTCCGTGAAAAATGATATCGCGCGTTTTAGTCTTTATCATTCTAATACAATACGTTAGTTGCAGTGCAGCGCGATTATTCCTGATTATTGAGCATTTTTTTATTGACCTGAGTGCTTAGGTGTATTACTTAACTAGTACACCACAGCAATACAGCATCGAGACAGCCGATACTATGAGCGAAGGTGGACGACAAAAAAACGATAAAAAACTGAGTTACGACGAATAACAAAACACGTGATACCGACGAAAAAGAGTCACGACAGCGAGGATAAACGACCGACACAAGAGCCAAAATAAAAAGGCCTGAGTCACGACAGCAAAAGAGGAAAGGTAATAATCATGACAAGCCATACCCGATATGACAGAGCGGCTAAAAGGGCGCATCGGCATTCCCGCCGTAAGGCGCGTCTTGCAAGCCAGAACGCCAATAGCCTAAATTCTGGGTTTCTGGGAACCGCCGCAGCCCCTGAACATGCAGCTGCGGACTGGACCCTAGGTCTTTCAGCCATTAACGGCAATTCACGGGCCGCATGATATGAGCTTTGAATTTAACGAAGATCAGCCCATCTACAGGCAACTGCGGGATTATATGGCGAATGCCATCCTGCAGGGTAGCCTGGGCGAAGGCGATGCGCTGCCGTCCGTTCGGACGGTTGCGGTGGATTTCCAAGTGAATCCACTGACAGCGTCAAAAGCCTATCAGGAGCTGGTCAACGAGGACTTGGTGGAAAAACGCCGGGGCCTCGGAATGTTTGTGGTGGAAGGTGCGCGGTCGAAGCTCCTAGATACCGAGCGCCGCGAATTTCTGGATAATGAATGGCCAGCAATTCTGCGCCGTCTTGATGCGCTAGAGATTGATTTAGCCACCCTGACCACTTCTACAAATACCAAAAATGGGAAATCATCATGAATGCAGTAGTTGAAGCACGCGGCCTTAGCAAAAGTTACGGTTCTTTCCGTGCGGTTGATAATGTCAGCTTTGAAGTGCCTTTGGGGCGCATTGTTGGCGTGATCGGTGCAAATGGTGCGGGTAAGACCACTATGCTCAACGCGATTTTGGGTCTGACACGCTATCAGGGCGAGTTGCGGGTACTGGGTCAAGACCCTGCACTTGATCGTGCCAAGCTGATGGAAAAGGTTTGCTTTATCTCAGACGTAGCAACCCTGCCGCGCTGGATGCGGGTCTCGGAAATCCTTGACTTTGTTGAAGGGGTTCACCCGGCCTTTAGCCGCGAGGTTGCGCTGAAATATCTGGGCCGGACAAAAATTCCTTTGACGAAAAAAGTGAAAGCCCTGTCCAAGGGCATGGTCACCCAGTTGCACCTGGCCATCGTTATGGCGATTGATGCACAGCTTCTGGTGCTTGATGAGCCGACCCTTGGTTTGGACATTATTTTCCGCAAGGAATTTTACGAGTGTCTTTTAGAAGACTATTTCGATCATCAGCGCACCATCATTGTCACCACCCATCAGGTGGAGGAGATTGAAAACATCCTGACCGATGTAATTTTCATTCGTGATGGCCGCATTGTATTGGATGCGTCCCTTGATGACATTGCTGAGACCTATGTGCAGGTCGCAGTGACTGCGGACAAATATGAAGATGCTAAGGCCCTCGGCCCCATCTATGACAAAAGTGTCATGGGACTGCACAGAATGGTTTTCGAAGGCGTGCCCCATGACCAACTTAAAGCACTGGGCGAAACCGGGCGGGTAGGGCTGGCCGATCTCTTCGTTGCGAAAATGACGGGAGGAAAATAATGAGTGACATGACAGTAAATAACCAAACAGGACGTACCATGGCGAGGTTCAGTTTAACAAAATATGGCAAGTTTCCGTCCCTCTTGATGCGCGAGTATTACGAGAACAAAACGGCCTTCGTGACGGTGCCTCTTGTGGTCGCTGGCCTGATGGTCGCGGCGCTTCTGGTGGCCCTGATCGGCGGAAATGTACATGAAGTCATATTCGATGTGAATGGCGATAGCCGCAACGGAATTGAATTCATGATGTCACGTTGGGAATCTGGCGACATGAAGGCACTGTCCATGGTTTTGGGCATGGCGGCGGTTGCGATCGCCGCACCCTTGCTGGTGATTCTGCCGTTCGTGGTGGTGTTCCCGCTTCTCAATTCGCTCTATGAGGAGCGTGTCGAGCGCAGCTATCTGTTCTGGAAATCCATGCCGGTTGCCGATTGGATGGAAGTCGCCGCGAAATTGGTCTTCATCGGTATCATCGGCCCGTTCCTGATCTTTGGCATCGCCATGTTGCTGAATGTGACCATGCTGATCATCGAGACACCTTTCCTGCTTGCCAATGATATTCCGCTGGTGGGTGCTCTGTGGAAGTTCACACCCTTCATCAGCGCATGGGTCGGCTTTGCCTTCAACTATTTGGTCTTGTTCTTCTGGGTGTTGCCGATCTTGGCTTGGTTCATGTTGGCCTCCAGCTATGCCCCGAAAGCGCCGCTGCTGTATGCAGTGGTGCCGCCAGCGGCGATCATGATCCTTGAAGGTGTCGCCACCCAGGGCAAAAGCTGGCTCGGTCAGGTCATCGTCGGGCATCTGGAAACTTTTGGTCGAGTTATGGCACCAATCTATGAAAGCAGCCGGATGGTGATGGAAGGTCGCAGTGGAGACAAAATCAGTACCAGCATGCCAAATATTGGTGATGCAATGCAGGGTTTCGGTGCCTCCTTGGCTGAACCGGGCTTCTGGATGGGACTGGCGATTGCCGCAGCCTTTCTGACCGCAGCGATGTATCTGCGCCGCTATCGGATATGAGGTTTGTAAAATAAATAGGGGCGCTGCATTGGCGCGGCGCTCCTTCCTAATCTTCAAAAAACACGACAGCAAAAGAGGATAAGACAATGACAGTAGAAAAACTTTTTATGGAATTGGACGAATGCAGTGATGTGCCTATGGGCCTTCTGCGTCATGCAGCCCGCAACCGCCGCATGGCAGCCCAACGGGCCGATCGCCAAGCAGCGTCAACCAAGCCCCGTTATGCAGCAACTATGGGCGAGATTGCGATGGCGGTCGGTCAATAAAAAATCAAAAGCTTACACATTTACGTCGAGACAAGTTTTGCTATTCAGAAATCTTCCCTATCACTGTGATAGCTAACGACAGCGAGTTCTCAAGGCGTAATTGTGATCCCCCTCGGCTTCCCCCCCCTCTCTGGAAGCCGAGGGTTTTTTATTCCCTTGAAATATTGCGTTCTAGTCGCAGATACCAGACCGCCTGAGTCAGTCCGCGTGTCGCCATAAACACAAGCACCGCCCCCCATAAGCCTAAAAGCCCCCAGTTTTCCACCATGGGGTCAAGGATCAGGATATAGACAAGGAAGGAGATGGTCATGGTACCCATCATGGCACCGGTGGCGGTTGCGCCAATGTATATACCATCAAACTGATAGCTCCACACAGCCACCAAGGGCAGGGCAATAATCATTGGCATGATGATCGCAACGGTGCGGCGAACGTCTTCGATATTTGTCAGCATTGCGGTAATCCAACCGCCAGCCAACCAAAATAACATGACATAAGCGATGCTTGCCGCCAATGCCCATATGGTTGTCAGCCAAACCCAGCGGCGAAAATCTGTGCGGTCATTGCGGCCCCATGCGGCCCCGGTCAGCGCCTCGGCAGCATAGGCAAAGCCATCCAACCCCAACGAGATCAGCATCATAAATTGTTGCATGATATGGCTTGCCGCCATGGCGTCATCACCCAGATCGCCGGCCTTTTGCATGATCATCGCCAGCGCCGTCATTAGCAATAATGTGCGGACGAAAATGAAGCCATTCACATTCAGCAGGCGCTTAAACTGATGCATCTGCCACGTGGCGCTGGCGGAAAGACCCACCATGATCCGCCCCCAGCCAAGACGCCTGCCGATCATGACCAGACCGATGATGGCCGCCAACCATTCGGCAAAGACTGTCCCAAGGGCTACGCCGTCCACACCCATGCCTAGGCCGATCACGAGGGTGATGTTGAAGATGCCATTGGAAATATTGAGGATCAGTTGCAGGATCAGTGCGTCACGCGCGCGTGCCAAGCCGATGAGCGCGCCGTTCAGGGCATAAATGAACAGTGTGGCCGGTGCGGCCCAGATGCGAATGTCGAAATAAGAGCGGCTCAATTTGCCCACCATGTCGGGCGGTGACATAACGCTGAGGGCCAGTTCGATCAAATATGCCTGAAACAATAGCAGGCAGATGGCAAAGGCGATGCCGGATATACTGGCGCGGATCAAATGTGCCACGACGGCATCGGTATCCCCGGCACCGTGTGATTGGGCCACCATGCCCGTGGTGCCCATGCGTAAAAAGCCAAAGGCCCACGCGATATAATTAAAAATGACGCTACCAAGGCCGACAGCAGCCAAATGCATGGCATCTGGCATATGGCCGATGGCCCAAGTATCGACCAGTCCGACCAGCGGCGCCGATATATTGGCAATCATGGCCGGGCCAGCGATAAGCCAGATGCGGCTATGGGCCTGTTTGGCACCCTCGGCCATCACGCCTTGGCGAACTCATACAGCGCCACCGCCGCTGCATTTGAGACGTTCAGGCTTTCCACTGCATTGCTGATGGGCAGACGCACCAGATAATCACATTTCTTGGCTGTGCCTTCGCGCAGGCCTTTGCCCTCGGCCCCTAAAACCAGTGCAACATTTTCCCCGGCATCAGTCTCGCCGATTGCATGTTTCGCATTGCCATCCAGTCCCACACGCCAATATCCCAGATCAGCCAATTCTTCCAGCGCACGAGATAAATTGGTCACCCTGATCCATGGCACGGTTTCCAGCGCGCCAGATGCCGATTTGGCCAACACCCCTGATTCGCCAGGGCTGTTGCGTTCGGTGGTGATGATGGCCCGCGCGCCAAACGCCGCCGCAGAGCGCATGATGGCACCCACATTGTGTGGATCACTCACTTGGTCCAAGACCACAATGATATTCTTAGCACCAGCCGCCGTACTGGCGATCGGTGCAAAGTCGCTGAGATGTTGGCCGGGCAGGGGCCGAACGCGCAGTGCCAAGCCCTGGTGTGGCGCATCTTCACCCACCAAGTCGGCAATCTCATGCCCGGTTGATAAATGGATAGGCAATTCCTTGGCCAGCTCAATTTCGTCGCGTAATGCTGCCAATGCCTTTTCGGTGGCATATAAGGCAATTTTTTCACGGCTTGGATTGCCGAGGCCTGCCACCACCGGATGGCGCCCAAATAGGATCAGCCCCGATACTTTGTGTGGGCTTTTCCCGCTGTGTTTCTGGGGGCGGTTATGCTGGCCCTTGCGCTCACGTTTTTGATACTGTGCTTTGTTCATGACCATAGCTATTGGCACGGCATTTGGCGTCTGGCAAGTGGGGGTAAAGAAAAAGTGCTTGGAACTTATCTATATGCAGTTGACACTGGCCAGAAAATCAGCATATTGCGGCCCACGTGTGCCGCCTACAGGTTTCATGACGGAGGGGTGGCCGAGTGGTTAAAGGCAGCAGACTGTAAATCTGCCGGGTTTCCCTACGTAGGTTCGAATCCTACCCCCTCCACCATTTCATGAACTGTGCGTTGCGCCGGGGGACGAACCTCGCGGGTGTAGCTCAATGGTAGAGCAGGAGCTTTCCAAGCTTATGACGAGGGTTCGATTCCCTTCACCCGCTCCAATCGCCTTTCGAATAGAAAATGGCGAAACAGTTTGAAAGGAAGAAGGTATGGCTAAGGAAAAGTTTGAACGTACCAAGCCGCATTGCAACATTGGCACGATTGGTCACGTTGAC